>JAESFO010000122.1_pt1 | contig 181964 bp, 172 predicted proteins | sample 9269421 | NCBI WGS metagenome assembly JAESFO01 (sample SAMN14502839, study PRJNA617101) | algae metagenome | isolation source: Nostoc desertorum CM1-VF14 and co-occurring heterotrophs from rocky... | place: USA: Clark Mountains, San Bernardino, California | collected 2000-06-05 | reverse complement strand
GTAATCGGGGGCGTGTTCGTTGTCCCCCTTGTCATTGGGAACCAGCTTGGCCTTGACGTTGAGGGTCAGGGTGCGCAGCGCGCCGGTGAAGCCGTCTTTGTCCGCGGTGAAGGTGCCGATGGTTGCCATGATGAATCTCCTTACGGTTGAACAAGGTTCGCGCCCATCGCGTCGTTGTTGTGATCCGGACGGCGGGGGACGGGCTGGCTGCACCGCTTGCGGCCGCAACGCAGTGGAGGGCCGGGAGGCGACAACAATTTGTCCCGCGAGGAATGCGCCGAACGCAGTGACAAAGCAGGGGAAACTGTTTTCGCCGGACGGTTGCAGCCATGAAGCCCGAGGCGCAGCCGCGCCACCGCCAGGATTCACAACAACACAAGGACGCCTTGGGCCGCCCCCTCCCAATCCGAAAGGAGACATGGCCGACTCGGCATCCCTGCGCAAAGGTTTCACCGGCACGCCCCCTGACATGAAGCCAAGGCCCATCCCCAACGACAGGAGGAATGCGCCCCTGCACCTTGCGGCGGCCCTGCTGCAAGCGCGGTGCGGAAGCTCCCCACAAGGCCGGGCGGCGTGTCCGTGAACCATCCTTCGTGACACACGCAGACAACGAACTGCCAGCGTCGGGGACGGCACGCTTTCGTACAACCTGCCGCAGCAAGCCCAAGCGCATCAGCCACGCCATGTCCGCTGCGACGGGGCGCTGGCCGGGCCGATCCGGCGCAGCCGGTTCGGCGGCATCGAGGGGCGCCAAGCATCGCGCGGCGGGGATAGCCCGCAGGGCTTTCCCCTGGAGGCAAGCGCAGTGCGCAGCGCCGCAGGCGCGAAGGCGTGAGGGATTGAAGCCGAATGGCCGTGACGGCAAAGACGGCACGGGGCGCAGCCCGAAAGCCCGGCGGCGCATTGCGCCGACACGCTCTACCATGATGGGCATGAACAGCGATGGCCCAAAACCAGGGAGCACCGATGGAAGAAAAGTTCATCCATGAGTTCTTCAAGCGATACCAGGACTTCTTCCGCCAAGGCCTGAAAAACGAAGCGGACATGGAGCAAGTCGCCTCGTCCTATGCCACAGCTTTCATCGCTGCCTCGCCGGCCGGTGTCATGGCCGGCCAGAACGACAAGCAACTGAAACAGGTCATGAGCCAAGGATTCGAGCGTTACCGCCAGCTCGGCAAAAAGGATATGGTTCTGCGCGGTGTTCGCATCGACCCCATCGACGAACACCATTGCCTTGCACACGTCGCCTGGACGGCGACCTATGACCGGGGCGCAACCTCGGACGTGTCCATCGACTTCGACGTTCACTACCTCGTGCAGCAGCTTGACGGCGAACCCAAGATATTCGGCTGGGTATCAGGCGATGAACAGGCGCTGTTGAGGCAGCACGGCATCGTCTGACGCCGCCGCGAAGGCGGCGGCGCTCTGAACCGGCTGTTGGCCTTCAACACCGGGCGCGGCCACTGCCGCGCCCGGATTTTTGAATCCACCGGCCCCAGCGCGAAACGCTGGGGCCAGTGCCGGCGTCATTCCTTCGTCTCGATGAGCCACCACACGGCACGCGGCAAGGTGCGGCCCGTGATGGGATGAATGTCGGTGAGGTCAGCGCGGGCCGTCCAGCCCGAAGGCGGATGGTAGCCGCGCACGTCGCCTGCGCCGTGCCAGCGGCGGGCGCGCACCGTGCCGGGGCCATAGATCGCCACCATGCGCGGGGGGGGGGTCGTGGTATGGTTCATGGAGCTTCTCCTTCCTGCGAAGCGCCCCGGTTGAAGCCGGGGCGCTTGCCTTCGGCGCGGGTCAAGCGGCCAGCGCCACGGCGGGTTCATCCGCCATTGCCTCGGCATCCTGCGGGGCGTCCTGCTCCGGGCCTTCTTCCTGCGCGCTTTCCTGCGCTGCCTGCTGCGGGCCTTCGGCCTTGAAGATGGCGGGCATCCAGCCCGTGCCATCCGCCAGCCGTTCGGCCTCGCTGGCAATGTCGGCCTTCTTCAACTTCGCCAGCCGGGTGACGTGCTCCGGCGCGTACTCGCCCACGGCATCCAGAATCACGGCCTTGGAAACGTGCTTGAAGTAGCCTTCTGCGGTCGGCGTCCACCATGCGGCCATGTCGAAGCCCACGGCCTGCGCCAGTTCCCCGCCGGGCTGGCGCTGCGTGGTGCGAAGCGTTACCACGTCCACCGTGGAGGCCACGCATACCGCCAGCAGCCGCACCAGTTCATCTTGCGGCTTCGCCAGCAGCGCGGCGAACAGTTCGGCGCTGTCCTCCGGCAAGGCTTCGCCCACCACCTGTTGCAGTTCGCGCAGCGCCACGGCCGCAGGGGATTCCGGCCAGTCCGGGGCCATGCCTTCCAGCCGGTCTTGCACTTTCAGGCTTACTCCCAGCGGTAAGCCGTGGCCGTAGTGGCGTTCCTGCAAGACGGTCTGCACCATGCTATGCACCACAGCAGCCAACGCGGTTTGCGGATGCCGGGCGACTTCGATCTGCAGCGCGGCGGTACGGTGGGCGCTCAACCGCTGCGCCAGCCGATCGGACATGGCGGCGGTCTTGGGCTGCTCGTCGTCCTCAGTTTCGTTGCCGCTCTCGGCTTCGCCTTCCACGCTGCCGAAACCTTGGCGCAGCTTCTCCAGCGTGCGAAGTGCTTTCGCTTCCGCTTCGCGCAGCAGCCCACGATGAACCACGGCCTCACCGTTGCGGTCGATGGTGACGATGGCACCGGCTGCGGCCTTCACGCTCGGGGCATACCCTTGCAAACCATCTTCCATTGCCTGCAACTGCTCGCCCAAGGCTTCTCCTTCCTCCTGCAAGGCGTCTGCCTTGTCCTCGTCCTCGGCGTCCATTGCGGCATCCACCGCTTCGCCAGTTCGTGCATCTTGGCTTGCAGCTTTTCGATGCGCTGCGCCTCACGCTTGTTCGGCTCGCGCCGTTCCCTCGGCGCACGCTGAAAAGCGTGCAGATCGGTATGGGTCACGCCCGGCGTGGCATCCACCCATGCCCAACCCTCGGCGCGGACAGCGGCGGCGATGCCTGCCAGCCGGTCTTGCGCCAGCCGTTCCAACAGCGCGGCGTCGGCGAGATACACGCCCGTATCGCCTTCCGCGAACAGGTCACGGCGCACGCCACCGCCTGCGGCCTCGTAGGTGTCCAGCCCGACGAAGCGCACCAGCGGATGCCGGTAGGCGTCGATTTCCCGCTCGGTCAGGCGTTCGCGCAGCGCGGAGGGGCCGCGCTGCCATGTCGGCGCGTCGTAGAAGGCGCTTTCCTGCGCGGCGTGGTCGTCGGTGATGGACAGCGCCATCAACTGGTCAAGGCTCACGGCATCGGCCCGATAGTCGGCCATCAAGCGCGGCGAAACATTCGCCAGCTTCAAGCGGCGCTGCACCACCAGCGGCGTGACGGAGAAATCCGCCGCAATGTCCTCGATGGGGCGGCCTTCGGCCACCAGCGCCGCGAAGGCTTCAAACTGGTCTGCCGGGTGCATGGCTTCGCGCTGCACGTTCTCGGTGAGACTGGCGGTGCGGGCCGTGCCATCGGCCACCAGCAGGCAAGGCACCGCCCACTCCTTCGGGATGCGGTGTTTCTTCGCCAGCAGCTTGAGGGCTGCGAGGCGACGGCCACCGGCCACGACTTCGTAATGCTCGCCATCGGCGGATGCAATCACGATCAGATTTTGCAGCAAGCCCACGCGCTGAATGCTCGCGGCCAGTTCGTGGATGGACATGTGCGGGGTCTTGCGCACATTGCGACCCGTGGGGCGCAGCACCAGCCGCGACAGCGGAACCAGAATCAGGTTCTTGGTCGGGTCGGCGGCTTCCAGCGCAGGGGCTTGGATGGCACGGGCTTCGGTTTGGGTAACGGCGTTCATGGTGTATCTCCAGTCAAGTGAAACAAAGGAATGGAGGGGAACCGCCCCTCCGGCGGGGGAACGGCTCAAGCCTTGAGCTGGCGCATGCCATCGGCCAGCAGCCACAGGGCGCGATTGAGGCGCACATCGGAATCAATGCCCTGCACGGGGCGGGTGCGCTGGCGGCGTCCGTTGGCGCTGCGGCCATGCAATCCGCCCTTGGTCAAGTTCTCCTGCGTGCGGTTGAACACGCTCCACAGGTCGGGACGGCGGTCGTCGAACCGGCGCGGTATCAAGATTTGCGATTCGGTGATGGGCGCGGGCTTGTCCGGGTCGTCGTACTTGAGGGAAAGCGCGGCGCGGGCGAACACTTCGGATTCGCCATCGTCCAAGGTGATGCCGCGCATCAGGTCGCGGGATTCCTTCACGCGCTCGAAGCCGCTCAACACCTCGAAAGCGCCTTCGATAACGGAACCGGCCACGTCGCCTTTGTGGGGTACGCGCACGTCCGCCACGGTGTCGCCGCAAACAAGGCCATTGCTGCACACGAAACGGAACATTCCGGCCAGCATCTGATAGCTGCTGGTGCCGTCGTGCGAGTTCAGCAGCACGATTTCGTTAGCCTCTGCGCCGTTGATCTGGCTGGCGTGGCGCAGGCGAATCATGTGTTTGGTGTGTTCGCGCTTGCCTTCATCGCGCACGCGGGTCTGCGTCACCATGAAGGGCTGAAACCCCTCCTTGCGCAGCTCGGTCAGCACGGCTGCGGTGGGGATGTAGCTGTACCGCTCGGAACGGCTTTCATGTGGCGCGTCCGCGAAGATGGACGGGGCCACCCTACGAATCTGGTCATCGGACAGCGGGTAGTCGCTGCGCAATGCTGGGGAGTGGGAAGCGAAACGGGTTGCAAGCATGTCTTTCTCCTGACTTGGCTGTTGAAGAAACCGCACACCGGATTCCTAGATTCGGAGCCCAGCCTTTCGGCTGTTCGGTGCGGTCGGCACGAAGAACCCGGTTGGCCCTGTTGCCACCGTCTTTCCTGAGTTCATCGCCCGCGACGGTCAGGAGCGCGCGGACGGGGGCCGTCAAGGAGACAAGCGCAGGGTGGGTGCGGCCCGCAGGCGCAGCCGAGGACACGGCCCTGCGCGCCTTGACGGCACACGGGCGCGGGCTACAGTCGCGGACAAGGTGATGAGGTCAGGGAAGACGGCTGGACATGGCAACGGCCCTCTACATGCCGACCGCACGGCAAGCGAAGCGCGCAGGCCCGAAGCTGGAAGCCGGGCCGGAGGCGTCAGCCGAGCGGAGCGAGGGAACGATGGAAGCCCGTCAGGGGGCGAGATGCCGCAGGCGGCTCGATGCGCTACGCGCACGACAGCGCGACCGGCCATCTCCCAGGTGGCCGGGGACGCCCGGACTTCAAAGACGAAGGAACGACAGAATCAGGACGAGCACACGCAAGGCATCGTGGGCCTGATGCGGCTGCTGTCTGGCCGATCCGGCGCAGCCGGGTCGGCGGTGTTCAGGGGCGCCAAGCCTGCGCGGCGGGGATAGCCCGCAGGGCTTTCCCCTGGAGGCAAGCGAAGCGCGCAGCGCCTCGCCAGGGGCGCGAAGGCACCGGCACCAGGCGTAGCAGAAAAAAAGTGCGTCGCTCCCGAAGGAATGACGCACCGAAGGCAGCACGGCGAGATCAGTTCGCCGCTGGCGCCGTCATTGACTGCAAGTGGTCGATCACGCCAGGCTCCACGAACACGCAGGCCTGCTCATCCGCGATCGGCACATTGAACACCTGGACGAACACTGTGCGCCGCAGATGGGCCAGCCGCCCCGTCCGGTACGCCTGCTCGGGCTTCATGCGCCCGTCGGCCTGCGAGCCGCTGCGCTGCGGATCACATTCGACCAATGCGACAAAGCCGTCATCGGCCAGCTTCTGGTGCTCGGGACACAGCCCCCAGCCCGTCTTCGTGTGATGCTCCATGCTCGCGCGCAGGCGGCGGTCCAACAGGATGCTGCCCGTCTCGAAGGCCGCGCCGCAGACCAGGCAAATGTGCTGTTCGATGGAAACGTGTGATTTGTCGCTCATGATGAACTCCGGTTACTCGGGCGGAATTGCCCGGAACCGTCGCCAGCACGGCGCAGCGCAAGCGGTCAAAGATCGAAGACGGCCACCAGGCCGCAAGCGTGCAAGCACGCGCAGTCATTGACGGCGAGAACGCCGTGATACGGTGAAGGGAACAGCAAGACCGCCCACACCCCGCCCCCTACACATGCCTGCCTTTGGCAAGCGAAGCGCGCAGGCCCGAGAGGGCCGGAGGCGTCAGGGATCAAAGCCGAATGGCCGCGACTCGGAACGAGGCGCGGGGCGCAGCCCGCGAGCCCGACGGCGGTACGCCGAGACGCCATCAACGGTTTGCCGTGCCCCAGCCATCACTCAGCTACACCAAAAATTTAGAGATAAATATTTCAATATCTGTAGCGTATGATTCATTGGATGTGGTCCATCCTGATCGTCACGCTCCCCACCCAGCCCAACGCCGTGCGCCTGCGCATCTGGCGCGCCCTCAAGGCGCTGGGCTGCGCCGCCCTGCGCGATGGCGCCTACCTGCTGCCCGATAAACACGCGGCGGCGCTGGAGTCCCTGGCCACCGAGGTCCGGGAGCACGGCGGCACGGCCTCTGTCCTGATCCTGTCGCCGCGCGACGAGGCGCAACGCGCCGAGGTGCTGGCCCAGTTCGACCGGACCGAGGCCTACGCGCAATGGCGCGACACTGCCACAGCGCTCCAGGCCGAACTCGAGAAGCTGGGCGAAACCGAGACACGGCGCCGCCTGCGCGGCGTGGCGGATGCCCTGCAGACGCTGCGACGCATCGACTACTACCCCGGCCCCGCCGCGCAGCAGGCCGACTCGGACCTCCTGGCGCTGCGGCGCGCTTTCGACAACCATTTCTCCAAGGGCGAGCCACAGCCGCGCGCCGACGATGGCATCGAGCGGCTCGACCCCGCCAAGTTCAAAGGCAAGGCCTGGGCGACCCGGGCAAGGCCCTGGGTGGACCGGCTGGCCTGCGCCTGGCTGGTCCGGCGCTTCATCGATCCCAAGGCCAAGTTCACCTGGCTGAGCGATGCCAGGAAGGCGCCGCGCGGCGTCATCGGCTTCGACTACGACGGCGCCCGCTTCACCCACGTCGGCGCACGCGTGACCTTCGAGGTGATGGCCGCGAGCTTCGGCCTGGACGCTGATCCGAAGCTGCAGCGCATCGCCGGGGCCGTGCATTACCTCGACGTCGGCGGCATTCCCGTGGCCGAAGCGGCTGGGCTGGAAGCCGTGCTCGACGGCCTGCGCGAAGTGCATGCCGACGACGATCGACTGGTCCTCGCCGCATCCGCGGTCTTCGATGCGCTCTACGCGGCGCCGGGAGCCTCTTCATGAGTGCCGTTCTCCAACGCCCGCAGCAGCAAGATGCAGCGCCCGCGCCCGTGAGTTTTCGGGAGGCCTTCTGGTTCTGGCTCAAGCTCGGCTTCATCAGCTTCGGCGGGCCGGCCGGGCAGATCGCGATCATGCACACCGAACTGGTGGAGCAGCGGCGCTGGATCAGCGAGAAGCGCTTCCTGCATGCGCTGAACTACTGCATGCTGCTGCCCGGCCCGGAGGCGCAGCAGCTCGCCACCTACATCGGCTGGCTGATGCACCGCACCTGGGGCGGCATCGTGGCCGGCGCACTGTTCGTGCTGCCCTCGCTGTTCATCCTGATCGCGCTGTCGTGGATCTACCTGCGCTTTGGCGACGTGCCGGTGGTGGCGGGCATCTTCTACGGCATCAAGCCGGCCGTCACGGCGCTGGTGCTGCATGCCGCGCACCGCATCGGCAGCCGGGCGCTCAAGAACGGCTGGATGTGGGGCATCGCGGCGCTGGCCTTCGTTGCGATCTTCGCTTTCGGCACACCCTTCCCGGCAATCGTCCTGGCCGCCGCGTTGATCGGCTACTTCGGTGCCCGTTGGGCGCCGGGCGTGTTCGCACTCGGCGGCGGCCATGGCGGTGCCCAGCAAGGCTATGGCCCGGCCCTGATCGACGACGACACGCCGACGCCGGCGCACGCGCGCTTCTCGCGCAGCCACCTGGCCAAGGTTCTCGCCGCCGGGTTGGGGCTGTGGGCGCTCGCGATGGGTACGCTCGTCGCGGTACAGGGGCTGCAGGGCACGCTGACCCAGATGGGCTGGTTCTTCACCAAGGCCGCACTGATGACCTTCGGCGGCGCCTACGCGGTGCTGCCCTACGTGTACCAGGGCGCGGTGGAGCATCACCAGTGGCTCTCGGGCGCGCAGATGATCGACGGTCTGGCCTTGGGCGAGACCACCCCGGGGCCGCTGATCATGGTGGTGGCCTTCGTCGGCTTCGTCGGCGGCTGGCTCAAGCAGGTGCTTGGCCCCGATGCGCTGTTTCTCGGCGGCGCACTGGCCGCTGCCGTGGTGACCTTCTTCACCTTCCTGCCGTCCTTCGTCTTCATCCTGGCGGGCGGCCCGGCCATCGAGGCCACGCACGGCAAACTCGGCTTCACCGCACCGCTGTCGGCGATCACGGCGGCCGTCGTGGGCGTGATCCTCAACCTGGCGTTGTTCTTCGCGTACCACGTGTTGTGGCCTCAGGGCTTCAGCGGCGCATTCGACTGGCTTTCGGCCCTGATCGCACTGGGCGCCGCGGTGGCCCTGTTCCGTTTCAAGCTGGGCGTGATGCCACTGCTGGGTGCGTGCGCAGTGATCGGCCTCGCGGCCACCTTGGCGCGTCCGCTGGTAGCTTGAGCCCTATGTGGCGGCCAAACGGGCGCTTGAGCGTGCACCGAGACATGCTTTCGCATTTCGATCCAGCCCGTTCAAGGTCATTCTGAGCAAATGTCAGTGCTCGTGTCGATGGTGCGCATCCGGCACATGCGGGTGCACATGCACCATCGGCTCGTGTACGTGGGCATGGCTGTGCGTGCCTACAGGCATGGGATCGTGCGCGTGGTCATGGTGGCCGTCGCCGTGGCTGTGTGCGTGCTCGTGTTCCAGCCGCTCATGTGCATGCTCGTGTCCGTGCGACTCCGCCAGGTGCAGCACTACCCCCAGCACCATCAGCAGGCCCCCCACCGCCATGATCCACGTGCCGCTGCGGTCTCCCAGGGCCATGGCGATCGCGGCGCCGATGAAGGGTGCAAACGCAAACACCGACCCCGTGCGCGCCGCGCCGAAGGCCCGCTGGGCCAGCAGGTAAAAGCGCAGGCTCAGGCCGTAGCCCGTGGCACCCACGGCCATCAGGCTCAGGGCCGCGCCCAGCGTCGGCAACGGATCCCCCGCCAAAACGGCCAGTAGGGCCGTGGCCGAAGTCCCCAGGACGGCCTTGCCCAGCACCACCTGGCCGGGATCACGCTCGGCCAGCGCGCGCGACAAGGTGTTGTCCGTGCCCCAGGCCATCGTGGCGACGAGCACGGCGAGCAACCCCCAAAGCTGGCTGCCGCCCTCGCGCCCCTGATCGAGCACCAGGGCCAGGCCTCCGGCCAGCAGCAGGAGCATGGCGGCCCAGACACGCCGGTCCATGGTCTCGCCATACAGCAGCCGTGCCAGCAACGCGGTGAACAGGGCTTCGAGGGTCAGCATCAGCGAAGCGCCTGTGCCGCTGGTGTGCTGCAAACCCCAGGCCAGCGCGACCGGCCCCAGGACCGCCCCAAAGGCGGCCATGGCCAGCAGGCGCGGAAAGTCGCCGCGCACCAGCCGCGCTTCCTTGTCCACCCGCTGACGCGAGAGCAGGCCAACGATGGCTGCGCCTGCGTAAAGCAGCGCCGCCGTCGAGAACGCACCCACGCCCGCGCCGATGCGCTGCACCAGCGGCGTACTGATGCCAAACAGGGCTGCGGCCAGCAAGGCCAACAGGCCGCCCCGCAGGGCGGGCCAAGGCATGGAAGCGTGTTTCATGGTGCGCCAGCGTACCCTTGGTGCGTTACTTGACCGTAAAGCGAACGGTCACGGTCTTCTTGTCGGCGGTCTGCAACGCAGCCACAGCCTTGGCACCCTTGCCCAGCTTCACGCCCTTGGCCTCCAGCTTGTTGCCACCGGCGGGTTTGAGGTCGGCCTCGGACTTGTCCGCACCATTGAGCACGGTCAGCTTGCCACTCACGCCGGCGGTGTCGTAGTCCTTGCCGTGGTCGATGACATACAGCGTCGCGCCATCGGCGGCGGCCACCAGCTCGAACGACAGGTCGCTGGCGGTTCGCACGATGCCGCCATGCTGTGGCTTGGCATCGCCATGCGCGAAGACAGTGGGAGCAGCCAGCAGAGAAGCCGCGCACAAGGCAGAAGCCGCCAGCAGGCGCAGGGAGGCAGGTTTGAAGTTCATCGGATCATCCTTTCAGGGTGCAGCGCGCTTGCAAAAAAGGCGGCGCCGCAAAGCCTTGTCGAAACAGCATTCAGGCGGGGTGTGCGTCACCCCGCATCAGTACGCCTCCTGCGGCACTGGCACCTGGCCTGCGGCCTCCGGCTCCGCCTGCAGCAGCCGCTCGGTGGGCTTGCGACCCAGCAGCCAATACAGCACGGGCGTGAGCAACGTATCCAGCACGGTCGAGCTGACCAGCCCACCGAAGATCACCACCGCCACCGGGTGCAGGATTTCCTTGCCGGGCGCATCGGCGGCCAGCAGCAGCGGCGTCAGCGCAAAGGCGGCCACCAAGGCCGTCATCAGCACCGGCGTCAGCCGCTCCAGCGAGCCGCGCACGATCATCGGCATGCCAAAGGTCTCCCCCTCGAACTTGCACAGATTGATGTAGTGGCTGATCTTCAGGATGCCGTTGCGCGTGGCGATGCCCGCCAGGGTGATGAAGCCCACCATCGAGGCCACAGACAGGCTCACGCCCGCGATCCACATCGCCACCACGCTGCCGATCAGCGCCAACGGGATGTTGGCCATCACGATGCCGGCCAGCACCGCCGAGCGGTAGCGCGCGTACAGCACCAGGAAGATCATCGCCAGCGAGACCAGCGACAACGCGCCGATCAACTGCGCCGCCTGCTCCTGGGCCTGGAACTGGCCCTCCAGGCTGATGAAGTAGCCCGGCGGCAACGGTGTCTCGCCGATGGCCTGGCGGATCTGCGCGACGATGGCGCTCATGTCGCGGCCATCGGTGTTGGCATAGACCACGATGCGCCGGCGTCCGTTCTCGCGGCCGATCTGGTTGGGGCCGTCTTCTTCCGCCACCGTGGCGAAGGCAGAGACCGGCAGACGCCCGGCTGGCGTGTCGATCAGCGTGGCGGCCAGGTCCTGCGGGCTGCGCCGCTGGTCGGGCAGCCGCAGCACCAGGTCGTAGCGGCGCGGGCCGTCCACGATCTCGGCGCTGTGCGCACCGTCGGTCAGCGCTTTCAGCAGCCGCACCGCCTCGCCAGGCGCCAGGCCCGTCTGCGCCAGCTTGCGCGGGTCGATGCGCACGGTGATCTGCGGGATCAGCACCTGCTTTTCTACCGTGAGGTCCACCAGGCCCGGAATGCCGGCCAGGCGGCCGCGCAACTGCTCGGCCAGCCCCCGCAGCGCATCCGTGTCATCGCCGAAGACCTTGAGCGCGATCTGCGCCCGCACGCCCGAGAGCAAATGATCCAGGCGGTGCGAGATCGGCTGGCCGATGGTGGCCTGCGCGGGCAGCAGGGCCAGGCGTTCGCGGATGTGGGCCATGATGGCCTCGCGGCTGCGCGCCGAGGGCTTGAGGTCCACGTCGATCTCGGCCGCATGCACGCCCTCGGCATGCTCGTCCAGCTCGGCGCGGCCGGTGCGCCGGCCCACCTGCCGCACTTCGGGCACCTCGGCGATCAGCCGCTCGGCCTCGGCGCCGATGCGGTTGGCCTGTTCCAGCGAGGTGCCCGGAGAGAGCACGAGCCCGAGAACCAGCGAACCCTCGTTGAACGCGGGCAGGAAAGCGCGCGGGAAGAACGGCACGCTGGCCCCAGCCAGCAGCACCGCCACGGCAGCGCAAGCCACCAGCGCCCTCGCCCGTGGGAAAGACCAAGCCAGCACCCTCGTATCCAGTCGCTTGAGCCACGCGACCAGCGGGCTGTCGCCGTGGTCGATGCGTTTCATGCGCGGCAGCAGGTAGTAGGCCAGTACCGGCGTCACCGTCATCGACACCAGCATGGAGGCCAGGATGGAGACGATGTAGGCCACGCCCAGCGGCGCGAACAAGCGCCCCTCGATGCCCGGCAGCGCGAACAGCGGCACAAACACCAGCACCACGACCAGCGTGGCGTAAACGATGCCCGAGCGCACCTCCACGCTGGCGCGGCGCACCACCTCCAGCACCGACAGCGGATCGTCCGCCGCGCGGTTTTGCTTGAGGCGGCGCAGGATGTTCTCCACGTCCACCACGGCGTCGTCCACCAGTTCGCCGATGGCGATGGCCAGCCCGCCCAGCGTCATCACGTTGATCGACAGGCCAAAGGCGCGGAAGGCCAGCGCCGCCACCGCCAGCGACAGCGGGATGGCCAGCAGCGAGATCAGCGTGGTGCGCGCCGACAGCAGGAAAGCGAACAGGATGACCGCGACCATCACAGCGCCGTCGCGCAGCGCCTCGCCCACGTTGCCCACCGAGGCCCGGATGAAGTCGGCTTGGCGGAATAGCACCTGCGGCTGGGCCAGGCCTTTGGGCAGGCCGGGCACCAGCTCCTGCAGCGCCGCCTCCACGGCAGCGGTGAGCTTCACGGTGTCGGCGCCGGGCTGCTTCTGCACGCTGGCGATCACGGCGGGGCCGCCGTTGTAGCCGCCATCGCCGCGCTTGAGGCCCGGCGCGAAGCCGACCTGCGCCACCTGCTCCAGCAGCACGGGGCGGCCGTCCTTCCAGGCGACGGCCACGCCGGCCAGGTCACCGCCCAGCGCATCACGGTCGGCCGTGCGGCCGACGTGGCGGATCAGGTACTCGCGCCCGTTCAGGTCGATGAAGCCGCCACCCGCATTGGAGGCATAACCCTTCATGGCCTGCTCCACCTGGTTGAGCGAGACGCCGAACTGCGCCATGCGCGCCGTGTCCGGTGCGACGCGCAGCGTGCGCACGTCACCGCCGATCGGAATCACCTGCGACACACCGGGAATGGACAGCAGGCGCGGGCGCAGCACGAAGTCCGCGTACTCGCGCGCCTGCATGGGCGAAGCGCCGTCCTGGGCCTGCGCGGTGATCGGCAGCGCGATCAGCATGATCTCGCCCATGATCGAGGACACGGGTCCCATCGACGGCTCGATGCCGGCGGGCAACTGCGCGCGCGCCAGCGCCAGGCGCTCGGCGACGAGCTGACGGTTGCGGTAGATGTCGGTGCCCCAGTCGAACTCGGCATAGACGATGGACAGGCCCACGCCGGACATCGAGCGCACGCGGGTGACGCCCGGCATGCCGTTGAGCGCGGTCTCCAGCGGGAAGGTGACGAGCTGCTCCACCTCCTGCGGCGCCATGCCGCCGGCCTCCGTCAGCACGGTGACCAGGGGCTTGTCCAGGTTGGGGAACACGTCCACGGGGGTGCGCCAAGCGCTGACGGCGCCCCACACCAGCAGAAAAGCCGCGACGGCGAGCACGAACAGGCGATTGCGCAGGCTGCTGCGCACGATCCAGTTGAACATGGCGTGCTCCTCAGCGGATCTGCGCCAGCAGCGCGGTGCCTTCGACCACGACGCGGTTGTCCGCGCCCAGCCCTTGCACCACGACCACCGTGGCCGCGTCCAGCGTGCGCACGCGCACCGGCTGCGGGATGTAGCGCTCCGCGCCCGACTTGATCCACACCACCTGCTCGTTGGCGGCATTGCGCACCACGGCCTGAGCGGGCAGCGTGAAGCCTTCGATGCGCTCGGCAAGCTGGGCAATCAGCGTCACGGGCTGGCCCACCGCGAGCGGCAGGGCTTGCCCTGCGCCAGCGGCTTGCAGGCGGAAGTTGACCGGCATCACGCCGTCGCGCAGCGCGCCACCCGCACCCACCAGTTGCAGGCGTGCGCCGGGCGCCTCGCGCAGCGAAGCGCCGGCCATGCGGGCCGGCAGCGCCGCGTCCGCGGTCGAGGCCTCGACCATCAGCCGGGAGGGATCGACAATCTCGAACAACAGTTCGCGGTCATCGGCCACCTGGCCGGCCACCGCCTGCGCACGGGCGATCACGCCCGAGACCGGGGCCACCAGTGCTTCGCGTGCGCCCAGGCTGGCGCCAATGCTTTTTTCTCGTGCGGACAGGCTTTGCAACTCGGCTTTCGCGGCCTCGATGTCCTTGCGCGGCACCGTGCCTTCCAGCGACTGCAGGCGTTCAACGCGCTGGGCGGCAAGCTGGCGGCTGCTGCGCAGTTCGGCCAGTTGCGCTTCCTGGTTGGCCTGGGCATAGGGTTCGGCATGGTGGCGAACATAGGCCAGCACCTCGCCTTTTCGCACTGCCTGTCCGGCGACGGGCAGGCCATGTGGGCCGGCCTCGACGCGGCCGCCATGCACCGCCTGCACGCGACCACCGGCATTCGGGTCCATCACCACGCGGCCCGCCAGCTCCACCGTGGCCTGTGCCTGCGAAGCGGCCACGATCTGCGTACGGATGCCCATGCGCCGCTGCGCGAGCATCGGCACGTTGACGCTGCCGTCGGGCAGGCGCATCAGCCCGTTGACATTCACAGCCTGCGGCGCATCGAGGTGTTCGCCGTTGGGGCCATGCGCGCCAGGGGCCGACCAGGCATTCCCAGCCGCCAGCATGTGGATGGCCGTCACAAGAATCGACACAGAAATCAGACGGGTGTTCATTGGGCGCCTCCTTGGGCTTTGCGGGAACGGCGGGTCCTCCAGGCGCTGGCCGCTGCCAACAACAGCATCACGAGCACGACCCAAACCACGTTGGAGATGCCGTGCCCGTCGCTGTGTCCAGCGCCATCGTGTGCATGTCCGTGGTCATCGCCACTGGCCGTGGTTGCCGGGCCTGTTTGCAGCGTCCCTTCCAGCAGGTCCGACTCCTCGCCGGCCAGGATCGTGACCACCAGCGGATGCGACCCCGGGGCCTTCAGCGCCTTGAGGAAAGCCGGGTCATCGACGGCGTAGTCGCCCATGTCCTCGTGGAACTTGGCGGTCGCCTTCGCCGTGCCGGATTCAACCTCGACCTGGGCTTTGAGCACCGGCTCGTTGGTCTCGAAGCGGTTGATGAGCATCGACAGCTCATCGCCCCGGAGGTGGGCGACCAGCTCGAAACTCTCGGAGCGGGCCTCCATGCGCGGCGCGGTGCTGGCGCTGCCTGCCGCCGCCGTGGGAGTGTCCAGGTGTTCGCCATTGGGGCCATGGGCGCCGGGCGCAGCCCAGGTACCCGCGCTGGAAAGAATCAGCAGGAAGGCCACCGCGGCGCCGGACAGCCATTGCTGCCAGCCATCGGACCACGAGCCACGTCGGGAAAGGGATAGGGAATTCATGGAAGGAGTCCGAGGGTTTGTTGCAGTTGGGCCTGGCTCAGGCCCAGCGCCGCTTGTTGGCGGGCCAGGGCGGCATCCGCCTGTGCGGCGGCATTGGCTGCGCGCAGCAGCTCGGGCAGCGGTGTTTCTCCAGCCTGGAACGATTTGTCGATGAGCTGGGTGCGCTCGCGCAGCAGCGCGGCGCGGTCGCGGGCGTCTTCGAGTTGGCGGGCAGCGTTGCGCATGGCCGAGCGGGCCAGGCCGAGGTCGGCTTCCTGGCGCTCGCGCAGTCGCAGTTCGGTGGTTTCAGCGACATCCAGTTCGCCCAGGGCAGCGGCTTGCAGCGGCGCATTGCGGCCATCGGTGCCAAAGGGGATGCGCACGCCAATGCCGATGCTGCGCTGAGTCGTCTGGCCGGTGCCCGGCGATTCTTCACGGTAGCGCAGCAGCAGCTCGGGCGGATCACGCCGGGATGTGTTGACCACGCCCACCCGCTTGCGCGCCCGTTCCACGGCCTGCGCGGCCAGTCGCAGTTCGGGGTGCACGTCACTGGTCGCAACGTCGAGTCCCGCCGATGGCGTGGATGGAGGTGCCATCTCCGGCATGGCCTCCAGGCCGGTCAGATTGCGCCACTGCGCCTGCGCACCCTGGCGCTTCTGGCGCACCTCGCCCGCCAGGGATTGGGCATCCAGCAGCTCGGCCCGCGCCGCCAGGGCATCGGCGCGCGCCAGGTCGCCGGCGCGGACACGGCGCTGCACGTCGTCGGACAGGCGCTGCAGGTATTGCACCTGGGCTTCGGCCGCATCGGCTTCGGCCTGGGCCGCCGACCAGCGCCAGGCCGCCTCGCGCACCAGGCCCGCCACCCGCAGGCGCGCGGCCTGGGTTTGCGCATCGGCAAGCTGGAGTTCGGCGCCAGCCGCAGCGGAACGTGCGTCGCGCTGACCAGGCAACCACAGCGGCAATGCGACGCCGATCTCGTTCTCGCGCCGCCCGACGTTGGTTTGCCAGCGGTCATTGCGGTGGTTGAGTTCGAGCGCCGGTGGCGCGGCCCAGAGGCTGGAGGCGGCGGTCTGCTCGGCCTGGGCGCGCCGGCCCTGGGCCTGAACTTCGCGTGCCTGCACGGCGCGCTGCCATGCGGCCTCCACGGCTTCGGCCAGGGTGACTCGGAGGTTGTCAGCCGGAGGGGCTGGGAGAGTTGGCGAAGGGGTTTGCGCGGCGGCGGGCAAGGCGCCCCCCACAGCCGCACAGCCTGCGATGGCGCAGGCCACGAACCAAGGAACGGGTTTCACGAAAGTCCTGACTCATTCGATGGCGATCCACAGGCACGCGATGCCTGCCCACATGGACATGCGCGGGCGGGCAAAGAGATGAGGGAATCGCCGGCTTGAAAACAGCCCGGCCGCGCGGGGAGCGCAGCGGGGGGAGGAGTTTTCAGAAGGTCAGGACAGCCGGGGGGGTCTTCGCGGGCCGTCGAGCACAGGCGGCGGCAGTGGCCATTCGTCCATCATGGGCGGACGCGCGGAACCGGTGGGAATGAGCGAGAAGGATGTGACAGCCCATAGGAAGGGGCTGCTCACGCCGCCATCGGCAACGACATGCTGCCGGGACTCGTCGGAGTCGTCCTGGACGACCGAGCCATCGTCATGGTGGTGGTGCGCCTCGCTCAGCGAGTGCATCGCCATATGCGCCACTTCGTGAACATCCGCGAATGCCGCAGCTTGCCCTCCTATGGCAAGGGACTGCCACAGCATGGAGAGTAACATCAGGGCAAGGGCGAACTTGCGGCGCATCATGCGATTCTAGTTTGCCAATGAATGCCAGAATGATTGAGGGGGAGGTGCATCGTCATGTGGTGGCCCGCTGCACCTCGACCGTGACATGCGACAGCTCGTGGATATGCGCCAGCAGCGCCTTGTAGTGCACGGGCTCCTTCGGTTCCCTGGCCATCAACGAAACGATGGCCGCGAAATGTCCCGGCCCCACCTGCCAGACATGCAGATCGGTGACATGGCTTCCGGTGGGCTCCATCGCCTCCCGAATCTCCTGCCGCACTTCCTGCCCCTCGGCGGCGGCGTCCAGCAGCACGCTGCCGGAGTCCTGGATCAGCCCCCATGACCAGCGGGCAATCACCAGCGCGCCAATCACGCCCATGAGCGGATCGGCCCAGAGCCAGCCATAGCTGCGGCCCAGCAGCAGCGCGACGATGGCCAGGATGGAGGTCAGGGCATCGGCCAGCACATGCACATAGGCCGCACGCAGGTTGTTGTCCCGTCCCTTGCCCGGCGCATGGTGATCGTCGTCGTGATCGTGGTGATGCCCATGCCCATGCCCATGCCCATGCGCATGACCGTGATGGGCATGGTGCGCGTGGTCATCCTTCAGCAGCCAGGCGCAGACCAGGTTGATGAGCAGCCCCACGACGGCCACGGCGATCGCCTGGTTGAAGTCGATCTGGATTGGCTGGGTCAGGCGCACCAGGCTTTCCCAGCCAATCAGCAAGGCGATCAGGGCCAGCACCACCGCGCTGGCAAATCCCGCCAAGTCTCCGAGCTTGCCCGTGCCGAAGGTGAAACGCGGATTGCCGGCATGCCGGCGCGCGAAACGGTAGGCCAGCGCGGTGATCAGCATCGCACCCGCATGGGTGGACATGTGCCAGCCGTCCGCCACCAACGCCATCGAGCCATAGACGGTGCCCGCAACGATTTCTACCAGCATCATGCTGGCCGTGAGCGCAATCACCAGCCATACCTTGCTCTCGTTGCGCTGGTGGTTAGCGCCGAGGAAGAAATGGTCGTGTGCGGGCGTGGTGGGGGCGTGGAGATTCATGGCTGAATTTCTGCAATGAGAGGCGCGGGCAACAAGGTCATTTCATGTAGGCCCGAATGACTTCGATCATTTCCTCGCCGCCCTGGTGGCGTTCCTTGTCGGTCGATGGCGCGATGACGTGCTCGCGCAGATGGTCTTCCATCACCTCCGCAGTCAGGCCGTTGACCGCGCCACGCACGGACGCGATCTGGCGCAGCACCTCGACACAGGCTGCATCTGCTTCCAGGGCGCGCTCGATGCCTTCAAGCTGACCCTTGATGCGGCGCACGCGCGCGATCAGCTTGGCTTTTTCTCGGGAAGTGTGGGACATGGCGAGGTCAGTCAATATAGCCTAGGGGGCTATATTACATTGACCATGCTCACCGCTGAGACGGGGTTTGGTCAAAACATGACCAGGCGGATGGGCTTCAAGGCAATTAGCGTCTGGCGGCACTGCGTGCCGGCACGCCCTGAGGCTCATTCAGTCATCACTGTTTTCTGACTCCGCTTGGCAGGAACAGATCGAATTTCCGAGACACTGTCTGGGAAATTGCCAACGCCGGGGATGTGGTTGCCAGCCCCGAAGACCTGGAAGGAAATTCGCCAGACAGTGTCTGGCGAATGGACTCAAGGGGCGTGAGCAATTGTCGTATCAGCGATACGACAATCTCCAACTCCATCCTGCGCCAGCAGCGCATCAAATGCCTGCACCACCTCCCGGCTGACAGCGCCTCCCGCGCACAGCGCAACCAGTTCACCCCGCAGGGATTCAATGATCGGGCTGCTCTCCATTCCACCGAGAGCTTGCGCTACCTGCTGCAGCACGCTTGGCAGTTCGGCGTGATCGCTGTCCGCTTCGATGCCTTGGATGACCTCCAGCGCCAGAGCCGGATCGCTGCGGTACAGCTCGGCCATTGCTTCACCATGGGGCCTGCTTCTTCTCATCTGCGCTCCATTGGCCCGGCTTGACTGCATCGCCGCACAGGCTCCACTCAATGTTGGGGAAGTTGGCCAACTCAAAAAATGAATCTCAGCCCGCCACCAGAATCCCCGGCGCATGCGCCCGCCGTGCAGGCTGCACCACGATCTTGACCTGCTGATCCAGCGACACCAGCGCCTGCATCAGCCGCTCCAGCGAGATGTTCTGGAGCTTGTAGCGGCGCACCTGCGACACCTTGGGCTGGGTCATGCCCGTGATCGCCGCCGCCTCGGTCTGGCTCAGACCGCGCTGGTCGATCAAGGTATTGAGCTTGAGCGCAAGCGCGGCCTTGGCCGTCAGTTCCTCGGCATCGTCAAAGCCTAGATCCATCAGCACGTTGTCGGTGCCTTGGGGATGCTCATTGCGAATCATCACTTTCTCCCGCTCGCCCCGTGACGGGCGAGCACTGCTTTCAGCCGCTTCTCGATCAACTCCACGTCCGGCTGCGGCGTGGCGATGCCGGACTTGGACTTCTTCTGGAACGCATGCAGCACATGCACCGCATCGCCCACCTTCACGGTGTAAACCGCCCGGAAGGTATCGCCCCGGTGGTCTTCCACAAGTTCGTACACGCCAGAGCCCAGCCCCTTCCAAGGCTTGGCCGAATCCGGCGTACTGCCCAACTGGACGATGAACAGCGCCACGCCCATGTCCTTCTGCACGTCGATGGGAAAGTCCTTGAAGTCCTTTTTCGAGGAGCCTTCCCAGTACAGCAGCTTTCGTTTCTGCTCCATGATTATATCCGTTCAGGTATAGATCGCAAGAGCCCGAATTGTCGTTTCAGCGGTACAACAATTCGGGCTAGCTGTTCAGGCGGTCGCTGCCTCGGCCGGCGCGCTGCGTCGAGTTCCTGCGATGGCCTGGCGCCGGTTTGCCACCAGCTCGGCCGCTGCGCGCACCGGCGCATCCTCGGTGTGGACGTAGCGCATGAACATGGCCACGGTCTTGTGCGCCGTCAGCGCCATTCCCACCTTGACCGGGATGCCCGAGTTAGCAATGTCGGTGGCCGAGCGGTGCCGAACGCCGTGCGTACCCACATGGGTCACGCCAGCGCGCTTGAGGATGCGCGTCCAGCCACCGTAATACTCGCCCGTGGTCATATGCTGTCCCGGATGGTTGGGGGACGGGAACACATGCGGGCAGCCATCCTGGCGCGGTGCGGTGGACAGCAGCCGGCAGGCTTCATCGCTCAAGGGCTTGGACATGCCGCCAGTCTTGCTGTCGGGCCAGACCACACGCCTGTTCTCCAAGTCCACCCAATCCCACTGCAGCGTGACGATCTCCGAGCGGCGGGCCGCAAACTCGAATTGCAGCCGGATCGCCAGCGGAAGAACCGCATGGTCTAGGCCCAGCCCGTCGGTTTCCAGAAAATCGAGATGCCGGAACAGCTTGCCCATTTCCTCATCGCTGATGAGGTGCGTGGCCTTGCCATCGGGGTAGGTCGGGACATGGCGGCACGGATTGGTGCCGTCAGGCCGGTAGCCCCACACCTCGGCCAAGTTGAACATCTTGCGCATCACGCTGAATGTGCGGTTCGCCTCGGCCGGCTTGTGCGCCATCTTCTTCATCGTTCCGGCCACATCTGGGCGCTTCACGTCCTGCACCTTCATGCGACCCAGCATCGGGATGATGTTGCGGTCGATGACGCCTTGGTAGCCGTCCTGCGTGCTGGGCTTGTTGCGCTGCTTGGAGTGATCCTCCATGAACTTCTCGCACAACTCCTTGACCGTGGGGGCCTTGCGCGCCGCTGCCTTGTCGGCGGCCGGGTCGCTGCCCCGGCGCACCTGCGCCAGCCACTCCTGCGCCAGCGAGCGGGCTTGCTCGACGGTCAGTTCCCCGAACAGGCCCAGGGCGGGCTTGCGCCGCTCACCGGCGTTCGTGCGGTACTGGAGCATGAACACCTTGCGGCCGGCTGGTGTAATCTTGCACAGGAAGCCGGGCACCAGCGTGTCCCGGAGTTCGACGGCCTGAGCCTGGGGTTGCGCCGCCTCAACAGCGGTCTTGGTGAGCTTGGTTTTCGCCATGATGACTCCTCGGAAAGACCCGTTTCCCAGGAGCCTCATAGGGGCCAGCAGAGGGGAAGCCGGGTCAGGTTTCGGAAAGCACCGGCATATGTTGAACTCGCCTAAGTTATTGATAAACCTGCTGTATCGGGCTTCGGCGTAGTCCAGCGAAGTTCGGTGCTGGAGTCATGGTGAAATGAAAAAAGCCCGCACCCTGGCGGGCGCGGGCTCGTCGCGGGGCGAATGCGATCAGTCGACCAGGCCCAGGTGCAGGAAGCCGGCGTTCAGCGACGGGGTGCGCGCGCCGATCAGCAGCTCGAGCTGCTTCGAGCGCATCGCGAAGTAGACCGAGCTGCCCTTCGTCGCCGTGCGCATGCCCGCCGGCCCGAACGATGGCTGGACCGCCAGCGCGAGATCGGCCTGAGCGGTGGCCGCGCCGTCCGTGCCGGTCAGCGAGTACGTCGAGCCGGCGGCCACCACGACATCGGCCGTGCCGCCCGTCGACCAGCCCTTGCTGCTGAAGTCCGCGTAGCCCGATGCGGCCGGCACGCCCACCGCCAGCACCTGGGTGTTGGTCGTGGGCGACGGACCCGCGCTCAGATAGATCTTCTCGCCGCCGAAGTCGGCGAGCGCGAAGCGACCGAACAGGGTGCCGTCGACGGCGCTCTTCATCGTCCACACGCCGGGCTGCTGCGGATCGGGCTCGATGTTGCTGACGGACACGTCGGCGCTCGGGCACTGCTCGATCTTGTAGATGACGAGGTTGAGGCACTGCTTCATCACCTTGCCGCCACCCGAGATCTGGATCTGCGCGATGGCCGATTGCCCCCCCGCGGGCGAGAAGTCGATCCGGCCGCGGTCGTAGGTGCCGTCGAGCTTGCCCTGCTGGAGCAGCAAGGCGCGCGATGCGATGAAGGGGAACGGCGCATAGGCCGTCGGCGAGGTGTAGCCCACCGCGAACGGAAGCGCGCCGACGATGTTGTCGCCGAGGCCACGCAGCGCGAGCACCTTGCTCGTGCTGCGGCTGCTCTGCACCTTCCAGTCGCCGTCGCGCGACGCGCCGGCCGTCAGGGTGCCCGAGCTGGCATCGCCCGCCGTGTCGGTCAAGGTGTAGGTGGCCTTGTCGAAATCGATGGCGAGCGTCTGGCGCGAGCCATTGGCCGCATACACGGTGTAGCGCCCGTTGCGGTAGTCGCCGGTGCCGACCGAGAAGCTCAGCTCCTTGCGCCGGTTGCCCGATGCGCTGGCCGTCAGCTTGAACTCGGCGCTGCCCGTCGCATTGGGGTTCTTGAAGCGCGACAGCCACTGCGAGCCGGAGGTATCGACCTCGACGCGCTGGGCCACGCCGCTGCGGCTGTCGCCGGTCCAGGTGATCTCGCTGCCATCGCTCGACTTGACCGTCACGAGCTGGCCCGGAGCCACCTGGTACTTGCCCGCGCTGTCGGGGCTCGCGGCGCTGCCGTCGACCTCGACGGACAGCTTGGCTTCCGACTCGGCGGGCGTCTGCGGCACCACGGCGAACGGCAGCCCGCCGCCGCCACCTCCCCCACCACCACCGCATCCCGCGATGACCGCCGCCAGTGCCGTGGCGCACAGGGCCTTCGTTGTTGTGCTCCTCATGTCCTCATCTCTTTCTGTTGGATTGACTCGTTGCCCCGCCGACCTCGTCGGCAGACGGCGGCCAAATCTATCCGCGACGGAATACTTTCGCATCATCATGAAACGTGGTCGTCGCCCTGTGGCAACGCTCCTCCCAATGGGTGATTGAAGGGACTTCGCAAAAGCGGCGGGCCGTCTCGCCGTCTCATCCCCGTCGCACCGGGAGCGCGACAACGCAGCCCACCCGCGACAAAACCCCCGCCAAGTCCCTGATTCACCGTGCGCCGCCATGCGGCACGAAAGCTGCGCAACGCAACCCGCGCCGTCCGCGGCGCAGCGTTCGTTCTCATCCATTCATACACGGAGACATTCGATGACCGCATCCACCGCCGCCCCCACGCGGGCTGCCGCCACGTGGCTGGCCGACTTCGGCGCCGCGCTCGCGCGCAACGACGTCGAGGCCACGGTCGCGCTGTTCGAGGCCGAGGGCTTCTGGCGCGACCTCGTGGCCTTCACCTGGAACATCCGCACGCAGGAAGGCGCGGGCGCGATCCGCGCGATGCTGGCGGCGCGGCTGGCCGACACGCAGCCCTCGAACTTCGCGCTCGAGGGCGAGGCCAGCGAGGCCGACGGCGTGACCGAGGCCTGGTTCACTTTCGAGACCCGGGTGGCGCGCGGCCGCGGCCACCTGCGGCTGCGTGGCGGCAAGGCCTGGACCTTGCTGACCACCATGACCGAGCTCAAGGGCTTCGAGGAGAAGACCGGTGCGAACCGCATCAAGGGCGCGGAGCACGGCGTGCACAAGGGCCGCCAGAGCTGGCTCGAGAAGCGCGAGGAGGAAGCCCGCACGCTGGGCTACACCGAGCAGCCCGAGGTAGTGATCGTGGGCGGTGGCCAGGGCGGGATCGCGCTCGGCGCGCGGCTGCGCCGGCTCGGGGTGCCCACGATCATCATCGAGCGCAACGCGCGCGCGGGCGACTCCTGGCGCAACCGCTACAAGTCGCTGTGCCTGCACGACCCGGTCTGGTACGACCACCTGCCCTACATGCCGTTCCCCGACGACTGGCCGGTGTTCGCGCCCAAGGACAAGGTCGGCGACTGGCTCGAGATGTACACCAAGGTGATGGAGCTCAACTACTGGAGCTCGACCACGGCGAAGAAGGCGCGCTTCGACGAGGCCACGCAGCGCTGGGAAGTGCGCGTGGAACGCGAGGGCAAGGAGGTGGTGCTGCGGCCGAAGCAGCTGGTGTTCGCGCTCGGCGTGTCGGGCTATCCGAACGTGCCCGTGCTCGCGGGCGCCGAGAACTTCCAGGGCGACCAGCACCATTCGAGCAAGCACCCCGGGCCCGAGGCGTATGCGGGCAAGAAGTGCGTGGTGCTGGGCTCGAACAACTCGGCGCACGACATCTGCGCGGCGCTGTGGGAGCACGGCGCCGACGTGACGATGATCCAGCGCTCGTCGACCCACATCGCGCCCTCCGACTCGCTGATGGAACTGGCGCTCGGCGGCCTGTATTCGGAGCAGGCGGTGAAGAGCGGCATCGACCACCACAAGGCCGACCTGATCTTCGCCTCGGTGCCCTACCAGGTGATGCACACCTTCCACATCCCGATCTACGACGAGATGAAGAAGCGCGATGCCGACCTCTATGCGCGACTGGAGAAGGCGGGCTTCATGCTCGACTTCGGCGCCGACGGCTCGGGCCTGTTCATGAAGTACCTGCGGCGCGGCTCGGGCTACTACATCGACGTGGGCGCCTCGGAGCTGGTGGCCAACGGCAGCGTGAAGCTCAGGAGCGGCGTGAACATCGAGCGCGTGAACGAACGCTCGGTGACGCTGACCGACGGCAGCGAGCTGCCGGCCGACCTCCTGGTCTATGCCACCGGCTACGGCTCGATGAACGGCTGGCTGGCCGACCTGATCTCGCCCGAGGTCGCCGACCGGGTCGGCAAGTGCTGGGGCCTGGGCTCCGACACGCCGAAGGATCCGGGCCCGTGGGAAGGCGAGCTGCGCAACATGTGGAAGCCGACGCAGGTGCCGAACCTCTGGATCCACGGCGGCAACCTGCACCAGTCGCGCCACTACTCGCAGTTCCTCGCGCTGCAGCTCAAGGCGCGCGCCGAAGGGCTCGACACGCCGGTGTACGAGCTCGCGCCCTCGCACCACCGGCGCTGAGGCGCGAGGCGCTCAGCCGTCGATGCGGCGGCGCAGGCCGTCCAGATCGGTCACGGTGATGCCGCCGTACTCGATGCGCAGCAGTCCGGCCGATGCCAGCCGCCGCAACGCCGCGTTGCAGCGCTGGCGCGACAGGCCCGAGAGGTTGGCGATCTCCTCCTGCGACACCTCCAGGTGCGGATCGCTGCCCGGATGCAGCCACTCGTGGAACAGGCCGACGAGCGCGCGCGCGACCTGGCTGTCGGTGTCCAGCAGGTGGTGGGCGGCGAAGTTGCCGAGGAACCAGTGCATGCGCTCGTTGATCTGGCGCAGCAGGAAGTCGTCGAAGCTGCGGTGCGTGGCGCGCAGCCACTCGAAGGTCTCCAGCGGCATCAGCGCCACCCGGCTGGGGCGCAGCGCGATGATGTCCGCGGTGCGCGGCACGCCGCGCAGCAGCGTGCCTTCGCCGAACCAGCTGCCGGTCGACAGGCCACCCAGGGTGACCGAGCGCCCGTCGGGCGAGCTCACGCACCACTTGAGCAGGCCGTCGATGGTGCCGTACCAGTGCAGCGGGGTGTCGCCGCAGCGGCACAGCGCGGCGCCGGTCGCCACCTCGACCTCGCGCATCTCCTCGAGCACGCGCTCGCCGGCGGCCACGCCGAGTTGCGGAAACCAGGCCGATCCCTGCAGCAGTTGAGCCAGGGTCAGCGAGGCTGGGGGAGGAACAGGCCGGGCAGCGGGCATCTTCTCTCGAGGCTCAGGGCAGGTCCTTGACGCGCTGCAGCTCGGCCTGGGCTTCGCGCAGCTTGTCCTCGCGGCGCGCGATCTTGTCGCGATCGCCCTTGCGGCGTGCCTCGGCCAGCTCGCGTTCGCGCTGCGCGACCTTGCGCTCCTCGCCACGGATGCGCTCCTGGTGGCGCGCGGCCAGCCTGGCATCGCTGCAGTTGCGCCGCACCTCGGCCAGCGCGCGTTCGAGGCCGCGCACGCGGTGGTCCTGGCCCTCGGCCTTGGCGGCTTCGATGTCGCGCGAGATCGCCTCGCGCTTGGCGGCGCAGCCCGCCTCGGGACCGCCCTGCGCGAAAGCTTGGCCCGATGCGAGGACCGCGGCGGCCGCGAGGACCAGCGATGACAGTTTCATGAGCGCTCCTTGTTGTGGATGAATGCGAACGACAGGGGCGACTGTAGCCTCTGCACGCCGCGTAAACCCTGCCCCCGAATGTCGTCGCGATGACTGAGTGCGCTGCCCGCGCCAAAAATAATGGCGCGCTCCACGAAGGACTCCAGGAACCCCGCCATGTCGAAGCGCAAAGTGATCGTGACCATCGCCCCCACCGGCGGCATGGCGCACAAGTCCCAGAACCCCCACCTCCCCACCCAGCCCGCCGAGATCGCGGCCGACGTGCTGCGCTGCTGGAACGCCGGCGCCAGCGTGGCGGCGATCCATGCGCGCCGCCCCGACGACGGCGCGACCTGCGACGCCGAGGTCTACCGCGAGATCAACAGCCGCATCCGCGCGGGCGGCTGCGACATCGTGCTCAACAACTCCACCGGCGGCGGCGTGCACGGCGTGCACGGCGACATGGTCAAGCCGCTGGCCGGCGACCGCTGGGAGATCGCGTGGGAGGAACGCATCAAGGGCATGGACGCGGGCGCCGAGATGTGCACGCTCGACGCCACCACGCTGAACCTCAGCTTCGAGGGCAGGCAGATCCTGATGGACACGCCGATCACGCGCGGGCGCGAACTCGCCGCCGGCATGAAGGCGCGCGGCATCAAGCCCGAGTGGGAGGTTTTCAGCCCCACCCACATCCTGCAGGACACGACCACGCTGATCGGCGAGGGCCACGACGACGAGCCCTACTTCATCAACCTGGTGATGAACGTGCACCGCAACTTCCAGAACGCGATGCCCTACTCGCCGCGCTTCCTGCAGATGATGGTCGACACGCTGCCCAAGGGCAGCATCTTCGGCGTCAGCGGCATCGGCACCTCGCAGCTCGAGGCCAACGTGGCGGCGCTGCTGCTGGGCGGCCATGCGCGCGTCGGCCTGGAGGACAACCTCTACTTCCGCCAGGGCGAGCTGGCCACCAACGTGCAGCTCACCGAGCGCATCGTGCGCGTGATCCGCGAGCTCGACATGGAAGTGGCGACGCCCGCCGAGGCGCGCCAGCTCATGGGCCTGCCGCGCGTGGGCACGCCGCGGCCCGAGTTCGCGCTCGGCTGAACCCGCACCCGCCAGAACAACGAACGGAGACAGATCGAATGAAGCTTTCCCGCACCGCCCTGGCCCTCGCGCTCGGCGCCGCCTTTTCCGCAAGCGCATCGGCCCAGGTGTCCGACGACGTGATCCGCATCGGCTTCATCAGCGACATGTCGGGCCTGTACCGCGACTACGACGGCCCGGCCGGCGCCGAGGCCATCCGCATGGCGATCGCCGACATGGGCGGCGCCATCGGCGGCAAGAAGATCGAGCTGGTCACGGCCGACCACCAGAACAAGCCCGACATCGCCGCCGCCAAGGCGCGCGAGTGGTTCGACGTGCAGAAGGTCGACATGCTGATCGGCGGCGTCAACTCGGGCGCGGCCATCGCCATGGCCGGCGTGGCGGCGGACAAGAAGAAGCCCTACTTCGTGGTGGGCTCGGGCGCGTCGAGCCTCACCAACGAGTACTGCTCGCCGTACACGGTGCACTACGCCTACGACACGGTGGCGATGGCGCGCGGCACCGCGAGCGCGGTGGTCAAGGCCGGCGGCAAGAGCTGGTACTTCGTGGCGGCCGACTATGCCTTCGGCGCCGCGCTGCAGAACGACGCGACCAAGACGGTGCTGGCGAACGGCGGCACGGTGGCGGGCTCGGTCAAGCACCCGCTGGGCGCGAGCGACCTCTCGTCCTTCATGCTGCAGGCGCAGAGCTCGAAGGCGCAGGTGCTGGCGCTGGCCAACGCGGGCGGCGACACGGTCAACGCGATCAAGTCGGCGGCCGAGTTCGGCATCGGCAAGAACATGAAGCTGGCCGGCATGATCATCACCATCAACGACGTGCATGCGCTGGGCCTCAAGGCCTCGCAGGGCATGTACCTGACCGACAGCTGGTACTGGAACCAGAGCCCCGAGGCGCGCACCTGGGCGCGCCGCTTCTTCGACAAGCACAAGCGCATGCCCTCCTCCTTCCATGCCGGCGACTACTCGGCCGCGCTGCAGTACCTGCAGGCCGTGAAGGCCGCGGGCAGCGACGATGCCGACAAGGTGATGGCGCAGCTGCGCAGGACGAAGTTCGACGACATGTTCGTCAAGGGCGGCTGGCTGCGCGACGACGGCCTGATGGTGCACGACATGCACCTGATGCAGGTGAAGTCGCCCGAGGAATCGAAGGAGCCCTGGGACTACTACAAGGTGGTGGAAGCGATCCGCGGCGAGGCCGCCTGGACGACCAAGGCCGAGAGCCGCTGCGCGCGGTGGAAGTCATGAGCGCGGCGCACGGCGTGCAGCGCGTCGCGGTGGTCGGCACCGGCGTGATCGGCGCGAGCTGGACCGCCTACTTCCTCGCGCAGGGTCTCGACGTCAACGCGACCGATCCCTCGCCGGGCGCCGAAGAAAGACTGCGCCAGGCGGTGGCGCAGCACTGGCCCACGCTCGAGCGCTTCGGGCTGGCCGCGGGCGCCTCGGTCGACCGGCTGCGCTTCCACGACAGCCTGGAAGACGCGGTCTCCGTGGCCGACTTCGTGCAGGAGAACGGCCCCGAGCGCATGGACTTCAAGATCGAGCTGTTCCGCCGCATGGACGCGGCCGCGCCGCCCGATGCGATCCTGGCCTCGAGCTCCTCGGGCCTGGCGATCAGCGGCGTGCAGTCGGGCTGCGCGCATCCGCAACGCGTGGTGCTGGGCCATCCGTTCAACCCGCCGCACCTGATCCCGCTGGTGGAAGTGATCGGCGGCGAGCGCACGTCGGCCGACACCATCGAGCGCACCATGGCCTTCTACGCGGCCATCGGCAAGCGGCCGATCCACGTGAAGCGCGAGGTCAAGGGCCATATCGCGAACCGGCTGCAGGCCGCGCTGTGGCGCGAGGCCTTCCACCTGGTCGAGCAGGGCGTGGCCTCGGTGGCCGACATCGACACCGCGATCGCGCACGGCCCGGGCCTGCGCTGGGCCGTGATGGGACCGTTCATGAACCTGCACCTGTCGGGCGGCGCGGGCGGCATCGCGCACGTGCTCGCGCACCTCGGCGGGCCGATCGAGGACTGGTGGAAGGACCTGGGCGCGCCCTCGATGACGCCCGCGCTCCAGGCGCAGGTGAGCGAAGGCGTGGCGCAGGAACTGGGCGCGCGCCGCACGGCCGAGCTCGAAGCCGCGCGCGACACCCTGCTGTTGAACCTGATTCGCGCCAAGGCCGGCACCGGCACACTGGATTGAAACGAACACCAACAGCCGGACGCAGAGGACGCGAAGGTTTCGCGAAGAACGCGAAAGAGAAATTCAAAGATTTTTTCTGAATTCCTTTTGCGTCTTTCGCGAGACCTTCGCGTCCTCTGCGTCCGGAAGTCCGCTCCCGCTTTCGGCAGCCGCCCCTCAGCGCAACAGATCACCGAGATGACTGACTTCCTGCAAGACGAAAACCTCATCGCTCCGCCCCGCACGGTGCGCATCGACTTCGACGACGGCTCCTTTGCGCTGCGCTCGCCGCAGGCGCTGAAGCCCTATGCGCGCTGCATCGGCGAATGGATCGAGCGCTGGGCGCGCGAGACGCCCGAGGCGCTGGCCTTCGCCGAGCGCAACGACGGCGGCGCGGACTGGCGCCGGCTCGACTACCGCGCGCTGCGCCAGGCCGTCGGCGCGGTGGCGCAGGGCCTGCTCGACCTCGACCTGCCGGCCGACACGCCGGTCGTGATCCTGTCGGACAACGCGATCGACCATGCGGTGCTGATGCTGGCCACGATGCACATCGGCCGTGCGGCCTGCTCGCTGTCGAGCGCCTATTCGCGCATGGCCAAGGATCCCTCGCGGCTGCACGAGATGCTGCGCGCGCTGCGGCCGGGGCTGGTCTATGCCTCGGATGCGAAGGCCTACGGCGCCGCGCTCGCGGGCAGCGGCGTGGAGGCGGTCACGGTGTTCAGCCGCAACGCCGACGCGCACCCCGGCGCGCTGGACTTCGCGCGGCTGCTCGCCAGCGCCGAGACGCCCGCCGTGCTGCAGGCCTTCGAGGCGGTGCTGCCCGACACCCATGCCAAGTACCTGCTGACCTCGGGCTCGACCGGCAAGCCCAAGGTGGTGATCAACACCCACCGCATGCTGTGCGCCAACCAGCAGATGATGGCCCAGACCTGGCGCTTCCTCGCGCACGAGAAGCCGGTGCTGGTCGACTGGCTGCCCTGGAGCCACACCTTCGGCGCCAACCACGACCTGAACATGGTGCTGGCGAACGGCGGCGCGCTCTACATCGACGAGGGCCGGCCCGCGCCGGGACTGATCGAGAAGACGGTGCGCAACCTGCGCGAGGTCAAGCCCACGCTGCTGTTCAACGTGCCGCGCGGCTACGACATGCTGCTGCCCTTCCTCGAGGCCGACGACGCGCTCGCCACCGAAGTGTTCTCGCGCCTGCGGCTGGCCTTCTACGCGGCCGCGGCGCTCGCGCCCTCGACCTGGCAGCGGCTCGAGGCGGTGGCGCGGCGCGTGCGGCCCGACCGGCCGCTGTGGCTCACCACCTCCTGGGGCGCCACCGAGACCTCGCCCGCGATCACCTCGGCGCACTGGAAGCTCGACGGCGCGGGCTGCATCGGCGCGCCGCTGCCGGGGCTGGAGCTGAAGTTCGTGCCCAACGGCGAGAAGCTCGAAATGCGCGTGAAGGGCGTGTCGGTGTTCCCCGGCTACCGTGGCGCGCCGCGCGAGACCGCGCAGGCCTTCGACGAAGAGGGCTACTACCGGCTCGGCGACGCGGGCTTCCTGGCCGACCCCGCCGATCCGGTGCGCGGCGTGATCTTCAACGGCCGCGTGGCCGAGGACTTCAAGCTCTCGACCGGCACCTGGGTGTCGGTGGGCACGCTGCGCGTGAAGCTGGTGTCGCTGCTGGCGCCGCATGCGCAGGACGTGGTGCTCACGGGCCACGACCGCGACGAGATCGGCATGCTGGTGTTCGCGAGCCCGCAGGGCGCGGCGCTCGCGCCCGAGGCGATGGCCGAGCGCATCGCGGGCGTGCTGCGCACCTTGCGCGCGGAGGGCGCGGGCTCCTCGCAATGCCCGGCCTGCGCGCTGGTGCTGAGCGAGCCGCCGAGCCTCGATGCGGGCGAGATCACCGACAAGGGCTACATCAACCAGCGCGCGGTGTTGGTGCGGCGCGCGAGCGACGTGCAGCGGCTGCATGCGCGCGCGCCGGAGGATGCGCAGGTGGTGCGACTGGCCTGAGCTTCAGGCCACCGGCAGCGCCAGCCACTGCCGCCACAGCTGCCGCGCCGTGTCCTGGTAGCGGCGCGTGACCGCGAGCAGCTCGGCGCGCGGCTCGGGCGGCATCAGCTCGGCCGGCAGCAGCGGATCGCGGATCAGGTGCGCGATCACCGCGCGGCCCAGCAGCAGCGATTCGCGCACCGCCGTCTTGAGCGGCCGCGTGCGCAGCCGCTGCTCGCTGCGCTCGAGGCCGGCCTGCAGGCGGCGGCATTGCGCGGCCAGCGCGCGCACGTCCCACAGCCGGCGCGCGCTCGCCTGCGCCGCCTCGTCGAGGTCGGCGAGCCGGAACACCGGCGCGCCCGGCGAGAGCCCCAGTTCCTTGAGCTTGCGGCGCTCGGCCTCGAGGCCGCCCGCGAGGTTGTCGGGCCGGATCTGCAGGCCGGGCCGCAGCGGCTCGAAGCCGCGCAGCGAGAGCGCGAGGCCGTGGCGGCGCCAGGCGGTCTTGTCGGCGCGCGCCACGCCGGCGTCGTGCACGGCCAGCCAGTCGCCGCGCCAGCCGACGGCCTGCGCCTGCTTGTGCAGCCAGCCGTCGACCGCGCGCGACAGCGCCGGGCCCTCGCGCTCGAGCCGGTAGTTGCCGCGCTCGCCGCGCGCGATCTTGCCCTCGGCCGCGAGCCGCGTGAGGCCCACGCGCATCGTGGTCTCGCCGATGCCCAGCAGCGCGCCCGCGCGGCACAGCGCCTGCGAACTCAGCGTGCCGCCGTCGGCCACCAGCAGGTCGAGGATCAGGTCGGGCGCGCTCGGCAGGCTGACGGAGACATTACATATCTTGTCCATATTTGCGAAATGATGAAATGTTTCCTACGATGACCGGGACCGATCCATTCCGTAATTTTGTGTCCGAAGGAGCCCGTCCATGGCATCCGAACAAACCCCCTGTGTACGCGCCGAATCCGATGGCGCCATCCTGACCGTCACCATCGACCGGCCTGCTCGGCGCAACGCGGTCGACGGCGCGGTGGCCGCCGAGCTGCGCGCGGCCTTCGAGCGCTTCGAGGCCGACGACGCCCTGCGCGTGGCGGTGCTGACCGGCGCGGGCGGCCACTTCTGCGCCGGCGCCGACCTCACTGCCGTCGGCGACCCCGCGCGGCGCAACGAGCTCGACCCCGAGGGCGGCGGCAGCGGACCGATGGGGCCCACGCGCATGGCGCTGTCCAAGCCGCTGATCGCCGCGATCAACGGCTACGCGGTGGCGGGCGGGCTCGAGCTCGCGCTCTTGGCCGACCTGCGCGTGGCCGACGAGGACGCGGTGTTCGGCGTGTTCTGCCGCCGCTGGGGCGTGCCGCTGATCGACGGCGGCACGGTGCGGCTGCCGCGGCTGGTGGGCATGGGCCGCGCGCTCGACATGATCCTGACCGGCCGCCCCGTGGGCGCGGCCGAGGCACTGGCCATGGGCCTCGCGAACCGCGTCGTGCCGCCCGGCGGCGCGCTGGCCGCGGCGCAGGAGCTGGCGCGCCAGATCGCCGCCTTCCCGCAGCAATGCATGCTGGCCGACCGCCGCTCGGCCTTCGAGCAATGGGACCTGCCGCTGGCCGAGGCGCTGCGCCGCGAGGGCGCGCGCGGCGTGCCGATCGTCGCGGCCGAGGGCGAGGCGGGCGCCGCGCGCTTCGCGGGCGGCGCGGGCCGCCACGGCGAGTTCGGGCGCTGAGCGCGCCCCCACCCGAAGAACACACAGGAGACATGGACTTGCACCAAACCACCTACCTCGAACTGATCCGCCGCGGCGCGCTGCAGCACGGCCCGCGCACCGCCATCGTGTTCGGCGAACGCAGCCTGAGCTTCACCGAGGTCGACCAGCTCAGCAGCCGGCTCGCGCATGCGCTGCACGCGGCCGGCGCGGCGCCGCGCACGCGCGTGGCGCTGCTGCTCAACAACGGCCTGCACAGCGTGCCGCTGGACTTCGCCTGCGTGAAGGCCGGCATCAACCGCGTGCCGCTCAATGCGCGGCTCTCGCTGGCCGAGCATGCGCGCATGCTGGCCGACACCGGCTGCACCCACCTGGTGTTCGGCCCCGACCTGGCCGAGCGCGCGGCGGCGCTGCGCGAGGCGGCACCGGGCCTGGCCTGCCAGGGCCTCGGCGCGGCGCTCGAGGGCGCGCCCGACCTGCTGGCGCGGGCGGCGACGCTGCCCGCCACGGCGCCCGACTTCGAGCCTTCGCCCGACGACGTGGTGCTCACGCTCTTCACCTCGGGCACTACCGGCACGCTGAAGGCCGCGCAGCACACGCAGGCCTCGTACGCGGCGATCTGCCGCAACGTGCTGCTGAACCTGCTGAACGCCACGCCCGAGGACGCGATGCTGCACGCGGCCTCGCTGATCCATGCCAGCGGCGTGTTCGTGCTGCCGTTCTGGCTGCGCGGCGGCCGCACCGTGATCCTGCCGGGCTTCGAGCCGGGCCTGTTCCTGCGCACGCTGCAGGCCGAGCGCATCACGGCGATCAACCTGGTGCCGACCATGCTGCAGATGCTGTTCGAGCACCCGGAACTGGCGGCCACCGACGTGAGCGCGCTGCGCTACGTGATCTACGGCGCCTCGCCGATGCCGCGCAGCGTGATCCAGCGCGCGATGGCGGCCTGGGGCCGGCACCGCTTCTGGCAGTACTACGGCCAGACCGAGGTGCCGCTGTGCCTCGCGGTGCTGCGGCCCGAGGACCATGTCGACGAACTGCTGGGCGCCTGCGGCCAGCCCGCGCTCGAGGTCGAGATGCGCCTGGTCGACGAGGCCGGCAACGAGGTGCCCGCCGGCACGCCGGGCGAGATCGCGGTGCGCGCGCCCTCGGCCGTGGCGGGCTACCACGATGCGCCCGCGCTCAATGCCGAGACCTTCGTCGCGGGCGGCTGGGTGCGCACGCGCGACGTCGGCGTGTTCGACGCGCGCGGCTTCCTGCACCTGAAGGACCGCACCTCCGACATGATCATCAGCGGCGGCTACAACGTCTACCCGCGCGAGGTCGAGGATGCGCTGATGACGCACCCCGCGGTGCGCGAGTGCGCGGTGATCGGCCTGCCGCACGAGAAGTGGGTGGAGGTGGTCACGGCGGTGGTGGTGCCGCGCGCGGGGCAGGCCATCGACGAGGCGGCGCTGATCGCGCACGTGGCCGGGCGGCTCGCCTCGTACAAGAAGCCGCAGCGCGTGATCTTCGCCGAGGAGATTCCGAAGACCGCGGTCGGCAAGCTCAATCGGCGCGCGCTGCGCGAGCGCCACCGGGGCTGATCAGCCGCCCACGCGCTTGAGCGTGGCGCGCATCGCCTTCGCGAAGCGCGGGTCGGCCATGGCGCCGACGTTGAAGCGCGACCAGCGCGAGAGCTGCGTCGAGTCGACGCTGAAGATGCGCCCCGGCGCCATCACGATGCGCCGCGGCAGCAGCTCCCTGGCGAAGGCCAGCGAGTCGGCCACGCCCGGCAGCGCGGCCCAGACATAGAGCGACTGCGGGCTGCGCGCGAACACCTCGGCGCCCACCGCGTCGAAGAAGCGCAGTGCCTCGCGCGTGGCCTCGCCCAGGCGGTTCTGCAGCCGGTTCAGGTGGCGCTGGTAGTGGCCCTCGCTGAGGATCACGTCGACCGTGCGCTCGGCGTACTCCGAGCTGCTCACGTGGATCAGCGCCTTGAGGTCGGCGAGGTCGCTCGCGAGGTCGGCGCCGCAGGCGACGAAGCCCACGCGCAGCGCGGCCGAGAAGGACTTGGAGAAGCTGCCGATGTAGATGGTGCGCTCGAGCTGGTCGAGCGCCGCCAGGCGCGGCAGCGCGGTGGGCTTGAAGTCGGCCAGCGGGTCGTTCTCGACGATCAGCAGGTCGTGCTTCTGCGCCAGCTGCAGCACGCGGAAGGCCTTGGCCGGCGAGATGTCGGAGCCGGTCGGGTTGTGGGCCAGCGACTGGGTGAAGAACAGGCGCGGCCGCTCGGCCACCAGCAGCTGCTCGAGCACCTCGAGGTCGGGCCCGTCGGCCAGCCGCGGCACCGCGAGCATCTGCGCGCCCGCGAGCTTGAGCTTGCCGAACAGCGGGTAGTAGCCGGGATCGTCGACCAGCACCTTGCCGCCGGGCGGCACGAAGTAGCGGATGACGATGTCCATGGCCTCGTTGGCGCCGTGCGTGAGCACGATCTGCCGCGGCTCGGCGCCGATGCCGAAGTCGGCCAGCTTGCGCACCAGGTGCTCGCGCAGCGGGCCGTAGCCGAAGCGGCTGCCGTAGCGGAACAGCGCGCCAAGCCCCGTGCGCACCACCTTCGGGTGGTACTTGTCCAGCCGCACGTCGGCCAGCCATTCGACCGGCGGGAAGCCGTCGCCCACGGCCACCGCATCGGGTTCGGTCTTGAGCTGCTCGCGCATCAGCCACACGATGTCCATCGCGCGGCCCAGGCTGCCGGCATCGTCCTCGGGCGGCTTCGCGCCCGCGGGCTTCGGCTGCGCGCGCACGAAGTAGCCCGAGCCGCGGCGCGGCTCGACCAGGCCGCGCGAGACCAGGTTCTCGAAGGCCGCCACCACGGTGTTCTTGGCATAGCCGTGCAGCTGCGCGAGCTCGCGCAGCGAGGGCAGCTTGTCGCCGGCCTTGTAGGCGCCGCTGGCGATCTGGCGCGCGAGGGCCTCGGCGAGCGAATCGGCGATGGGGGCGGCGCGCGGGCCGCGGCTGGAGGGAACGTTCATTGGAATACCTTCGTGCTTCGCACTGCGGTGCGAGCTTGCTTGGGGCGGCCCGGCGCGGCGCTCATGACCGGCGACTGTGACACAGCGGGCACTGGACGCGTCGCACTGTCCCGACTGTCCCGCGAAACTGTGCCTGCCGAGGCTGGTACAGCGGGCCTAGATTCGCACGCTTCCGAATCCACCCTTGCACGAACCGAAGCACGAACGATGGTCGCCGACGCCCGCCTCCCCAATTTCCGAGCCCTGACACCCGCGCAGCGCCTCGATCACATCGCGCAGGCCGCTGCGCTCACGCCCGAGGAGAAGGCGCTGCTCGCCGCGCCCGGCGCGCTCGGCATCGAGCGCGCCAACGGCATGGTCGAGAACGTGATCGGCACCTTCGAGCTGCCGCTGGGCGTGGCCGGCAACTTCACGGTCAACGGCCGCGAGTACCTGGTGCCGATGGCGGTGGAGGAGCCCTCGGTGGTGGCCGCCGCCTCCTTCATGGCCAAGCTGGCGCGCGAGGGCGGCGGCTTCGAGGCCTCGAGCAGCGGGCCGCTGATGCGCGCGCAGGTCCAGCTGCTGGGCCTGGGCGATCCGCATGGCGCGCGGCTGGCGCTGCTGCGCGCGCGCGATCGCATCCTCGAGGTGGCGAACAGCCGCGACAAGGTGCTGATCAGCCTGGGCGGCGGCTGCCGCGACATCGAGGTGCACGTGTTCGAGGACACGCCGCGCGGCGCGATGGTGGTGCTGCACCTGGTGGTCGACGTGCGCGACGCGATGGGCGCGAACACGGTCAACACCATGGCCGAGGCGGTGTCGCCGCTGGTCGAGCAGCTCACGGGCGGCACGGTGCGGCTGCGCATCCTCTCGAACCTGGCCGACCTGCGGCTGGCGCGCGCCCGCGTGCGGCTCACGCCCGCGGTGCTGAAGACCGCGGAGCGCAGCGGCGAGGAGATCGTCGAGGGCGTGCTCGACGCCTACACCTTCGCGGCCGTCGACCCCTACCGCGCGGCCACGCACAACAAGGGGATCATGAACGGCATCGACCCGGTGATCGTCGCCACCGGCAACGACTGGCGCGCGGTCGAGGCGGGCGCGCATGCCTATGCCTGCCGCCATGGCCGCTACGGCTCGCTCACCACCTGGGAGAAGGACAAGAGCGGCGCGCTGGTCGGCACCATCGAGATGCCGATGCCCGTGGGGCTGGTCGGCGGCGCCACCAAGACCCATCCGCTGGCGCGGCTGGCGCTCAGGATCCTCGGCGTGCAGTCGGCGCAGGAGCTCGGCGAGGTGGCGGTGGCCGTGGGCCTGGCGCAGAACCTCGGCGCGCTGCGCGCGCTCGCCACCGAGGGCATCCAGCGCGGCCACATGGCGCTGCATGCGCGAAACATCGCGCTGGTGGCCGGTGCCACGGGCGACGAGATCGATGCGGTCGCCAAACAGATGGCCACCGAGCACGACGTGCGCACCGACCGCGCGGTGGCGCTGCTCGAAGCCCTGCGCGCCAGGAACTGAACTTCACGGATCGCGGGAAGGCCCCGCACCACGGACCGCGGCCGATACCGCGGCGGCACGCGGGGCGCGTGCCGTCACACCAGCAAGAACGGAGACAAGCAATGAACCCGAACGGCACGACGCAGGCGCGATGGCGCCTGGTGGAAATCTGGGGCGACACGGCGGACCTGCGCCATCTCGCGGGCGCGATCGCGATCGGCATCGCCGTGAGCCTGGCCGGCTTCCTGCTGGCCAACCGCCTGCTCGCGGGCGCCGTGCGCTCGCCCGAACTGGCGCGCGCCTACGCGATGCTCGCGGGCCTCGCGGGCTGCGTGATCGCGGGCCTGATCTGCGCGCTGCTGTTCGCGCCCAAGCGCGAGGTGGTCGAAGGCGGCGCGGCCGATCCGCGCTGGCGCGAGGAGGTGCTGGCCGAACTGGCCGGCGAGCACGGCGAACTTGGCGCGATGAGCGACCTGCCGCCCGCCGCGCTGCGCGAGCTCCAGGAGCTGGGCCTGCACGACCTGTTCGCCAACCACCGCCCGCGCACCCGCGCCGCCGCCGAAGGAGCCGCCTCGTGATCGACGCCGCACTGCTGAACCAGATCCTCGTCGCCACCGGCATGGGCCTCGTGGGCGCCGTGGTGTTCGCCGCCATCGGCCTCGTGTCGGGCACCGACGAGACCACCACGCTCGCGCCGCTGACCCTGCTGGTGGTGCTGCTGGGCGTGCCGCCCGCGGGCGTGTTCACCTTCTTCTTCGCGGCCGCGGTGGCCAAGCACATGACGCATGCGGTGCCGACGGCGCTGCTGGGCATTCCGGGCGACACCATGGCCACGCCGCTGCTGCAGGACGCCAACATGCTGCGCAACCTCGGCGTGCCGCACATCGCGCTGCGCAAGATGGTGTCGGGCGCGATCATCGCGGCCTTCGTCGCGGTGCCGCTGGCCGTGCTGTTCGCGGTGCTGCTCGCGCCCTACGGCGCGGCCATCACCAAGGCGGCGCCGTGGATCTTCGTGGTGGCGGCGGTCGCCATCGCCTGGTTCTCGAGCGGGCGCTGGGCCTCGGTGGCGACGCTGGTGCCGTTCGTGATCGTGATCGTGGCGCTGCAGTCGCTGACCGCCAAGTACGGCGTGAAGCTCAGCATCAGCTACTTCCTCGGCATCGCGATCGGGCCGCTGGTGGCCGACCTGTTCTCGGTGCTGTCGCCGACGGCCAGGGCGCGCATGGCGCGCGAGAAGGTGCGCACCTTCTCGCTGGCGCCCGACGTGAAGGGCTGGAGCGGCTACTTCCCGAACCCCTTCAAGGTGCTCGACCGCGGCCAGGTGAAGTGGACGCTGGCCACCGCCACCATCTCGAGCGCCACCTTCGTGTTCAGCCCGGTCGCGATGACGGTGGTGCTCGGCGAGCTGGTCGGCTCGCGCATCAAGCATGCCTACCACCGGCTCACCACCACGCTGGCCGCGCGCAACGGCGTGACCGAGGCCACCTACGTGGCCGAGGCGCTGATCCCGCTGATCGCGATCGGCCTGCCGCTGAGCCCGGTGGCCGCGGGGCCGGCCGCGCCGCTGTTCAATGCGCCGCCGGTGTTCACCATCGACGCCGCCACCGGCCAGACCCACAACCTGCACAACCTGCTGAGCCACTGGGAGTTCCTGGGCTACGGCATGCTGGCGGTGGTCCTCGCGGCGCTGGTGGCCTATCCCTTCACCATGAACTTCGCGCGCCGCGCGGCGCTGTTCGTCTCGCGCAAGGTCAGCCACGAGGCGATCATCGCCACCTTCGTCGGCCTGATCGTGGTGATCAGCGTCTGGGAAGGGCAGCTGCTGGGGCTGTTCGTGATCCTCACCATGGGCCTGCTCGGCGGGCTGCTGTCGCGCGCCATCGGCTTCAACACCGGGGTGCAGTTCATGGGCTACTACACGGCGGTGCTGACGGTGCCGGCGGTGCTGAAGGCGATCGGCTAGGGTTTCGGTTTCTTCTTCGAGCCGGGCGGCTCGTCGAGCCCGAACAGCCGCTCCACCTGCTGCCCCACGCGCGCGCCGATCGCGGTGCCCACGCCCGGCAGCACCGCGCTGCCGACGGCCGCGCCCGCGAGCGCGCCGCCGGTCAGCGAGAGCTCGGGATCGCTCATGGTGCCGCCGATCTTGAGCGGCACGCCGACCACGCCGTCGACGATGTCGACCGCGGCATCGCCCTGGATGCGCCGGTTGAACAGCCGCACGTTGCCGCTGGCGGTGAGCACGCCCGAGCGCGCCTTGAGGCCGGTGTAGCGCAGCACGGTGCCGTCGGGCGTGGCCTCGGTGTCGAGCGTGCCGCTGAGCTCGTCGAGCACGGTGCGCCCGCCGCGGCTGATGCCGGCGGTGCTCACGGCCTTGGCGAGGTCGAGCTTGGTCAGGGTGGCCGGGCTGACCGAGAACACGGTGCGCGTGCGCAGGCCGCGCATCAGGGCGCCGGCCTTGTCGGCCTCGGCCGTCAGCGTGGTCTGGCCGTGCAGCTTGCCGGCGACGAAGGTGCGGCGCCCGAAGGTCTGGACCAGCGCCTCGATGTCGACGTCGCGCGGCACGAGCTCGGCCGACACGCGCAGGCGGCCGTTGTCCAGCGTCTCGAAGCGGCTGACGCCGTTCCAGCTGCCGCCCGCCACGTCGATGCGGGTCTGCCAGCGGTCGTTGCGGCCCTCGCGGTCCAGCCGCAGTCGCGCCGGCGGCGAGGCACCCGCGCGCTCGGCCAGTGCATGGCGCGGGCGCCAGCCGGGGTCGAAGTCGATCTGGCCGTCGTAGGCGAGCTCGATGTCGCGCCGGTCGATCCAGCGCACGTCGCGCCAGCGCAGCCGCTCGAGCGGCGTCTCGGCCAGCGTCCAGGGCGCGGGCAGGGCGATCCGGCCTTTCTCGATGGTCTCGGGCGCGCGGCCGCGGAAGGCCCGGATCGCCTCGCCCGGCAGCACCGCGCCCTCGACCTCGAGCGTGTCGGCCGCGACCACGCGCCTCCACAGCGGCGCGAGCTGCAGCCGCAGCGCGATGCGGTGCACGGTGACCGGGCGCGGCTGGTCGGTGGCGACGTCGGTCAGCACCAGCACCGGCATGGGCAGCAGCGACCAGTGGGCGCCGCCGATCCTGAGGCCGATGCCGTAGTGCTTCTCGAAGCCCTCGGCGATGCGCTGCGACACCGCGGCGTCGCTGGGCAGCAGCCAGCGCGCCGCGCCCCACAGCGCGAGGGCGCCCGCCAACAGCACCAGGGCCGAGCCGGCGAGCCAGAACCGGACGCGCCGGGAGGGGGATTTCATGGGCCCAACGTAGCACGCCTGGGCGACTGCCGATGTCAGCCGCCGTCGCTATAGTTTCCGCCACCCTTTTCGAAGCACACCAAGACGAAAGACGAGCACGCCATGCGCATCTGGAAGAAAGACATCTCGGTCGAAGCCCTGACCCAAAGCCACGTCGGCACCACCGTGGAACACCTGGGCATCGAATTCCTCGAGGTCGGCGACGACTTCATCCGCGCACGTTGCCCGGTCGACAACCGCACGCGCCAGCCCTACGGCATCCTGCACGGCGGCGTGTCGGTGGTGCTGGCCGAGACGCTGGGCTCGTGCGGCGCCCACTATTCGGCGCCCGAGGGCGACCGCGCCGTGGGCCTGGACATCAACGCCAACCACATCCGCTCGGCCTCGAGCGGCTGGGTGATCGGCACGGCCCGCCCGGTGCACCGCGGGCGCAGCACCCAGGTCTGGCAGATCGACCTGACCAACGAGACGGGCGAGCTGACCTGCGTTTCGCGCATCACAATGGCGGTGCTCCAGCCCAAGGGCTGAGCACGACCGGCAGCCTACAAGCCTGGACCACGACACGAGGAGACAAGCCATGAGCAATCCATTCACCTGGCGCGAAGTCGCCGCCACCGAGGGGCGCGTGGTCGCGCCCGACGAACGCCTGCCCTGGGTCCAGACCGGATTCATGGGCGTGCAGCACGTGATCGCGATGTTCGGCGCCACCGTGCTGGCACCGATCCTGATGGGCTTCAGCCCCAACATCGCGATCCTGATGAGCGGGATCGGCACGCTGATCTTCTTCCTGATCACCGGCGGCAAGGTGCCCAGCTACCTGGGCTCGAGCTTCGCCTTCATCGGCGTGGTGATCGCGGCCAGCGGCTACGCCGGCAAGGGGCCCAACGCCAACATCGCGGTGGCGCTGGGCGGCATCGTGGCCTGCGGCGTGGTCTACATCCTGATCGGCGCGATCGTGCAGGCCGTGGGCACGGGCTGGATCGAGCGCTTCATGCCGCCGGTGGTGACCGGCGCGGTGGTGGCGGTGATCGGGCTCAACCTCGCGAACGTGCCGATCAAGAACATGGCGACCGGCAACTTCGACGCCTGGATGCAGGCACTGACCTTCCTGTGCGTCGGCCTGGTGGCGGTGTTCACGCGCGGCATGGTGCAGCGGCTGCTGATCCTGGTGGGGCTGATCCTGGCCACCATCGTCTATGCCGTGCTGACCAACGGCATGGGCCTGGGCAAGCCGGTGGACCTCGGCGGCATCGCCGCCGCGGCCTGGTTCGGCGCGCCGGCCTTCACCGCGCCGGTGTTCACGGCCAACGCGATGCTGCTGATCGCCCCGGTGGCGATCATCCTGGTGGCCGAGAACCTGGGCCACCTGAAGGCGGTGACGGCCATGACCGGGCGCAACCTCGACGGCTACATGGGCCGCGCCTTCATCGGCGACGGCATCGCCACGGTGGTCAGCGGCGCGGCCGGCGGCACCGGCGTGACCACCTATGCCGAGAACATCGGCGTGATGGCCGCCACCCGCATCTACTCGACGGCGGTGTTCGTGGTGGCGGCGCTGATCGCGCTGGTGCTGGGCTTCAGCCCCAAGTTCGGCGCGCTGATCCAGGCCATCCCGCTGCCGGTGATGGGCGGCGTGAGCATCGTGGTGTTCGGCCTGATCGCGGTGGCGGGCGCCAAGATCTGGGTCGACAACAAGGTCGACTTCTCGCAGAACAAGAACCTGATCGTGGCGGCGATCACGCTGATCATCGGCACCGGCGACTTCACGCTGAAGTTCGGCGACTTCGCGCTCGGCGGCATCGGCACCGCCACCTTCGGCGCCATCATTCTTTACGCACTGCTGGGCCGCACGAAGAACTGAGCCGCTCCCGGGGGCCTGTGCAAGCCCCCAAAGTGAAACCTCGTGCAATAAATGTGCTTCCAGGGCGGCCCGGGCCGCGGCGCACCACCGCCGCGCGGCCCGCGCCCGTTAGACTCCCAGGCTTTTCGCACCGACGTTTTCCAGACGTTTCCCCAATGGCCGATGTCTCCGCCGCGCGCACCAAGGCGGTATTCGAATTCAAGAGCGCCACGCTGCCGCTGATCGCGGTCATCCTCAAGACGACCGATCTGGGCGTGCTGGCCGAGGCGCTCGACGCCCAGCTGGCGGATTCCCCCGATTTCTTCGAGCAGGAACCGGTGGTCATCGATCTCTCGCAACTGCCGGAAGCCTCCGCCGAGGCCGGGGCGCTCGATTTCGAGGCGCTGCGCGGCCTGCTGGCGCGCCACCAGACCCAGCCGATCGCGGTGCGCGGCGGCAGCGAGACCCAGCACGCCGCGGCCCGCGCCGCCGGCCTGGTGGTGACCGACATGCCGGCCGCCCCGGCCCCGCGTCCGGCCGAGCCGCCGCCGGCGGCCCCGTCGCCCGCGCCGCAGATCGTGCGCGAGGTGCCGGTGCCGGCCAACGGCACGCTCCTGATCGACCGGCCGCTGCGCTCGGGCCAGCAGGTCTACGCGCGTGGCGGCGACGTGATCGTGACGGCCGTGGTGAGCCATGGCGCGGAGGTCATCGCCGACGGCAACGTGCACGTGTACGCGCCGCTGCGCGGCAAGGCGATCGCCGGGGCGCGCGGCAACACCGAGGCGCGGATCTTCTCGACCTGCCTCGAAGCCCAGCTGGTGGCGGTGGCCGGCATCTACCGGACCTCGGAAGTGCCGCTGCCCGACACGGTGCTCGCGAAGGCGGCCCAGATCCGGCTCGATGGCAAGAAAATCGTGATCGAGCCCATTGCCTGACGGCAAGCCGGGACAACGCGGCAGCGATCCAGCAACAACCGAATCGAAACAAGAAGGAATGGCCATGGCCAAGATAGTGGTGGTGACCTCGGGCAAGGGCGGCGTCGGCAAGACGACCACGAGCGCCAGTTTCTCCTCGGGCCTCGCGCTCGCGGGCAAGAAGACGGCCGTGATCGACTTCGACGTGGGCCTGCGCAACCTCGACCTGATCATGGGCTGCGAACGCCGCGTGGTGTACGACCTGATCAACGTGATCCAGGGCGAGGCCAACCTGAGCCAGGCCCTGATCAAGGACAAGCAGTGCGAGAACCTGTTCGTTCTCGCCGCCTCGCAGACGCGCGACAAGGAAGCGCTGACGCAGGAAGGCGTGGAGAAGGTGCTGGCCGACCTGGCCGCGATGGACTTCGACTACATCGTCTGCGACTCGCCCGCGGGCATCGAGACCGGCGCGATGATGGCCATGCACTTCGCCGACGAGGCGCTGGTGGTGACCAATCCCGAGGTCTCGTCGGTGCGCGACTCGGACCGCATCCTGGGCATGCTCAGCAGCAAGACCAAGCGCGCCAAGGACGGCGGCGACCCGGTCAAGGAACACCTGCTGATCACGCGCTACAACCCGAACCGGGTGGCGGGCGGCCAGATGCTCTCGCTGGAGGACATCCAGGACATCCTGCGCATTCCGCTGATCGGCGTGATCCCCGAGTCGGAGAGCGTGCTGCATGCCTCCAACCAGGGCGTGCCCGCGATCCACGACAAGGACACGGACGTGGCCCAGGCCTACAGCGATGTGGTGGCGCGCTTCCTCGGCGAGGACAAGCCGATGCGTTTCGTCGAGGCCGAGAAGCCGGGCTTCTTCAAGCGGATTTTCGGAGGCAGATAAGGCATGTCGTTCCTCTCGTTCCTCCTTGGCGAGAAGAAGAAGACTGCAAGCGTTGCCAAGGAGCGCCTGCAGATCATCCTCGCCCACGAGCGTTCCAGCCTCAGCGGCAAGAAGCGGCCCGACTACCTGCCCGAGCTCCAGCGCGAGCTGGTGGCGGTGATCTCGAAGTACGTGGCCATCAATCCCGACGACATCAAGGTCCACCTGGAAACCCAGGACAACCTCGAAGTGCTCGACATCAAGATCGAGCTGCCCGACCCGGCACCCACGCCGGCGCGCTGAGTCAGCGCTCGAAGAAGCGGAAGCGGACCGTCGGGTCCGCGACCACGCGCGCCGACAGGGCGCGCTCCCACGCCAGGTAGTCGGCCCAGGCCGGGTCTCGCCGCGGCCCGAACACGCGCATCACCGAGCCCCAGTCGTCGTCGAACGGGGTCAGCAGGCGCGCCGAATCGAGCGTGGTCGACAGCGGCCGCCCCGAGGCCTTCCAGGCCTGGGTGCCGCCCGCGAGCCAGCCGAAGTGCGCGCCGGCCCCGGGCCAGCGGCGTTGCGCATCGCGCGCCACGCGGCTCGCCGCGATGCCGTCGGGCGAAGTGAAGACCAGCGTGCGGCCCGGCACGATCCATGGAGAGAGCGGCGCCAGCGAGGCCGGCAGCAGGTAGAGCGCGCACTGCAGGTGGCCGCGCTCGTAGTCGAGGCTCGGACCGACGTCGACCACCGTGGCGCCTTCGAGCGCCTCGGCCTCGATGGCGGGCGGGGCATCGGCGATCGCGGCCGAAGGGGCCGGCGGCAGGCCCTGGGAGGGCAGCGGGCCATCGAACACATGCACCTCGGCCTGGCCGAGCTGCGTGAGCCAGAAGCTCGTGATGGCGGCGCGCAGCCGGTGCGCCGGATCGTCGATGAGCACGATGCGCGCGCCGCGCGTGCCCACGAGGTTCTCGAAATGCATCAGCAGTTGACCGCCCGGCACTTGCTGCACGGCCGTGCCCGCGAAGGCCGGGTCGGGCTGCGGGCGCACGTCGAACAGGTAGAGGCTGCGCCGCGGGTCGGCCTGCCAGCGCACGAGCTGCGCGGCATCGGCCAGCGGCAGGCGGTGGCGCGCGATCAGGTTGTCAGCCAGTTCGCGCAGCCGCTCGGGCGACTCGGCCGGCAGCAGGTCGGCCGGCGCGGCGTTCTGCACCACGGGGCCGCCGTGCAGGCCCCAGTCCATCACGCCGTCCTCGACGAACACCGCGTCGCGCGCGCGGCCCAGCAGCCGCAGGGTGGTGGCGCCGACGATGCCGCGCGTGCGGCTGAAGCAGTTGATGGCCCAGAGATGGTCGGCAGCGGCGGGCGCATCGAAGCGCCGCAATGCGAGCTCGGTGCCGGGGTGATTGCGCGCGCCCGGCAGCGAGAGGAATTCGAATTCGGCGCGCGGCCGCGCATCGACCAGCGTGGTGGGCCGGCCGTCGCGCAGCCGCTCGCGCAGCGCCTCGACGCCGACCGAGGGCGTGCCGAAATGCAGCCGCGCGCGGTCGCCGAAGGCCTTGACCAGCGTGCCGTAGCCGTCGATGACGGGCAGCCCCTGCGCGGCCCAGGCCTCGATGCCGCCGGCCAGCAGGCGCACATCGGTGTAGCCCAGCCGTTCGAGCACGGCCGCGGCCTCGTGCGCGGGGCCATCGGGCGCGGCGCGGTCGTCGTAGAGCACGATCGCCGTGGAACGGCGCGGCACCAGCGTGACGACCTGCGGCTCGAGGCCGCTCAGCGGCGCATTGCGCGCGAGGTTCGGATGCCGCGCGACGTAGTGGCGGGTCTCGCGCACGTCGAGCAGCGCGAGCTCGGGGCCGTCGGCGGCCAGCAGCAGCGCATGCAGCGCCGCGGCGTCGAGGGTGGGGCGGTCGTGCGCGCTCATCGTCAGTTCGGCTGGATGCCGGCCTGCTTCACCACCGCGGTCCACTTGACGGTCTCGGACTGGATGAAGCGCGCGAACTCCTCGGGCGAGCTGCCGACGGTGAAGGCGCCGATGTCGTCGTAGCGCTTGCGGAAGTCGGTCGACTGCACGATCTCGCGCAGCTCGCGCGAGAGGCGCTGCACCAGCGGCGCGGGCGTGCCGCTGCGCACCACCACGCCGTACCACGAGGTGACCTCGAAGTCGCCGAGGCCGGCCTCGGCGGCGGTGGGCACCTCGGGCAGCCAGGGCGCACGGCTGCGGTAGGCCACGGCCAGCGGCTTGAGCGTGCCGGCCTTGACGAAGGGGATCGCGGTCACGACCTCGTTGAAGATGAACTGGGTCTGGCCCGCGAGCAGGTCGTTGAGGGCAGGCGCGCTGCCCTGGTAGGGGATGGGCGTGAAGTCGGCGCCGGTCCGGGACTTGAGCAGCTCGCCCGCGAGGTGCGAATAGGCACCCACGCTGATGCCGTAGTTGACCTTGCCGGGGTTCTTCTTCGAGTAGTCGATGAGCTCGCGCGGGCTGTCGACCGGCACCTTGGGATTGACCAGCAGCAGCTGCGGCGTCTGCACCAGCAGCGACACCGGCGTGAAGTCGCGCGCGAGGTCGTAGCTCAGCTGCCTGAACAGCGCGGGCTGCACCGTGAGGTTGGAGGCCGGCGCGAGCAGCAGCGTGTAGCCGTCGGCCGGCTGGCGCGCCACGTAGTCGAAGCCGATGTTGCCGGCCGCGCCGCTGCGGTTCTCGACCACCACGGGCTGTTTCAGGCGCTGCTGCAGCTGCTCGGCAACCTCGCGGCCGATCTTGTCGGCGATGCCGCCCGCGGGGTAGGGCACGACCACGCGGACCGTGCGCTGCGGATAGTCGTCGGGCGCGGCGGCCCGGGCCGGCAGCACGGTCGACAGGGCGAGCAGCAAGGCGGCGAGGCCGCGCGAGGGGAGGGTGTTCATGGGACGACGCAAAAAGCCAGCGAGCCTAGGGCGCGAGGGCGGCGGCGCGAACGAAGTTTCGCACCCTTGCTTATGCGGAATGGGCGCATGCGATGCGGCCGGGGCTTCCTAGCATCGCAGGCCGGACCGCCTCCTCATGAACACCGCCGCCCGCACCTCCACCCAGCCGCTGCAACCCCCGCCCGCCGTTGCGGTGGCCCCCGCGCGGGGCCGCCGCCACTGGTGGTGGCACTACGAGGTGCCCACCCTGCTGCTCGCGGGCGTGCTCTACCTGGCCTGGGCCGCGCTGGTCTGGTGGCATGCGGCGCTGCCGGGCTGGGCGCTGTTCGTCGCGGGCGGCTACCTCGCGCAGCTGCACTTCTCGCTGCAGCACGAGAGCATCCACGCGATGCGCCAGTTGCCGCAGTGGCTGCGCTGGGCCGTGGTGTGGCCGCCGCTCAACCTGTGGCTGCCGTACCCGTTCTACAACCGCGGCCACAGCGCGCACCACGTCAACTTCCACCTCACGCATCCCGAGCGCGACACCGAGAGCGCCTACCACTCGGCACCGGCCTGGGCCGGCTACGGACGCTTCTGGCGCTGGATCTACCTGGCGAACCAGACGGTGGCCTTCCGCGTCGTGCTGGGGCCCTTCCTGCGGCTGTGGAAGCTGGTGCGCTTCGAGACCGGCCGGGTCGCGGCCGGCGACTTCTCGCGCTTGCCGACCTGGGGCTGGCATGCGCTGAGCGTGGCGCCGGTGCTGTACTTCGTGATCGGCGTGGCCGGCATGAGCCTGGGCGAGTACCTGCTGTGCTTCGTCTATCCGGGGATGATGCTGGGCTCGCTGCGCACCTTCACCGAGCACCGCTGGGCCGACACGCCGCACGAGCGCGTGGCGATCGTCGAATCGAACGCGGTGTTCGGCCTGCTCTACCTCTTCAACAACCTGCACCACGTGCACCACCGCGCGCCGACCATGCCCTGGTACGAGATCCCGGTGTACTTCCGGCGCCACCGCGCGGCGGTGCTGGCGGCCAACGGCCACTTCTACTACCGCGGCTATGGGCAGATCGTGCGGCGGCACCTGTTCCGGCCGGTGTTCGTGCCGGTGCATCCGGCTTGGTAACGGGCCCTAGCCTGCGACGAAGCCCAGCACGCGCTCGATCACCTCGGCCTCCTTGAGGATGCGGCGGTGCCCCAGCCCCTGCGTGGCGACGAGCCGCGCGCCCGGGATCGCATCGCGGTAGGCCTCGCTGTCGGCGAAGCGGTTCACGCGGTCGTCGCGGTCGTGCACGATCAGGGTCGGCCGTGCGATGCGCGGACCGACGGCGGGCGGCTCGAATTGCGGCATCAGGATGCCCTCGCGCGATTCGATGCGCCGCTGCATCGCGGCGCGCGTGCGTTCGCGCAGGCCGAACACGTGGGCGAAGTAGCGCGTGTATTCGCGCGGCGAGGCGGGCGGCGCCAGCAGCACCAGCCGGTCGGCCGGCAGTCCGCGCGCCGCCGCGTAGGCCAGTGCATTGCCGCCCATCGAGTGCGCGATGGCCGCGCGCAGCACATGGCCCTCGGCCGCGAGCCGCGCCGCGACGTACTCGAGCGCGCGCGCGAACTGCGGCAGGTTGCTGGCCCAGCCCGCGCTGCGGCCGTGCGCCGGCAGCTCAAGCAGCACCGGCCGCAGGCCCGCCGCGGCGATGGCCTGGGCCAGCGGCAGCATCTGGCCCGCATGGCCGCCCCAGCCGTGCATCAGCAGCACCACGGGCGTCTCGTCGACGGCCGAGGCCTGCGAGGCGAGGTGGTAGAGGCCGAGGCTGCCCTGCTCGAAGGCCCAGGTCTCGCGCCGCCACTCGGCGCCCGGCCCCTGGCCGCGGTAGAGCCACTTGGGCGGCAGCGGCGTGCGGAACACGCGGCTGGCCGCGCGCACGCCGAGCGCGGGCCAGAGGCGCTCGATGGCGCCGAGCGTCCAGCGCACGGCACGCAGCCGGAGGCTGGCGCCGTAGTAGCCGGAACGCGCGGCATGGGTGGAGGCCGAAGGCGTGGCGCTGCTCGTCATGCGCTGCGCTCCTTCAGTACCAGACCCAGTCCTGGTTGCTGCCGGGCAGCGCACGCAGGGCTTCGCGCAGGGTTTCGATGCCGAGGGCCAGCGCGTAGACGGCCAGGCAGAGGACGAGGATCAGCATGGTGTTTCTCCTTTTTTATCGCACGACTGTGCGAAATATGAACGAGCAAAGACGAAGGGCATGCACCTGGGACCTGCCTCAGGCGCGGTAGTCGGAAAGGATGCGCCGCCAGCTACGCGCGGCATGCTCGCCGGCCAGCGGATCGCGCAGGAAGCGCGCGTCGTGCAGCAGGGTCATCACGAGGCCGTTGAGCTCGCTCACCAGCAGCGCGGCATCGGTGCCGGCCTTGAGCTCGCCGCTGTCCACCGCCTGCAACACGGTGCGGCGCAAGGCGGCGCGCCAGCGCGTGATCTCGGCGAGCAGCAGCTCGCGCAGCTCGCCCTCGCGGTCGTCGTACTCGAAGGCACCGGCCATGTAGAGGCAGCCGGTCTGGCTCTCGACGTCGCGCGTGCGCGCGATCCAGCGCTCGACGATATCGGTCAGCCGTGCCAGGCCCTTGGGCTTCTGCATCGCGGGCACGAACACGTCGGCCAGGAAGCGGCGGCCGTACTCCTCGATGACGGCCTTCTGCAGCGCCTCGCGCGATCCCACGCGCGAGAACACGCCGCTCTTGGACAGGGCCAGCCGGCTCGCGATCGCCTGCAGCGTGATCGCCTCCAGGCCCTCGGCCAGCGCGAGGTCCATCGCCGCGCCGACGATGGCGGCGCGGGTCAGTTCGCTCTTCTGGGTCTTGGCGTCCATGCGGCGCACTTTAGCACAATCGTGCGAAATGACAATCCACGCGGGAACGGCCTTGTCGGAGGCTCCAAAGATGATTTGCTCATGTGAAACCAACAAACGCATCGTTCCCCGCATAAGCCGTTGTGCAGAGAATTCGCGGTCCGTCCCGCTCCGGGACATGACCCTTTCCGCGCCAGATGAACTTCCAACAACTGCGCTCGGTACGCGAGGCCGTTCGTTGCGGCTTCAACCTGACCGAGGTCGCCCATACCCTCCACACCTCGCAGCCCGGCGTGAGCCGGCAGATCCGCGAACTCGAGGAAGAGCTCGGCATCGAGCTCTTCGTGCGGGCCGGCAAGCGGCTCACCGGCCTCACCGAGCCCGGCGGCCACGTGCTGCCGATCATCGAGCGCATGCTGCTCGAGAGCAGCAACCTGCGCCATGCCGGCCAGGAATTCGTCGCGCAGCAGAGCGGCCTGCTGTCGGTGACGGCCACGCACTCGCAGGCGCGCTATGCGATGCCGGTGGCGGTGCAGGAATTCCGCGCCCAGTTTCCCAACGTGAAGCTGCACCTGCACCAGGGCTCGCCCAAGCAGATCGCGCAGATGCTGATCGACGGCGAGGCCGACGTGGGCATCGCCACCGAGGCGCTGGGCGACTATCCGCAGCTGGTCGCGCTGCCCTGCTACCGCTGGACCCATTCGGTGATCGTGCCGCCGGGCCATCCGCTGCTCGACGCGCCGCTCACGCTCGATGCGCTCACGCGCTATCCGCTGATCACCTACGACACCGGCTTCACGGGCCGCTCGCGCATCGACGAGGCCTTCGCGCAGCGCGGCCTCACGCCCAACATCGTGCTGGCCGCGATGGATGCCGACGTGATCAAGACCTACGTGCAGCTGGGCATGGGCGTGGGCATCGTGGCCGGCGTGGCCTACGAGGCCGAGCGCGACACGCAGCTGCGCGCGATCGACGCGGGGCGCCACTTCGGCATCAACCTCACGAAGCTCGCGGTGCGGCGCGGCAACTACCTGCGCAAGTACGTCTACGCCTTCATCGAGTCCTTCGCGCCGACCCTCACGCGCGCTGTGGTGGAAAAGGCACTGACCGACGAAACCCGGGCTTCGCACTACGAAATCTGAAAAGCGTGGCCCGACAAGGGCTTGGCGCATGGACTTCGCACGGCGGATGCGAGGCTTTGGTCACGATGTCGACCAAAGCAGCAAGACTTCCGTACGAAAGCATGAAAAAGCTGCCAGTTGCTTCACACAAGGAGCGTACATTCGCATTCATCCCAGCTTTCCGGAACGGATCAGCAATGGCATCGATTTCGCAGCAGCAGAATTCCATGGCGAAAGCCAAGGCCCTCAGGGCCGCCGAAGCCAGCGAACAACGCGAACGCCTGCGACGCGCGCTGCCCGCCACGGTGGAACTGCTGCAGCAACGCCATGCCGACCGCATCGACGACAGCGACATCGACGCCTACGTGAACCTCAACTGGCTCGAATGGCACGGCGGCGGCCTGCGGCTCACGATCACGGGCCGCAACGTCTGCGCGCAACTCGCGCCCACCGCGCTCGTCTGAAGCCCCTCAACGAAAAAAGCCGCCGCGGCCTGAGCCTGCGGCGGCTTTTGCGCGGGCTGCTCGCGCAACCCACTGGCAGTGGGCACTTATTGGCCAGCGATGATCTGCGCGATCACGCCCGTGGCGATCGCGGCCAGCACGAAGTCGCCGCCCACGCCCATCCACTGGTAGCCACGCGGCGGCGGCTGCAGGCGGTAGGCGCGGTAGTCGTTGACCACGTAGTTGCGCGTGCGGTACTCGCTCGGCACGCGGCCACCGCGGCGCCATTCGGCGTGCGGCTGCGGGAAGCCGCGGCGATCGAACTGGCGTCCGTCGCGGAAGTCCTGGTTGCCCCAGTGGCCAGGCGGCGGGCCGCGATGGTCCATCCGATGGCCGGGGGGGCCGCCGCGATGATCGTCATGACCACGGCCCTGCGCGAAGGCGCTGCCTGCCGCCATGCACATCGCGAGCGCCGCGGCGGCCACGGCCATGCCCTTCGTCTTGTTGATGAACATCTGGAACTCCTTCGTTTGTTGTGATGACGAGTCCATTGTGTGCGGCCCGTGTGTCGGTCAGCCGGTGCTCAGGTAGGCGCGAAGTGAAACAAGGTAAGCGGTGGTATCCGCGTCTCCTGTGCTCCTACAGCCGCGCGGCGCCATGGTGCCGTTTCAGGGCAGGCCCGGCACGTAGCGGTTGACGACGATGCCGCATTCGTAGGCATCGGAGCGCAGCAGCGCGAGCCGGTGGCCCTTGCTGCGATCGTTGAACACCGAGAGCCCGCCGCCCACCGCAGCCGGATTGACGAAGAACTGGAACTCGTCGACCACGCCGGCTTCGACCAGCGCCGAGGCGAAGCCCACGCCGCCGATCGAGAGGATGTCGCCGCCCTCCTCGCGCTTGAGCGTCTCGACCGCCTCGGCGAGGTCGCCATGGACCACCGCCGTGCGCTCCCAGCGCGAAGCCTCGAGCTTGTTCGACAGCACCACCTTGTCGGCGTTGACGATCTTCTGCGCGAAGGCGTAGTGGCGGTCGGCGGGAAAGCGCATCGCGGCGCGGCCCCAGTGGTCGATATAGCCCTCCTCCGCGATCTTGCGGCTCAAGAGGATGGTGCCCACGCTGTCGAACACGGTGTTGAAGTCCTGCTTGAGCCGCTCGTCCCAGGGCCAGGGATCGCCCCAGCCCCAGAGCTGCCAGCGCAGGTCGGCGTGGGCCGCCGCCACGTAGCCGTCGACGGACATCTGCATCTGAAGGATCAGCTTTCTCATGCGCGTTCTCCGGGTGGGTCGTGAAGGAATCGAGGCGCCAGACTGCTTGTGAATCGCAATCGGTTTCGGCGCGCGGTTGCAGTGTCTTCCGACCGGTGCAAGAATGCAAGCGGTTTCGAAAGAGAAGCGTAGGAGAGCGCGCCATGGCATCCCAGGAAAAATCCCTCTGTCCGATCAACCTCGCGCTGGAAGTCTTCGGCGACCGCTGGAGCCTGCTGATCGTGCGCGACATGATGTTCGCGGGCAAGCGCCACTTCCGCGAGTTCCTGCAGTCCGACGAAGGCATCTCCACCAACATCCTCACCGAGCGGCTCGGCAAGCTCGTCGAGCAGGGAGTGCTGCGCAAGAGCGACGATCCCACGCACCGGCAGAAGGCGCTCTACAGCCTCACGCCCATGGGCATCGACCTGCTGCCGGTGGTGGCACAGATCGGCATCTGGGGCCGCAAGCACACGCCGGTCACGAAGGACAGCGCGGCCGACGCCGCCGCGCTCGAGAAAGGCGGCCCCACGCTCTGGAAGAAGCTGCAGGCGGAACTGCGCCGCGCGCATGCCGAGGGCCGTGCGGCCTGAAGCACGGCCGTCACCTCCGGTCACCGGCGGTGCGCAGGGTCGCTGGCAGAATGCCGCCCCAACGCAGCAACCAGCACCGAGGGGATCCGGATGAGCGAACACACCGTCGCGGCAGCCGTCGTCTACGCCAAGGACGTGACACGGCTGAGCAGCTTCTACACCCATGTCGCGGGGCTCTCGCTCGCCCACGCCGAAGGCGGCTTCCATACGCTCGAGTCGCCCGCGCTGCAGCTGTTCGTGGTCGCGATGCATGGCGACATCGCGGCCCGGGTCCATGTGACGCAGCCGCCGGCACGGCGCGAGAACACGGCGCTGAAGTTCGTCTTTCCGGTCCCGAGCCTGCACGATGCGCGGCGCGCGGCGGCCGAGCGCGGCGGGGCCTTGAAGCCAGCCGAGGCCGAATGGGCCTTCGGCGGCCATCGCTATTGCGACGGGCACGACACCGAGGGCAATGTGTTCCAGCTGCGCGAGCGCACGGTGGCCACGGGCGGCGAGGCGAACGATTGAACGGGCGCGGCAAGCGCCGCATGCCGCGGGCGCAAGCCCTGTACGGTCTTTCGCCCATCGATGGAAACGGCCGCTAAGCTGGCGCCCGCCTCAACGCGCCCTCCTCCTGCCTTCATCCACGCACCCATGAACCGACGCCACCTGCTGCAGCTCCTCGCCGGCGGCATCGCCGCCTCCACGCTCGCGGCCTGCGGCCGGCGCAAGGCCTCGGAGCCGGCGCTCAAGGCCGATGCCAGGCTGCTCGCGCTGGGCGACAGCCTGACCTTCGGGTACGGTGCCCCGCCCGGCGAGGATTGGCCCGCGAGGCTCGCGGGGCTCACGGGCTGGCAGGTGGTCAACGAGGGCGTCAACGGCGACACTTCGGCCGGTGCCCTGAAGCGGCTCGATGCGCTGCTCGCGGCCGACAGCTACGACGCGGTGCTGGTGGGCATCGGCGGCAACGACATGCTGCGCGGCGTGCCGCTGCAGACCACGCGCGACAACATCGCGGCGATCGTGCGGCAGGCGCGCGCGCACACGCCGCGCGTGGCGCTGATCGCCACGCCCGCGCCCGAACTGCTGCGCGCGACCATCGGCGCGCTCGGCGACGCGCCGCTCTACGAAGAAGTCGCGACCGCCGAGCAGGCGCTGCTGATTCCGGCGGTGTATGCGGGCGTGCTGTCCGATCCGGCGCTGCGCTCCGACCGCATCCATGCGAATGCGCAGGGCTACGAGAAGATCGCGCAGCAGATCGCCGAACAGTTGCAGAAAGCCGGCTGGCGCTGAGCGCCGCGGCCGATCAGGGTGCGTTGCCCTGCGGGCCGACCGGCGGCGGCGCGGCGCGGCCGCTGGAGCCCGGCGCGAGCTTGCGGCCGAAGGCCTCGCCCACGTTGCGCACCGGGCGGCTCGCGCGTGCCGACACCTTGTCGACACCGCGCCGCGTGGCATCGTCGGCGCGATCGATGCCACGGCCCGCGGCGTTGGTGCCGCGCTGCACGCCGCCGATCACCTTGCTGTCGCGCGGCGGCGGCTTGAGCGTGTGGGCGCGCTGCGCGCGCGGCGGGTTGTCGGCGCTCTGCGCCTGCACCGAAGCGGCCGGCAGCAGCATCAGCGCGGCCAACGACGCGGCGGCCGCGAGACGGAGTCGGGGACGAAGGGTCATCGGAGATCTCCTCGAAGCATCGGGTTCGTCATCAAGCGGGCTCGTCGCCCGCGGCCGCGGCGCGCGCCATGCGCTCGCTCTTCCAGTAGACGTCGTCGCCGCCATCGACACGGTTGAGCACGCGCGCGAGCACGAACAGCAGGTCGCTCAGGCGGTTGAGGTACTGGCGCAGCGTGTCGTTGAGCGTGGCCGTGGCGCCGAGCGCGACCACGGCCCGTTCCGCGCGGCGCGCGATGGTGCGGCACACATGGGCCTGCGAAGCGCCGCGGGTGCCGGCCGGCAGGATGAATTCGGCCAGCCGCGGCAGCGTGGCGTTGTGGTCGGCCAGCGCGTTGTCGAGCTGCAGCAGGGCTTCGGGCTTGAGCAGCGCATAGCCGGGCATCGAGAGCTCGCCGCCGAGGTTGAACAGCTGGTGCTGCACGTCGACCAGCAGCTCGCGCACCGCCTCGGGCAGCGGCTCGCACAGCAGCAGGCCGATGTGCGAGTTGAGCTCGTCGACGTCGCCCATGGCGTGCACGCGCAGGTGGTCCTTGGGCACGCGCGTGTTGTCGCCGAGGCCGGTGGTGCCGTCGTCGCCGGTGCGCGTGGCGATCTGCGAGAGTCGGTTGCCCATGGTGTGTTCGTTCCTATGCCGAGGGGGTGGAGGCGGCCTGCGCCTCGATCTTGCCGCGCAGCCATTGCAGGCCCGCGAGGTGCTGCTGGTCGTGGCTGCACAGATAGTGCACCAGGCTGCGCAGCGTGAGCGGACCATAGCCTTCGAACACCGCGGTGCGCGCGAGCTGCGCGGCATCGAGCGTGCCCAGCAGCGCCAGCGTGTGGGCGCGCGCGGCGCGGAACTCGGCCAGCGCGCGCTCGGCATCGGCCGCGCCGTAGGGGCGCTGCGCATTCACGGCCTCGCTGTCGATCGAGGCCAGCAGCGGTTGCTCCTCGTCGAGCGTGCGGCGAAATCGCAGGTGGTAGCCCTCGACCTCGATGTCGCGCACATGGCAGACCTGCTGCAGCGGCGTGAAGGGCTCGCTCGGCACGCCCTCCCACGAGGCCGGCGCGAAGTCGCGCGCGGCGGCGGGAATCGCGGCGTAGTGGGCTTCGAGCTGGGCCGGAAAGGCGGCCAGTGCCTGCAGGGTCGTGGGATCGATGGTCATCGCGGCACGCGGCCCGTGCATCGCGGGCCGCGGAGAAAGGCGGGAGCAGGATTTTGCGGCATCGGCATCCAGGTCAGGGCCGCTTAACCCCCTCGCCCGACTGCCGTACGGGGATCGGCCCGATGCCGGTTCGCGCCCCGCTTCGTAGAATGGTCCGTTCGCCCCCGCCCCTCTTTTCCCCTCTTCCACAGCCAGGAGACCTCCGATGAACGCCCCGACCTCGACCTCGCATCTGCTGCCGGAGCTTCATCTGCGCGAGGTGCCGGCAGTGCTGATCGATGCGCTCAAGGCCCGCTTCGGCGAACGGTGTTCCACGGCGCTCGCGGTGCGCACGCAGCACGGTCGCGACGAATCCTCGTTCGATGCGCCGCCGCCCTCGGCCGTGGTGTTCGCCGAGAGCACGCAGGACGTGGCCGATGCCGTGAAGCTCGCGAGCGAGCACAGCGTGCCCGTCATCCCCTTCGGCGTGGGCTCCTCGCTCGAAGGCCACCTGCTCGCGGTGCAGGGCGGCATCAGCATCGACGTGTCGCGCATGAACCGGGTGCTGTCGGTCAATGCCGACGACCTCACGGTCACGGTGCAGCCGGGCGTCACGCGCAAGCAGCTCAACGAGGAGATCAAGAGCACCGGCCTGTTCTTCCCGATCGACCCGGGCGCCGACGCCTCCATCGGCGGCATGACGGCCACGCGCGCCAGCGGCACGAACGCGGTGCGCTACGGCACGATGCGCGAGAACGTGCTGGCGCTCGAAGTGGTGACGGCCGCCGGCGACACGATCCGCACCGGCACGCGCGCGAAGAAGTCCTCGGCCGGCTACGACCTCACGCGCCTGATGGTGGGCAGCGAAGGCACGCTGGGCGTGGTCACCGAGATCACGCTGCGCATCTATCCGCTGCCCGAGGCGGTGTCGGCCGCGATCTGCTCGTTCCCGAGCATCGAGGCCGCGGTGCGCACCACCATCGAGACCATCCAGCTCGGCGTGCCGATCGCCCGCGTGGAGCTGATCGACGTGAACACGGTGCGCATGGTGAATGCCTACGCCAAGCTGAACCTGCGCGAGGAACCGATGCTGCTGATGGAGTTCCACGGCTCCCCCGCGGGCGTGAAGGAACAGGCCGAGACGGTGCAGGAGATCGCGAGCGGCCACGGCGGCAATGCCTTCGAATGGGCCAGCACGCCGGAAGAACGCACGCGCCTGTGGACCGCGCGGCACAACAGCTACTTCGCCGCGGTGCAGTCGCGCCCGGGCTGCCGCGTGATCTCGACCGACACCTGCGTGCCGATCTCGCGCCTGGCCGACTGCCTGCTCGACTCGGTGGCCGAGGCCGATGCCAGCGGCATCCCCTACTTCCTCGTCGGCCACGTGGGCGACGGCAACTTCCACTTCGGCTACCTGCTCGATCCCAACGTGCCCGAGGAGCGCGTGAAGGCCGAGGCGCTCAACCACGCGCTGGTAAGCCGCGCGCTCGCGCTCGAGGGCACCTGCACCGGCGAGCACGGCGTGGGCCTGCACAAGATGGACTTCCTGGTGACCGAGGCCGGTGCCGGCGCGATCGACATGATGCGCACGATCAAGCGCGCGCTCGATCCGAAGAACATCATGAACCCGGGCAAGATCTTCCAGCTCTGAGCGCACGCCGCGCATCCGGCAAAAAGCCCGGCGGCTTCGAAGGAAGCCCCGGGCTTTTTTGCTGGGCGGGCCCCGAAGGCCCTGCGTCCGATTACTTGCGGCGGCGCGCCGGCTGCTGCGGCTGCTCGGCCGGCACGTAGGTCTGCGACGGCGCCGCGCCGCCATCCACGCCGAGCCGGCCACCGCCGCCCAGGCCCTGGCCGCGCACGGTCTGCGCCTTGTAGTTGCGCAGCGAACGGACCATCTGGTTGAAGGCGTCCATGAAGGCCGCCGCGATCACCTTGCCCTGCGCGGTGTTGGTGTAGCCGCCGAGGCCGCCGCCGGCGCTGCGGCCGACGATGGAGCCGAAGGCGCCGAAGTCGGTCTTGGAGGCGCTGCCTTCGGAGGCCGCGACCTGCACGCCCGAGCGGTTGTCGATCAGGGTCAGCAGCGCCGAGGCTTCCTTGGTCTGCATGCTGCCGCCGATCGCGGCCAGCGCGCGGCCGCGGTTGCCGCCCACCAGGCCGCCGAGCGAACCGCCGAGGCCGCCCGCGTCGCTGTTGCTGAACACGATCTCGGGCGACAGGCCATAGTCCGACGCGACCATCTGGCCGCGGCCGAAGTTGCTGCCGCCGCGCATCTCGCCCGACTGCTGCAGCGCGCGTTCGCGCGTCATCGCGTTCATGCCGGCCGCGCCGCGCTCGACCACCACGAAGCAGTTCGATTGCTGCACCAGCAAACGCAACAGGTTTGCAGTAGGCGGCAGGCGGTATTCGCCCGTGAGGATGGTGTACCAGCCCGCGTTGACGTTCTCGATCAGCGAGACGGTGCCCAGCGGCGATTCGCAGCGCTCGAGCTGGCTGCTCTCGCCCGAGGTGGCACCGCCGGCGGCGCTGCCGGTGGCCATGGTCTTGGCCGACTGGCTGCCCATCTGCATGTCGGTGGTGGCGCAGCCCGTGAGCAGCAGCGCGCCCACGGCCACGGCCGCGAGCGGGAAACGGGTGGTGAAGAACTTCATGGCGGGCTCCCTCTCTCGAGATCGTCGGGTGGAAAAAAGCTGCGGCGAGGATACGCGCAATGGATGACCGGAACAATCAAGCGGACGTCGGAGGACGCCGCGACACGGCTTAGGCCGTTCGGCGGATGCGCTCGATGAGGCCGTTGAGCGCGTCGATCGAGCCGAAATGAATCGCGAGCTCGCCGCTCTCCTCGATCTTGCCGCCGCGCTTGCTGCGCTTCTTGATCCGCACCTCGACCTCGGCGGTCAGCAGGTCGGCCAGTTCCTCCTCGACCCGCTCGAGGTCGCGCGATTTCTCGCCGTTCTGGCCGCTGCGCCGCGGCGCGGCCGTGAGGCTGAATTCGGCCGCGAGCTTCTTCACCAGCGCCTCGGCCTCGCGCACCGACATCTTCTTGGCGGCGATCTGGTTGGCCGCCGTGATCTGGGTGCCACGGTCGAGCGCCAGCAGCGCGCGCGCATGGCCCATGTCGATGTCGCCGGCCATCAGCATGGCCTGCGCGGGCTCGGCCAGGTTGAGCAGGCGCAGCAGGTTGCTGGCGGCGCTGCGCGAGCGGCCCACGGCCTGGGCGGCGGCCTCGTGCGTGAGGCCGAACTCGCTGACCAGGCGCTGCAGGCCCTGGGCCTCTTCGAGCGGGTTCAGGTCCTCGCGCTGGATGTTCTCGATCAGCGACATCGCCGCGGCGGCCTCGTTGGGCACGTCGCGCACCAGCACCGGCACGCTCTCGAGACCGGCCAGCCTGGCGGCACGGAAGCGGCGTTCGCCCGCGATGATCTCGAACTCGGCGTTCTTGGCGGCGGCGGACTCCTCGTCGAGCCGGCGCACCAGGATCGGCTGCATGATCCCCTGCGCCTTGATGCTCTCGGCCAGCTCGTAGAGCGCGCCCTCGTCCATGCGGGTGCGCGGCTGGTAGACGCCGGCCACCATCTGGTCGAGCCGCAGGCTGCTCGGGTTCTGCGGCGCTCCGTTCTCGCCGGAGCCGCCGTCGCCGGCGTTGTCGCTGGAAGGGGCGGCCGTGGGGCCGAGCAGCGCTTCGAGGCCGCGGCCCAGGCCCTTGGGTTTCTTGGTCGCCATCAGTTCTTTTCTTTCGACACGTCGTTCAGGAGTTGCCGGCCCTCGGGCCAATCGCCCAGGCCGGATTCGGCATTCAGGTGGCCACGCGCGCCCGCGTCGACGAAGCGCGCCCCCCAGTCGCTCGCCATCTGGCGCGAGCGGGCGGCCTCGCAGTACGGGTCGTCGTTGGCGGCGATCAGCACGGCGGGAAAAGGCAGCGGCTGGCGCACGATCGGCGCCCACCCCGGGATCATCTGGCGCACGTCCTCGCGCTCGAGGTCGCCGGGCGCGACCAGCAGCGCGCCGCGTACCCGCGCGGTGTTGCGCGAATGGGCGGCCCAGGCGGCCACCAGGATGCAGCCCAGGCTATGGGCGGCGAAGACCACGTCGCCGGGCGAAGCCAGCACTTCCTCCTCCAGCCGCGCCGACCAGTCGCCGCGCAGAGGCCGCATCCATTCATGCTGTTCCACGCGGTGGTCGTGGTGCTTTTCTTCCCAGAGGGTCTGCCAGTGGCCGGGGCCGCTGTTCTGCCAGCCTGGCAGCAAAAGGACACGAGGTTCAGCGCTCATTTGCTATTGTTTTTATAGCTAACTATATAAGCTGTATCAGGGTCAGGCGTTGTTTTCGCTGCTGGACTTGGGCTCGCCCACCGGTGCCAGCACGTCCTCGGGAATCGGCAGGTCGGGCGAAGTGCGGCCCGGTGCCGGCGGCGTGCTGGGCGCCACCGCGCCCGAGGCGAAAGCGCTCGCCGGGGGCATCTTCGCGATCAGCTCCTCGGCGAAGGCGATGAAGGCCTGGCTGCCGCGCGCCGCCGGATCGAAGACCACGCCCGGCAGTCCGTAGCTCGGCGCCTCGGCCAGGCGCACATTGCGCGGGATCACGGTGTCGAACACCTTGTCGCCGAAGTGCGCCTTGAGCTGCTCGCTGACTTGCTGCTGCAGCGTGATGCGCGGATCGAACATCACGCGCAGCAGGCCGATGATCTGCAGGTTCTTGTTGAGATTGGCGTGCACCTGCTTGATGGTGTTGACCAGGTCGGTCAGGCCCTCGAGCGCGAAGTACTCGCACTGCATCGGCACGATCACGCCATGCGCCGCGCACAGGCCGTTGAGCGTCAGCAGGCTCAGGCTCGGCGGGCAGTCGATCAGCACGAAGTCGTACTCGGCACCGACCGCGGCCAGCGCGGTGCGCAGGCGTTTCTCGCGGCGGTCGAGCGCAACCATCTCGACTTCGGCACCGGCCAGCTCGCGGTTGGCGCCCAGCACGTCGTAGGCGTAGCCGCCCTCCGCCAGCTTGTCGGCCCTGACCCGCGCCTCGGCCACCGAAGCCGATTCGAGCAGCACGTCGTACACCGTGGTTTCGAGCTGGCGCTTGTCGATGCCCGAACCCATGGTGGCATTGCCCTGCGGGTCGAGGTCGATCATCAGCACCCGCTGGCCCACCTTGGCCAGGCCGGCGGCGAGGTTGACGGTGGTGGTGGTCTTGCCGACGCCGCCCTTCTGGTTGGCGATGCAGAAAATCTTGGCCATGGAGGAGGATCAGTTCGAGGCGGCGAGCTTGACGCCGAAGGCGATCAGGAAGACACCGGCCAGCTTCTCGAGCACGGCCGAGATCCGCGGATTGGCGCGGATGCGCTCGGCCAGGAAGTGGGTCAGCAAGGTGGAGGTCAGGCCGTAGAGGAAGGTCAGCGCCGCGATCGTGACCGCCATCGCGCCGAAGGTGACCAGGCCCTGGTGGCGGGCCGGATCGACGAACAGCGGGAAGAAAGCCATGTAGAACACGATCGCCTTGGGGTTCAGCAAGGTGATCATCAGCGCCTGCCGCATGAAGTGGCTCGGGCGGATGTTGAGGATAGGCGCCGAGCCGGGCTTGGCGCGCAGCATCTTGAAGCCCAGCCAGGCCAGGTAGCCGGCGCCGAGCCACTGCACCGCCTTGAAGGCGGCCGGATAAGCGGCCAGCACGGCCGACACGCCGGCCACCGCGGCCCACATCAGCACCTGGTCGCCGGCAATCACGCCGAGGGTCGCCGCCAGGCCGCCGCGAATTCCGCCTTTGCTGGTCGACGTGATCAGTGCCAGGTTGCCCGGGCCGGGAATCAGGAGGAACAGGATGATGGCGGCGACGAACGCGCCGTAGTCAGCGATGCCGAACATGGGAATTGCCTCGTGGAAAGAGGGAAAGGGGAGCCGTCGAGTCTAAGCGAGGCAGGTGGCGCGGCGATTGGCCGAACGGCCGGTTTTGCGCGGCCCGCGCGTTTCTTTTGGCAAGACGGCGGGCGCGGCCGTCTTGCCGGGCACGGATCAGGCCTGTTTTCGTGCCCAGACGATGCACCGCTCGGCGTCGAGGCCAGGCACTGTCAGTTGTTCCACGTGAAACACCGCGACTTCGGCCGGCAGTCCGGCGAGCTCATCGGCCGGATTCTTGCCCTTCATCGCGAGCCACTTGCCGCCGTCGGCCAGCAGGTGCGAGGAGCCCGAGAAGAAATCGGGCAGCGACGCGAAGGCGCGCGAGCTGATCAGGTCGAAACGGCCCTCGAGCTTTTCGACTCGGGCGTGAAGCCCGCGCAGGTTCGGCAGCACCAGTTCGCCGGCCACCTGCTGCACGAAAGCCATCTTCTTCGCGACCGCATCGAGACAGGTGACGTCGAGATCGGGCCGCAGGATCGCAATGACCACCCCCGGTAATCCGGCCCCCGATCCCACGTCGAGCAGCTTGCCCCGCCCTGCCCGCTCGCGCTGCAGCGGCGGAATCACGGCGAGGCTGTCGAGCAGGTGGTGGGTCAGCACGCTGTCGGGGTCGCGCAGCGCCGTGAGGTTGTAGACCTTGTTCCACTTGAGCATCAGCGCGCCATAGGCCGTGAGCTGCTCGGCCTGGCGTTCGGACAAAGCCACGCCCAGCGTCTCCGCGCCCGCGCGCAGCCGTTCGATCGTCGCCGTCATTCGGCCGACTGCGGCTCGGTGGCTGCTTCCTTGGTCGCGGAAAAGGCCTTGTGGCCGCCCTTGCGCAGGTGGATCAACAGCAGCGAGATGGCCGCCGGCGTCACGCCCGAGATGCGCGAGGCCAGGCCCAAGGTCTCGGGCTTGTGCTTCGCAAGCTTCTGCCGCACCTCGAAACTCAGGGCCTTGACCTGGCCATAGTCGAAATCGGCCGGCATCTTGAGGCTCTCGAAGTGGGCGGCGCGCTCCACCTCGTCGTTCTGGCGCTCGATGTAGCCCGAATACTTGGCCGAGATTTCGATCTGCTCGATCTCGGTCTCGCTGAGCGGGGCCTCGGCGCCGTACTTGCCACCGTCGAGCGACATCAGGGTCTGGTAGTTCACATCGGGCCGGCGCAGCAGGTCGGCCAGGTTGTACTCGTGTTCGATCGCCTTGCCGAGCACCCGCACCGACTCGGTCGCCGGCAGGTTGCGCGGGTTCACCCAGATCGACTTGAGCCGCTCTGTTTCACGTGAAACAGCGTCGCGCTTGCGGCTGAAAGCATCCCAGCGCACGTCGTCGACCAGACCCAGCTTGCGCCCTGCTTCGGTCAGGCGCATGTCGGCGTTGTCCTCGCGCAGCTGCAGCCGGAACTCGGCGCGGCTCGTGAACATGCGGTAGGGCTCGGTCACGCCCTTGGTGATCAGGTCGTCGACCAGCACGCCGAGGTAGGCCTCGTCGCGGCGCGGCAGCCAGGCGTCTTCGCCCCGGCATTGCAGCGCGGCGTTGATGCCGGCGAACAGGCCCTGGGCCGCCGCCTCTTCGTAGCCCGTGGTGCCGTTGATCTGCCCGGCGAAGAACAGGCCCTGGATCGCGCGGGATTCGAAGCTGCTCTTGAGTTCGCGCGGATCGAAGTAGTCGTACTCGATCGCGTAGCCGGGACGCAGGATGTGGGCGTTCTCCAGCCCGGGCATCGAGCGCACCAGCTGGTACTGGATGTCGAAAGGCAGACTGGTCGAGATGCCGTTCGGGTAGTACTCGTTGGTGGTCAGGCCCTCGGGCTCGAGGAAGATCTGGTGGCTGTCCTTGTCGGCGAAGCGGTTGATCTTGTCCTCGACGCTCGGGCAGTAGCGCGGACCGACGCCGTCGATCTTGCCGGTGAACATCGGGCTGCGGTCGAAGCCCGAGCGGATGATCTCGTGCGTGCGCGCGTTGGTATGCGTAATCCAGCAGGGCATCTGTTGCGGATGCATCTCGACCTTGCCGAGGAAGCTGAACACCGGCATCGGCCCTGCCCCGCCGGGCATGCCGTCGCCGGGCTGCTCGGTGCACTTCGAGAAGTCGATGCTGCGGCCGTCGAGCCGCGGCGGCGTGCCGGTCTTGAGCCGGCCCTGCGGCAGCTTGAGTTCCTTGAGGCGCGCCGACAGGCTCACGGCCGGCGGATCGCCCGCGCGGCCGGCCTGGTAGTTGTCGAGGCCGACATGGATGCGGCCGTCGAGGAAGGTGCCCGCGGTCAGCACCACGGTGCGCGCGCGGAAGGCGATGCCGACCTGCGTGACCGCGCCCACCACGCGGTCGCCCTCGACCATCAGGTCGTCGACCGCCTGCTGGAACAGGCTCAGGTTCGGCTGGTTCTCGAGCCGGCGGCGGATCGCCGCCTTGTAGAGCACGCGGTCGGCCTGGGCACGCGTGGCGCGCACGGCCGGGCCCTTGCTCGAGTTGAGGATGCGGAACTGGATGCCGGCCTCGTCGGTGGCGATCGCCATCGCGCCACCGAGCGCGTCGACCTCCTTCACCAGGTGACCCTTGCCGATGCCGCCGATCGAGGGGTTGCAGCTCATCTGGCCCAAGGTCTCGATGTTGTGGGACAGCAGCAGCGTCTTCGCGCCCATGCGGGCGGCAGCGAGCGCGGCTTCGGTGCCGGCATGGCCGCCACCGACGACGATCACGTCGAATTCTTCGGGATAAAGCATGAGAGGGGGCGCACTGACGCGTGCGCGGCGCAAAGGAGGGCCATGATTTTAATCGGCCCTCCCTGCTCGCGCCCACTGTGGGGACAAGCTGGTCGTGCAACTCTAAAAGTCCGCCAAGCCTCTATGGGACTCGATAGTTTGCTATCTTTTTAATAGCAAACTAGCCAAGGTCAAGCCGAGGTGGCCAGCTCCACCACCGGCACCGGCTTCTCGATGCCCACGAGCGCCCCGCTGGCTGGCGGTTCCACGGGCGGTGCCACGCTCTGGTCCTGCAGCTCGGTCACCACGATCTGCTTGTCGCGCATGCTCACGTTGCCGAAGATGGTGCAGAAAGCCACGTCCTTCGCATCGCGCCCCGTGCCCACGCGCACGAGGCGGTCGACCGGCGCCATGCGCGTGGCGTCGAACAGCACCCAGCGCCCGCCGAGCCAGGCCTCGAACACGGCATGGAAATCCTGCGGCGGTTCCTCGAAGGCCACGTAGCCCACCACCAGCCGCGCCGGGATGTTGAGCGCGCGGCAGAAGGTGATGCCCAGGTGCGCGAAGTCGCGGCATACGCCGGCGCGCTGCACGAAGACCTCGCGCGCAGTGGTGGTCGAGTCGGTGCTGCCCGACTCGTAGGTGATGCTGTCGTGGATCCAGTCCACGATCGCCTGCACGCGGCCGATGCCCGGCGGCAGGTCGCCGAAGAGCTGGAAGGCGCAGCGCGCCATCAGATCCGATTCGCAGTAGCGCGTCGGCATCATGTAGTGCAACACCTCGTCGGGCACTTCGTTGACCGGCACTTCGGGCAGGTCGTGCGGCACGTCGACCTGGGTGCGCTGCACGGTCGCGGTGTAGGCGATCTTCAGCGGCCCCGGCGCCGCGTCGAAGCGCAGGAAGCGGTTGCCGCTGGCCTCGTCGCAGAACACCTGCACCTCGGCCGCCGGCTCGATCGTGAGCGTTTCGCGGATCACCGCCTGCGCGCCTGCGCGGGCCGCCTCGATGTTCAGCAGCAGATGGGCCGGCGCGCCGACTTCGTAGTCCAGCTGCGCCTCGATGTGCGAGATGTGCATGTGGCTCCCCTTCCCTTCTTCGCCTGGCTCAGGCGCGCCTTCGGCGCGAACGGTGCTCGGGCAGCTGCCAGTGCGCCTGCGTCACCAGCAGCACCCGCAGCACGCAATGCGCGGGGCTCTGCAGCAGCTGGCCCAGCGAGCGCGTGCGCGGCCAGCGCACCGACCGGTGCCGGTGCATCAGTCGAGCGCCTTCTTCACCGCGCCCACGCCCAGCGCGGCGAGCACGATGAAGATCACGGCCAGGATCAGGAACAGGCCGAACAGCACCTTGGCAATGCCCGCGGCACCGGCCGCGATGCCGCCGAAACCCAGCAGGCCGGCCACCAGGGAGATGACCGCGAAAATGATGGCGTACTTCAACATCGAGTGACTCCTTTGCCGCGGGTCGCAGCCCTCGGTGCCCGAAGAATAGAAAGCGGTGCTCGACGCCCCGATAGTCAGCGAGCCCAAGCACCCGTAGGACAAACCCGCGCAGCCCAAACCCGCTAGCATCCGGTGCGTTCCAAAGAACCATTTCAACGATCGATTGGAGTTTTTCGCATGAAGCTGTACTACTCGCCGGGCGCCTGCTCGCTCTCGCCGCACATCGCGATGCACGAAGCCGGCCTCGCCTTCGAACCGGTGCTCGCCAGCACCAAGAGCCACAAGCTGCAGGACGGCACCGACTACTACGGCATCAACCCGCTGGGTTACGTGCCGATGCTCGAGCTCGACGACGGCACGCGCCTGCGCGAAGGCCCCGCGATCCTGCAGTACATCGCCGACCTCGTGCCGACCAAGAACCTCGCGCCCGCCGCCGGCACCATGCAGCGCTACCGCCTGCAGGAGTGGTTGACCTTCATCGGCACCGAGATCCACAAGGGCTTCAGCCCGCTGTTCAACCCGGCCATGCCCGAGGAAGCCAAGACCATCGCGCGCGACAAGCTCACTTCGCGCTTCACCTGGCTCGACGGCGAACTCGCGAACAAGCAGTACCTGATGGGCGACCAGTTCAGCGTGGCCGACGGCTACCTGTTCACCGTGACCAACTGGGCCAAGCCCACCGGCGTGGACCTCGCGGGCTTCGCGAACCTCCAGGCCTGGCGCGCGCGCGTGAGCGAGCGTCCCGCCGTGCAGGAAGCGATGAAGGCAGAGGGCCTGCTGAAGTAACTCCGCACCGCCGGAGCGCAACACCGCGCTTCGCCCTTCAACGGCCGGCAACTCGCCGGCCGTTCGCTTTCTGGCGGGCCGCCCGTGCAATGCCACCCGATTGCATTTGCAGCGCCGCAACGCCTAGCACCAAGACTACAACCCCGTGGCAGCAGGGTTGAGGCCCCGCCCCTACCCTTGCGCTTCCTTCCGCTGTTCACACCTTCCTTCTCCCACCATGTCCACCCTTTTCGACCCCGTCCAAGCCGGCGACCTGAAGCTCGCCAACCGCATCGTGATGGCGCCGCTCACGCGCAACCGCTCGCCCAATGCCATCCCGACCGCGCTCGCGCCCACCTACTACGCGCAGCGCGCGAGCGCCGGCCTGCTGATCACCGAGGCCACCGCCATCAGCCAGCAGGGCCAGGGCTACGCCGACGTGCCCGGCCTCTACGGCACCGAGCAGCTCGACGGCTGGAAGAAGGTGACCGACGCCGTGCACGCCCAGGGCGGAAAGATCGTGGTGCAGCTGTGGCACGTGGGCCGCGTCTCGCACACCAGCCTGCAGCCCGGCAACGGCCAGCCGGTGGCCCCCTCGGCCATCACCGCCAAGACCAAGACCGTGCTGATCCAGGACGGCGTGCCCACCTTCACCGAAACCTCCGAGCCGCGCGCGCTCGATGCCGGCGAGATCCCCGGCATCGTCCACGGCTTCGCCACCGCCGCGCGCAATGCGGTCGAGACCGCGGGCTTCGACGGCGTCGAGATCCATGGCGCCAACGGCTACCTGCTCGACCAGTTCCTCAAGGACGGCAGCAACCAGCGCAGCGACGACTACGGCGGCAGCATCGAGAACCGCGCGCGCTTCCTGCTCGAGATCACGCGCGCCGTGGCCGACGCCGTCGGCGCGCGCCGCACCGGCATCCGCCTGTCGCCGGTCACGCCCGCCAACGACGTGCACGACAGCAACCCGCAGCCGCTGTTCACCTACGTGGTGAAGGAACTGGCGAAGCTCGACCTGGCCTACATCCACATCATCGAAGGCGCCACCGGCGGCCCGCGCGAGATCGCCGACCGGCCCTTCGACTACGAGGCGCTCAAGGCCGCCTACCGCGAGGCCGGCGGCAAGGCCGCCTGGATGGTCAACAACGGCTACGACCGCCCGCTCGCGGAAGAGGCCGTGAAGGAAGGCGACGACCTCGTGGCCTTCGGCAAGCCCTTCATCTCCAACCCCGACCTGGTGCGCCGCCTGCGCGAGCACGCGCCGCTCAACGAGCTCGACAAGGCCACCCTGTACGGCGGCGGCGCCAAGGGCTACACCGACTATCCCGCGCTGGCCTGAGGCTGCCGGCGACCGGCGCACGGTGCTTTCGGGTACCGTTGCGCCATGTCGCAGATCGAGAACCAGCTGGCCGCGCGCGGCCTCGTCCTTCCACCCGCCGTCCAGCCGCCACCGGGCGTGGTGCTGCCCTTTCGCTTCGTGCGCATCGTCGGGCGGCGCGCCTTCGTCTCGGGCCACGGCCCGCTCAATGCCGACGGCAGCATCGCCGCGCCGCTGGGCAAGCTCGGGCGCGAGCTCGACGTGGAACAGGGCTACGCGGCCGCGCGCCTCACCGCGCTCGCGATGCTCGGCAGCCTGCAGCGCGCGCTCGGAGATCTCGACCGCATCACGGCCTGGACGCGCGTGTTCGGCATGGTCGCCTCGGCCCCGGGCTTCGACCGCCAGCCCTCGGTCATCAACGGCTTCTCCGACCTCGTGCTCGAGCTCTTCGGGCCCGAGGTCGGCTCGCATGCGCGCAGCGCGGTCGGCATGGCCGAGCTGCCGTTCAACATCCCGGTGGAGATCGAGGCCGAGGTGGAGATCGCCGAATGAGCGAAGCACCGCGCTGGACCCTGCGTCGTGCCGAAGCGGTCGATGCCGAAGCGATCCGCGACTGCGCGATCACCGCCTTCAGCGTCTATCTGCCGCGCCTGCCGATCGTGCCGCTGCCGATGAGCAAGGACTACGCAAGCGCCATCGAGTTGCAACAGGTGTGGGTCGCCGCCCATGCTCAGGATGCCGCGGATGCCGCCGAGATCGCGGCCGCGCTCGTGCTCGACATCACCGACGAAGGCTTCCTGGTCGACGTGATCGCGGTGCAGCCCAGGCACCAGGGCAGCGGCGCGGGCCGCGCGCTGCTCGAGCTCGCCGAGCGCGAGGCGCTGCGCCAGGGCTTCGATTCGATCTACCTGTTCACCAACGAGAAGATGAGCGAGAACCGCGCGCTCTACGCGCGCATCGGCTATGTCGAATACCGGCGCCTGGTGCTCGAGAACCGCACGCGCGTCTTCCTGCGCAAGGCGCTGCGATGAACGCCACGCCCAGGCTCGCGCGCATCCACCATGCCGCGATCATCTGTTCCGACTACGCGGTGTCGAAGCGCTTCTACAGCGAGGTGCTGGGCCTGCGCATCGTCGCCGAGCACCTGCGCGCCGAGCGCAACTCGTACAAGCTCGATCTCGCGCTGCCCGACGGCTCGCAGCTCGAGCTGTTCTCCTTTCCCGATCCGCCAGCGCGCGTCTCGCGCCCCGAGGCGCGCGGGCTGCGCCACCTGGCGTTCGAGGTGCCCGACGTGCGTGCCGCGGCCGAGGCGCTCGAGGCGCACGGCGTTGCCGTCGAGCCGATCCGCGTCGACGAGTACACGGGCCGGCGCTTCACCTTCTTCGCCGATCCCGACGGACTGCCGCTCGAGCTCTACGAAGCTAGCCCTTGCGCGTGAAGTCCACGCTGACCTTCAGGCCCGTCGGCTCGGCCGCCGCGAGCCGAAGCTCGGCCCCGAGCAGCTCCGCATAGCGCGCCACGATCGAAAGGCCCAGGCCCGAGCCCTGCCCCAGCTTCTGCCCCGCGGGCCCCTGCGCCCAGCGCTGCATCAGCAGGCGCTGCGCATCGAGCGGAATGCCGGGTCCGTCGTCAATCACGCTGAGCACCTCGCCGCTGACCTCGACCGTGATGGTGCGGCCGCCATAACGCAACGCGTTGTCGATCAGGTTGTCGAGGATGCCTTCCACCAGCGCCTCGTTGGCCTGCACCGTCACGCTGTCGTCGAGGCCGCGCGCGCCCAGGTCCACGCCACGCGCATCGGCGCGCGCGAGATGCCGCAGCACCGTCTGCTCGGCCAGTGCATCGAGCCGCACGGGCGCGGTCTCGAGGCTGGTGCTGGCCTCGTCGGCCAATGCGAGCGCGAGCAGCTGGTCGATCAGGTGGCTCGCGCGCTCCTGGCTCTTGGCCACCTGTTCGAGCTGCTCGCGCCATACCGAGGGCTTCTGCTGCGCGAGCCCGTAGTCGGCCAGCGCGCGGATGCCCGCGAGCGGCGTGCGCAGCTCGTGCGCCACGTTGCCCACGAACTCGCGCTGCCCGCGCACGCTGTGGCCCAGCCGCTCGAACAGCGCGTTGACCGCCTCGCCCAGGTGCTGCAGCTCGCGCGAGGTCCGCACCACCGTCACCGGCGAGAGGTCGCGCACGTCGCGCCGGTCGAGCGCCTGCTGCAGGTCGCCGAGCGGGCGCAGATCGCGGCGGATGCCATGCCAGAGCCACACGGCGAGCAGCATCAGCAGCAGCACCTGCGGCGCCAGCGCATAGCCCAGCAGCTGCCGCACGAGCGCCGTGCGGCTCAGCGTGGTCTGCGCGATCACCACGCGGTAGGGCATCGAGACGCCGGGCTCGGCATCGTGCTCGAGCACCACCGCGCGCATCGGCTTGCCCTGGTAGGTGACGTCCGAGAAGCGGTAGCGCGCGCCGCCCACGGGCAGTGGCGCCTGCAGGTCGTCGGCGCCCGAGATCAGGGTGCCGTCGAGCCGCTGCACCGAGAAGTTGACCTTGTCGATCTGGTCGAACAGCACCGTGGCCACCTCGCGCGGCGTGAGCAGCAGCTCGATGCCGCGCTCGCCCGCCTGCACGTTGGCCGACAGCGCATAGGCGTCGTCGAGCATGCCGCGATCGAAGGCCTGCTCGGAGAAGTAGTTCGCGATCACCAGCGCGATCACCGCGCCCACCATCCAGCTCAGCGCGAGCGGCACCAGCACGTTGCGCAGCACGCGCCGCGTGAGCGTGGACACCGCGCGCGGCGGGCTGGGCGTGATCCGCGCTGGCGCTGCTTCGCTGTCGCTCACGGCCGCGGCGCGCTCAGACTTCGGCTTCGAGCAGGTAGCCGATGCCGCGCAGGGTGCGGATGCCCGCGCCCGAGCCGACCAGCTTCTTGCGCAGGCGCGAGATGAAGGCCTCCAGCGCGTTGTCGCCCAGCGATTCGTCGAAGCTCGAGAGCTTGTCGGACAGCGCACGCTTGCTCACCGTGCGGCCCGGCGGGCTCATCAGTTCCCACAGCACCTCGAACTCGCGCGCCGGCAGGTCGAGCGGGCCGCTCGCGGTGGAGAAGCGCCGCGCCTTGCGGTCGAGCTTCAGCTGGCCCAGCAGCACGATGTCCTCGGTGCCCTTGGCGCGACGCACGAGCGCGCGCAGACGCGCCTCGACCTCGGCCAGGTCGAAGGGCTTGCCGAGGTAGTCGTCGGCACCCGCGTCGAGGCCCGCGATGCGTTCCTCGGTGCGGCCGCGCGCGGTGAGCACGAGCACCGGCGTGCGGTCGCCGCGCGCGCGTGCCTGTCGCAGCGCGGTGAGTCCGCTCGCGAGACCGCTGGTCGCGCTCGCGGTGGCGGGCAGGTTCAGATCGAGCAGCACCGCATCGAAGGGCTGCACGCGCCACAGGTGGTCGGCGTCCTCGACGTTGGTGGAGACATCGACGCGGTGACCAGCGTCCGCGAGGCTGCGAAGCATCACGTCGCGCAGCACGGCATCGTCTTCGACTAGCAGGATTCGCATGATTTTCGAGTGGGTTGAAGTGCCTATTCTTGCTCGCGGGAGGGTCAGCAGGCGGTCAGTACGACACGCGATAAACACGGCATGAGCATACGACAGCCCATCGCCGCACGGGCCCTTTTCATCGGGGCCGCATCGTCATGAGCGCACGCGAACCTTCCAGCCTGCTGAGCTTCGTGCACCCCGCCGTGCAACGCACCGCGGTCGTGCTGCTGCATGGTTTGTGCAGCACACCTGACGAACTGCTGACCGTGCAGTCCGCGCTGCGCGACGGCGGCTACGCGGTGCACCCGATGTCGATCCCCGGCTACTCCTTCGACGCCAATGCGCCGATGCAGCAGGCCGCGCCCTTCCAGCAGTGGCTCGACAGCATCGAGGCCCAGGTCGCGGCTCTGCGCGAGACGCACGATCGCGTGCTGCTCGTGGGCATCTCGGCCGGCTCCTCGCTCGCGCTCGGCGCCGCCATCCGCTGCGGCGACGCGGTCGATGCGCTGGTGCTGATGTCGACCACGCTGCGCTTCGACGGCTGGGCCATCCCGCGCACGCAGATGCTGCTGCCGCTGGCCTACTACACGCCGCTGGGCCGCCTCTGGCAGTACCGCGAACGCCCGCCCTACGGCGTGAAGAACGAACGCGTGCGTGCCTGGATCGAGCGCGAGCTGCGCCACCGCAAGGTCTCGCGCGCGGGCAGTTCGGTGATCGGCGTGGGCCACCTGCGCGAGCACCATCGGCTGATCCGCCACGTGCGCGCCAACCTGCATCGCGTGCAATGCGACCGCGTGCTCGCGCTGCATGCGCAGCAGGACGAGGTGGCCAGCGTCGCCAACCTCGAGATCCTCGCGCGCGGCCTGCGCTGCCGGTCGTTCCGCAGCGTGGTGGTGAGCAACAGCTACCACATGATCACCATCGACAACGACCGCCAGCAGGTGGTGCGCGAGACCGTCGCCTTCGCCGACGAGGTCGCGCACGGCACGGGCGCCGATGCCCCGTCCTTCTCTCTGAAGGCTTCCTGAAAAGGAACGCGTTCGCCATCGCGATGCCCTCGATCCCACCCCACAATGAACCGTGCAAGGCGGTGTCGCGACGCTCGCCTTCCCCGCAACTGCCGCGCCGACCGATGGCACTCCCGCACGACGATCGTGCACCACGCTTCGCCTGAAAGGAACCAGCCCCATGTCCACCTCGCCCACCTTCAACAGCATCGCGCGCATCCTCGAGAACGACTTCCGCGTCGAGGCCAGCCTGGTCTCGCCGCAGACCGCGCTCGCCGACCTGGGCCTCGACTCGCTCGCGCTGATGGAGTTCGTCTTCGCGGTCGAGGATGCCTTCCACCTGCGCATTCCCGAGGACCGTCTCGATCCGCGAGAAGCGGGCATCACGCTGCAGCGCCTGTGCGAAGTGATCGATGCGGAGAGCGCTGCCGCGATGGCGAACACCGCGAACGCGCCTGAGGCGGCGCACGCATGAGCAGCGGTGTCGAACACGCGGTGATCGCTGCTTCGGCGCAGCGCATCGCGGCGCCGCCGGTGCGCGTCAGCGGCGTCGGCTTCGTCACGCCGATCGGCCGCACGCTCGAGGCCTTCGACGATGCGCTGTTCCATGGCCGCTCGGCCGTGCGCTCGCACACGCTCGCGATCCCCGGCATGGACAGCGTCGAGATTCCCGTGGCCGCCTGCGACTTCGATTCGAACGGCGTGCGCAGCATCTCGCGCCTGCCGCTGGACCGCGGCACCGCGATGGCCCTCGCGGCCGCGCAGGATGCCGCGGCGCAGGCCGGACTGGCACGCGACAGCGTCGACCCCGAACGGCTGGGCATCTTCTGGGGCAGCGGCCTCGCGGGCGCGGGCAGCTTCGACAACACCACGCAGGCGCTCTATGCCGAGCAGCGCCGCATGCGGCCGACCACCGTGCTCACCGTGATGCCCAATGCGGCGGTGGCCGAGCTCGCACTGCACTTCGGCGCGCACGGCGCGGCCATCGCCTATGCCTGCGCCTGCGCCTCCTCGGCGGTGGCGATCGGCGAGGCGATGCGCGCCATTCGCGGCGGCTGGATCGACGTCGCCATCGTCGGCGGCCACGACGCCATGCTCACGCCCGGGGTGATGGCAAGCTGGCAGGCGATGCGCGTGATGGCCGCGCCGCCGGCCGGCGCGCCCGAGACCGCATGCCGTCCCTTCTCGGGCGACCGCGCGGGCTTCGCGCTCGGCGAAGGCGCCGCGGCGCTGGTGCTCGAATCGGAAGCGCATGCGCGTTCGCGCGGCGCACTCGACGCGGGCGATGGCGCGTCCTATGTGCTCGCCGGCTATGCCACCAACTGCGATGGCACGCACATCACGAACCCCGACCGCGCGGGCCAGGTGCGCGCGATGCGCGCGGCCCTGCGCGACGCGGGCATCGATGCCGCCCAGGTCGGCCACGTGAATGCCCACGGCACCGCGACCATCGCCGGCGATGCGGCCGAGGCCGCTTCGGTGCGCGAGGTGTTCGGCAGCGCGATGCCGGTGTGCGCCACCAAGGCGATCCACGGCCATGTGCTCGGCGGCGGCGGCGCGATCGAACTGGTCGCGACCTTGCGCGCGCTGGCGCACGAGGCCGTGCCGCCGATCGCCAACCTGCGCGAGCCCGACGCGGCCTTCGAGCTGGACTTCGTGCGCGGCGAGGCGCGCGCCGTGCCCGGCATGCGCTGGGCGATGTCGAATTCCTTCGCCTTCGGCGGCACCAACGCCGTGCTGGTCGCTGGACGCATCGACGCCCCATCCCGCTGAAACTTCGCTGAAGTTTTTTCGCGCGCAGGAAGGCTCAAGGCAGGCAGTGCATCGGCTGGTGGTTCTCGTCGTGCCGGTGTTCGTGCTGCTGATGGCCTGCGAATTCGCCTGGGGCTGGCTCAAACAGCGCAACACCTACCGCTTCGCCGACACCGTCGCGAGCCTGAGCCAGGGTCTCTTGAGCCAGGCGCTCGCGGTCTGCACGCAGCTGTTCCAGATCGGCCTCTACGCGCTCGTCTATCCGCATGTCGCGCTGTGCACCGACGCGGGCTTCTGGAACAGCGCGCTCGGCTGGATCGCCGCGGTGCTGCTGTTCGACTTCTGCGACTACTGGCTGCATCGCGCGGGCCACGAGTCGGCGCTGTTCTGGGCCGCGCACGCGGTGCACCACCAGAGCCGGCGCTTCAATTTCTCGACCGCGCTGCGGCAGGAGAGCATGGTCGCCTTCCTCGGCTGGGCCTTCTACCTGCCGATGGCCGTGGTGGGCGTGCCGCCCGAGCAGTTCGGGCTCGCGGGGCTGATCGTGCTGGTCTACCAGTTCTGGATCCACACCGAGCACATCGGCAAGCTCGGCTGGTTCGACCGCGTGTTCTCCTCTCCCTCGAACCATCGCGTGCACCACGCCGTCAACGACGGCTACCTCGACCGCAACTACGGCGGCATGCTGGTGGTGTGGGACCGCCTGTTCGGCACCTTCGCCGAGGAGAGCGAGCGCTGCGTCTACGGCACGCGCAAGCCGCTCGCGGGCTTCGATCCGCTGCGCGCGGTGCTCGGCCCCTATGCACCGCTCGCGCGCGATGCCTGGCACACGCGGCGCTGGCGCGACAAGCTCGGCGTGTTCTGGCGATCGCCGGGCTGGCGGCCGGCCGACGTGGCGGCGCGCTTTCCCGAGCCCGACTTCTCGCTCGAGGCGGCCGCCGCCCTCGACGATCCACCGGTCGGCCGTGCGCTCGCGCTCGCGGCCACGCTGCATTTCGCGGGCTGGGTCGGCATGACGCTGGCCTTTCTCTGGCGCGCGGACGAGATGGCTTTTCGCACCGGGCTCGAACTGCTGGCGCTGACGATCGCGGGTTTCTGGGCCGTGGGCGCGGTGCTCGATGCGCGGCTGCGATTGCGCTGGGCCTGGCCCGCGCAGGTGCTGCTGCTGGCGCTGGCCGGCGCCCTCCTGTTCGCGGCGGGTTGAGCGGCCACGCGGGATTGCTATCCTGCGGGCCCCAGACCGACCCCGACCATGGAGCCGCCGTGCGCCGACTTGCCACTTCCCACGACCTCGCCGCCGTCCATGCGCTCTACATGCACGAGAAGGTGGTGCGCTTCCTCGGCTACGACCCGATGCCGCTCGCCGACTTCCGGCCGATTCACGAGGAGCTGGTGCGCAGCGGCTGCTTCCACATCTGGGAGGTCGAGGGCCGCATGGCCGGCTTCTACCGCGCCACGCGCTACCCGGGCCGCGTGGCGCACGTCGCCTGCCTTGGCACGCTCGCGGTGGACCCGGCCTTCCATGGCCGCGGCGTGGCGCTGGCCATGGTGAGCGATGCCATCGAGCAACTGCGCACGGCCGGCGTCAAGCGCATCGAGCTCTATGCCGAGAGCGACAACGCGCCCGCGCTGCGCTTCTACGAGAAGCTGGGCTTCGAGCGCGAAGGCACGCTGCGCAAGTTCTACAAGCGCGCCGGCGAGGCCGACTACATCGACGATCACCTGATGGCGCTGCTGCTCGACTGAGCCGAATTCAGGAACCCTTCCAGCGCCTCAGCAGCAAGGCATTGGCCATCACGCTCACGCTCGACAGCGCCATCGCCGCCCCGGCCACCACCGGGCTCAGCAGTCCGAAGGCCGCCAACGGAATCCCCGCCACGTTGTAGGCGAAGGCCCAGAACAGGTTCTGCCGGATCTTCGCCACGGTGCGGCCCGAGAGGTCGAGCGCCTGCGCCACCAGCGCGAGATCGCCGCGCATCAGCGTGATGCCCGCGGCCTCCATCGCCACGTCGGTGCCGCCATCGGCCGGTGCCATCGCGATGCCCACGTCGGCGGCCGCGAGCGCGGGCGCGTCGTTGGCGCCGTCGCCCACCATCGCGACCACGTGGCCGTCGCGGCGCAGCGCGCTCACCTGTTGCGCCTTGTCGGCCGGCAGCACCTCGGCGCGCACGTCCTCGGCCGCGATGCCCAGCCGCGCCGCCATGGCGCGCGCGGCGCGCAGGTTGTCGCCCGAGATCATCACCACGCGCAGGCCGCGCGCGCGCAGCGCGGCGACGGTCTCGGCCGCCTGCGGCTTGGGCTCGTCGGCAAAGGCCAGCAGGGCCAGTGCCTCGGCTGCGCCGCCGGCATCGAAGCGCAGCAGTGCCGACACCGTGGCGCCCTGCGCCTGCAGCCGGTCGACCTCGGCGGCATCGACATCGGCATCGAGCTCGCGGCACCAGCGCAGGCTCGCGAGCGCCCAGGCACCGGCGAATTCGCCCTCGACCTCGCCGCGCACGCCGCGGCCCGGCATGGCCTGCATCGAACGCAGCGCCGGCACCGCCAGTTTCTTGTCGGCGGCGGCCACGAGCACGGCGCGCGCCAGCGGATGTTCGCTGCCGCTCTGCAGGCTCGCGGCCACGGCCAGCAGCGCATCGGCATCGACGGCCCGCGCGACGGGCACGAGCGCGGTCAGCACCGGCCGGCCCAGCGTCAGCGTGCCGGTCTTGTCGAAGGCCACCGTGTCGACGCGGTGCGCGAGTTCGAGCGAACGCGCGTCCTTGATGAGGATGCCGCGCCGTGCCGCCACGCCCGTGCCCGCCATCACCGCCACCGGCGTGGCCAGGCCCAGCGCGCAGGGGCAGGCGATGACCAGCACGGCCACCGCGTGGATCAGCGCGGTCTCGATGTCGGCGCCGCCGAGCAGCATCCAGCCGCCGAAGGTGAGCAGCGCGATCACCAGCACCACCGGCACGAAGATGGCCGCCACCTTGTCGACCAGCCGCTGGATCGGCGCCTTCGCGGCCTGCGCATCCTCGACCAGCCGGATGATGCGCGCGAGCACGCTCTCGGCACCGACCGCGCGCACCTCGACCACCAGCCGGCCGTCGCCATTGACGGCACCACCGGTCAGCAGGTCACCCGGGCCCTTGGGCACGGGCAGCGGCTCGCCGGTCAGCATCGACTCGTTGACCTCCGATTCGCCCTCGACCACGCGCGCATCGGCCGGCACGCGTTCGCCGGGACGCACCGCGAGGCGGTCGCCCACCATCACCTCGGCCAGCGGCACGTCGCTCTCGCCGCGCGGGCCGACCAGGTGCGCCACCTCGGGCCGCAACTGCTGCAGCGCGCGGATCGCCGAGGTCGCCTGGCGCTTGGCGCGCGCCTCGAGCCACTTGCCCAGCAGCACCAGCGTGATGACCACCGACGAGGCCTCGAAGTACAGGTGCGGCATCATCCCGTGGCCCGCGTGCTCGCCGGTGGCCGAGCGCCACCAGAGCCACAGCGAGAGTCCGTAGGCCGCGCTGGTGCCGAGCGCGACCAGCAGGTCCATGTTGCCGGTGAGCGCACGCGCCGCATGCCAGCCCGCACGGTAGAAGCGCGCGCCGAGCCAGAACTGCACCGGCGTCGCGAGCAGCAGCTGCAGCCAGGGGTCGAGCATCCAGCCGCGGCCGAAGAACTCGCCGACCATCGGCAGCATCAGCGGCGCCGACAGCGCGAGGCCGACCGCCACCGGGCCGAAGCCGTGCCAGGGCGAGAGCGCCGCGGCTTCCTCCTGCGCATCGGCCGCGGCGCGCGGCTCGTAGCCGGCGGAGCGCACCGCGCGGCGCAGCCGGGCATCGATGTCCTCGCCACCCTGCGCCTGCGCCACCACGCGCGCCGATTCGGTCGCGAGGTTCACGCTGACGTCCTGGACGCCGGGCACGCCCTTGAGCGCGCGCTCCACGCGCATCACGCAGGACGCGCAGGTCATGCCGCCGACCGAGAGGTCCAGCGTGAGATTCGGCAACGGCCGTTCTTGTACGTTTTCCATGGTGCGAAGGCTAAAGCTTCACACCATGGCAAGGTCAAGCGCGGCAAAAAGAGTCCCTGGACTGGACATTGACATCGTGGCAAGGTTCAGACTTCGGTTTCCGAACGGGCCAACGCCCACCTTGTCATCCACGAAGGAGCAGAAACGATGAGCCAGAAATTCCAGGTCGCGGGCATGAGCTGCGGACATTGCGTGAACGCCGTGCAGAACGCGGTGCAGACGGTCGACCCCGAGGCCCAGGTCACGGTCGACCTCGAGACCGGCCATGTGGACGTGCTGAGCCAGCAACCGCGCCAGGACCTGGTGGCGGCGATCGAGAACGCCGGCTACCGGGTGCAGTGAAGGTGCCGGTCACGCACGGCCCCGTGGCGATCGGCGAGGCCGCCCGGCTGTCGGGCGTGTCCGCGCGCATGGTGCGCCACTACGAGGGCCTGGGCCTGCTGAGCGCGGTGGCGCGCACCGACAGCGGCTACCGCCAGTACGGCGATGCCGACATCCACACGCTGCGCTTCATCAAGCGCTCGCGCGACCTCGGCTTCTCGATGGAGGAGATCGCCGAGCTCGTGGGCCTGTGGCACGACCGCCGGCGCACGAGTTCGAGCGTGAAGCGCATCGCGCAGAAGCACCTCGAGGAACTGGAGCAGCGCATCGCCGACATGCAATCGATGCGCAGCACCCTGGCCCACCTGGTGCACTGCTGCCACGGGGATGCGCGGCCCGAGTGCCCGATCCTCGACGACCTGTCGAAGACCGCCTGACGGTTCAGGCGCCCCGGACCAGCGACAGCACCTTGCCCGCATCGAGCGTGCGGGCCTTCTCCTGGATCGCCGGCAGGTAGCGCGACTGCAGGCCCTGGCCTTCCTGCACCACGCCCGAGAAGGCGTCCTTGAGCATCTGCGTCGACAGCGTGCGGCCGCCCGCGTAGTAGCGCTTGGCGACATGGCCCAGCGCATAGGTGGTCGCGAAGCTCATGCCCGAACTCACGGCCTGCTTGCCGACGCCGCGCAACAGGCCGCCGCCCACCTTGCCGAGCAGCCCGCCCAGCAGCTTGCGCCCGGCCTGCTCGAGGTACTGCGAGGTCAGGCCCACGCCCACGGTGGCGATGAAATCCTTGACGTGACCGCTGTCGAGCTCGTAGCCGTGCGCCTTGCCGATGCGGTAGACCAGCTTCATCTGCAGCGGAATGATCGCCATGGTCGACAGCGTCTCGGGCAGCAGCTCGAGCGCGCCGTTGAGGATGGCGGCATTGAGGATCGACTTGTCGAGCTCGGCGCTGTCGGGCGTGAGCGGCGACGCGCCCGCCGCGACGGCCGGTACCGGCGCCGCGGCCACCACGGCGCCCGCGGAGGCACCGGCCACCGCCCCGGCCGCCGCGATCTCCTCGGCCTGGTTCGAGAACTGCGCCGCCGAGGCATCGAGCCCGAGCGAGGTGCGCACGTCGGCCAGGAACATCCGCTCGGCCTGCGACTGCGCGCCGTCGGCATCGCACACGCACACCGCCATCTCGTAGGCGAGCTGCTTCGCCTCGGTGCTCTGCAGCTGCGCCGCCACCGACGGCAGCGAGACGCGCTTCATCAGCACGTCCTGGTAGAGCGTCGGCAGGTTCAGGCCGTCGGTTTGCGACAGCCCTTCGGCGATGCGCTTGATCTCGGCGCGCTCGCGTTCGTGCTTTTCGCCGTCGACGAAGGCGGCCAGCAGGCTGAGGGTCACGATGGCCTGGGTTTCGGAAGGTGTCACGGCTGGAATTTCCACAAGGTGAAGGACGAAGTTCGGTCGGAAGACCGGGGGAAGGTTCCGCCGCGCGTTCTCCCCACAAAGCGGGTGCAACTCTGTGGATAACCACAGAACTACTTTGTAGGGGCGCGGCAAGTTATTGATTTTTATGGGGAATCTACAGACCGCTTAAAAATTGGGCAATGAATTTCCTCACCCGAAAAACGCCTTTCGCAGATTTCCGGAGGGCTGTCAAAGGACAACTCTGGGGAGAGTTCTGGCACAAGCAGGTGGTTATCCACAGCGCCGGACGGATGCGCCAGGTTGTCCCTTTGGCCGCGACAGCACGGAAGCACGGCTGCGCACAGTGACCGCTGTATGACAAGTGCTTGTCACATAACGAAAAAATCGGCCTGTCCACAGAAGGGGCGGACCCTTATCTACTACTACTAATTTGAATAAGAAGAATAAGAAATAGAGAGAGACCAAAAGTCGCGCCCGAAAAAAAGTCCGAAGGCCGCGCCTCGTTGCAACGCCGTCGACGTGGCTGGCGTCCGCCCCGTGGCGCTCGCTACCATCGCCGGATGAGCTTCAAACCGCGGATCCTGATCGCCGAGGACGAATCGGGCATCGCCGACACCCTCCAGTACGTGCTCAAGAGCGACGGCTTCACGCCGGTCTGGTGCGCCACCGCGGAAGACGCGCTGGCCCAGTTCGCGCAGGAAGCGCCGGCGCTCGCGATACTGGATGTGGGATTGCCCGACATGAACGGCTTCGAGCTGTTCAAGCGGCTGCGCGCGCTGAACCAGGCCATGGGCGGACCGGAGGTGCCGATGCTGTTCCTCACGGCGCGCAGCGACGAGATCGACCGCGTGGTGGGGCTGGAGCTCGGCGCCGACGACTACGTCGCCAAGCCGTTCTCGCCACGCGAACTGGTGGCGCGCGTGCGAACCATCCTGCGGCGCAGTGCGCGTGGAGGCTCGCCAGGAGGCACAGGAGCGCCCGCGGGCGGCGGGCAGGGGGCCCCCCATGCGCTCGCCCCCCAGACGTCGCCTGCGCCCGCTCAACCGCCCGCAGCGCCACCATTGCCCTTCGTGCTCGACCAGGAGCGCATGCAGATCCGCTACTACGGCCGCCTGCTCGAACTCTCGCGCTACGAATACGGCCTGCTGCGCCTGCTGGTGCAGCGCCCGGGACGCGTGTTCACGCGCGACGAGCTGCTCGAGCGGGTCTGGGACGATGCCAGCGAGAGCTTCGACCGCACCGTCGATGCCCACATCAAGACCCTGCGCGCCAAGCTCAAGGCGATCGCGCCCGAGGTCGAGCCGATCCGCACCCTGCGCGGCACCGGCTACGCCCTCAACGAAGAACTGCCCGCCAGGATCTCGTGACCCGGCGCACGCGCATCTTCATCGGCATCCTGCTGATCTACACGGCCGGCATCGCCTTCCTGCTGTACCGCGTCGTCTCCGACATCGATCCGCGCTACCGCGAGTCGGCCGAGGAATCGCTGGTCGAGACCTCGCAGCTGGTGGCCAGCCTGGTCGAGCAGGACGTGATCGCGGGCGCCATCAACACGGCGCGGCTCGAGCCGCTGTTCCGCACGCTCTATGCGCGCGAGTTCTCGGCTCAGATCTACAACCTGCACAAGAACCGGGTCGAGTTGCGCGTCTACGTGACCGACCGCGGCGGGCGCGTGATGTTCGATTCGCTCGGCCGGCACCTGGGTGCCGACTATTCGAAATGGAGCGACGTGAGCCGTACGCTGGCCGGGCTCTACGGCGCGCGCACCTCGCGCGACGTCGACGTGGATCCGCGCACCTCGGTGATGTACGTGGGGGCGCCGATCCGCTGGAACAACGAGATCGTCGGCATGGTCAGCGTGGGCAAGCCGGTGCAGAGCTTCGGCCAGTTCGTGGAGGATGCGCGGGCGCGCACGATCTGGGTCGGCGTGGGTTCGGCGCTGGCGCTGCTGCTGCTCGCGGTGATCGTCTCGGTCTGGCTGGTGCGGCCCTTCGGGCTGATCCGCGACTACTGGGGCTGGGTGCGCGCGCAACGCAGCCTGAGCCTGCGGCGCATGGCGCGGCGCGCGGTCGACGCGGTGCGCAGCGGCTTCAGCGAGATGCGCGACACGCTGACCGGCCGCAACTACGTCGCCGACTACGTGCAGACCTTCACCCACGAGGTGAAGAGCCCGCTGTCGGCGATCCGCGGCGCGGCCGAGCTGCTGCAGGAACCCTCGATGCCGCACGAGGAGCGCGAGCGCTTTCTCGCCAACATCGCGCGCGAGACCCAGCGCATCCAGGAGATCGTCGACCGCATGATGGAGCTGACCGCGCTCGAGACCCGGCGCGCGCTCGAGCGCACCCAGCCGGTGGCGCTGGCGCCGCTGATCGAGGACATCGCGACCGGCGCGCAGAGCGCGGCGGCCCAGCGCAACATCCGGGTGCAGGTGAACGTGCGCGAAGGCACGGGCGCGAACGCTTCGGTCGAGGGCGATCCTTTCCTGCTGCGCCGCGCGATCAGCAACCTGCTGGACAACGCCATCGATTTCTCGCCCACCGGCAGCGAGGTGCTGATCAACCTGGAAACCACCTCGCGGCTCGCGCGCGTGAGCGTGCGCGACCGCGGGGCGGGCATTCCCGACTACGCGCAGGAGAAGGTCTTCCAGAAGTTCTATTCGCTGGCGCGGCCGCACAGCCAGAAGAAGAGCACCGGGCTGGGCCTGGCCTTCGTCAAGGAGATCGCCGCGCTGCACCACGGCCGCATCGAGCTCGGCAACGCGACGCGCGGCGGCGCGGTGGCCACGCTCACGCTGCCGCTGCTGCCGGCCTGAGCTACTGGCGCCCGATCAGCGCGAGGTAGTCGCGCCGCGTGCCTTCGCTGACCGAGGCGATCAGTTGTTCGTACGGGGTCTTGTGGCGCGCCAGCATGCGCGCCGAGGCCACCATCTTCGACTTGCAGAACCAGTGGCAGGTGTGCTGCATCAGGAACAGCTCGGCCGAGAGCATGTAGGCCTTGTCCTTGGGACTGCGGCCGGCGCGGTTGTGCATCACCTCGTTGATGCCGCGCGCATGGATCGCGAAGGCCGCGCGCAGGTCGAAGGTCTCGCGCGGAAACAGCAGGTGCGCATAGGGCAGGGTCGCCAGCGGCGAGGTGCTCACGCGCGCCTGCGCGGCATCGACGCGCGCGAACTCGGCCGCGAAATTGGAGAACTGGGCCGCGAGCCGTGCCTCGGTCGCGTCGAGCACGCCCCAGATCTGCTGGCGCCGCTCGGGATCGTCCTCGCCGAGGCAGCGCAGATAGCCCTCGGTGAGGTTCTCCATCAGCTTCTCGATCTGGTAGTTGCCCAGGTGGCGCGCCAGCAGCGCGATGCGCCGGCGCTGGTCATGGGACTTGAGGAAGTAGGCGCCGATGGCGATCAGTGCCACCAGGGTGAGGATTTCCATGGACTTGGGAACGGGCGAACGGGAAGGAAGGGAGTGCGCCGAGTGTAGAGACCCCGGCGCGGCCCTTGTCGCCCGCCGTCCTAGCGGAAGAAGTCCAGGATGCGGTTGCGCTCCTCGGGCTGCGGCGGCGCGCCGATCGGCACGCCGGTCAGCACCTCGACCGGCTGCGGCGCCACCTCGGGCTCGAGGCCCAGGCTCGCGACGCCGCGGCCCGGCGCGTAGTCGTCGAAGTAGAGTTCGCCGTCCACGTGCACCAGACCCGGCGGCTCGGGCAGCTGCGCCACCGGCACGCCGCGCAGCGCGGTCTGCATGTAGCCGGTCCAGATCGGCAGGCTCAGGCTGCCGCCGGTCTCGCCGCGCACGCCGAGCTGGCGCGGCGTGTCGTAGCCGATCCAGGTCACGCCGACCATGGTGGGCTGGAAGCCCGCGAACCAGGTGTCGAAGGAATCGTTGGTGGTGCCGGTCTTGCCGAACAGGTCGTCGCGCTTGAGCGCCTGGTAGGCCTTGAAGCCGGTGCCGTTGCGCACCACGCTCTGCAGCAGCGAGTCCATCAGGTAGGCGTTGCGCGCGGGGATCGCGCGGTTGCTTTCGTCGAGCGCCGGCGGCTCGGTTTCCATCAGGACCTTGTCCTTGGCATCGGTCACGCGCGTCACGAGGTAGGGATTGACGCGGTAACCGCCGTTGGCGAACACCGAATAGCCCGCGGCCATCTGCAGCGGCGTGACCGAGCCCGCGCCGAGCGCCATCGGCAGGTTGGCCGGATGCTTGTCCTTGTCGAAGCCGAAGCGCGTGATCCAGTCCTGTGCGTAGTCGGTGCCGATCGACTGCAGCACGCGGATCGTCACCAGGTTCTTCGATTTCATCAGCGCGGTGCGCAGCGGCATCGGGCCTTCGAAGCCGCCGTCGAAGTTCTTCGGTTCCCAGGGCTGGCCGCCGTTGGCGCCGGGCTCGAAGTACAGCGGCGCGTCGTTCACCACGGTGGCGGGCGTGAAGCCCTTCTCGAGCGCGGCCGAGTAGATGAAGGGCTTGAAGCTCGAACCGGGCTGGCGCCAGGCCTGCGTCACGTGGTTGAACTTGTTCTTGCTGTAGTCGAAGCCGCCGACCAGCGCCTTGATCGCGCCGGTGCGCGGGTCCATGCCGATGAAGGCGCCCTCGACCTCAGGCAGCTGCGTGATCTCCCAGCTGTTCTTGGCCGTGCGCGCCACGCGGATCACCGCGCCGCGGCGGATCTTGATGTTGGGCTGCGCCTTGGCCGCCAGGCCCGACTGCGCGGGCCGCAGGCCTTCGCCGGTGATCTCGATCGCCTCGCCGTTCGCGCGCACCGCGCTGACCTGCTTGGGCGAGGCATCGAGCACCACGGCCGCGATCACGTCGCCGTTGTCGGGATGCTCGGCCAGCGCGTCGTCGACCGCCTCGTCGACTTCCTTCGGATCGTCGGGCAGGTCGACGAACTTCTCGGGGCCGCGGTAGGGCTGGCGGCGCTCGTAGTCCATGATGCCGCGGCGCAGCGAGCGGTAGGCCGCCGACTGGTCGGCCGCCACCAGCGAGGTGTAGACCTTCATGCCGCTGGTGTAGATGCTGTCGCCGTACTGCGAATGCATCATCTGGCGCACCGTCTCGGCCACGAACTCGGCGTGCAGCCGGTTCGGGTCGGCGGCATCGCGCAGGTGGAGTTCCTCCTTCTTGGCCTCGGCCGCCTGCTCGGCGGTGATGAAGCCGGTCTCCTGCATGCGGTCGATCACGTAGAGCTGGCGCGCGCGGGCGCGGCGCGGATTGGCCACCGGGTTGTTGGTGCCCGGCGCCTTCGGCAGGCCCGCGAGCATCGCGGCCTCGGCGATCGTGATGTTGGCCAGCGGCTTGCCGAAGTAGGCATCCGATGCCGCGGCGAAACCGTAGGCTCGGTTGCCGAGGTAGATCTGGTTCATGTAGATCTCGAGGATCTGGTCCTTGCTGAGCTGCTGCTCGAGCCGCAGCGACAGCAGGATCTCGTAGGCCTTCCGGCTCAGCGTGCGCTCGGAGCTCAGGTAGACGTTGCGCGCCACCTGCATCGTGATGGTGGAGGCGCCCTGCTTGCGTCCGCCCTTGAGGCTGGCCACCGCCGCGCGCAGGAAGCCCTTGTAGTCGACGCCGCCGTGGTCGTAGAAGCGCGCGTCCTCGACCGCGAGCACCGCGTCCTTCATGACCTTGGGGATCGCCGCGAAGGGCGTGAGGTTGCGGCGCTCCTCGCCGAATTCGCCGAGCAGCTCGCCGTCGGACGAGAACACGCGCAGCGGTTGCTTGGGCCGGTAGTCGGCGAGTTCGGAGCTGTCGGGCAGGCGCGGCGAGATCAGGGCGATGGCGACGGCGCCCGCGACCGCGAGCACCAGCACGCCCGAGCCGGCGACGATGGCGCTCCAGACGGCGATGCGCTGCCAGCGCGGTGGTTCGGGGGCGTCGGGTGAGCGGGGCTTGAAGGGATTGAACATGAGGGAGGTCCTGCTATTGAGAGAGTCCGCGCAGGCGCGGGTTCCGGGCCAGCCGCGATGCGCTCGCGGCCAGCATGGCGGCGTCGATGGCGCCACGGCGTTCGGCCTGCCGCGCGCAGTGCATCGCGTCGAAGTACTTGTCGTGGTCGTAGGCGACCAGCAGCAGGTCCACGCCGGCGTTCAGCGCACGCACCGTGGCGTTGCACAGGCCCCGGTCGTAGGCTGCACCCATCGTGAGATCGTCGGTGACGAGCAGGCCGTCGTGCCCCCACGCGCCGCGAATCACGGACTGCACGATTTTGCGCGAGAACGATGCCGGATGGTCGGGGTCGAGTTCTGGAACGATCACATGGGCGAGCATGACAGCCGCTTGTGTCGAAGCCGACACCTCTTGAAACGGTTTCCAGTCATGTGTTGCAAGTCGGGCCGTGGGTGTGCGGAGGAAGCCGGCTTCGTGGTGCGTGTCCTCGGCCACGCCGGCCAGTCCCGGAAAGTGCTTGAGCGTGCCTTGCACGCCGGCCGCTTCGAGGCCCTGCTCGTAGGCCCGCGCCACCTCGGCGACGAGGGCCGGGTCGGCCGAGATCGCGCGTTCGTCGATGCGGGTGTGCAGGTCCCAGCGGCCCGGCGCGCGGCCGGTGCGCAGGTCGACCACGGGGCTGAAGTTGAGCGTGATGCCCAGCGCGGCGAGCGCCCTGCCCTGCTGCTCGCCATAGGCACGGGCGCGTTGCGCGAGTTCGTTCTCGGGCACGTCGGCATCGATCAGGGTGGCGAGCGAAGGCTGGCGTTCGATCAGCGGCGAGAGCCGCGACACGGCGCCGCCTTCCTGGTCGGTCGCGACGATCAGCGGCGGCAGGCCGGCTTCCGTGCGCAAGTCTTGAAGGCTCGAGATCTCCTCGCGCAGCTGCGTCGCGCTGCGGCCCTTGACGTTGCGGCCGGTCACGAAGATGCCGCCGATCGTGCCGTGGCGCGCGAGCTCGCGCAGCATCGGCATCTCGGCGTTCTCGTAGCCGACGATGAAGTGCGCGCCGAGCCTGCGTGCCTGCGCGTCCGATGCGGCGAGCACTTCCGCGCGGCGCTGGCGGCTCGAGAGCTCGTCGGCTCCGCTGCAGAGCATCACCGCGCACAGCAGCCCGAGCAGCATCGGGCGCAGCGAACGGCGCGCGAAGCGCCAGACGATCGCCACGCCGCTGCCCGCGAGCGCGAGCAGCAGCGGTACTTCCCAGGCGCGCATGAAGCGCAGGTGCGGATCCTTCAGGTGCCAGGCCCAGAAGCAGAGGAAGGCGAGTGCCAGCCAGCCCAGGGCACCGAGCGCGACGCGCAGCGCTTTCATGTGGGATCGATGAGAGCCGCCGGTGCGGCCTCGGGCCGGCGCGACAGCGCATACCAGTCGACCTTGCGCGTCATCAGCATCAGCGCCGAGAGCATGCCGAAGATCAGCAGCGCACCGAGCAGCAGCGCATTGCTCTCGGAGGCCAGCAGTCCATAGAGCGCACCGTACAGCACCGCGACGAAGGCCGCGAAACCGGCGCCGCGCTTCCAGCTGCCGAGCACGGCGGCGAAGTAGATGCCCAGCAGCAGCACGCTCGCGCCGGCCGCGCCCGCATAGGCGAGCCAGAAGGCCAGCTTCTCCGACAGCGCGAGCAGCAGCAGGAAGAAGATCGCGATCGACAGGCCCACCAGGCCGTACTGCACAGGATGCAGCCGCAGCTTGCGGAACAGCTCGAACATGAAGGCGGCCATCAGCACCAGGCCGATGAAGAGTGCGCCGTACTTGCCCGCGCGGGTGCTCATCGAATAGACATTGATCGGCTGCGCGAGCGAGACGTCGAAGCTCTGCGGATGGAAGGGCTGCGGGCCGGCGCGCACGTTGCCGTTGGCCGAGGCCGCCGCCACGTCGCCGCGGCCCGCGAGGTCGGCGCGCACCTGTTCGCGCGCTGAGCTCACGAGCGAGGACACGCGCCAGTGCGCATCGAAGCCCTGCGGCGTGACCTCGCGCTGGGCCGCGAGGAAGCGGCCGCCGAAGCTCGGATGGGCCCAGGGCGACTTCAGGTGCGCGCTGGTCTCCTCGGCGATCGGCACCATCGACAGGGTGTCCTGACCGACCAGCGACAGCTTCATCTCGAAGGGCAACGGCGCGCGCGTCTGCCAGGCGGCCAGCGCCGCGGCACCGAGCGGCGCGTGGATGCCGTTGGCGAACCAGGAATCGTCGGGCAGGCCGGGCACGCGCTGGCGCAGCCGCAGTTCGGCGCCGTTCACCGTCAGCGCGGGCGATCCGTCGAGGCCGCGCAGATCGCTCACGTTGAAGGCCACGAGCGGCGTCTTGAATTCGATCTTCGAATCGGGCTCGCTGTGCGCGACCGCCTCGGGGTCGAAGGCCGCGAAGCCGCCCGACAGGGTGGCGTCGAGCGTGTAGAACGGGATCTTGAAGATGCCGCGGTAGCGCTGCTGCGGCGTCATCGAGCCCTCGATGTGCAGCTTGTCGGGGAAGACCACGTGCGCCATCTCCTTGCTGCGCGCCTCCTGGCCGATCACCTTGCCCTGCGCGTCGCGCAGCGGCTCCATCCAGCGCTCGACATAGGGCACCAGCAGCAGCGGGCCGACCACGGTCTGCGGGCCCGCGTAGGTGGCGGCCAGCTCGGCGGCGGCCTCGCGCTGGCTGTCGCCGCGCTCGTTGTTGATGCGGTCGATCTCGGCCAGCGGAATGCACAGCAGCAGCACCAGGAGCAGCAGCCCGCCCACCTTGGCCAGCATCGAATCCTTCAGAAGTTGCAGCATGTTTTTCTCTCCTCGTTGATGACGGACCGGATGCTCGCCGCGCGATCCGAAGCCCGTGTGAAGCGGGGCGGCGCGGCGACTTCACGCGGACTTCACACAACGCGGCGGACTTCAAGAAGCCTTCCCATTGCCTTCTCGCGGGCTGGCGACAGTGCGGGCCATCCGACAACCGACAAGAGGACCCGACATGCACACCCCCCTAGCCCATCGACCCGGCCGCTGGCTCTGGCTGGCGACACTGAGCCTCGCGATGGCGGGCTTCGTCGCGCTGAGCCTGAATCCCGTGCATGCGCAGGAAGCGGCCGCGCCGCGCCTGAAGACCGAGAGCCCCTATTTCTTCGTGAAGAGCGACGATCCCTCGATCGATCGGCTGCCGCTCAAGGGCACCGAGGTCTCGGTGAAGATCTCGGGGGTGATCGCCGACGTGACGGTGACCCAGACCTACCGCAACGAGGGCCAGCGCCCCATCGAGGCCAGGTACGTGTTCCCGGGCTCGACCCAGGCGGCCGTGAGCGGCCTCAACGTGCGCCTGGCCGACCGCCTGATCACCGCGCAGATCCGCGAGAAGCAGCAGGCGAAGATCGAATACGACACCGCCAAGCGCGAGGGCAAGACCGCCGCGTTGCTCGAGCAGCACCTGCCGAACGTGTTCCAGATGAACGTCGCCAACATCCTGCCGGGCGACGACGTGAAGGTGGAACTGCGCTACAGCGAGCTGCTGGTGCCGCAGTCGGGCAACTACGCCTTCGTGTTCCCCACCGTGGTGGGCCCGCGCTACAACAGCCCGCAGTCCTCGAATGCGCAGGCGCCCTGGGTCGGCCAGCCCACGCTGCGCGCGGGCGTGGCGGCCGGCACCGCCTTCCAGCTCAAGGCCAGCATCGACACGCCGATGGGCCTGAAGGAGATCCGCTCGGCGACGCATGCCATCGAGGTGAAGAAGAGCGACGAGGACCGCCATGCCGAGATCGTGCTGGCGGCCGCCGGCCGCCCGGCGGACAACCGCGACTTCGTGCTCGACTACCGGCTCGCGGGCGAGAAGATCGAATCGGGGCTGATGCTCTACAAGGGCCAGGGCGAGAACGCCGAGAACTTCTTCCTCGCGATGGTCGAGCCGCCCAAGGCCGTGGCCGCCAGCGCCATCTCGCCGCGCGACTACATCTTCGTGGTCGACATCTCGGGCTCGATGCACGGCTTCCCGCTCGACACCGCGAAGGTGGTGCTCGAGCGCCTGATCGGCGGCCTGCGTCCCAGCGACACCTTCAACGTGCTGCTGTTCTCGGGCAGCAACAAGATGCTGTCGCCGGCCTCGGTGCCCGCGACCCGCGCCAACATCGAACAGGCGCTGGCCACCATCAAGAACTTCAACGGCAGCGGCAGCACCGAGTTGATCCCGGCACTGAAGCGCGTGTATGCGGAACCGAAGGACGAGAAGGTCTCGCGCACCGTGGTGGTGGTGACCGACGGCTACGTGACGGTGGAGCGCGAGGCCTTCGAACTGGTGCGCAACAACCTCTCGAAGGCCAACGTGTTCGCCTTCGGCATCGGCTCCTCGGTCAACCGCAGCCTGATGGAAGGCATCGCGCGCGCCGGCATGGGCGAGCCCTTCATCATCACCGACCCGGTGCAGGCGCCCGAGCAGGCCGCGCGCTTCCGCCGCATGGTCGAGTCGCCGGTGCTGACCAGCGTGAAGGCCACCTTCGGCGGGCTCGACGTGTACGACGTGGAGCCGCAGGCACTGCCCGACGTGCTGGGCGAACGGCCGGTGATCGTGTTCGGCAAGTGGCGCGGCGAAGCGCGCGGCCGCGTGATCGTCGAGGGCCAGGGTGCCGAGGGCCCATACCGCCAGGAAGTGCGCATCGATGCGCGCACGAGGCAGGACACGGCCGCGCTGCGCACGCTGTGGGCGCGCCATCGCATCCAGAGCCTCAGCGACCAGGAAGCGCTCGAAGGCAGCGCCGCCTTCAAGGACCGCATCACCGAGCTCGGCCTCAAGTACAGCCTGCTGACCCAGTACACCAGCTTCATCGCGGTCGACAAGGTGGTGCGCAATGCCGCGCCGCAGGACAGCGCCAGCGTGAACCAGCCGCTGCCGATGCCGCAGGGCGTGAGCGACAGCGCGGTGGACGGCGGCGCGCTCGGCGCCGAGGTGCCGAGCACCCCCGAGCCCGAGACGCTGGGCGCGATCGCGGTCGTGCTCTCGGTGCTGGCGATGCTGCGCCGCCGCGCGCGCCGCCACGATGCGCGCCGCTTCACGGCTTGAGCGGGGGCACGACACCATGTCACTGGCTACGTTGGCCCATCGCCATCCACGCGTCGTGGATTGGGGCATCCGCATCGACCGTTTCCCGGCCGCCGGCTGGCTGGCCCTGCAGTTCGCCGCGCTGGCGCCCACCTGGGCCTGGATGCTGCGGCGCATGGTCGACGGGTCGGACGATCCGCTCGGGCTGCTGGCGCTGGTCGCGCTCGCGGCATTGGCCTGGCAATGCCGCGGCGAGTTGCGTGCCGCGCCGCGGCTGGGCTGGCTCGCACTGGCCGGCACCGGCACGCTCGCGGCGACCGTGCTGCGCACCGGCCTGGGCAGCCTGCCCGCGCTGCCGCCGCTCGCGGCCGGCCTGCTGGCGGTGCTGTCGCTGGCGGCGGGCCTCATGGCCTTCCTGCCGCGCCGCGTGGCGGCCGTGCCGGTCGCGGGTCTCGCGGTGCTGGCACTGCCGCTGCTGTCCTCGCTGCAGTTCTACGCCGGCTATCCGCTGCGCGTGGTGACGGCCGAGGCCAGCCGCTGGCTGCTGGCTCCGGGCTTCGAGGTGGTGCGCGAAGGCAGCACCCTGCTGATCGATGGCCGGATGGTGATCGTCGACGCGCCGTGCTCGGGCGTACAGATGGTCTGGCTCGGCTACTTCACGGCCTGCGCCGTCGCGCTGTGGGCGCGGCGCGCCGACCGTGGCTTCCTGGCCCGGCTGCCGCTGGTCGGCCTCGCGGTGCTGGCCGGCAACATCGTGCGCAACAGCGTGCTGATCGCCTGCGAGGGCGCCGGCCATCCGCTGGCGCCGTGGGCGCACAACGCGCTGGGCCTGGCGGTGCTGGCGCTGGTGTGCGGTGCCATCGCGCGGCTGATGGCGCGCGAGCCGAGCGAGGCGGGCCTCGACTTCGTCATGCGGCCCGTTCCAGGCCTGATCACCACCCAGGGAGGCCGCCGTGTCGACACTGCCCATTGAGCACATGTTCGAGCGCTTGTTCGCGAACCATTTCATCAACCGCATGGGCCACAAGACGCTGTTCGCCGCCGCCATGCTGCTGTGCATCCTGTGGTCGACCGCCGCCGCGCTGCGCACGCCGAGGGAAGCCGAGCCGGTGGCGGCCACGATCGAATGGCCGCGCGAATGGGAGGGCGCCGCGCTGCGTCCGCTCGCGCTCAGCGAGGTGGAGCAGCGCTTCGCCGACCGCTTCCCGGGCGCCATCGGCCGCATGACCGACGGCCGCCAGACCCTGGTGATGCGCGAGGTGCGCCAGCCCACGCGCATGCTGCATCCGGCGGCCGACTGCTACCGCGCGCTCGGCTATCGCATCGCGCAGGAGCGGCTGGAGCACCAGGTGCAGGCCGGCGAGCCGAATTTGTGGCGCTGTTTTGTTGCGCAACGGCACGGTGGGCAAAAGTTACGCGTCTGCGAGCGCATCGTCGACGCCGATGGCGCCGCTTTCACCGACACTTCAGCCTGGTACTGGGCGGCAGCCAGCGGCCGGTCGAACGGACCGTGGCAAGCCGTCACCGTGGCGAGACCGATGTGAACCCGTTGCTGAAAAAGACCCTTCGATTCTTCCTCTTCGGCCTGCTGGCCCTGGTGATCACGGCCGGCGTGGCGATCTTCCTGATCGTCAAGCTGGCGCTGGCCCCCGCGCCCGGCGAATGGCGCACCACGGTGAAGGCCGGCCCGTTCGCCTTCGAGACTGGCGTGCCGACCGCGGTGCGCATCGCCACCTCGCCCTGGTTCGCGCCCTGGCTCGACGGCCGCTCGCTCGACACCGGCCACGGCACTGTGCGCTTCGCCTGGAAGGCGGCCGACGAACTGCTCGAGCTGCATTGCGCGCCATGCAGCGTCGAGCTGCCGGCGCTGGGCGCGCAGCCGATCCGCGTGCAGCAGCTGGTGGCCACGGTGCGCCGCGACGGCAACACGCTCAACGGCACGCTCGGCGCCACGCCGCAGGGATCGCCCGCGGGCGATCCCGCCGCCACGCTGCACGGCAAGTGGGAAGGCCGCCTGGCGCCGAAGAACCTGCAGCTCAGCGTCGACATCCAGGACGCGCCGATCGCGCGCTGGTACGCGGTGCTGGTGCCCGGCCTGCCCGAGCTGCAGCGCGCGCGCATCGGCGGCACGCTGGCGCTGCGCGGCCACGTCGTGCTGCCCGAAGCCACCTTCTCGGTGCTGCCCACCATCAGCCAGTTCACGGTCGAAGGCCTAGGCACCGAGGCCATGCTGGGCGCGCGCACCAGCTGCGGCCCCTCGGCCAGGCTGACCAACGACAGCTGGCTCGCGCGCGCGGTCATCGCCGCGGAGGACCAGCGCTTCTTCACCCACGCCGGCTACGACCTGACCGAGATCCTGGCCTCGATCGACAACAACCAGAAGGAAGGCGCGCAGAAGCGCGGTGGCAGCACGCTCACGCAGCAGCTCGCGAAGCTGCTGGCGACCGGCAGCGAACGCACGGCCGAGCGCAAGCTGCGCGAGCTGCTCTACGCGGTCGAGATGGAACAGACGCTGGGCAAGGCGCGCATCCTGCAGCTCTATCTCGACAACGCGCCCTGGGGCGGCAACCTCTGCGGTGCGGAAGCCGCGGCCAAGCGCTATTTCAAGCGCAGCGCGCGCAGCCTCGAGCCCGCGCAGGCGGTCTGGCTCGCGGCCATGCTGCACAAGCCGCAGGCGGTGCTCGAGCAGTGGCGACGCGACGGCGCCATCGATCCCGACCGCGTGAAGTGGGTGGCCGAAGGCGTGCGCGGCATCAGCCGCAACCAGCGCGAGTCGCTGCTCAAGAGCGTGGCCAGCGCGAAGTTCGCGCCGCCGGAGCCCAATCCATGAGCGCCGAGGTCGAAGCGATCGAGCGCGCCACGGTCGCGGCCGTGTCGCCCGATGCGCTTGGCGACATCGAGGGCTGGCTGCTGCCCTTCGACCACGGCACGGTCTCGCGCGCCCGATCGGCCGTGCCGCTGCACCATGCGCCGGCGGCCGAGGGCACGCTCGAGCGGATCGAGCAGCGCTATGCCGCACAGGGGCTTCCGCCCATGTTGCGGCTGGCCGATCTCGCCTGCTTCGACGGCCTGCGCGCCGAGCTCGAGGCCCGGCGCTATCGCGGCGCCAAGCCCACGCTGGTGCAGACCACCACCTTGCGCCGGATGCAGGCCGTGGCACCGGCCGGCGCGCTGCCGGCCGAGGTCGACACCGCGCCCGACGAGGCCTGGGCGGCGCTGTTCCTCGGCGAGGGTTTCGATCCCGTGGACGGCGCCCACCGCGTGCGCGTGCTGGCGCGTGCCCAGGGTTCGCTCTATGCGAGCGTGCGCGAGGGCGGCCGCACCGTGGCCGCGGGCGCGATGGCCTTCGGCCATGGCTGGGCCAGCGTGCACGGCATGCGCACCGACGCCGCGCAGCGTGGCCACGGCCTGGCCGGGCGCGTGCTCGCGGGGCTGGCGCGGGTGGCGCTCGAGCGAGGGTTCGACAAAGTGTTCCTGCAGGTCGAGGCGCAGAACGATCCCGCGCTGGCGTTGTACCGGCGCGCCGGTTTCGAGACACGCTGGCAGTACCGCTACTGGCAGCCTTCGACCTGAAGCTGCAGGCTCAGTCGCGCGGCTCGAGTTCCAGCCCGAAGCGCACCTCGTCCAGCGCCGCGTCGACCAGCGCCAGCGGATCGTCGAAGCCCGGCGCGAGCTTGAGGATGCCGCGCAGCCGGTGGTCGATCAGCAGCACCGCGAGCCCGTGCACATAGCCCCAGGCCGAGGTCATCTGCATGGCTTCGGCATTGCTCAGCGAGGTGGGCGGGCTGTCGGGCAGCCGCGGCGCGCCGCCGATGATCGAGGCCATCACGCGCATCGCCTCGGCGGCCGCGGCGCCCAGCACGGGATGCAGCATGTCGATCTTCTCGGTGCGGAACATCAGCCCGAACAGCGCCGGGTTTCCGTGCGCGAAATGCACGTAGGCGCGGCCGATCGCGTTGCGCCGCGCGCTGGCGTCGGCACCTTCGGGCGCCGAGGTGCGCATCGCGTCGGCCAGGCGATGGAACCCCACGGCGGCGAGCGAACTCAACAGGCCGGTGGTGTCGCCGAAGTGGTGCTTGGGCGCTGTGTGCGACACGCCCGCTTCGCGCGCGATCGCGCGCAGGCCGAGTCCAGCGATGCCGTCGCGCTGCAGCACGGTCTCGGCCGCGGCCAGCAAGGCATCGGGCAGGGCGCCGTGGTGGTAGCGACGGGCCGGCGCGGCCGGCGAAGATTCGGCGGTGGCCGGCTCCGTGGAACGGGAACGGCGCGAACGGGAAGCAGCAGGCATCCAAAAATCTTACCACTGGAAAAATGTCTTGACTTCACCGGATGGCTCGACGATATTTCCACTGGAAAGATAAGCCCTACCCGCTTTTCCACCCCTACACCGGCCCCGGCCAACGATCCGAAGGAACCCCGATGAACGATGCCGTCACCCGCAGCGCCCCGCCTTCCAACCTGGGCCCGATCGACTTCGAGACCGACGTCGGCCCGCTGCCGCTCCAGGACACGCTGCCCGCCGGCCTGCGCGGCACGCTGGTGCGCAACGGCCCGAACCCGGTGGCGCCCGACCCGCGCGCCCACTGGTTCGCCGGCGACGGCATGCTGCATGCCTTTCATATCGCCGATGGCGCGGTGCATTACCGCAACCGCTGGGTGCGCACCCAGCGCTGGCAGGCCACGGTCGAAGGACAGGAACGGCGCCGCGTCGGCTTCCAGAGCACCGAGGGCGAGGCGCCCAAGCGCGAGGACGACGGGACCGGCAACACCAACGTGATCGGCCATGCCGGCCGCATGCTCGCGCTCGAGGAAGCGCACCTGCCGATCGCGATGACGCTGCCCGGGCTCGACACGCTCGGCGCCATCGACCTCGACGGCCGCCTGCACGGCAGCTTCACGGCCCATCCCAAGACCGATCCGCGCACCGGCGAGCTGCTGTTCTTCGGCTACGGCACGCCCGCGCCGCTGTCGGCGGGCATGAGCTTCGGCAGCATCGCGGCCGACGGTCGCGTCACGCGCTTCGAGAGCTTCGAGGCGCCCTATGCCAGCATGGTCCACGACTTCATGGTGACCGAGGGCCACGTGATGTTCCCGATCATGCCGATCACCGCCAGCCTCGAGCGCGCGCAGCAGGGCCGCCCGCCCTATGCCTGGGAGCCCGAGTTCGGCACCCGCGTCGGCCTGATGCCGCGCGGTGGCGGCAGCGCCGACATCGTCTGGTGGCGCGGCCCGGCCTGCTACGTGTTCCATGTGATGAATGCCTGGGAGGCCGACGGCAGCCTGTACGCCGACGTGATGCAGTTCGACACCCCGCCGCTGTTCCCGCGGCCCGACGGCTCGCCGATCGGCGCGGGCGATCCGCCCGCGCGCCTGGTGCGCTGGCAGTTCGAGCTCGCGAACCCGGCGCGCGAGTTCACGCGCACCGTGCTCGATCCGCGCCCCGGCGAATTCCCGCGCATCGACGAGCGCTTCGCCGGCCTGCCCTACCGCCACGGCTGGTACGTGCTGCGCGAGGACGAGGGACCGGCCGAGGCGCGGCGCAACTTCGCGGGCCTCGCGCACGTCGACCATGCCAACGGCGAGCGCGGCATCTACAAGCTGCCCGCGCCCGACACGATGTCGGAGGCCGTGTTCGTGCCGCGCTCGGCGCAGGCCGAGGAAGGCGATGGCTGGCTGCTCGCCACGATCTGGCGCGGCGCCACCAACACCAGCGAGCTCGCCGTCTTCGATGCGCGCGCCGTGGCCAACGGCCCGCTGTGCACCGCCGCGCTGCCGCACCGCGTGCCCGCGGGCTTCCATGGCAACTGGTTCGATGCCGCGGGCAGCGTGCCCGGCGCCGGCGCGCTGGCCGACGCCCAACCCACCGTCCGCTTCGGAGCGTCGTCATGAGCATGCTGCTGGCCTTCGCGCCCTTCATCGTCTTCGCGCTGTGCGACCGCCTGCTCGGCGTGGTGCCAGCGCTCTCGGCCGCGGCGGCGCTGTCGGCGGTGCTGCTGCTGCGCGACTGGCTCACGCCCAAGCGCACGGTCAAGGTGCTCGAGATCGGCACCGTGCTGCTGTTCGGCGGCCTGGCCGTGTTCGCGCTCGCCACCCACACCGAATGGTCGCTGCTCGGCGTGCGGCTGCGCGTCGACGCGGGACTGCTGCTGGTGGTGCTGGCCTCGATGGCCATCGGCCAGCCCTTCACCCTGCAGTACGCGAAGGAGCAGACGCCACCCGAGATCTGGGTGTTGCCGGGTTTCAAGCTGATCAACATGGTCATCACCGCCGCCTGGGCCGTGGCCTTCGCGCTGATGGTGCTGGCCGACGTGGCGATGGTCTACGTGCCCTCGCTGCCGCTGTGGGTGGGCATCGCGGTCACGGTCGCGGCCATCGTCGGTGCGATCCGCTTCACGCAGTGGTACCCCGAGCACATGCGCGCGCGCTTCGAGGCCGCGGCCGGAGGCTGAGCGCCCGCCCCCACGGGTGGCGCGGTCGGGCCATTGGTGCCACCATGGCCGGATGACCCACACGAACCACCATCATCTCCACCATCCCACCGAGCCCGTGGCCGCGCCGCGCGGCATCGACCACATCGTGGCCGGTGTGTCGGCCAGCGATGGCGACGGCGTGAAGCTCACGCGCGTGCTCGGGCAGCCGCTGCAGAAGCGGCTCGATCCCTACCTCATGCTCGATGCCTTCGGCAGCGACAATCCCGGCGATTACGTCGGCGGCTTTCCGAACCATCCGCACCGCGGCTTCGAGACGGTCACCTACATGATCGCCGGCCGCATGCGGCACCGCGACAGCGCGGGCCACGAGGGCCTGCTCGAGAACGGCGGCGTGCAATGGATGACCGCGGGCCGCGGCCTGGTGCACAGCGAGCTGCCCGAGCAGCAGGAGGGCCTGATGGAAGGCTTCCAGCTCTGGCTCAACCTGCCGGCCGACGAGAAGCTGCGCGAGCCCTGGTACCGCGACATCCAGAGTGCCGAGATCCCCGAGTTCACCACCGCCGAGGGCGTGCACGTGCGCGTGATCGCCGGCGCGAGCCACGGCATCGAGGGCGCCGTGCGGCGCGAGCGCACCGAGCCGCTGTACCTCGACATCACGCTGCCGCCGGGCGCCGAGTTCGCCCAGCCGCTGCCGCCGTCGCACAACGCGCTGGTCTACGTGTTCCGCGAATCGCTGTGGATCGCGGGCAGCGAGGTGCCGACGCGGCGCATGGCCATCCTCGCGAACGAGGCCGGCAGCGACGGCGTGCTGCTGCGCGCCGGCTCGACCAACCACAGCCCGGCGCGCGCGCTGCTGATCGCGGGCCACCCGTTGAACGAACCCATCGTGCAGTACGGCCCGTTCGTGATGAACACGCCCGAGCAGATCAAGCAGGCGGTCGACGACTTCCGCCAGGGCCGCTTCGGCTGAGCCGGCGCCGACGCGGCGGTGCGGCCTGCGCCTACCGCGTGTCGGCATGGAAGGCGGCGCGCGGGGCCGGTTGGGGCTTCTACGTTGCCCGCATGCCCCCCACGATCCGAAAAGGACAGGCGCCCGCCACGCTGCAGCGCGCCGAGTTCCAAGAACGCTTCATGCAGGACTTCCAGGACCCGGCCTTTCAGGCCGAGTCCGAATCGCTGCGGCGCATCGAGCTGATCGCCTGGGAGGCCTATCAAGAGGGCCGCAAGGCGCCCGTCACGCGCAAGGCCGGGCCCGGCTATGCCGACCCCGACTACGAGCTCTCGGTCGACTGGCTCGAGGCCAAGGCGCGCATCGACGCGGCGCACGCGAAATGGGCCGATCCGCAGAGTCATTCGCGCGTGCTGCTGGTCAACGGCTCACCGCGCAACGACGGCACCTGCCCCGGCGAGATCTCCAAGACCTGGCGGCTGACGCAGCTCGCGCGCGAGGTGCTCGAGGGCAGCGGCGTGAAGACCGACCTGCTCGACCTGAGCCTCCTGACCTCCGACTACGGCCGCGAGATCCATCCGTGCAAGGGTTGCGTCTCGACCGCGATGCCGCTGTGCCACTGGCCCTGCAGTTGCTATCCCAACCATTCGCTGCGCCAGACCGGCGACTGGATGAACGAGATCTACGAGCGCTGGACCGCCGCGCATGGCGTGATCGTTCTCACGCCGGCCCACTGGTACCAGGCCACGAGCCCGCTCAAGCTGATGATCGACCGGCTGGTGTGCGCCGACGGCGGCAACCCCGACCCCACCAGCACGCACGGCAAGAAGCCCGAGGAGGCCAAGGCGCTCGAGCTCGAGGGCTGGGGTTATCCCAAGCACCTCGATGGCCGGGCCTACGGCGTGGTGGTGCACGGCGACGTGGCCGGCATCGAGAGCGTGCGGCGCAACCTCTGCGACTGGTTCGACTGGATGGGATTGCTCGATGCGGGCAACGCAGCGCAGCTCGACCGCTACATCGGCTACTACGAGCCCTATGCCACCAGCCACGACACGCTCGATGCCGATGCCGACGTGCAGGAGGAGGTGCGCAACGTCGCGCGCGCGGTGGCGCAGGCGGTGCGGCAGCTGCGTACCGGCAAGCTCAAGTCGCCTGACCGGGGCCTGAAGAAGCCGCGTCCCAAGTAGCCGGCGGGAAGAAATCGGCGAGCCCCGCGGCCGCCCATTCACCATTCTTTACGCAGGCTCACGCAGGGCTCACCGACGGGTTACAGAAGGCTTCCACACTTCGTCTCACCAGCTGCCCATCGGCGGCGGTTCTTCGAAAGGAAGCACTCTCATGATTTCTCTTCGCCAACGCATCCTCTGGGCCGGCCTGCTGGGCTCGGCCGCCCTCGCATCGTCGGGCGCCTTCGCCCAGACGCCGGCGCCCACGGCCGCGGCTCCCACCGCCGCCGTGGCGCAGGCGGACGGCGCGGCACCGCAAGGCAAGGCCCGCGCCGAGCACAAGCGCATGGACCCGGCCAAGCGCTTCGAGCGCATGCAGGAGCACCGTGCCAAGCGCCTCGCGGCCCTCAAGGACAAGCTGAAGCTCAATGCCTCGCAGGAAAGCGCCTGGTCCAGCTACACCAGCGCGACGCAGCCGCCCGGCCCGCGTCCCGATGGCCAGCGCATGACCCGCGCCGACTTCGCCAAGCTGACCACGCCGCAGCGCATCGAACGCATGCAGGCCCGCCAGGCCGAACGCAGCGCGATGTTCGCCAAGCGCGCCGACGCCACGAAGTCCTTCTACGCCGCGCTGACGCCCGAGCAGCAGAAGACCTTCGACGCCGAGACGATGCACTTCGGCGGCCACGGCCACCGTTTCCATCGCGGCGGCCACGACGCGCAACCCGCCAAGGGTTGAGCCGCCTCCGCCGTCATGACCGGTCCTGGCGGCCGGTCGTGAACGAAAAAGGCCCGCAACGCTTCGCGCGTCGCGGGCCGTTGTCGTTGGCGACCCCGTTTACTTGGGCGTGCCGGTCTTCTCGGTCGGGTTGGTCGGCACCGCCGGGCGTTCGCCCGGCTGGCCGAAGTGCGGCTTCACCTTGCGCGTCTGCTGGCTCACTTCCCAGCGCGACTGCTCGCCGGTCGGTGCCATCACCATGTTCGGCTGGCCGTTCATCGTGGTGCTGGCCTCGCCCTTGGGCACCAGCGTGTTGGTGTTGTTGCGGTTGTGGGCGCGCGCCTCGGCCTTCACGGCCTCGCGCGACACCGGCTCGAAGCCGTCGGGGCGCTGGGTGGGGTTGGCCACGCCCGTGGCGGACTGCGTGCTGGCCTGGCCGCCCACCGCCGGATCGGGCGCTGCGGGCATCGAGGAGGTCTGCGCCATCGCGAAGCCGCCCGCGCCCATCAGGCCGGCCAGCAGGGTCGCTCGAAGAAGTCGTTGCTGTGCGTGTTTCATGGTCGGGTCCTTTTCTGTCTCTGGTAGTGAGTAGGTGAGAAATCCCGGACGTCTTTCGCGACGCCCTGAGGTCACCGTAGGAGTGGCCCCGCGCGGCCCGTGTGGGGATGGGACAGGCCTGCCTGTAGGAACCGGCCGTCGGGGTGCGCAGGTGTCGCGGGCCCTGCGCGTCGGATGGCCGGACGGCGCCAAGAGAAGGTGGCGCGTTCCTACAGGCGGGGTGGATGCGGCCACGTACAACCGTCATCGATGTCCTCTCCACCGACGATCTTTTCGACCGAAACCGACCCCGCGGCCGCGGCGGCGAACCCGCCCGCCCCCGTGGCGGCCGCCGGCAATGCCGCCGCGCCGGTGTCGCTGAAGGTGATGACGGTGAACACGCACAAGGGCTTCACCGCGCTCAACCGCAAGTTCATCCTGCCCGAGCTGCGCGACGCGGTACGCACCGTGGGTGCCGACGTGGTGTTCCTGCAGGAGGTGCTGGGCACCCACTCGCGCCATTCGCGCCGCGTGAGCAACTGGCCCGAGGCGCCGCACTACGAATTCCTGGCCGACACCATGTGGCCGCAGTTCGCCTACGGGCGCAACGCGGTCTATCCCAAGGGCCACCACGGCAATGCGCTGCTGTCGAAGTTTCCGATCGTGCACCACCGCAACCACGACGTGTCGGTGGCCGGGCCCGAGAAGCGCGGGCTGCTGCACTGCGTGCTGCGCCTGCCGGGCCGGACGGTCGACGTGCATGCGATCTGCGCCCACCTCGGCCTGGCCGAGGCGCACCGGCAGCAGCAGCTCGAACTGCTGTGCCACATCGTGCGCGACGAGGTGCCGGCCGATGCGCCGCTGATCGTGGCGGGCGATTTCAACGACTGGCGCGGCCGCGCGCATGCGACGCTGGCCGAGGGCGCGTCGTTGCGCGAGGTGTTCGTGCATGCGCACGGCCATGCGGCCAAGACCTTCCCCTCGCGCTTCCCGGTGCTGCCGCTGGACCGCATCTACGTGCGCAATGCCGGCGTGCACGCGCCGGTGGTGCTGCCGCGCCGGCCCTGGTCGCACCTGTCCGACCACGCGCCGCTGGTGGCCGAGATCGATCTCTGAAGGCGCATCCATCCATGAGCAACAGCAATCCCTGGGTCGCGGGCAACCGCATCGAGCTGCTGGAGAACGGCGAGCAGTTCTTTCCGCGCGTGTTCGAGGCGATCCGCGCCGCGCAACGCGAGGTGGTCATCGAGACCTTCATCCTGTTCGAGGACAAGGTGGGTCTGGACCTGCACGCCGCGATGCGCGAGGCGGCACGGCGCGGCGTGAAGGTCGACCTGATGATCGACGGCTTCGGCTCGCCCGATCTCTCGCGCGAGTTCCTCGAGGAACTGAGCCAGGCCGGCGTGAAGGTGCGCGTGTTCGATCCGGGTCATCGCTTCCTCGGCCAGCGCCTGAACGTGTTCCGCCGCATGCACCGCAAGATCGTGGTGATCGACGGCGAGCGCGCCTTCGTCGGCGGCATCAACTATTCGGCCGACCACTTGATGGACTTCGGCCCCAAGGCCAAGCAGGACTACGCGGTCGAGCTCGCCGGGCCGATCGTGGCGCAGATTCACCATTTCGCGCTGCGCGCGATCGCGGTCGGCGGCAAGGGGCCTGGCTGGTTCCGGCGCCGGCTCAGGCAGGCGCCGCCCGTGGGCGATACGGTGGCCGGCGATGTGGAAGCGATGTTCGTCACGCGCGACAACCGCCACCACACCAACGACATCGAGCGCCACTACCGCGCCGCGATCCGCAGCGCGCGCGAGCGCATCGTGATCGCCAACGCCTACTTCTTCCCGGGCTACCGGCTCATCAAGGAGTTGCGGCGCGCGGCACGGCGCGGCGTCGACGTGCGGCTCATCCTGCAGGGCGAGCCCGACATGCCGATCGTGAAGACGGCCGCGAGCATGCTCTACCACCACCTGCTGCATGCGGGCGTGCGCATCTACGAATACTGCGAGCGGCCGCTGCACGGCAAGGTCGCGTTGATGGACGACCGCTGGAGCACCGTGGGCTCGAGCAACCTCGATCCGCTGAGCCTGTCGCTCAACCTCGAAGCCAACGTGGTGGTGCGCGACACGGCCTTCAACGCGCTGCTGCACGAACGGCTCGACCACCTGATGCAGCACAGTTGCAAGCAGATCGACACGGCCGACCTCGCGAGCGAATGGAGCGGCTGGCGGCTGGTGCGCAGCTTCTTCATCTTCCACTTGATGCGCTGGTATCCCTCGTTGCTCGGCTGGCTGCCGCGCCACGTGCCGCGGCTCAAGCCGGTGGAAGTCACCGACATGGGCGACCGGCGGCGCCGTGACCACGGCGACGGCGTCGAGGGCGCGCCCGCGTCGACGGAGGCCGCATGACGGCGGCGGCTGGCGGCCGCCTGCATGCGTTGCCCGCCAGCGGCTGGCGCCGCGCCTGGCCCTGGGCCAAGCGAACGCTGGTGTGGGGCTTCTTCGGGCTCGTGGCCTGGCTGCTGGTGAACCAGGCGCGTTCCATCGACTGGCACGAGGTCGGCGACGCGATCGCCGCGCTGCCTTTGCCGACGCTGCTCGGCGCCGGTCTGCTCGCGGCCTGCAGCTTCGCGCTCTACAGCACCTACGACCTGTTGGGGCGCCACCTCACGGGCCACCCCTTGCGTGCCGGCACCGTGATGGGCGTGACCTTCATCAGCTACGCCTTCAACCTCAACCTCGGTTCGCTGGTCGGCGGCGTGGCCTTCCGCTACCGGCTCTATTCGCGGCTGGGCTTGCGCAACGACACCATCACGCGCGTGCTGGGCTTCAGCATGCTCACCAACTGGATCGGCTACCTCGTGGTGGCCGGTGCCGCCTTCTTCTTCTGGCCGCTGGGCCTGCCGCCGGCATGGAAGGTGGATGGCGAGGAGTTGCGGCTGCTGGGCGCGGCGCTGCTGGTGCTGGCCGCGGTCTATCTGCTGGTGTGCGCCTTCGCGCACGAGAAGCGCTGGCATGTGCGCGGGCACGTGCTGCGCACGCCGACCCTGCGCATGGCGCTGCTGCAGTTCCTGCTGTCGTGCGCCAACTGGTCGCTGATCGGCGGCGTGATCTGGCTGCTGCTGCAGGGTCAGGTCGCCTATCCGCAGGTGCTGGCCGTGCTGCTGGTGGCCGCCGTGGCCGGCGTGATCACCCACGTGCCGGCGGGGCTCGGCGTGCTGGAAGCGGTGTTCGTCGCGCTGCTCGCGCACCAGGTGGCCGAGGCGCAGTTGCTGGCCGCCCTGCTCGCCTACCGCGGCCTCTACTACCTGCTGCCGCTGGTGGTGGCCACGCTGGCCTATTTCGCGACCGAGTGGCGCGCGCGGCGCGGGCGCCGGGCCCGAGGCCTGCCTCCGAAGTCACCGGCCTGACGCCTACGCGAATTTCAGGCCGATGGTTAGGACTTCGTCACCAAAGCTGTAAAACGCCACGGAATGTGCTCAGGTTTTTGTTGCACTGCAGCAATTGCCATGCGGCAGGCCTATAGTGGACCGATCTTCTCCGCAGGCGTTTCGGCGCTCTCCACGATGCCGCCCTCTTCTCTTTCCTCTTCCAGCCTTTCGACTTGGCCGCTATGGCCGCTGCGCGAATGGACCGAGCTCGCGCTCAAGACACAGGAAATGCTGCTGTCGTCGGGCACCGTGATCCGCCTGCGCACCGAGCGCATCGCGCAGGCGGGGCTTGCGCCGAGTGCCGACGACCTGGTCGAATTCCGGCGCATGGGCGACGAGAAGCTCGAGGCCGCGCATGCCTCGGGTTTCGCGATGGCGCGGCAATGGCACAGTAGCCAGATCGGCCTCGCGAGCCGCATCTGCCAGCAGTGCCTGCATGGCGCCGCGGCCTTTCTTTCGCTGGCCGGCAGCGTGACGCCGGCGCAGGCGGCCGAGCATGGCGATGCGCTGATCCGCGCCGCCTCGCGCGCCGCGCACGCGGCCCAGCGCTGGCCGAACAGCACGGCGCGCATCGCGAGCGAAGGATTGAAGCCGATCCACGCGGTGGCCACCGCCAACGCGCGGCGGCTCGGCGCGCAGGCCGAAGGCTGAGCGCCGCGCTCAGCCGCGCGCGGGCATCAGCGTCAGCAGCGTGATCTCGGACGGCGCGCCGAAGCGCTTGGGCGGGCCCCAGTAGCCGGTGCCGCGGCTCACGTAGATCCACATGTCCTGCAGCCGGTGCAGGCCCGCCGTGAAGGGCTGCTGCATCGGCACGAACAGGTTCCACGGGAAGAACTGGCCGCCATGCGTGTGGCCCGAGAGCTGCAGCTGGAAGCCGGCCGCGGCCGCCTTCGGCGCGCTGCGCGGCTGGTGCGCGAGCAGCACGCGCGTATGGACCAGCGGCGGCGCGTCGTCGAGCGCGCGCTGTGGATCGCTCTCGTGCGAGGCGTCGAAGTGGCCGGCCGTGTAGTCGGTCACGCCGGCCAGCACCAGCTGGCTCTCGAAGGTTTCCTCGTCGTTCTGCGCGCCGCGCACGTTGCGCGTCTGCAGCACCACGTGCTCGTTGAGCAGCACCTGCAGCCCGAGGCGGCGCAGTTCGTCGATCCAGGCATGGGCGCCCGCGTAGTACTCGTGGTTGCCGGTCACCACGAAGGTGCCGTGGCGCGCGCGCAGCCCCGCCAGCGGCGCGATGTGCTCGCGCAACTCGGGCACGGTGCCGTCGACGAGGTCGCCGGTGATCGCGATCGCGTCGGCACCGAGCCGGTTCACCGCGTCGACGATGCGCTGGATGTAGCTGTTGCGGATGGTCGGGCCGACGTGGATGTCGCTGAGCTGCACGATCGTGAAGCCCTTGAGCGCGGCCGGCAGGCCACGGATCGGCACGTCGACGTGCTTCACGTCCGCGGTGCGGCGCGCATTGACGAAGCCGATCAGCGAGACCAGCGTGGCCAGCCCGAACACTGCCAGCGCGCTCCAGGGCCGCAGCGTGTCCCACGGCACCGCGAGGCCGGCCACGCGCTGCGCGATCCAGGCCAGCAGCAGGCCGGCGTCGCGCGCCAGCGTCAGCACGAACAGCGACGAGAACCAGCCCATGCTCAGCAGGCCGGTCCATTGCAGCGCGGCGTGCAGCGGCTTCTTGCGCGGCGCCTGCCGCGACAGGAAGGGCAGCGGGATGGTCAGCGCCGACACCGCCAGCGCCAGCAGGCCGATCGGCCAGGCCGGCGTGAGCCCCGCGGCCGCGGGCAGCAGACGCAGGGCGATATAGGCATGCAGGAGCGCGGTCAGCACGCTCAGGGGACGGATCGGCATCGGGGCAATGGGTTCGGGCACTGCCCGGGACACGCCATCTGCAAGGCGCATGCCGTGCATTCAAGTCGCCGTAACGCTATTTTTTCAATAGCGCAGCATGCCCGGATAGCGGGTGCCGTGCCGTGCGCGACGAGGTGAGCGCATGCATCCGGCGCCCGAGCCGCCGTGGCTGCGTGCGCTTACTGCACCGCGCGCGTGCCGGCCGCGGCCATGTCGGTGCCCGCCGGCCAGAGGAAAGTGGCCTTGGTGGGTTCGCCGAAGACCACATGCAGCGGCTGCTTGAGCGTCTGGCCGCGCAGCGTGGCCTCGACCTGGTAGCTGCCGGGCTCGAGGCGCGCCACCATGAACGGTCCGCCCGCCACCACGTTGTCGAGCAGGGCCACGCCGCGGCCATCGCGCACCGTGACGTGGACGTCGGCCGCGAAGTCCGCGCCCTGGTGATCCTTGATCGCGAATTCGAAGCTCGCCGGCCAGCGCGGCAGGACCGTTTCCATCAACTTCGCCTCGTCGCTGCCGATGCCGCCGCTCATGTACTCGATGCCATGCGACATGCGGATCGGCGGGTTGAACGCAGCCTGGGCCGAGGAGGCGAGCGCGCCGAACGCGAGGGCGCCGCACAGCAGGGCGGCGGCCAGGGGCCGCGCGCGCGGTGAAATCAGGGGGGTCATGGTGAGTCCTTTCTTTCCTTGCTCTCGTGGCGAAAAACCACGGCGCCACTGTGCGGCGCACGGCTTAGACAGGACTTAACGGGAACGGCGCGGCGGGTGGCCGCCGGCCGTGGACGCGGCTCGGTGGCGCCTCAGCGCGCGGCGCTGGTCTGCGCCATCGCCTGGGTTTCGGGCTGCGGCGGCAGCACCGAGGCCATGTCGAAATTCGACGGCCACATGAAGGTCGCCTTCGACGGGATGCCCGCGAACACCACCAGCGGCTGCGTCAGCGTGAGGCCGCCGAGCGTGACGTTGACCTCGTAGGCGCCCGGGTCGAGCCGCGCGAGCATGTACGGGCCCTGCGACAGCGCTTCCATGATCGCTCGGCCGGTGTAGCGCTCGCGCACCTCGACCTTGGCGCGGGCCGGGAAGCTCGCGCGCTGCGCGGGGCTGCCGTTGATGCCCAGTTCAATGGTGGCGGCCCAGCGCGGCGACACCATCTGCATGAACGCGGCTTCGTCCTTGTTGCTGCCGCCGCACATGTATTCGACGCCCTGAGCGGTCTGGATGGGCGGATTCGGGGCAGCGTGGGCCGGAAGGGTCGCGCCGAGGAAGGCGGCCGTGCCGCACGTTGCGATGGCGGCCAGGGACCGGCTGAGACGCATGGATTTCATTGCTTCGGTGTCCTCGATCAGGGGTGACGCGGAATTCGTCGAGGATTTTGCTTAGCAAGACTCGGGCTAGATATAGCGTTTACGAGGAACGATCCTCGCCGAGGCTTTGAACGCTATTGTTTTAATAGCTGGTGACGGGCTTGTGACAAGCGTTTACAGAGTCTGTGGTCATTCACCCTCAGACAAACCCTTGGTCGCCCGCGCGAACCGCCCGCGTTGCGTGTGCGCACTCCGCCTGGAAGCGGCATGGGAATGGTGCGCGGACTTCGGGCGCCCATGAAAAACGCCGCCGGGTGCGAACCACGGCGGCGTGACGGCGAGGGCGGAATCGACTCAGACGTCGATGTTCGCCGCCCGCAGCGCGTTCTGCTCGATGAACTCGCGGCGCGGCTCCACCTCGTCGCCCATCAGCATCGTGAACACGCGGTCGGCCTCGATCGCGTCGTCGATCTGCACCTTGAGCAGGCGGCGCACGTTCGGGTCCATGGTGGTTTCCCACAGCTGCTCGGGGTTCATCTCGCCCAGGCCCTTGTAGCGCTGGCGCGCGGTGGCGCGCTCGGCTTCGCCGATCAGCCACAGCATGGCCTGGCGGAAATCGAGCACCTTTTCTTCCTTGGCGCGCTCGCCCTCGCCGCGGCGCACCACCGCGCCCTCGGGGCTCAGCAGGTTGCGGAAGGTGTCGGCGGCGCCGGCCAGCGCGGCGTAGTCGGCGCCGTGCACGAAGTCCTGCGTGATCACGCTGCTCTTGATGTTGCCGTGGTGGCGGCGGCTGATGCGCAACAGCGGCTTGTCGGTGCGCGCGTCGAACTCGTTGCTGACCTCGGCCGGCACGCCGGTGGTGTTGAGCTCGCGCAGCTTGGCCTGCAGCGCCACGGCCGAGGCCTCGGCCGCGGGCGTGGTGTCGAGGTCGAGCGCCACGCCGTCGGCGATGGCGCGCAGGGCCTCGGCATCCATGAAGTTGCGCAGCCGGTGGATCACGGCCTCGGCCACCTGGTGCTTGCGCGCCAGTTCGGCCAGCGTGTCGCCGCCGAGCGTGGTGGAGTTGGCGCCGCCGGTCTGGATGCTGGCGTCCTTCAGCGCGACCTTGAGCAGGAAGGCGTCGAGCGCATTGCCGTCCTTCAGGTACTGCTCTTCCTTGCCGACCTTGACCTTGTACAGCGGCGGCTGCGCGATGTAGATGTGGCCGCGCTCGACCAGCTCGGGCATCTGCCGGTAGAAGAAGGTCAGCAGCAGCGTGCGGATGTGCGCGCCGTCCACGTCGGCGTCGGTCATGATGATGATGCGGTGGTAGCGCAGCTTGGCGACGTTGAAGTCGTCCGCGCCACCGCCCGGCGTGCTCGCGCCCGCGCGGCCGATGCCGGTACCCAGCGCGGTGATCATCGTGAGGATTTCGTTGCTGGTCAGCAGCTTCTCGTAGCGCGCCTTCTCGACGTTGAGGATCTTGCCGCGCAGCGGCAGGATGGCCTGGAACTTCCGGTCGCGGCCCTGCTTGGCGGAGCCGCCGGCGGAGTCGCCCTCCACCAGGTAGACCTCGCACAGCGCCGGGTCCTTCTCCTGGCAGTCGGCCAGCTTGCCCGGCAGGCCCATGCCGTCGAGCACGCCCTTGCGCCGGGTCATCTCGCGCGCCTTGCGCGCCGCTTCACGGGCACGCGCGGCTTCGATGATCTTGCCGCAGATGATCTTGGCGTCGTTCGGACGCTCCTGCAGGTAGTCGGTCAGCAGGCGGCCGACGATGTCCTCCACCGGCGCGCGCACTTCGCTGGAGACCAGCTTGTCCTTGGTCTGGCTCGAGAACTTGGGCTCGGGCACCTTCACGCTGAGCACGCAGCACAGGCCCTCGCGCATGTCGTCGCCCGAGACCTCGACCTTCGCCTTCTTGGCGAGCTCGTTCTCCTCGATGTACTTGTTGATCACGCGCGTCATCGCGGCGCGCAAGCCCGTGAGGTGGGTGCCGCCGTCGCGCTGCGGGATGTTGTTGGTGAAGCACAGCACCTGCTCGTTGTAGCCGCTGTTCCACTGCATCGCCACTTCGACGCCGATGTGCGTGCCGGGGATGCCGCCGTAGGTGTCGGCCGGCTTCTCGCCCTCGGCATAGAACGAGTTCGGATGCAGGACGGTCTTGCCCTTGTTGATGAACTCGACGAAGCCGCGCACGCCGCCGGCGCCCGAGAAGTCGTCTTCCTTGCCGCTGCGCTCGTCCTTCAGGCGGATGCGCACGCCGTTGTTGAGGAAGCTCAGCTCGCGCAGGCGCTTGGAGAGGATCTCGTAGTGGAAATCGTTGTTCTCCTTGAAGATCTCGGTGTCGGGCAGGAAGTGCACCTCGGTGCCGCGCTTGTCGGTGTCGCCGATGATCTTCATCGGCGAGACCTCGACGCCGTTGACCGTCTCGAGCAGGCGGTCCTGCACGAAGCCGCGGCTGAACTCGAGCTCGTGGATCTTGCCTTCGCGCCGCACCACCAGGCGCAGCATCACGCTCAGCGCGTTCACGCAACTCACGCCCACGCCGTGCAGGCCGCCCGAGACCTTGTAGCTGTTCTGGTTGAACTTGCCGCCCGCATGCAGCTCGGTCAGCGCGATCTCGGCGGCCGAGCGCTTGGGCTCGTGCTTGTCGTCCATCTTCACGCCGGTCGGGATGCCTCGGCCGTTGTCGGTCACCGAGATCGAGTTGTCGGAATGGATGGTCACGACGATGTCGTCGCAGTGGCCGGCGAGCGCTTCGTCGATGGAGTTGTCGACCACCTCGAACACCAGGTGGTGCAGGCCGGTGCCGTCGGAGGTGTCGCCGATGTACATGCCGGGGCGCTTGCGCACGGCCTCGAGGCCTTCGAGGATCGTGATCGAACCTTCGCCGTAGGAGTTGTCGGGCGTGATCTCGATCGGCACCGCGTTGTCGATCTCGGGTGTGTAGACCGGTTCGGTGTGCGGCACTTCCGGCTTGTTCTCTTCTGCGCTCATTCGGATATTCCTCTATCTCTCACGGGATTCACGGGGTCGCACCGGCTCTGGGGCACCCGGTTTTTCAGGCCTCTTGAAAGAGCAAACCCGCGGGGCTGCCGCGGGCTGTCTGCGCAAGGCGCTGTGGTGATGCGGGGTGACTAGATCCGCATCGGCATCACGACGTACTTGAAGGAAGCGTTGTCGGGGATGGTCAACAGCGCGGAGCTGTTGGAATCGGCCAGGTCCAGCTTCACCATGTCCTGGCCCATGTTGGCCAGCGCGTCGATCAGGTAGGTGACGTTGAAGCCGATCTCGATGGTGTCGCCGCCGTAGTCGATGTCGAGCTCGTCCTGGGCTTCTTCCTGCTCGGCGTTGTTCGAGGCGATGCGCAAGGTGCCGGGCTCGATGTTCAGGCGCACGCCTTTGAACTTCTCGCTGGTCAGGATCGCGGTGCGCTGCAGGCTGGCCAGGAGCGGCGCGCGGCCCAGCGTGACCGAGTTCTTGTGGTTCTTCGGGATCACGCGGTTGTAGTCGGGGAACTTGCCCTCGACCAGCTTGGTGACGAACTCCATGCCGCCGAAGCTGAACTTGGCCTGGTTGTTGGCGAACTGCATCTCGATCGCGCCCTCGGCGTCGGACAGGAGGCGCTGCATCTCGAGCACGGTCTTGCGCGGCAGGATCACTTCCTGGCGCGGCACTTCCACGTCGAGCGTGGCCGAGGAGAAGGCCAGGCGGTGGCCGTCGGTGGCCACCAGGCTCAGCTGCTTGCCCTCGGCGACGAACAGGATGCCGTTGAGGTAGTAGCGGATGTCGTGCACGGCCATCGCGAACGAGACCTGCGAGAGCAGGTCCTTCAGCGTCTTCTGCGGCACGCTGAACACCGGGCCGAAGTTGGCGGCTTCCTGCACCAGCGGGAAGTCTTCCGCGGGCAGCGATTGCAGTGTGAAGCGGCTCTTGCCGCCCTTGAGCACCAGCTTGCTCGCGCTCGATTCGAGGCTCACGGTCTGGTCGGCCGGCATGGTGCGCAGGATGTCGATCAGCTTGCGCGCGCCGATGGTGGTGGTGAAGTTGCCTTCGTCGCCGCCGAGCTCGGCGGTGGTGCGGATCTGGATCTCGAGGTCGCTGGTGGTCAGCTGGATCTGGCCTCCGGTCTTGCGGATCAGCACGTTGGCGAGGATCGGCAGGGTGTGGCGCCGCTCCACGATGCCCGCCACCGACTGCAGCGCGGCGAGGACTTTGTCTTGTGTTGCCTTCAGGACGATCATGTCTTCTACCTCTTCTCTTATCTCTTTGAATCAGCTTGGTCGATCAGGGCCCCACCGCCCCGCGCAGACCGCCATTCTCCGCTGTCGCGGCGTCCGGCCTGGTTGACTTTGGTTTTCAGTTTCAACCCTTGAGCGTCTGCTCGAGCACGTGAAGCTGCTGGTTGAGCTCGGTGAGCTGCTGGCGCTCGCCCGAAATCTTGCGCACCGCGTGCAGCACGGTCGTGTGGTCGCGGCCGCCGAACAGCTCGCCGATCTCGGGCAGGCTCTTCTGCGTCAGCTCCTTGGCCAGGTACATCGCGATCTGCCGCGGCCGCGCGATCGAGGCCGGGCGCTTCTTGCTGTACATGTCGGCGACCTTGATCTTGTAGTAGTCGGCCACCGTCTTCTGGATGTTTTCCACCGAGATCTGCCGGTTCTGGATCGACAGCAGGTCGCGCAGCGCCTCTCGCGCCAGGGCGATCGAGATCTCCTTCTGGTTGAAGCGCGAATAGGCCAGGATCTTGCGCAGCGCGCCCTCGAGCTCGCGCACGTTGGAGCGCACGTTCTTGGCCACGAAGAAGGCGACTTCCTCGGGCATCTCGGCGCCCTCGACGCGGGCCTTGTTGATCAGGATCGCCACGCGCATCTCGAGCTCGGGCGGCTCGATCGCCACCGTGAGGCCCGAGTCGAAGCGCGAGACCAGTCGCTCGTGAATGTCCGCGAGGCCCTTGGGATAGGTGTCGCTGGTCATCACGATGTGCGACTTCTTGGCCAGCAGGGCTTCGAAGGCGTTGAAGAATTCTTCCTGCGTGCGGTCCTTGTTGGCGAAGAACTGCACGTCGTCGATCAGGAGCAGATCGAGCGAGTGGTAACGCTCCTTGAACTCGTCGAAGGTCTTGCGCTGATAGGCCTTGACCACATCCGAGACGAACTGTTCGGCGTGGATGTAGAGAACTTTGGAGTCGACCCGGTCGGCCAGCAGCCGGTTGCCCACGGCGTGCATGAGGTGGGTCTTGCCCAGGCCCACGCCGCCGTAGATGAAAAGCGGGTTGTACAGGTGCCCGGGCATGCCCGCCACGTGCATCGCCGCGGCGCGCGCCATGCGGTTGGCCGTGCCCTCGACCAGGGTGTCGAAGGTGAGGCCCGAATTGAGGCGGTTCTTGAAGCCGGCGGCCGGCGGTTCCTCGCCCGGGCCGGCCACGTCGCGCGGCACGTCGGTTTCGGTCATGACCGCCACGGGTGCAGCGCGCACGGGGATTTCCCGAGGAGCAAGCGCTAACTCGATGGCGACGGGCTGGCCGTAGATCTTCTCGGCCATGCCGGCGATCTTGCCGGCGTACTGGGCCCGGATCCAGTCGAGCTTGAAGCGGTTGGCGACGAACACCGTCATGCGCGAGAGGTCGTCGGCGACCTCGGCGGTGAGGGGCTTGATCCAGGTGTTGAACTGTTGCTCGGACAGCTCCTGCGCGAGCTGGTCGACGCAGGCCTGCCAGAGGCTTTCGCCGATGCCGTCAGTCGACATGGGCGCTCGGATTTTGGATGGTTCCCTCTGCCATTTTTTGCTATTTGTATTGTGGATATTCTCTGCTGGAAGGCGCCGCGCATTCTAACTTGTCAAAACCTTATCCACATACCCTGGACGGCTGGGGAAAGGCCCGCAAAGTCGCTCGAAGATTGTTGTGGGGCCGAATGTTTGCGATAATTGCGGGTTTCCCTGAAAAACCTCTTTGCGTCTTTCGGGGTCCGACCGAAACCACCGGCTGAGCCCAGCGAGGCCGGAACCAACCGCACCCAGCGCCTTTCGCGCATTCCTCGCCTGTCGAGCCCATGGATTCCCCATGGTCCGACGACCGCGGAACTGCCGAAGAAACAGGGGAATCAGGAAATCTCATCATGAAACGCACCTACCAAGCATCCAAAGTCCGCCGCGCCCGTACCCACGGCTTCCTGGTCCGCATGAAGACCCGTGGCGGCCGTGCCGTCATCAACGCACGCCGCGCCAAGGGCCGCAAGCGCCTGGCCGTCTGACGCCCGACCCACGGCAGTTGCCAGCAGCAGGAACGCCCGGGCCAGCTTCGACGGCTCGCGCCAGCGGCGTGTCCAGTCCGGCTCCCATGCAGCGGCTCAAGACCCGCGCGCAATTCCAGGCCGTTCTCGCAGGTGCCACCGTGGCCCGCACTGCCCATTTCGCATTGCATCGCTGCGCGCTCGATTCCGAATCGAGCGCGCAGCTTTTTGCGTCCGACGATGTCTGGCTGGGCGCGATGGTGCCCAAGCGCTGGGCGCGCCGCGCGGTCACGCGCAATGCGATCAAGCGCCAGATCTACAGCGTGAGCGCCCTGCCCCACGCGGGTCTGCCGCGCGCGGCGCACGTGGTTCGCCTGAAGTCGGCCTTCGACCGCAAGGAATTCGTGAGCGCCTCGTCCGAGCGGCTCAAGCGAGCCGTGCGGGCCGAGCTCGAACTGTTGCTGGAGCGCGCCGCGCGCCCGGCACCGGCGCGCGCGCCCGCCGCGCCACCCGCACGGTCTTCGCCATGAAACGCCTGCTGATCGGCCTCGTCAAAGGCTACCGCCTGCTGCTGAGCCCCTGGCTCGGCCAGTCGTGCCGTTTCGAGCCGACCTGCTCGGTCTATTCGATCGAGGCGCTCGAGGTGCATGGCGCCCTCAAGGGCAGCTACCTCACGCTGCACCGCATCGCGCGCTGCCAGCCCTGGTGCCAGGGCGGGCACGATCCGGTCCCACCGAAATCACAGCGTCGCACGGACCGGTCAGGCTCGCTGTTTTCGTCTCTTCTCTCCTCCGACAAGAAGTCTTCGTCATGAACGATATACGCCGCACGATCCTGTGGGTGATTTTTGGGTTCTCGCTGGTGCTGCTGTGGGACCAATGGCAGGTCTTCAACGGCAACAAGCCGACCTTCCTGCCCTCGACCAAGCCCGCCGCCACGGCGCCCGCGCCCACCACCGGCGCCGCCGCCGCCGCCGGCAGCAGCGTGCCCAGCGCCAGTGCCGCACCGGGCGCCAGCGCCGGTGCCGTGCCCACGCAGGCCGCGGCCGCCGCGCCGAAGGAACAGGTCACGGTCACCACCGACCTGTTCAAGGCGACGATCGACAGCGAAGGCGGCACGGTCAACTACCTCGAGCTGCTGAAGTACGACGAGAACGACCGCACCAAGCACGTGGTGCTGTTCGAGAACGGCTCGCCCGCCACGCGCTACCTCGCGCAGACCGGCCTGCTGAACCAGGTCGATACCGGCGAGCGCTTCCCGAACCACCTGACGCCGATGGCGCCCAAGGCCGGTCCGCGCGAAATGGCCGCCGGCCAGAACACCCTCGAGGTCGGCTTCGAGAGCGCCCCCGTCGGCGGCCTCAAGTACGTCAAGACCTATGTGTTCCACCGCGGCGACTACGCCATCGGCGTGCGCCATGAAGTCGTCAACGTGAGCGACCAGCCGCGCGACGCGCAGCTCTACATGCAGCTGCTGCGCCACGGCACCGTGGCCTCGAGCACCATGTTCGGCACCAACACCTTCACCGGCCCGGCCGCGTACACGAACGAAAAGAAGTTCCACAAGCTCGCGTTCACGGACATCACCAAGGGCAAGGTCGAGCCCCCGCCGGCCGCCAACGACGGCTGGATCGCCATGGTCCAGCACTACTTCGTGTCGGCCTGGCTGCTGCGCGGCGACCCGGCGAGCGAAGGCTTGAAGCGCGAATTCCGCGTGAAGGACCTGGGCGACAACCTCTACACCATCGCCATGGTGGCCACGCTGCCGAAGATCGCCCCGGGCGCGACGCAGACGGTCAACAGCACGCTGTTCGCCGGTCCCGAGGAAGAGAAGAAGCTCGAAGCCATCGCGCCGGGCCTCGACCTGGTCAAGGACTACGGCATCTTCGCGATCATCTCGAAGCCGCTGTACTGGCTGCTCAACCAGCTGCACGGCCTGATCGGCAACTGGGGCTGGTCGATCGTGGCGCTGGTGGTGCTGCTCAAGGCCGCCTTCTACTGGCTCAACGCCAAGGCCTACGCGAGCATGGCCAAGATGAAGGCCATCAACCCGAAGATCATGGAGATGCGCGAGCGGCTCAAGGACAAGCCGCAGGAAATGCAGCAGGAGATGATGCGGATCTACAAGACCGAGAAGGTCAATCCGATGGGCGGCTGCTTCCCGATCCTGATCCAGATCCCGGTGTTCATCGCGCTGTACTGGGTGCTGCTGTCGTCGGTCGAGATGCGCCACGCGCCCTGGATCGGCTGGATCACCGACCTGTCGGCACCCGACCCCTGGTACATCCTGCCGATCGTGATGACGGCCACCTCGCTGCTGCAGACCTGGCTGAACCCGACGCCGCCCGATCCGATGCAGGCCAAGCTGATGTGGATCATGCCGCTGGCCTTCAGCGTGATGTTCATCTTCTTCCCGGCCGGCCTGGTGCTGTACTGGATCACGAACAACATCCTGTCGATCGCCCAGCAGTGGGTGATCAACAAGCGGCTCGGCGTGCTCGGCAAGTAGGCCGGCGCGACGTCACCGTTTTCCCCGAGGGGCCGCGCGAGCGGCCCTTTGTCGTTTTTGCTGAAAGAATCCGCCCATGCTCGCCCGCGCCTCCGATCCCATCGTCGCCATTGCCACCGCTTCCGGCCGCGGCGCGGTCGGCATCGTGCGGGTGTCGGGCGTTCGGCTCGCCCCGCTGATCGAGGCGCTGTGCGCGCGGCCGCTCAAGCCGCGCGAGGCCACCTACCTGCCCTTTCGCGATGCGGCGGGCGAGGCGGTCGACCACGGGCTGGCGATCCATTTCCCCGCGCCCCATTCGTTCACGGGCGAGGACGTGCTCGAGCTCCAGGCCCATGGCGGCGCGGTCGTGCTGCAACTGCTGCTGGCGCGCTGCCTGGAGGCCGCGGCCGAGCTCGATGCCGTCACCGGCCGTCCCCGGCTGCCGGGCCTGCGCGTGGCTGAGCCCGGCGAATTCAGCCAGCGCGCCTTCCTCAACGGCAAGATCGACCTGGCCCAGGCCGAGGCGATCGCCGACCTGATCGATGCCAGCACCGAGGCCGCCGCGCGCAGCGCGGGGCGCTCGCTGTCGGGCGCCTTCTCGCGCGAGATCCACACGCTGCGCGACGCGCTGATCCACCTGCGCATGCTGGTCGAGGCCACGCTCGACTTTCCCGAGGAAGAGATCGATTTCCTGCAGAAGGCCGATGCCGCGGGCCAGCTGGCGCGGCTGCAGGGCCAGCTCGCGGCCGTGCAGCAGCGCGCGCGCCAGGGCGCCCTGCTGCGCGAGGGCATCAAGGTGGTGATCGCGGGCCAGCCCAATGCCGGCAAGAGCTCGCTGCTTAATGCGCTGGCCGGCGCCGAGCTCGCGATCGTGAGCGCGGTGGCCGGCACTACGCGCGACGTGGTGTCGCAGACCATCCAGATCCATGGCGTGCCGCTGCACGTGGCCGATACCGCGGGCCTGCGCGAGAGCAGCGACGAGGTGGAGCAGATCGGCGTGGCGCGCGCCTGGGGCCAGATCGAGAGCGCCGACGCGGTGCTGTTCCTGCACGACCTGACGCGCGCCGCCGCGCCCGACTACGCCGCGGCCGACGCCGGGATCCTGCGCGGCCTGCGCGAGAAGCTGCCCGCGGGCGTGCCGGTGCTCGACGTGTGGAACAAGCTCGACGCGGCCGGCTCGGCGTCCGCGCCGGCCGAAGGCATCGCGCTGTCGGCCAAGACCGGCGCCGGCATCGAGGCGCTGCGCGAGCAGCTGCTGGCCATGGCCGGCTGGCAGGCCGTGCCCGAGGGCGTGTACCTGGCGCGCGCGCGCCATGTGCAGGCGCTGGGGCAGGTCGAGATGCACCTGGCGCTGGCGGCCGAGCACCTGGCGGCCCATGCCCAGTCGCTCGACCTGCTGGCCGAGGAACTGCGGCTGGCGCAGAACGCGCTCAACGAGATCACCGGCGAATTCGGCGCCGACGACCTGCTGGGTGTGATCTTTTCGCGTTTCTGTATCGGCAAATAGCGACACTCCGCGCGGCCGGCGCCGTCATCGCGTAAACATTTGTAGCCGAAATGTGGGCCGTTCGCGGATACTCCGGCTGAACTGCCCGGGGGCGAGTGAGAGCAGCATGTCCATCCAGAACCTGAGCCGCGCGATCGCGGACAACACCAGCAACGATGCCTTTGCGCTGATCCTCAACGTCCAGCAGTGGGACACGCTGGCCGGGTATCTGCAGCCGCAGGACGTCACCGTCGGCGACGTGCTGATCGCCCAAGGCGCGCAGGACCGTTCGGTCTTCTTCCTCGAGAGCGGCGCGCTCAGCGTGCACCGCGTGAGCAGCAAGGAGCAGATGCGCCTCGCGGTGCTCACCGCGGGCGCGGTGGTCGGCGAAGGTTCGTTCTTCTCGCGCCAGCCGCATGCGGCCAACGTGGTGGTCACCGGTGCCGGCCGGGTCTGGCGGCTCACCACCACGCGCTTTTCCGAGATGTCGAACCGGCAGCCCAACCTCGCGCTCGAGCTCACGATGGCACTCGGTGCCGTCATCGCCAAGCGCATGGCGCACCGCTCGAAGCGCGTGGCGGTGACCTGAGGCGGCACCACCAGACGACGAGCCCCATGCGGCCCCTGCCAGCCGGCGTGCATTTCCTGGATTGCTCCACTTCGCCATGGCCCTGACCTGTCCCGTCTGCAGCGCGGAGAACCGCGAGGGCGCGAATTTCTGCATGCGCTGCGGCGAGCGGCTGACGCCCGCTTCCGCGCCGCCGATCCCGGCCGCGCCCACGCCCAACCCGAGCACGCGCTTCGAGCGCGAATGGGCCGCGACCGCGCCCGCGCAGCTGCGCGCTCCGACCATTCCCGGCGAGCTCCACGACGCGGCCGCCCTCGGGCCGCGCAGTAAGGAGCAGCCGGGCGATGGCGATGCCGAGCGGACCGTGCTGCTCGGCGCGGGCAAGCCGACCCGCGCGCCGAAGCCGGAGTCCTCGTCCGACGAATCCGCCGAGGCCCGGCGGGCCCGCCGCCGCGAGCGCGCGCAGGCCCAGGCGGCGCAACCGGCGGTCGGCCGGCGCGGCATGTGGCTCTGGGTTGGCCTGCTGGTGCTGGGCGTGGCGATGATCGCGGCGGGCTGGTATGGCTTCGGCAGCCGCGGTGCCGCGCCTGCGGCACCCACGCCGGCTGTCGTGGCGCCCGCGCCGCAACCGGTGCCGGCACCGCCGCCCGCGCCCATCGAGCCGGCTCCGGCGGCGGAAGCGCCCCCGGCCCCAGTGGAGCCCGCCGCGCCGGCCGTGGAGGAACCCCCCGCACCCGCGGCCAGGCCCGTCGCGGCCGCTCCGCCGAAGGCCGCGCGCAAGGCGGCGACTCCCGCCGCAGCGCCGGCCGTGGCCGAGGCACCCGCGGCAGCCCCACCCCCCGCGGCCCCCGCGCCGGCACCGGCGGCCGCGCCGGCCGATCCGCAATCGCAGTGCGGCGACCGCAACTTCATCGCCAGGGCCCAGTGCATGGCCGCGCAATGTGCCAAGCCCGAGTTCCGCGGCCACGCGCAGTGCGAGGCGGTGCGGCGCCAGCAGCAGCTCGAGGAAGAGAAGCGCAACCCGACGCTGGCGAACTGAGCCTGGCCGGGCTCAGCCTTTCTGCAGCCGGTCGATCGCCATCGCCAGCGCGGCCGGCTTGCCCGACAGCACCAGCGTGTCGCCGTCCGACAGCACCGTGTCGTCGGCCGGCACGCGCGCCTGGCCGTCCTGGCGCCGCAGGCTCGCCACCCGCACGCCCAGGCCCTGCAGCGACAGCCGTTCCAGCGTCTGGCCGATGGCGCGCGCGCCTTCCGTGAGCGTGAAGGTGTTCAGGCGTTCATGGTCGAGTTCGTCGGCGTTGTCGTCGTCGGCGCCGTGGAAGTAGCCGCGCAGCAGGTTGTAGCGTGCGTCGCGCTGGTCCTGCACCACGCGGATCACGCGCCGCATCGGCACGCCGACCAGCGCCAGCGCATGGCTGGCGAGCATCAGCGAGCCCTCGATCGCTTCGGGGACCACCTCGGTCGCGCCGGCGGCCTGCAGCTTCTCGAGGTCGTGGTCGTCCTGGGTGCGCACGATCACCGGCACCTGCGGCGCATGGGCGCGGGTGTTGGCCAGCACCTTCATCGCGCCGGGCACGTCGAGGTAGGTCACGACCACCGCGCTGGCGCGCGCCAGGCCCGCGGCCATCAGCGCCTGCAGCCGCGCAGCGTCGCCGAACACCACCGAGTCGCCGGCCGCGGCGGCCTGCCGCACGCGGTCGGGGTCGAGGTCGAGCGCCATATAGGGAATGCCTTCGCGCTCGAGGATGCGCGCGAGGTTCTGGCCGCAGCGGCCATAGCCGCAGATGATCACGTGGCGCGCCGTGTTGATGGTCTTGCGCGCGATGGTCGTCATCTGCAGCGACTGCTGCAGCCAGTCGCTGGCCACCAGCTTGCGCACGATCGCGTTGCTGTACATCACGATGAAGGGCGTCGCCAGCATCGACAGCACCATCGAGGCCAGCACCGGGTTGGCCAGCCAGGGCGGCAGCAGGCTGCGTTCCTGGGCCAGCGTCAGCAGCACGAAGCCGAACTCGCCGGCCTGCGCGAGGTAGAGGCCGGTGCGCAGCGACACGCCCGAGGTCGCGCCCAACCCGCGCGCGAGCAAGGTCACGAGGCCCAGCTTGAACAGCAGCGGCACCAGCAGCAGCACCGCCACCAGCAGCCAGCGCTCGACCACGATGTGCCAGTCGAGCGACATGCCCACGGTGATGAAGAACAGGCCCAGCAGCACGTCGTGGAAGGGGCGGATGTCGGTCTCGACCTGGTGCTTGTACTCGGTCTCCGAGACCAGCATGCCCGCGATGAAGGCGCCCAGCGCCAGGCTCAGGCCCGCGAATTCGGTGAGCCACGCCAGCCCCAGCGTGACCAGCAGCACGTTGAGGATGAACAGCTCCTCGCTGCGCCGCCGTGCCACCAGGGTGAGCCACCAGCGCATCACGCGCGGCCCGCCGTACAGCAGCACGCCGATCAGCAGGCAGGCCTTGAGCAGCGCGAAGCCCAGCGCCTTGGCCAGCGCCTCGGGCGGCGCGCCCAGCGCGGGGATCAGCACCAGCAGCGGCACCACCGCCAAGTCCTGGAACAGCAGCACGCCCATCACGCGCTTGCCGTGCTCGCTCTCGAGCTCGAGCCGCTCGGCCATCAGCTTGACCACGATGGCGGTGCTGCTCATGGTGAGCGCGCCCGAGAGCGCGAGCGCGGTCTGCCAGCCCAGGCGCCAGTCGGGCGGCAGGAAGGAGGCGATCAGCAGCGCGCCCACGGTGGCGATCGCCATCGTCAGCAGCACCTGCAGCAGCCCGAGCCCGAACACGTGCTTGCGCATCGCGCGCAGCTTGGGCAGGCTGAATTCGAGCCCGATCACGAACATCAGGAACACCACGCCGAATTCGCCCAGGTGCCGGATGCCTTCGGAGTTCTGCGCCAGCGCCAGCGCATGCGGGCCGATCAGCACGCCGGCCGTCAGGTAGCCGAGCATCGGCGGCAGCTTGAGGAAGCGGCATGCCACCACGCCGATCACCGCGGCCACCAGATACAAGAGCGTGAGATCGAACGAAGACATGGTGGGCGATGCTAGAGCAAGAGCCGTGCGCGCGTGGCGCGGCTTCCGGGGCCATTCCGGGTCATGGCGTAGGGGCTCGCCGGGAACCGCGGGGCGGCGGGGCGCGGCCCGTAAAATCCGCCGATGCCCTCCAGCCCCCCCACGCCCCCCGTGGTCGACCCCGCCGCGATGCTCGCGCGGGCGCGCGCCACCTTCGACATCGAAGCCGAAGCCGTGCTCGGCCTCAAGGCGCGCGTGGGCGACAGCTTCGTCGATGCCGTGCGCAAGATCCTCGAGGTGCGCGGCCGCGTGGTCGTGATGGGCATGGGCAAGAGCGGCCACGTCGGCCGCAAGATCGCCGCCACCCTGGCATCGACCGGCACGCCCGCGATGTTCGTGCACCCGGCCGAGGCCAGCCACGGCGACCTCGGCATGATCAAGGCGGTCGACCTCGTGCTCGCCATCTCCAACAGCGGCGAGGTCGAGGAGCTCACGGTGATCCTGCCGGTGGTCAAGCGCCAGGGCGTGCCGCTGATCGCGATCACGGGCCGCGCCGATTCCACGCTCGCCAAGCATGCCGACATCGTGCTCGACGCCGGCGTCGCCAAGGAAGCCTGCCCGTTGAACCTCGCGCCCACCGCGAGCACCACTGCCCAGATGGCGATGGGCGACGCGCTGGCCGTGGCGCTGCTCGATGCGCGCGGCTTCGGCTCGGAGGATTTCGCGCGTTCGCATCCGGGCGGGGCGCTGGGGCGCAAGCTGCTCACGCATGTGAGCGACCTCATGCGTACCGGCGCCGACGTGCCGCGCGTGGCGCCCGAGGCCAGCTTCAGCGAGCTGATGCGCGAGATGAGTTCCAAGGGTCTCGGTGCCACCGCGGTGGTCGATGCCGAGGGCCGCGCCATCGGCATCTTCACCGACGGCGACCTGCGCCGGAGGGTCGAGACCGGCGGGGACCTGCGCGGCCTCACCGCGGCCGAGGTCATGCATCGCGGCCCGCGCACGCTGCGTGCCGACGCGTTGGGGGTCGAGGCGGCCGAGCTGATGGAACAGCACCGCATCACCAGCGTGCTGGTGGTCGATGCCGCGGGCCTGCTGATCGGCGCCCTCAGCATCAACGACCTGATGCGCGCGAAGGTCATCTGATGCCCTTCGAATTCCAGCCAGAGACATTGCTCGCCGCGCAGGACATCCGCATCGCCTTCTTCGACATCGATGGCGTGCTGACCGATGGCGGCGTCTACTTCACCGAGCACGGCGAGACCCTCAAGCGCTTCAGCATCCTCGACGGCTACGGCCTGAAGCTGCTGCGCAAGGCCGGCATCCTGCCCGCGGTGATCACCGGGCGCGATTCCAAGCCGCTGCGCGTGCGGCTCGAGGCGCTCGGCATCGAGCACGTGCGCTACGGCACCGAGGACAAGCTGCCGGCCGCCGAGGCCATGCTGCAGTCGCTGGGCTTCGATTGGCCGCAGGCCGCGGCCATCGGCGACGACTGGCCCGACCTGCCGGTGCTGGGGCGCGTGGGTTTCGCGGCGGCGCCGGCCAATGCGCACGTCGAGGTGCGCGACGCCGTGCGCTACGTGACGCGCGCGCGCGGCGGCGAAGGCGCGGCGCGCGAATTCTGCGATCTGCTGGTCACGGCCAGCGGACAGTACCGCCGCCTGCTCGACGTCGCACGGAACACCGCCCTATGAAGCAGGCCTGGAACCTCCTGCGCGACGTCCTCGATCGCGTCACCATCTACCTGCCGATCATCCTGACGGCCGCGGTCGCGCTCGGCACCTACTGGCTGGTGCGCAATGCGCCCAAGCTGCTCGAGCCGACCGCCAAGGTCGCGCCCACCCACGAGCCCGACTACTTCATGCGCGGCTTCGTCATCAAGAACTTCCTGCCCAGCGGCGACCTGCGCAGCGAGCTGTTCGGCAAGGAAGGCCGGCACTACCCCGACACCGACACCATCGAGGTCGACGAGGTGCGCATGCGCTCGGTGTCGCCGCAGGGCTTCACCACCCACGCCACCGCCAACCGCGGGCTGTCGAACTCCGACGGCAGCGAGATCCAGCTGTTCGGCAACGCGGTCGTCATCCGCGACGCCGCCGTCGGCGCCAACGGCAAGACCTCGCCGCGCCTGGAGTTTCGCGGCGACTTCCTGCATGCCTTCCTCGACACCGAGCGCGTGCAGTCGAACAAGCCCGTCACGCTGATCCGCGGCACCGACCAGTTCACCGCCGACACGATGGACTACGACAACCTGACCGGCATCGCCAACCTCAACGGCCGCGTGCGCGGCACGATGGTGCCCTCGGCCAAGGCGGCCGGCACCGCGGGCAAGCGCTGAGCGCCGCGCCATGACCGCCGCGCCGTCGCCCCTCGTCTTCATCACCGGCGCCTCCAGCGGCATCGGCCAGGCGCTGGCCGCGCGCTTCTACGACGCGGGCTACCGGCTGGCGCTGGTCGCGCGCCGCACCGGCGAGATCGAAGCCTGGGCCACCGCGCGCGGCCTCGACCGCGGCCGCTACCTGATCTACAGCGCCGACGTGGCGCGCACCGACAGCATCGTGGCGGCCGGCGTCGCCTGCATCGAGCGCCAGGGCGTGCCCGACGTGGTGATCGCCAATGCAGGCATCAGCGTGGGCATCGACACCGCGGAGCGCGAGGACCTCGACGTGCTGACGCAGACCTTCGCCACCAACAACGTCGGGCTGGCCGCCACCTTTCACCCGTTCGTGCGCGCGATGAGACAGCGCGGCAGCGGGCGGCTGGTCGGCATCGCGAGCGTCGCGGCCATCCGTGGACTGCCGGGGCACGGCGCCTACTGCGCGAGCAAGGCCGGCGTGGTCGCCTACTGCGAGAGCCTGCGCGGCGAGCTGCACGGCAGCGGCGTCAAGGTCGTGACCCTGCTGCCCGGCTACATCGACACCCCGCTCACGCAGGGCAACCGCTACGGCATGCCGTTCCTGATGAAGCCCGAGGCCTTCGCCGACCGGGCGCTGGGCGCGATCGAGAGCGGCGCCAGCTATCGCGTGATTCCCTGGCAGATGGGCGTGATCGCCAAGATCATGCGCATGCTGCCCAATGCGCTGCTCGACCGCGCGGTGCAGGGACGCGGACGGAAGAAGCGGCGCGGCGAAGACTGAACCCGGGCCGCGCCGGCCGCGGCAACGAAAAAGGCTCCCGAAGGAGCCTTTTGTCTTTGTTGGAAAGCGATCAGTAGCCGCTGTTGCCGCCGCCACCGTAGCCGCCGCGACCACCGCCGCCGCCGCCACGCGGGCCGGCGCCGTAGGGGCTGCGGAAACCGCCATCGCCACCACCGCCGCCGCCACCACTGCGGCCACCGCCGCCGTAGCCACCACCGCCGCCGCTGCGACCGCCGCCACCACCGCCGTAGCCGCCACCACCGCCGCCGCCGTAGCCACCGCCACCACCGCCGCCATAACCACCGCCGCCGCCGCCGTAGCCGCCGCCGCCACCGCTGCGCGGGGGACGTGCTTCCATCGGACGGGCTTCGTTGACGACCACGCTGCGGCCGCCCAGGGGTTGGCCGTTCATGCCGTTGATGGCGGCCTGTGCTTCCGCTTCACTGCCCATCTCGACGAAGCCGAAGCCCTTCGAGCGGCCGGTATCGCGTTCCATCATGACCTTGGCGCTGGTCACAGCACCGAACTGACCGAATGCCTGCTCCAGATCACCGTCGCGCACCGAGTAAGGCAGGTTGCCGACGTACAGTTTGTTGCCCATCAAGGGACTCCTATAAACACATCAAGAAAAGCGATGGAGTCCCGATTAGCATCACTCAAACGAGAGCCGCCGAGTCGCGCGAAACTGTCCGATCACCCAGTGCCTCCAGCCCGAAATGAAAAGGGAGGCTCGTGCATTATGGGTGAAATACAAGAAATGCAAGCAGGAATTTGCTTCTTGCGGTAGCACGGATTTTGCCTATTGGAGTTAGCGCACGCTTACTAACCAAGCCCCGCACCGGGCCTTTGACACTTAAGGGTTAGAATTCGTCCGTCATTGGGGAGTAGCCGCCTTCCGTCTACGAGAAGGGCCCGTGTCAACAGACTTGTCCTGCCCCACACAGGACATGGCGCGGGCAGTGAAGAACAACACCTGGCGAGACCATTGACCGTGCAACTTCGGGAAATTTGGCCGAAGGTGTTGCACGGTCAATTGCGTCCCTTCGGCCAAGGAACCGTTTTTTCATGGAAGCTTTTCTCGTCGCGACCGGTGTCGTCGCGCTCGCCGAAATGGGCGACAAGACCCAGTTGCTCGCCCTCCTGCTGGCAGCCCGTTTCAGAAAACCCTGGCCGATCGTGGCGGGCATCTTCGCCGCCACCGTCATCAACCATGCGCTCGCGGGCGCGGTCGGCAACTGGATCACCCACTGGCTCGGCCCCGACATCCTGCGCTGGATCCTCGGCGGCTCCTTCATCGCGATGGCGATCTGGATGCTGATCCCCGACAAGCTCGACGACGACGATGCCCCGCGCTCCTCGCACTTCGGCGTCTTCGGCACCACGGTGGTCGCCTTCTTCCTCGCCGAGATGGGCGACAAGACGCAGATCGCCACCGTGATGCTCGCGGCGCGCTTCACCGAGGCCTATTTCTGGGTCGTGGTCGGCACCACCTTCGGGATGATGCTGGCCAACGCGCCGGTGGTCTGGCTCGGCGACCGCATCGTCAAGCGGGTGCCGATCAAGCTCGTGCACTCGATCTCGGCTGTCATCTTCCTGGTGCTGGGCGTGGTCGCGCTGATCGGCTGGTAGCGCCGCCGTCCAAAGCCCGGGGCCTGCCGTCCCGGGCCGGCGGCGATATACTGCCGCTCGCGCCGATTTGCTCCAGCTTGCGGGCGCTTGATAAATACAGCTAAAGACGGATGCCGTGACCCGGCTCGTTTTTGGCGAGGCCGGGTTTTTCATTTCATGTCCTCGTTGGTCGTCACTCCCCAGTCGATGCAGTTCGCGGGCCCGCTGGCCCTGCGCAGCGGCGCGACCATCGGCAGCTACACGCTCGCCTACGAAACCTACGGCACGCTCAATGCCGAGCGCAGCAATGCGGTGCTCGTGTGCCACGCCCTCAATGCCTCGCACCACGTCGCGGGCGTCTACGAGGGCCAGGCCCGCTCCGCGGGCTGGTGGGACAACATGGTCGGGCCCGGCAAGCCGCTGGACACCGACCGCTTCTTCGTCATCGGCGTCAACAACCTCGGCTCCTGCTTCGGCTCCACCGGGCCGATGCACGTGAACCCCGCGACCGGCCGCGTCTATGGCGCCGACTTCCCGGTGGTCACGGTCGAGGACTGGGTCGACGCCCAGGCCGCGCTGCTCGACGCGCTCGGCATCCGCACGCTCGCGGCGGTGATGGGCGGCAGCCTCGGCGGCATGCAGGCGCTGTCGTGGACGCTGCAGTACCCCGAGCGCGTACGCCACGCGGTGGTGGTCGCGAGCGCGCCCAACCTCACGGCCGAGAACATCGCCTTCAACGAGGTGGCGCGCCGCGCCATCGTGACCGACCCCGATTTCCACGGCGGCCACTTCTACGAGCACGGCGTGATCCCCAAGCGCGGCCTGCGCATCGCCCGCATGATCGGCCACATCACCTACCTCAGCGACGACGTCATGAACGCGAAGTTCGGCCGCCTGCTGCGCAACGCGGTCGAAGGCGAGTCCGGCGGCGACGACGCGGCCTATCGCTACTCCACGCAGGAGATCGAGTTCCAGATCGAGAGCTACCTGCGCTACCAGGGCGACAAGTTCAGCGAGTACTTCGACGCCAACACCTACCTGCTGATCACGCGCGCGCTCGACTACTTCGACCCCGCGCGCGAACACGGCGGCAACCTCACGGCCGCGTTCGCGCGCGCCAGCGCCAAGTTCCTGCTCGTGAGCTTCAAGACCGACTGGCGCTTCTCGCCCGCGCGCAGCCGCGAGCTGGTGAAGGCGCTGCTCGACAACCGCCGCAACGTGAGCTACGCCGAGATCGACGCCCCGCACGGCCACGACGCCTTCCTGCTCGACGACGTGCGCTACATGGGCGTGGTGCGGTCCTACTTCGAGCGCGTGGCCCAGGAGACAGCATCGTGAGCGACAACGACATCCAGCGCCACATCGCCGCGCTCGTGCCCGAGGGCTCGCGCGTGCTCGACCTCGGCTGCGGCGACGGCGCCCTGCTCGCGCTGCTGCAGCGCGAGCGCGGCTGCACCGGTTACGGCGTCGAGATCGCCGACGGAAACGTGCTGCAGTGCATCCGCCGCGGCGTCGACGTGATCCAGCTCAACCTCGACGAAGGCCTGGCGATGTTCGACGACGCCACCTTCGACGTGGTGCTGCAGATCGACACCCTGCAGCACCTGCGCAATGCCGAGGTGATGCTGCGCGAGACCGCGCGCGTGGGCCGCTTCGGCATCGTGGCCTTCCCCAACTTCGCGCACTGGCCCAATCGCATCAGCGTGGCGCGCGGCCGCATGCCGGTCACGCGGCGGCTGCCCTACCAGTGGTACGACACGCCCAACATCCGCGTGGGCACCTTCAAGGACTTCGAGGTGCTCGCGCGCAAGAACAACCTGCGCGTGCTCGATGCCTTCGGCCTGCAGGACGGCCGCGACGTGCGCTGGCTGCCCAATGCGCGCGCCAGCACCGCCGTGTTCAAGTTCGAGCACGGGGGCTGAAGGCGCCCCGCCGCCCATGGCGTTCACGCTCGCCCAGCCGGTCCACAGCGAACTGCTGATCAAGAAGAGCCGCTTCATCGGCTGCGTGCAGTCCGTGCCCGACCGCGAGGCGGCGCTGGCCGTGGTCGCCGCGCTGCGCGCCGCGCACCCGGGCGCTGCCCACGTGTGCTGGGCGCTGATGGCCGGCGGGCAGTCGGCGGCCAACGACGACGGCGAGCCGGGCGGCACCGCGGGCCGGCCGATGCTCGAGGTGCTGCGCCACCAGCAGGTCGAGGGTGCGCTCGCGACCGTGGTGCGCTACTTCGGCGGCGTGAAGCTCGGCGCGGGCGGCCTGGTGCGCGCCTACACCGACAGCATCGCGCAGGCGCTGGCCGGCGCGACCCTGGTGCCGCTGGTGCGCCAGCGCACCCTGCGCTGCGAGGTGCCCTATGCGCTCGAGGGCCTGGTGCGGCGCGAACTGGCCGCGGCCGGCGCGGTGCTCGAATCGGTGGCGCACGCCAGCACGGTGGCCTTCGTCTTCGCGCTGCCCGAAACCGCGGCCGAGGCCTTCATCGCGCGCCTCGACGATGCTGCCCAAGGGCGCGTCGCCTGGCCGCGGGCGTGAGCCGCTTGCGCGGCACGGCGGGCGCGGCTGCTTCGTCGGGCGCCAGCGCCGTCATCGCGAGCACGCCGCGCGGCGCCAGCGGCAAGGCCGCCGCAGTGCCTTCGTCGTCGTAGGGGCGGCGCGCCATCTCGGCCGTCACGATGCCGGTGGGCACCGCGAGCACGCCCCAGCCCAGGAGCATCATCACCGAGGCGATCGCGCGGCCCAGGTCGGTCTTGGGCACCAGGTCGCCGAAGCCCACCGTGGCCATGGTCGAGATCGCCCAGTACACCGCCACCGGGATGCTGGTGAAGCCGTGCTGCGGGCCCTCGACCACGTACATCAGCGTGCCCATCACCAGCACCACCAGCATCACGAAGCCGACGAACACGATGATCTTGCGGCGGCTGGCCGCCACCGCCGAGACCAGCGCGCGGTACTCGGCCGAATAGCGCGAGAGCTTGAAGATGCGGAACACGCGCAAAAGCCGCAGGATGCGCACGTCGATCAGGTAGGCGAGTTCGGGCGTGAGCACGGCCAGGAAGGTCGGCAGCAGCGCCAGCAGGTCGATCACGCCGTAGAAGCTCAGCGCATAGCGCAGCGGCCGCTTCACGCAGGCCAGGCGGCCCAGGTACTCGAGCGTGAAGAGCGCGGTGAAGCACCATTCGAGCACGCCGAAGACCGAGCCCCAGCGCAGGTGGATGGCCTGCACGCTGTCGAGGATCACCACCGCCACGCTGGTCACGATCACCGCGATCAGCACCAGGTCGAACAGCCGGCCCGCGCGCGACTCGGATTCGAAGATCACCGAGAACAGCGAGCGGCGCCAGCCATGCTCGGGCTTGCCGAAGCGCGCGTCGCCGGCCGCGGCCTCGGCCGTGAGGGAAGCGATGGTGTCTCTCGAGAGGAAGGTCGTCATGGTGGCGGATTGTCCGATGCGCCCATGGTTGGCACCGTCGCCGAATCGGGCGATGATGGCGGGCGATCGATTTATTCGGTTACGCCTCTTGCGCAATGAAGTGCAAGAGGTACCGGGTGCATTCTTACGATAGTCGTTTTCATGAGGAGCTCTCTTTTGGCCACTTCTTCCTCCCCTTTCTTCGGCAAGCGCGACCGCGAAAACGATGCATTGACCTCCAGGCCCGCGCCGCTCGTGGGCTCGGGCACCAACCTCTCGGGCTCCCCCGTCAATCCCTCCTCGTTGACCGCCCAGGCCGGCCTCAATGCCGCCTCGGCCGCCGCACCCGCAGCCAAGGAAGGCGGCAGCAAGCTCACCGTCGGCCCCAACATCAAGCTCAAGGGCGTCGAGATCACCGACTGCGACACGCTCGTGGTCGAAGGCCTGGTCGAGGCCACGATGGATTCGCGCCTGATGCAGATCGCCGAGCAGGGCGAGTTCAAGGGCTCGGCCGAGATCGACATCGCCGAGATCCGCGGCGTGTTCGACGGCAATCTCACGGTGCGCGAGAAGCTCGTGATCCATTCGACCGGCAAGGTCACGGGCAAGATCCGCTACGGCAAGATCGTGATCGAGGAAGGCGGCCAGATCTCGGGCGAGATCAGCTTCGGCGCGAAGCCCGCGGGGCAAGCCGCGGCCTGATCAGGCTTTCTTCGAAGCCGCTCCGGTCTTCGCTTTCCTGGCCGCCGTGCCAGCCGCCTTCTTCGCGGCAGCCGGCGGCTTCGGCGTTCTGGGCGTCTTCGGTGCCGCTGCCGGTTCTTCCGCCGGCGCCGGCGGTTCCCAGCCCAGGCGCTTGAGCAATTCCGCCGCCGCCGCCGGTGCGCGCTCCTTCGCGCCGTTGATGAAGTAGACGAACACCTCGCGCGGCTTCGCGGCCGTTCCGGCCCAGCCCTGCGCGCGCTCGGCCCAGTCGTCGAGCGCCTTCGGCGCATAGCCGGTCTTCTGCTTCGCGTCGGCCATCATGAGCCGCGCATAGGCGAACTCGCCCTCGGGCTCCTCGAAGGACGGGAACTTGTCCGCGTCGGTGAAGACGGTCGACACCTTGTGCTTCTTCGCGAGCGCCTTGTAGGCCGGCACGATGAAGCTCTCGTGGCGCACGTCCATCACGTGGCGCAGCGGCGTGCTGCCCTCCTTCTTCGGCAGCAGCTCGAGGAAGGCCTCGAAATCCTCGGCATCGAACTGCTTGGTCGGCATGAACTGCCAGACGATCGGCCCGAGCTTGGGGCCGAGCTCGGTCACGCCGCTGTCGATGAAGCGCCGGATCGATTCGCCCGCGGTGGAAAGCAGCTTGCGGTTGGTCGCGAAGCGCGAGGCCTTCATCGAGAACACGAAGCCCTCGGGCGTGTCGTCGCGCCACTTGCGGAAGTTGTCGGGCTTGAAGGTGCTGTAGTAGGTGCCGTTGATCTCGATCGCGCTGACGTGGCGGCTCGCGTAGTTCAGTTCCTTCGCGTGCGCGAGCCCCTTGGGGTAGAAGTTGTCGCGCCAGGGCTCGTAGGTCCAGCCGCCGATGCCCACCTTGATCCGAGTCGTCGATGCCTTGCTCACGTCGCCCTCCAGGTTGATCGACCGCACTCTACGCGCCCGCGGCCATGGGCGCAAAATGCGGCTTTTGTCTCGCCACCCCACCGCGGAGAACCCCGATGAACGCTCCCCTGCACCGCGAAATTCCCGCCGGCCTGCTCGACGCCGAGCGGGCCCTGTCCGACGTCACCGCCCAGTGGGACGGCGACATCGTGCGCCAGCTCACCGACTACATCGCCATTCCGGCCAAGTCGCCGGGCTTCGACAAGGACTGGTCGGCCCACGGCCACCTCGAGAACGTGCTGCGCAATGCCGCCGCCTGGGTCGAGGCGCAGAAGGTCGAGGGCCTGAAGCTGGAGATCGTGCGCCTCGAGGGCCGCACGCCGGTGCTGTTCTTCGAGGTGCCCGCCACCGGCACCGACATGCGCGAGACCGTGCTGATGTACGGCCACCTCGACAAGCAGCCCGAGTTCACCGGCTGGCGCAACGACCTCGGCCCCTGGACGCCCAAGTACGAGAACGGCCTGCTCTACGGCCGCGGCGGCGCCGACGACGGCTACGCGGTCTACGCCAGCATCGCGGCCCTGCAGGCCATCAAACGCCAGGGCACGGCCCATCCGCGCATCGTCGGCCTGATCGAGACCTGCGAGGAGAGCGGCTCCTACGACCTGCTGCCCTACGTCGACGCGCTGCGTCCGCGCCTGGGCGAGGTCGAACTGGTGATCTGCCTCGATTCGGGCGCCGGCAACTACGACCAGCTGTGGCTCACCACCTCGCTGCGCGGCATGGCCAGCGGCACGCTCAAGGTCGAGGTGCTGACCGAGGGCATCCACTCGGGCGATGCCTCGGGGCTCGTGCCCTCGAGCTTCCGCATCATGCGCCAGGTGCTCGACCGCCTCGAGGACAGCGCCACCGGCCGGCTGCTGCCCGCGAGCTTCCACTGCGAGGTGCCGCCCGACCGGCTGGCGCAGGCCAGGGCCACGGCCGCGATCCTCGGCGAGGAGGTCTACAAGCGCTTCCCGTGGGCGCACTACGACTGCGGCGGCTCCACCATGTTCGCGCTGCCGACCACCACCGACCCGGTCGAGGCGCTGCTCAACCGCACCTGGAAGCCCACGCTGTCGGTGACCGGCGCCGAGGGTTTCCCGGCGCTGAAGGATGCCGGTAACGTGCTGCGTCCCTACACCGCCTTCAAGCTCTCGCTGCGGCTGCCGCCGCTGGTCGACGCGGCCGAGGCGGTCGCCAGCCTCAAGACGCTGCTCGAGGACAACGCGCCCTACCAGGCGCGCGTCACCTTCGAAAGCCACGGCGGCGCCACCGGCTGGAACGCGCCCACCATCACGCCGTGGTTCGAGGACGCGCTCAACAAGGCCTCGCGCGCCCACTTCGGCGCCTCCTGCGGCTACATCGGTCAGGGCGGCACGATCCCGCTGATGAACATGCTGAGCGCCGGCTTCCCGACCGCGCAGATGATGGTCTGCGGCGTGCTCGGCCCGAAGAGCAACGCCCACGGCCCGAACGAGTTCCTGCACGTGCCCTACGCCAAGAAGCTCACGGCCGCCGTGGCCGAGGTGATCGCGGCGCTGCCGGCCGCGCACCGCGCCGCGCAGGAAGCACCGGCGGCCGCGTGAACCCGCGGGCCGCGTTGCCCGAGCCGCAGCGCGTGTCGCTCGCCGCGCCCGGCGGCGAAACGCTGGTGCTGCGCCGCCTGCCCGCGCCGGGCCCGGCACGCGCCGTGGTGGTGCTGGTGCACGGTCTCGGCGAGCATGCCGGCCGCTACCACGCGCTGGCCGAGCGGCTGCATGGCTGGGGCTTCGCCGTCTGGGCTCACGACCACCATGGCCACGGCGCCTCGAGCGGCGCGCGCGGCGGCCTGCCGAGCGAGCTGCGGCTGGTCGACGACCTCGCGCTGGTGATCGACGATGCGCGCGCCGCCAACCCGGGCCTGCCGCTGGTGCTGCTCGGGCATAGCCTGGGCGGACTGGTCGCGGCGAGCCTGGTGGCGCGCGGCGTGCGGCCGGTCGATGGGCTGGTGCTCTCGTCGCCGGGGTTCGACCCGGGCTTGAGCGGCGTCCAGAAGCTGCTGCTCGCGGTGCTGCCGCGCATCGCGCCCAACCTGCGCGTGGGCAACGGGCTCGACGACGACTTCCTCTCGCACGACCGCGCCGTGGTCCAGGCCTACCGCGACGATCCGCTGACCCACGACCGCATCGGCAGCCGGCTCGCGCGCTTCCTGGCCTACGAAGGCGAGACCGTGCTGCGCCAGGCGCCGCGCTGGCCGGTGCCCACGCTGCTGCTGTACGCGGGCGACGACCGGCTCGTGAAGCCGGCCGCGAGCCGGGCCTTCGCGCAGGCCGCCGCGGCCAGCGGGCAGGTCGAGGCGCATGGCTTCGAGACGCTCTATCACGAGCTCTTCAACGAGCTCGAGGCGCAGCCGGTGTTCGATGCGCTCGAGCGCTGGCTGGAGCGGCGCTTTCCCGCCGCGGCCTGAGCGCGGGCGTTCAGGGCGCCGGCGCCCACACCGCGCGCTGCAGGTCGCGCTCGACCTCGCTCCACGCGATCGGCGCCACGTCGCCGAGGCAGCGGCCCTCGGCGCCCTCGAGCGCGACGCTCGCCACCGTCTGCTGCGTTTTCGGATCGACCGCGCCCTGCACGTACCAGCCCTCCTCGACCTGCAGCCAGATCGCCAGACCCTCGCCCACCGGTTTGCCGAAGCGATGGACCATTCCGCCGTCGCCGACCGCGCGCTGCCAGCCACGCGCTTCCAGGCCGAGCAGGCCGGCATTCGTCACCGTGCGGCCGGTCCACTGCGGCAGCGCGCGTTGCGCGCGCAGCGCCGGGTCGAGCGCGAAGTGCGCCCGCGCGAGCTGCTCGAAGGGCTGCACGATCTCGTAGTCGGCCAGCACCGAGGCCCAGGCGGTGGCCAGCGCGGGGTCGCGCGCCGCGAACTCGAGCGGGTGCGCGATGCCGATGCGCGCGCCCTCGTCGTCGGGCAGCGCGAAGGGATCGTCGTGCGGATCGACCAGCTCGCCCTCGGCGCTCACGCGGAAGCTCGCTGCGAGTTCACCGCTCTCGTCGAACAGTCCCCACACCAGCTGCCGGACGAACACGCGCATCACCGGATGCCGCACCAGGAAGGCCATGAACTCGCCGTGCGTCCAGCGCCGCTGTTCGCACATCGCGGCCTCGAGCCGGCGCAGCTGCGTGGCCGCGACGGTCTTCGCCAGCTTGCGCAGTTCCTTGAGCTGCTCGGCCGCGGCGGCGGCCAGCGCCGCATCGTCGGCGGCATTGGGCTTGGGCAGCGCCTTCAGCGGCTTGCCCTCGGCGTCGCGCAGCAGGGGTTGCAGGCGGTCGTCCATCCGCAGCGTGAAGCGCCGCGGGCCGAAGTCCAGCGCCAGGCCCGCGTGCGCATCGAGCCCGAGCTCGGGCACCGTGCGGTCGGCCAGCTGCGCCAGGCTCAGGCCGCGCTGCGCCGCCACCTCGTCGAGCAGCGCGGAGGCCCGCGCGTTGAGGTCGGCGTAGCGCGTCTGGCGCGCGAGCTCGCCCAGGTGCATCAGCGCGGCGTCGCTGCCGATCTCGCCGAGCATCGCGAGCGCGTCGTAGGCGCGCACGCGGTCGAGCGCCGCGCGCCACTGGCGCAGCAGGCTCGCGAGCTGGCGCGCGGTCTCGTCGTCGCCGAGCCGGCCCTGCAGCGCGAACATCCAGCGCTCCTTGCCCGGCCGGCCATTGCCGATCCACCAGGCCAGCAGCGCGCGTGCGAAACGCGCCAGCGCCTCGGGCGCGACCGTGGCCTGCAGCGCCGCGAGGCCCGGGTACGGCGTCTCGGGCTGGCCGAGCGCCATCGTCATCAGCACGTCGGGCAGCAGCGACAGGGGCAGCGCCCGCGTGGCCTCCTCGGCGAGCACCAGGCGCGGCAGCGTCGACAGCGGCAGTGACTTCGGCAGCACCGGCAGCGTCTCGGGCAGCAGGTGTTCGGGTGCGATGGCGAGCAGCTGCGACACGGCCTCGGCCGCGGCCGGGCCGTAGGCCATGGCTTGCGCATGGACCGCATCGGCATGGCCGGCTTCGTGCAGCCAGCGCAGCGCGGCCTGCGCCGCATCGCGTGCGATGCCCGGTGCGCCGAGCGCGTCGGGCACGAGGCCGCGCGCGGCGGTCGCGGGATAGCGGCCGAGCCAGGCGCAGGCTTCCTGCCGCACCCAGCGGTTGCCGTGGAAGCCCTTGGCGATCCAGGGCGCGAGCCGGTCCCATTCGATCACCGCGGCCAGCTCGAACATGGCGCGCGAGCCCTGCTTCAGATAGGGCGGCAGGCCCGGCAGCGCGGCGGTGCCGAAGCGATGCAGCAGCGGCCGCAGATAGCCCGCGTCGCCCATGGAGTGGCTCGCGGGTGGCAGCCGCGCGAACACCGCCATCGCCAGCGGCTCGGGCAGCTGCCAGAGCTGGTCGCCGCAGCTCCACGAGTCGCCGGGCGGCTTGTCGAAGTCGTCCGCCGACAGGCTGGCGCCGTGGTCGTGGATCGCGTCCTCGATGCGCTCGGCCTGCAGGCCCAGCATCCACAGCGCCTTGCGCGGGCGGTCCCAGGCCTGGGCCTCGGGTGGCGGCTGCGTCGTGTGGTGCGGACGCGGGTACTCGGCCAGCTGGCGTTCGCCGCGCTGCTGTGCGTCGCGCACTTCATCGGCCAGCCACTGCGTGGGTTCGCCGCTGACCGGGGGATAGCGCCGCGGCACCGCGTGCTGCCAGTGCAGCCGAGCGGGCTGTTCAATGGCATCGAACTCCAGCACCGGGATCGAGGGCAGCGCCTGCCTGTCCTTCCAGGGCGGCGCGCGCAGGAAGGCCGGCCACTGCGCGGCTTCGGCATCGGCCAGTCCGCCGCCGTCGTCGGCCTGCAGCCGCACGAGCGCCTTGCGCCGGGGCTCGTCGCAGGCCGCTTCGAGCGGCGCCTGCCATTCGGGATGCGCGGCCAGCAGCTCGAGCACCAGCGCCGCGCCGGCCTGGTGGCGCGACGGGTTGGCGGCCAGCAGTTCGCGCAGCACCAGCAGCGGCCAGCGCTCGGCCTGCTTCGCGAGCGCCGTCTTGCATTCGGGATGCCGAACCTGGCCCGCGAGGAAGCGCACCGCGTCGACGTGATGGATCGCGAGCAGGTCGGCCAGCGCCTCCTTGCGCGGCGCGGGCTCGAAGAACAGCGGCAACGCGTCGGCGCCATGCAGCTCGAGCACGCGCAGCCGCGCCGGCCGCTGCTGCCAGGCGGGCTGCGGATGACGGCCGAGGTGGTCGAGCTGCTCGTGCAGCGGCTGGTTGTCGGACAGCGTGGCGCCGCACTGGCGGCAGGGCGCGTTGCGGAATTCGGCGAGCGCGCCGCGCATCGCCGCCGTCCAGCGGACCGTGCCATCGGGCAAGCCGCCTGGATCGTCGCGCTGCTTCTTCGCGCGGCCGGTCGCCATCGTCGGTCCCCGTCGTGGCTCAGGCCACGCCGCGGGCACGGCGGCGCGTGTGCGCGAGCCACAGCAGCGCGGCGCCGGTCAGCGCCACCGGCACCAGCGAGCCGAGGTTCAGCAGCTGCCAGCCCTGGGTCGTCACCAGCACGCCCGAGGCGAAGGAGGTCAGTACCAGCGTCGCGAACACGCAGAAGTTGAGCGCGCCCTGGGCCCGGTCGCGCTCCTCGGCCGTGTAGGCGGTCAGCGACAGCGTGGTGCTGCCGGTGAACAGGAAATTCCAGCCCACGCCGAGCAGGCACAGAGCGATCGCGAAATGCCGCAGCTCCACGCCCGACAGCGCGACCGCGATGCAGGCCAGGTTCAGCAGCAGCCCCGCGCCCATCACCGGCAGCGCGCCGAAGCGGCGGATCAGGTGGCCGGTGAAGAAGCCCGGCGCGAACATGCCGATCACATGCCATTCGAGCACCAGCGCTGCGTCCTCGAACGGCAGGCTGCAGATCTGCATCGCGATCGGCGTCGCGGCCATCAGCAGGTTCATCACGCCGTAGCCGAGCGCGCCCGCGGCGGCGGCCACGATGAACACCGGCTGCCGCGCGATCTCGGCCAGCGGCCGTCCGCCGCCCTGCGCGCGCGCGGGCGGCGCCGGGAAGTCGATGAAGCGCATCAGCGCCATCGACAGCAGCGCCACCAGCGCGAGCGCGAGGTAGGCGCCCGCGAAGGGCACGGCGAACATCTGGCGCGTGGCGGCCGCGAGGTTCGGGCCGGCCACCGCGCCGATCAGCCCGCCGGCCATCACCAGCGAGACCGCCTTCTCGCGCCAGTCGGGCGCCGCGAGCTCGGCCGCCGCGAAGCGGTAGAGCCCCGCGTTGGCGTTGTAGTAACCCGCGACCACGGTCGCGAAGCACAGCAGCCAGAAGTTCTTCGAGAAGGCCGCGTAGGCGCACAGCAGCGCCGAGCCCAGCGCCACGGCCAGGCCGGTCTGGAACGCGCCGCGGCGGCCGAAACGGCGCTGGCTGCGCACCACCAGCCCGGTGGCGAGCGCGCTGCCGACCACGTAGCCCATCACGGGCAGCGTCGCCATCCAGCCGCGCGGCGCGATGGCGAGGCCGACCAGCCCGTTGATCGCGATGAAGGTGACGTTGTTGGTCAGGAACAGGCCCTGGCAGATGGCGAGCAGCCAGAGGTTGCGATTCATGGAGGAAGCGGCACGGGGGTTGCGGACGATGGGCGAGCCCGCGGTTCTACGCGAACTCGCCGTGCCGCGCCAGCGGAGCAAAAAAAAGCGCCCTCGCGGGCGCCGAATCATTGCGTTGTTCTTCGCGGCTCAGGACTGGCGGCCTTGCAGCAGGCCGCTGAGCGAGCCCAGCAGATCCTCGTGGTTGCCGAGCCCCTGCTCGGGCACCTTGCCGTGCGGCGTGAGCTGGTCGATCAGGGCCGGCAGCATGGTGGCGAGCATCGGCAGCAGGGTTTGCGCATTGATGCCGAGCTTCGAGGCGATGCTGGCGATCGTGTCGCTGCCCAGCGCATCCTGCAGCTGACCGCCCGAGACCGGCAGGTTCTCCCCTTTGCCGACCCACGAGCCGATCACCTCGCCCAGGCCCGCCTGCTCGAACTTCGAAACCAGGCCGCCGAGGCCGCCCGTGCTTCCGTTGTTGGCGAGCAGGCCGCCCAGCGCGCCGGCCAGGCCTCCCAGATCGCCCAAGCCGCCGAGCCCCCCGCCCTGGGGCTGCTGTTGCGCAGCGCCTCCGAGCACCTGACCGAGTACCGAGTCGAGCAATCCCATGGCTTTTTCCTTGGTGTGTGACAGAACCGCGGGATTTTCCCAGGCGGTGGAATGTTGCCGAAATCTTGCTTGCTGACTTTCGGCTTACGACGTGACAAATTACTTGGTACGCGCCGCGCGTTTGGGCAGCAAGGCCGGGCTCAGGCCCTGAACGCCCACCAGCCCCAGCACGGTGACCAGCGAATTCTGCGCGCCTTTCCAGCCGTCTGTCACGTCGATCCACTCGTTGAGCGAATGGGATCCGCCCGACTTGCCGCCGCCGCCGATGATGATCGCCGGGATGCCCAGCGAGATCGGCACGTTGGCGTCGGTGCTGCCGCCGCGCAGCAGCGTCTTGTGGCCGAAGGCGCTGTTCGAGCGCACCGCGGCCTCCACGATCACCGAGTCGGTCGGCGTGCGGCCACCGGGCCGGTCGCCGATCAGCCTGGTGCTCACGCTCAGCGTGTTCACGTTCCAGCGCTTGTTCTCCTCGGCCACCGCTTCGTCGAGGGTGGCGAGGATCTTCTTCTCGGTCTCGAGCAGCGAGCCCATGTCGTCCGAGCGGATGTCGATCGCCATGCGGGCATCGGGCGCGATGGTGTTGACCGAGGTGCCGCCGCCGACCGTGCCGACCGTGAAGGTGGTCTTGGGGAAGCTCGGCGTGCGTACCTCGGCGATCTTGGCGATGGCGCGGCCCATGCCGTGGATCGCGCTCGGCACCTGGCCGAAGGCGCCGAAGCTGTGGCCGCCCGGGCCCTTGAAGTTCACCTCGTAGCGGTGGCTCGCGGTGCCCAGCACCAGCACGTGGCCCTCGGGCGAAGGCTCGAGGCCGACCATGCCGTCGATGTCGAGGTGGTCGCGGAAGATCGCCTTCATGCCGCGCAGGTTGCCGAGTTCCTCCTCGCCGACATTGCCGACGAACAGCAGGTCGCCCTGCGTCTGCACCTTGTTGTCGTTGAGCACCTTGAGCCAGGACAGCAGCACCGACAGGCCGCGCGTGTCGTCGGCGATGCCCGGGGCGTAGAGCTTGCCGTCGCGCTCCTTGACCTTCACGTCGGTGCCGGCCGGGAACACGGTGTCGAGATGCGCCGAGACCAGCAGCTTCGGGCCGTGGCCGGTGCCCTTGCGCAGGCCGACCACGTTGCCCTCGGCGTCGATCTTCGCGTCCGCCAGGCCCAGCGCCTTCATGCGCGCGAGGAAGGCCTCGGCGCGCTTCTGTTCCTTGAACGGCGGCGCCTCGATCTCGGTCAGCGTCCGGAGCTCCTCCACCGTGCGCTCGTGATCGGCCTTCACTGCCTCGAGCAGCTTCTGGATCGCGGGCGCGGCCATCAGCTGCGTGTAGACCTTGTCGACGTCGGGGCTCACCTGCGCCGGCGTGGGCGCCACCGGCGCGCTCTGCGCATGGGCGAGGGGGACGGCGGCGAAGGCCGCCAGGGCCAGGGCGACGGTCAGCGGGGCGAGCCGGGGCACGCGAAGCGGTCGATGCATGGGCGGGAGATCCTTTGGAAACGATGCAATGGAACGTGAAGCCCCATTGTTCCGAAAGGCCCGCGGACGTGCGTCGCGGAAAACACCCAGGAGGATGCGGGGCCGGTTCAGGCGAGGCGCACGAGCGCCGCGAGCGCGGCCGTCTCGGCGCGCAGCACGCGCGGGCCCAGGGTCACGGGGGCGAAGCCGCGCGCGAGGGCCTCGGCCTCCTCGGTGCCGCTCAGGCCGCCCTCGGGGCCGCTGAGCACCCGCACCGCGGCCGGGTCGCCGCCGGCCTGCGCGAGCGCCTCGCCGAGCGCGCGCGTGCCCTCGGCCAGGCTCAGCACGAGGCGCAGCACCGGGCCGGGCCCATCGGCCTCTGGCGCCGCCTCGAGCCAGCCCGCGAACGGCCGCACCGGATGGATCGCCGGCACCCGGTTGCGCCCGCACTGTTCGCAGGCGGCGATCGCGATGGCCTCCCAGTGCGCGCGCTTCTTCTCGGCGCGCTCGCCGGCCAGCCGCAGCACGCCGTGCGCCGTGACCAGCGGCTGGATGCTCGCCACGCCGAGCTCGGTGGCCTTCTCGACCAGCCAGTCCATGCGCTCGTTGGCCGGCATGCCGACCGCCAGGTGCACGGCGCGCGCGGCCTCGCTCTCGCGCGCCGTGTGCGCGCCGACCGTCACGCTGACCTCGCTGCGGCCCATGCGCTCGACCGTGGCCGCGTACTCGCCGCCGCTGCCGTCGAACAGCGTGATGGTGTCGCCGGGCTGCAGCCGCAGCACCTGGACGTGGCGCGCGGCACCCGCGGGCAGCGCCAGCGTGGTGCCGGCGTGCAGCGGGACGGCGCAGTGAAAACGCGGCATTGCTATGAGATTCGTAGCTGCATCCCCATGGGACATGGGCGATACGGCATTGTTTTCTTCAGATTTCGTTCAGTGCTTCTTCAGCGCTCAGACCCGGCCATAGGCGAAGCCCGTGACCGCGGTCGTGCCCTCGACCTCGTCGATCACCCGCAGCAGCGGCGTGAGTTCGCTGTAGCGGCTGGCGGTGGCGCGGATGTAGGCGATGAAGCGCGGCGTGTCGGCGAGGTAGCGCGGCTTGCCGTCGCGCAGCGTGAGCCGCGCGAAGATGCCCGCGACCTTGAGGTGGCGCTGCAGGCCCATCCACTCGACCGCGCGGTAGAAGGCGCCGAAGTCCTCGTCGACCGGCAGGCCGGCCTTGCGGGCTTTCTGCCAGTAGCGCACGGTGATGTCGAGCACGAACTCCTCGTCCCAGCTCAGGAAGGCATCGCGCATCAGGCAGGCGATGTCGTAGGTGATCGGGCCGTGCACGGCGTCCTGGAAGTCGAGCACGCCCAGCGGCGTCTTGGCGCGTTCGGCGAGCGTGTCGCCCGGCGCCACCATGAGGTTGCGCGGCATGAAGTCGCGGTGCACGTAGACGCTGGCCGCGGCGAGGTTGCTGTCGACGATCAGCTTGAAGCTGCGCTCCAGCCGTTCCTTGAGCTTGCCCTCGATGGCGACGCCGCGGTGGCGGCCCAGGTACCACTCGGGAAACAGCGACAGCTCGCGCTCGAGCAGCGCCCGGTCGTAGGGCGGCAGCACGCCGGGCTTCGACGAGAGCTGCCAGCGGATCAGCGCGTCGATCGCCTGGTCGTAGAGCGGGCGGCTGGTGTCGGGGCGCGCGGGGTCGAGCACCTCGAGCATGGTCTGGCGGCCGAGGTCGTCGAGCAGCAGGAAGCCGTGGGCCTGGTCCCATTCGAGCACCCGCGGCGCATGCACGCCGGCCTCGGCCATGAGCCGTGCCACCTGGACGAAGGGCGCGCTGTTCTCCTTGTCGGGCGGCGCGTCCATCACGATGCGCGTGCCCTCGGGGCCGCTGCTGTCGAGGCGGAAGTAGCGGCGGAAGCTCGCATCGGCCGAGGCGAGCCGCACGGTGTCCGGGCGCAGCGCGTGTGCGTCGGCGATACCGGCGAGCCAGCTCTGGAACGCTTCGGCCCGTTGAGGATCAGTCCAGGAAATGGCCCCAGGGAGGGCCGGGGCCGTCGGGGCCGGGGGCAGGGGTGCTGTCATGGATAATCGATTCTACAAACCGCCCGGCGCGGCAACCTCTGCGATCGAAGCCCGATCGGACCGGTTCGCCGTCGGCTCCCGCAACCGGCCGGCCTGCCGCGCCGCCTCCCCCGACGTTTCCTTTGTCCGAACCGATGCCTACGAATCCATGCCCCGACGCCTGGCACCTTGTGCGCTCGCTGCCTTCCTCGGGAGGACGCCGGGCTCTCCTCGGAACGGATCGGCGGGAGGTCTGATGAGCCGACGAGTCGACGTGCGCCGTTCCGGCCCGCCGCTGCCGCTGGCCATCCTCACGCTGGCGCTGCTGCACGCGCATGGCGCATCGGCCCAGGGAACGGGCCTCGACGGCCCGCTCACGCTCAAGCGCACGCCCCAGCTCGCGGAGACCATTCCGCCGCTGTTGCGCAGCCAGCTGCCCAGCCTCGTCACCGGCGATCGCATCTCGGGCCGGCCCGACCTCGAGACCGTGGTGGAAGGCAATGCCAGCCTGCGGCGCGGCGAGACCGCCATCACCGCCGACCGCCTCGAGTACTACCAGCCCGACGACCGCGCGCGCGCCACGGGCAACGTGCGCGTCAACCAGGCCGGCAACGTCTACGAGGGCCCCGAGCTCGAGCTCAAGCTCGAGACCTTCGAGGGCTTCTTCAACAACGTGCGCTACACCTTCCTCGCCAACGGCGGGCACGGCGACGCGCAGCGCATCGACTTCGTCGACGCCAACGTGTCGGTCGCGCGCGAGGCCACCTACACCACCTGCCGGCGCGAGGACTTCCCGGGCTGGATGCCCGCCTGGATCCTGAGCGCGGCGTCGATCACCACCGACACCGAGGAGAACGTGGGCGTCGCCAAGGACGCGCGGCTGAGCTTCATGGGCATCACCACGCCGGCGCTGCCCAGCATGAGCTTCCCGCTGTCGAACGAGCGCAAGAGCGGCCTGCTGCCGCCCACCATCGGCATCGACAACACCAACGGCATCGAGTACGCGCAGCCGTACTACTGGAACATCGCGCCGAACCGCGATGCCACTTTCACGCCGACGCTGATGTCCAAGCGCGGCATCAACCTGGGTTCGGAGTTCCGCTATCTCGAGAAGGGCTACAACGGCACCATCCGGCTCGACCTGATGGGCAGCGACCGCCTGGTGGGCCAGCGCTTCAACGAGTCGCGCGCCACGCAGCTGCAGCAGCTGGCCAGCGGCCAGATCCAGGCCAAGGACCTCGACCTGCGGCAGCCCAATTCCCGGCGCTGGGGCATCTGGGCCAACCACCGCCAGGATTTCGACGCCAAGGCGCTCGGCCTCGATTCGCTCTCGGGCAGCATCAACATCAACCGCGTCAGCGACGACGACTACTGGCGCGACTTCACGCGCACGCCCACGCTGTCGCAGCGCCTGCTGCCCAACGACGCCACGCTCAACTGGAGCAAGGGCGACTGGAACGGCGTGGTGCGCGCGCTGCGCTACCAGACGCTGCAGTACAGCCTGGCGCCGGTCGTGCCCTCGTACGACCGCATGCCGCAGATCACGGCCAACTACAACAAGTACGACTGGGGCGGCTTCGACTTCTCGTTCACCACGGACTACACGCGCTTTCGCGTGAACCGCATCGCCGCCGGACAGCCCGGCTACGACGCGATCCAGCAGTCGCAGCCCGACGGCGACCGCCTGTACGCCGTGGCGGCGCTGAGCCGGCCCTTCATCACGCCGAGCACCTTCGTCATTCCGAAGGTGCAGCTGCACGCCACCAGCTACAGCTACTACGTGCCGCAGGCCGACATTCCGAAGCTCACGGTCAACGGCGTGCAGTACGTGAACGGCATTCCGTACGACCCGAGCTCGCCGGTGTTCTGGTCCACCTCGGCCAACCGCACGGTGCCGACCTTCAGCCTCGACAGCGGCCTGATCTTCGAGCGCGACGCCAGCTTCTTCGGCCGTGCCTTCCGCCAGACGCTGGAGCCGCGCGCCTACTACGTCTACACGCCCTACCGCGACCAGAGCAAGCTGCCCAACTACGACACGGCGGCCAACGACTTCAGCTTCGCGACCATCTACACCGAGAACGCGTTCTCGGGCAACGACCGCATCTCGGACACCAACACGCTCACCATGGGCGTGACCTCGCGGCTGATCGATCCCGACACCGGTGCCGAGGCCGCGCGCTTCGGCGTCGCGCAGCGCCTGCGCTTCTCGGACCAGCGCGTCACGCTGCCGGGCGCGAATCCGGTCACGGATCGCGCGAGCGACCTGCTGCTGGGTGGCCAGATCAACTGGACGCCCAAGTGGAGCCTGGACACGGTCATCCAGTACAACCCCGACACCCGCAAGTCCACGCGCAGCGCCATCAGCGCGCGCTACAACCCCGCGCCCTATCACAACGTGAACATCGCGCTGCGCTACCAGGCGCCCAGCGATGCCTACCTCGCGGCCAAGGCACTCAACCCGAACACCACCGCCGTCAACGACGGCAGCAAGTCGATCGACGTCGGCTGGCAGTGGCCGCTCAACGACTTCTGGGGCGACAAGGGCAAGGACCTCGGCCCGGGCAAGGGCCAGGGCGGCGGACGCTGGTACGCCGTGGGCCGTCTGAACTACGACCTGCAGGACCGCAAGCTCACCGACGGCGTCCTCGGCGTCGAATACGACGGCTGCTGCTGGATCGGGCGCGTGGTGCTGCAGCGCATCACCACTGGCCAGGTGACGGCCAACACCCGCATCATGTTCCAGCTCGAATTCGTCGGCTTCGCGGCCATCGGCTCGAGCCCGATGCAGGCCCTGCGCACCAACATCCAGCGCTACCAGCCCCTGCGCACGCCGGTCGAAGGGCCGAGCCGCTTCACCAATTACGACTGAGACCAGAGACCGAGCTACGCCATGAAACACATCCGTTCCATCCTCAGCCTGGCCTGCCTCGCCACGCTGGCCGCAACTGCCGGCGCCCAGCAGGGTTTCCGCTCCGGCGGCGGCATCACCGACATCATGCGCACCGGCCCGCGGCTGGCAGCGCCGGCCGCCCGGCCCGCCGCGCCCGCCGCGCCGGTGCAGCGCGCGGCCGAGTTCATCGTCGCGCTGGTCAATTCCGAGCCGATCACCAACACCGAGGTCCTGACCCGCGTGCAGCGGCTGATCCAGGAGAACCCCGACGCCGAGCGCGTGCCGCGTCCCGAACTCGCGCGCCTGGTGCTCGAGCGGCTGATCTCCGAGCGCGCGCAGCTGCAGCTCGCCAAGGAAACCGGCATCAAGGTCGACGAGATCGCGGTCGACCAGGCCGAGCAGACCGTCGCGCGCCAGAACCAGCTGACCCTGCCCGAGCTGCGCCAGCGCGTGGCCGCCGAGGGCATCAGCCAGCAGGCCTTCCGCAACGACCTGCGCGACCAGCTCATGCTCACGCGCCTGCGCGGCCGCGAAGTCGATTCGAAGGTCAAGGTCAGCGACGCGGAAGCCGACCAGTTCCTGCAGGACCAGCGCAACAGCGGCGGCAAGGGCGATCCGTCCATGCTGAACCTCAACCTCGCGCAACTGCTGGTGGCCGTGCCCGAGAACGCCACCGAGGCGCAGGTGGCGCAGGCGCAGCAGAAGGCCCAGGGCCTCGCGCAGCGCGCGCGCGCCGGCGAGGACTTCGCCAAGCTGGTGCAGGACAACTCGGACGCGCCCGATCGCGCCAATGGCGGCGCGCTCGGGATGCGCACCGCCGACCGCTATCCGCCGCTGTTCGTCGAGGCCGTCCAGTCCACGGCCGTGGGCGGCATCGTCGGCCCGGTGCGCTCGGGCGCGGGCTTCCACGTCGTCAAGGTGATCGCCAAGGAGCAGATCGGCTCGGCCGACGCCGTGGTCACGCAGACCCATGCGCGCCACATCCTGCTGCAGAACGACCCCAAGCGCACCACCGAGCAGGCGGTGGCGCAGCTGGCCGAATTCAAGCGGCGCATCCAGGCCGGCAACGGCGCCGATTTCGCCAGCCTGGCGCGCGACAACTCGCAGGACGGCAGCGCCAAGGACGGCGGCGACCTTGGCTGGGCGCGCCCGGGCATGTTCGTGCCCGAGTTCGAGGAGGCCATGAATCGCCTCGCGCCGGGCCAGATCAGCGATCCGGTGGTGTCGCGCTTCGGCGTCCACCTGATCCAGGTGCTCGAGCGCCGCAACGTCAAGCCGAGCCAGGACGAGCAGCGCGAAGCCGCGCGTGCCGTGCTGCGCGACCAGCGCACCGAGGAAGCCTTCAACACCTGGGCGCAGGAAGTGCGCGCGCGCGCCTACGTCGAGTTCCGCGACCCGCCGCAGTCCTGATCGACACACGATGGCGCACATTCCCAGGAAGCGCTTCGGCCAGCACTTCCTGTCCGACGGCGGCATCATCGACGCGATCGTGCGCGAGATCGCGCCGCAGCCCGGCGACCCCATGGTCGAGATCGGCCCCGGCCTCGCGGCGCTCACGCAGCCACTGGTCGAGCGGCTCGGCCGGCTCACCGTCATCGAGCTCGACCGCGACCTCGCCAAGCGGCTGCGCAGCCATCCGCAGCTCGAGGTGGTCGAGTCCGACGTGCTCAAGGTCGACTTCGCGGCGCTCGCGGCGAAGGTGCCCACCACCGCGCTGCGCGTGGTCGGCAACCTGCCCTACAACATCTCCACGCCGATCCTCTTCCACCTGCTGGGCTATGCCCACCTGGTGGCCGACCAGCACTTCATGCTGCAAAAGGAAGTGATCGACCGCATGGTGGCGCGGCCCGCCACCTCGGACTACGGCCGGCTGAGCGTGATGCTGCAGTGGCGCTACGCGATGGAGAACGTGCTGTTCGTGCCGCCCGAGAGCTTCGATCCGCCGCCGCGCGTCGACAGCGCCGTGGTGCGCATGGTGCCGCTGGCCGCGCCGCCGGCGGTCGATGCGAAGCGGCTCGAGGAAATCGTGCAGGTCGCGTTCAGCCAGCGCCGCAAGCTGCTGCGCCATACGCTGGGCCGGTGGCTCGACGAGCACGGTTTCGCCGGCGAATTCGACACGCAGCGGCGGGCCGAGGAAGTGCCGGTCGAGGCATACGTGGCGCTGGCGCAGACGCCGGGGCTCGGTTGAGCAGGCGGCATGGAAACGAAAAAAACCCGTCGATGACGGGTTTTTTTTATGCGCTGCCGGAACGCGTCCGGCGAACTCTTTCTTAAGCCGCGGCGAGCCAGTAACCCGCGTTGAACGGGCTGCTCATGCGCAAGGCGAGCGGCGAGACATCGACGAGCTTGTCGGTCGGCATTTTTTCGCCGGTCGGTTCGTCGGTCGCGGTGGCGGTCACCGCGGGGGTGACGGTGGCCGGGTCGATCTGGATGCCATCGAGGGTTGCCGCACCGGTCGGCTGGGCCTCGTTCGCCCGTTCTGCTTGGCTGGTTTGTGCAGAACGGGCTACAGAAAAGAATAGAAGCACCGGAAGGGCACCTTGCGGTCGCCCCAGTAGTCCGACGCGTCGCGGAAGATGTCGAGCAGCTGCTCGCGCGCTTCCTTGTCGAACTTGCCGTTGGCCGGGATCTGCTCGAGCACGATCACGAAACCGGGCTGCGGGCCCGATTTATGCAACGGGTCGGTCATGCAGTCGTACAGCGCGTCGAAGTTCTTGCCGAAGTGCGCCGGAAAGGTGAACTGCTGGGCGATCAGGTCGAGCACGTCCTGCTTCGTCTGCGCGTTGCCCAGGTTGGCATACAGGAAGTGCTGGCCTGCTGCGTTGGCGGCGTCCTGCAGGTCGCTCACGCGGAACGCGCGGATCGATTGCACGATGTTCGGGCGTACGCCACGAAGGGATAAAGTCATCTCCGCTGGTCTTTCCATAGTCATCATCATTTCTTCGGGGCGCTTCGGTGCACCGCTCAAATCGTTGTCGTCGCCGCTCATGGCTTGATCCGTCTGAAACTCGCGTAATGGTCCGCCGTGTACCAGCAGGCCTCGGGTGCCGTGCGCTGCTCGCCGCCGCAGACGATGCGCCGGGCGCCGCGATCGCGCGATCCGGGCGTGGTCACCGTGTACTCGCGATAGTGGCCGCGCCGGGCTGGGGGCAGGAGCCGTTCGCGATTGCCGAACACCGAGCCGTCCTTGTCGTACCGGAAGGGACCGCCGTTCAGGATGGCTTCGTAGGTACGCTGGCCTTGCGCCGGCAGTTCGGCCAGCGCAATCGTTTCCTGGGCGGTGGAATTCCCGGCGCCGAACCATCCGCGGGCCTCGGCCCCCGTCGTCGCCAGCGCCGCCAGCATGAAGCCGGTGAGCGCAAACTTAGCGACAGAGGACGTGATCGAGGCGCAAGACGCCATCGCCATAAAGAGGCACCACAAGAAAAGAGCGGGGGGGTTCGGATCAGCGATCAACCTTGGGGTTAACCCGCAAATCCAAGCCCGCGAGTGTGCACCACGCTGGCGAAAATAGCAAGCGACTGCCCAAAGTTTGAGCAGTATCGAGGGCTTGACAGGGACGCCATAAGTTGGCGTCCACTCTCGAAGAAATGCTTGCTAAAGCTTAACGTTCTGCGTTGGCGTCGGCCACTGTGAGTGCCGTCATGTTCACAATGCGCCGCACCGTGGCGCTCGCCGTGAGAATGTGCACAGGTTTGGCCGCTCCGAGCAGCACCGGGCCGATCGCGATGTTGCCGCCGGCCGCCGTCTTGAGCAGGTTGTAGGAAATGTTGGCGGCGTCGATGTTCGGGAAAACCAGCAGGTTGGCGTCGCCGGCCAGCGCGCTGTGCGGCATGACCACCGCGCGCTGCTTGCTGTCGAGCGCCACGTCGCCGTGCATTTCGCCGTCGACCTCGAGCCAGGGCGCCTGCACGCGCAGCAGGTCGAGCGTGCGGCGCATCTTCAGCGCGCTGGGCTCGTTGCTGGTGCCGAAATTCGAGTGCGACAGCAGCGCCGCCTTGGGCTTGAGGCCGAAGCGCATCATCTCCTCGGCCGCCATGGTCGTGATCTCGGCGAGTTCCTCGGGCGTCGGGTCGTAGTTGACGTGGGTGTCGACCAGGAACACCTGGCGCTCGGGCAGCAGCAGGCCGTTCATGCAGGCGTACACCGGCACGTCCTGCGGGGTGCTGGCGCAGCCGCCGGGCCGTTTGCCGATCACCTGGTCGATGTAGTGCAGGTGGATCAGCGTGGTGCCCCAGGTGCCGCAGATCATGCCGTCGACCTCGCCCTTGTGCAGCAGCATCGCGCCGATCAGCGTGAGGCGGCGGCGCATCTCGATCTTGGCGACCTGCACCGTGATGCCCTTGCGCTCGGTCATGCGGTGGTAGGTCTGCCAGAAGTCGCGATAGCGGTGGTCCTGCTCGACGTTGACCACGTCGTAGTCGAGCTCTTCCTTCAGGCGCAGGCCGAACTTCTCGATGCGCTGGGCGATGATGGCCGGGCGGCCGATCAGCGTCGGGCGCGCGATGCCCTCGTCGACCACGATCTGGGCGGCGCGCAGCACGCGTTCTTCCTCGCCCTCGCAGTAGGCCACGCGCTTCTTCGGCGCGCGCTTGGCGGCGTCGAAGATCGGCTTCATGGTGGTGCCAGAGGCATAGACGAAGCTCTGCAGCTTGTCGCGGTAGGCGTCCATGTCCTTGATCGGACGCAGCGCCACGCCGCTTTCCTCGGCCGCCTTGGCCACGGCCGGCGCGATCTTCATCATCAGGCGCGGGTCGAAGGGCTTCGGGATCAGGTATTCGGGGCCGAACGACAGCTTCTCGCCGACGTAGGCGGCCGCCACGCGCTCGCTCTGTTCGGCCTGGGCCAGCTCGGCGATGGCATGCACCGCGGCGATCTCCATCTCGTCGGTGATCGTGGTCGCGCCCGAGTCGAGCGCGCCGCGGAAGATGTACGGGAAGCACAGGACGTTGTTGACCTGGTTCGGGTAATCGGTGCGGCCGGTGGCCATGATGATGTCGTCGCGCACCGTGCGCGCGTCTTCGGGCGTGATTTCCGGATTCGGATTGGCCAGCGCGAAGATCACCGGGCGCGTCGCCATCTTGGCGACCATCGCGGGCTTGAGCACGCCGCCGGCCGACAGGCCCAGGAACACGTCGGCGCCCTCGATCACCTCGGCCAGCGAGCGCGCCGTGGTGTTCTGCATGTATTGGCGCTTGTCGTCGTCCATCAGCTCGGTGCGGCCTTCGTAGACCACGCCGGCCAGGTCGGTCACGAACACGTTCTCGCGCTTGAGGCCGACCTTGAGCAGCAGGTTCAGGCAGGCCAGCGCCGCGGCGCCCGCGCCCGAGGTCACGAGCTTCACGTCGGCGATGTTCTTGCCGGCCACCTTCAGGCCGTTGAGCATGGCCGCGGCCACGGTGATCGCCGTGCCGTGCTGGTCGTCGTGGAAGACCGGGATCTTCATGCGCTTGCGCAGCTCGCGCTCGACGTAGAAGCAGTCGGGCGCCTTGATGTCCTCGAGGTTGATCGCGCCGAAGGTGGGCTCGAGCGCGGCGATCACGTCCACCAGCTTCGCCGGGTCCTTCTCGTCGATCTCGATGTCGAACACGTCGACGCCGGCGAACTTCTTGAACAGGACGCCCTTGCCTTCCATCACCGGCTTGGAAGCCAGCGGGCCGATGTCGCCCAGGCCCAGCACCGCGGTGCCGTTGCTGATGACCGCCACCAGGTTGCCGCGCGCGGTGTACTTGAAGGCGTTGGCCGGGTCCTTGACGATCTCCTCGCAGGGCGCTGCCACGCCGGGCGAATAGGCCAGCGACAGGTCGCGCTGGTTGACCATCTGCTTGGTCGCGGCGATCGAGATCTTCCCGGGGACCGGAAGCTCGTGGTACTCGAGGGCGGCACGTCGAAGTTCGGCGCGTTTGTCTTCGGGCGAGGGAGTCGAGGATGACGAAGGGGTCGTGTCGGACATGTGCCGTAGCTCCTGAGGCGCTTCTTCTGGGGGCGCCGATTGTAGACCTCGGACGGTGACGGACTAGACGCCTGGCCAGGGTGCAGCCATGACCAAAATGACCAAAAGCACGGGTCTGCGGTCAAGTCGGTGTGGCAATATGCCAAGTCCGCACAAAAACCCTCTAGAGGAGCGCAGCCATGGCCCTGATGGATTTCATCAAGAAACAGTTCATCGACATCATCCAGTGGACCGAGTCCGGCGATGGCACGCTGGCCTGGCGCTTCCCGATGGCGGAGATGGAAATCCAGAACGGTGCCTCGCTGACCGTGCGCGAGTCGCAGGTCGCGGTGTTCGTCAACGAAGGCCAGGTGGCCGACGTGTTCGGTCCCGGCATGTACAAGCTCACCACGCAGACGCTGCCGGTGCTGACGTACCTGAAGAACTGGGACAAGCTCTTCGAGTCCCCCTTCAAGAGCGACGTCTACTTCTTCAGCACGCGCCAGCAGGTCGACCAGAAGTGGGGCACGCCGCAGCCGATCACCATCCGCGACAAGGACTTCGGCGCCGTGCGCCTGCGCGCCTTCGGCAACTACTCGTTCCGCATCGGCGACGCCAAGCTGTTCCACACCGAGATCTCGGGCACGCGCGACACCTACACCGTGGCCGATCTCGACGGTCAGCTGCGCGGCCTGGTGCTGCAGAACATCAGCAACGCCATCGCCTCGAGCGGCGTGCCCTTCCTCGACCTCGCCGCCAACCAGATCCAGTTCGCGCAGGCGTTGGCGGCCCAGCTGGTGCCCGAGTTCGCCAAGATCGGCATCAAGCTCGAGAACATCACGGTCCAGAACGTCTCGCTGCCCGAGGAACTGCAGAAGATCCTCGACCAGAAGATCGGCATGGGCATGGTCGGCAACGACATGGGCAAGTTCATGCAGTACCAGACGGCGCAGGCGATCCCCAAGTTCGCCGAGGGTGCCGCCAACGGCGGCGGCATCGCGGGCGACGCGATGGGCCTGGGCGCCGGCGTGGCGCTCGGCCAGGTGCTGGCGCAGAACCTCGCGCAGGGCCTGAGCCCGAACGCGGCGGCGCAGGCGGCCGCGACCCAGCAGCAGCCGGCGGTGGCGGTGGTGAATCCCAACGACGTGATGACCACGCTCGAGAAGCTCGGCGAACTCAAGACCAAGGGCATCCTGACCCAGGAAGAGTTCGACGCCAAGAAGGCCGAACTGCTCAAGAAGCTGGTCTGACCCGGCGCTATGTTCTGTATAGCGCCTGACGCCCGCTCGACGGGCGTGAGAGGCATGATCGGCTGGAAGAATGCCGCGGGCCTCGCACCCGCGCGTGCGCGCCATGGCTGAGGAAGCCGGCGGCACCCAGCGCTACTACCGCGCGCCCTGCCCCGGCTGCGGCGCGCCGGTCGAGTTCCGATCGGCCCAGTCGACCCATGCGGTCTGCCCCTACTGCCAGAGCACGGTCGTGCGCCAGGGCGACACGCTCGCGCGCACCGGCAAGATGGCCGAGCTGTTCGACGACTTCAGCCCGCTGCAGCTGTTCGCCGCGGGCCGGATCCAGGACAAGCCCTTCACCATCGTCGGCCGGCTCCAGTACAAGTACGCCGGCGGCCGCTGGACCGAGTGGATCGCGGCCCTCGACGGCGACCGCACCGGCGTGCTCAGCGAGGACAACGGGGCCTACGTCTTCTCGCTGCCCTTCGAACTGCAGCGCACGGCGCCGGCCGCGGCCGACCTGCGCGTGGGCGCCACCAGCGCCTTCAACGGCCAGAGCTACACCGTCGCCTCGAACGAAGAGGTGACGCTGGTCTCGGCGCAGGGCGAACTGCCGCACCTGCCCGAGCTCGGCCGGCCGTTCCAGGTGGTCGAGCTGCGCAACGACAAGGGCCTGGTGCTGAGCCTGGACTACGGTTCGCAGCCGCCCACGGCCTCGCTGGGCCGCTCGGTCGATCTCGAATCGCTGCAGCTCACGGGCCTGCGCGAGGATTCGGCTAAGGACGAGAAGGGCCGCAGCTTCAACTGCCCCAACTGCGGCTCGCCGGTCACGCTCAACCTGGCCGACAGCAAGAGCGTCACCTGCCGCTCGTGCAACAGCATCATCGACCTCACGCAGGGCATCGGCGGCGAGCTCAAGCACGCGGCGCAGAACGAGCCGGTGCGCCCGCTGATCGCGCTGGGCAGCATCGGCCAGCTGCAGGGTGCCCAGTGGCAGGTGGTGGGCTTCCAGCACCGCATGGGCAGCGAGCCAGGCGACGACGAGCAGTTCGGCTGGGACGAGTACCTGCTCTACAACAAGAAGCGCGGCTTCAGCTTCCTGGTCGATGCCGAGGACGGCTGGAGCATGGTGCGTCCCACCACCGGCGCGCCGGTGATGGCCGAGAACGGCAGCACCGCCACCTACCTCGGCAAGCGCTACCAGCAGCAGTACGCCTACAACGCCGAGACCACCTACGTGGCCGGCGAGTTCTACTGGCAGGTCGAGCGCGGGCAGAAGACCTTCAACCGCGACTTCGCGGTCGGCGGCGCCCTGCTGTCGATGGAGCGCTCGGTCAACGAGCTCACCTGGTCCTCGGGCAGCAAGATCGACAGCGGCGCGGTCGCCACGGCCTTCAAGCTCGACGCCAAGAAGGACCTGTTCGAGCGCTCCGACGCGTCGCCGGTCAGCGCGGCCTCGGGGCTGGGCTGCGGCACCATCGTGGTGATCGCGATCGTGATCATCGTGCTGCTCATCATCCTGAGCACCTGCAGCAGCAGCGGTTCGAGCGGCGGCTACCGCAGCTCGGGCGGCTCCTACGGCGGCTCGTCGAGCGGCGGCGGCCACAAATGACGAAGATCGCATGGCCGCTACCGATTCATCGACTGATAGATACGACTGGAGGTCCCCATGGGATTTGAATGGCTGAAACCTGGCGTGGTCCTCGGATCGCTCGTGTACGCGCTGATCGGCGTGGTGATCTTCTGGGTCTGCTTCCTGATCATCGACAAGATCACGCCCTATGACCTGTGGGGCGAGATCGTCGAGAAGCAGAACGTGGCGCTGGGCCTGGTGGTCGCCGCCATGAGCCTGGGCATCAGCATCATCGTCGCCGCCGCCATCCATTGAGCGAAGAGCAGGCCCTGTCCGCGCGCCCGGCCGATGCGCGCGGGCCGCAGCCCGTCGAGATCGCGCTGCTCGCCAGCGTCTTCGTGGTCGCCGCCTGCGGCCTGGTCTACGAACTCAGCGCGGCGGCGCTCAGCTCCTACCTGCTGGGCGACTCGGTGCTGCAGTTCAGCACCATCATCGGCACCTACCTGTTCGCGATGGGCGTGGGCTCGTGGCTGTCGCGCTACTTCGACCGCCAGCTGCCGGCCCACTTCCTGCGCATCGAGCTGATGGTGGCGCTGATCGGCGGCGCGCTGCCGGCGGTGCTGTTCCTCGCCAACGCCTACGCGCCGGGCGCGTTCCGGCTGCTGCTGTACGGGCTGGTGATCGTGGTGGGCACGCTGGTCGGGCTCGAGATCCCGCTGGTGATGCGCATCCTGCGGCGCAATGTGGCGCTCAAGAACCTGGTGTCGCAGGTGCTGACCTTCGACTACCTCGGCGCGCTCGCCGTGTCGGTGGCCTTCCCGCTGATCCTGGTGCCGCAGCTCGGCATGATCCGCACCGGCCTTCTGTTCGGCTTCATGAACGCGGCGGTGGCGGTGTGGGCGCTCTGGCTGTTCCGCCACGAGCTGCGGCGCGTGGGCGCGCATGCGCTCGCCTGCTTCCTGTCGCTGGCGGCGCTGCTGGGCGGCTTCATCGGTGCCGACCACATCACCACGCTGGCCGAGGACAAGTTCTACCAGGACCGCATCGTCTTCAGCGCCACCTCGCCCTACCAGCGCATCGTGGTCACGCGCGGGCTGCTCGGGCACCGGCTGTTCCTCAACGGCAACCTGCAGTTCGCCGAGCGCGACGAGTACCGCTACCACGAGGCGCTGGTGCACCCCGTGATGGCCGCGCACGGCGCGCCCAAGAAAGTGGCGGTGCTCGGCGGCGGCGACGGCATGGCGGTGCGCGAGGTACTCAAGTACCCCTCGGTGGAATCGGTCACGCTGGTCGAGCTCGATCCGAACATGACGAAGCTGTTCACCGATCACGAGACGCTGGCCGCGCTCAACGGCCATTCGCTGTCGTCGCCGAAGCTCAAGATCGTCAACACCGATGCCTTCCAGTGGCTGCAGCAGCGCGGTGACGACGACCTGTTCGACGTGATCGTGGTCGACTTTCCCGATCCCACCAACTTCGCGATCGGCAAGCTCTACACCAACAGCTTCTACGCGCTGCTCGACAAGCGCCTCGCGGCCAGCGGCTACGCGGTGATCCAGACCACCTCGCCGCTGGTGGCGCGCAAGAGCTTCTGGACCGTGGCGCAGACGGTCGAGTCGGTGGGCCTGACCGCGACGCCCTACCACGTGCACGTGCCGAGCTTCGGCGAATGGGGCTTCATCATCGCGAGCCATCGGCCCTACCGGAAGCCCGATGCGCTGCCCGCGGGCCTGCGCTTCCTGTCCGCGCCCACGCTGCCGCTGATGTTCGACTTCCCGCTCGACATGGCGCGCGTGCCGGCCGAGGTCAACCGGCTCTCCAACCAGGTCCTTGTCACCACCTACGAACAGGAGTGGGGCAAGGTCATGGCACATTAAATGGTCCTCCCCCAGGCTGCGCGGCACTGCGTGCCGCTTCGCCAACCCCCTCGCCGGGGGCGACACCAGTGGCCCGGCAAAGCCGGTTCCACGGTGTCTCCCGAACAGGCCGCGCTACGCGGGCCCTTGGCAGACCGCAGGCCGGGTGCAGGTTGTTGGCTCGGCGAGGTGATGGCGACATGGGCATGAGGCGGCGCGGCTTCCTCGGCACGGTCGGCGCCGCCGGTGCGCTCGCGCTCGCCGGCTGCGATGCGCCGCCACCCATCGAAGGCGGCTTCACCGGGATCGACATGGCGCGCGGCCACGCGATGCGCGACGGCACGCTGAAGTCGCGCGCGCCCGCGAGCACCCGCAAGACCCGCGTGCTGATCGCCGGCGGTGGCGTCGCCGGGCTCGCGGCGGCGCGCGCGCTGCGCCTCGCGGGCATCGACGACTTCGCGCTGCTCGAGCTCGAGGACAGCGCGGGCGGCAATGCGCGCGGCGGCATGGTCAACGGCATCGCCTGCCCGCTCGGCGCGCACTACCTGCCGGTGCCCGGCGACGATGCGCGCGAGGTGCAGGACCTGCTCGAGGAACTGGGCCTGCGCCAGCGCGTGGCCGGCCGCTGGGAATACGACGAGCGCACGCTGTGCCACAGCCCGCAGGAGCGGCTGTTCTTCCACGGCGAGTGGCAGGACGGCCTGCTGCCGGTGCATGGCGTGGACGCCGGCACGCAGGCGCAGTACCGCCGCTTCGCGCAGCGCATCGACGCGCTCCAGCATGCGGCCCACTTCGCCATTCCCACGCTCAAGGTCGCGGTCACGCCCGAGCTGCTGGCGCTCGATGCGCAGGCCTTCTCGGCCTGGCTCGACCGCGAGGGCCTGAGCGATCCGCACCTGCGCTGGTACCTCGACTACTGCTGTCGCGACGACTACGGAGCGGGCATCGAGCAGGTCTCGGCCTGGGCCGGCATCCACTACTTCGCGAGCCGGCACGGTTTCCACGCGCCCGGCGATCCGTCGGGCAGCGCCAACGACACCAACCCCGAGCGCGACGGCGTGCTGACCTGGCCCGAGGGCAACGGCTGGCTCACGAAGCAGCTGGCCAAGCCACTGGGCGAACGGCTGCGCACGGGCCAGGTGGTCGTGCGCATCGCCGAGGTGCGCGGTGGCGTCGAGGTCGATGCCTGGGATGCGGCCTCGCAATCGCTGGTGCGCTGGCAGGCCGCGCATTGCATCGTCGCGCTGCCGGTGTTCGTCGCCGCGCGCGTGGTCGAGAACGCGCCCGCGGTGCTCGCGCATGCCGCCGCGCACGTGCGCCATGCGCCCTGGCTGGTGGCCAACGTGCACCTGCGCGGCCCGCTGATCGACCGCCCCGGCGCCGCGCCGAGCTGGGACAACGTGGTCTACGGCACGCGCGGCCTCGGCTATGTCGATGCGCGCCACCAGACGCTCGACCCCACGCCGCGCGGCACCGTGCTGAGCTGGTACCGGCCGCTGGGCCCGAGCCGCTACGACGAGGGCGACGGCCGCCGCCTGCTGCTCGAGCGGCCCTGGACCGGCTGGCGCGACGACCTGCTGGCCGAGCTCTCGGTGCCGCACCCCGACCTGCCCGCGCTGGCCACGCGCATCGAGATCACGCGCTACGGTCACGCGATGGCCATTCCACGGCCCGGCCTGCTGGCGCAGATCGGTTCGCAGCGCACCGCGCCCGACGATGCGCACCGCGGCAGCGTGATCGCGGGCCGGCTGTCGTTCGCGCATGCCGACTGGTCGGGCTATTCGATCTTCGAGGAGGCCTTCACGCGCGGGCATGTGGCGGGAGCGAGTCTGGGATGAGGACGCTGGTGCTCGAAGGCTTCGGCAACTTCGGCGCGCGCGTCGGCCGCCCGGCCGACGACGAGCGCCTGCTGCGTCTGAGCCTCGTCCCGGTGAACAGGCAGGGTCGCCAGGCCTGAACCGTCCCGGGATGCGCGCCCGTGCGGTTTTCACGCAGACTTCACACACGCCGCGATTGCTTCACAGACAGCCTGGAGACTGCCAGGCGCCAACAAAAACACCGGGGGAGCTTCCATGCTTCAAGTTGCCAATCGAAAACTCGCGTCGCTCAGCGACGTGCTCTTCACCGGGCTGGGCCGCGCGCTCGGCTTCCTGCGCCCGCTCGCGCGCGGGCTCATCGGTTCCTGGCGACCCCCGGGCTGGCTGCGCATCGCGGGTGCCCTGCTGCTGCTCGGACTGCAATGGCTGCAGCAGCGGCTCGCCTGGGTGCTGCTGCTGGTGCTGCTGGCGTTCGCGGGATGGATGGCCAGCCCGCAGCTCCTGAAGTGGTGGCATGGCCTCACGCCCGATCGCGTCGAGCCCATCGTGGCGACTGCGCAGATCGTGCCGCCGCCGCGCACGCAGATCGAGCTCGACAAGGGGCCCAATCCGGTCGTCATCAACTTCTCGGCCTCGGTCGCGCCGATCGCGCGTGTCGGCCAGGAGGCGACGGGCGTCGGCATCGAGCCGGCCATCGCGGGCCGCTGGACCTGGACCGATGCCAAGAAGCTGGAGTTCCTGCCCGCGCAGGATTGGCCGGTGGGCCAGGCCTACAAGGTGCAGCTCTCGAAGGAGGCGCTCGCGCCGCACATCGAGATCGAGCAGCGCAAGTACGACTTCAGCTCGGCCGAGTTCAGCGCCCGCATCGCCGGCGCCGAGTTCTATCAGGACCCGGTGCAGGCCAACGTGCGGCGCGCGCTGTTCCAGGTGCGCTTTTCGCATCCCGTGAACACCGCCGAGTTCGAGAAGCGGCTGGTGCTGACCTATGACCAGGCCTGCAGCAGCTCGTTCTTCAGCGTCGGCAAATGCGCGAGCGAGAAGTTCACGGTCAGCTACGACAAGCTGCGCCTCACGGCCACGGTCCAGTCCGAGCCCCTGCCCATTCCCGAGAAGACCCGCCCCGTGCTGCTGAGCCTCACCGCCGGCGCGGTGGCGCAGAAGGGCGGCCCGGGCCAGCGCAACGACGTCTCGCGCGCGGTCGACATCCCCGGCCTCTTCAGCCTCGATATCGCGAGCGTCGAACCCACCATCGTCACCGGCGAGAACGGCGAGCCCGAGCACGTGATGCACGTCAGCGCCTCGATGCCGGTGCACGAGCGCGAGATGGCGCGCCTGGTGCAGGCCTGGCTGCTGCCGGCCACCGAAGATCCCAAGGGCGACCCGGAAGACAAGTTCGACTGGTCCGCCGATCCCGCGAAGATCACCGACGCGGTGCTGCGCCGCGCGAAGAAGATCGGCCTGCAGCCGATCGCCAGCGAGCGCGAGGTGACCGAGACGGTCAGCTTCCGCCTGCCGCAGGCCGAGGGCGGGCGCTACCTGCTGGTGCGCGTGGCCAAGGGCCTGAAGACGCCCGGCGGCTACCAGCTCGGCACGGCCTTCCAGAGCGTGCAGCTGCTCAAGACCTTCGCGCCCGAGCTCACGATCATGAGCCAGGGCTCGCTGCTCGCGCTGTCGGGCGAACGCAAGCTGCCGATCCTGGTGCGCGACCTGCCGGGCGTGCGCGTCGAGATCGGGCGCCTGCTGCCGCAGCAGCTGCAGCACCTGGTGACGCAGAGCAACGGCGATTTCTCGCATCCCAAGTTCTACGGCGGCCTCGGCTCCGACAACCTGGTCGACCGCTTCGAGAAGCAGATCCCGCTGGCCATTCCGCCCGGCAAGGCGCACTACGAGACGGTCGATTTCGCCGAGTACCTGCGCAGCGACATCAGCGACCGGCGCGGCGTGTTCCTGCTCAAGGTGCAGGGTTTCGATCCCAAGGCGAAGAAGAAGCCCGAGGGCGAAGCGGACGCCAGCGAGGCGTCGTCCGAGGACGAGGAGCAGCAGTCGTCCGGCGAGGACGAGGGCAACCCCGAGAGCGGCAACCCCGAGGACCAGAAGGACGAGCGGCTGGTGCTGGTCACCGACCTGGGCATCGTCGCCAAGAAGTCGCTCGACGGCACGCGCGACGTGTTCGTGCAGAGCATCGCCAACGGCCAGCCCGTGGGCGGCGCGCTGGTCGAGGTGTGGGGCCGCAACGGCATGATCGTGGCGTCGCAGGCCACCGACGCCACGGGCCGCGCGAAGCTGCCCAACCTCGCGGGCTTCCAGCGCGAGAAGCAGCCGGTGGTGCTGGTGGTGCGCAAGGACGGCGACCTGAGCTTCCTGCCCTTCAACAAGACCGACCGCACGCTCGACATCTCGCGCTTCGACGTCGGCGGCCTGCGCGCGGCCGGCGTGCCGAACCAGATGACGGCCTATGTCTTCAGCGACCGCGGCATCTACCGACCGGGCGACACCATGCACATCGCGATGATGGTGAAGGCCGGCAACTGGGGCACCTCGCTGCGCGACCTGCCGCTCGAAGCCGAGATCATCGATGCGCGCGGCCTGAGCGTGCGGCGCGAGAAGCTGCGCCTCGGCCCCGGCGGCGCGGCCGAGATCGCGCACGCCACGCAGGACACCTCGCCCACCGGCAACTACACCGTCAACCTCTACCTGCCGCGCGAGTCCTCGCCCGGCGCGCCCGAGGTGCAGGGGTTGCTGCTGGGCAGCACCACGGTGAAGGTGCAGGAGTTCCTGCCCGACCGCACCAAGGTCACGGCCAAACTCAGCAGCGAAATCGCCGAAGGCTGGGTGAAGCCCAAGGACATGAAGGCGCTGATCGACGTGCAGAACCTCTTCGGCACGCCCGCGCCCGACCGCAAGGTCGAGGGCACGCTCACGCTGAGCCCGGCCTTCCCGGTGTTCCGCGCCTTCGCCGACTACGCCTTCTTCGATCCGCAGCGCGCGGCCGAGAAGCAGGTGGACGACCTGGGCAGCGTGCAGACCAGCGCCGAGGGCAAGGCCGAGTTCGACCTGCGGCTGTCGCGCTTCGAATCCGCAACCTACCAGGTGCACGTGCTGGCCAAGGCCTTCGAGCCCGAGGGCGGGCGCAGCGTGTCGGCCGAGGCGCGCACGCTGGTGAGCGACCTGCCCTACCTGGTGGGCGTCAAGGTCGACGGTGACACCGGCTACGTGAGCAAGGGCGCTGCGCGCAACGCGCACGTGATCGCGATCGACCCGCAGGCGAAGAAGACCGCGGTGGCCGATCTCGTGCTGCAGCGCGTGGAGCGCAAGGTGCTGTCGGTGCTGATCAAGCAGGACAACGGCCTGTACCGCTACGAATCGCGCCGCAAGGAGATCGTGCTCGACGAGAAGCCGCTGGCCATCGCCGCGGCCGGCAACAACGTGGCGCTCGACACCGGCACGCCGGGCAACTTCGCCTACGTGGTGCGCAATGCCGGCGGGCTCGAGCTCAACCGCGTCGAGTACAGCGTGGCGGGCAATGCCAACGTCAGCCGTTCGCTCGACCGCAATGCCGAGCTGCAGCTCACGCTCGACCGCAAGGACTACGAACCCGGGCAGGAGATCGAGGTCAGCATCCGCGCACCCTACGTCGGCGCGGGCCTCATCACCATCGAGCGCGACAAGGTCTATGCGCATGCCTGGTTCAAGACCGACAAGACCGCCTCGGTGCAGAAGATCGTGCTGCCCAAGGACTTCGAGGGCACCGGCTACATCAACGTGCACTTCGTGCGCGACCCGGCCTCGGACGAGGTCTACATGAGCCCGCTCTCCTACGGCATCGCGCCCTTCGCCACCAGCCTGTCGAAGCGAACCGCCAACCTGCAGCTCACGAGCACCGAGCTCGTGAAGCCCGGCCAGACGGTGAAGATGAAGCTCACCAGCGACCAGCCCACGCGCGCCGTGGTGTTCGCGATCGACGAGGGCATCCTGCAGGTGGCGCGCTACAAGACGCCCGACCCGCTCAAGCACTTCTTCCAGAAGCGCGCGCTCGAGGTCGGCACGCTGCAGACGCTCGACCTGATCCTGCCCGAGTTCAAGAAGCTGATGCAGGGCGCCGCGCCCGGCGGCGATGGCGAAGGCGAGCTCGGCAAGCACCTGAACCCGTTCAAGCGCAAGCGCGACAAGCCGGTGGCCTACTGGTCGGGCCTGGTCGACGTGAACGGCAGCCGCGAGTTCAGCTACACCGTGCCCGAGAGCTTCAACGGCAGCCTGCGCGTGATGGCGGTGGCCGTGAACGACGAGACCACGGCCGCGAAGAGCACCCGCACCACGGTGCGCGGCGACATGGTGATCCTGCCGAACGCGCCGCTTGCCATGGCGCCCGGCGACACGGTCGAGGTCGGCGTCGGCCTGGCCAACAACATCGCGGGCTCGGGCAAGGAAGCGCCCATCGCGCTCACGCTCACCGCCTCGGGCGGGCTCGAGGTGGTCGGCGATGCGACGCAGACGCTCAAGGTCAACGAGCGCGGCGAGGCCAGCACGAAGTTCAACGTGCGCGCCAAGCCTGGCGAGCAGGCTGTGCTGGGTTCGTCGGCGCTGGTGTTCACCTCCACGCACAAGAACTTCAGCGCGCGGCTCGCCACCGAGGTGAGCGTGCGGCCCGCCTCGCCCTTCGTCTCGCTGGTGCAGGCCGGCAGCTTCCAGCGCTCGGGCGAGATCGCGAGCAAGGGCGACTTCTATCCGAACTTCCGCCGCAGCGACCTCGCGGTGTCGGCCGCGCCCTGGGCCTTCGCCACCGGCCTCATGCAGTACCTCGAGGCCTATCCGCATGGCTGCACCGAGCAGATCACGAGCCAGACCTTCCCGGCCGTGCTGCTCTCGGGCCGGCCCGAGCTGCTGAAGGAAATGGCGCGGGGCCGCACGGCCGACCAGGGCCCGCTGCCCGAGGCGCGCAAGACGCTCGAGCGCTACCTCGTGCAACTGCGCGCGCGGCAGACGGCCGACGGCGGTTTCTCGCTGTGGCCCGGGGCAGGTGCCGATCCGTTCGCGACGCTCTATGCGGTGCATCTGCTGGTGGAAGCGCGCGACCACAAGCTGCCGGTGCCGCAGGACCTGCTGCAGCGCGCCAACACCTACCTGCAGGGCTGGCTCGGCAGCGGCGACTCGTCGCTCGACGGCTGGCGCCAGCGCACGCAGGCCGCCTACCTGCTGACGCGCCAGGGCATCGTGGTGCCGGCCGCGCTGGCCAACCTGCGCGAGACCTGGCGCAACCAGCAGTCGAAGCAGACCGCGGGCTGGAGCGACGACCTCGGCGCCGTCTACCTCGCGGCGAGCTACCAGCTCGTGAAGCAGGAGCAGGTGGCCAACGAGCTGCTCAACCCCGTGTGGGCCGACCTGCTCGCGCGCAGCGAGAAGAACCAGCGCCGCAACGTCTGGGGCCGCTACTACGACCCGCTGGTGCACGACAGCATGATGCTGCACCTGGTGGGCCGGCATTTCCCGGCGCGGCTCAAGACGCTGAAGCCCGCCGTCTGGGAAGGCATGGCCGGCATGGTGCGCGACGGCTGGTACAACAGCCTGTCGTCGGCCGCGATGCTGATGGCGGTCGATGCCTACTTCGACGCCGTGGCGCAGAACGCCGAGGGCAAGCTCACGGCCTCGGCCATCGATGCGCAGGGCAAGGCCGCGGCGCTCGCGCTCGGCGCCGTCAACCCGGTGGCGCGCGCCGCGGTGCCCGCCGGCACCGCGAAGCTGGGCCTCGCGAACGACAGCGACTTCAACCTCTACTACAGCTGGACCGAACAGGGCTTCGAACGCAAGCTGCCCGACACCGCGGTGAACCAGGGACTCGAGGTGTTCCACGAGGTGCTCGACGCCAAGGGCAATCCCGTCACCAAGGTGAAGCTCGGCGAAGAGGTCACCGTGCGGGTGCGCGTGCGCAGCCTCGAGCGGCCGCAGATCGCCGACGTCGCGCTGGTCGACCTGCTGCCCGGCGGCCTCGAGCCCGTGCTGCAGGCCGTGGGCGACGATGCCGAGGGCGAGAACGCCGACGCACCGGTCTGGAAGAAGCGCCTGGGCGGCAACGGCTCGTGGAAGGTGCAGTACGCCGACATCCGCGAGGACCGCGTGGTGTTCTACGGCAGCGTCGACAAGAACCTGCTCGAAGTGACCTACAAGGCGCGCGCCACCAACGTCGGCGACTTCGTGGTGCCCGCGGCCTATGGCGAGGCGATGTACGACCGGCGCATCTACGCGCGCTCGGCCGGTGCGCGCTTCCAGGTGGTCGCGAACTGAGGCCGGAGCGGAACGCGGCATGACCCGGACCCTCGCGCGTCGAGCCCTGATCGCGGGCGTGCTGCTGGCCCTGCTGCTCGCGCTGCTGCGGCTGTGGCCTCATGCCCCGCTCAGCGAGACCGTGGGCAGCTCGCGCGCCGTCTACGCGCGTGGCGGCGAGCTGCTGCGGCTCACGCTCGCGGCCGACGAGCAGTACCGGCTGTGGGTGCCGCTCGATCGCATCTCGCCCACCCTGATCGACGCGGTGCTGCTCTACGAGGACCGGCGCTTCTACGCCCACCCGGGCGTCAATCCCGCGGCGCTGGTGCGCAGCGCCTGGCGCATCGCGAGCGGCGAGCGTCGCCAGGGCGGCTCCACCCTCACGATGCAGCTCGCGCGCCGGCTCTACGGCATCGACAGCCGCACGGCCGGCGGCAAGGTCGCGCAGATCGCCGCCGCGCTGTGGATCGAGGCGCGCCACGGCAAGCGCGAGATCCTCGAGGCCTACCTCAACACCGCGCCCTACGGCGGCAACATCGAGGGCGTGCAGGCCGCGAGCCTGATCTATTTCCGCAAGGATGCCGCCAGGCTCAGCCTGCCCGAGGCGCTCACGCTCGCGGTGATTCCGCAGAACCCGGTCAAGCGCATCGCCGAGCGCGGCCGCAACACCGAGCTGCAGGCCGCGCGCGAACGCCTCTGGGCGCTGTGGGCCGAGCGCGATCCCGCCGCGCGCCAGCATGCGCCCGACGCGCAGCTCGTGCTCTCGGCGCAGTCGCGCGGCAGCCTGCCCTTCCTGGCGCCGCACCTCACCGACATGTTGCTCGCGCAGCCGCGAAGCGATGCCGGCGTCGCGGCGCCGGTCGAGATCCGCGCCACCCTCGACCTGCGCATGCAGTCCACGCTCGAGCGCGTGATGGCCCAGTACCTGCGCACGCATGCCGACGTCGGCATGAACAACGCGAGCGCGCTGCTGCTCGATGCCTCGACCATGCAGGTGCGCGCGCTGATCGGCTCGGCCGACTGGCACGACGATGCCATCGCGGGCCAGGTCAACGGCACCCAGGCCAAGCGCTCGCCGGGCTCCACGCTCAAGCCCTTCATCTACGCGCTAGCGCTCGACCAGGGGCTGCTGCATCCGAAGACCATGCTGAAGGATGCGCCGACCGCCTTCGGTCCCTACACGCCCGAGAACTTCGACCATCGCTTCGCGGGGCCGTTGTCGGCACAGGAGGCGCTGATCCGCAGCCGCAACGTGCCCGCGGTCGCGGTGGCCGCGAAGCTCTCGAAGCCGGGCCTCTACGACTTCATGCGGCTGGCCGGCGTGCAGAAGCTGCAGAGCGAATCGCACTACGGCCTCGCGCTGGTGCTCGGAGGCGGCGAGGTCACTCCCGAGGAGCTCGCGGGCCTCTACGGCACCCTGGCCAATGGCGGCATCGCGCAGCCGCTGCGCTACACCGAGCCCGCGCCCGACGAGCGGCCCGCGCAGCCGCTGCGACTGCTGAGCGAAGAGGCTTCTTTCATCACGCTCGACATGCTGCGCCAGACGCCGCGCCCCGACACCACCCTGCCCGCGCGGCCCGCCATAGCCTGGAAGACCGGCACCTCCTGGGGCTTTCGCGACGCCTGGACCGCGGGCGTGTTCGGTCGCCACGTGCTGGTGGTGTGGGTCGGCAACTTCGATGGCAGCAGCAACCCCGCGCTGGTGGGCGTCGACGCGGCCGCGCCGCTGTTCCTGCGCATGGTCGACGCGCTGCGCGCCGAGCGGCTCGATCCCGGCGAGGTTGCCGTCACGCAGCCGGCCAACCTGCGTCAGGTCGAGGTTTGCGCCGCCACCGGCGGCCTGCCCGATGCGCTGTGCCCGGTGCGCACGCGCACCTGGTTCATCGCCGGCAAGTCGCCGATCCAGGTCAGCAACCTGCACCGCGCCGTGTGGGTCGACGAGACCACGGGCAAGGTGGTCTGCGGTCCGCAACCGAATGCGCGCCAGCAGGTGGTCGAGCAGTGGGGCAGCGACATGCGCCGCCTGTTCCGCCAGGCCGGCCTGCCGCGCGCCAGCGTGCCCGCCGACGGCTGCGAGCAGAAGGACGCGGGCGCGCCCGAGGCCGCCCCGCTCATCAGCTCGCCGCTGCGCGGCGTGCGCCACACGCTGCGCGTGGCCAGGCCCGAGCCGCTGGTGCTGCGCGCCGAGGCCGCGGCCGGCACGCAGACCCTCTACTGGTTCGCCGACGACGCGTTGGTCGGCCGTGCCGCGCCCGGCGAGGGCATCGCCTGGATGCCGGACCTGGCCGAGTCGGGACGGCGCTACGTGCTGCGCGTGGTCGACGACCAGGGGCGGGCCGAGTCGCGTGAAGTGATCGTCGATATCGCACCTTAGTGGCAGTCATGTCACCGCGGCGTCACGCGTGGTCGGCAAGGTCTCGCGTTTTCGACTCGGACTCCCGACCTCCATGAAGAAGACGCGCCTTTCCCTCCTCGCCCTGGCCGCCGCCGCTGCGTTCGCCGCCACCGGTGCCTCGGCCCAGACCGCCTTCCCCGCCACCCTCGCCGGCCATGCCGTGCTGCCCGCGCAGAGCTTCGTCGCCGCGCCCAAGGACGCACCGGCCGACCTGCAGGTCAGCGGCAAGTTCACCACGCCGAAGCGCGTGGAAGCCATCGGCAGCGTCGAGGGCCTCTCGGGCGGCCGCGGCACCGGCGTGTCGCTGCCCTTCAAGGGCCAGCCGCTGCAGGGCCACTCGGGCATCAAGAAGATGGACGACGGCAGCTTCTGGATCCTCACCGACAACGGTGCCGGCGCGAAGGCCAACTCGCCCGACTTCATGCTCTACCTCAACCACTACAAGGTCGACTTCAAGAGCGGCAAGTTCCAGCGCCTGGCCACCGTGTTCCTGCACGACCCCGACAAGAAGGTGCCGTTCCGCATCGTCCACGAGGGCAGCAAGCAGCGCTACCTGACCGGCTCCGACTTCGATCCCGAGAGCTTCCAGTTCGCCGGCGGCGCGCTGTGGATCGGCGAGGAGTTCGGGCCCTACCTGATCAAGGCCGACCTCAAGGGCAAGGTGCTCGCCGTGTTCGACACCCAGGTCGACGGCAAGGTCGTGCGCTCGCCCGACAACCCCGCCGTGACCACGCCCGGCGTGCCCGGCGGCGCGGTCGACTTCCAGATCAAGCGTTCCAAGGGCTTCGAGGGCATGGCCGCCTCGAAGGACGGCAGCAAGCTCTACGCGCTGCTCGAAGGCCCGGTGTGGAACGCCGAGGCCAAGGACTTCGAGAAGGTCGAGGGCAAGGAAGCGCTGCGCGTGCTCGAGTTCGACGTGGCGGGCGAGAAGTGGACCGGCCGCCACTGGAAGTACGTGCTCGAGGCCAACGGCAACGCCATCGGCGACTTCAACATGATCGACGGCACCACGGGCCTGATCATCGAGCGCGACAACGGCGAAGGCACCAGCGACAAGGCCTGCCCCGAAGGCCAGAAGCGCAACGACTGCTTCCACGACATCGCGAAGTTCAAGCGCGTCTACAAGGTCGAGCTCGGCGACGCCAACGTCGGCGGCCCGGTGCGCAAGATCGGCTACATCGACCTGCTGAACATCGCCGACCCCGACAAGCTCGCGCGCAAGCCGCTCAACGACGGCGTGCTCAAGTTCCCGTTCTTCACCATCGAGAACGTCGACGTGGTGGATGCCACCCACATCGTCGTCGGCAACGACAACAACCTGCCCTTCTCGAGCAGCCGCGAGCCGAACAAGGCCGACGACAACGAGCTGGTGTTGCTGGAGGCGGGGGCGCTGCTGCAGGCGAAGTGAGCGGCGGGAGCGCCCGCTATCGCCCTGCGCCCGGGTCGAGATAGCAGGGTGTTTCCTTGGGGGAATCGTGCCAGATGAGTATTATTCTCATTCTCCCGGCCTTGGCCTTTCCCCTTTTTCCATGACTTCCCGAACGACTTCGCCCGCCGTCCGGCGCGCGGCGTGAGCGCCGGCCTGCGCTATCGCCTCGGCGTGGCCTCGCGCGCCGTCGCCGCCATCGCCGGCGGCTACGGCGTGGCCGCGCTCTCCGCCGCCGCGCTCGCGCTGTGCCTGCCCGCCGCCTTCGGCATGGCGCGCAGCGAAGCCGCGATGACCGGCACGCTGGCCTCCTTCCTGGTGTTCGCGATCGCGGTGATGTGGGTGTTCGCGGCGCGCAGCGCGTGGCGCGCCTGGATCGGCCTGGTCATCGCCGCGGCGCCGCTGGGCGCGCTGCTGCTCGTGTTGCCGACGCCGGGAGCGGGCGCATGAAGGAAGGCTTCCGCCAGTCGATGGCCTGGCTGCACACCTGGTCGGGCCTGTTGGTCGGCTGGGTGCTGTTCATGGTGTTCGCGGCCGGCACGGCCTCGTACTTCAAGGACGAGATCACGCTGTGGATGAAGCCCGAGCTGCACGGCCTCTCGCGCGCGCCGGTGCCGCAGGTGCAGGCCACCGAGGGCGCCTACGCCTACCTGCAGCAGCACGCGGCCGACTCGCCGCGCTGGTTCATCACGCTGCCCACCGAGCGCGAGCCCTCGACCAGCCTGTTCTGGACCCGGCCCGCGCCGCCGGCCGGCTCGCCGCCGCGCGACCGGCGCGATCGCTTCGGCCGCGCGGTGCTCGACGCGGCCAGCGGCCAGCCCTCGGCGGCGGTGCGCGAGACGCGCGGCGGCGAGTTCTTCTACCGCCTGCACTTCGACCTGCACTACATGCCCGCGATCTGGGGCCGCTGGATCGTCGGCTTCTGCGCGATGTTCATGCTGGTGGCGATCCTCAGCGGCATCGTCACGCACAAGCGCATCTTCAAGGACTTCTTCACCTTCCGGCCGAAGAAGGGCCAGCGCTCGTGGCTCGACGCGCACAACGCGACCGCGGTGCTCGCACTGCCCTATCACGCGATGATCACGTACACCGGCCTCGTCACGCTGATGTTCATGTACATGCCCTGGGGCCCGCAGGCGGCCTACAAGGACAGCGGCGGCACGCAGGCCTTCTTCTCCGAGGCCTTCGCGGGCGGCGTGCGCGAGCAGTTCAAGGCCGCGGGCCAGAAGGCGCCGATGGCACCGGTCGCGCCGATGCTCGCGCAGGCTTCCGCGCACTGGGGCGGCGCGCCGGTCGGCCGCCTCACGGTCAACTCGCCGAACGATGCCAATGCGACGGTCATCGTGCGCCGCGCCGAAGGGCCGCAACTGGGGTCCGAGCAACCGTCGATGGTCTTCAACGGCGTGACCGGCGCCCTGGTCGGTGCCTACGGCGACAGCATGCGGCCCGCCGTCGAGACGCGCAGCGTGCTCTACGGCCTGCACATCGGCCGCTTCGGCGATCCGCTGCTGCGTGCGCTGTTCTTCATCTCGGGCCTCGCGGGTTGCCTGATGGTCGCCACCGGCCTCCTGCTGTGGGCCGTGAAGGAGCGCCAGAAGTTCGCGAAGCGGCTCAAGCAGGGCGGCCGCGTGAGCTTCGGCCTGCGGCTGGTCGACGGGCTCAACCTCGGCGCGATCGCGGGCCTGCCGCTCGCGATGGCCGCCTTCTTCTGGGCCAATCGGCTGGTGCCGTTCGACACGGCCGACCGCGGCGCGGCCGAGATCGGCTGGTTCTTCGCGGTCTGGGGCGCGGCCGCGCTGCTGGGTCTCGCGCGGCCCACGCTGCGCATGTGGCAGGCGCAGCTCGCCGCGGGCGCGCTGCTGTTCGCGCTGCTGCCGGTGCTCAACGCCTTCACCGGGCCGGCGCCGCTCACGGTCAGCCTGCGTTCGGGCCCGAGCGCCGTCGCCGGCTTCGACCTGGTGTCGATCGCGCTGGGCCTGGGGCTCGCGGGCGCGGCCTGGATGGTGGAGCGCAAGCGGCGCAAGGCCCTGAGCGCTTCGGCGAAGAAAGCCGTGAAGGCCGGCCCGGCCGATGACGCGGTGGAATCGCCTTCGCTCGCCACCTCGGGCCAGGGATCGTGATGAACGCCTTGCTGATCGCGACGGTGTTCGCCGCTTCGCTCGCGGGCTTCTGCGCGCTGGGCCTCGCAATGGACCGCCACAGCGAGGACGTCTTCGGCCGCGGCAGCACGCCCGGCCCGTGGCGCCGCTGGCTGCAGCTCGGCGGCAGCGTGGCGCTGTGCCTGTCGCTCGTCGCCAGCCTGCGCGCCGCCGGCCATTCGATCGGCTGGGTGCTCTGGTTCGGCGCGCTCACGGCGGCCGCGCAGACGGTGGTGGGGCTGTTGAGCTATGCGCCGCGCCGCTTCCACTGGGTGGCGTCGGCGGCGGCGGCGATCGCGGTGCTGGCGGGGCTCGGGTGCCTGGTGTTGGCCGCGCTGGGCGACTGAGCCTCTCTCACTCCCCGCGGCGCGTCGAGGTGCCGCCATGCAGCACCCCCTGCGTCATCGGCAGCGCCATGAAGTCGTGCGGAAAGCCCAGTGCGATCGCGCTCGCCGCATCAAGCCGTCGCAGCGCCTGTGCATTGAGTTCGACCTCGAGCGCTCCGAGGTTGTCCTCGAACTGCGCGAAGGTGCGCGCGCCGATGATCGGCATCACCGTCGGCCCGCGCCGGTGCAGCAGCCAGGCCAGCGCGATCTGCGCGCTCGAGCGGTCCTGCTCCTTCGCGATCTGTGCCACCACGTCGGCGATGGCGAGGGCGCGTTCCGAGAGCGCGCCGTTGCCCACGGCCACGTCCTTGCGCGTGCCGGTCACGCGCGGGTCGAGGCCCTTGGCGTGGTCGAGGTCGGCGCGGCTGTACTTGCCGGTCAGCACGCCACTGCCCAGCGGCGACCAGGCCATCACGCCGAGGCCGAGCTCGCGCGCCATCGGCAGCAGCTCGCGCTCCACGGTGCGCTCGATCAGGCTGTACTCGATCTGCAGTGCCACCAGCGGCGCCCAGCCGCGCAGTTCGGCCAGGGTCTGCATGCGCGCGACCTGCCAGGCGGGCGTATCGGAGATGCCCGCGTGGAGCACCTTGCCCGCGCGCACGAGGTCGTCGAAGGCGCGCATCACTTCGTCGAAGGGCGTCAGGCCGTCCCAGATGTGCAGGTACAGCAGGTCAATGTAGTCGGTGCCCAGGCGCTTCAGGCTGGCCTCGACCGAGCGCACCATGTTGCGCCGGTGGTTGCCGCCCGCGTTGGGATTGCCGGGCTGCATGTTGAGCGTGTACTTGGTGGCCAGCACCACCGACTCGCGCCGGTCGGCGAGGAACTGGCCCAGCAGCCGCTCCGAGCTGCCGTTGGTATAGAAGTTGGCGGTGTCGACGAAGTTGCCGCCGCGTTCGAGGTAGGCGTCGAACATGCGGCGCGATTCGCCGGCGTCGGCGCCCCAGCCCCAGTCGCTGCCGAAGGTCATGGTGCCGAGCGAGATCGGGCTGACGCGCAGGCCCGAGCGGCCGAGGGTGAGGTAGTCGTCGAGTTGCATGGGGATGTCCTTTCGAGGGGGAAGGCGCCGCGGTGCGCGAGCGCCATGGACTCGAATGTCGTTCCACCATTGCATTGAAAAAAGACCGCTGTGCTTGATGCTTTGTGAAGCCTCTCTTCATAATGCCCACATGTCCCCCGACCTTCTCCCCGCCATCGCCGCCTTCGCCCGCGTGGCCCATCACGCCAGCTTCACGCGCGCGGCCGAGGAACTCGGCGTCTCGCCCTCGGCGCTGTCGCAGACCGTGCGCACGCTCGAGGCCAAGCTCGGCGTGCGGTTGCTCGACCGCAGCACGCGCAGCGTCGGCGCGACCGAGCTGGGCCGGCAGTTCCTCGAGGGCGTGCGGCCGGCGCTCGCGGCGCTGGCACAGGCAGTGGAGGGCATCGACGAGGCACGCGACAAGCCGGCGGGGCTGCTGCGCCTGAACGTGGCGCGGGTCTCGGCCGAGCTGCTGCTCTATCCGCACTTCGGCGATTTCGCCGCGGCCTATCCAGACATCGTGCTCGAGCTGGTCTGCGACAACCGCATGGTCGACCTGGTCGAGGGCGGCTTCGATGCGGGCATCCGGCTCGGCGAGAGCCTGGCGCAGGACGTGGTGGCGCTGCCGATCGCGGGGCCGCAGCGCATGGTGAGCTTCGCCGCGCCGCGTTACCTGGAGGGACGGACGCCGCCGCGCACGCCCGAGGACCTGCGCGAGCACCGCTGCCTCAACTTCCGGCTCACGACCGGCGGTCTCTACCGCTGGGAGTACGCGCAGGACGGCCGCGAGCTCGACGTGGAGGTGGCGGGGCCGGTGATCGCCAACGACAGCGAGGTGCTGCTGGCGGCCGCGCGCGCCGGCGCGGGCATCGGGGTGGCCTTCGAGGGCACGGTGCGCGAGGACTTCGACAGCGGCCGGCTGGTGCCGCTGCTCGAGCCGTGGTGGCCGACCTTCCCGGGCTTCTATCTCTACTACCCGAGCCGCGCGCAGATGCCGCGCAAGCTGCGGGTGTTCATCGACTTCCTGCAGGCGCGACATGCGCCGCAGCGCGCGGCGCTCAGGCTCGCATCAGCGCCTCGATCTCGTCCGCCTTCACCGGCACGCCGCGCGAAATGAGCTCGCAGCCGGTGGCCGTGACGATGGCGTCGTCTTCGGTGCGGATGCCGATGTTGTGGAACTGCTCGGGCACGCCGTCGGCGGGGCGCACGTAGATGCCGGGTTCGAGCGTGAGCACCATGCCGGGCTGCAGGATGCGGCTCGGGCGGTTCTTGATGAGCTCGTTCGACAGCGGATCCTTGCGTTCGCTGACCTCGCCGACCTGCGTGGGCTCGACGTAGCTGCCGCAGTCGTGCACGTCCATGCCGAGCCAGTGGCCGGTGCGGTGCATGTAGAACTGGAAGTAGGCGCGGCTGTCGATCACGTCGTCGAGGCCGCCGACCTTGTTGGCGTCGAGCAGGCCCAGGTCGAGCATGCCCTGCGCGAGCACGCGCACGGCGGCGTCGTGCGGGTCGTTGAAGCGGTTGCCGGCCTTGGTGGCGGCGGCCGAGGCGTCCTGGCTCGCGAGCACGAGGTCGTACAGCGCGCGCTGCGGGCCGGTGAACCTGCCGTTGGCGGGAAAGGTGCGCGTGATGTCGCTGGCGTAGCCGTCGAGCTCGCAGCCGGCGTCGATCAGCACCAGCTCGCCGTCGCGCACGGGCGCCGCATCGGCGCGGTAATGCAACACGCAGGCGTTGGCGCCGGCCGCGACGATGGAACCGTAGGCCGGGTATTGCGAGCCGCCGAGGCGGAACTCGTGCAGCAGCTCGGCGTCGAGGTGGTACTCGCGCACGTCCTTGCCCTCGCGCAGCATGCGCGCCGACAGCTGCATCGCGCGGATGTGGGCGCGGGCGCTGATCTGGGCGGCGCGGCGCATGATGTCCTGCTCGTGCGCGTCCTTCACCAGGCGCATCTCGTCGAGCGGACCGCACAGGTCGCGCTGCTCCTCGGGGCACAGCGCGCCGTAGCGCACGCGCGCGCGCACCGACTGCAGCCAGCCGTCGACGCGGGTCTCGAGGCCCTTGTGGGTGGCGAACGGATACCAGACGACCGACCGGTTCTCGAGCAGCTTGGGCAGCTTCGCATCGAGCTCGGTGACCGAGAAGGCCTCGTCGAGGCCGAGCGCCTCGGGCGCGGCGTCGGGGCCGAGCCGGTAGCCATCCCAGATCTCGCGCTCCAGGTCCTTGGGCGCGCAGAACAGCGTGGCGCGGCCGTCGCCGCCGAGCACCAGCCAGGCATTGGGCTCGGTGAAGCCGGTCAGGTAGTAGAAGTAGCTGTCGTGGCGGAACAGGAAGTCGCTGTCGCGGTTGCGCTGGCGTTCGGGCGCGGTCGGGATGATCGCGATGCCGTCCTTGCCCAGTTGCGAGGCGAGGCGAGCGCGGCGCTCGGCGTAGATCTTCTTGGTGTCGGTGGTGGTCATCGCGTGGAGACTTCCTGTGAGACGGGCTGGCTACGAAGGCCGGTTGAGTTCGGCGAGGCGCTCGGGCGTTCCCACGTCGGTCCAGGGGCCGGTGTAGAGCTCGGCGCTCACCAGGCCATTGTCCATCGCGGCACGCAGGATCGGCGCCAGCGGGGCTTTGACGCCGCCGGGGTTGCCGCCAGGGATGGCGCAGTACGGCGGCGCGAACAGCGCGGCGCGGTACAGGCCGATGGTCGAAAAGGTGTGGCGCGGGCCGTCCGGCGTGTTGAGCGCGAGGCCCTCGGCCGAGAGGCCGAAGTCGCCCTTCGGGTTGTGCGCGGGATTGGGCACCAGCCACAGGTGCGCGAGCTTGCCGCCCGCCACGAAGCGCTCGACCGCGGCCTGGGTGAAGACGAAGCCGGGCGCGAACACGTCGCCCGCCGCGACCCAGAACGGATCGCCCAACAGCGGCAGCGCGCGCACGATGCCGCCCGCGGTCTCGAGCGCGCCGCCGAAGTCGCAGGCCTCGTCGGAGTATGAAATCGATAGCGCCACCTCGCCGCCCAGCAACGGTTTCGGGCCGAAGTGGCCAGAGATCCGGTCGCCGAGCCAGGCGGTGTTGAGCACCAGCTCGGTGAAGCCGCCGGCCGCCAGCGCCTCCATCGGCCATTGCATCAGCGGCTTGCCGCGAACCTCGAGCAGGGGCTTGGGGGTGGTGTCGGTCAGCGGCCGCATGCGCTCGCCGCGACCGGCCGCGAGCACCATGGCCTTGGCCGCCACCGTCGCGTTCCCGCTCAAGCGCCGGCCGCCACGCGCCCGCGTTGCAGCTCGTTGCGTTCGCTGTGGCGCGGGCGGAACAGCGAGACCAGGCAGTCCATCAGCGCATGCGCCTTGGCCGAATGGTCGCCGCCGAAGTTGCAGACGTAGACGTCGAGCGTGACGGCGCGCTGCTCGGGCCAGGTGTGCAGGCACAGGTGCGATTCGGCCAGCAGCACGGTGGCGGTGACGCCGCCCGGGCCGTGCGCGGTGGCCGGGAAGCCGTGGACCAGCTTGCCCACCGGCTGCAGCCCCGCGGCCGACACGGCCTTGAGGCAGACGGCGCCGAGCGCCTCGCCGTCGGTGAGCCACTGCGCGCCGCATTGGCAGTCGTGAAGGTCGGCGGTGAGGTGCAGCCCGTGCATATGTCCGCGACTTTAGTACATCGCCCATGCGGGAAAACGCGGGTCCGGCCGGCTGCGCAAAATAAGCGCAGAGGGGTGTAAAGAGGCTGTCGGTGCCGGTTCGGGCTCGCCCGGTAAAATCGCGGGTTCTCCCGAGTCCCTCCCACCCAACTCCCCCGAAAGTTCCCTGCCCATGGCCAACCAAGCCCTGATGGCCAACGCGATCCGCGCGTTGGCGATGGATGCCGTTCAACAAGCCAACTCCGGACATCCGGGCGCACCGATGGGGATGGCCGACATGGCCGTCGCGCTGTGGGGCGAGCACCTGCGCTACAACCCCGCCAACCCGCACTGGTTCGACCGCGACCGCTTCGTGCTGTCGAACGGCCATGCCTCGATGCTGCTGTACGCGGTGCTGCACCTGACCGGCTACGACCTGCCGATCGACGAGCTCAAGAACTTCCGCCAGCTGCACAGCAAGACCGCGGGCCACCCCGAGGTCGACGTGACCCCCGGCGTGGAAACCACCACCGGCCCGCTGGGCCAGGGCATCACCAATGCCGTGGGCTTCGCGCTGGCCGAGAAGCTGCTGGCCGCCGAGTTCAACCGCCAGGGCCACGACATCGTCGACCACCACACCTACGCCTTCCTGGGCGACGGCTGCATGATGGAAGGCATCAGCCACGAAGCCTGCGCCCTGGCCGGCGCCTGGCACCTCAACAAGCTGATCGCGCTGTACGACGACAACGGCATCAGCATCGACGGCCAGGTCAAGCCCTGGTTCATCGACAACACGGAAGAGCGCTTCAAGGCCTACGGCTGGAACGTCATCGGCCCGATCGACGGCAACGACGCCCAGGCCGTGTCGAAGGCCATCGCCGAGGCGAAGAAGGAAACCTCGCGCCCCACGCTGATCGCCTGCAAGACCACCATCGGCAAGGGCAGCCCGAACCGCGCCGGCACCGCCAAGGCGCACGGCGAGGCGCTCGGCGCCGAAGAGATCAAGCTCACGCGCGAAGCCCTGGGCTGGACCGCGCCGGCCTTCGAGATCCCGACCGAGGTCTATGCCGACTGGAACCACAAGGACGAAGGCCACCGCGTCGAGACCGACTGGAACGAGCGCTTCGCCGCCTACGCCGTCGCCTATCCCGAGCTGGCCGGCGAGTTCACGCGCCGCATGAAGGGCGAGCTGCCCAAGGAATTCCACCAGGTCGCGTTCGACACCGTGGTGGCCGCCCACACCAAGGCCGAGACCGTGGCCAGCCGCAAGGCCAGCCAGCTCGCGCTGGAAGCGTTCACCGCCGCGCTGCCCGAAATGCTCGGCGGCAGCGCCGACCTGACCGGCTCGAACCTCACCAACACCAAGAGCACGGCCGCGCTGCGTTTCGATCCGAAGACCGGCGCCGTGGTGCTGAACGTGCCGGCGGTCGAGGCCAAGCCCGCCGCCGAAGACGAAGCCAAGCCGGCAGCGCCGGCCGAAGCCCCGCACGGCACCATCGGCCGCCACATCAACTACGGCGTGCGCGAGTTCGGCATGGCCGCGATCATGAACGGCGTGGCGCTGCATGGCGGCTACATCCCCTACGGCGGTACCTTCCTGACCTTCAGCGACTACAGCCGCAACGCGATCCGCATGGCCGCGCTGATGAAGCGCCGCGTGATCCACGTGTTCACGCACGACTCCATCGGCCTGGGCGAAGACGGCCCGACGCACCAGTCGATCGAGCATGCCGCCTCGCTGCGGCTGATCCCCAACCTCGACGTCTGGCGTCCGGGCGACACGGCCGAGACCGCCGTGGCCTGGGCCGTGGCGCTGCAGAACCAGTCGCGCCCGACCGCGCTGCTGCTGAGCCGCCAGAACATCGCCTACGCACCGAAGAGCGAACTCGGCGACATCAGCCGCGGCGCCTACGTGCTCGCCGAGCCGGAAGCGGTCGGCCTCAAGAGCAAGAAGACGGCTGCCGTCATCATCGCCACCGGCTCCGAAGTGCAGCTCGCGCTGGCCGCGCAGAAGCTGCTGGCCGAGAAGAAGATCGCGGTGCGCGTGGTGTCGATGCCCTCGACCACCACCTTCGACCGCCAGGACCTGGCCTACAAGAAGGCCGTGCTGCCGAAGAAGCTGCCGCGCATCGCGGTCGAGATGGGCTGCACCGGCGGCTGGTGGAAGTACGGCTGCGCCGCCGTCGTCGGCATCGACACGTATGGCGAATCGGCACCCGCGCCGGTGCTGTTCAAGCACTTCGGCTTCACGGCCGAGAACGTCGCCGCCACGGTCGAGGCCGCGCTGCGCGACTGAGGCAGAGCGCCTTCCGTCCGATCAAGATCAGAGAAGTTTTTCAACCTTAGGAGCAAGTCAGATGGCTATCAAACTCGGTATCAACGGCTTCGGCCGCATCGGTCGCAACGTGCTGCGCGCGGCCGTGCAGAACTTCAAGAACGACATCGAAATCGTCGCCATCAACGACCTGCTCGAGCCCGACTACCTGGCCTACATGCTGCAGTACGACTCGGTGCACGGCCGCTTCAAGGGCGAGGTCACGGTCGAGGGCAACACGCTGATCGTGAACGGCAAGAAGATCCGCCTGACGCAGGAGCGCGACCCCGCGAACCTGAAGTGGAACGAGGTCGGCGCCGACGTCGTGCTCGAGTCGACCGGCCTGTTCCTCACCAAGGAAACGGCGCAGAAGCACATCGACGCGGGCGCCAGGAAGGTGATCCTGTCGGCGCCGTCGAAGGACGACACGCCGATGTTCGTCTACGGCGTGAACGACAAGAAGTACGCCGGCGAAGCCATCGTCAGCAACGCCAGCTGCACCACCAACTGCCTGGCCCCGCTGGCCAAGGTGCTCAACGACAAGTGGGGCATCAAGCGCGGCCTGATGACCACCGTGCACGCCGCCACCGCCACGCAGAAGACCGTGGACGGCCCGAGCAACAAGGACTGGCGCGGCGGCCGCGGCATCCTGGAAAACATCATCCCGTCGTCGACGGGCGCGGCCAAGGCCGTGGGCGTGGTGATTCCCGAGCTCAACAAGAAGCTCACCGGCATGAGCTTCCGCGTGCCGACCTCCGACGTGTCGGTGGTCGACCTGACGGTCGAGCTGGTGAAGGAAGCCACGTACAAGGAAATCTGCGCCGAGATGAAGGCACAGAGCGAAGGCGCGCTCAAGGGCGTGCTGGGCTACACCGAAGACAAGGTGGTGGCCACCGACTTCCGCGGCGACCCGCGCACCTCGATCTTCGACGCCGAAGCCGGCATCGCGCTCGACGGCACCTTCGTGAAGCTCGTGAGCTGGTACGACAACGAATGGGGCTACTCGAACAAGTGCCTCGAGATGGTGAAGGTCGTCTCGAAGTAAGCCTTCGACGCCACCAGGAAAAAACGCGCTCCCCGGAGCGCGTTTTTTTTGGGCGCCGCGCGACGTTCAGCGCAGCTTCTCGTTGCGCCGTATCTCGCTCGCGAGCTGCGCTGCCATGCGTGCCGCGGCGCGGCGCGCGGCCAGGCCGAAATCGCTCTTGTATTCGTCGAACTCGGCGGTGCCGTTGCCGACCGCGCGCACCCGCGTGACCTCGGCGCCGGCGGCATCGGTGACCGTGCACTGCACCTCCGCGGTGAACGAGGTCGGCGGCCAGGCGAGCAGCGAACTGGAGCTCGAGTCGGTCGTGATCCTCGGCGTGAACACCAGCGCGATGCCGGCCGCCTGGTTGGCCTTCACGTCGTTCGCGGTGCGCAGCACCACCACGTCGCGGTACACCGCGCGCAGCGCATCGCGCACCGGCTTCTCGAGGTCGCGGTACGGGTAGTAGCTGACCTTGCTGCCGCTGCCGCCGGGCGTGACCACCTGGGTGTCGCGCTGCGCGTCGGTCATCACGTAGGCCACCTTCTTCTGCACCAGGTGCTGCAGCGAGCGCGGCGGTGCCGGGTCCGTGACCATGGTGATCGGATGGGTGCAGGCCGCGAGCAGCAGCGCGCCGAGGGCCAGGGCGGCGATGCCGGTGGCGCGCGAGAAAGCGGAAAGCAGGGACATGGCGGCGCCTCCTGTGGTTGTCGTCATGGCCGGATCGCCGCCACGAACTGCGCATCGGCATAGACCTGGCGCAGCAGCGCGCGCACCAGCCGCGGGTACTCGGCCTGGCCGGCCGGCACGGCCACCGCGCCGCCGTAACCCGACTCGAACTTGGTCTCGGCGCGGTAGGTGCGGCGCAGCCGCTGCGTGTCGGCGCGCGTGACCACGATCTCGACCTCCATGCGGCCGCCGCCGTTGAGCACGCCGAGGTCGAGCTCGTTGACGAGGATGCGCGCCGCGATGCGCGTGGGCGCCTTCGGGTCGAGGATGGAGATCTCGGCCAGGTCGCGCCGCATCGCCTCCTCGAGGTAGAGCGCGAAGCTGCCGTTGGGCGAGACCAGGCGCGTGCTGCGCATGCGCACGTTGTTGACCTTGTCCTCGGGATCGGTGGGCTGGGCGCGCGCCACCGCCACCATGCCGGGACGCGTGGCCTCGAGGCGGTCGAGCGCCTCGTAGTCGGCCGCGTAGGGCGGTGCCATCAGCGGCGCGCAGCCGCTGGCCAGCAGCACGAGCGCGGCCAGCGCGGCGGGCACCGCGGCGGCACGCGCGCATCGGCGCGGGCCTTGCGAACGGAAGATCGCCATGTCCGTGGTCCCCTCTCTGTATCGTTGAACGGCTGCCGACGAAGGTAGCAGCATCCCGTGCGCACGAATACAACGGAAAGGGGTAGGCGGCGAAGGAGAAGCGCCCGTCGGGCGCGCGGCCTCAGACCGGTTCGAGCACGTGGATCAGCTTGCTCTCGACCAGTGCCTTGGTCTTCTCGCCGTGGGCCTTCATGTGCGGCGCGACCGCGTGGGCCTGCAGGTCGGCCAGCGTCTCCCACTTCTCGATCACGACGAAGGTGTCGGCGCCGAAGCTGGCCTTCGAGGGCGGGATGCCCTGCGCGTCGATGGTGGCGCCGTATTCGATGCAGCCCTTCTCGGCCAGCACCGCGGCGCGGTTCTCGGCGAAGGCGGCGAGCAGTGCGGCGCGCTGGCCGGGCTTGGCGGTGATGACGGCGACGACGTGGATCATGGGCGAGGGTCTCCTGGGGAAGGGAAGAACGGGCCGGTGCGGCCGCGAGCCTCTGAATCTAAGAGATTCCGCCCAGGCGTGCCGGTCCGCTGGGCGACAAGGCCCGAGGCTTGTCCCTATCATCGCGCGCATGTTCTTTCCGCTGCCCCGCACCGCCACCGCGCCCTTCTGTCCGTCGGAGGTGAAAGGCAGCGTCGCGGTGCCGCGGGAACTGTCCTTCGGCCGCAAGCTGCTGCGCTACGCGGGCCCGGGGCTGCTGGTGTCGGTGGGCTACATGGACCCGGGCAACTGGGCCACCGACATCGAGGCCGGCTCGCGCTTCGGCTACGGCCTGCTGTTCGTGGTGCTGCTCGCGAGCCTCGCGGCGATGCTGCTGCAGACCCTGTGCGTGCGGCTCGGGCTGATCGCGCAGAAGGACCTGGCGCGCGCCTGCCGCGAGCGCTATTCGCCGCGCGTCAACCGCTTCCTCTGGCTCGGCGCCGAGCTGGCCATCGTGGCCTGCGACCTCGCCGAGGTGCTCGGCAGCGCGCTCGCGCTGCACCTGCTGTTCGGCGTCTCGATCCCGGTCGGCATCCTCATCACCGCCTTCGACACGCTGCTGGTGCTGGGCCTGCAAGGTGCCGGCTTCCGGCGCGTGGAGGCGATCGTGCTCGGCCTGGTCGGCACCATCGCGGCCTGCTTCGTGGTCGAGCTCGCGATGGCGCCGCCCGACTGGTTCGGCGTGGCGGTCGGCTTCGTGCCGATGCTCGAGCGGCTGCACCAGCCGGGCGCGCTCTACCTCGCGATCGGCATCGTGGGCGCGACCGTGATGCCGCACAACCTCTACCTGCATTCGTCGATCGTGCAGACCCGGCTGGTGGCGCCGACCGAGCCCGCGCGGCGCGAGGCGGTGCGCTTCTGCACGCTCGACGCGGTGGTCTCGCTGTCGCTCGCGCTGCTGGTCAACGCGGCCATCATGGTGCTCGCGGCCAGTGCCTTCCATGGCACCGGCCACACGACGGTGACCGAGATCGACGATGCCTACCGGCTGATCGAACCGGTGGTGGGCAGCGCGCTGGCAGCCACGCTGTTCGGCGTGGCGCTGCTGGCCTCGGGGCAGAGCTCGACCTTCACCGGCACCATCGCGGGCCAGATCGTCATGGAAGGCTTTCTCGACCTGAAGATCCCGTGCTGGCAGCGGCGCCTGATCACGCGCGCGCTGGCGCTGGTGCCGGCCTTCGTCGGCGTGTGGTGGTTCGGCGACGGCGGCGTGGGCAGGATGCTGGTGCTGAGCCAGGTGGTGCTGAGCTTCCAGCTGCCGTTCGCGATGTGGCCGCTGATCCGCTTCACGAGCGACCGCGCGCTGATGGGCGGCTTCGCGAACGGGCCGGTGCTGAAGTCGCTGGCCTGGCTGCTGTTCGCGGTGATCAGCGCGGCCAACGTGTGGCTGGTGGCGTCGGTGGTGCTGGGCATCGGCTGAGCGCCGACCGTCGGTCGCGGATTTGCATCCGGTTACCCGGCGTGGCTTCGGGCGGTCATGCGAAGGCCCTAGCATCGGGCCCGTCGCATCACCCAGGAAGCCCCGCGCATGTTCATCGTGACCCTCACCTACATCCGCCCCCTCGAGGAGGTCGACGCGCTGATCGACGCGCACATGGTGTGGCTGCGGAAGCACTACGAGAGCGGGCTGTTCATCGCCTCGGGCCGCCAGGTGCCGCGCCGCGGCGGCGTGATCATCGCGCGCTCGGGCGACCGCGCCGCGCTCGAGGCGGTGCTGGCGCGCGACCCCTTCGTGCAGGGCGAGGTGGCGCGCGCCGAGGTGATCGAGTTCGTGCCGAGCATGACGGCGCTGGGCGCCGAGATGCTCAAGACCTTCTGAGTCTTCAGGGGGCCGGCTTGTCCTCGCGCCCGCCCGGATGCCGCGCGAAGCGCGCCGGGTCGCGGCCATGCACCGGCGCCCCGTCGTCCCACGGCCAGCCGCCGAACTGCGTGCGGCGGTAGTCGGCCAGGGTCTGGCTGATCTCGGCCTGCGTGTTCATCACGAAGGGCCCGTACTGCACCACCGGCTCGGCGATCGGGCGGCCCTGCAGCAGCAGGAACTCGGCCGTGTCGGCGTCGCCGTTGACGATCTCGACCGCGGTGCCGGCATGCAACTCGATGGCCGCCGGCCCCTGCACCTCGCGGCCCGCGATGCGCGCCTGCGCACCCTTGAAGAAGTACAGCATGCGCCGCGTGCCTGCGCCGCTGGCGGCCGGCAGCGTCCAGTCGGCGCCGGGCGTCATGCGCAGGGTCCAGATCGCCACGTCGGCCTCGGTGCGCGCGGCCCAGGAATCGGGCGGCGGCGCCAGCGGATCGATGGGCGCGGGCGCGCCGGCCTCGGCCGCGTTGTCGAGCTGGCCCGCGATCACCGCGATCTCGGTGCGGCCGCCGCGCGGCGACTCGACCACTAGGCGCGGAATCGCCTCCGACCAGAACATCGTGAAGTGCGGCTCGGCCATCTTGCTGGCGGCCGGCAGGTTCAGCCAGATCTGGAACAGCTCGAGCGGATTCGGTGCGCCGGCGTCGAGCAGCGGGAACATCTCCGAATGCACGATGCCCTTGCCGGCCGTGAGCCACTGCACGTCGCCGCCGCCGAAGCGCGCGGTGGCGCCCAGCGAGTCGGAATGGTCGATCAGGCCCTTGCGCACGAT
>JAESFO010000067.1_pt1 | contig 187539 bp, 171 predicted proteins | sample 9269421 | NCBI WGS metagenome assembly JAESFO01 (sample SAMN14502839, study PRJNA617101) | algae metagenome | isolation source: Nostoc desertorum CM1-VF14 and co-occurring heterotrophs from rocky... | place: USA: Clark Mountains, San Bernardino, California | collected 2000-06-05 | reverse complement strand
GCGCCGTAGCCGATGCGCTTGGCGGGCTTGATGCCCTTGGCTTCGTCGCCCTCGAGGTACCAGCGGATGTTGGGGTGCAGCTTCCAGCGCTGCATTTCCTCGAACGGGCTCAGGTACGGGTTGCTGTAGTCGAGGCCCGTGATGAAGCCCATCGAGATCTTGTTGTCCTCCATGTGATAGAGGAACGCGCCGCCATAGGTGTCGCTCTGCATCGGCCAGCCGGCCGTGTGCAGCACGAAGCCGGGCTGGTGGCGCTTCGGGTCGATCTCCCAGACCTCCTTCACGCCCAGGCCGTAGGTCTGCGGGTCCTTGCCGGCGTCGAGCTTGAAGCGGCTGATCAGCTGGCGGCCCAGGTGGCCGCGCGCGCCTTCGGCGAACACCGTGTACTTGCCGAGCAGTTCCATGCCGAGCTGGAAGTTCTCGGTCGGCTCGCCGTCCTTGCCCACGCCCAGGTTGCCGGTGGCGACGCCGCGCACCGAACCGTTCTCGTTGTAGAGCACTTCGGCCGCGGGGAAGCCCGGGAAGATCTCGACGCCGAGGTTCTCGGCCTGCTGCGCGAGCCACTTGGTGAACGCGCCCAGGCTGATGATGTAGTTGCCGTGGTTCTGAAAGCACTCGGGCAGCAGGAAGCCCGGCGTGCGCAGGCCCGACTTCTCGCCGAGGAACACCATCGCGTCGTCGGTCACCGGCTGGTTCAGCGGCGCGCCGAGTTCCTTCCAGTCGGGCAGCAGTTCGTTGAGCGCACGCGGGTCCATGATGGCGCCCGAGAGGATGTGCGCGCCGGGCTCGGAGCCCTTTTCGAGCACCACGACCGAGACCTCCTTGTCGTGCTGCGCAGCAAGCTGCTTGAGGCGGATCGCGGTCGCGAGGCCGGCGGGGCCGCCGCCGACCACGACCACGTCGTATTCCATGGATTCGCGGGGGCCGAATTGGGCGAGGATTTCGTCGGGGGTCATTGTGGGGGTCTCGTCGATAGGGAGGGAGGCTCGGACGCTTCGGAGGCGGGGAACATTTTATGTGGAGTGCGAGGCGTCACCTCGGCGACTCCGATGGAGGCTGCCTCATGGTGTACACCATCGATCATCCGGACCGCGTCTGCCAGCAAACACCCCCATGAAAATCGAAATCCCCGAACAGAAGAAGCTCGTGTACGAAATGTCGATCCCGATCCGCTGGGGCGACATGGACGCCATGGGCCACCTGAACAACGGCACCTACTTCCGCTACATGGAGACCGCGCGCATCGACTGGATGCGTTCCATCGGCTTCGAGCCCGAGCCCGGCGGCGAGGGCATGGTGATCGTCAACGCGTTCTGCAACTTCTACCGCCAGATCGAATATCCGGGCGACGTACTGGTGAAGATGTACGTGAGCGACCCCGCGCGCACCACCTTCGAGACCTGGGCCACGATGGCGCGCGCCGATGCGCCCGAGGTGGTCTGCGCGGCCGGCGGTGCAACCATGATCTGGGTCGACTTCCCGAAGCAGAAGGCGATGCCGATGCCCGAGTGGCTGCGGGCGCTGGTGGGCGGGTAGGGCGGGCAGCGATCCGCCGATGCTAGATGTAGCACCTGGTGCTACACTTTTGCATGGGAGCAAGACCAATATTGGAGAGGCCGCGCGTCTTCAGAACCGCAAGGTTCGGAAGGGATGCGAGGAAGGCGCTGGTCAGTGACACCGCGTTATGCACTGCCGTCGGTCAGGTGATTGCCGGACAGGTCGACGATCTCGGCGGCAGCGTGTTCAAAAAGCGGTTGAATGGAAACAGGCACCGCGCCATTCTGCTTGCCAGGCTCGGCCGATATTGGATTTGCGAGTATCTGTTCGCCAAGAAGGACCGGGACAACATCACAGATGACGAATTGGCGGCGTTCCGGTTGTTGGCCAAAAGCTATGCGAAATTGACTGACTTGCAAATCGCCCAACTGGTGAGCAGCAAACATTTTGTGGAGATATGCCATGGCAACAACGAGGCGTAAGTTCAAGACCGATGCGCTCGAGGCCATTCATGGATCGGCCAGGGCCTTGGAGAAAATCGGTGCCGTGGACAAGGCGACCATGCGCGAGTTCGATGAGGCTTGTCTGGTCGCTCCGCCGGTGATCTCTCCGCGGAAGATCAAGCTGATCCGTGAGGCTGCGCATGTCAGTCAGCCCGTGTTTGCGCGCTATCTGAATACCAGCGAATCGACCGTACAGAAGTGGGAGGCCGGCACCAAACGGCCCAGCGGCATGGCGCTCAAGTTGCTTGCCGTCGTTGAAAAGCATGGCTTGAAAGTGCTTGCCTGAGGGCATGCCTGGGCAGGCGAGCCACGAAGCAGCCGAGGCCCTCGCGCGGTACTCTTTGAATCTCTACCCCGGCGACAGCACGATGCGCGCCTCGAAGCCGCTCGGGGCACCGGGCGGCGGCGATGCGAGTTCGAGCGCCGCACCGTGCTTCTGGACGATGGTGCCGACGATCGACAGGCCGAGCCCGTAGCCGGCGCGGTCGGCGCTGTGGCGCACGTGGCGCTGCTGCAGCGTGCGCAACTGCTCGGCGTTGACGCCTGGCCCGAAGTCGCGCACCGCGAGCGTGCAGGGCGTCATCACTTCGATCACCACGCGGCCCGGCGCGCCGTAGCGCAGCGCGTTCTCCACCAGGTTGCGCAGCGCGATCGCGAGTGCATCGACGTCGCCCGATGCCACGGGCGCCATCGCGTCGGGCACCCTGAGCGCGAGGCGCTCGACAGCTTGCGGATCGTTCCAGAACTCCTGCGCCACCGCGCCCGCGAGCTGCACCAGGTCGACCCGGGTGCGCCCGAGCGAGGCACCCGATTCGGCGCGCGAGAGCTGCAGCAGCTTCTCGGTGCGGTGGCCGAGCATCTGCAGCGCTTCGAGCGCGGCCTGCACGTCGTCGCGGCGCAGTTCGTGCTCGAGCGCGGTCTGCAGCCGCAGCCGCGCCGCGGCCAGCGGCGTGCGCAGTTCGTGCGCGGCGTTCGCGGCCAGCGCGCGCTCGACATCGAGCGACTGCGCCAGGCGTTCGAGCAGGCTGTTGACATGGTCGCCGACCGCGCGCAGTTCGCCCGGCAGCCCCGGCAGCGCGATCGGCCGCAGGTCGGCGCCGCTGCGCTGCTCGATCTCGCCCGCGAGCCGCTGCAGCACGCGCAGCTCGGTGCGCGCCACCTTGCGCAGCACCAGCGCCAGCAGCGGCAGCACCGCACCGAGCGGGATGAGCAGCCCGACCAGCGTGCGGTTCAGCGCAGTGCGCCGCTCGTCGAGCGGATCGGCCACCTGCAGGTACAGCCCCCGCGCGGGATGCCGCACGGTGTAGACGCGCCACGCCGGGTTGTTCGCGAAACCCGCGGCCAGCGGCACATCGAAGGCATCGGTGGGCGATTCGGCCGAGCGCAGCAGCACGCGCCCGCGGACGTCGACGACCTGGTACATGACCGCGTCCTCCGCGAACAGCTGCTTCGGCGCGATCAGCGGCGCGCCAGCCGCGCCGCCGGGCGGCTGCAGCTTTTCGAGCTCCTGCACCGCCATGTCGAACATGCGGTGCGACACCTCGGCCAGCTCGTTGTCGAAGTTGTGGTTGATCTCGCGGTCCACATACCAGACCACCGCGAGCACGCAAAGGAGCCACACGCCGCCAACCCAGAGGATCAGCGTGCGGGCCAGCCGGCCGGCCAGCGTGTCTTGGCCGCCCGGCGTCATTCGTCGTTGCCGGCCGAGGTCGACAGCCGATAGCCGAGGCCGCGCAGCGTCTGGATGTGGCGCTTGCCCAGCTTGCGCCGCAGCCGGCTGATGAACACCTCGAGCGTGTTGCTGTCGGCCTCGTCGCCGAAGCCATAGAGCGCGTCGGCCAGGTTCTCGCGCGTGTGGATGCGCTCGGGCCGCGTGGCCATCACGCGCAGCAGCGCCCACTCCTTCTGCGTCAGCACGACAGGGCTGCCGTCCTTGCGCACCCGGTCCTGCGCCAGGTCGATTTCCAGCGTGCCGAGGTGCAGCACCGGCGCGCTGCCGGCGTTGCGCCGCCGCTCCACGGCGCGCAGCCGCGCCAGCAGCTCGGCCGGATCGTAGGGCTTGATGAGGTAGTCGTCGGCGCCGGCGTCGAGGCCGCGGATGCGGTCGCTGACCTGGTCGCGCGCGGTCAGCACGATCACGATCGGCGGCTCCCGCAGCGCGCGCACCTGGGGCAGCAGCGAAAGGCCGTCGCCATCGCCGAGGTGCAGGTCGAGCAGCACCGCGGCGTACTGCGCCGACAGCAGTGCGCCGCGCGCCCCGGCGAGGCTGGGCGCCAGGTCGACCACGAAAGCCTTGGCGCGTAGATAGCCGCAGACCGCGTCTGCCAACGCACTGTCATCTTCGACAAGCAATATGCGCACGCCGGACCGACTTTCTGCTGGAGGAAGAGGAGAAAAAGAAGCGGGAGTCTAGCGCCGGGCGTGGTGGAGCGCCGCTTCAGGCCCGGTTCATCAGGCCCGCGTAGCCTCCCGGGGATCCTCCAGTCTCGCTGTTTTCTTCATGTCCTTGACGCGTGCCGTACCGAATCGCCCGATGAATCCGCCCGACCGCCGCCTGGGGTGGCTGACGTTGGCCGCGCTGGCCATGCTGCTGGCGTGGGACGCCACGGGCGGCGACCTCGCGCTTGCGCGCCTGGCCGGCACGCCGCTGGGCTTTCCCTTGCGCGACAACGGCTTTCTCGTGCAGGTGATGCACGAGGGCGCGAAGGACCTGAGCTGGCTGCTCGTGGTCGCGCTGTTCGCCGCGATCCGCTGGCCGGTCGGCCTGCTGCGGCGCCTGCCTGCCGGGGCGCGCGCGCAACTCGCGCTGACCGTACTGCTGTCGGTCGCCGCGATCAGCGCGATCAAGCATGCAAGCCACACGAGCTGCCCCTGGGACCTGCGTGAATTCGGCGGTGTGGCGCACCATGTGTCGCACTGGGCCTGGAAGGTCCGCGACGGCGGCGCGGGTGGCTGCTTCCCGGCGGGACACGCTTCGGCCGCCTTCGCCTATGCCGGGGGCTTCTTCGTGCTGCGCAGGGTGTCGTCGCGCGCCGCGGCGCTCTGGCTCGGCGTGTCGCTCGCGGCTGGCCTGGCGCTGGGCCTGTCGCAGCAACTGCGCGGCGCGCACTACATGAGCCACACGCTCTGGACCGGCTGGATCTGCTGGGTGGTCGGCTTCGCCGTCGAACTGCTCGTTTCGGCGCGAGCCGCCCGACTGCCGGCCGCGCCGGCCGCGATGCATGCGGGCTCTTGACTTCGCGCTGTTCGAGCTGGTCAACGCGAGCGCCGAGGCGCCCGCGTGGAGCATCGCCTTCGCACGCTTCGCATCCGACGTGCTGCCGACGCTGCTCGCCGCGGCCATCCTTTGCGGCGCGCTGTTCGACCGCAGGCTGCGCTATGCCTGCTTCACCGCCGTGGTCAGCGTGCTGGCCGTCTGGCTCGTGGTGAACGTGTTCCGCTCGGCGCTGCCGTTTCCGCGGCCGGCGTCGTTCGGGCTGGGCGTGCAGTGGGTGCCGCAGGGCGTGCGGCCCGGCTTTCCGAGCCTGCATGCCGCGGGCACTTTCGCCGCGGCGTTCTCGCTCTGGTGGCTGCCTTGGCGCGCACCGATGTTCGCGGCGCTGGCGATCGCGGCGCTGGTCGGATGGAGCCGCGTGTTCCTGGGCCTGCATTTCCCCACCGACGTGGTGGTGGGCGCGATGCTCGCGGCGCTGGTTTCGGCCGGCGCGCAGCGCTGCGTCTCTCGGCCGCTGAATCTCGCGCTGCGCGCCCGGATGCGGCCCCGGCTGCGGGCACGAAGGACCCGCCCCGCCTGAACGCCGTCTGAACGCGCGGTTCAGGCTTCCTTCAGTTGCGCTTCCTACAGTGGGCGCATGTCCTTCTCCCGACTCGAACCCGCGCCGCTGGCGATCACTGCGCTGCCCGCTGCAACGCCCTGGCCGGCCGCGGCCGATGCGCTCCGGGCGCGTGCCGACCGCATGCTGGCGCGGCCGCGCTCGCCGCAGCAGGTCGTCGCCTGGCTCGCGCTCTATCTTGCGGCGGCGGCCAACTGGCCGTTGTGGCGCGAGCTCGCACACCTTGGCGGTGCGCCCGCGATCTACCTGCCGACGATCGCCGGCATGGCCGTGCTGCTGGTGTGCGCCACCGTGGCGCTGCTGTCGTTGACCGCCTGGCCGCGCTGGATGAAGCCGCTGTGGGCCGCGGTCGTGCTGCTGGCCGCCTTCGCGCAGCACTTCATGCTCGAATACCGCGTGGTGATGGACCCGACCATGGTCGCCAACGTGCTGCAGACCGACCCCAACGAGGTGCGCGACCTGCTGAACTGGCGCATGGCCTTCCACGTGCTGCTGGTGGCGCTGCTGCCGGCGTTGGCGCTCTGGCGCCTGCGCGTCGCGCCGGTGCGCGCGATGTCGGGACTCTGGCGCAATGCGGCGCTGCTGCTGCTTTCCGGGGCGGTGGCGCTGCTGGCGGCCGTGTCGATGAACCGACAGCTGGCCCCGCTGATGCGCAACAACGTGCACCTGCGCTACATGATGAACCCCGTCGCGAGCCTCTATTCGGCTGGCGCGGTGCTCGCCAGGCCGATGTTCGAGCACCGCCGCAAGCTGGTTCCGATCACCGCCGGCACCGCGCTCGGTGCGAGCTATGCGGGCCAGGCGCGGCCGCCGCTCTTCGTGCTGGTGGTGGGCGAGACCGCGCGGGCCGACCACTTCGGGATCGACGGGTATGCGCGCGACACCACGCCCGAACTCGCTGCACGCAAGGTGCTGAGTTGGCGCGACGTGCATTCGTGCGGCACCAACACGCTGGCCTCGGTACCTTGCATGTTCTCCCACCTCGGCAAACAGGGCTACGAAGCGCGCAAGGACGACCACGAGAACCTCGTCGACGTACTGCAGGCCGCCGGCCTGGCCGTGCTGTGGCTCGACAACCAGGCGGGATGCAAGGGGGTCTGCGCGCGCATCCCGAGCGCTTCGGCCTACGAGGGCCTGTCACCCGCCGACAGGGCGGCGCTGTGCGATGGCGAGGAATGCCTGGACGACGTGATGCTGAAGGGCCTCGATGCGCGCATCGCCGCGCTGCCTGCAGAGCGCCGTGCCAAGGGCGTGGTACTGGTGATGCACCAGATGGGAAGCCACGGCCCGGCTTACTACAAGCGCTCGGCGCCCGATGTGAAACGCTTCCTGCCCGAATGCCGGACCAACGCGCTGGCCGAGTGCGGCCATGCCGAGCTGCTGAACGTGTACGACAACTCGATCGCCCAGACCGACCGCTTCCTGGCCCGGACCATCGACTGGCTCGACGCCCAGTCCGGACGCTACGACACGGCGCTGCTCTACCTGAGCGACCACGGCGAATCGCTCGGCGAGTACGGCCTGTTCCTGCACGGCCTGCCGTACGGCGTCGCGCCCGAGGTGCAGAAGCACGTGCCGATGGTCGCGTGGCTCGGCCGGGGCATGCGTGCGCGCCGCGGGCTCGCGCCCGGCTGCATCGAGGCGGGCCTCGATGCCCCGCTCACGCACGACAACCTCTTCCACACCGTGCTCGGGCTGATGGACGTGGCCAATCCGGCCTACCGGCGCGCGCTCGATGCGCTGGCCTCGTGCCGCAGCCGCGCCTGAGCGGCAGGCGCTACTTCTTCTCGCGCGGCACCCGGCCCATCAGGAAGAACTCGGGGTTCGGCGGCATGCCGCTGAAGCTCGCGATGCGGTTGCTCAGGCCGAAGAAGGCCGTGATCGACGCGATGTCCCAGATGTCCTCGTCGTCGAAGCCGTGCGCATGCAGCGCTGTGAAGTCGGCTTCCTCGATCTCATGCGAGCGTTCGCAGACCTTCATCGCAAAGTCGAGCATCGCGCGCTGGCGCGGCGTGATGTCGGCCTTGCGGTAGTTGACCGCCACCTGGTCGGCCACCAGCGGCTTCTTCTCGTAGATGCGCAGCAGCGCGCCGTGCGCCACCACGCAGTAGAGGCACTTGTTGGCCGCGCTGGTGGTGGTGACGATCATCTCGCGGTCGCCCTTGGTGAGCGAGCCTTCCTCCTTCAGCATCAGCGCGTCGTGGTAGGCGAAGAACGCGCGCCACTCGGCCGGGCGGCGCGCAAGGCCGAGGAACACGTTGGGCACGAAGCCGGCCTTCTCCTGCACGGCGAGGATGGCGGTGCGGATGTCGTCGGGCAGGTCCTTGAGTTCGGCGAGGGGGTAGCGATCGGCCATGGTGGTCTCCTTGATGTGATACCGGGATCATAGGCAGCCACGCGTTTGGGCGGTGTCTGGTGCAAGATCGCGGCGGACCCACGCCCCACTTACCCATGATCACCCTTCACCATTGCGTCAGCGCACGCTCGTTCCGGCCCCTCTGGATGCTCGAGGAGATCGGCGTCGACTACGAGCTCAGGATGCTGCCGTTCCCGCCGCGCGTGCTGTCACGGCCGTACCTCGAGGTCAATCCGCTGGGCACGGTGCCGCTGATGTGCGACGGCGCGATGCGCATGACCGAATCGGCCGCGATCTGCCAATACCTGGCCGCGCGGTACGCGCCGGGCCGGCTGGACGTCGGGACCGGCGAAGCCGACTTCGGTCCTTACCTCAACTACCTCCATTTCGGCGAGGCGACCCTGACCTTTCCGCAGACGCTGGTGCTGCGCTATGCGCACTTCGAAGCGCCGGAGCGCAGGCAGCCGCAGGTGGCCGAGGACTACGGCAAGTGGTTCCTCGCGCGGCTGCGCACGCTCGAGCCCTTGTTGGCCGAGCGCGAGTATCTCTGCGCGGGACGCTTCACCGCAGCGGACGTGTCGGTCGGCTACGCGTTGCTGCTGGCCGGACACCTGGGCTTCGGCCCGCAGTTCACACCCGCCGTGGCGGCCTACTGGGAGCGCCTTCGGGTGCGGCCGGGCTTCGAGGCCGCGATCGCTGCGCAATCACGCGCTGCCGAAGCGCAGGGCGTTTCCGCGACGCCGGCGCCCGACCTCAGGGGATGAAAGTGATCCGCGCTTCAACGCTGTTCGGCAACACGCTGCTGTTGCTTGCCGCCCTGGTTTCGGTGGCCCAGGCCCAGCGGCCGGCCGAATGGCGCAGCGCCTCGGCCGCCGAGCAGGCCCTGGATGCGGCGGCATTCGCGGGCATCGACCAGGCCATCAGGGACGATGCGCCCGACGTGCAGAGCGCGGTCGTCGTGCTGCAAGGCCGCGTCGTCTACGAGTTCTACCGCGACGGTTCGCCGGAGACGCTGCGCAACGTGCACTCGGTGGCCAAGAGTGCGCTGTCGACGCTGGTTGGCATCGCGCTGGGCCAGGGACACCTCGCGAGCCTCGACCAGCCTGTGGTCTCGCTGCTGCCCGAGTGGGCGGGCCTGAACGCCGATCCCCGCGCTGCAGCGATCACGGTGCGCCATCTGCTGACGATGACGGCCGGCTTCGAAGTCGACGACCCCACGGGAACCGCCCCGGCAGGGAAGCCGCAGGACGCCTGGAAGCGGCCGATGCGCAACGACCCTGGCCGGGCCTTCGCCTACGACAACGCGCTGATTCCGGTGTTGTCCCTGGTGCTCGAGAAAGCCACCGGCATGCCGGTCCAGGACTATGCCCGGCGGCACCTGGTCGAACCGCTCGCGCTGGCCGAGCCTTCCTATCGGCAAGGACTGGGAATGCGCACGCTCGACATGGCAAAGCTCGGCCAGCTCCATCTGCAGGACGGCCAGTGGGCGGGCCGGCAGATCCTGCCCGAGGCCTACGTCCGCGAAGCCACGCGCCGCTGGAGCGAAGGGGGCCTGCCGCTGTCTTTGCCTTATGGCTACATGTGGTGGGTGGTGCGCTCGAATGCCGTCCGCCCGACCTTCATGGCGGCCGGGTACGGCGGGCAGTTCGTCTGGGTCTATCCGCCGCTCGACCTGGTGATCGCGACCACCTCGGCGGTTTCGCGCGGCGCCCCGCAGCGCTTCCAGGCGATGAAGCTGATCCGTGGGCCGTTGTACGCGGCCGCCCAGCGGCGCGCCAAAGAGTTACCCCGTTGATACGTCGGGCCGGGCGCCAACTTCGGCCTCGATCACTGCGCGCTCGCTCTCGTCCTTGAGGCCGACGCCCGTCAGCCCGCGGCGCAGCGCCTCGCGCATGAGCCAGGCCAGCCTGAACGCCGCCGCGTCGCAGGGCAGGCCTTCGGGCCGCACGTTCGAGATGCAATTGCGCTCGGCGTCGTGGCGGCCGCGCTTCGGCGCATGGGTCAGGTAGATGCCGAGGCTGTCGGGCGAACTGAGTCCGGGCCTTTCGCCGATGAGCATGACCGACAGGGCCGCGCCGAACAGCGCACCGATCTCGTCGGCCAGCGCCACGCGCGCCTGCGTCGCGACCACCACGGGCGCGAAGCGGATGCCGGCCGGCAACAGCGGGCGCAGTGCGGCGAGCAGTGGCGCGGCATGGCGCGCAACGGCGAGCGACGAAAGGCCATCGCCCACCACGATGCAGACCTCGCACGGCCCGGGCGTGGCGACGGCGCGCAGGCGCTCGGCGTCCTCGGGGTCGAGCTGGCGGCCGAGGTCGGGGCGGCGCAGGTAGGCGGCGCGGTCGCCGGCGCGGCTGCGCGCGCGAAGCACCTGCCAGTGCTGCGCGCGCAGCGCGGCGTCGAGCCCATCGACATCGAGCGCCGCATGGATCGCGTCGCGCGCCATCGCATGGGCCCAGCCGAAGCGCAGGATCTCGTCGGTCGGCATGCCCGCACCGGCGCGGCCCAGCGCGAGCCGCGCGGGCGTGGCCGAACGCCATGCCGACCAGGGGTTGGGGGTGACGGGCCCGTCGTCGGTCACTGGTGCACCCTTGGCGCTGCGCTCATGGCGCGAGTGCGGCGAGCCCGCCCATGTCGGCCAGCAGGCGGTTGGAAGAGGACGAAGAGGGCGGCGCGAGCCGGCCGGCGCCGTCGGTGATCTGCATGCGCTGCAGCCAGGCCTCGAACTCGGGCGCGCGTTTCAGGCCGAGGGTCTGGCGCAAGAACAGCGCGTCGTGGAACGAGGTGCTCTGGTAGTTGAGCATCACGTCGTCGGCGCCCGGCACGCCCATGATGAAGTTGATGCCCGCGCTGCCGAGCAGCACCAGCAGGTTGTCCATGTCGTCCTGGTCGGCCTCGGCATGGTTGGTGTAGCAGATGTCGCAGCCCATCGGCAGGCCGAGCAGCTTGCCGCAGCAGTGGTCCTCGAGGCCGGCGCGGATGATCTGCTTGCCGTCGTAGAGGTACTCGGGGCCGATGAAGCCGACGACGGTGTTGATCAGGAGCGGCTTGTAGCGCCGCGCGAGCGCATAGGCGCGCACCTCGCAGGTCTGCTGGTCGACGCCGAAGTTCGCGTCGGCCGACAGCGCGCTGCCCTGGCCGGTCTCGAAGTACATGAGGTTGTTGCCGACCGTGCCGCGGTGCAGGGCCTGCGCCGCGGCATGGGCCTCGTCGAGCAGCGCGGGCGTCACGCCGAAGGAGAGGTTCGCTTTTTCAGTGCCCGCGATCGACTGGAACACCAGGTCGACCGGCGCACCCGCTTCGGTGAGCCTGAGCGTGTTCGTCACGTGCGTGAGGACGCAGCTCTGGGTCGGGATCTCGAAGCGCTGGATCACTTCGTCGAGCATGCGCAGCAGGCGCTCGAGCGCGGGCAGGCTGTCGGACACCGGATTGATGCCGATCACCGCGTCGCCCGCGCCGTAGAGCAGGCCGTCTAGCGTGGACGCGGCCACGCCGCGCAGGTCGTCGGTGGGATGGTTGGGCTGCAGCCGCACCGCGAGGTGGCCCGGCAGGCCGAGGGTGTCGCGAAAGCGCGTGACGACGCGGCACTTGCGCGCGACCGAGACCAGGTCCTGGTTGCGCATGAGCTTGGACGCGGCCGCAACCATCTCTGGCGTGAGCCCCGGTGCAAGCGCGGCGAGCGCCTCGGTGCTCGCCTGTTCCGACAGCAGCCAGTTGCGGAAGTCGCCGACCGTGAGGTGCGACACCGGCGCGAAGGCCGCCGCATCGTGGCTGTCGATGATGAGCCGGGTGATGTTGTCGCTCTCGTAGGGAATCAGCGCTTCGTTCAGGAACTGCCCGAGCGGCGTCTGTGCGAGCACATGGCGCGCCGCCATGCGCTGCTGCGCGCTGGCTGCGCCGATGCCTGCAAGCGCGTCGCCCGAGCGCGCGGGGCTGGCCGCGGCCATGACGTGGCGCAGCGTGTCGAAAGTGAAGACCTGGCCGGCGATGGTGGTGCGGTAGCGCATCTCGATGTCCTTCGGTCGGTGGATGTTGACAGTGCGCCATCACCAAGGCAAGGGGCGATGCGCCGCTCGCCATAATCGGTGCCTTCATCCATTCCCCGAGGTGTTTTCCAGTGAAGTCTTCCTCTTCGTCGTCGCTCCTTTGTGCCGCCCTGGTTTCGCTCTGCGCGGTCGCCACCGCATGGGCCCAGTCGGCACCCGTCACCACCGCGAGCGGCCTGGTCTACCAGTCGCTCAAGGAAGGCAGCGGCGCATCGCCCGCCGCGACCGACGTGGTCAAGGTGCACTACCGCGGCACCTTCCCCGACAGCGGCAAGGAATTCGACAGTTCCTACAGCCGCGGCGAGCCGACCGAGTTTCCGCTCAACGGCGTGATCCCGTGCTGGACCGAAGGCGTGCAGAAGATGAAGCCCGGCGGCAAGGCCAAGCTGACCTGCCCGCCCGCGATCGCCTACGGTGCGCGCGGCGCGGGCGGCGTGATCCCGCCGAACGCGACGCTCAACTTCGAGGTCGAGCTGGTATCGGTCAAGAAGCGCTAGCCGGCGCGCGCGGCGGCCATCGGCCCGGCCGCGCAGGAAAGAGTGTGCAGTCCGTCACGCCGCGCGCATCGGCGTCACGCGTTGCGGGTGGACGAAGGACCTTCTCGTTTCTCGCCCTCCCATAATGCGCCGGCGTGTCCCGGGGGACGCGGCGGGAGATCAACGACATGTGCACACTCGGCGGCCTGCCCCGGCAAGGGAGGCCCGGATGACCTGGCTGGCATTCTCGATCGCGGGCACCGTGATCGGCGCGTTCGCCGGCCATTCGATCTGCGGTTGCCATGACGCGGCCGATGCCGCCGGCGCTGCGCTCGGGGTCTTGTACGCAGCCGCAGGCGGGGCGATCGGCTTCGTGGCCGGCGCCCTTGCCGCGGCGTTCGTCACGCTCGCCAACAGCCACGAACACAACGCCCCCGAACCCTCGGCGGCCGGCACGGCAGCCGGCGCGGAATGGGTTCACGGCCACATGCCATGCCCGCATTCGGGGCTGTGGCTCGCCCGGGTTGCCGACGACCATCCGCAGGTCGGCCGGTTCAATGGGTGGGGGCGAACGGCCCGCGTCACGCGCGGCGAGTGCTTTCCCGACCCCGCGGGCATGCTCGCCGGCGTCAGCCAGGCCGACGTGATGTGGAAGTGCGTGGACGACTTCGTCGGCTGACGCCCGCAGCGCCGCCGCTCCCGGCCGGTTCGTTCACAGCGCTCAGCCCGGCTGGTACTGGTAGAGCCAGGTTTCGGTCAGCGTCTGGTCGCCGTTCTTCAGGTAGAGCCGCATGTCGATGGGCTCGGTGCCTTCGGGCGTGAAGTCGAACTGCGCGCGCCAGTGGCCCGGCACGCCATTGGGCACCGCCTCGGCAAAGACGTAAGAGAACTTGCCGCGCGGTGCGGTCAGCACGAGTTCGGGCTTGACGCCGAAGGGCACGGTGGTCAGCGGTTGGCCGACGAACTCGACCATGAACTTGCGTACGCCCGCCGGCCGCGGCTGGCCCGGCTGGCCGCCGCGGCCGATGCGCGTGGCCACGCAGCGTGCGAGCGGCGACGGAAACGGCTCCTGGTCGGTCCAGTGCAGCCGGTACTTGAGGTTGTAGCTCGAGCCGGCCTTGGCTTCGGCCTTGGGAACCCAGAAGGCGACGACGTTGTCGTGGATCTCGTCGTCGGTCGGGATCTCGATCAGTTGCACCGAGCCTTCGCCCCAGTCGCCGAGCGGCTCGATCCAGAGGCTCGGGCGCTTCTCGTAGTTGACGCCGTCCTGGTAATTGTCGAAGGCCCGGTCGCGCTGCAGCAGGCCGAAGCCGCGCGGGCGCGTGTCGGCGAAGGCCGAGGCGCGCGTCTGCGTCGGGTTGTTGAGCGGGCGCCAGATGCGCTCGCCCGCGCCGTTCCAGATCGCGAGCCCGTCGGAGTCGTGCACTTCGGGCCGCCAGTCGATGGCGGTGGGCTTCACGGTTTCCGAGTACCAGTACATCGAAGTGAGCGGCACCAGGCCGAGGCGCGCGACGTCGCGGCGCAGGAAGATGCGCGAATCGATGTCCATGATGACCGCCTTGCCGCGCTGCATGACGAACTTGAAGACACCCGTGACGCTCGGCCCTTCGAGCAGCGCGTAGACGGTCATCGAGGTGGTGTTGTCGGCCGCGGGCGTTTCGAAGTAGAAGCGCGTGAAGTTGGGGAATTCCTCGGGCTTCTCGGGTACCGCCACGTCGAGCGCGATGCCGCGGGCCGAGAGGCCGTACTGGTAGAGCTCGCCGATCGCGCGGAAGTACGAGGCGCCCAGGAAAGCCACCCAGTCGTTCTTCTGCCAGTCGAGCTTGGACTGGTCGCCGAAGCGGCTTTCCTGCAGGCGGAAGCCCGCGAAGCCGGCGCCCGCGGGCAGCGCGCGCGCGGGGCTGTCGGGCGGCATCGAGAAATACGAAGGGTTGTAGCGCACCTCGCGCGCGAACATGTCGCCGCCGGCGTTCTCGAGCACGTGCATGCGAACCGGCACCTGGAAGAAGCGGCCCAGGTGGAAGAAGGTGACGGGAAATGCGCCGGGGCCGTCGCGGAAGAGGGCGTTGGCGGGGTCGAAGCGGATCTTGCCGTGGGCGTCGTAGTCGATCTTCTCGAGCACTTCGGGCGCCAGCGGCTTGGGGCCGGCGTAGGACTGGCCGGCCAGGCGGCGCGCATGGGCCACGAGGCCGTCGAACGAAAAGGGCGAGGGCTGGCTCAGCTGCAGGCCGTTGGCGGCCAGTGCCTCTTCGGGCAGTCCAAGGGCGGCGAGTGCGGCGGCGGCACCACCTGCGGCGAGGAAGGATCGGCGATCGAGCATGTAGGTTGGCGTCGTTTCGTGCGGATTGGAAAGGGGAGAGTGTGGCAGGCCGAGGCAGCACATTGCTGCAGCACGCCGTGAAGCAGCGAGCATGCCTGCTGCCCGGCCGCCGCCGCGTCAGCCAACCCGCGCTTTTGCAGCCGGACGGGCGCCGATCTTGAAAGATTTGTAGGTTTATGTTTCGGGCGCGTCGACGGCCTCCAGCGCGTAGACGGCATAGGCCGGTACGCCGAACAGCAGCATCGCGAACGTCCCGAACAGTGAATAGGGCAGGCCGGCGCCCTCGAGGAGGCGGTGGGTGGCGGCCAGCCGCAGGCGCGGATGGGCCTCGGCGAGCTCGGTGGGCCGGCGCACGCCCCAGAGAAACTCGGCGCCGGTGGCGCGCACCGAAGGATGCCGCGCCGCCTGGCCCACGCCGAGCCAGCAGATCGCATCGAAGGCCAGCACCGACCCCGCGGGCGCACGTTCGCCGAAGGTGGCGAGCACCGCATGCACCTGCGCCGGCTTCAGGTACATCAGCACGCCCTCGGAGAAGAGGAACACCGGCTGCGCACCGCGGCGCCGGCGCGCGGGCAGCGCCAGCTGTTCCCACCAGTCGGGCTGCGCGAGGTCGAGCGCGCGCTCGTCGTGGCGCGGGCCGAGCCTGGGGATCAACTCGCGGCGCAGGTCGAGCACTTCGGGCAGGTCGGCATCGGTGAGCCGGCATTCCCCGTCGTCGAGCCACTGGAAGTAGTGGCTCAGGCCGCAGCCCATGTTCACCGCCCGGGCGCCCGGATGGCGCTGGAAGAACTGCTGCGCCAACGCGCGCAGGTGGCGCGTGCGCTTGAGGATGCCGTAGATCGTGGTCCGGTCCTCGGGCAGCGCGTCACCGTCGTCGCGGATCCTTTCGAGGATCGAGGCGGCATAGGCGTCGCGCACCGCGAGCTGCGGAAACATCGTGTCGCCGGACGCGCGCGCCGCGAGCGGAATGCGCAGCGTGGAAGGCACCGCGGCCAGGCGCCGCACGGCGTTGCCCCGGGTCATGGTCGATCGAACGAAGGCATGCCCCAGTCTGGCCGCTGCCGCGCCCGGCGGCAAGTCAGACTTTAGGTTCTGCCCCCTTCGCGAAGGAACGGCGCGCTTGCTGCCTACTTGGCCGTGGGCATCACGAACTCGGCGCCCTTGGGCGTGCTTTCGGGCCAGCGCTGCATGATCGACTTCTGCTTGGTGTAGAAGCGCACGCCTTCTTCGCCGTAGGCATGCATGTCGCCGAACAGCGAGCGCTTCCAGCCGCCAAAGCCGTGCCAGGCCATCGGCACCGGGATCGGCACGTTGATGCCGACCATGCCCACCTGGATGCGGCGGCCGAACTCGCGCGCCACGTTGCCGTCGCGCGTGAAGCAGCTCACGCCGTTGCCGAACTCGTGGTCGTTGACCAGGTCGATGGCTTGCTGGAAGTTCGCGACCCGCACGCAAGAGAGCACCGGGCCGAAGATCTCTTCCTTGTAGATGCGCATCTCGGGCGTGACGTGGTCGAACAGCGTGCCGCCCATCCAGAAACCGTCGCCGCAGCCCGCACCCGCGGTGTTGCCGTCGAACTGGCGGCCGTCGACCAGCAGCTTCGCGCCTTCCTTCTCGCCCAGTGCGATGTAGCCGGTGATGCGCTCGTGCGCCGCGCGCGTGACGATCGGGCCCATCTCGGCCGCCAGGTTCTCGCCGTCGAGCACCTTGAGCGCCCTGGTGCGCTCGATGAGCTTCGGGATGACCTTGTCGGCCGCATCGCCCACGAGCACCGCCACGCTGATCGCCATGCAGCGCTCGCCGGCCGAGCCGTAGCCCGCGCCGATCAGCGCATCGACGGTCTGGTCGATGTCGGCGTCGGGCATCACCACCATGTGGTTCTTTGCGCCGCCGAGCGCCTGCACGCGCTTGCCGTGGCGTGCGCCGGTCTCGTAGATGTAGTTGGCGATCGGGGTCGAGCCGACGAAGCTCACGGCCTTGACGTCGGGGTGCTCGAGCAGCGCGTCGACCGCGACCTTGTCGCCCTGCACCACGTTGAACACGCCGTCGGGCAGGCCGGCTTCCTTCAGCAGCTCGGCGATGCGCAGCGAGGGCGTGGGGTCGGTCGGGCTCGGCTTGAGCACGAAGGTGTTGCCCGCGGCGATGGCCACCGGGAACATCCACATCGGCACCATCACCGGGAAGTTGAAGGGCGTGATGCCCGCGACCACGCCCAGGGGCTGGCGCAGCGTCCAGTTGTCGATGCCGGTGGAGACCTGGTCGGTGAAGTCGCCCTTGAGCAGCTGCGGGATGCCGCAGGCGAACTCGACGATGTCGATGCCGCGCGAGACCTCGCCCTGCGCGTCGGTGAAGACCTTGCCGTGCTCGGCCGTGATCATGTGGGCGAGCTCGTCCTTGTGCAGGTTCAAGAGCTCGAGAAACTTGAACATCACGCGCGCACGGCGGATCGGCGGCGTGTCGGCCCACTTCGGGAACGCGGCCTGGGCCGCGGCAACGGCCGCGTCGACGTCGGCCGGGCCGGCCAGCACGACCTTGCCGGTGACCTTGCCCGAGGCCGGGTTGGTGACGTCCTGCGTGCGGTCGGAGCCGCCGGCGGTGCGCTGGCCGCCGATAAAATGCGCGATCTGTGTGGTCATGGGATGGGGTGCCAGGGTTGAAGCGATGGCCCCAGTCTAGGAAAGCGGGCGCGGCTTGCCTAGGTGCCACGATTGAACTGTTTGTTCGCCATAGTGAACAATGCAGCCATGGAATCGCAAAAAGCCGAGTCGCTCTGGACCCATCTGCACTGGCTCATCGTGCTGGGCCAGCAGGGCAGCTACACCGCCGCGGCCGCGCGCCTGGGCGTGAGCAAGGCCGCCATGAGCCAGCGCATCGCCGAGCTCGAGCGCGCCGCGGGCGTGCCGCTGGTGCGGCGCACCACGCGCAGCATGCGGCTCACCGAGGCCGGCCAGCAGTTGGTCGACCAGACCCGCGAGCCCTTCGAGCAGATCGCGCACAGCTTCCTGAAGGCGCAGGACCATGCGGGCGAGCCGCGCGGACTGGTGCGCGTGACCGCGCCGGTGGCGCTCGGCCGGCAGCAGTTGCTGCCGCGGCTGGCCGAGTTTCTGCTCGCGCATCCGGCGATCCGCATCGAGATGGAATTGTCCGACCACCTGAGCTCGCTGGCGACCGAGGGCTTCGACCTGGCGGTGCGGCATGCGGCCTCGCCGCCCGACACGCACGTGGCCTGGCGCCTGTGCGAAACGCGCTCCGTGCTGGTGGCTAGCCGCGCCTACCTGCGCCGCAAGGGCACGCCGCTGGCGCCGGCGATGCTGGCCGACCACGATTGCCTGCACTATCCGCGCGGGCAGGAAACCAATGTGTGGTCTTTCGAACGGCGCAACGCGCGCGCACGCCAGGCAGGCCGCGTGACGGTGCCCATCGCCGGGCCGCTCGCCGCCAACAACAGCGAAGCGCTGCGCGATGCGGCGCAGGCGGGTCTGGGCATCGCGCTCCTGCCCGACTTCAGCGCGCAGTCGGGCCTGCAGGCGGGCAAGCTGGTCGAGGTGCTGCCCGACTGGCAGCCCACGGGCGCGTTCGCCGACCGCATCTACGCGATACGGCCCTATTCGCTGCACATTCCGCGCGCGGTCGACCTGTTCGTGGGGCACCTGCGCGAGACCCTCGGCGAGGGATTTCCGCTGCCCTGAGCCGCAGCGATCGGCGCCGGTCAGCGCCCGTCGATCCCGAGCACCGACAGGATCACGGCGCCGAGCGTCAGCGCCACGGGCAGCTGGCGTGCGGCAAGTGCATGCAGCCGCGCGGTGGGCAGCTTCTGGGCGCGCAACTGGCTCTGTTCCGAATGAAGGGCGGTGGACATGGCGAGACTCCTTTTCCTGAGTGGCTGCGGACGACTGCCCGCATGCCTTCACGATAGGCCTCGGCCCGCGCCCCGGCACACGGCTTTCGGCGACACCGCGTTTCCGTTTCTGCAACGATGTTCAGCCTGCGATCAGCTTCTGCACCAGCTCCGCGGTGGTGCCGGCCGCGTACTTGCGCATCAGCCGCGCGCGGTGCAGCTCGACCGTGCGGTGGCTGATGCCGAGCGCTTTGCCAATCTCCTTGGACGTGAGCCCGCGCATCACCTGCGCCGCCACCTCGCGCTCGCGCGGCGTGAGCTCGGCCTTGTCGGCGCGCCGCGCGCCCAGGTCCTCGAAGGTCCAGATGCCGGCCTCGTGCGGCGCCTCGCGGTTGAGCGCCTGGCCGGTGACGTGGCACCAGAAGGTCTCGCCCGCCATGGCGCCGTGCAGGGCGCCGAGCCGCTTCATCATGCGGTTGTCGGCATAGTGGCCGCTGGCGTTGAGAAAGGGCTCCATGCGCTTGCCGATGCGCTCGAACTCGGCCACGCTCGGGTACAGGATGCTGAACGAATGCCCCAGCAGCGCCGAGGGCGTTGCGCCGAAAATTTCGCACACGCGCCGGTTGCAGGCGACGATGGCGCGGTTGCGCGACACCACCATGCCGACGGGCGCCTGCTCGAAGGCGAGGCGGTAGTCGATCTCAGGCAGCGCGCGCTCGGGCATCGGGGGTCACCATTACGAAATACTACGTATGCGGGTACGTAGTATCGTTCAGGGCTTTCCTTCCACCCACTCTCCATTCATCCACCAAGGAGTTCGAGTGAACAAGATTTATCCCTCCGCAGACGCGGCACTCAAGGGGGTCGTGGCCGACGGGCAGATGCTCGCGGTCGGCGGCTTCGGCCTGTGCGGCATTCCCGAGGCGCTGATCGAGGCGCTCAAGGACACCGGCGTGCAGAACCTCACCGTAATCTCGAACAACGCGGGCGTCGACGGCTTCGGCCTTGGCAAGCTGCTCGAGACGCGCCAGATCAAGAAGATGATCGCGTCGTACGTGGGCGAGAACAAGGAGTTCGAGCGCCAGTACCTGGCGGGCGAACTGGCACTCGAGTTCACGCCGCAGGGCACGCTGGCCGAGAAGCTGCGCGCGGGCGGCGCGGGCATTCCGGCCTTCTTCACCAAGACCGGCGTCGGCACCCAGGTGGCCGAAGGCAAGGAACTGCGCGAGTTCGACGGCGAGACCTACGTGATGGAGCGCTCGCTGGTGCCCGACGTGGCGCTCGTGAAGGCCGACGTGGCCGACAAGGCCGGCAACCTGCGCTTTCGCCTGACGGCGCGCAACTTCAACCCGGCCGCCGCGATGGCCGGCAAGGTCTGCATCGTCGAGGTCGAGAAGATCGTCGAAGTGGGCGAACTCGCGCCCGACGACATCCACCTGCCGGGCATCTACGTGCACCGCATCGTGCTCAATGCCAGCCCCGAGAAGCGCATCGAGAAGCGCACCCTGAGCGCCGCGGTCGATGCCGCCGCCGCGAAGGTCGAGGCGCAGGCCGCGATCGCCCAGGCCGCCGCCGGCACCGAAGTGCCCGCGCCCGTCAAGAACAACAGCAGCAAAGGAGCCTGAGATGCCCTGGACCCAAGACCAGATGGCCGCACGCGCGGCGCAGGAACTCGAGGACGGCTTCTACGTGAACCTCGGCATCGGCATTCCCACGCTGGTGGCCAACTTCGTCGGCGACAAGGAAGTGTGGCTGCAGAGCGAGAACGGCATGCTCGGCATCGGCCCGTTCCCGACCGAGGAGCAGGTCGATGCCGACCTGATCAACGCGGGCAAGCAGACCGTCACCACGCTGCCGGGCTCGGCGATCTTCGGCAGCCACGACAGCTTCGCGATGATCCGCGGCGGCAAGATCAACCTGTCGATCCTGGGCGCGATGCAGGTCAGCGTGAAGGGCGACCTCGCCAACTGGATGATCCCCGGCAAGATGGTCAAGGGCATGGGCGGTGCCATGGACCTCGTGGCCGGCGTGAAGCGCGTGATCGTGCTGATGGAACACGTCGCCAGGAAGAAGGACGGCACCGAGGACCTGAAGATCCTCGAGGAATGCACGCTGCCGCTGACGGGCGTGGGCGTGGTCGACCGCATCATCACCGACCTGGCCGTGATGGACGTGGTGCCCGAAGGCCTCAAGGTGGTCGAGCTCGCGCCGGGCGTGAGCTTCGATGCGCTGCAGGCGAAGACGGGTGCGAAGCTGATCCAGTAACGGCAGGAGGCTACGCGTCCAGCGCGGCGCGCACCTTCTCGCCGAGCCTGCGCAGCCGCTCGACCGGTTCGTTGGAGAACACGAAGCGCAGGTACTGCGCGCCATGCGTCTCGCCCCAGCCCTTCATCGCTGTCGCGCAGACGCGTGCTTTCAAGAGGCGCTCGGAGAGCGTCTGCCCATCGATCCCGAAATCGCTCGCACGCAGGAGCAGCGACCAGCCGCCGGCCGGAATACCGACCGGCAGGCCCTCGAGTTCATTCAGCACCGTGTCGCGCCGGCGCTCGAGCTCGGCCACATAGGGCGCGAGCGTCTGTGCCGACCGTTCCAGTGCCGTCGCCACGGCGTCCTGCGCAATGCCCACGGGCACCACGACGTTGGCCAGCGACACGGCCACGAGGTCGGGCATGTAGCTCTCGGGTGCGACGGTCCAGCCGACGCGCCAGCCGATCATGCGCAGTTCCTTGGCCGACGAGCCGACGGTGATCGTGCGTTCGGCCATGCCGGGAAGGCCGGCCGGGTGAATCACTTGGCGGCCGTCGTAGAGCAGGCGTTCCATGGCGGTGTCGAGGATCAGCGTGAGGTCGTGTTGCACGCACAGCGCGGCGATGGCGCGCCAGTCGTCCTCGTCGAAGTAGCCGCCGGATGGCATCGACGGCGACATCAGCAGCATCACGCGCACATGAGGTCCGATGGCGGCTTGCAGTGCCGCACGGTCGAGCTTCCATTCCTGGCCGGGCGTGAAGACGAAGGGCACGTACTTCGGCGTGCCGCCCGCGAGGTGGATGCGATTGAGCAAGCCCGCATAGGTCGGATCGGTCACCAGCACCTCGTCGCCCACCTCGACCGTCGCGAGCAACGCATTGAGGATGCCCGAGAGCCCGCCCGCGGAGATCACGCAGTTGCGCGCGTCGTAGGCCACGCCGGAAAGCGTCGACACATGCCGAGCGGCAACCTCGCGCAAACGCGATTGACCGACGAAGGGGAGATAGCTGTTGTCCGAATCTTCCGAAGCGGCGCGTACGGTGCGCGCAACCGCCTCGGGGTCGGGCGGAATGTCGACGTCCAGGTTTTCGAGCCGGAGAAAGGGCGCACCGTCCGCATCGTCGGCGATGGCGCCCATGCGGTCGACACCGATGCCGGCGATGTGGTCGAGCCGAGCGGGACGGTGGCGGGGCATGCGTGTCTCCCAGGTGGTGGCTACAGGGCCGGCTTGCGCGGACGCGGCGGCCGCTGCGGCGCGCCTGCCGGGTCTTTCGATTTTTCCGCATTCTGCGGCAGCAGCAACGATTGCTGCGCCTCGGCCGCTTCGCGCAGGAAGGCCCACACCGCCTGCATCCGCGCGAGATGCTTGTTTTCGGCCGGCATCGACATCCAGAACGTGCGCGTGAAATTCGCCTGGTCTTCGAGCAGCGGGCGAAGCGATGCATCCTCGTCGGCCAGGAAGGCCGGCAACACCGCGATGCCCGCGCCGGCCGCCACCGCGCGGTGCTGCGCGAGCACGCTGGTGCTGCGCAGCGCGAAGGCGTCGGGGCGGTGCAGCTCGTCGAGGTATTGCAGCTCCTTGCTGAACAGCAGGTCGTCCACGTAGCTGATGAAGCTATGGCCGCGCAGGTCGTCGCGCGTCTGGATAGGCTTGTGCGCGGCGAGGTACTTCTTCGACGCATAGAGCCGCAGCGTGTAGTCGGTGAGCTTGGCCATCACCACCGGCCCGCGCGCGGGGCGCTCGAGCGAGATCACGATGTCGGCCTCGCGCCGCGACAGGTGCACCAGCCGCGGCATCGCGAGCAGGTCGATCGTGAGCTTGGGATGCTGCCGCGCAAACACCGCGAGGCGCGGCGCCAGCACCACCGTGCCGAAGCCCTCGGTCGCGCCGATGCGCACCAGCCCCGAGAGGCCTTCCTGCGATGCGGGCGCGGTGCTCTCGACCGCCTGGAATGCGCTCTCCATCGCCTCGACCTGCGGCTGCAGCCGGCGGCCGGCCTCGGTCAGCCGGTGGCCGCCGGCCTCGCGCGAGAACAGCGGGGCGCCCACTTCCTTCTCGAGCGCCTGGATGCGCCGCGCCACCGTGGTGTGGTCGACCTCGAGCCGCCGCGCGGCGCTCATCAGCGTGCCGGAGCGCGCGAGTTCGAGAAAGAAGCGGAGGTTGTCCCAGTCCATCTTGGGGTTCCATTCAGGCCGTTGAAAGCGGACTTCCGGACGCAGAGATCGCAGAGGTTTCGCAGAAATCGCAGAAGGATTTCCAAGAGAATTTTCTGCGTTTCCTTTTGCGACCTCTGCGAAACCTTCGCGTCCTCTGCGTCCGGCTGTCCGCCCCCGCATTCTGCATTTACGCAAAACCGAAGCGCAATTTTGTCTATTGTCATCGCAAATCTGCAAAGCTACGATCCCCGCATTCACAGGAGACAAACCCCATGGACGCCACCACCACCCCCAAGACCCAGGTCGCCACCGTCAAGCTCTTGATCGGCGGCCAGTTCGTCGAGTCGAAGACCACCGAGTGGCGCGACATCGTCAACCCGGCCACGCAGGAGGTGCTGGCCCGTGTGCCCTTTGCGACGCAGGCCGAGCTCGATGCCGCCGTGGCCTCCGCCAGGGACGCATTCAAGACCTGGCGCAAGACGCCGATCGGCGCGCGCGCGCGCATCTTCCTCAAGTACCAGCAACTGATCCGCGAGAACATGGCCGAGCTGGCCGCGATCCTCACGGCCGAGCAGGGCAAGACGCTGCCCGACGCCGAAGGCGACGTGTTCCGGGGCCTGGAGGTGGTCGAGCATGCGGCGGCCATCGGCAACCTGCAGCTGGGCGAGCTGGCCAACAACGTGGCCAACGGTGTCGACACCTACACGCTGCTGCAGCCGCTGGGCGTGTGCGCGGGCATCACGCCGTTCAACTTTCCCGCGATGATCCCGCTGTGGATGTTCCCGATGGCCATCGTCACGGGCAACACCTTCGTGCTCAAGCCGTCCGAGCAGGACCCGATGGTGACGATGCGCCTCGCGGAGCTCGCGCTCGAAGCCGGCATCCCGCCCGGCGTGCTCAACGTGGTGCATGGCGGCGAGGCGGTGGTCAACGGTATCTGCGACCACCCCGACATCAAGGCGATCAGCTTCGTCGGCTCGACCAAGGTCGGCACGCATGTGTACAACCGCGCCACGCTCGCCGGCAAGCGCGTGCAATGCATGATGGGCGCGAAGAACCACGCCATCGTCATGCCCGACGCCAACAAGGAGCAGACGCTCAACGCGCTGGCCGGCGCGAGCTTCGGCGCCGCGGGCCAGCGCTGCATGGCGGTGTCGGTGGCGGTGCTCGTCGGCGAGGCGCGCAACTGGGTGCCCGACCTGATTGCCAAGGCCAGGACCCTGAAGATCGGTGCCGGCACCGAGAAGGGCGTGGACGTGGGGCCGCTGGTGTCCTGCGCCGCGCACGACCGCGTCAACAGCCTCATCGAACGCGGCCTGGCCGACGGCGCCAAGCTGGAGCTCGATGGCCGCAAGCCCACCGTGCCCGGCTACGAGAAGGGCAACTTCGTCGGCCCGACGATCTTCTCGGGCGTGAAGCCCGGCATGACCATCTATGACCAGGAAATCTTCGGGCCGGTGCTGTGCGTGGCCGATGCCGAGAACATCGACGAAGCGATCGCGCTGATCAACAGCAACCCGAACGGCAACGGCACCGCGATCTTCACGCAGTCGGGCGCCGCGGCGCGCAAGTTCCAGGAAGACATCGACGTGGGCCAGGTCGGCATCAACGTGCCGATCCCGGTGCCGGTGCCGATGTTCTCGTTCACCGGTTCGCGCGCCTCGAAGCTCGGCGACCTCGGCCCCTACGGCAAGCAGGTCGTCATGTTCTACACGCAGACCAAGACGGTCACCGCGCGCTGGTTCGACGACAGCACGGTGTCGCAGGGCGTCAACACGACCATCTCCTTGAAGTAGTCTCGGGTCCATGGACTTCGAGCTTTCAGAGGAGCAGCGCGCCTTCGCGGACTCGGCGCGCGATTTTGCGCAGGCCGAGTTCGCGCCGCATGCGGCGCAATGGGACGCGGAAGCGATCTTTCCGCGCGAGGCGATCGCGAAGGCCGGCGAGCTGGGCTTCTGTGGCCTCTACGCGCCCGAGCGCATCGGCGGCCTCGGGCTGCCGCGGCTCGACGCGGCGCTGGTGTTCGAGGAGATGGCCGCGGTCGACCCCTCGACCACGGCCTTCATCACGATCCACAACATGGCGACCTGGATGCTCGGCACCTGGGCCACCGACGCGGTCGCCGCCGAGTGGGGCGAAGACCTCACGAGCGGGCGCAAGCTCGCCTCGTACTGCCTGACCGAACCGGGCGCCGGCTCCGACGCCGGCTCGCTGAAGACGCGCGCCGAACTGCAGGGGAACGCGTACGTCATCAACGGCGGCAAGGCCTTCATCTCGGGCGCGGGCGCGACCGACGTGCTGGTGCTCATGGCGCGCACGGGCGGCGGCGGCGCGGGCGGCATCTCGGCCTTCGCGGTGCCGGCCGATGCGCCGGGCGTGAGCTACGGCAAGAAGGAGCACAAGATGGGCTGGAACAGCCAGCCCACGCGCACCATCAGCTTCGACAACGTGCGCATCCCGGCCGAGAACCTGCTGGGCAGTGAAGGCGAGGGCTTCCGCATCGCGATGAAGGGGCTCGACGGCGGGCGCATCAACATCGCAACCTGTTCGGTCGGCGCAGCCCAGGGCGCGCTCGATGCGGCGCGCCGCTACCTGCACGAGCGCCAGCAGTTCGGCAAGCCGCTTGCGAGCTTCCAGGCGCTGCAGTTCAAGCTCGCCGACATGGCGACCGAGCTCGTCGCCGCACGCCAGATGGTGCGGCTGGCCGCCAGCAAGCTCGATGCAGGCCATGCCGATGCGAGCACCTATTGCGCCATGGCCAAGCGCTTTGCGACCGATGCGGGCTTCAACGTGTGCAACGACGCGCTGCAACTGCACGGCGGTTATGGGTACCTGGCCGAGTTTCCCTTGGAGCGCCTGGTGCGCGATGCACGCGTGCACCAGATTCTCGAAGGCACCAACGAGATCATGCGCGTGATCGTTGCGCGAAAATTGCTGGAGGGAGACAGCGACATCCGCTGAAACCGAAAGCGGACTTCCGGACGCAGAAGCCGCAGAGGTTCCGCAGAGGGCGCAAAAGGAAGATCAAAATCTTCTTCTTGCATTTTTCTGCGTCCTCTGCGGAACCTTCGCGTCCTCTGCGTCCTGCCCCCGCATTCAAGCCAACTCACCATGACCGACACAGCCGTAGTTCTCTTCGACGAAATCAAAACCGCCGGCGGCAAGCGCTTTGCCACCGCCACGCTCAACGCGCCCGCTTCGCTCAATGCGCTTTCGGTGGAGATGGTGCGCCTGCTCACGCCCAAACTGCGCGAATGGGCCGCCGACGACGGCGTGGTCGGCGTCCTGCTGCAGGCGGCCGGCGACAAGGCCTTCTGCGCCGGCGGCGACCTGCGCCAGCTCCACCAGACGCTGCTGGAATGCGGCCCCGCGCGCAACACCTACGCCGAAGATTTCTTTCGCGAGGAGTACGAGCTCGATTACCTGATCCACACCTTTCCGAAGCCGTTCCTGTGCTGGGGCCACGGCATCGTGATGGGTGGCGGCGTGGGGCTGATGGCGGGCTGCTCGCACCGCGTGGTCACGGCGCAGAGCCGCGTCGCCATGCCTGAGATCGCGATCGGTCTCTACCCCGACGTGGGCGGCAGCTGGTTCCTGCGCCGCACCCCGGGCCGCACGGGCCTGTTCCTCGCGCTCACGGCCGCCAACCTCAACGCGACCGACGCGGTGTTCTGCGGCCTCGCCGACCTGCTCGTGCCGCATGAACGCAAGGGCGAAGTGGTCGAGGCCATCGCCGCCGCCGCATGGGCCGGCAACGGCAAGGCCGACCGCGCGACGCTCTCGCGCATCCTCGCCAAGGCGGGCGAGGGCGCCGAACTGCTGCCCTCGAAGGTGCGCGAGCACTACGACACGATCGATGCGCTGATGGCGGGCGACGACCTGCTCGACATCGCGAAGCGCCTGCGCGGACTGCAGAGCGACGATCCCTGGCTGCAGGCCGCGGCCAAGGCCTTCGTGAAGGGCGCCCCGAGCTCGGCCGCGCTGAGCTTCGAGCTCTGGCAGCGCGTGCCCCGCATGTCGCTGGCCGAGGTGTTCCGGCTCGAGTACTGGGCCTCGCTCGGCTTCTGCGCGCACAAGGACTTTGCCGAAGGCATCCGCGCGGTGCTGATCGACAAGGACCGCAACCCGAAATGGTCGCCGGCCAGCATCGAAGAGATCACCGACCACTTCATCGAGGACCACCTGCGGCCGCGTGGCGAGATGCCGGCGGAGCTGGCGGCGCTGAAGTAGATCGGACTTCCGGACGCAGAAGGCGCAGAGGTTTCGCAGAAGACGCAAAAGAAAATCATTTTTTTGTATTCCTTTTGCGCCCTCTGCGAAACCTTCGCGTCCTCTGCGTCCTGCCTCCGCATTTTCCCCCTACAACCAGGAGACAACAATGAACATCGCCTTCATCGGCCTCGGCAACATGGGCGGCCCCATGGCCATGAACCTGCAGAAGGCCGGCCACGTGCTCAGCGCCTTCGACCTGTCGGCCGACGCCTGCAAGAAGTTCGCGGATGAAGGCCTGCCGATCGCGAAATCGGCCGCCGATGCGGTGGCCGGTGCCGAGATCGTCGTCAGCATGCTGCCCGCCAGCGCGCACGTCGAAGGCCTGTTCCTCGGCAGCGCGGGCCAACCCGGCCTGCTCGACAGCATCCAGCCCGGCACGCTGGTGATCGACAGCAGCACCATCGCCGCCGCCACTTCGCAGAAGGTGGCCGCGGCAGCCGCCGCCAAGGGCATCGCAATGATCGATGCGCCGGTTTCGGGCGGCACCGGCGGCGCCATCGCGGGCACGCTGACCTTCATGGTGGGCGGCGAGGCGAAAGACCTCGAACGCGCGCGGCCGGTGCTCGAGAAGATGGGCACCAACATCTTCCACGCCGGCGCCGCGGGCGCGGGGCAGACCGCGAAGATCTGCAACAACATGCTGCTCGGCATCCTGATGATCGGCACGTCGGAAGCGCTTGCGCTCGGCGTGGCGAACGGGCTCGATCCCAAGGTGCTGTCCGAGATCATGCGCCGCAGTTCGGGCGGCAACTGGGCGCTCGAGAAGTACAACCCGATGCCGGGCGTGATGGAGACCGCGCCTGCCTCGAAGAACTACGCGGGCGGCTTCGGCACCGACCTGATGCTCAAGGACCTGGGCCTGGCGCAGGAGAACGCCACCGCCGTGCGCGCCGCCACGCCGCTCGGCGGGCTCGCACGCAGCCTCTATGCGGCGCACAGCCTAGCGGGGCACGGCGCGCTTGATTTCTCGAGTGTGCTGAAGCTGGTGCAGAAGCGTTCCTGACGCCATCGCCTACAGGATGCAGTGGGTCTATGTGAAGTTCGTAGGCACCCATGCGCAGTACGACCGGATCGACGCGGCGACCGTCGATTCATCGAGATAGGAGCGAAATCATGCAAGTTCGAGCCATCCGGAACGAAGCCATCTACCGCGACACGCTCGCGCAACTTTCGGCGCTGATTGAACTCGATCCGGCGCCGGACTCGCCTGAAGGCGAGCAGCTGGAAGTACTGGGCACGCTGGTGGAGGCCTACGAAGCGAAGCACTATCCGATCGCGCCGCCCGAGCCGATCGAAGCGATCAAGTTCCACATGGACAGCACCGGGTTCAGCGTCGCCGATCTCGTGCCGTACATCGGGCCGCGCCATCGCGTTTACGAGGTGCTCAACGGAACCCGCCCGCTGACGCTGCACATGATCCGCCGGTTGCTCACGCTCGGCATTCCCGCATCGTCGCTGATCGGCAGGCCCGAGCCGGTGGCGGCGTGACTTACAGCAACTCGATCCCCGGCAAGTTCTTGAAACAGCTCTCGCGCGTGATGCGCACGAAGTCCGCGAGCCACGGCTGCACCGAGGTGCGTTCGGCCGAGGCCATGTAGAGCCGTCCGGTCAGCCCTTTTTTGCCTACGGGCCGGGCCGTGACGTAGCCGCGGTCGAGGTAGTTCTGCACCGCCCACAGCGGCAGGGCCGCCACGCCGCGGCCGCTTGCCACCAGTTGCAGCATCGCCACCGTGAGTTCGGTGGTGCGGCGGCGCGCGGGCTCGACGCCGGCGGGGCCAAGCACCTGGCGCACCAGGTCGAGCATCTCGTCAGGCACCGGATAGGTGATGAGCGTCTGGTCGGCGAAATGGCGCGCCGTCAGGTGGCTGCGCGCCGCGAGCGGATGGTCGTTCGCGACCAGCGCCATGATCTCGAAACGGAACAGCGGGTGGTAATCGACCGTCTCGCCAGGGTCGGCCTCGGACACGATCGCGACCTCGGCGCGGTTCTGCATCACGAGCGCGATCGGATCGGGATGGAAGCCCGAGACGATGTCGAGCTCGACCTCGGGCCAGCGCTGGCGAAACGCATCCATCGCGGGCATCAGCCAGTCGAAGCAGGTGTGGCACTCGACCACGATGCGCAACTGGCCGCTGCGCCCCAGCGCAAGCCGCGCCACGTCGCGCTCGGCTTCCTCGACCATCGGCAGTGCCGCGTCGGCCAGCTGCAGCAGCCGAAGCCCCGTGGTGCTGAACTGCGGCGGCACCGACTTGCGCTCGAAGAGCTGCGCGCCGTAGCGGTCTTCGAGCAGCTTGATCTGGTGCGAAAGCGCCGACTGCGTGAGGTTGAGCAGCTGCGCCGCGCGCACCAGGCTGCCGGTGTCGCGCAGCGCGGCCAGGGTGCGCAGGTGGCGTATTTCGAGGATGGACTGCAACATGAATGAAATTCAAGCGAAAGGGCAAAAGGTTTCGTTTGAATCATAGACGCCAAAGCCCGAGGATTGCCGCATGACCATCCGTACCCACACCCTTGGTTTTCCACGCATGGGCGCGCAGCGCGAGCTCAAGTTCGCGCTCGAGCAGCACTGGCGCGGCGAGATCGACCGCGCCGCGCTCGAGACCACCGGCCGGCACTTGCGCGCGCGCCACTGGCAGCTGCAGCGCGATGCCGGGCTCGACTTCGTGACCGTCGGTGACTTTGCGTTCTACGACCACGTCGCCAACCACATCCAGCTGCTGGGCTGCGAGCCCGCGCGCTTCGGTGTCGACCCGGCCGAGCCCGCGCTCTCGCGCTACTTCACGATGGCGCGCGGCGTGCCGCAGGACGCGGGCCATGCGCATGCGCACCACGAAGGCTGCAGCCACGGCGCCGCCGGCAGCTTCGCGCTCGAGATGACGAAGTGGTTCGACACCAACTACCACTATCTGGTGCCCGAGTTCACTGCGGCCACGCAATTCGCGCTCGCGTCGACGCGGCTGTTCGACGAAGTGGCCGAGGCGCAGCAGGCGGGGCATCCGGTCAAGGCCGTGCTGCTCGGGCCGCTGAGCTTTCTCTACCTCGGCAAGGAGAAGGAGGCCGGATTCGACCGCTTCTCGCTGCTCGACGCGCTGCTGCCCGTGTATGAGCAGGTGCTCGCGCGCCTCAAGCAGCAGGGGGTTGAATGGGTGCAGATCGACGAGCCGATCCTCGGTCTCGACCTGCCCGATGCCTGGCGCAACGCGTTCGAGCGCAGCTACTGGCAACTGGCGCGCAGCGCGCCCAGGCTGCTGCTGGCCACCTATTTCTCGCCGCTGGCCGAGAACCTGCGGCTGGCCTGCCAGCTGCCGGTGGCCGGGCTGCATGTGGACGCGGTGCGCGCGCCGCACGAGCTGACCGGCGTGGCCGACTGGCTCGCGGCGCACAAGGTGCTGTCGGTCGGCATCGTCGATGGCCGCAACATCTGGCGCACCGATCCCGATGCGGCGCTCGCCGCGCTGCAGCCCGCGATCGCCAAGCCGCGCAGCGAGCTCTGGCTGGCGCCGTCATGCTCGCTGCTGCATGTGCCGGTCAGCCTCGAAGCCGAGCACAAGCTCGATGCCGATCTGCGGTCGTGGCTGGCCTTCGCCGTCGAGAAGCTCGATGAACTGCGCGTGCTGCGTGCCGTGCTCGACGACCGCGAAGACAGCGTGGCCGACGTGCTCCAGAGTGCCCGCGCGGCGGTGGCGGCACGCCGCACCAGCGCACGCGTGCACCGCGTCGACGTGGCGCTGCGGCTCGCGCGCAGCGTGGCGGGCGACGACCGCCGCGGCTCCGGCTTCGCGCAGCGCCAGGCGCTGCAGCGGGCGCGCTTCGCGTTGCCCGCGCTGCCGACCACCACCATTGGCTCGTTTCCGCAGACGCCGCAGATCCGTGCCGCACGCGCCGCCTTCAGGCGCGGCGAGCTCGATGCGCCCGGCTACCGCGAGAAGATGCGCGCCGAAATCGCGCTGGCGGTTCGCAAGCAGGAAGAACTCGGCCTCGACGTGCTGGTGCATGGCGAGGCCGAGCGCAACGACATGGTCGAGTATTTCGGCGAGCAGCTCGACGGCTTCGCGTTCACCGCCAACGGCTGGGTGCAGTCGTACGGCTCGCGCTGCGTGAAGCCGCCGGTGATCTTCGGCGACGTGTCGCGCCCCGCGGCCATGACGGTCGAATGGACCGCCTACGCGCAGAGCCTCACGAAGCGGCCGATGAAGGGCATGCTGACCGGGCCGGTGACCATCCTGCAGTGGTCCTTCGTGCGCGACGACCAGCCGCGCAGCGTCACCTGCGAGCAGATCGCCTGGGCGATCCGCGACGAGGTGGCCGACCTCGAAGGCGCCGGCATCGGCATCGTCCAGATCGACGAGCCCGCGATCCGCGAGGGCCTGCCGCTGCGCCGCGCGGGCTGGCCGGCCTACCTGGCCTGGGCCACGCGCGCGTTCCGCCTCAGTGCCTCGGGCGTGCGCGACGAGACGCAGATCCACACCCACATGTGCTACTCGGAATTCAACGACATCCTGCCCGAGATCGCGGCCATGGACGCCGACGTGATCACCATCGAGACCAGCCGCTCCGACATGGCGCTTCTGCGCGGGTTCGGCGGCCTCGGCGGCGCGGGCGAGGGCCCCGCCGACGGCGGCTTCCGCTACCCGAACGAGATCGGCCCCGGCGTCTACGACATCCATTCGCCGCGCGTGCCCTCGGTGGACGAGATCGTGCGCCTCATGCGCAAGGCCGCCGCCGTGGTGCCGCCCGCGAATCTCTGGATCAACCCCGACTGCGGCCTCAAGACCCGCGGCTGGCCGGAGACCGAGGCGGCGCTCGCGAACATGGTGGCCGCGGCCAAGCGGCTGCGCGCGGAGCTCGCCCCGGCCTGAGGGGCATGGCGCCAATAATGGCGCCATGTGCTTTCACTCCGTTCGTCGGCGATCCGTTCTTCTTCTTTCCGCACTGCCGTGGCTCTTCGGTGCGGCCGTGCTCCTGGCGCCGGCGCAGGCGCGCGCGCAAGGCCGGGCCGAGGCGCTGATGCTGTTCGAAGGCGTCCAGGCGCGCTACCAGGCGGCCTATGCGCCGGGCGCCGTCTCGCGCGATGCGCACCAGTTGCTGGAGCCGCCCGACCAGGCCATTGCCGGCAAGGCGTTCGCTGCGCTCGACCGAGCCGCGGCCCGTGCCTTCGACGTGGCCGCTTCGGTCGAGGCCATCCGGCAGGAAGTGGCAGTGGCCGGGCAGGGCGGCGCGGCGCCGGGGCCGCAGGTGCAGGCGGCGCTCGCGCGGCTCGCGAAGCTGCGCGCCGACCATGCCGCGATGGACGAAGCGGCCAAGGCCGCCTTCATCCAGCGCCAACATGCGAAACCCGCCGATGCGGTGCGCACCGAACTGCTCGAACGCATGGCCGTGGTCGAACTGCGCGAGGTCGACTTCTCGAGCCAGCTGCTGCTGGGCGCGGTGGTCAAGCAGCTCGCGCGCGGCAATGCGGGCCAGTACACGGCGCTGCCCGATGCCACGCTCGACATGGCGCTCGACACGCTGTGGTCGCGCGGCGTCACCTCGCCGCGCCCGCGCAACCTGCTGATCGTGGCGCAGGCGTTCGAACGGCAGCTCGCGCAGGCGCTGCTCGCGGCGCTCTCCGATGCGGATGCGGCGGCGCTGCTCGCGTGGCGCAGCGATGCGCAGGCAGGAGCCGAGCGCGAGGCGCTCGTCGGCGCCTACCGGGCCGAGGTCAAGGCGAGCGGCGCCGTCGCGATCCGGACGCTGCTGCGCGGCTGGCCGCGCTCGTGAGCGCGTGCCGGTGACGGAGGGCGCACGCTCCCGGCGTGTTTCAAATGAGTGGAGCTCTCGGGGAATGTGACTTTGTGCTCTTATGGGGGTGATATGGCTCCATTTAGGAGCTGTTGGGGTTGGATGTGCCAGGGTTCCCCGTTTTATCGGGCAGACTCGAAATCATCCAAAGCCCAGAAAAGAAATCGAAATGAAGTCCCCCCATATTCTTCTCTCCACCGCTCTGTCCCTGTTCGCCGCCGCAGGCGCCCATGCAGAAACCTACGAGGGTGTGCATCCGCTGACCTCCGGCTACAGCCGCGCAGAGGTCGAGCGTCAGGCCGTGGCTGCCGCGCGTGCAGGCAATCTCTACGGCGACCTCGCCATGGGGGGCGTGGCCCCGGTGCGGGCCGGCAGCGTTGATCGTGCCACGGTGTACAAGGAAGCCGTGGCGACTGCCCACGCGCGGGGCCAGAACCTGCGCCCTGAAGCGTTCCCCGGGAGCATGATCCCCGCGCAGGCGCGCAGCCTCATGCGCAAGGCTGCGCTGTAAGTCGAACTTCCGGCTGCCGGCCGACAGGGTTGGGCCGGTTGCGCGATACTCGCCAGCCGGTCGAGTGAGGCAAAATTCTTACTCCAGCTGCGACTTTCCGCTTCGGCGCAGGAAAGTTCCGCGTCATTGTTTCAGTTTCATGAACACTGCGGTTCGATTCGTTGAGGGTTTTCCCTTGGTTTGTGGTGCAAACTTCAAGGCATCCAAAGTCGAAACCAAGAAGGAACCTGAAATGAAGACCTCGAACATCCTCGCCGCCGCCGCTCTCTCCCTGCTCGCCGCCGCTGGCGCCCACGCAGAAACCTACGAGGGCGTGCAGCCCCTGACCTCCGGCTACAGCCGCGCCGACATCGCGCCGCAAGCCGCCGCCGCTGCCCGTGAAGGCAATGTCTACGGCGAAGTCGCCTCGGCCGGCGTGGCCCCGGTGCTCGCCAGCGCCACCGACCGCGCTGCCGTGCGCAACGAAGCCGTGGCCGCTGCCCACGCGCCCGGCCAGAACCTGCGCCGCGAAGCCTTCGCCGGCAGCGTGATCCCCGAGCAGGCACGCAGCTTCACGCGCCAAGCCGGCCTGTAATTCACAGGCGGGCAGAGCGCCGACGCCCTTGGGTGGCCGGCGCTTCGGAAAGCAAAGACAGCCAGAGCCGGACAGTGCGACAGCACCGTCCGGCTTTTGCTTTTTTCGGCCGGCGTCGGCCCGCAGACCGGCCGTTTGCCGGAGCCGCCAGACCCCATGGCACCACCAACAGCATATGGTCGCGCCGGGCGGCGTTGGACAGAATTCCCGACTTCAATCCACCAATGAAAGTCGCTCCCATGTCCGATCCCGAGACGCTCACCGCACAGGTGGTCAACATCCTGAGGCACGACAAATTCATCGCGCGCCATAACTTCGCCATTGGCTCGCTGCGGATTTGGCCGCGCGCCTACCACGACGTAGCCGACGCGATCAACGCAGGCAAGATTCGCGTTGGGTCCAGCGTGAGTGCGGGCAACGCCGCTGAATACGATATGCGCTTTGCCGTGATGGACGTGTCAGAGAACCTCAACGTGCTCGACGAGCGTGATCGCGCGGTGGTGTTCCACGAAGCGACGCACGCCCACCTCGACATGCTGGCGTTCGGCGAGCATTCGGGTTACGAGAACGAAGCCATGGGCTACATCGCCGAGGCGCTCTATACGCTGGCTGCGAAGGGGCGCGACGTTCCCTCGCACCCCATCCGCGTGGTCGCCAAGCCGATCGCGGCCAAGGTGTACGCCGGCATGTACGCGATCCCGCAGGCCGACGTCGCCGCGCTGACCGCCGCCATCTCCGCCGTGCCCGCCTACAGCCGGATGCCGCGCTACACCAGCAACGGACTCTGACCCCGCCAACGTGACCCGCCAACGGCGCCGCCGGCGTTACCGGCGGTTGCTTTAGTGGCTGCCCGCGCGAGCCGCCCGCGCAGGGGCCCGGTGTAGACTGCCAGGTTTTGCGTTCTGGCGTTCATGGGGCAAGTTTCACAGCAGCGGCGCACCGCCTTCAGCGATTCGGCGCTCGTTCGCTTGCTCCTCGGGCTCGCCCAGGCCGACGTGCGGGAACCGCGCCAAGCCACGGCCGACCAGCTGAGCCAGTGGTTCGGCTGGACCGATGCGATCTCGCTCTCGGCGGCGCTCGACGGCGGCGCCTCCGGCTTGCCTTCGGCCGGCCGCAGCGCACCGGGCGCGGAGGAACGCGAATGTGCCCGCGTGCGCACGGCACTGGCCAAGGCCATTGGCGAAGACGCCACCTGGCGGCGCGGCGGCAAGAACGCCGACGCCGAACCCGACTTCACGCCCTACCGACGGCGCTACCTCGCCCAGCAACAGGCGCTCGATGCGGCCGTCGGCCCGCTGCGCGCACGGTTGCGCGCGCGGCTGGCGGCGCGTTCGCCCGCCATGGCGCGGCTCGCGTCGGTCGACGTGGTGATGGAGCAGGTGCTCGCGCCGCGCGAGCGCAGCTTTCTCGCGGCCGTGCCCGGGCTGCTCGAAAAGCACTTCGAGCGCCTGCGGCCCGCCGCCGCGGCAGCGCCGGACCCGGCCGAAGCGCCTGGCCCGCCCGGGCCCTGGCTCGACGCCTTCCACAACGATGTCCGGAACGTGCTGCTCGCCGAACTGGACTTCCGATTCCAACCCGTCGAAGGGCTGCTCGATGCCCTTCGCATGAGGCAACCCAAAGAGTGCCATGAATAGATTTCTTCCCTACTTCGTCTTTGCCGCGGGCCTTGCCGTGGTGTGCTGGGTCGGCGCGGGGTATGCCGGCTCGCACGCGCTGGCTTTTGCCGTCACGCTGATCGTCGGCGTGTTCTATGTCATCGGCGGTCTGGAGCTGCACCGCTTCCGGCAGGCGAGCGCCACGCTCGCGCGCGCCGTCGACGGCCTGACCGAGCCGCCCGCCGACCTGGGCGCGTGGCTGGCGCAGCTGCATCCGTCGCTGCGCAACGCGGTGCGGCTGCGCATCGAAGGCGAGCGCGTGGGGCTGCCCGGGCCGGCGCTGGCGCCGTACCTCTCAGGCCTGCTGGTGCTGCTCGGCATGCTCGGCACCTTCATGGGCATGGTGGTCACGCTCAACGGCACCGGCCTGGCGCTCGACAGCGCCACCGACCTGCAGGCGATCCGCAATTCGCTGTCGGCCCCCGTCAAGGGCCTGGGCCTGGCCTTCGGCACCTCGGTGGCCGGCGTGGCCGCGTCCGCGATGCTGGGGCTGGCCTCGGCGCTGTGCCGGCGCGACCGGCTGCAGGCCGGGCAGCGGCTCGACAGCCTCATCGCCACGCGCTTGCGCCCCTACTCGCGCGCGCACCAGCGCGAGGCCTCGTTCCAGTTGCTCGAACAGCAGTCGCGGCTGATGCCGCAGCTGGTCGACCGGATGCAGACCATGATGGAAACCATGGAGCGGCAGGCGCTGGCGCTCAACGAGCGGCTTGCTGCCGGGCAGGCGCAGTTCCACAGCCAGGCCGAGGCGGTGTATGCCGGCCTCGCGTCGTCGGTCGACAGCTCGCTGAAGCAGAGCCTGACCGAGAGCGCGCGCATCGCCGGTGCGACCATCCAGCCGGTGGTCGAGGCCGCCATGGCCGGCATCGCGCGCGAGACCGCCTCGCTGCACGACAGCGTCGCGCGCACGGTGCAGCAGCAGCTCGACGGCCTCACGGAGCGCTTCGAGGCCGCGACCACCGGCGTGGCCGAGACCTGGAAGGGCGCGCTGGCCGAGCACCGCAGCGCCTCGCAATCGCTCGTGACGGACCTGCGCGGCACGCAGGAGCGCTTCGCCGAAACCTTCGAGCAGCGCTCGGCCACGTTGGTCGAGAGCGTTTCGGCCCGCCTCGGCCAAACGGCCGATGAGGTCGCGGGCAGCTGGCAGCGTGCGCTCGCCGAACACGAGCGCGTCGGCGCGCAGTGGGCCGCCGAGGCCAGGCAGTCGCTCGCGGCGGCCGCGGCCGATGCCGGCACGCAGGTGGCCGCGCTGTTGCGCAGCGTCGACCAGGCCCATGCCGGCCTCGAGGCGCAGATCGCGTCGCGCGATGCCGAGCGGCTGGCCGCATGGACCCAGGCGCTGGGCGCGGTGGCCGCCTCGCTGCAGCAGGAATGGCAGCAGGCCGGCAGCGAGGCCGAGCGCCGGCAGCAGCAGCTGTTCGACGCGCTGGCCGAGTCCGCGCGCGGCATGTCGGCCCAGGCCGAAAGCCATGCCAAGAACACCGTGGCCGAGATCGCGCGGCTGCTCGACGCCGCCTCCGAGGCCCCGCGCGTCGCGGCCGAAGTGGTGGCCGAGCTGCGCCAGAAGCTCTCCGACAGCATGGCGCGCGACAACGCGATGCTCGAGGAACGCAGCCGCCTGATGGAAACGCTGGGCACGCTGCTCGATGCGGTGAACCATGCCTCGACCGAGCAGCGCTCGGCCGTCGATGCGCTGGTCGGCGCCTCGGCCGACGTGCTCGAGCGCGTCGGCAGCCGCTTCACCGAGCAGGTCCAGGCCGACACCGGCCGGCTCGCGGAAGTGGCCGCGCAGGTCACCGGCAGCGCGGTCGAGGTGGCGAGCCTCGGCGAGGCCTTTGGCCATGCGGTGCAGCTGTTCAGCGAATCGAACGAGAAGCTGGTGGCGCACCTGCAGCGCGTCGAAGGTGCGCTCGGCAAGTCGATCGAACGCAGCGACGAGCAACTGGCCTACTACGTGGCGCAGGCGCGCGAGGTCATCGACCTGAGCATCATGTCGCAGAAGCAGATCGTCGACGACCTGCAGCAGATCGCGAGCCGGCCTGCGGCGGCGTTGCCTGTCGCGGTGACCGGCGAAATCTGATGAGCGACGACATCGACATCGACGCGGGCGTGGAGCCCGGCGTTCCGGTCTGGGCGGTGTTCGGCGACCTGATGGCCGGGCTGGTCGGCGCCTTCGTGCTGATCCTCGTCGGCGCGCTCGGCATGCAGCTCGACCTGGCCGCGAAGCTGCAGTCCGAAGTGCAGCAGCGCCAGGCCGAGACCCTGCGCCGCGAGGCGCTCGAAAAGGCGCTCGCGGGGCCGCTGGCCGCGGGCCGCGTGACCTTGCGCGACGGCCGCATCGGCATCAGCGGCAGCGTGCTGTTCGCCTTCAATTCCTCGGACCTGCAGCCCGAAGGCCGGCAGGTGCTCGAAAGCCTTGCGGGCCCGATGGCGGCCTACCTGCGCGCGCGCGACGAAGTGCTGATGGTGAGCGGCTTCACCGACGACCGGCAAATGCGTGCATCGAAAGACGGGAACCGGCCGTTCGCCGACAACTGGGAGCTCTCGGCGCAGCGCGCGCTCACGGTGACGCGGGCGCTGATCGAAGAGGGCGTGCCCTCGAACGCGGTGTTCGCGGCCGCGTTCGGTGCGGAGCAGCCGGTGGCCTCCAACGCCGATGCCGAAGGCCGCTCGAAGAACCGGCGCGTCGAGATGGCGCCCACGCCGAGGCACAAGCCCGGCCCGACCGCCGATGCCGGCAGCCGGCCCCGTGAGTAGCCTCGGCATGACCGACGCCGCGGCCAGGCTCGCGGCCTGGCGCGCGCAAGGCGCGCACCGGCGCGACCCGGTGCGCTTTCGCCTGATCGAGGCGATGGCGCGGCGCGCGGCCGGCCACGAGGGCGAGGCGCGGCGGCTGCTCGATGCGCGGTTGGCGGTGCTGGTCGATGCGTACGGCCGTGCGCTCGACGAGGCACCGGCGGTAGCTCCGGCCGCAGAGGCCGCGGCGCCATCGCGCAGCGCGCTCGCTGAACTGCTCGACCACATCGCGCGCCATGCGCCCGCGCCCGTTGCCACGGAGGCTGGCGGCATCGCGCTGGCTGCGTCGGCCACCGCCGCGGCGGGGCCTGAACTCAAGGGCGTGCGCTACTTCAACCGCACCTGGACGCGCCTGCGCGCCGAACGCCGCATCACGCAGTCGCTCGCGCGGGTGCCCGAGAACGCCGGCCCGCTCAACTCGCACCACCTGGTGCACCGTGCGCTGGTGCTCATGCACGAACTCTCGCCCGACTACCTGAATCGCTTCATGGCGCACGTCGATGGGCTGCTGTGGCTCGAGCAGGTGCATGGCATCGCAGCGCCGCCCGCGGCGAGCCCGGCGAAGGCCGAGGCCCAGCCGCAGTCCAGGGCCAAGCCCAGGAAGCGGCAGAAGTCTTAGCCGAGCCCGTGCGCGCGCAGCACCGCCTTGAGCCGCCGCACTTCATGCTGCAGGTCGATGATCAGCGCGGCGGCATCGAGGCCGACGCCGAAGTCGCGCTCGAGCCGGCGCGCCTCGAGCGCGCATTGCAGGTCGGCGCTCGAAAAGCGCCACTGCTCGGGCGGCTCGGCCGCGGCGATCCGGACGATGCCGACTTCGACCAGTTGCACCACCCATTCGGTATCGGCGCCGCAGGCATGCGCGAGCTCGTTCGCGGCGAGCGGATGCGAAGTGCCCACGGCCGTGGTCACGGTAACTGTCGCCATGCTCAGACTCCCAGGTGCTGGCGTGGATTGAACGAAGCCGAGGCCCGCGCGAGCTGCTCGTAGGCACTGCGCACGGTCGCGTCGCCAGCCGGGGGCAGCGCGATGTCGAGCAGCAGGTACAGGTCACCGGGCTGCTTGCCGCCGAGGCCGCGGCCCTTGAGCCGCAGCTTGAGGCCGCCGCGCGCATTGCGCGGCACCGTCACCTCCACCGCGCCGCCCGCCGGCACCGGCACCTTCACCTGGGCGCCGAGCGCGGCTTCGGTCGGCGTGACGGGCAGCGTCATGTAGAGGTCGCGCTCTTCCACGCGGTAGAGCGGATGCGGCGCGATGCGCACTTCGAGGTACAGGTCGCCGGCCGGCTCGCCGCCATGGCCCGGCATGCCCTGGCCCGCAAGCCGGATGAACTGCCCGGGATGCATGCCGGGCGGGATCTTCACGCTCAAGGTGCGGGTGTCGAGAAAAGGGCGGCCTTGCGCATCGAGCTTCTGCGCGCGCAGCGTGATCTCGCGCTCGGCGCCGTTGATGGCGTCCTCGAGCGCGATCTCTATCGCCGCGTGGTGGTCTTCGCCGCGGGCGCGGTGGTTGCGCCGGGCCGCGCCGCGGCGCTCGGCGTCGCCGAACAGCGACGAGAAGAACTCGCTGAAGTCGGCATGGTCGGCCGGCCCGGCGTTGGGGCCGCGGCGGAACTCGAAGCCGGTGTCCCAGTCGGGCGGCGGCTCGAAGCCGGGCCCGGGCCGGCCGCCGCGCGCCACGCGGTCGACGAGCGCGTCGTAGGCGGCGCGCTTTTCCTTGTCGCGCAGCACGTCGTTGGCTTCGTTGATGTCGCGCATGCGCACCTCGGCGTCGGCTTCCTTGCTGACGTCGGGGTGGTACTTGCGCGCGAGCTTGCGGTAGGCCTTGCGCACCTCGTCCTCGGACGCGGTGCGCTCGATGCCGAGTGCGCTGTAGTAGTCCTTGAATTCCATGGCTGTGTGAGGTGGGTTGCCCGACGCTGCACAGCCTGGCGCGTCACGCCAGGGCCGAGCCGCCGTCGGCCTGCCGCAGCAGCGGCGTTATCGTCCATGTGGGGCCGCTCCTGGAAAAACGCAATGGCTGCGCATTGCCGAGCAGGCCCAGGTCCATCGGCACGCCGAGCAGCGCCGCCAGCGCATAGAGCGAGCCGCCGTGCGCGACCACCAGCACCGGCGCCGGCTGCGCCAGGGCGGCCTCGAAGGCGCGCCGCTTGCGGGCCACGAACTGGGCCAGGGTTTCGCCGCCTTCGGGCTCGCAGGCCCAGTCGATGTCGACCGACGAGGTGCCGATCAGCGCGCCGAAGTTGCGCTCGCGCAGGTCCTCGTGCGGCGTGGGGTCGATGCGCAGCACCGCCGCCACGGCGTGCGCCGTGTCGTGCGCGCGCCGCGCGTCGCTGCAGACGATGGTGCGGATCGGCTCGCCCGCGAGCCGTTGCGCCGCGCGCGCCGCCTGCTGCAGGCCGAGCTCGCTGAGCGGCTCGTCCACCGCCTGGAAGATGCGCTGCGCATTGCGCCCGGTCTGGCCGTGGCGCAGGAAGTAGAAGTGGTCGCAGGCCGGCGCGAGCGGCTGCTCGGCCGCGATGCGCACCAGCTGCTCGAGGCCGGACGGCGAGGCGTGGGCGGCAGAGGCGGGTGAGGGGGACGAGGAAGAGGCGTGGTTCTGCATGCCGCGATTCTGGCTCAGCCGAATTTCAGTCCCTTGGGCCGCGCCTGCAGGCGTGCGACGTAGGCATCGATCCTGGGCCGGTTCGAGCGGCTGCCGAAGGCGCGCTGCCAGATGAACATCGAGCCGATCATCACGTCGGCGGCGGTGAACTGCGCGCCGAACAGGTAGGGGCCGTCGCCGAGCTCGCGCTCCACCACGTCCTTGGCCTGCTCGAAGTCGGTCCAGCCGCGCGCGGGGTGATGGCCGAGGCGGAGCAGGCTGTCGCCCATCGCGGGTTCGAGCTGCGCTGTCGAATAGGCCATCAGCGACAGGTAGCGGCCACGCTCGGGCGAGCCCACGGGCGGCGCGAGCCGGGCGTGGGGGAACTTCTCGGCCACGTACATGCAGATGGCGGCGTTCTCGAAGACGCGCGCGCGGCCGTCGACCAGCGCCGGCAGCTTGCCCGCCGGGTTGATCTTCAGGTAGTCGGGCTTCTTGTGTGCGCCGTCACGGATGAGCGTGGGCACGATCTCGTACTCGGCGCCGGCTTCGTCGAGCACCCATTTGGCGATCTGCGCGCGGCTCTGCGGATCGAAATACAGCTTCATCGTCATGGGCGTTCTCCTGAGGAAAGTCAGAACTTGGGAATGCGCAGGGTCTTGCTGATCATCAGCGTGCCCGAGAGCGCGAACAGCAGCGTGAGCGGATGCAGCTGCCATGGCCCCAGCACCCAGGCGCCGCCCCAGACCGCATCGCCGATGCGGCCCTGCCAGGCCGCCAGCGCAAGCACGCCGACCAGCACCACGCTGGTGGGAATGGGCGTGCCCTCGAAGTACTTGACCTTGTCGGCGCCCGCGGAGAGCGCCTCGGCCGTGACGTTGTAGCGCGCCAGCCGGCTCACGCCGCAGCCGACGAAATAGATCAGCAGCAGGCAGTCCCAGCCGCCGTCCAGGCCCGCCGCGAAGGCCAGTGCCGCGGGCGCCACGCCGAAGGAGATCACGTCGGCGAGCGAGTCGAGCTCGCGCCCGAGCGCCGAATGGGTTTGCCGCCAGCGCGCGATGCGGCCGTCGAACACGTCGAAGATGAAGGCCGCGGGCGCCAGCGCGGCGGCCCAGTAGAACTGCGACAGCGACCGGCTCGCCATGAAGGCCATCGCGAGGAACACCGCGCCCACGCCGCAGGCCGCATTGCCGAGCGTGAAGACATCGGCCAGGTGGAAGCCGCGGATCATCGAGAAGTGCCTGCGGACCGGCGCGGCGGGGGGAGGGGTCATGGGGAGCTCCGGAGTCGGCGAATGGCATGAACCTTAACGCAGGCCGGCGGGCCCGCCTGTAGTCGCGCGCCGACGCGCCGGCCCCGCGTTACAGCCGATACAGCCGGGACGCGGCCGCGCCGCCGGGCGCTGGAGCCGGCGCGGCCGCGCTCCTACGATGCCTTTCGTTCCATCCACTCGCCTGAAAACGCAAGCCCATGACTTCTTCTTCCATCTTCTTCACGCAGCGCCGCACCTTCCTGCTCGCTGCCTCGGCGCTGCCGCTCGCGAGCGCCTGCACGGCGGGCTTCGCCACCTTGCCGGGCGCCGCCGCGGCCGAGGCCGAACTCGCGGCGCTCGAGGCCTCGGCCGGCGCGCGGCTCGGCGTGGCCGCCTTCGACACCGGCAGCGGCGCGCGCGTGCGCCACCGCGCCACCGAGCGCTTTCCGATGTGCAGCACCTTCAAGACCGTGCTGGCCGCGGCCATCCTGGCACGCAGCGCGCGCGAGCCGGCGCTGCTCGCGCGCCATGTGCGCTATGCGCGCAGCGACCTGCAGCCCAACTCGCCGATCACCGGCAAGCACCTGGGCGAGGGCATGAGCGTGGCCGCGCTCTGCGCCGCGGCCGTGCAGTACAGCGACAACGCGGCGGCCAACCTGCTGATGACGATCCTCGGCGGGCCGCAAGCGGTGACCGCCTATGCCCGCTCCATCGGCGACACCAGCTTCAGGCTCGACCGCTGGGAGGTCGAGCTCAACACCGCCATCCCCGGCGACCCGCGCGACACGACCACGCCCGAGGCCATGGCCGGGAGCGTCCAGCGGCTGGTGCTGGGCGATGCGCTCGCAGCCGCGGAGCGCCGCCAGCTGCAGGAATGGCTGCTCGGCAACACCACCAGCGCCACGCGCATGCGGGCTGCCGTGCCGGCCGACTGGAAGGTGGGCGACAAGACCGGCGGCGGCGACCACGGCACCAACAACGACGTCGGCGTGCTGTGGCCGCCGGCCGGTGCGCCGCTCGTGGTGGCGGTCTACCTGACCTTTCCGGCCAAGGATGCGCCAGTGCGCAACGACGTGGTCGCCTCGGCTGCGCGCATCGCGGTGAACGCGCTGCGCGGCTGAAAGCCGGCCTCCGACTGGAGGCTCTGCCTACTCTTCACTCGTCCACTCGACCTGCACGCCCAGGCTGCGCAGGTTCTCGACGAAGCGTGGATGCGCGCGCCGGATCGGCGTGGCATTGCGGATCTCGGAGCGGCCCTCGATGCTGGCTGCCACCATGAAGAGCGCGATCGCCACGCGGATGATGTAGGGGCTTTCGACCACCGCGGGCGTGAGCGGGCTGCCGCCGAAGGTGATGAGCCGGTGCGGGTCGGACGAGAACACGTGCGCGCCGAACTTCGAGAGCTCGCCGGTCCAGCCCAGCGCGCCGTCGTACACCTTGTTCCAGAACATCGCATTGCCCTGCGCGCGCACGCCCAGCGCGATGAAGATCGGCAGCAGGTCGACCGGGAAATACGGCCAGGGCGCGGCCTCCACCTTGGTCAGCACGTTGCTCGTGAAGGGCGTCTGCACCTGGAGCGGCCCGCTGGCGCTGGCGCGCGACCAGCCGTCCTCATGCGTGACCGTGACGCCGAACTTGGCGAAGGTGCGGTCGATGAGCGGAAAGTTGGCCGGCGCGCTGTTGCGCACCACCACGTCGCCGCCCGTGATCGCGCCGAGCGCGAGGAAGGTGGTGATCTCGTGGAAGTCCTCGTCGAAGCGGAACTCGCCGCCGCCGAGCGCCGCGCCGCCGTGCACCGTGAGCCGCGAGGTGCCGATGCCCTCGATGCGCACGCCGAGCATCGTCATGAAGCGGCAGAACTCCTGCACGTGCGGCTCGGACGCCGCGTTGGTGAGGGTGGAGATGCCATCGGCGGCCGCCGCGCAGAGCACGAAGTTCTCGGTGGTGGTGACCGAGGCGTAGTCGAGCCAGTGCGCCACCGGGCTGAGCCGCTCGCCGCGCCGCACGAGCAGCGAGCCGCTTGCGCGCTCCACCTCGCCGCCGAAGCGGCGGAACACCTCGACGTGCGGATCGATCTCGCGCACGCCGAGGGTGCAGCCCTTCACGTTGTCCTCGAGGCGCGCCACGCCGAAGCGCGCGAGCAGCGGCGGCACCAGCATGATCGACGAGCGCATCTCCTCGGGCAGCCGGTCGCGCGCGGGATCGAAGGCGGTGTCGCGGTGGTGCAGGTCGAGCGTGCCCGTCGTGTGGTCCATCTGCGCGTCGCTGCCGAGGCTGCGGAAGATGTCGAGGATCTTGCGCACGTCGGTGATGTCGGGCACGCCGAAGAGGCGCAGCGGCTCGCGCGTGAGCAGCGTGGCGCACAGCACCGGCAGCACGGCATTCTTGTTGGCGGACGGCGTGATGCGGCCCCGCAGCGGCGTACCGCCGTGCACGATGAGGTTGGACATGGGAAGAAAAACGGAGAGAAAAGGTCAGGCCGCTTCGAGCTGCTGCGCCGCTTCGCGCGGACTCAGGCCGCGCACCGAGGCCAGGCATTCGAGCTGGGCCTTGCGCGGACGCGCCTTGCCCTGTTCCCACTTGTAGATGGTCTGCCCGGTCACGCCCACCAGCTTGCCGTAGGCGGCGGCCGAGAGCCCGAGCTTCTCGCGGTGCGAGGCCAGCCGGCTGGCACTGAAGCGCCGCGGCGGAGCGGAATCGGCTTCGTCCTCGGCCGGGGCCGCGGCGCGCGCGCTTCCCTTGGTGGCGCGGCGCAGTTCCTTCTCGAGCTGCTCGACCTGCCGGCGCAGCGCGGCGATCGAGGCGCGGTGCAGCGTGGACGCTTTTCTGAGCGCCTCGACCTCGGTGCGCACTTCCTTGCGGGCAACGCGGGTGATCTCGGCTTTCAGGATGGAGGCAATATTTGGCATGGAGCGCATTTTGCACATCCGCGAAGGCGCTCCGGTCGGGCGCCACGCGGCAACATCCGCTTACAGCAGCTGCCGCGGCCGGTTCACAGCACGAACCAGCCGACCGCGACGAAGTGGCTCGCGGTGCCGCCGAGCACGAACAGGTGCCAGGCGCCATGCGCATGCCGGAAGCCGCGCCGGTTGCGGTAGAACACCGTGCCCGCGGTGTAGAGCACGCCACCTGCCAAGAGCCAGGCCAGCCCGCCGCCGTCGAGCCGCGCGGCCAGCGGCGCTGCCGCGAGCACGCCGAGCCAGCCCATGCCGAGATAGAGCGACAGCGGCGGCTTCGCGGCCGCGCCACCGGCCTGTTGCCGCAGTTCGCGCGCGATGCCGAACACCGCCGCGCCCCATGCGGCAGCAAGCAGCAGCCAGCCCCACGGGCCGCGCAAGGTGACGAGCGCGAACGGCGTGTAGGTGCCCGCGATCAGCAGGTAGATGGCGCAATGGTCGGCGCGCTCCCAGAAGCGCTTGCGCTTTTCTGCGCGCGTGCTGTGGAACAGCGTCGAGGCGGCGTACAGCGCCACTGCCGAGAGCGAGAACACCAGCGCGCCCGCAATGCGCGCCGCATCGCCGGTGGGCAGTGTCTTGGCGAGCAGCAGCGCCGTGGCCGGCAGCGCGAGCAGCAGGCCGAGCAGATGGCTGTAGCCGTTGAGCCTTTCGCCTGGGTACATGGCTGACGATGCTAGGCGGGGGGCGTGACGGGGCGGTGAAAAAAAGCGGACTTCCGTACGCGAAGGACGCGAAGGTTTCGCGAAGGACGCAAAAGAACAGCCAATCAAAGTAATTTTTAGGATTTCCTTTCGCGTCCTTCGCGCAACCTTCGCGTCCTCTGCGTCCGGCTGTCCGCTCCCCCCCGCCGCTCCCAGGCTCAGCTTTCGAATGCCTCGTGCAGCGCCCGCGCGATCTCGGCCTCGATCGCATCGCGCTGCGGCGCCTGGCGCCAGAAGGCGTGGGCCGCGAGGCCCGCGGTCTCCCATTCGGGGTGGCTGCGGGCGGGGCGCGCCGCGCGGACGGCCGACGCGGTGGCGCGCGTGGCTGCGTCCTCGGGTGTGCCCGATGGCGCGGCCTGGATGCGGTCGATGGCCGCATGGCCGCGCTGCTCGAGCGCGCGCGTGAGCTTCAGTTGCCAGGCCACCACCGCGAACAGCACACCGTCCTCGACGGTGAGCTCATGCACGTCGCGCAGGCGGTTCGCGAGCTTGCGGCCGAGCGGGCCCCAGCCCTGAGAAACCGCGCCGCCGATGGCGCCGCCCATCGCGGCGCCGGCGCCGAGCGAGATGCCGGCCACCGCGAGGTCGGCCACCACGCCCACGGCCGCGCCGATCACGGCACCCTTGCCGAGCCGCAGGCCGGCCTCCTTCATGGCCTCGGGGCTGAAGAAGTCGAGCGACCAGCGGCCTTCCACCAGCGGCAGCGGCGCCTCGCTCGCATCGTCCTGCCGAAAGCCGAACAGCGCGAGCAGGTCGTCGGTGCAGCGCTGGGCCTTGTCGAACACTTCTTTCTGCAGCGCGGCGACGATCGTCTTGCGCCGTTGAAGATCGGCGAACTCGTGCGCCGGCACCGTGCGGCGCAGCGCGGCCGCGTCGACCAGCCATTGCGCGATGCGCGTGCAGGCCGCATCGCGGCGCTCGGCGGCCTCGGCCGCGAGCGAATCCACCACGCCGCGCAGCAGCTCGCGCCGGTCGCGCAGCAAGGTGGCAAGGTCGTTGTAGAGCTCGCGTTCGGCGCCCACGAAAGGCGCCGCGGCATCGAAGCGCACCTGCACATGCAGGCCGTAGGCCGAAAGCAGCTCTTTCCAGTCGGCCTCGCGGCTCGCCGCATCGCGCACGAAGTTCAGCACCGGCAGCACCGGCCGGGCACAGCCGTTGAGCAGCTCGATCTCGTCGCGGAACTTGGGCAGCACCGCCTCGCGCACATCGATCACCAGGAAGGCGGCATCGACGTCCTGCATGGTGCGCAGCACCTTCGCCTCCTGCTCGAACGCGCCGTGCGCCTCGGGGCCCTGCAAAAACTGGCGGATGCGCTCGGGCGGCGTGGCACCGGGGTCGTAGCTCGCCAGGTGTTCGCGCAGCGCGACCGCGTCCTCGAGGCCCGGCGTGTCGAGAAAGCGCACCGCGGGACGACCATCGACCTCGAGATCGACCGACTCGACATGGCGCGTGGTGCCGGGCCGCTGCGACACCTCGCCGAAGCCGGCGCGCCGCGTCAGCGTGCGCAGCAGCGATGTCTTGCCGGCATTGGTGTGGCCGACCACGGCAATGCGGATCAGAGGGGCTTCGTTCGTTGTCGTCATGTCGTGGCGGCCAGTGCCTGCAGGGCGTCGTCGAGGCGCGGCGTGGCCGTGACGCGCGGCGCGAGGCCGGTGTCGCGCAGCCAGTCGGTCCAGCGCTCGGCGGTGCCGGCGCCGGCCAGCCAGAGCCGGCATTCGCCGCAATGGGCCAGCAGTTCGCGCACGAAGCGCTCGGTGCCGCGGTCGGGGCTCGAGGCGGCATGGCACACCAGCAGCACGGCGCGCGGATGGGCTTGCGCCAGCAGGTCGAGCAGTTCGCGGCGGGCGGGCGCGCTGCCGTCGATGCGCCGCACCTGGGCCGTGGCCGGCAATCCTTCGGGCGGCCAGGCCATGTCGGGCGGCAGTTCGAAACCCAGCACGAAGAGCGCGTCGTCATGCCATTCGGAAGGCGCCAGGCCCGAGGGCACCGCGCTGCGCGACTGCCCCGGGTCGGCATCGACGATCGTGGGCGGCGCCAGCGCGGCCAGGCGGTCGGCCAGCTTGCGGTAGTAGGGCGCGTGCCAGTCGGGCTGCAGGGCAGCGCGGCGGCGGCGCCAGACCAGCGCGCTCAGCAGCACCAGCGCGACGCGCGGCAGCAGCCCGTACACCACGATGCAGCCCGTGAGCCACAGCGCCCAGCTGCGCTGGCCCGTGGCGCCGGCCTCGGGGGCGAGCACGGTGGCGGCGTCGGGCACCGGAAAGCCGAGCTGCGCCGGCGCCCAGCCCAGCAGCTGCACGGCGCGCACGAAGAACGCCGGGTCGAGGATGGTGGTTTCCCAACTCAATGTGTAGCTGCGGAACGCCAGCGCGAACAGCAATGCGGCCAGCACCACCGCGAACGACAGTGCCCAGATGCCATGGCTTACCAACCCGAAGGCCCAGGGCAGCAGCCGCGCGCGTGCGAGCAGGTCGGTGGCCGCACGCAGCAGCAGCGGCGCCTGGCCACGGCGCCCGCCCGCGACGCGTGCGGTCAGCGAGAGCCAGAGCCAGCCCAGCGATGCACCATTGAAGGCGCCCGCCGGCAGCCACAGCCCCGCGAGCCAGAGCAGCAGGGTGAGCGCATGCAGGCCGAGCAGGCTCGCGAGCGCGACGATGACGTTGATGTGCCGCTCGCCGCCGCCCACCACATTGCCGGCCAGACCGAGCCCGGCGACCACGATCAGGGCCACGAGCCCGAGCAGCACCCAGGGCGCCCACTGGCGTGCGCGCGTCAGTTCGGCCGAAAGCCCGATGCGCTCGCCGAGCGCGCGCGCCCGCGCCGTGATCTGCACATGGCGGTCGGTCGTGGCAGAGGTGGGGCCGGAAGAGAGGGCGATGCGCATGGCTTGCGCATCGTCGAGCGGACCTTGTTGTTCAGTCCAGCGGATCGCTTCGGTGACGACCGCATCGGTGAAAAAGGCTGCTTCGCGCAGTGCGGTCTTGGTCAACAGGGTCCCTTCGCTCTTTGGCCCTGCAAATTATGCCAACGCCCCGCAGCCGCACGGTCCGAGGCGCGCCTCGTCCCGAAAGGGCGGCACCGGCGGCCCGCGGGCCGGGTCCGCGGTGTGCCGCCGATGGGTCAGCGCAGGCCGAAGAACGAAAGCACAGCGACCACGACCACGACCAGACCGACGATATAGATGATGGAATTCACGCGAGGACTCCTCTTTGTTGACGACAGCGCCAGCATCGCGCCCGGGGCGGGGCGGGGCTGTCGGCTGGAGACGGCCTGTGCTGTAGGACTCGCCAAGGGCCGGGCGAGCGCCGGCACCGCGGCGCGCGGCATCAGGCGCGGCGCCGCGCTACCGCTGGGGATGGGTATGGAGGCAACGCCTGCTGCAGCAGCCACAGCATGGCTGAGCGCACCTCGGCGGCATCGGCACCGCCATCGATCTCGAGCGCGGCACGGTCGAAGGCCGCCGACAGCAGGCGTGCGAGCGCGTCGAGTCCTGCGCCGGCTGCCCCGGCCATCCCGCCCGGCCCGGCCACGCCGGCCTGCGCCAATCCTTCGCGCAGCGAGGCCGCCGAGGTCGCGTCGTCGATCGCGGCGATCTCCTCACGGCCCAGCACCGCGGGCCCGTCGATCAGCAGCAGCCGCGTGCGGCCCGGCACGCTCATCGCGTCGAGGTAGGCCTTGCTGCCTTCGAGCAGCGCCTCGCGCGGCGCCAGCGGTTCGGGCGCGGCGGCCTCGATGCTTGCGGCCACGGCTTCGGCCTCGCGCACCAGCACCTGGCGAAACAGGTCGCGCTTGTCGGCGAAGTGGTGGTAGAGCGCGCCGCGCGTGATGCCCGCGGCCTCGGCGATCTCGGGCGTGGAGGTGTCGCCGTAGCCTTTGCTGACAAAAAGGGCGCGCGCGGCCTCGATCAGCGCCAGGCGGGTGGTTTCGGTGCGTTCGCGGTTGGTGCGGGATGTGGCCATGACGTTTCGGGTCATTTACATACAGACTGTCTGTAGATAAGATTCAACTTACATGCAGTCTGTATGTTAATTGAAAGGACCCAGCCATGAAAGTGACGAGCTACTACCCGGTGATCATGACCCGCGACGTTGCACAGACCGCGGCCTTCTACCAGGCCCACTTCGGCTTCGTGCCGCTGTTCACGAGCGACTGGTACGTGCATTTGCAGCTAGAGGGCGAGCCCGCGGTGAACCTCGCGGTGCTCGACGGCCGCCACGAGACGATTCCCGAAGCGGCGCGCGGGCAGGTGGCGGGCGGCCTGCTGCTGAACTTCGAGGTCGACGACCCCGACGCGGTGCACGAACGGCTCGCCGCGGCCGGGCTGCCGATCCTGCTGCCGCTGCGCGACGAGGCCTTCGGCCAGCGCCACTTCATCACGCGCGACCCGAACGGCGTGCTGATCGACATCATCAAGCCGATTCCGCCGAGCGCCGAATTCGCGGCGCAGTACGACGCGGGCGCGCTGCCGGGCTGAAGCGGGCTGTGCGCTGAAGCGCGCTCAGGCGCGCAGCGCCTCCTCGGCCTCGGCCTCGTCCAGGTCCTCGCCGAGGAAGCCGCCGCTCTGGTGCGCCCACAGCCGCGCATAGAGGCCGCCCTTGGCCATCAGCGTGCGGTGGTCGCCTTCTTCCACCACGCGGCCTTCGTCGAGCACCACCAGCCGGTCCATGGCCGCGATGGTCGAGAGCCGGTGCGCGATCGCGATCACCGTCTTGCCCTCCATCAGCCGGTAGAGGCTCTGCTGGATCGCGGCCTCGACCTCGGAGTCGAGCGCGCTCGTGGCCTCGTCGAGCAGCAGGATCGGTGCGTCCTTGAGCATCACGCGGGCAATCGCCACGCGCTGGCGCTGGCCGCCCGAGAGCTTCACGCCGCGCTCGCCGACGTGCGCGTCGTAGCCGTGGCGGCCGTGCGCATCGCCGAGCGTCTGGATGAAGTCGTGCGCCTCGGCGCGGCGCGCAGCGGCCTCGATCTCTTCGCGCGTGGCGTCGGGCCGGCCGTAGGCGATGTTGTCGGCCACCGAGCGGTGCAGCAGCGAGGTGTCCTGCGTGACCATACCGATGTGGCTGCGCAGCGAATCCTGCGTCACCTTGGCGATGTCCTGCCCATCGATCAGGATGCGGCCGCTTTCGAGGTCATGGAAGCGCAGCAGCAGGTTCACCAGCGTCGACTTGCCCGCGCCCGAACGGCCGACCAGCCCGATCTTCTCGCCGGGCCGCACCACCAGGTTCAGGTCGTCGATCACGCGGCGGCCGGCGTCGGCATAGCGGAAGCTCGCATGGTCGAAGCGCACTTCGCCGCGCGGCACGTCGAGCACGCCGGCGCCCGGCGCGTCGAGCACGGTGCGCGGGCGCGACAGCGTCTTCATGCCGTCCTGCACCGTGCCGATGTTCTCGAACAGGCTGGTCATCTCCCACATGATCCAGTGCGACATGCCCTGCAGCCGCAGCGCCATCGCGGTGGCCGCCGCCACCGCGCCCACGCCCACCGTGCCCTCTGACCAGAGCCACAGCGCGGTGCCCGCCATGCCCGCCGTGAGGCCCATGCTGAGCGCGTGGTTGACGATCTCGAACGCGCTCACGAGGCGCATCTGGCCGTAGCCCGTGTGCATGAAGTCGCGCATGGCATCGCGCGCGAAGCCGGCCTCGCGCTGCGTGTGCGAGAACAGCTTGACGGTCGCGATGTTGGTGTAGGCGTCGGTCACGCGGCCCGTCATGAGCGCGCGCGCATCGGCCTGCGCCTTGCCGACCTTGCCGAGCCGCGGCACGAAGTACGCGAGCGAGGCCGCGTACAGCACCAGCCACACGACGAAAGGCAGCACCAGCTGCACATCGAGCACGCTCACCAGCACGACGATGGTGACGATGTACACGCCCATCGCCACCACCACGTCGGCCAGCACGAAGACGGTGTCGCGCACCGCGAGCGCGGTCTGCATCACCTTGGCCGTGATGCGGCCCGCGAACTCGTCCTGGTAGAAGGCCATGCTCTGGCCCAGCATCAGCCGGTGGAAGTTCCAGCGCAGCCGCATCGGCAGGTTGATCGCGAGCGTCTGGTGCTTGACGATGGTCTGCAGCCCCACCACGCCGATGCTGATCACGAGCAGCGCGCCGAGCCAGGCCAGCGTGGTTCCGCGGTCGTCCCAGAGCCGCGACGGTTCCTGCCCGCCGAGCCAGTCGACCACGCGCCCGAGGATGCCGAACAACAGCGCCTCGAAGCCCGACATCAGCGCCGTGAGCCCCGCCATCGCGGCGATCTTGAGGCGCACGCCGCGCGTGCAGGCCCAGAGAAAGGCGAAGAAGCCGGTCGGCGGCAGCGCGGGCTCGGCCGCGGGATAGGGATGGATCAGTTTTTCGAAGAAGCGGAACAAGGCGGCGGGTCTCCAGCGGAAGCCGAGACTGTAGCCCTGCAGGCTTGTCCTTGCCCCGAAAGGGTGCGTTTGTGCTGCGGCCTGCGTCGTGCGGGCCGCGCCGCTACAGTTCGGCGCTACGCCTTCACGGAGCACCCAACATGGCCACCGACAACAACAGCAACAGCCCGCGCCTGCCCACCTACTTCATCTCGCACGGCGGCGGCCCGTGGCCCTGGATGAAGAAGGAGATGGGCGGCGCCTACGACCAGCTGGCCGCCGCGCTCGCCGACATGCCGCGCCAGATCGGCCGCACCCCCGCGGCCATCCTCATGGTGTCGGCGCACTGGGAGGCGCCGGTGTTCACGGTGCAGGGCAATTCGCGCCCGCCGATGATCTACGACTACGGCGGCTTCCCGGCCCACACCTACGAGGTGCGCTACGACGCGCCGGGCTCGCCCGCGCTCGCCGAGCGCGTGGCGGTGCTGCTCGCGGCGGCGGGCCTGCCCGCGGCCATCGACCCCGAGCGCGGCTTCGACCACGGCATGTTCTCGCCGATGGCCGCCATCTACCCCGACGCCGGCGTGCCCGTGGTGCAGCTGTCGCTCAAGCGCGGCCTCGATCCTGCCGAGCACCTCGCGCTCGGCCGCGCGATCGCACCGCTGCGCGACGAGAACGTGCTCATCATCGGCAGCGGCCTGAGCTACCACAATCTGCGCAACTTCGGGCCGCAGGCGCACGGGGTCTCGAAGGCCTTCGGCGACTGGCTCGACCACACGGCCGTGCAGGCCGAACCCGCTGAGCGCGAGCAGCGCCTCACGGACTGGGCCTCGGCCCCGTCGGCGCGCATGGCGCATCCGCGCGAGGAGCACCTGATTCCGCTGATGGTGGCGGTGGGCGCGGCCGCGCAGGAGCCGGGCGAGCGCGTCTACCATGAAGAAGACTTCATGGGCGGGCTCGTGGTGTCGAGCTACCGGTTCGGCGCAGCGGCTGGCTGAAGCGCGCGTCACGCCTTGGCAGAATCGGGCGATGTCTTCCTCCCCGATTTCCGATCCTTCCGACGAGAGCGCGGCCCGCGCTGCCATCGACCGCATCGCCGCGCTGGGCACGCGGCATGACGTGCTGCACCAAGGCGTGCGCGTCTGCTGGCGCCGCTTTGGCGACAGCCCCGGCAAGCCGCCGCTGGTGCTGCTGCACGGCGGCCATGGCAGCTGGATGCACTGGCTGCGCAACGTCGAGGCGCTGTCGGCCGGCCGCACGCTGTGGCTCCCCGACATGCCGGGCTTCAACGATTCCGATGCGCCCCCGCCCGCCGAGCCCGGCGGCGATCCGCTCGGCCCGCTGCTCGATGCGCTCGGCGGCTCGCTCGACCAACTGATCGGCGCGGGCACGCCCATCGACCTCGGCGGCTTCTCGTTCGGCGGCCTTACTGCCGCGCGCTTCGCGGTGCGGCGCGGCGCCATCCGGCGCCTGCTGCTCGTGGGCAGCGGCGGCCACGGCACGCTGCGGCGCATGGCCGTGCAGATGATCAACTGGCGCGCCGCGCCCGACCGCGACACCGAGCGCGCCGCGCTGCGGCACAACCTCGCCGCGCTGATGCTGCACGACGAGGTGGCCATCGATGCGCTCGCGTTCGAGATCCACGACATCTCCTGTCACGGCACGCGCTTTCGCAGCAAGGACGTCTCGCAGGCCGGCGGGCTGCAGGCCGCGCTCGACGCGATCGGCGGGCCACAGCTGCTGCTCTGGGGCGAATACGACGTGACCGCCGATCCGCGCCCGCTCGTGGCGCAGTTGATTGCCGGGCACGCCGAGCGCGAAGGAGCGGTGATCGACGGGGCAGGGCATTGGGCGCAGTACGAGCGCGCCGATGCGTTCAACCGGCGCGTGCTCGACTTCCTGCGCTGAGCCTCGTCACTGCTTCGCCAACCCCAGCCGCTTGATCGTCGCCCCCCACTGCGCATACGTCGCGCGCGTCAACTCGGCCAACTGCTGCGGTGTCGACGACTCGGCCTCGTAGGCGCCCTGGCGGAAGAAGTCGCGCGTGGCGGGCATGGCGAGCACCTGCGCGAGCGCCGCGTTGAGCCTGGCGACCACGGGCGCGGGCATGCGCGCCGGGCCGTAGAAGCCGAGCCAGCTCGGCATGTCGACGCCGCTCACGCCTTGCTCGCCCATTGTCGGCACGCCGGGCAGCAGCGGGCTGGGCTGGGGCGCCGCGACGGCGAGCATGCGGACCTTGCCGGTGGCGGTGTTCTGGATCGCGTTGGGCGCGGCATCGAAGTAGAAGTGGACGCGGCCCGCGAGAAAGTCCTTCGCGGCGTCGGCGCCGCCCTTGTAGGGCACGTGCACCACGTCGAGCCCCGCCTGCTGGGCGAAGGCCTCGCCGTAGATGTGCGACGAGGTGCCGGTGCCGAACGAGGCGTAGGCGATTTTTCCGTGGTTGGCCTTGATGTAGGCGACCAGTTCCTTCACGTTGCGCGCGGGCACGCTCGCATGCACGGTGAGCACCAGCGGCCCGCGCGCACCGAGCGAAATGGGCGTGAGGTCCTTGAACGGGTCGTAGCGCACCTGCGCGAGCGTCTGCGGGTTCTGCGCCACCACGGAAGAGGGCGCGTACATCATGGTGTAGCCGTCGGGCGCGGCGCGGATCACCTCCTCGGTGGCGAGGATGAAGCTCGCGCCGGGCCGGTTCTCGACGATCACGGGCGTCTGCAGCACCTCGGCGAGCTTGATGGCGACGAAGCGCGCCTGCGCATCGGAAGCGCCGCCGGCCGCGAGGCCGAGCACGATGCGCACGGTGCGTCCCTTGTCGGGAAAGGCGGGCGCATCGGCCGCGCGAACGGCCATCGACGGCAGCGCGCCGAACGGCAGCAGCGCGAGCAACGCGGCGAGCCGGCGCCTGTTCATGGTGCCGTCCATCATTGCTTGGCCAGCCCGACCTGCTGCACCATCGCGCCCCAGCGCTCGTAGGTCGAGCGCGTGATGCCGGCGAAATCCTCGGGCGTCGAGCCGCCGGCCTCGTAGCCGCCGGTGCGGTAGAAGGCCTGCACCTGCGGCATGGCGAGCACCTTGGCGAGTGCGGCGTTGAGCGTGGCGACCACGGCCGGCGGCATGCGCGCCGGTCCGTAAAAGCCGAGCCAGCTCGGCAGGTCGAGGCCGGCGTAGCCCTGCTCGGTGAAGGTCGGCACCTCGGGCAGCGCGGAAATGCGCGCGTTCGCGGCAACCGCGAGGATCTTCACCTTGCCGGTGGCCGAGGTGATGACGGCCGAGGAGGCGGAATCGAACATGTACTGCACGCGCCCGCCGATCAGGTCCTTGGCCGCGTCGGAGCCGCCCTTGTACGGGATGTGCACCGCGTCGATGCCGGTCTTCTGCACGAAGGCCTCGCCGTAGATGTGCGACGAGGTGCCCGCGCCAAACGAGGCGTAGCTCACCTGGCCCGGACGGCCCTTCACCCAGGCGACGAGTTCCTTCACGTTCGAGGCCGGCACCGTGGTGCTCACCGACAGCACCAGCGGCCCGCGCCCGCCCATCGAGATGGCGGTGAAGTCCTTGAACGGGTCGTAGGGCACCTGGGCGAAGGTGTGGGGGTTCTGCGCCATGGTGGACGAGGGCGCGTAGAGCAGCGTGTGGCCGTCGGGCAGGGCGCGCGCCACCTCGCTCGCGGCGAGCATGGTGCTGGCGCCGGGCCGGTTGTCGACGATCACGCCGGTGCCGAGCACTTCGCCGAGCTTCTGCGCCACGATGCGCGCCTGCGCGTCGGTGCCGCCGCCGGCCGTGAAGCCGACCACGATGCGGATCGGCTTGCCGCGGGCGGGAAAGCCCTGCGCGTCCTGCGCGAAGGCGCGCGGCGCCAGCCCCAGCAGGGCGGCCGCGCCCAATGCCGAGCCGAAGGCGCGTCGGGTGCCTGGAAGTGTCTTCTTCATCGATGTCTCCGTTGGATTTCGGTGCGGATATTGATCTTGAAAACCATAAAAATCCATATTGGCTAGGGAATACCCCGATAGTTAACGTTTGAAGTTGACAAAATGGAAGAAGAAATCAAAATACGACGAAACCAGCCCAGCCGAGAACGCATCCATGAAAACTGTCGTCCGCACCGACGAGCGCATCCTGACCTCCGACATCTTCGACCGCGACAGCCGCGTCAAGCGCCCTGACCATGGCAACTGGGCCGAGCCCGGCAAGCAGATTCCGGTCTACCACCGCTGCGGCGTGCTGGTGGTCGGCGGCGGCCCGTCGGGCACGGCCGCGGCCGCGGCGGCCGCACGGGCCGGCGCGGACGTGGCGCTGCTCGAGCGCTACAACCACCTGGGCGGCCTGTCCACCGGCGGCCTCGTGATCTGGATCGACCGCATGACCGACTGGGAAGGCCAGCTCGTGATCCGCGGCTTCGCCGAGGAGCTGTTCGACCGCCTGCCGGCCGAGGCCATCGCCGGCCCGGCGCGCGAGGACTGGGGTTCGCAGGACCCGGCCAAGGCCGCGCACTGGTCGCAGCGCACCGCCGCCTACCACGGCGTGGTCACCTGGTCGCCCACCATCGACCCCGAGCGGTTGAAGCTGCTGTCGCAGGAGATCGTGCTCGAGCGCCAGGTCAAGCTCATCTATCACTCGTGGGCCGCGATCCCGATCGTGCAGGACGGCGCCGTGAAGGGCGTGGTGTTCGAGAGCAAGGAAGGGCGCATGGCGATCATGGCCGACGTGGTGGTCGATGCCACCGGCGACGGCGACCTGTTCGCGCGTGCCGGCGCCGCCTTCGTCAACGACATCGAGGAAGCCGACGTGCACCACTGCATGAACACCTCGTGGCTCTTCGGCGGCGTGGACATGAACCGCTGGATCGCGTTCAAGGCCGGCCAGCCCGAGGCGTTCAGCGCCTTCATGGCGCGCGGCCGCGAGCAGCTCGGCCTGTTCGAGCGCCCCTTCGTCTCGTGGCGCAACGACGTGGCGCTGTTCATGGGGCCGCGCCAGTCGGGCTACTCGGCGCTCGACGTCGACGACCTCACGGCCGTCGAGGTGCGCTCGCACCGCGCGATGGCCGCGCACCTCGACTACTTCCGTGCCCATGCGCCGGGCTTCGAGGACGCCTACCTGATGCTCAGCGCGCCGCAGATCGGCGTGCGCCATGCGCGGCGGCTCACCGGCGTGGGCGCGGTGCTGCGCAGCCAGTGGCCCGACGGCGTGGCGCTGGCCGACGAGATCGGCGTGACGCCCGCGGTGTCGCCGAAATTCCCGAACATCTCCATTCCCTACGGCGCGCTGGTGCCGCAGCAGCTCGACGGCCTGCTGGCCTGCGGCCGGCACATCTCGTGCGACCGCAACTCGCACGGCTTCATGCGCGAGATACCGCAATGCTGGATCACCGGCCAGGCCGCGGGCGTGGCTGCCGCGCTGGCCTCGCAGGGCGGCATCGCGCCGCGCGCGGTCGACATCGGCACGCTGCAGTCGGCGCTGCTCGCGCAGGGCGTGTACCTGCGCGCCGGTGCGGGGCAGGGCGCAGGGGTGCCGGCGGCAGCGGCCGAAGCGGGTGCCTGAACCTCTACATTGCATGGTCCTGGGTCTTGCAACGGGTTCTGCCATGTCCACTGAAAAAAACGAAACCTCCTCACTGCCTGCGTCGCCCGACGCTGCCGACGCGCGCGCCGACCGCTCCGACACCGTGAGCGCGCTGGAGCGCGGCATCTCGGTGCTGCGCTGCTTCAGCGAAGAGCGGCCGGTGCTCGGCCATGCCGACATCGCGCGCATGACCGGCATTCCGCGCGCCACCGTCAATCGGCTGGTCGCGACGCTCCTCTCGCTCGGCATGCTCAAGAGCGCGCCCGCGGCCGACCGGCTGATGCTCGGGCCCGGCGTGGTGTCGCTCTCGCGCGTGTTCCTCGGCAGCCTCGACGTGCGTGCCGCCGCGCGGCCCAGCATGCAGGCCATGGCCGAGGAGGTCGGCGCCTCGGTCTACCTCGCGGTGCGCGACGGCATGGAGATGGTGCTGATCGAAGCCTGCCGGCCGCGCTCGTCGATGCTGTCGGCGCGGCTCGACGTGGGCTCGCGCGCGCCGCTGCCGAATTCGGCGCTGGGCCGCGCCTACCTCTCGGCGCTGCCCGAGGCCGCGCGCAACCAGCTCATCGATTCGCTGCGCCTCTTGCGCGGCCCCGAATGGGACAGCATCGCCGCGCCCATGGCGCGCGCCATCGGCGAGGCCAAGCGGCTCGGCTACTGCCTGTCGCTCGGCGAGTTCCACCGCGAGATCAATTCGGTGTCGGTGCCGCTCGTCGGTCCCGACGGCGAGGTGATGGCGCTCAACGGCGGCGGCGCGGCCTTCGTCTTCACCGAGGAGCGGCTGCGCAACGAGCTCGCGCCGCGGTTGCACGACATCGCGCTCAGCATCGCGCGCGACATCGGCGGCCACGTGCCGTCGCCCACATCGGGCTAGCGACAACAACATAACCCCACGACGGAAAAAGGAACGGAGACACAGGCCATGCATCTGAGCGATGAAGAAAAAGCCATGTACGACGGCCGCGACGGGCCGGCCGTGCAGAAGGCCATGGACCTGCTGGTGCGCTACGGCGAAGCGCTCGGCGCCGAGCGGCTGGTCGAGACGCGCAACGTCTGCGCATCGATCACTTCCACCACGCCGTTCCAGCGCGACTTCGCGCTCGCCAAGGGCGGCGGCATGGATGCGGTGTTCTCCGAATTCAGCCTCGACAGCCAGGAGACCGTCGAGATCCCGAAGTTCAAGGTCTTCACGAGCCACCTGCAGCTGGGCTTCGACCCCGGCCAGCCCGAGCGCATGGGCGTGAGCGAGGAGATCGTGCAGTTCTACGAGCGCAGCGAGCGCCATGCGGCCGGCCTCGGCGCGCAGATCATGAACACCTGCACGCCCTACCAGGTCGGCAATATCCCGACGCGCGGCGAGCACTGCGCGTGGATGGAATCGTCGGCGGTGGTGTATTGCAACTCGGTGCTCGGCGCGCGCACCAACACCGAAGGGCGCGAGAGCACCGGCGCGGCCATGCTCACCGGCCGCATTCCGTACTGGGGCTACCACCTCGACGAGAACCGCCATGCCACGCACGTGGTCGAGCTCGACGCGGGCATCGAGGTCGAGTCGGTGCAGGACTGGGGCCTGCTCGGCTATTTCATCGGCGAGCACGTGCAGGAGCGCGTGCCGGTGGTGCACAGCCGGCGCGGTATCGCCCGGGTGCCGAACCTGCCGCGGCTCAAGCACTTCGGCGCGGCGGCGTCGTCGTCGGGCGGCGTGGAGATGTACCACATCGTCGGTGTCACGCCCGAGGCGCTGACGCTCGAGCAGGCGCTCGGCGGGCGCAGGCCGCAGGCGGTGCTGCACTACGGCGAGGCCGAGCGCCGCGCCACCTACGAGAAGATCAACGCCACCGGCCGCGATGCCGACGTGCAGTACGTGATGCTCGGCTGCCCGCACTACACCATCGAGCAGATCTGGGAGGCCGCGCAGCTGATCGAGGGGCGCAAGGTGCATGACGGCTGCGAGCTCTGGATCTTCACGCCGCGCGCGATCAAGTCGCTGGCCGACCGCAACGGCTACACGAAGATCATCGAGGACGCGGGCGGCATCCTCATGACCGACAGCTGCTCGGCAATGAGCCGCGCCGTGCCCAAGGGCACGAAGACCGTCGCGCTCGACTCGGCCAAGCAGGCGCACTACCTGCCCGCGATCCTCGGCGTGCAGGCGTGGTTCGGCAGCACGGCGGAATGCATCGATGCGGCGTGCACGGGGCGGTGGAATGGAGGCATGCAATGAGCGCCGCGGACCTGAGCGAAACCATGTTGATCATCCGCGGCCGCAAGGTCGTCGGCGGCGTGGCCGAAGGCGAGGCGCTGGTCACGCGCGACCGCATCTCGGGCTGGGGCGGCATCGATCCGCGCACCGGCAGCGTCGTCGAGACGCGGCACGAACTGCGCGGCCAGAGCTTCGCGGGCAAGGTGCTGGTGTTTCCCGGCGCCAAGGGTTCGTCGGGCTGGTCGGCCATGTTCCACATGACGCGGCTCATGAACGTCGCGCCCGCCGCCTTCCTGTTCAATGAGATGACCACCAAGATGGCGCTCGGCGCCGTGGTCACCCATGCGCCTGCGATGACCGACTTCGAGCGCGATCCGCTCGAATGCATCGCCACCGGCGACTGGGTGCGCGTGGACGCCGACCGCGGCGTGATCGAGATCACCAAGAAGAACCCCTCCGGAGACCGCCCATGACCCGCCCCCTGCGCAGCAACTTCCCCCGCGGCTCCTACCTCTGGTCGGTGCGCAATGCGCACTGGCGCGCGCTCGGCATCCCCGAGGAAGACTGCGAGAAGCCCAAGATCGCCATCGTCAACAGCTCGTCCGAGCTGGCCGCCTGCTTCAGCCACCTCGACCAGGTGGCCGCCGAGATCAAGGCCGCGATCCGCGCCGCGGGCGGCGTGCCGTTCGAGATCCGCACCGCCGCGCCGAGCGACTTCATCACTGGCGCCGGCGCGCGCGGCGCCTACATGCTCGGCGCGCGCGACCTCGTCACCAACGACATCGAAGTGGCGGTCGAGGGCGCGCAGCTCGACGGCATGGTCTGCCTCACCTCGTGCGACAAGACCGTGCCGGGCCAGCTCATGGCCGCGGCGCGGCTCAACATTCCGACCCTGCTCGTGCCCTGCGGCTATCAGCCGAGCGGCGAGTACCGGGGCCGGCACATGGACATCGAAGAGGTGTTCATCGGCGCGATGCACGCGGTCACGGGCAACCTGCCGGTCGAGGAACTCGTGGGCATGAGCCGCGAGGCGATCCGCGGGCCCGGCGTGTGCTCGGGCCTGGGCACGGCCAACTCGATGCACATCGTCTGCGAGGCGCTCGGCATGGCGCTGCCCGGCAGCGCACCCGTGGCCGCGCTCAGCGGCAAGATGATGGCCGACGTGCGCGCCGCCGGCACGCGCATCGTGCAGATGGTGTGGGACGACCTCAAGCCGCGCGACATCCTCTCGCCCGGCGCGTTCGCCAATGCGGTCCGCGCGGTGCTGTCCATCGGCGCTTCGCTCAACACGGCCAAGCACTTGCAGGCCGTGGCGACCGAGGGCGAATGCGGCGTCGACGTGTACGGCCTGTTCGAAAGCCTCGGCCCCGTCACGCCGGTGCTCGCGGGCGTGCGGCCGATCGGCGAGCACAGCATCGAGACCTTCGAGGCCGCGGGCGGCTGCCGCGCGCTCATGAAGCAGCTCGCGCCGCTGCTCGACACCGGCGCGCGCACTGTGACGGGCGCGACCGTGGCCGAGAACCTGCGCGATGCCACCGTCGCCGATGCCGAGGTGATCCGTCCGATCGAGCGCCCCGTGGCGCCGCTGCCCGCCATCGTGCTGCTGCGCGGCAACCTCGCGCCCGAGTCGGGCCTGGTCAAGGCCGGCATCGCCGAACGCAAGGTGCGCCGCTTCACCGGCCCGGCAGTGTGCTTCTGGACGTCCGATTCGGCCATCGCGGCGCTCAAGAAGGGCGAGATCGTGCCGGGCCAGGTGGTCGTGATGCGCGGCGCCGGTGCCTGCGGCGGCCCTGCGATGGGCGGCGGTGCCTCGCGCGTGGTGTTCGCGGTCGACGGCGCGGGTCTGGGCGACCAGGTCGCGATCCTCACCGACGGCCATCTTTCTGGCCTGGTCTGCAAGGGCCTCGTGGTGGCCGAGGTCTCGCCCGAGGCCGCGCTCGGCGGACCGCTCGGCCTGCTGCGCGACGGCGACCGGATCACCATCGACCTCGATGCGCGCCGGCTCGACGTCGACCTGAGCGACGCCGAGCTGCAGGCGCGCCGTGCCGACTGGCAGGCCCCGCCGCCGATGCACGACACCGGCTGGCTGCAGCAGTACCGGCGCAACGTGAGTCCGCTGTCGAAGGGCGCGGTGCTCGTGCGCACCGAAACCTAGTTTTTCCCTGCACGGCTTTCGCAACCGGCGCGGACCCAGGTCCGCCCCCGGTGGCGCAGCCCTGCGCGGCCCGAGTTGTTGTTCAACCCAAAGAAGAAGCAGGAGACAAGGCAATCATGAAAAGACTATGGATGTGTTCGGCGCTGGGGCTCGCGGGCGCTGCGGTGCACGCGCAGTCGAGCGTCACCGTGTTCGGCGTGATGGACCTCGGCGTGCAGCACACGCGCAGCGGCGGCGGGGGCTCGGTCACGGCGCTGTCGAACGGCGGGCTCTCGACCAGCCGCCTCGGCTTTCGCGGCACCGAAGACCTGGGCGGCGGCCTACGCGCTGGCTTCTGGCTCGAGGCCAGCCTGAACCCCGACACCGGCGGCGGCCGTGCGAGCAACACCAACAACCAGGCGAGCGGTGCGGGCACCGCCGGGCCGATCGCGTTCGACCGCATGTCGTTCGTGAGCCTTTCGCACCAGCGCTTCGGCGAAGTGCGGCTCGGCCGCGACTTCATTCCCACGCACTACAACAGCATCTACTTCGATCCCTTCAACGCCAACGGCGTGGCGCGCGCGGGCAACCTCACCTTCGCGGGGGCCGGCGCCGGGCCGCTGCCCACAGGCATCACGGGCAGCAACACCGTGAGCTACTGGCTGCCCGCGGGGCTCGGCGGCGTCTACGGCATGGCGATGATCGGCACCGGCGAGAACGACTCGAGGGCGCCGAACCGCGACGACGGCAACTTCGCCGGTGCACGCATCGGCTTCGCCTCGGGCGCCTTCGACATCGCCGCGGCCGTGACGCGCACGCACTTCGACGCCACCGCCACGATCGGCAACTACACGCACGCCAACATCGGCGCGAGCTGGGATGCGGGCTTCGCGAAGTTCTTCGCGCTCTACAACCGCGTGACGGTGAAGCTCGCGAGCGGCACCGTGCGCAAGGGCACCACCGAGATCGGCGCGCACATTCCGGCCTTCGAGGTCGGCCGCATCCGCCTGAGCTACGCCTACCTTGACGACCGCAGCGACGACAGCCTGCGCAACGCCAACGGCATGCCGCGCAGCCGCGACGATGCGCGGCAGTTCGGCATCGGCTACGTGCACAACCTCTCCAAGCGCACCGCGCTCTACGGCACCTATGCACGGCTCATGAACAGCGGCCAGGCGCGCTACGTCGTCAGCGGCGGCGTGGCACCGGCGGGCGGGCAGCGCTCGTCGGGCTGGGAGTTCGGCGTGCGGCACCTGTTCTGAAAGGAGCGACCCCATGCAACGCAGACACCTCAATCTCGCCGCGCTCGCCGCGGCCGCGCTGCCCGCCACAGCGGCATGGAGCGCCGGCGGCGGCTTTCCCGACAAGCCGCTGCGGCTGATCGTCGGCTTCGCGCCTGGCGGCGGCGCCGACGTGCTCACGCGCATCATTGCGGAAGGGCTCTCGAAGCAGCTCGGCCAGCAGGTGATCGTGGAGAACCGCCCCGGCGCCGACGGCGTGCTCGCGGCGCAGGCCACGTCGTCAGCGAAACCCGACGGCTACACGCTGCTGATGGGCACCAACACCGCGATGGTCGCCGCGCCCACGCTGCGGCCGACCCGGCCTTACGACCCGTTCAAGGCCTTCACGCCGATCAGCTCGGCCGGGCAGTTCTCGATGTTCCTGGTGGTGCCGGCCAGCCTGCCCGCGAAGAGCGTGAACGAACTGCTCGCGCTGGTGGCAGCCAGGCCCGGCGCCTACAACTCGGCATCGAGCAACAGTGCCTCGGAACTGGCGATGCTGCAGCTGCTGGGCGAGCGCAAGGTGGTCAACGCGCGCTACAAGGGCGACATGCAGGCCATGACCGACCTGCTGGGCGGCCAGATCCACATGATGTTCACCACCGGCACGCTCGCGCCGGGCTTCGTGAAGGAGGGACGCATCCGCGCGCTGGTCACGCTGCTGCCGCAGCGCAGCGGCCTGCTGCCCGACGTGCCCACGGGCGCCGAGCTCGGGCTCGGCAAGCTCACCATCACGCCCTGGGCCGGTTTCTTCGGCCCGCCCGGGCTGCCGCAGGCCATCACCGAGCGGCTGTCGCAGGAACTGCAGAACACGCTGAAGCGGCCCGAGGTGCATGCGCAGCTGGTGCAGCAGGGATTCGAAGGCTATGGCATGAGCCCCGCGAAGTTCACCGAGTTCTTCCGCACGCAGTACGAGGCCTTCGGCGCGACCGTGCGCGAGCACAACGTGAAGTTCGAGTAGTCCGGCGCGGCTTCAGCGCTCGATGCCGGGCGCGTGGCTGCGCCAGAACGCGGCGTCGGGAATCGGCCCCGTGCCCGCGGCGGCGTTGTCGCCCATGTGCGCGGGGCGGCCGGTGCTCGGGATCGCGCAGGTCACCGCAGGGTGGCTCAGAACAAATTTCAGCAGCACCTGCGCCCAGCTCGTGCAGCCGATCTCGCCCGCCCATGCAGGCAGCGGCCGGCCCTGCAGCCGCCGCAGCAGCCCGCCGCCGCCGAACGGCATGTTGACGATCACCGCCACGCCGAGGTCGGCCGCAAGCGGCAGCAGCCGGTGCTCGGCGTCGCGTGCGTCGAGCGAGTAGTTGATCTGCAGGAAGTCGAGTTGCTTCTCGGTGCGCAGCACGGCCTCGACCTCGCCGTAGGCGGAGGCCGTGTAGTGCGTGATGCCGATGTAGCGCACGCGGCCTTGCTTCTTCCAGCCGCGTAGTGTGGCGAGATGGGTCTTCCAGTCGACCAGGTTGTGGACCTGCATCAGGTCGATGCGCTGGGTGCGCAGGCGTGCAAAAGACTGCTCCATCTGCGCGATGCCGGCCTTGCGGCCCGTGGTCCAGACCTTGGTGGCGAGAAAGACCCGCTCGCGCTGCTTCGCGGCGGCCAGCAGTTCGCCCGTGGTTTCCTCCGAGCGGCCGTACATCGGCGAGCTGTCGATCACCGTGCCGCCGGCCGCGAACAGCGCGTCGAGTACGCCCGGCAGGCGCTGGTATTCGTCGCTGCCCGGCTGGCGGTCGAAGCCGATCCAGGTGCCGCAGCCGATCACCGGCAGCGCCTCGCGGGTGGAGGGAATGGGGCGGGTGTTCATCTTGCTTGCGGATGGTGGCGGCGCTGCGGCCTTCGCCACGGCGGCGGCGCCCAGCGGCAGTGCGGCGGCCAGCCGCAGGAACGCTGCGCGCGTCAGGCATGTGTCGGGCCAATGCGGTGGCGAGGCAATCTGCGGGCCGGGGTCTTTCATGGCAGGGATCACGATAGCACCGGGCGCGGGATGGTTTTGTGCAGCGAGCAAGCAGCCGGGGTGGCAGCGGAGGATGACCCGGCGTAGTATGCGAATGTGAAGTTGTCACATCAAGAGGACGCAATGAACGGGCAAGTGCATCCACTTGCATCCGTCGACCTGACGCAGCGGATCGAACGGATCAATGCGGTCGTGGCACAACTGGTCGACGAATCGGTGCGCCTGCGCAGCGAATCCCGGCGGGTTAGGGCCCGATACGCCGCGGCCTTGCGCGCCGCGCGCCTGCGCCGCGACAACGCAGGCAAGGCGCCGGGCTAGCGCGGGCGGAGGCGGCGCGCCCGATCGTCCGGTCGGGCATGATAGTCGCCATGGGAATGCCACTCTCGCTGCTTCGCCTGTCCTCACTCGACCTGGTGCGCGGCTTCGTCGCGGTCGGCCGGCGCATGAGCATCTCGCTCGCGGCGCAGGATCTCTGCCTCACCCAGTCGGCTGTCAGCAAGCAGGTGCTGGCGCTGGAGGAACAGCTCGGCGTGAAGCTGCTGGTGCGCGGCCACCGGTCGATCTCGTTCACGGCCGAGGGCGAGCGGCTTTTCCGCAGCGCCGACGGCGCGGTGCAGCAACTGCAGGACGTGATGGGCGCGATCGGCCGGCGCGGCGGGCAGCGCCCGGTCACGCTCAGCGCGAGCATCGGCATGACCGGCCTGTGGCTGCTGCCCAGGCTGAGCCGGGTGCAGCGCCTGCATCCGGGCGTGGACGTTCGCGTGTCGGCCAACAACCGCCTGGCCGACCTGCGCAGCGAAGGCATCGACCTGGCGATCCGCTACACCACGCCGGCCCTTGCGCCGGCCGGTGCATTGCGGCTCTTCGGCGAAACGGTGGCGCCGGTGGCGCATCCCTCGCTCGGGCTCGACGCTCTCGATGGCGCTGCGGCCTTCGCGGGCCTGTGCCTGCTCGACTTCGACGATCCGCAGCATCCGTGGCTGCAGTGGCGCGGCTGGCTGGCCTCGGCCGGCTGGGCCGACGCGAGGCCGCAGGCCGCGCTGCATTTCAACCAGTACGACCAGTTGATCCAGGCCGCGCTGGCGGGGCAGGGCGTGGCGCTCGGGCGGCTCGAACTCATCGGGCCGCTGCTTGCCGACGGGCGGCTCGTGCGCGTGGCGACGCCCGCGCCGGCACAGCCATCCGGACATGCTTACTGGCTGGTCCAGGCCGACGGCGCGCCGCGCGAAGAGGTGCGGCAGGTCGCGGTCTGGCTGCTCGACGAAGCCGGGCGCTCAAGCGAGGCCGGGAGCGCGGTGGTCTGAGCCCGCGATGAAGTCCAGGGCGTCGTCCAGCCGGTCATTGCCCCAGAACATCTCGCCGCCTGCAAAGAAGGTGGGCGCGCCGAAGATGCCTTTCTCTGCAGCGGTTTCCGTCTGCCGCCGCAGGGCCGCCTTGTTCGCGTCCGACGCGGCTTCCTCGATGATGCGGTGCGCGGGCAGGCCGAGCGCAGCCAGCACCTCGTGCATGGCCTGCGGCGAATCGATGTCGCGGTCGTCGGCAAAGTTCATCGCCATCGTGCGGCGGCAGAACGCGCCGATCCACGGCTGCGAAGCGCCCACCAGCGCAATGCGCAGCGGCAGCACCGCGGCTCTCGGAAACTGCGTGGGCTGCGTCCATGGCAGGTCGTACTTTCGGCACTGGCGGACCATGTCCTTCCACATGTAGTCGCCCTTTTCCTTCTGCAGCACGAAAGGCGAGGTGGTCCAGCCGAAGGAACGGAAGATCGGCCCGAGCAGGAAGGGCTGCCAGCGGATGCCGATGCCGCGCCGGGCCGCCTCCTGCTCGATGCGCATCGTGCTGAGATAGCTGTAGTTGCTGCCGAAGTCGAACCAGAAGTCGAGCATCGGCCGGGGCTGCGGCGCCGTCACTCGAACACCACCAGACAGCGCGCCTCGATGCTCTCGCGCAGCGGCGCATCGGCCGGCGAGTCGGGGTGGTCGAAGGCCGCATGCGGCGTGAAGCGCGAGACACCGCCGAGCTGCGCGTCGTACTGCTTGAAGACCAGCGCCTCGTGCCGGTCCATGGCCGAGAAATACGACCAGCGGTGGGCTGGCGAATGCGTGGCCAGGTAGATCTCGCCGGTGCGGCGCGGGTAGCGCACCTCGGCGCTCACCAGGTCGCCGGCCATCACCGAACGGGCGTCGCAGAGGGCCAGCGGCGTGTCGAGCACCGGCCCGCGGATCGAGCGCCACACGTTCACGATGCAGTAGCGCCGCACCGACGCCGCCTCGGCGGTATCGCCCAGCACCAGCGCGAGCCTGCGCCGGCCCGAGTCTTCGGTGTAGTCGTTGTGGATGCGGCCGTTGGCCGCGGCCCTGCCGTCGGTGCCGCGCCGTCCAAAGCTCAATGCGGCGCGGTCGGCCTCGCGGCGGCGCACCAGGTGGTCGAACACATGGGCGCGGCGGCCGCCCGTGACCGCCAGTGCCAGTTCGGCCACCTCGCGGTGGTAGACGGCCGTGACCTCGGCATCGTCGAGGAAATCGGCCACCGCGGTCGGCGCATCGCGCAGCTCGAAACCTTCGCGTTCGAGGCGCGGCGGCTCGGCGGCGGTGCGCGCATCCGCGATCGGCGTCGCATGCAGCGCATAGCGGCCGCTTTCCCAAGGCGTGCCGGGCGGCGGCGGGAAGGTGTAGCTGAAAGGGCGCAGCGCATCCGGTTGCAGGTAGTTGAGGCCGGCGGAAATGGAAGTGATGGGTGTCATGGCGGGGCTCCTTGGAAGAGGCATTGGAGCGGAGCCGCGGGCGGCGCTCAAACGCTTTTTGGTCCGCATTACATGAGCCACAGGAATGTGAACCAGGCGGCGGAAAAGAAGGTTTCCGCCGCTTGCAAACCCGGCAAATACTGTATGAAAATACAGTTAGATCGCAACCATCATGGGACTCCCTTCACTCGACTCCTTCTCCGCTGCCGCGGGCCACGGCGTCTGGCATGCCGACGAACTCGGCCTGGCCGACGCCCAGGTGGCCGCCACCGGCCATGCCGCGCTCGACGCCGAGCTGCCGGGCGGCGGCTGGCCCGTGGGCGCCATGACGGAGCTGTTGCAGGCCACGCCCGAGGCCCATGTCTGGCAGCTGCTGCTGCCCGCGCTGGCGCAGGCGGTGCAGGCCCGCGGCGGGCCCGTGGTACTGATCGGCGCGCCCTTCGAGCCCTGCGGCGCCGCGCTCGCGGCCGGGGGGCTGCCGCTCGAGGCGCTGCTGTGCATCAAGAGCCATGCGCCGCCCGCGCGGCTCTGGGCCTGCGAGCAGGCGCTGCGCTGCGCCGAGGTGGCCGCGGTGCTGGCCTGGCTGCCGCAGGCCCGCGTCGGCGAACTGCGGCGGCTGCAGCTCGCCGCCGCCCAGCACGAGGTGCTGCTGTTCGTGTGCCGGCCCGCGTCGGCCGCGCAGGGGGCATCGCCCGCGCGGCTGCGCATCCAGCTCGACACCGACCCGGCCGACAGCGCGCAGATGGCGCTGCACATCCTCAAGCGGCGCGGCCCGCCGCTGGCGGCGCCGGTGGTGCTGCCCGCGCGCAACGCGCGCATGAGCGCATTGCTGGCCGCCGCACGGCTGCGCCGCAAGCTGCGGCTGCAGCAGCAGGGCAGCGTGCTGCCGGCCGACCAGGCCGCCGCAGCGTCGTCGGCCACCGTGGTGCGCATCGCCGCGTGGAAAGGGGGACCGGATGCACTGGATCGCGTTGCGGTGGTCGCCTGAGACCGAGGCGAGCGATGCCGCCGCGCTCCCCACGCCCGAGGCACTCGGCTGGTGGGCATTGCGCTACACGCCCCACGTCGCCTGGCAGGACGAGGCGCTGATGCTCGAAGTCTCGGCCTGCGAACGTCTCTGGGGCGGGCGCAGCTCGCTGATGCGCCAGCTGGCGCACGAGAACCCCGCGCCCGGCGCCGTGATGCGCGGCGCGCAGGGCGCCACGAGCCTGGTCGCGCTCGCGCGGCTGCGCCTGTTCGAGCGCAACGAGCGCCGGCCCCAAGACCTGCCTGCCGGCCTGCCGCTCGACACCCTGAGCGCCGCGCGCGGCCACCTCGACCTGCTCGCGCGGCTGGGCTGCCGTACCTGGGGCGACGTGGCGGCGCTGCCGCGCGCAGGCTTCGTGCGCCGCTTCGGCACCGAGCTGCGCGCTGCGCTCGACGCCGCCTGGGGCCTCTGCCTCGAAAGCCACCAATGGCTCACGCTGCCCGACGTGTTCGAGCAGAAGCTCGAGCTCCCCGCGCTGGCCGAGACCGCGCCCGAGCTCATGTGGTCGGCCAACCGGCTGCTGTCGGCGCTGCAGATCTGGCTGCGCGCACGCCAGCGCGGCGCGCGCGCGCTCGAGCTGCAATGGACGCTCGACCTGCGGCGCTTCAACGGCGCCGACCTGCCGCCGCACCAGCAGGTCACCGTGCGCACGGCCGAGCCCACGCAGGACATGGCGCACCTGCGCCGCCTGTTGTCCGAAAAGCTCGCGCTGGCCACGCTCGCCGCGCCGGCCAGCTGGCTGCGGCTGCGCACGCTCGAGACCGACCCCTGGGCCGGTGCCAGCACCAGCTTTTTGCCCGAGGACAACCGCAAGGGCGACAAGCTGCACGAGATGGTCGAACGGCTCAGCGTGCGGCTCGGGCCCGATCAGGTGGTGGTGCCCGCGGCGCAGGCCGACCACCGGCCCGAGCGCAAGCAGTCCTGGCGGCCCGCGCTGCAGAAAGAGAAGGCCGTGCCCGACAGGACGCGCAAGGATGCCAAGGCCGCAGCCTCGCAGCCCGATGCGATCTATCCGCCGTGGCTGCTGCCCGAACCTCTGTTGCTCGAGATGGACGGCGAGCGCCCGTGCTACCGCGGCCCATTGAGCAAGCTGATCGGCCCGCAACGCGTCGAGGCCGGCTGGTGGGGCGGCAAGGAAGAGGGCGGCCAGCCCGCGATGCGCGACTACTACATCGCCGAAAGCCCCGAAGCCGGCCTGGTGTGGATCTTTCGCGAGCGGCCTTCGGCGCGGTTTTCTTCGGGCGAGGTGCGCTGGTACCTGCAGGGGTTCTATGCCTGACCTGAGCGCCAAGGAAGAGCGCAAGCGCCAGCCTGCCAAGGTGCATGCGCTGCCGGTGCCGTTGCGCAAGCACACCGTCGCGAAGTTGCCGGACTATGCCGAGTTGCACTGCCTCACGAACTTCAGCTTCCAGCGCGGCGCGTCGACGCCGGAAGAAGTGGTGGAGCGCGCGTACCAGTTGGGGTATGCGGCGTTGGCGATCACCGACGAGTGCTCGGTGGCCGGCATCGTGCGGGCATACGTCTGCCGGCGCGACATGGAACGCACGCTCGACGAATACGAACGCGAGCATCCCGAAGAGCCGCCGATCCCGCGCAACCTCGATTTCCGGCTTCTGTTCGGCAGCGAGTTCCGCTTCGAGCGCTTCAAGCTGGTGGTGATCGCGAACGACACCGAGGGCTGGGGCAACCTCTGCGAATTCATCACCGCCGCGCGCAACACCGAGCTGCCCAAGGGCGAGTACCGCGTGAGCTGGGAGGACAGCGACGTCGCCTCGCTGCAGAACTGCCAGGTGCTTTTCGTGCCGCATCGCGAGCCCGGCGGCGCGGTGGATGTCGCCACGCTGCACGAAGACCTGCTGGCCGCCAGGGCGCTGTATGCAGGCAACCTCTGGCTGGCGGTGGAAATGCTCAATGAACTCGACGACGACCTGTGGTTCGTCACGTTGATGCAGGCAAGCGAGCAGACCGGCGTGCCGCTCGTGGCGGCCGGCGATGTGCACATGCATGCGCGCAGCCGCAAGCCATTGCACGACGTGCTGACGGCCGTGCGCGAAGGCAAGACGGTTGCCGAGTGCGGCTTTGCGCTGCAGTCGAATGCAGAGCGGCATCTGCGGCAGCGGGTTCGGCTGGCCGAGCTTTATCTGCCCGAAATGCTGGCGAACACGCTGGTGGTGGCCGAGCGGTGCAGTTTCGATCCGTCGGTGATCCGCGAGAACTACAAGTACCCGTTGGAAATGCTGGGCAGCAACGAGACGCCGACGCAGACGCTGGCGCGCAAGACGTGGTCGGGGGCGCAGGAGCGATATCCAGGCGGCATTCCCGATGCGGTGCGTGCGCAACTGCAAAAGGAGCTGGACCTGATCCGCGAGCTCGAATATGAAATGTTCTTTCTCACCGTGGAGAACGTCGTCCGCTTTGCGCGCTCGCGGAAAATTCTTTGCCAGGGGCGCGGGTCATCGGCCAATTCCGTCGTCTGCTATTGCCTCGGGATCACCGCGATCTCCCCTGAAAAAAGCCACCTGCTGTTCGAGCGCTTCCTGAGTCGCCATCGCAACGAGCCACCCGACATCGACGTCGATTTCGAACACCAGCGCCGCGAAGAAGTCATTCAGTACATCTACGAGAAATACGGCCGCGAGCGCGCCGCGATCGCCGCTGTCGTCATCTGCTATCGCTCGCGCAGCGCGTTGCGCGATGTGGGCAAGGCCCTTGGCATCGACGAGCGATTGGTCGACGAGTTCGCCAAGGACCACTACTGGTTCGACGATGCCGTGCTCGGCGAACAGTTGAATGCCGCGTGCGTACGTGCCGGCGTGAAGGAGGACGAATTCAAGCTCGTCCAGTGGATCGAGATGACGCAGCGGCTCAAGGGCTTTCCGCGCCACCTGAGCCAGCATGTCGGCGGCTTCGTGCTCACGCACACCAAGCTCACGCGGCTGGTGCCGGTCGAGAAGGCGTCGATGAAGGACCGCTCCGTCATCCAGTGGGAAAAGGACGACCTCGAGGCCCTGGGCATGCTCAAGGTCGACGTGCTCGCGCTCGGCATGCTCAGCGCCATCCGCCGCGGACTCGATCACATGAATCGCTGGCGGGGCTCGATGGTGCAGATGCACGACATCCCCCACGACGACCAGAAGGTGTTCGACATGATCTGCGATGCCGACACCGTCGGCGTGTTCCAGATCGAGAGCCGGGCGCAGATGTCGATGCTGCCGCGCCTGAAGCCGCGCTGCTACGAAGACCTCGTGATCGAGGTGGCGATCGTGCGGCCCGGGCCCATTCAGGGCGGCATGGTGCATCCGTATCTCAAGCAGCGCGAGCGGATGCGCAAGGGCCTGCCGATCCTCTATGAAAAGGACGAACTGAAGCCTGCGCTGGAACGCACGCTGGGTATCCCGATCTTCCAGGAGCAGGTGATGCAGATCGCCATGATCGCGGCCAGGTTCAGTGCCGACGAAGCCGACCAGTTGCGTCGTGCCATGGCGGCGTGGAAGCGCAAGGGCGGTCTCGACAAGTTTCACGCGAAGCTCGTGGATGGGATGGTGGACAACGAGTACCCGAGAGAGTTCGCCGAGGCCATCTTCAAGCAGATCCTCGGCTTCGGCGACTACGGCTTTCCCGAGAGCCATGCCGCGAGCTTTGCGCTGCTCGTCACCGTGAGCAGCTGGCTCAAGTGCCACGAGCCCGCGTGCTTCCTGGCCGCATTGCTCGATTCGCAGCCGATGGGCTTCTACAGCCCCTCGCAACTCGTGCAGGACGCGCGCCGGCATGGCGTCGAGGTGCGGCCGGTCGATGTCGCCTGCAGCGAGATCGACACCACGCTCGAAGCCCGCGCGCCCGATGCGCCGCGCATGCCGCCGGGCACCGACGCGCGCTACGCCGAACGCCTCGGCAACCCCGGCCAGCCCGCGGTGCGGCTCGGCCTCAACCGCATCTCGGGGCTCAGCAAGGAAGGCGCGAAACGCCTGCTCGGCGCGCGCGCCCAGGCGCCGTTCACCAGCACCGAAGACCTCGCGCTGCGCGCCGAACTCGACGCCAGGGACATGGCCGCGCTCGCGGCCGCCGATGCGCTGATGTCGCTGTCGGGCCATCGGCGCCAGCAGGTCTGGGACGCCACCGCCACGCGCGACACCGGGAGCCGCGGCGCCACCCTGCTGCGCGGCGTGCCGGTCAACGAAGAGGCCTTGCAACTGCCTGCCGCGCCCGAGGGCGAGGAGATCGTCGGCGACTACGCCGCGCTCGGCCTCAGCTTGCGCCGCCATCCGCTCGCGCTGCTGCGCCCGCGCCTCGCGCGCATGAAGCTCATGACGGCCGAGCAGCTGCGGCAGGTGCCCACCGGCCGGACCGTGCGCGCCTGCGGCATCGTCAAGGGCCGCCAGCGGCCCGGCACCGCCAACGGCACCATCTTCGTCACGCTCGAGGACGAGACCGGCAACGTCAACGTCATCGTCTGGAACCACGTCATCGAGGCCTGGCGCGAGCCGCTGCTCAAGTCGCACCTGCTTGCGGTGCAGGGCACCTGGCAGCGCGACGACGACAACCAGGGCAAGGTGCAGCACCTCATCGCCACCGGCTTCAAGGACCTGACGCCGCTGATGGGCCGGCTGGCCGAGAGCAACACCAGCCGCGACTTCCATTGACGCCGGCCCGCATGTCCATGAAGACCCCGATGCAACCGATCGTTCGATGGCTCGCGCCCAGCGCCCGTTTTCGCTAACCTGTGACCATGTCCGCACTCGTCCTTGACCTTCCCGTGGCCGGGCCCATCGGTCCGCCGCCGCCCGCGCCCGACGTGCCGGTTCCCATGCCGCCGCCGCCCCCGCCGCCCGAAGGCGATCCGCCGCCCGTCGTGCCGCCGATCGACGACCCCGGCTTTCCACCGCCCGTGGGCGACCCGCCGCCGCCGATGCAGCGCGCCGAAGTGCCGTTCGGCAAGCCGCATGCGCGCCGACTGCGCGAGATCTACCGGTCGGCCGGCTGGCCCTGCTGCGACGCCATCGAGGTCGAGCTGCTCGCGGGCGGCTTTCTCACGCGCGTGCGCACCGCGCTCGGCCACGAGACCTTGCGCGTCACCGATGCCGGCATTGCACGGATTGCCACCACACTCACCCTCAACCGTGCGGCCCTGTCGCCGCACGAGGCGCTCGTCGAGCGCGTGGCGCGCGAGATGACGCGCGGCGGCCGCATCGCCTGGCGCGGCCTGAGCCTGCGCGCGCGCCTGCCTGCGCTCGAAGAAGGCGGCAAGCCGCGTTGGTGCATGGCCAAGCCCGACGTGTTTTCCATCCGCAACACCAGCGTCGAGGCCTACGCGCATCCCGTCGTGCACGAGGTCAAGGTCAGCCGCGCCGACCTGCTCGGCGATCTGCGCAAGCCCGACAAGCGCGCCGCCTACCTCGATCTCGGCGGCGAATGCTGGTACGTGCTCGGCAACGATGCGCGCGGCCGCTGCATCGCCAGGCCCGACGAGATACCGCCCGAATGCGGCGTGCTCGTGCTCGAGGGCGAGCGCCTCCTCGTGGCGCGCGCCGCCGTGCACCGCGCGGCCGAGCGCATTCCGTTCGGCCTGTGGATGGCGCTTGCGAAGGCCCAGCCCATTGCGGGCTTCGACGACGATGCGCAGGACATGCTCGCCGGCGAGCCGGGCACGGCGGAGCGCCTGGCGTAGTCAGCAGCGCGCCGGATAGCGTGCCAGCAACTCGTGCCGAAACACCGGCCCGCGGTGCGAACGCACGAGCCTGAACTCGCGCACCTGCCAGCGGATCGGCGCGAACCGCGGCGGGCGCGCCGCGCATTCGCTCTGCCGCGCGATCGTGATGTGCGGCACCCAGCCTGGCCGCGGCACCACGAGCCCGGCACCGCGCGCGGCGCGCAGCACCTCGTCATGCAAGGCGCGCAAGCACGGGTGGTCGGCGGGCTGCAGCACGGACACATCGTTGCGCCAGGTGCACGAGGTATCGAGCGCGAGTTCGAACGGTTGCATCGGCACCGTGGCAAGCGCGTCGCCGAGGCGTACTTCGAGCGCATCGTCCTGGGTTTCGAGGCACAGCAACGTGAGGTGCAGGCGATGCGCGGGCGGACAGCGGTGGCCGCGCGGCCACCACCAATCGGCGCGATGCGCCTCGATGGCGGCCTGCACGGCGGGGTCGGGGAAGAGGGCGATCAGCAGGGGCGGTGGCTGCGCCGGCAGTGCCGCCCACGAAGCTGTCTGCTGCCCGCGCATGCCGCACGCCCGATGCCGTTCACTCGGCCGACGGCCACCACTGCGCCGCCGTCGTGCGCATGACGCGCGCCGCCTCGATCCGGATGTCGCAGCGGCCCTCGCGCTTCTTGCCGTTGTGACCGTCGGCCGCCACCCGGAACGGCCAGGTCGACAGGCGTGCCGCCGCATGCGCCCGCGGCAGCTGGCGCAGCAGCGGCGAAAAAAACAGGATCCGCGCAGAGGGAAAGGAAGGAGAAGAGGGCGCCGGCGGGCGGGCGGTGGTCATGGTGTCGCCTCGAATGTTGCTCTTGGAGACGATCGATTCTAGAGGGTGAACTGTATGGATGTACAGTTATTTTGCCGATCGAGAATGGCTCACACCGCCTGCCGATCCGGCGGCAAGGACCGCGGCGCTTCGCTGCGCGCGAGCCACAGCCCGCTCGCGACGATCAGCGCCGCGCCGCCCAGCGTCCAGGCGTCGGGCGCGGTGCGCCAGAACAGCCAGTCGAGCACCAGCGCCCAGCCCAGCGCGCTGTATTCGAAAGGCGCAATCGCGGCGGCCTGGCCGTGGCGGAAGGCCTCGGCAATGCACATCTGCCCGAGGAAGCCACTGACCGCCAGGCCGCCGAGCACCCAGAGGTGCGCGGACTGGATCGGCACCCACTGCGGCGCCGACAGCAGGCTGCCGCCCACCGCCATGCCGGCCGTGGTCCAGAACACCAGCGCGGCGCTCGATTCGGTGCGGCTGATGAGCCGGCCGAGCATGTTCGACAGCGCATAGCAGACCGCCGCCGCCAGCACGGCCACCGCGCCCACCGACAGGAACGAGCTCCGCTCGGGCCGCAGCGCGATCACCACGCCGGCGAAGCCCAGCCCGATGGCGACCCAGTGCCGCGGCTGGACCGACTCCCCGAGCATCGGCACTGCGATCAGCACCATCAACAGTGGCGCGATGAAGCTCAGCGTGTAGGCCTGCGCCAGGCCGAGCGTCTTCAAGCCGTAGACGAACAGCACCAGCATCGTCATGTTGAGCGTGGCGCGCAGCAGATGCAGGCGCCAGCGCAGCCCGCGGTTGAACACGCCCGCAGCCTCGCGCCGCCAGCCGATGTAGACGCACACCAGCGGCAGCGCGGTGAGCCCGCGCAGCGCCATGACCTGCACCGGCGGGTAGTGCGCCGACAGGTTCTTGAGCAGCGCGTCCATGCAGGCGAAGAAGGCGCAGGCCAGCAGCATCGCGGCGATGCCGCGCAGGGTTCCGGTGAGGTGCAAGGTCGGGTTGTCTCGCGGCAGTGGGCGCGGGGAAGAGGCCCCGTTCTGGAGCGCGAAGCATAGCTTTTGCGGGGAGAGTTCGCCCGCAGACGGGAACCGGGGCGCGGCTGCTCAGCGCGCCGGTCGCTTGCCCGTGAAGACCGCCCGTTGCGCTTCGAACGCGCGCTGGTACGCCGGTCGCGCCTGGGCGCGGGCGACGTAGGCCTCGAGGCTCGGGTATTCGGCGAGCAGGCCGGTGCCTTCGAGCCGGCGCAGCACCAGCACCATCATCAGGTCGCCGGCGCTGAAGGCCCCGTCGAGCCACTCGGCGCTGCCGAGCCGGCGCGACAACTGATCGAGCCGGACCCGGACGCGGTCCTCGATCAGCGGCAGGCGCGCCGCGTACCAGGGCTTGTCGCCTTCGGCATAGGGAACCTGCTCGCGCTCCACGATCGGCGGTTCGACGGTGTTGAGCGCGGCGAACATCCAGGCGATGGCGCGCGCACGGGCGTCAGGGTCGTCCGGCAGCAGGCCGGCATGACGCTGCGCGATGTGGAGGATGATCGCGCCCGACTCGAAGAGCACGAGCTTGCCGTCTTCGCACGTCGGGATCTGGCCGAACGGATGCAGCGCCATGTGGGGCGGCTCTTTCATCGCCTCGAACGAGACCAGCCGGACATCGTAGGGCTGGCCCACTTCCTCGAAAGCCCAGCGCACCCGCATGTCGCGCGCGAGGCCCTGGCCCTGGTCGGGCGAATCTTCGAAGGCGGTGATCGTGGGAACGGCGGGTTGGCGCATGCGCGGCTCCTTGGGCGGGAGGAAAGGATGGCCCGGCATTCTCCTCCCTGCCGTCCGCCGCGTCAGTGCCGCTCCACCCCCGCCAGCGGATGCGCGGCCAGCTGCTGGGCCGCCAGCTGCAGCAGCACCGGGTCGATCACAGCCTCGCGCTTCGCCGCCGCGCCCGGCGCGCAGCGTCCGTAGGTATCGTCGAAGCGCACGATGTCGTCCTCGCCGAGGTAGCCGCCGGTCTGCACTTCGATCACCTCGAGCATGGTCATGCCGGGGTTCTCCAGGCGATGGATGGCCCCGAGCGGCAGGTAGATCGATTCGTTCTCGCGCACCAGGCTGACCTGTCCGTCGCAGGTGGCCTTGGCGGTGCCCTGCACCACGATCCAGTGCTCGGCGCGGTGGTGGTGCATCTGCAGCGAGAGCTTGCAGCCGGGCTTCACGGTGATGCGCTTGACCTGGAAGCGCTCGCCCATGTCGAGCCGGTCGTAGGCGCCCCAGGGCCGGACGACGCGGCGGTGTTCGGTGGCCTCGGCCTGGCCGTCGAGCGCAAGCATCTTCACCACTTCGCCCACGCGCTCGGCGCAGTCGGCGCTGGCCACCAGCACGGCGTCGGGGGTGTCGACGATGATCAACTGCTCGGTGCCGAGCGCCACCACCGGCCGGTGCGGCGCATGGATGAAGGTGTCGCGCGAACCGATGGCGGTGGCCCGGCCGCTCAGGCGGTTGCCGGTGGCGGCGTCGGCCTCGTGCAGCTTGGCCACGGCGTTCCAGCTGCCGACGTCGCTCCAGTTGCCGTTGAACTTGACGACGGCGATGTCGCGGTGCTTCTCCATCACGGCGTAGTCGATGCTCTCGCTGCGGCAGGCGGCGAAGGACTCCGGGTCGAGCCGCTGGAAGCTGCCGTCGACCGACACGGCCGCGGTCGCACGCTCGCAGGCCTCGACGATGTCGGGCGCATGCGTGCGCAGCGCATCGAGCAGGCTGCCGGCGCGCGCCAGGAAGATGCCGGCGTTCCACCAGTAGCCGCCATGCAGGATGAGCGACTCGGCCACGTCGGCCGACGGCTTTTCCATGAAGCGCATCACCGCGCGGCCGCAGCCATCGGCCAGTTCGGGCCCGGCCTCGATATAGCCGTAGGCGGTGCTCGCGAAGCTCGGCGCGATGCCGAAGGTGACGATGCGGCCCGTGAGCGCGGCGCCGATGCCGCTGCGCACGGTGTCGGCGAACAGCGCGCTGTCGGGAATGTGGTGGTCCGAGGGCGCGAACAGCAGCAGGTCGTCCTCGTGCGCGGCAAGCAGGGCGGTGGCGGTGATGGCGGCCGCGGTGTTGCGCGCCACGGGCTCGAGCACCTGCCGGCCGCTGACGCCGGCATTCTCGACCGCTTCGCGCACCAGGTAGCGGTGCTCTTCCGACGCGATGCAGGTGATCTCGCGGTTGAGCCGGGCCAGCCGTTCGAGCGTGAGCTGCAGCAGGCTCTTGCTGCCGATCAGCGGCGCAAACTGCTTGGGCAGCGCCTTGCGCGACAGCGGCCACAGGCGCGTGCCGTTGCCGCCGCACAGCACGACGGGGTGGATGACGGCATCGGTCGCGCTGCCGATGAAGGGCGTGGTGAAGGTGTCGGTGTTCATGGAGATGGTCCTTGGAGGGTTGACGCTCAGAGCTGGCCGGTGTGGGTGGCAAGGCTCACGGCCTGGGCGCGCGAATGCACGTGCAGCTTCTTGTAGATGTTCTTGATGTGGGCGTTGACGGTCTGCCCCGAGATGCCGAGCCGCAGGCTGATCTCCTTCGACACGCAGCCGCGCGCCACGCAGCGCAGCACCTCGCGTTCGCGGGCGGTCAGGGTCACTTCGCGCGATGGCGCCTCGGGCACGGTCGGCTCCTCGGCGGGCTGCAGGTTCATGCGCGACAACAGGCGGCGCGTGAGCTTGGGCGTGATGACGGCGCCGCCGTTCACCACGTGCAGCACGGCCTGGGCAAAGCTCTGCAGCCAGGCGTGCTTGAGCAGGTAGCCGGTGGCGCCGAGTTCGAACGAATGGATCACGTGGGCATCGTCCTCGAGCGCCGAGATGACGATGATCTCGCAGTGCCGGTTGAGCTTGCGCGCCTCGCGGATCAGGTCGAAGCCCGAGCCGTCGCCGAGCCGCAGGTCGACCATGAGCACGTCGAACTGGTGGGTCGCAAGCAGCCGGCGGCCGTCGCGCACGCTGCCGGCCTGGGCCTCGAGCTGGATGCGCAGGTCGGAGAGCAGCTCCTGGGCGATGACGCGGCGCATGAATTCGTCGTCGTCGACCAGCACCACGCGCACGGGCGCATCTTCCTGGCCTGTCAGGAAGTGCGGCCACAGCGGCTCGGGTGGCGGAACGACACCACCCGGGTACACGGTCCGGCGCTCCTGCGCTCGGCTACCGTCGGGGCTGTCGGAAGGAAGAGGCACGGTATCGGGCATGGAATTTCCCTGTGGGATGGCGGTGGAACGGAGTCGATCGGTCAGTCAGTCAGTCAGTCAATCAATCAATCAATCAATCGGCGACGCAGCGCAGCAGCTCCTGCTCGAGCCGCAGCAGGATGGCGTTTCGGTCCAGCTCGGTTTCCGCGAACGCGCGCGCGGCGGCGCCCATGGCCTCGCGCTGCGGGCGCGAGACCGCGAGCCGGGCAATGGCATCGGCCAGCGCGTCGGCGTCGCCGGGCGGCACCACGAGGCCGCGGCCCGCGACCACGCGGCTCAGCTCGGTGCCCTCGTGCGCGGTGACGATCACGGGCTTGCCGCTCGCGAGCATGCCGGCGAGCTTCGAGGGCATCACGAGGTCGGCGGCGTCGGCACGCTGCGGCAGCACGTGGACGTCGGCCATGCCGAGCAGCTCGTTGAGCCGTTCGGCGGGCTGGAGATCGAGAAAGTGGACGCGCGGCAGGTCGGCGCAGGCCGCCTTGAGCGGCTCGCGGCTCGGGCCGTTGCCGCACAGCACGAAGTGGATGTGGGCCGCAGCCACGAGCCGGTGCGCCGCGTCAGCCAGCAGCTCGATGCCCTGCTTGTTGCCGAGGCTGCCCGCATAGAGCACCACCACCTCGTCGGCCGCGATGCCGAGCGCGGCGCGGTAGCCGTTTGGTAACCGGGCACCATCGGCCGTCGAGGCGGCGGGCTGCGGGAAGATCGCGCGCACGTCGACCCAGTTGGGCAGCAGCACCAGCCGCGTCTCGTCGATGCCCTTGCCGCGCGCCTTGTCGAGCATGGCGGCAGAGATGGTCGAGACGCGATGGAAGCGCCCGAGCAGCCAGCGCTCCATCGACAGGGCGAGGCGCCGCACGCGCGCGCCGCGCACCAGGCCGAGGTCGAAGGCGGCGTCGACCTCGTAGTCCTGGATGTGGAGCCACGACTTGATGCCGAGCAGGCGCGAGAAGAACAGCACGGCCGGCGCGCACATCAGCGGCGGCTCGACCACGAAGACGACGTCCGGCTTCCAGCGGATCTGCCCGAACAGAAGCGGCACGCTCGACACCATGAACGAGAGCAGATGCGCCAGCCTGGCGAGTGCGCGCGGCCGTGCCGGCACCCAGGTGGGTGCGCGCCATACGGTGATGCCGTCGCATTCGGTCTTGCTGTAGGCCCACGCCCGATGCCCCTCGAACGGCACCCAGTGCGGAAAGAAGGGCGGCGACGCGATCACCCGGACCTCATGGCCCTTGGCGTGCAGCCATTGGGCCATCTCGCCCGAGTACTTGCCGATGCCGACGAGTTCGGGCGTGAAGTTCATCGAATACAAAAGGATTTTCACGGGGTCGATCTTTCGAGGGCACCGCGGACCAGCCGCACGAAGGGGAAGAAGCCGAACTGCCGGCGCATGCGGACTTCATAGAGCACGAAGTCGGTCACGCAGGCCATGAAGAACACGTAGTGCGGCTTGGCCGGAAAGAGCGGCACCACCACCGCGTACGACGCCAGCCGCAGCGCCACCTCGAGCAGGGCCCAGCGCCCGAGCGCGCCCATCGGCGTCTTCAGCGCGAGCTGCATCTCGTGGTGGATGGTGTAGGTGCGCAGCAGGAAGTAGGGTGCGATGCAGAGAAAGATCTCGAGCGCCTCGCTGCCCATCTTCAACAGCGGCGCCGCCAGCGTGATGACCACGGCCAGCCCGGCGAAGAGCACCGCGCCGAGCAGCAGCGACTGCTTCGCGAGCTGCAGCGTCGAGGCCTCGTGGCTGCCGCCCTCGACGCCGAGCATGGCGCGCGTGCGGGTGTAGAGGAAGGCCTGCACGAACTGCGAGGGCGCCTCGGCCAGCAGGAACGCGATCTTGAACGCGCCCACATAGCCGAGCGGCATGAAGAACGCGATCACCAGCAGGTCGGACTTGCGCAGCATGAACATCAACAACGCATACACGGTGGCGCGCGCCTGCGCCGGCAGCGCGAGCGCCGCGGGCCCGGCGGGCGGTCCCTCGGCCCAGCCGGTGCGCAGGCTGGCCGCACCCACCAGCAGCAGCGCCACCAGGTTGACGAGCAGCAGCTGCGACGCGCCGATGCCGACGCCCAGCGCCGCGAGCGCGGCCACGCCGATCAGCAGCACGGTCGCGCGGATGCCGGCTTCGAGGTTGAGCAGGCCCGCATAGCCCATGCCGCGGCTGAACGACAGCCGCAGGCTGATGACCGAGAACAGCGCGAGTGTGGCGGCCAGCAGCGCGAAGGGTGCGCCCAGCACCGGCAGGTGCTGCAGCGCGAGGATGCCCGCGATCAACAGGATGCCCGCGGGCAACCCGATCGCGAGCGTGCGGCCGATGTCGCCACGGCGCACGCCGGGCGGCACATGCGCCGCTTCGCGCGAAAACAGCAGCGAACTGCCGAGCGTGCCCGCGACCATCGCCAGCTCGAGCACCGACTGGTAGATCGAGTAGGCGCCGAACTCCGCGGGCGGCACATAGGCCGCCATCGCGAACAGCGCGGCGAAGCCCGCGAGGTACACGTAGAGCCGCGAGGCCAGCGCGCCCAGCCCGCGCAGCCCGCGAAGCCTGGCCTCGGGCGCGGCACCGAAGCCGGCCAGTCCGAATGCGCGGGCGAGCAGCAGGTTCATGGTCGTGCGTCCGGTCGCCATCGCTCATTTCGACGCGGGTGCATCGGCCAGGCGGCCGGCCTCCACGGCACGGCGCGAGCGCAGGCTGAAGACGAAGGCGAAGTTCTTGGCGCGCCGCGCGAAATGCAGCGCGTAGGTCAGCAGCGCCACCATGCCGGTGCGTCCTTCGAGCGCATGCGCCATCGCCATCTTTGCGCTGCCCTGGAAGTGCAGCGCCAGCACGTCGATCATCTCGCCCGTGGGCTTGACCACGCGCGGCAGCCCGTCGATCTGCACCAGGCGCTTGGCCCCGCCGCGCACCTCGAACTCGCTCGGGTGCAGGTTGTGGCCGCCGTTGATGTTGTGGTCGATCACGCGTCCGCCGAACACCCGGTTGATCGGCTCGGCATTGCCGCTCGCGTGCGCCCAGAGGTGCAGCAGCGTCATGTCCGACACCCCGCCGCGCACGCCGCGCGAACTGAAGCGCGCCGCGATGGCGCGCAGCTTGCGGCGCCCCGACGGCGTCGCATAGGTGTTGAGCACGAACGCCAGGAAGCGCCGCAGGCCCATCGCGCTCCAGTAGCTCACATGCGGCGAGATCTGGCACGGATCCCAGCCGGGCGGCGGGCGCATGAACGAGCCCGAGAAGTCGGCCTTGCCCGCCACGCGGCGAATGTGCGCGCCGATGCCGCGGAACAGCAGCACGTCGCTGTCGATCAGCACGAACTCGCGGCAGTCGGGGTTGGCGTCGAGGAATGCGGCCAACAGGAAGTAGCGCCGGAAGCAGATCTTCTCGAACTCGGGCGAGTTGCTCGACAAATGGACGTAGCTGGCGCACAGCCGTTCGTAGTCGGGCCCCGCGTCGGTGCTTGAAAGCACCACGAGCGGTTCCTGTGCCCGCGCGGCAGATTCGCGGCACAGCGAAAGTGCCTTGTTCTGGCGGTCTTCCACCACGATGAAGACCAGGGGTGTGTTGCTCATGTTCATGGTGTCGGTCGTTCCGGTATGGGCTGAGGTTCAGGGCCGAAAGGTTGCGGTGGCGCTGCGCACATGGGCGACGTGCGCCGGCAGCAGGCGCAGTCCGTCGTCGAGCGGCAGGTCGAGCGTGAACAGGCCGCCGCGCGCCTGCGCGTCGGCAATCCAGTCGCGCAGCTGGTCGGCCGAGAAGCGCGGCGCGGTGGCCTGGCCCCAGGAGGCGCCCAGCGGCGTGAGCAGGTGGAAGGCCAGGTTCGAGGGGCGCTCGGCGGCGAGCGCCGCCGGCAGCGAGGCCGGCGGTGGCGGCTGCATGAACTCGCCCGCCATCACGTTCTGGCAAGGTGCGGCGCGCGCGTTGAAGCGGGCCGGGCCTTCGCCCGGGTTGAACGCCAGCCAGCGGTTGGCGCCGCCGCCGCTCTTCGCCGCGGCGCAGAGCGCATTCCAGCTTTCGGGCGACATGCCCCGCGTGTTGTAGGTGCCGTCGAACCACCAGCCGCGCGCGAGCGGCCCGTAGTGCTCCGACCAGTAGCGGATCACCGCGCTCCACGCGGCCGTGAAGCGCGCGGGCGGCGGCTGCTGCTCCGACACGTCGCCCAGGCAGGCCATGAGGTACGGGTCGGCCTGCGGTGCCCGGAACGGCAGGTACAGCACCAGCCCGATGCCGCGGCGCTCGAGCGCGCGGCCGATCTCCAGCGGCAGGTCGCGCGGCGGACGGTGCCGCGCGCTTTCCGGGCAGAGTGCCTCCAGTGCGGCATTGGGCGCGATGAACTGTCCGTTGTTCTGGCCCAGCGTGAGCACGAGGTACGAGGCACGCATGTCGGCCAGCGCGGCGGCCAGCGCTTCGACGTCGAAGAGCGCGGCGTTCTGCACGTTCTGCTTGTCGGGGAGGTAATGCACCATCACGCCGAAGCCGGGCACCGGTGCCTCCTGCTGCTGTGCGCCGGCCCCGGCACATGCGGCGCCGAGCAGCGCCGCCGACGCGAGCCGGCGCAAGGCGCGCAGCGCCTGGATGCCGTTCATGGCAGCGCCTCCGCGAGCGCGGCTGGCGCGCGCTGCTTGAGCAGCAGATAGCGCCCGGCCACCGCGCGCGGTGTGCAGGCCTCGGCCAGCGTCCAGGGCCGCTGCGCGGACCGGTGCGTCGCCAGGTAGCGACCGAGCGCGTCGAGGTCGCAGGCTTCATCGCCGACCAGGAACGCATAGCCGCCGAACAGCTCGCGGTGCACCGGGATGTTCGACAGCACCAGCGGAACGCCGAGTGTCGCGGCCTCGGCGGCAGACAGGTTGAAGCCCTCGAAGGTCGACAGCGAGATGAACGCGGTCGCCCCGCCATAGAGGCGGATCAGTTCGTTGCGCGAGACCAGGCCGCGGTGCCGGATGCAGGCGCGGAGCGTCGGGTCGAGGCCCGCGACCATGCGCTTGACTTCGGCCGCGCCGTTGCCGGTGATGTCGAGGAAGTCGACCAGGCCTGCGCGCTTCATGCGCGTGAACAGCGCGAGCGTGCCGCTGAAGTTCTTGTGCGGGTAGTAGTGGTAGGCCGCGATCAGGTAGCGCTCGCCGATGGCGGCGCCGGCCGCAGCGTCCGGCGCGGCCGCCTGCACCGCTTCCACCGGATTGAAGATCACCGCGGCATTCCGGCAGCGCGGAAAGTGGCGCTCGAAATCTTCCTGGCTGCTCTGGCTGATGAACACCACATGGGCCTGGCTGCGTGCTGCGCGGCGCAGGCTCCAGTCAAGCCAGATCCGCTTGGCGCGGCTGAAATACTGCGGGTACGACTTGTACTGCAGGTCGTGCACGATCACGATCGAATCGCGGTGCGCCCCGAACGGCGCGAACGGAAGGAAGTAGTTCGGGAACAGCGAGAACATCCGCTCGCCCGTCGCCAGCATGCGCAGCCGGTGGTAGTTGTAGAGCAGCGTCTCGAGCAGGAAGCGGCTGAAGCCGATGCGCCGCGCCGCTGCAAAGAGCCGCGGATGCCGTTCGCTGGCCGCCACGATGCGATCGCCTTCCGACAGGCGCATGCTGCGAAGCAGAAGGTCCGACACGTTCAGCACGCCGCCCGCGCCGCGGTTCAGGCGGATGGTGTCGTAGAAGAGGTAACTCGCCATGGCGGACTCAGCTGCTGCCGGCCGGTGCCAGCGTGGCGGTGCGATGCCGTTGCCGCCGGGCCGCAGCGCGCGCACACAGCATGCCCGCGAGCACCGCGGCGATCACGCCCGAGGCCGCGAAGGGGCCCCAGCCCAGGATCGGGCCGCGCAGGAACGGCACGTAGGCCGCGATCAGCACCAGCGCCACGAGGTAGCTGCCGGTCACCGCGGTCGGCCGCTCGACCAGCCTGTCGGCCACGCGCGCCGCGGCCGAGATCGCGAGCCCGAGCAGCACCGGCCCGAGCAAGCCGAAGTCGAAGTAGGCGGTCGTGAAAGGCGGCAGCGAGAGGTTGGCCTGCGAGAAGTTGGCCAGGATCGACGGCCAGCCCAGCGGGTCGAACTCGGGGAACAGCTTCAGGTCGCGCGGCAGGAAGAACGAGAACGCCGACAGCAGGTAGCGCCCGAGGCCGAGCTCGGGCGAGGGCGCGCGCTCGAGGATGCCGGCCACGATGAACATCGCGTCGAAGTCGGGGCTGAACGGAAAGGAGGTGAGCGATTCATCCCAGTAGCTGCCGCGCGAGATGAAGTTCAGCACCGGACCGAGGCCCGCGATGGTGCCGAACACGAGCACCGGCAGCGCCCAGCGGCGGCGCTGGCTGAACAGATGGATGACGAGCGGCAGCAGCCCGATGAGCAGGATCTGCCGCGGCGTGTTGACGGGGTTGACCGCCAGCGCCGCGAGCGCGAACGCGAGGCCCGCGGCGCACCAGGCCCAGACCGTGCGGCGTTGCAGCGCCAGCATCGCGAGCGCGACGAAGCACATGGCCACCATCAGCTTGGGCACCGTCGAATAGACGATGTAGTCGACCGGCTGGTTGACCTCTTCGGGAATGATGCCGCGCGCCACGAAGTTGAGATCGGGCCGGACGAACAGCGCCGCGAACGCCGCGAGCGCACCGCCCAGCAGCAGCACGACCGGCATGGCCGAGGCCGGCGCCCGCGGCACCGCATGGGATTCCGCCCGCACGGAGAGCGCGGGCATGCCGAAGCGCGCCGCTTCGATGCCCGCCATGTAGAGCAGCAGCAGCGCCAGCGCCTGGCGGTGTGCCTCCGCGGAGAGAAGGCCGGTGTCCCAGAACGCCATGTCGGCGGCAATCTGCAGCGCCGGCGCGAGCGAGAAGTAGGTGAGCACCGTGGTGTAGTGGATCAGCAGGAACATGCTCGCGCCCGGCGCGGCCAGCATTGCGATCTGCGCCAGTGCCAGGGCGCCGACGACGGCATAGCCCCAGGCCGGGTCGGCCCAGCCGCAGACGAAGGCCGCGGCAATGCCGAACCAGAAGCAGAGTGTTCTCATCGTGAGCCTCGTCGATGGTGCAGGTTGGTGGTGCGGGGCGGTCAGGCGTGCGCCACTTCCTCGAGCGGCCGCAGCGCGCGCTGATAGTCGAGGTAGGTGCGGCGCAGGCCTTCGGCCAGCGGCACCGTCGCATGCCAGCCGAGCGAGGCGGCGCACGCCACGTCGAGCAGCTTGCGCGGTGCGCCGTCGGGCTGCGAGGTGTCGAAGCGGATGCGGCCGCGGTAGCCCACCACCTCGCCGATCAGCGCCGCAAGATCGGCAATGGTCAGGTCTTCGCCGGTGCCGAGATTGATGTGCGCGCACGTCGGGGTGGTGTGCTGCGCATAGGTCTCGCGCGACAGCCCCATCACCGTGATGCAGCCCTCGGCCATGTCGTCGACGTAGAGGAACTCGCGCCGTGCCCGGCCCGTGCCCCAGATCAGCACCTCGGGCGCGTGGGTGGTCTTGGCCAGGTGGAAGCGCCGGATCAGCGCAGGCACCACATGGCTGTTCTCGATGTGGTAGTTGTCGCCCGGGCCGTAGAGGTTGGTGGGCATCACGCTGCGGTAGTCGATGCCGTGCGAGGCGCCGTACTGCCGGTTGTAGCTTTCACACAGCTTGATGCCCGCGATCTTGGCGATCGCATAAGGCTCGTTCGTCGGCTCGAGCTTTCCGCCTAGCAGCGCACTCTCGTGGATGGGCTGGTCGGCAAGCCTCGGATAGATGCAGCTCGAGCCGAGGAACAGGAGACGCCTGACGTTCGCAAGGAACGCCTGGTGCGTGACATTGGCGGCGATCAGCAGGTTCTGGTAGATGAACTCCGCCGGATAGGTCATGTTGGCGTGGATGCCGCCGACCTTCGCCGCCGCGAGGTAGACCTGGTCGATGCGTTCCGTGGCGAAAAACCGTCGCACGGCGTCCTGGTCGAGGAGGTCGAGCTCCTCGTGGCTGCGCGTGACGAGCTCGTGCCCGAGATCCAGCAGGCGCTTCACGAGCGCCTGTCCCACCATGCCGCGATGACCAGCAACGTAGATACGCATATGCACTTTCGGTTGAGGTTGGTTGAACCAGGAGATGAAGAAGAGCAAATCGGTCAGCGCGAGCCGTGCGCGCCCGCCACCACCGCGAAGGTCTTGAGCAGGATCGCGAGGTCCTGGCGCACCGACAGCGTGGCGACGTAGGCGGCATCCATGGCCGCGCGGCGCCGGTAGCTGACCTCGTTGCGTCCGCTGACCTGCCAGAGCCCGGTGATGCCGGGGCGCACCGCGCAGTAGCTGCTCCAGTAGCTGCCGTAGAGCACCTTCTGCGCGAACATGCAGGGCCGCGGGCCGACCATGCTCATGTCGCCCTTGAGCACGTTCCAGAACTGCGGCAGCTCGTCGAGGCTGTACTTGCGCAGGAAGGCGCCGAAGCGGGTGATGCGCGGATCGGGATCGAGCTTCTGGTACTTGTCCCATTGCCGGCGCGCCTCTTCGTTCTCGCGCAGGTGGCGCGCCAGCACCGCGTCGGCGTCCGGCGCCATCGAGCGGAACTTGTAGAAGCTGAAGATCCGGCCGTCGCGGCCGTAGCGCGGCTGCTTGTAAATGCCGGGGCGGCCCGAGGTCAGCAGCACGCCGAGCCAGATCAGCGCGTAGACCCAGCCGAGCAACAGAAAGAAGGTGCTCGCGAACACGATGTCCATGCCGCGCTTGGTGGCCAGCAGCAGCCGCGAGCTGCCCGCCGGCCGCACCGGGGCGGCTGAGCGCAGGGTGTTCACGCCGCGCCTCCCGTGGCGGTGGGCCGGGGCAGCTCGGGGGCAATGCCCGGATAGGCGTGCTCGCGCTGCCGGTACGCGCCGTATTGATAGGCCAGGCTGCCGTAGTAGCGCCGGCGGGTGTCGAGGGCGTTCAGCACCACGCCCCGGAAGCGCGTGCCGGAATGGCGCAGCAGCTTGGCGGTCTCGGTCAGGTCGCCGATCTCGCTGTCGCCGGCGCGCGCCACCAGCAGCAGCGTGCCCATGCAGGTGGCCATCTCGGCCGATTCCGAAGCCAGCAGCGCGGGCGGCGTGTCGACGATCACCACGTCGTAGTTGGCCGAGGCCTTTTCGAGGATGCGCGAGAAGGCATCGCTGCTGAGCAGGCTCGCCGGGTCGGCGGGCACTGCGCCGGTGGTCATCAGGTCGAGGTGCGGCAGCACGCCCTTGTGCACCGCATGGTCGAGGTCGAGGCTGCCCTGGATCAGCTCCGACAGGCCGCCCTTGCGCTTGAGCCCGAAGCGCGGCGCGAGGCTGCTGCGACGCAGGTCGGCATCGATCAGCAGCACGCGCCGGCCGCTCGAGGCGAGCAGCGCCGCAAGGTTGGCAGACACGAAGGTCTTGCCGGCACCGGGCGTGGGGCTCGAGATCATGATGCGGTTGTTCGGCGCGCGCGGCACCGCGAACTTGAGCGCGGTGCGCAGCCGCCGCAGCCCTTCGAGCGCGGGGTCGTCGGGGTGCTGCGTCGCGAGCAGGTGCACGCCGGGCTTGCCGTGGCGCACGTCGCGTTCGATCTGGCGCTGGTGCGCGCTCAGCGGCACGGTGCTGTAGACGTCCAGTCCGGTGTGCGCCTCGATGTCGACCGGGCTTGCGATGGTGTGGCGCCACGACCTGCGCAGGAGGGTCGCCGCGGCGCCCGCGAACAGCCCCGCGAGCAAGGCGAGCGCCATGGTGATCGTGGTCTTCGGCCGGATCTGCTTCTCGGGCAGCAGCGCCTGGTCGAGCACGCGCACGTTGCCGATGCGGCCTTCCTTGGCGAGCCGCATCTGCAGCGCGCTGTTCAGCAGCGACACGTAGAGGTCGGTGTTGACCTTGATGTCGCGCTGCATGCGCAGCGAATCCTGCTGCAGCTGCGGCATGCGCCGGATGCGCTGCTCGACACCGCCGAGCGCGCGCCGCAGCGTGTTGATCTGCGCGTCGAGGGTCACCACCGTGGGGTCGCGGAAGGTGAAGCGCTCGGTCAGCTCATGCCGCTTCTGCGTGGCTTCGAGAAGCCGGGTCTGCAGGTCGGCGTTCTGCGCCAGCGCATTGCGCGCCTCGTCGTCGAGGCTGATCGTGCCGTTCTGGTTGCGGTAGCGGTTGTAGGCCTCTTCCGATTCCTCGAGCTGCTGCTTGAGCTTGGGCAGCTCGGTGCCGAGGAAGTTGAGCGCGCGCTGCGCCTGGCCGGTCTTCTGGTCGATGTTGACGCGCACGTAGAGCCGTGCCACCTCGTTGAGCAGGTTGGTGAGCTGCGCCGGGTTGCCGCTCTGCCAGCTCACGTCCATGATCGACGACTGCTTGCCCTTCTCGACCACGCGCATTTCCTTCTGCAGTTCGAGCAGCGTGAGCTGCGCCGACTCGCGCACCAGCTTGAACTCGGCCCCGGGCCGCGCCGCGATCGAGCCCACCAGCAGATGCACCCGCCCGAGCGGGGTTTCGGCGTCGAGCGGCGTGCCGACCTTGCCGGCGAGCGGCTCGGCCAGCTTGGGATGGCGCAGCGTGTAGGCCCCATCGGCGCCCGCGGTCAGCGCGAAGCGGCTGCCTTCGAGTTCGGCCGGCACGTCCATCTGCGCGACCACGATCCGCTCGTTGCCGCTGACATAGCCCGACATGCCGAGGAAGCCCGGCTCCGACAGCGTCTTGGCGCGGCGCGCCAGCCACGCGCCGACCACCGGCACGTAGAGCGGCTCGGCCTCGATGTAGAGCTTGGTGTTCTCGATCGCCTGGCCCAGCACCAGCCGCGACTTGAGGATCTCGGCCTCGCCCGCGGTGGGCGTCTTGGCATTGAGCGCGCTGCTCGCCGAATCGCCGACCAGCGTGCCGCCGGAACGCTCGGGGTCTTCGACCTGGATCAGCACGTTCGATTCGTACACGCGCGGGCCGAACATCGTGTAGGCCGCGCCGAGCAGCAGCGCGACCAGCGTGATCTTCGCGATCTTCCAGCGGTTGTCGATCAGGAGGTCGACATGCTCCCTGAGCCGGGAAGGCGGTTGCTCGGCCGCGGCGGCCGCGGCGGCCGCCGTCGCCGCATCGGGGGGAACGGGAACCAGGGGTTGCCAGTGCGCATTCATGGAGGTCACCTTTTGTGTTGCCTTGACGGGGATGGGGCGGGGGCGGCGTTCAGCGCCGGTTGGCGGTGCCGCCGAGGTTCACGACCTGCGCGGCGGGCAGGATCAGGCTGATCACCCGGTTCCAGCGCACCAGCGGCACGGGGTCGATGTAGACAACGTCGCGCGCGCGCAGCTCGAAGCGGTCGGCCAGCGCCAGCGCGATCGGGTTCTTGGCGTCGAGGTGGTAGACCTCGGGCACGTCGTCGTTCGAGTTGCGCACCACGTAGATCTGGCCCGGCGATGCGCTCAGCAGGTCGGGGCCGCCGGCATCGCCGAGCGCCTCGTTGAGGCTCAGGCGCCCGTTGCGCATGAGCAGCGCCGAGGGGTTGCGGATCTCGCCCATCACGTAGACGCGGCTGTCCTCGCGCGTGCCGACGTTCACGATGTCGCCGTTCTGCATCGGGATGCGGCTCGCGTCGTAGCCGTAGCGCTGCAGCAGCGGCAGGTCGATCAGCATCGTGCGCCCGCCGCGGGTGAGGGTGACGCGCGAGCGGTCGCCGGCCGGCGTGGTGCTGCCGGCGCGGTTGATCGCCTCGGCCAGCGTCATCGGCACGTCGGTGAAGATCTGCAGGCCGGGCTGGCGGACCTCGCCCTCGACGTAGACGCGGCGGCCGCGGAACGTCTGGATGCGCACGCTGACCAACGGGTCTTTCACGTACGGCGCGATGTTCTTCGTGATGAGCTCGGCCGCGGCGCGCTCGGTCAAGCCTTCGATCTTGGTGCGGCCGATGTAGGGGAAGCTGATCTCGCCGTCAGCGTCGACGATGAAGCCCGGCGCCACGCTCACGCCGGTCTGCTCGGACTGCTGCGAGATCACTGCGCCCGCATTCGGCATCAGCTCGGGGTGGCGGTACACCACGATGCCGATCACGTCGCCCGGGGCGATGGTGTAGCCCGGCGCCTTGCCGAACAGCTGCTGCACGTCGGCCGGCACGGCCTGCGGGCTCAGTGCGGCCTGGCTGCGCACCACGTCGGGCGTGATGGTGACGATCTTCGGCGCCACCTGCTGGCCGCTGCCGTCGCTGCGCGTGGTGGTCCAGTTGCCGCTGTCGGGCGAGCCGAAGCCCGGCGCGCCGCAGCCCGCGAGGGCCAGCGGCAACAGGAGCATGGCCATCGGGGCGAGTCGGCGCCGGAGGCGCCCGGGCACGGCGGCGCAAAGAGCGGAGGCGGCGCGGGCGCCGTGCGGGGAACGGACGGATTCGAGGTGTGCCATGGGGAAGTCCTTGCTCCTGATAGAAGGTCACTGCGGGACGTAGGCGCCGTGCAGCGAAGGCCCGGCGGTCGGCGAAACGGCTTGCGGCGGCGGCCGGCGCTCGACCGCGGCGATATCCGCGCAGGCACAGGCGCACACCCAGTCGCCGACGGATTTCAGGAACAGCTGCTGTCCCCGCGCCGTGCAGAAGGTGTGGTCGACCTCACGCATGAATTCGTACTGCAGCGCCTTGGCGAAGGGCTCGCGCGCAAACGCGCCGAGCTGGTCGCGGTCGTGGTCGTTGACGTGCAGCGAGGCTGAATACAGCAGTTGCACCGCCACGTGCCGCTCCACCAGTCGGCGCATGTTGGCGCCGAACCAGGCGGCGTTCTGCTCCATTGGCTGCTTCTCGGTGAAGAAGCCCGGCAGCGGTGTCGCGGCATGGCTGCGCAGCAGGCGGCGCAGCACCCAGCGCTTGGCCTTGCCCGGGAACGAGGGGTGCACGGGCGCGGCGAGCGCGCGGCGCAGCGTACGTTCCCAGCGCGCGCGGCGCTCGGGAAACGCATAGCCGTCGAACAGCGTGAGCGCCACCACCCGCGAGTCGGTCACGCCCGCGGCCACCGCATGCTCGACGCCCGAGCACATGCCCACGATCGCGAACTGCCGAATGCCCAGCCGGCTCTCGACCAGGTCCATCGCGGCGCACAGGTCGCCGAGCGCGCGGCCCTGCACGTCGTGCGAGCTGCCGGAGGCGTCGCTGTCGCCGATGCCGCCGAGATCGAAGCGCAGGCTGCTGACGCCGCGCGCTGCCAGCACGTGCGCGAGCTTCACGTTGATGCGGCGCGGCCCGACCCGGTGGTTGGCGCCCATGTTGAACATCAGGCAGGCCACGTCGGCGGGCGCCTGATGCGCCGGCGTGGTCAGCATGCCCACGAGCGCGCCTTCGGGGCCGAAGCGGATCGGCGTCTGAGAGATGTCGTCATTCATGAAGGGCTCCCTGGAGGCGGTTGAGCGCATCGGCCGGAACCATCGCGCTGTTGGGGTAGGGGTCGGAGGTCCAGTCGAGGCGGTGCTGCAGGTAGGCGAGGCGCACCGGCATGTGGCGCGACTGCTGCTCGGCGGCCCAGCGCGCGGTGGGTTCGTCGTCGGGGCCGGTGAGCACCAGCGTCTCGTGCAGCGCCGTGAGCGGCAGCGAGGCCGGCGCCAGCGCCTCGAGCTGCGCGCGCAGCGCGGGCGAGAGCACCGTGCCGAGCGCTTCCTCGGGCATCGCGGCGGGTTCGCGCGAGAGGCCGCGGCGCCAGGCCACATCGGGAATGCAGAAGGTCGCGTCGATCGCGGCCACATGCTGTTCGCGCAGGTGGCGTGCATAGCGCTGGCCGTCGATCACCGGCTCCCAGAGCACCAGCCGCGAGGGGTCGCAGCGGCCGTTGCGCGCCGCCAGCACCGCGAGCGTGGCGCCGAGCCGTGCACCGATCCAGACGATGCGCGCATGCGGATTGCGCTGCCGCAGTTCCTCGTGCGCGGTGCACAGGTCGCGGCGCCAGCCCTCGAGGTCGCCATCGGCCTCGTCGCCCGGTGAATCGCCCGCGCCATGGAAGTCGAAGCGCAGCGTGGCGGTGCCGTTGCGTGCCAGCCGCTCGGCCAGCACCTTGAAAAGGCGGTGCGTGCGCAGGCCCTCCTGGCCGAAGGGCGGGCACAGCAGAACCGCGCTGCGCAGCGTGAGGTGCGCCTCGCGCCTTTCGCGCTGCTCGGCCGCCGGGTGGTACACGCCGAACAGCTGGCGTGAGGCCGGCCCGAACATGAACGGTGCGGCGGTCATTGGCTCATCTCCGTGCGCGGGACCAGCTGCGCTGCCCGCTCGAACATGAAGGCGGCCACCGCGGACGCGGGGGGCTGGCTCGCACGCACACGGGTCTGGCGCCATTCGGCGATCGAGCCCACGCTGTCGATGCGCAGCGGCGCCGGCTGCAGCACCAGCCACAGCAGGCGGCCGGCCACCGGCACCTCGACGCTGCGGCAGTCGGCATCGATGCCGACCTCGAAGCGGTCGGGCGGCACGATCAGCCCGAGCCCGATGGCCTTGAGGCAGGCCTCCTTGCGGGTCCAGCAGACCAGGAACGCATGTTCGCGCTCGGCCGCAGGCAGGGCCGCGAGCGCCGCCTGCTCGGCCGGGGTGAAGTGGCGCCCGGCGAGTTCGAGCGCATCGGGCACCGGGCGCAGCACCTCGACGTCGACGCCCAGCGGCCCACGCCGGCCGATCGCGACCAGGCCCAGGGCCTGGCTGTGGCTCAGCGAGAAATGCAGGCGCGGCCCGTCCGCGAGCGACGGCTTGCCGAAGGCGCTGCGCGTGAAGCGCAGCGCCTCGGGGCGCTGGCCGATCTGCTCGGCCAGCGCGCGCCGCAGCGCCGCATGCGCGGCCACGAAGCGCCGGCGGTCGGGGGCGAAGCGGAACTGCGCGGCCCGCGCGCGCTCCTCATCGCACAGCAGCGGCTCGACATCGTGGCTGGCGCGGTCGTCGAGATCGAGATAGCGGCAGACCGGCGCCTCGACCGCGGAAAGGGAGAAATCGGCGTAGCCCATGCTTTACTCCCTGCGCAGCCAGCCGCCGAAGGCGCGGCTCAGCAGGCCTTCGCTGCGCGTGGCGCTCTTGAGCTGTGCGAGCGGCACGCGCGCCGGCTCGGGGTCGGTGTCGGCTTCGTCGAAGGCCGCATGCGCGGTGGCCGCGATCTGGCCCAGGTTCTCGAACAGGTAGCGGCGCGAGGCGACGTGGTAGCCGAGCGTCCGCTCGGCCTGCTCGACGGCGCGCAGTACCAGCAGCGAGTCGCCGCCGAGGTCGAAGAAGTTGTCGGTCGGCCGGATGTCGTTCACGTCGATGCCGATGACCGAGGCCCAGATCTGCGCGAGCTTGGCGTGCTCGGGGTTCAGCAGGATCTCCTCGGCCTTCGCGCCGGGCGCCGCGCCTTCGGCTGCGGGCGTCTTCGGCGGCTCGGCCGCGGTGAGCCGGCGCAGGTACAGCGCGCTCGGCGAACCTTCCTCGGCGGCCAGCGCGGCGAGCGTCGCGCCGGGCTGCTCGACCACGCGGTGCAGCACTTCGAGGTAGCGGTCGCGCAGCTGGGCGCCGGTCTCGCGCAGGTAGATGTCGGCGTTGTAGATCAGCGCGCCTTCGAGCCCGTGCGGTTTGTCCATGAGCCAGACGCCGATGTCGTCGGTCGCGCCACGCTGCATCAGGTGCATCTGCCGGGTCTGCAGGCTGCCGAGCCGGCGTGCGCGGTCGCGTGCATCCTGGAACGAGAACATCGCCTGGTAGGGGCCCACCGCGCGGATGCGGCCGGCCAGCGCGGGCTCGGCCATGAGGCGCTCGAACGGCACCTGCTGGTAGTTCATCAGCGCGAGCAGCTCGCCCTTCACGTAGCGCATGAAGTCGGGCAGCGCAGCGTTGGCATCGACCGTGAGCGACACCGGCAGCACGTTGTTGAAGAAGCCCATCACGTCCTCGGTCTCGGGCTGCTGGCGGCCGCGCACCGGGTTGGCGATCACCACCGTCTCCGAGCCGATGACGCGGCTCATGGTGAGCGCGTAGATGCCGAAGGTCAGCATGCTGAGCGTCACGTCCATGTCGCGTGCGATCTTGCGCAGCTGCTGCGTCACCGCGAGGTCGACGCGGATCCACTGCGCACCGCCCTGGCCGCTCTTGCCTGCGCGGCGCGGCATGTCGGTGCGCGGCAGCCGCGGCATCGGTGCCTTGGCGAAGCGCTCGAGCCAGAAGTCGAGCTGCGGCTGGAACGCGGGCTCCTGCATCCAGCCCGCGAGCCACTCGGCATAGTCGCCATGCGTGGTGGCGATCGCGGGCAGGGTGTGCGCGCGGCCGCGCTCGGCCGCGTCGTAGATGGCCGACAGCTCGCGCTGCAGCAGGTCGAAGGACCAGCCGTCCCAGACCAGGTGGTGCGGCACGAACAGGAAGACGTGGTCGTGCTCGTCGAGCTGGAACACCGCCGCATGCATCATCGGCGCGCGGTGGATGTCGATCGGCTCGTCGGCGATCTCCTGCATCAGCTCGGCGAGCTCGGCCTCGCGCTGGTCGGCCGGGAGCTTGCGCAGGTCGATCACCGGCAGCGTGAAGTCGACCGACTCGGCGATCAGCTGCGCCGGGCGGCCGGTCTGCGGATCGGTGCCCATGCGCGTGCGCAGCGCGGGCTGGCGGCGGATGATCTCCTTGAACGCGGCGTCGAAGCGCGCGGCATCGAAGTTGCCGGTCAGGCGCTGGGCCGATGGCGCGTTGTAGAGCGAGCGGCCCGGATGCAGGTCTTCCATGAAGAGGATGCGCTCCTGCGCGACCGTCAGCGGCGCGGTGCCGCGACCGGGCCGGCAGGGCAGCGGCGCCTGGGTGCCGGCACCGGCGCGCTGCAGCCGCTCGACCACCACGGCCAGCTTCTCGGCCGTGGGCGCTTCAAACAGCGCGCGCAGCGGCAGCGTGACCTGGAACTCGCGGCCGAGCAGGGTGGTCAGGCGCGACGCCAGCAGCGAATGGCCGCCCATGGTGAAGAAGTCGTCCTGCATGTCGAGGCCGGGCAGGCTCAGCACCTTCTCCATCGTCTCGAGCACCTTGCGCTCGCAGTCGTTGCGCGGGCCGGCGCCGCGCCGCACCTCTTCGCGCGAGACCGCCTGCGGCGCGGGCAGCGCCACGCGGTCGACCTTGCCGTTGGGCAGCGTGGGCAGCGACTGCAGCGCCACCACGTGCTGCGGCAGCATGAAGGCCGGCAGGTGCTCGCGCAGGTGCAGCATCAGCGCGTCGTGGTCGAAGTCGGCGCCCGGCGTGAGCGCGAGGTAGGCCACCAGGCGCACGTCGCCGGGGCTGTCCTCGCGCGCCACCACCACCGCGCGCGAGACGCCCGGCACCTCGACGCAGCGGGCCTCGATCTCGCCGGGCTCGATGCGGTAGCCGCGCACCTTGAGTTGGAAGTCGAGCCGCCCGAGGTGTTCGATCAGCCCGTCGTTGCGCCAGCGGCCGCGGTCGCCGCTGCGGTACACGGTCTTGCCGGTGCCGAGGATGCGCACGTTCACGAAGCGTTCGGCCGTGAGCTCGGGGCGCTCGATGTAGCCGTGGGCCAGGCCGTCGCCCGCGATGCAGATCTCGCCGGGCACGCCGATCGGGCAGGGCTGCAGCGCCTCGTCGAGGATCCAGATCTCGGTGTTGTCGACCGGCAGGCCGATGGCCACGCCACGCGCCGCGACCGCTGCGGGGTCCACGCGCCAGGCGGTGGAATAGACCGTGGTCTCGGTCGGGCCGTAGCCGTTCCAGAGTTCGTCGACGCGTTCGCACAGCGCGAGCGCAAAACTCGGACGCAGGGCCTCGCCGCCCATCCAGCCGCGGAAGCCGGGCGCACCGGGCCATTGCGCATCGACCAGCAATTGCCACATGCCGGGCGTGGCCTGCAGGAAGGTGATGCGTTCGTCCTGCAGCAGCCGGGACAGGCGCATGCCGTCCATCGCGATCTCGCGCTGCACCATCACGATCTCGGCGCCGGCCGCGAGCGGCAGCAGCAGGTCGGGCACCGCCATGTCGAAGGAGAGCGTGGTCACGGCCGCGATGCGGTCGGCGGCGGACAGCGCCGAGCGGCGCTGCATCCACTGCAGCAGCACGGCGACCGACAGGTGCCGTGCGCTCACGCCCTTGGGCAGGCCGGTGGAGCCCGAGGTGTAGATCACGTAGACGCCGTCGTCCGGGCCGGCGTCCTGCGCGCTGGGCGCGAGCGGCGCGGCGGATTCCTGCTGCCAGGCGTCGTCGCGGTCGAACTCGAACACCGGCGCGCCCGAACCGCGCGGTGCCATGGGCAGGTCCGACGTGGTCAACAGCAGGCAGAGCCCGGCGTCCTGCGCATAGTGGTCGAGCCGCGCCTGCGGGAACGCCGGATCGAGCGGCACATAGGCGGCACCGGCCTTGAGCACGGCCACCACGGCAAGCACCATCTCGAGGCTGCGCTCCACGCACAGGCCGACGCGCTGGCCGCGGCCGACGCCGCGTGCACGCAGCGCCCGGGCCAGCCGGTTCGACTGCGCATCGAGCTCGGCATAGCTGCACACGCGCGCACCGTCTCGCACGGCCGGGCTCTGCGGCTGCAGCGGCACGCGTGCGAGGAAGCCGGCCAGTGCATGCGGTGGAAGGCCCAGTTCGACGGGCGAGGGTTGCAGCGCGAGCAGCGCCTGCGTCGCCTCGGGCGACAGCACATCGAGCCGGCCCACGGCTTCGGCGGGATTGCGCACGGCCGAGCGCAGCAGGCACTCGTACATGTCGAGCCAGCGCGCGATGCTGGCGTCGTCGAACAGGTCGGCGTTGTACTGCGCCTCGACCATCAGCCCGCCGTCGAGTGGGCGCAGGTTCAGGAACAGCTCGAAGTTCTCGTAGCGGCGTGGAATGGTGTCCTGCACCACCTCCAGGTCCTGGAACGCCTGGGCGCCGCCCGCCACGTCGGGGTCGACGTTGAAGGCCACGCTCACCAGCGGCAGCCGGCTCGCATCGCGCTGCAGCGAGAGCTTGCCGAGCAGCGCGCCATAGGTGAGCGCCTGGTGGTCGAAGGCGTCGAGCAAGGTGGTGCTGCAGTCGCCCATGAGCGCATCGAAGCGCAGCTGCCCGTGCGCGGCGATGCGCAGTGGCAGCAGGTTGACGCAGTGGCCCACCAGGCCCGGCATGTCGCGCGCCACCTGGCCCGAGGCAGGAATGCCGATCACGAGATCGTCCTGCGCGGTGAGGCGGTGCAGCGTGGCCGCGAAGCCGCCGAGCAGGCCCGCGAACAGGCTTGCGCCGGCCTTGGCGCTCATCGAGCGCACGCCCGCGACCAGCTTGCGGTCGAGCAGGCGCTCGGCGCGGCGCGAGGCGAAGGTGCGCGTGGCCGGGCGCGGGCGATCGACCGGCAGTTCGAGCACCGGCAGCGTGCTGCCCGAGAAGCGCTCGAGCCAGTAGTCCACGTGCGCCTGCATGTCGGGGTGCGCGGCCTCGGCGGCCTCGCGCGCTGCGAACTCGGCGAAGCTCGGCGCCGGCTTGAGCGGCAGGCCCTTGCCGGTCTGCTCGGCATAGAGCTGGCCGAGCTGCTCGGCGATGACCATCCACGACCAGCCGTCGCAGACGACGTGGTGGGCCGACATGACGAGCTCGTGCTCGGTCTCGCCGAGGCGGTACAGCGCGGCGCGGAACAGCGGACCCTGCTCGAGCACGAAAGGCGTGCACACGGCTTCCTCGTGCGCGGCGCGCAGTGCCTCGGCCCGCTCCCCGGGCGCCAGGCCGGCGAGGTCGTGCCGCGTGAGCCGGGTCTCGCCGCGCTGGCCCACAAGCATGCAGCTGCCGTCGGGCGAGATCGTGGCGCGCAGCGAGGGGTGGCGCTCGACGAGACGCTCGATGGCACGGGCCATGGCGTCGCCGTCGAGCGTGCCGGCAAGGCGCAGCAGCACCGACTCGTTGTAGGCGAGCGAGGCTTCGGTGCTCATGGTGGCACCGAGCCAGACCTCGCGCTGCGATTCCGTGGTGGGAATCACCGATTCGACGAAGCCGCTGGCGGCGGTGGGGCGGAGAACGGCATTCATGCTGCGGCCTTTCCATGGAGGAGGGAACTGGTGCCTGCGCCGGCGGCGGCATCGGGCACATACCAGAAGGGCTGGCCGTCGACGTCGCGGGCCAGGATGGAACCGTCGTCGTCCTGCGGCTTGCGGTAGTCGAAGCCCGTCACGACGCTCGCGCGGCGCGGCAGGAAGCCGGACTCCTGCATCTCGGCCACCGACTCCTTGAAGGCGCGCTGGATCAGCGCGATGTCCTCGGCGCTGTGCGCGGTGGTGAGGAAGCAGGGGAAGTTGTCGAGGATGTGCACGCCGCGGCTGCGCATCATGGCGAACAGCAGGTCCTGCAGCGGATGCTCCTCGAGCCAGCTCACGCGCCAGAGCGACGCAAAGTGCCGCAGCGCGATCGGCGCGCCCACCTCGGCGCACCAGGCGGTGAGCTCGTCGGCCATGGCCGCGGTGTTGGTGGTCAGTGCCGATTGCAGCGCAGGTCCGCGCTCCTTCAGGTGCAGCAGCGCGGCCTTCGAGGCGGCGAGCGCGAGCGGATGCCGCACGAAGGTGCCGGCGAAGTAGGTCACGCCCACGCCGGGGATCGAGTCGTCGCCGTACTGCCAGGCGCCGCCGTCGAGCGCATCCATGAAGCTGCGCTTGCCCGCGATCACGCCCACCGGCATGCCGCCGCCGATGACCTTGCCGTAGGTCGCGAGGTCGGCGCGCACGCCGAACAGCTGCTGCGCGCCGCCCAGGCCGACGCGAAAGCCGGTGATGACCTCGTCGAAGATCAGGCAGGCGCCGTGCTGCTCGGTGATCGCGCGCACCTGCTGCAGGAACTCGCGCGGCTGGTAGTCGGGCCGGCGGCTCTGCACGGGCTCGACCAGCACCGCGGCCAGGTCGTCGGCGTTGTCGCGGATGAAGGCCAGTGCCTCGTCGCTGCCGTAGTCGAGCACGCGCACGTCGCCGAACATGCCGCTCATCACGCCGGGCGCGGCCGACAGGCCCTTGTGGCCCTTGCCGGCGCGCACCAGCACTTCGTCGAAGGTGCCGTGGTAGGAGCCGGTGAACACCGCCACGGTGCTGCGCCCGGTGACGGTGCGCGCGATGCGCAGTGCGGCCATCACGGCCTCGGAGCCGGTGTTGCAGAGCGCGGCGCGGTCGTTGCCCGTGAGCTCGCAGATCAGCGCCGTGACCTCGGCCGCGAGCGGATGCTGGGGCCCGATCTCGAAACCGGCGTCGAGCTGGCGGCGCACCGCCTCGAGCACGAACTCGGGCTGCCAGCCGAACATGTTCATGCCGAAGCCGTTGAGCGCGTCGACGTATTCGTTGCCGTCGATGTCCCAGAGCCTGGAGCCCTTGGAGCGCTCGATCACGATCTGGTAGGTGATCTCTTTGGTGATCGGGCGGAAACCGTTGACCACGCGCGGATCGGCCATGTGGGCGCGGTGGGTTTCGGTGAAGGCCTTGCTCTTCTGGGTGCGCGCCACGTAGCGCCGCACGAAGGCTGCGAGCCGCGCCTTCTGGCGGCCGCTGGGCTCGGCGGTGCGTTGCGTGTGGATGCGCGCGATGGCGCCGAAGGCCTTGGTGACGTCGTAGCGCTGCGCTTCCTTGGCGGGCGCGGGCGCGGCTTCTTCGGCGGCGGCCGGGGTGGCCGCTTGCGCTGCGTGGACCGGCGCGGCGTCGGCCACGGTCACGGCCGCGGCCGGTGCCGTCGGCAGCGCGCCCGCGCCCGACAGCAGCGCGAGCTGCTGGCGCATCAGTTCCATCTGCTGCGCGACGAGTTGCGCGATCGGGGTGCCGGCCGCGAGCGCGATCGCCGGGGCCGCCGGCAGGGCCGGCTGCAGGGGCGCGGCGAGCGCCGGGGCTGCGGCCGGGGCCGGGGCGGCGGCTGCCGCCACGGGCACGGCGTCGGCCGGCATGCTCTGGCGCAGAAACGCCGAGAGCGCGTCGAAGCTGCGGTAGTTCTCCATGAGCTGGCGAAAGCTCACGCCGACCTTGAAGTGCTTCTTGATCTGCGTCGCGACCTGGGTCAGCGTCAGCGAGTCGAGGCCGAGTTCGCCGAACGCGGCATGGCCTTCGGCTTGGGCCATGTCGACGCCCGAGATGTCTTCGAACAGCGCGCGCAGGCGCGCATCGATGGATGCGGCGGGCGCCTGCGAGGGCGCTGGGGCAGGGATGGTGGGTGGCGGGGGCGCAGCAGAAGCGGTCACGTTCGGCTCCAGGAGGAAGAGGGGTGGGGTGGAGGAAGCGGGGGCGGAGGAGGTCGCAGCGGAGGCAGCGAGCGCAGGCTGTTCTGCTGTCGGCGCGGCCACCGCACTCGCTGCGGTGGCTGCGATGTCGACCCAGAAGCGCTTGCGCTCGAAGGGGTAGGTCGGCAGGCGCACGCGCTGTGCGCCGGCGCGCACGGCGAGCCGCGACAGCTCGAGCTCGGTGCCGCAGGTCCAGAGCCGGGCCAGCGCGAGCCGCAGCGTGCGGCACTCGTCGGCGGGCTCGCCCTGCAGCAGCGAGACCGCATCGCGCGCGCCGTGCTGGCGCACCAGCGTGGCGAGCGTGTTGCGCGGTCCGACCTCGATGAAGAGCGGCCGCACCGCGTCGGCCATGGCGTTCTCCACCGCGGGCGAGAACTGCACGGTGCCGCGCAGGTGGCGCGCCCAGTAGGCGGGGCTGGTGGCCTCGGCGTCGTCGAGGCGGCGGCCGGTGAGCGTCGAGTAGATCGGCAGCGTGGGCGCCTGCAGCGCCACCTCGCGCACCAGCGCCTCGAAGGGTTCGACGGCGGCATCCATCATCGACGAATGGAAGGCGTGCGAGGTCTGCAGCAGGCGGCTGGCGATGTCTTCTTCCTGCAGCGAGCGGCGCAGCGTCTCGATGGCGTCGGAAGGCCCGGCCACGACGCAGGCCGTGGGTGCATTGACCGCCGCGAGCGAGAGCGCGGGGCCGAGCCGGCCCGCGAGTTCGGCTGCGCCCAGGCGCACCGAAAGCATCGCGCCCGCCGGTTGCGCCTGCATCAGCGCGCCGCGCTTCGCCACGAGCCGCGCCGCGTCCTCGAGCCGCATCACGCCCGCGATCACGGCAGCGACGAACTCGCCCACGCTGTGGCCGATCAGCGCGTGCGGCCGTGCGCCGAGCGACAGCAGGCGGCGCGCCAGCGCGTACTCGACGGCGAAGAGCGCGGGCTGCGTGATGGAGGTCGGCCGCAGCGCATCGGCATCGCTGCCGAAGATGCAGGCGCGCAGGTCGACGTCGAGCACGCTGCCGAAGGCCTTCAGGCAGGTGTCGAAGGCGGCGGCGAACACCGGGTCGTTCGCACGCAGCACGCGGCCCATGCCGGCGTACTGCGCGCCCTGGCCCGGAAACATCAGCACCGGCTGCGGCGCGCGCGCGCCGACCTGGCCGCTGGTGCGCCACGGGCTGCCTTCGGCGCGCAGTGCGGCAATGGCTTCGGTGGTGTCGTTCGCGACCACCGCACGGCGGAACGCATGGGCCTTGCGGCCCACGCCGAGCGTGTAGGCGACGTCGGCCAGCGGCAGGCCGGGCGTGGCTTCGAGATGCGCCGCGAGCTGCTCGGTGGCCACGGCGAGCGCGGCTTCCGAGCGCGCCGAGAGCGGCAGCACCTGGGCACCGCGCGCGGCGCCCGAGGCGGGGCGCACGGGCGCTTCCTCGACGACGACGTGCGCGTTGGTGCCACCCACGCCGAAGGCGCTGACGCCCGCGCGCCGCGGCAGGCCCGCGGTGCGCGGCCAGCGCTGCAGGCTCGGCGTGACGTGGAACGGCGTGCGCGCGAAGTCGATCGCGGGATTCGGTGCGCTGTAGTGCGCGGTCGGCGGGATCAGCTCGTGGTGCAGCGCGAGCGCGGTCTTGATCAGGCCCGCGGCGCCCGCGGCCGTGACCATGTGGCCGACGTTGCTCTTGAGCGAGCCGAGCGTGCAGTAGCCGAGCGCGTCGGTGTGCTCGGCATAGGCGCAGGTGAGCGCCTCGACCTCGACCGGGTCGCCCATCGGCGTGGCGGTGCCGTGCGCCTCGACGTAGGAGATGCTGCGCGCGTCGACCTCGGCCGCCGCAAGCGCGGCGCGGATCACCGCCGCCTGCCCGTCGACGCTGGGCGCGGTGAAGCTGGCCTTGGCGCCGCCGTCGTTGTTGACGCAGGCGCTGCGCAGCACCGCATAGATGGTGTCGCCGTCGGCCTGGGCGTCGGCCAGGCGCTTGAGCAGGACCACGGCGGCGCCGTCGCTGAAGACCGTGCCCTGCGCTTTGGCATCGAAGCTGCGCGTGTGGCCGTCGGGCGAGAGCATCGAGCCCTCGTTGTAGAGGTAGCCGCTGCGCGGCGGGCAGGTGACCGATGCGCCGCCCGCGAGCGCCATGTAGCACTGGCCGGTGCGCAGCGCCTGGAACGCCTGGGCCACCGCCACCAGCGAGGTGGAGCAGGCAGTGTGGATGCTGACCGCGGGGCCGGTGAGGTTGAGCCGGTTCGCGACGCGGGTGGTGATTTAGTCCTTCTCGTTGGCCAGCATCACCTGGAACTCGCCGACGGCTTCGATCAGGTCGGGCCGGGTGGCGACGTGGCGCTGGAAGTAGCTGGCGTTGTACATGCCGGCGTACACGCCGACGGGGCCGGGCGCGTCGTCGGGCACGTAGCCCGCGCGTTCGAGGCATTCCCAGCAGATCTCGAGGAACACGCGCTGCTGCGGGTCCATCAGCGCGGCTTCCTTCGGGCCGATGCCGAAGAAGGCGGCGTCGAAGTTCTCGATGCCCTCGATCACGCCGCGCGCCCGCACGTAGGCCGGATCGCGCCGCAGCGCTTCGCTCACGCCGGCGTCGAGCGTGTCGTCGTCGAAGAAGCTGATGGTGTCGCGGCCTGCGACGAGGTTGTCCCAGAACTGCTCGACGTCGGCCGCGCCGGGAAAGCGGCCGGCGGTGCCGATCAGCGCGATGGCGTCGGCCATGCCGGCGGGGGCCGCGGCGGGGGCGGGCGTGGCAGATGCAACGGCCGGCGCATCGTTCGGCGGGACTTCGGCAAGCTCGGCCGCGATCGCGCCCGGCGTGGGATGGCGGAAGAAGAGGTTGGTCGACAGCCTGCGCGCGCCGTCGCGCTGCAGTTCGGCCAGCACCTGCAGCACCCGCACCGAATCGCCGCCGAGGTCGAAGAAGTTGTCGTTGCGACCGACCTTGTCGATGTGCAGGGCGCGCGCGAACGCATCGCACACGCGCTGCTCGGCGGCGCTGCGCGCTTCCTCGAAGTGCTGTGCGAGCTCGGGCCGCTCGGCCGCGGGTTCGGGCAATGCCTGGCGGTCGAGCTTGCCGTTGGGCGTGACCGGAAGCTGCGCGAGCCAGACCTGCGCCGACGGCAGCAGCGCCGCGGGCAGGCGCGCGCCGAGGTGCGCGCGCAGCGCTTCCCACGACAGCCGCTCAGAGCGCGCGACCAGGTAGGCCACGAGGCGCAGCTGCCCATTGGCGTCGGGCCGCGCGACGACCGCACAGGCCTGGACCGCGGGGTGCGAGAGGATCGCCGTCTCGATCTCGCCGGGCTCGATGCGATGGCCATGGATCTTGACCTGCCCGTCGCGCCGGCCGATGAACTCGAGCGTGCCGTCGGCGAGCCAGCGCGCCAGGTCGCCGGTGCGGTAGAGGCGCTCGCCGGGCGCGCCGAAGGGATCGGGCACGAAGCGCTCCTGCGTCAGCGCGGGCTGCCCGAGGTAGCCGCGCGCGAGGCCGTGGCCGCCGATGCAGAGTTCGCCCACGAAGCCGGCCGGCAGCAGCGCCATCGACGGGCTCAGCACGCGCAGCACCGTGTCGGTGATCGGGCGGCCGAGCGGTACCGAGCGAAGCTCGGGCGGCAGCGCGGCCGGAACGCGGTGCGTGGCCGCGAAGGTGGTGCATTCGGTCGGGCCGTAGCCGTTGCTGAGCACCAGGCCCGGCAGCGCCGCGAGCGCGCGCCGCACATGCGCAACCGACAGCGCTTCGCCGCCGGTGAGCAGGTGGCGCAGGCCCGCGAGGTGCGCCGGGTCTTCGTCGATCACTGCGTTGAACAGGGCCGCGGTGAGCCACGCGGTATGCACGCCGTGCGCCGCGATGGTCTGCGCGAGGCCGGCGCCCGTGGGCACGCGCTCGCCGTGCACCACGCAGCAGCCGCCGTTGAGCAGCGGGCCCCAGATCTCGAAGGTGGCCGCATCGAACGCGAGCGGCGCGGCATGCAGCACCGCCTGACCCGGTGCGAAGTCGGCATAGTCCGCGCCCACGACCAGCCGCAGGATCGCGCGGTGGCAGATCTCGATGCCCTTGGGCGTACCGGTCGAGCCCGAGGTGTACATCACGTAGGCGACCGATTCGCCGTCGATGGCGGGCGTCTTCCATGGGGCGAGGGCCGGGTCCGCCCCGGCGGCTTCGCTGCCGTCGAACGGCAGCACGGCCATGGTCGCCGGCACGAGGTGGCGCCAGTCCGGCGCGCCGACCAGCACCAGGCGTGCGTGCGCCTCGCCGAGCATCAGCGCGATGCGCTCGGGCGGAAAGTCCGGCGAGACCGGCACGTAGGCCGCGCCCGCCTTGAGGATGGCGAGCTGCGCCACCACCGCCGCCATCGAGCGGTCGAGCAGCAGCCCGACGCTGTCGCCGGCCTGCACGCCCAGGTGCTGCAGGCGATGGGCGAGCCGGTCGGTGTGCTGGTCGAGCTCGGCATAGCGCATGCGTGCTTCGCCCTGCACCAGAGCCACCGCATCCGGCGTGGCTGCGGCCTGCCGTGCGAACCGGGCTGTGACGGTGAGGCTGGGGTCGAGCGGGGCGGGCGCGGTGTTCCAGGCCTGCAGTTGCTGCGCGCGGTCCGCGTCGGGCAGCGTGCCGATCTCGCCGAGCGGCGCATCGGGGCGCGCGAGCAGCTCGTCGGCGGTGTGCGCAAGGGCAGCGAGCAGCTGCGTGGCCGATGCCGCGTCGAGCAGGCCCGCGTCGGCATCGAGGCGCAGCTGCGGCGGCTCGGTCTCGGCGTCGAGCCAGAGCGCGAGCGGCGCCTGGGCCGGACGCTGGCCAGGGCGGCCGCGCAGCCAGAGCGCGGCGGGCGGCGACGCCAGGTCGTGCGCCGGGGCCGCATCGCGCCGCTGGCGATCGACCGCCGCGAGCCAGGCGCCGGCCGGCTGGGCCGGATCGAACGCGGCTTCGATGGCGACGAGGGCCCCATCCGCGCTGCAGAGCGATTCGTGCAGCACCGGCTTTTCCGCACCGAGCCAGCGTGACTGCAGCAGCAGCCAGGCCGCGGCGAAAGGTGTATCGACGCATTCCCCGCCGGCTACAACCTGTTGCATCCGGGGCTGCCCGCCTTCTCCGCCGAGTGCCAGCCCGGTTTCGATCCGATCCGCCGGGAGTTTCCTATTGAGAGAGGAAACGAAGAGATCACCCAATGAAAACGGGTGGATTTCGATTTGGGCCCGGGAAACAGTTTGGAGTTTCATGAGGGAATGCCTGGATCGATAATGGGTACCAATAAGCACGTCACGGATGCGTTATTGATGAGGAGGGTGGCGGCGTAGTACGTTTGGTCTTATTGGGGTTGGCGATCCTATGGGTTTTGCCCCTGCGAGTGAGTGCGCATGTTCGCCAAGTTACAGTGCCGAATCGAACGTTACAAAGAAGTACTACCGGATATCGCCTGAACGGGGTAGCCATGGCCATTCCCGGTGCTTTCTGCGGTACCAAAACCGTGGGTGGGGAGATCGAAAAAGACCGGCCCCGAACGGTTTGCCGGGGTCCAATGTAGAAATCGCAGGGCGTTCGTGCATGGGCGTTGCGCCCCGTTTTGAGGGAGACAACCGTCCTGCTTCCCGCGTCCGCACCCATGACAAAGGGCCTGCTTCAAGAGCGCGGGATCCGCGGCCGCCCCGAGCGAGCGATCGGGTGGGCGGGTGCTTCGGCCGGCCCGGCCGGCGCAGGCAGTGGTTCAGCCGCGACACCAGACGCCAAGAGAACTTAGGGTCTACGGGATTCTGGGTAGAGGAGGGCTGTTTTTAATTTGACGGGCTTGTAACCGAAATAAAAACTGCCCACCAAAACCTCGAAGGCATGTAATTCTTGCGAAATTCCTGCCATTACCTTCCTCAAGTTCCAAGGAATCCAAATGTTCGGCGAAATCCTATTGCCAAATGTGACATTGCAGCATTTCGGGGCGTACTTCGGATGGGAGCCGCCTCGGCAGAGCGAGGCGATACAGGCCAACGCGACCTATTTCGGCAACCTCGAATGGGCCCGGGAGTACCTGGATTTCTGCCATCGCGACGCGTATTTCAGGAGCCGCTGGCTGGCCGCGGCGGGCGACTGGACGGACAAGGTCGTGATCGATCTCGGCTGCGGGCCGGGCAATATCTTTGCGACGCTGGGCGGAAAACCGCGGCTGCTCGTCGGTGTCGACGTGGCGCCGGGCTCATTGGAATTGGCTTCGAAGCTGGGCTATACCGCGGTGCTCGCCGATGCCGCCCACACGCCATTCCGCTCGCAGGTGGCCGACATCGTGGCCATCAATGCGTCGCTGCACCACTGCGACGACATGGCCGCGGTGCTGCGCGAAGGCGCACGGCTCGTGAAGCCGAATGGCGTGCTGGTGACCGACCATGATCCGCAGCGCAGTGCCTGGGACTACAAGGGCCTGGCGAAGCTGATGTGGGATGCGCGGCTGTGGGTGTACCGCGCGACGCGGCACGGCTTCCACAAGACCGGCAGCCAGCAATCGTGCGGCCTCGCCACCGAAGTGCATCACCAGCCGGGCGATGGCGTCACGCAGGAGTTCTTCCGTAGCACGCTCGAGCCGCTGGATTTCGACGTGCGCGTCTACGCACACAACCACCAGATCGGCGCCGAGGCGCTGAGCGGCGTCGTCGGCCCCGCGCAACTGAAGTACCGCATCGGCAATGTGCTGTCGGGCCGCCAGCCTTCCGCGGCGACAAGCGCGCTGTCGCTGATGTGCGTGGCCACCCGGCGTGGCGCAGCGCAGGAAGGCGCCACGGGCGGATGAATCGATGGCCACCCCGTGAACGACCGCACGCGAACCAACAGACCAACGAGGAGATGACACCATGCTTGCGACCCTGCAGCCGATGACGCCGAGCGCCTACCAGCGCAAGTTTTTGGACAACCAGGACGAGAACCTCTTCATGGGCTCGTTCGAGAGCTTTGCCGCTGCCGAGGCCGGCGCGCCCGAGTCGAAGCCCGTGGGCTACGACAACGCCCAGGCGGCCTGGGAGGTCTACAGCCACCAGATCTACTTCTGGGACTATCCGGGCCTGTTCTGGCTCTCGCGCTCGCTCGATGCGGGCATGCGGCGCGTGTTCGACCTCGGCGGCCACGTCGGCATCAAGTACTACGCCTTCAAGCGCGTGCTGCCGTACCCGGGCGGCCTGCACTGGACCGTGTGCGACGTGCCCGGCGTGGTGCAGACCGGCCGCGAGCTCGCGGTCCGGCGCGAGGCCACCGCGCAGCTCGACTTCACCACCGACTACCGCGAGGCGAGCGGCTGCGACGTGCTGTACGTCTCGGGCAGCCTGCAGTACCTGCCGACGCGCATCGGCGAGATCCTCGGCGCGCTCGAGACCAAGCCGAAGCGCATCGTGATGAACACCACCGCGGTCCATCCGGAACGCACCATCTACACGCTCAACAGCATCGGCTTCGCGGTGTGCCCCTACCGCATCCAGCACGACGAGGAACTCTGGGCCGAACTGCGCCAGGCGGGCTACAAGCGCCGCGACGCGTGGCGCAACGAGGGCAAGCCGATCCAGGTGCCCTTCGTCGAGGGCGGGGACAAGCCGTACTACGCCGGCTGCTGCTTCGACCTGGCGGGTTGAGGCATGCGTTCGATCTTCGGCAGCGCCGGGTCGAGAAAATCCCACGCGTGGCCGCGAACGGCGTAGGTGACCACCTGCGGCCGATAGCGCGCGGGGTCGTCGAGGCTGGCCGCATGCACGGCGATGTGGTCCGGCATGGCCGCGAAGGTCACGTACACCGGCGAGCCGCAGGTGGGGCAGAACGCGCGCGTCTTCACGTTGCCGCTGTCGGCCACCGCGTCCCATAGCGTCGCGTTGCCGCTGAGCGTGGCGCCCGCACGCTCGAACGAGAGATAGGAGCTGTGGCCGCTGCCGCTCGTGTGCTGGCAGTCGCGGCACTGGCAGTCGTTCTGGAAGACCGGCTCGCCGGCGATCTCGTAGCGGATCGCGCCGCAGGCGCAGCCGCCGGTGTAGGGGGAGGAGGGCATGGCTTGTTTTCCTTTCTTCGTGGTCGCTCGTTGCGTGGGTGCCGGCGTGTCGATGGCCGGGCGTAGGCGCAATCTAGATGGCGCGGCGTGCGAGCAGGGAGTAACAAGATCGTCGCGAAAGCCGCGACGGGGCCGAAGGAAGCTCTGGCATACCGTCGTGCCATGAGGAGCGGCAACCAGACAGGCAGGAAAGAACTCTGCCGTGTGCGCCACACGCTGCGCCCAGCCGGCTGGGGCCCGGCACAGTGCTGAAGCCGGGGCGCCTGTTCGCCGGCGCGCTTCATTGGGAAATGAAGCCATCGTCGCGTGCAGTGCACACGTCCGCGTCCGCGTGCGCGGCCGGACGAAGCAAACAGCCGTAGCGTCGGCATCGGCACCGAGCAAAACTATCGACTTAGTCCGACGCGCATACCACCATGAATGTGAAAACTTCACACTCCAAAGCATCCGGCCTCTGAAGAGTCAACGTGGCCGGCATTGGAGAACTGAATGCCCATCCTTCTTCTCTTGAGGCTGCAACGGGTGCATTTGCCGGTCCGGGTTACCGACCCGAAGGAAGTACGGCAGGTGTCGATGCTTGTGGCCACCGGTTTGGTCGAGGCTGAGTTCGAGACCATCAGGACGCGAGCCCGGTACGCTGTCTGGCATGTAGCCACTGTGACTCGCATCACCCAAGAGGGCATGGCCGAGATCGCGGCGGCGAGCAGCGTGCGCCAGCCCACACAGAACTTCATCCAGTTTCCCAACGGCTTGCGGGTACTGTGATTCGCATTTGGATGAATGCCAGTACACAGCAATAGTCCGCAGCGGCGCTGGGAAATTGCGTTTTCACTCGACAGATGCTGGAGCGGGTGAAGGGAATCGAACCCTCGTATGAAGCTTGGGAAGCTGCCGTTCTACCATTGAACTACACCCGCGTTTCGCTGCTCAGCGAGCCGCCATGAGCTTTTCTGCTGCGCGGCGACAGCCCGGAGTATAGGTCCATGTTCGTGGACGATCGCGCCGCCACCCTGCCATGCGCTAGAGGAATTCCAGGTCAGCTGCGGCAGGCTACGGCTGTCGAACCAGTCAACGCTACGTTCTTGGCTTTCCGGGCAAGTCGCCTTCCTGCAGCCTGCGTCCAACCCACATGTAGCCGGTCTCGTAGTCTGCGGAGCCGACCTGAATGCCGCCGACCGTGCGCAGTGCGCCGGTGCCATCGTCCGTCGCGGGGCCGTCGCCAGTCAGGTCCCCCGGAACCAGGATTCGGCCATCCATCAAGAAGTCGCTGATGCGCAGGTGCCGCATGCCGCGGCCCCAATGCCACCGTTCTTTGATGTCGTACGGCTTTCGCGGTGGTGAGGGCTTCGATGTCGTCATGGCAGAAACACGCAAGCATATTTGCGAGCGGTGCATCTGTTCGAGGACTCGTGAAAAAATTCTCAATCAGAGCAATCTTGTTAACAAGTTTGCTCCTGCGCAGCCATCGGGTTGCTTATCGTCCGGCAACCCACTCACGCCAACCCGATGCCGTCCGACTATCTGCAAAAAATCCAGCGTGCTGAGTTCCCTTTGCGGATCCAGGATCCGGGGGATATCGCCTGCGTCGCGGAACTGCTCTCCGCCGGTCTGGTCGATGCTTCGCTCGAGCTTTCGTCGGGCGCCGGTGGCAAGCCTGCGAAGCTGGCGGTGGTGAAGCGGATCACGCCGCTCGGCTGGTTCGACCTCATGCGTGCGCCGTGCACACCGGGCCACGAGCGTTGCTGAGACGACAGACAGAGGCCGCAGGCCTTCAGACGGGCCCCCGCATCGCGCCCCAGTGCTTCCCCGCCGGCCCATGCGCCGTGTCGCCATAGGTGTCGCCCATTGCCGCGCACAGCTCGGCCACGCCGTGCGCGAAGTCGATGTGCGCCTGGTCGAGCCGCTCGCCGGGGCGGATGATGCCGAGTTCGGCCGCGAGCGCGGTGAAGTCGGCCTCGAAGTCGCGTGCGAGCTGATCGGGTTCGGGCGTGTTCTCGAAATGCAGGCGTGCGACTTCGGCCGGCGAGCGATCGCCCACCACGCGCACGAGCGTCAGCCCCTGGTCGATCAGGAACTCGTGGTCGGCGCGCCCGCCTGCCAGGCGCGTCCATTCGGCGGCGAACATCGATGCCCATTCCAGGGGGGCATTGCGCGGGATGAAGTCAGGCATGGCAGCCTCCGGTTTGTAGTTCAAAAGTGTACATAAATCGGCTGATTTTCGATGAGATGGCGTGGACCATGTGCATCAGCGCAGGAACACATGCGTCATGAGCTGCCTGATCGGGTACTGGACCACCGTCTGCACGCGGGCCGGAAGCTCGAGCGGGCGCATCAGCATCTTGAGCGTGGCACCCGCGCTCAGGTGGGTGCGGATGCTGCTGTTCATGCGCCGGCCGAGCTGCGCGACGTAGGCGCTGTCGGCCGCGCGCTCGGGCGCCCGTACGCGCACCGCATGGCGCACGGCGCAGTCGGCGTCCTCGCTTTTGAGCTCGAGGGTGCGGCGGCCGATGGTGCGCAGCACGCGGAGCCGGCCGAGTCCTTCCTGCACGCGGTAGCGGCGAAAGAAGCGGTAGAAGTGCTTGTAGTGGCTGACCTCGTCGGCCGCGATGCGTCCAGCCAGGTCGCGCAGCACCGGTTCGGTCGTGCAGCGCGCCAGTGCGCGGTAGTAGCTGGCGGTGCCGGTCTCGACCACGCAGCGCGCACTCAGCTCGAGGCCGCGCGTCGCGGCCAGCAGCTCGACCTTGCAGAAGCCGGCGTACTCGTCGAGGAAGCCGCGGTACGCGGTCTCCCAGTCGAAGTCGGGCCAGACGTGGGCGATGTAGGCGCGCAGCGCCTTGCCGTGCTGCAGTTCCTCGGCTTCCCAGTGTTCGTCGAGCCAGGTGGTCACCTCGTCATCGCCGCGGAAGAAGTCGACGAGGTTGCGGGTGTAGAGGTCGGAGCCGCTCTCGATGAAGGACGCGGACGCGACGAGATAGAACAGGTTCTCGTCCGGCCGGACTTGGTCGACCGCGATGCGGGAGAAGTCCAGGTCCTCGACCTTCCAGTGTGTCGCCTCATGGCCCGCCATGCATGCTCCTTGATCGAATCGATGGTCAGCCAGGATGAATAGGACGAAGCCGGGCGCGTTTGGTTCCGCCGCGCTGCGTCGGTCCGGATTCAGTGCGCTGCTGTTCCGAGCGCTGCAGCCAGCACGTCGGCGAGTCCGCGGCCGGCGCTGCCGTCGGCATCGAGGCGCGGGTTGTAGATGGTGATCTCGATGCCGGCAGCCTTGCCGCTCGCCAGCGCAATCCGAAGCGCGGTCTCCAGCTCGTTCCAGGACAACCCGCCCGGCACGCGGAAATCGACGGCCGGCATGATCGCGTCGTCGAGGCAATCGGCGTCGAGGTGGATGAAGAAGCCGTCCAGTTCCTCGCGCGTCAGGTGCGCGACCGCTTCGCGTGCAGCAGCCTCGATGCCGATCGCACGCACGGCCGGAAGGTCGATCGCCTTGAGCGCCCGGGGGAGCGGCTGGCTTCCATACGCTGCCTGGTCTTCGTGATCGCGGTAGGCGAAGGCAACGGCGTCTTCGGGACGGACCAGAGGACCGCGGCCTTCGAGGCCGGTCAGTTGCGGCGGGCCGTGGCCGGTGACGAGGGCCAGGTCCATCGAGGCGCCTTCGCCATTCGGTTCCGCCGCGGGCTGGAAGAAGTCGGCATTGCCGTCGATGAAGAAGAGCCCGTAGCGGCCGCGCCGTCGAAACGCGAGCATCGAGCCCAGCAGGATCGTGCAATCGCCGCCGAGCACGACCGGGAATTCGCCGGCGTCGAGCACCGCTTCCACCGCATCGGCGAGCTTGCTCGACCACGCCGCGATGGCGGGGGCGTTGAGGATGCCGGTCGCGGGGTCGGGCACAGGGTGCTTCGCAGGCACCGCCAGCCGCCCGGCGCGGCGCCCACCGATGCGCCTCGCAAGGCCATGATCCAGCAATTGGCCGGGCAGGCGCTCCACGCCGTCCGTCGCCAGGCCCAGCGTGGAAGGGGCTTCGAGAATTGCACAGGGAATGGTCGGCATGGGCGCCTCCGTTGGCGGCTGTCAGGCAGAACGGGTACGGCATCCATTCTGTGACCATCCGGCGCGGGGCGAAACGCTTCGGCCTGCCGCGCCCGAGGATGCTCGGCCCGCCCCTGCCGGGGACAGAGGCCAAACCTATAATCGCCGGTCCAGCAAATCAAGCAGCCGGGCCGGTTCGCCGCAGTGGGTTCGACACGGGGTCGCCATCGCCGCGCCGTCCCGACGGAAGACGACGAACCCAAAGATGAGCCAGCCCACAATCACGGTCGCGGACATCCGCAAGACCTTTCTCGATTTCTTCGCCTCCAAGGGCCACACGGTGGTGCCTTCGAGCTCGCTGGTGCCGGGCAACGACCCGACGCTCATGTTCACGAACTCGGGCATGGTTCAGTTCAAGGACGTGTTCCTCGGCGAAGACAAGCGCCCCTACGTGCGCGCGGCCTCGGTCCAGGCCTGCCTGCGTGCGGGCGGCAAGCACAACGACCTCGAAAACGTGGGCTACACGGCGCGCCACCACACCTTCTTCGAGATGCTGGGCAACTGGAGCTTCGGCGACTACTTCAAGCGCGACTCGCTCAAGTGGGCCTTCGAGCTGCTGACGCAGGTCTACAAGCTGCCGGCCGAAAAGCTCTGGGCCACGGTCTACATCGAGGACGACGAGGCCTACGACATCTGGACCCAGGAGATCGGCCTGCCGCCCGAGCGCGTGGTGCGCATCGGCGACAACAAGGGCGGACGCTACATGTCCGACAACTTCTGGATGATGGCCGACACCGGCCCCTGCGGCCCGTGCTCCGAGATCTTCTACGACCACGGCCCCGAGATCCCCGGCGGCCCGCCCGGCAGCCCCGATGAAGACGGCGACCGCTACATCGAGATCTGGAACAACGTGTTCATGCAGTTCGACATGCAGCCCGACGGCTCGGTCAAGAAGCTGCCGGCGCCCTGCGTCGACACCGGCATGGGCCTGGAGCGGCTGGCCGCGATCCTGCAGCACGTGCACAGCAACTACGAGATCGACATCTTCGACGCGCTCATCAAGGCGGCCGCACGCGAGACCGGCGAAAAGGACCTCGCCAACAACTCGCTCAGGGTGATTGCCGACCACATCCGCGCGACCTCGTTCCTGGTGGCCGACGGCGTGATCCCGTCGAACGAAGGCCGCGGCTACGTGCAGCGCCGCATCATCCGGCGCGCGATCCGCCACGGCTACAAGCTCGGGCAGAAGAAGCCGTTCTTCCACAAGCTGGTGGCGGATCTGGTCAAGCTCATGGGCGATGCATACCCGAAGCTCGTGGCCGACGAGAAGCGCATCACCGACACGCTCAAGGCCGAGGAAGAGCGCTTCTTCGAGACGCTCGCCAACGGCATGGAAATTCTCGACGCGGCGCTCGCCGGCGGCGCGAAGACGCTGCCGGGCGACGTGGCTTTCAAGCTGCACGACACCTACGGCTTTCCGCTGGATCTGTCGGCCGACGTCTGCCGCGAGCGCGGCGTGAGCGTGGACGAAGCCGGCTTCAACGCGGCGATGGAAAAGCAGAAGGCCGCGGGCCGCGCCGCCGGCAAGTTCAAGATGGACCGCAACGTCGAGTACGCGGGCGCGGGCAACGTCTTTACCGGCTACGAAAGCCTGGAAGAAAACGCCAAGGTCGTCGCGCTGTACTTCGAAGGCGCACCGGTGCAGGAACTGAAAGAGGGCCAGCCGGGCATCGTGGTGCTCGACACCACGCCGTTCTATTCGGAAAGCGGCGGCCAGGTCGGCGACCAGGGCGTGCTCGTGGCAGAGGGCGTGCAGTTCGGCGTGGACGACACGCAGAAGATCAAGGCCGACGTGTTCGGCCACCACGGCACGCAGACCCAGGGCACGCTCAAGGTCGGCGACGCGGTCAAGGCCGCGGTCGACACCGCGCGCCGCGCCGCCACCATGCGCAACCACTCGGTCACGCACCTGATGCACAAGGCGCTGCGCGAGGTGCTGGGCACGCACGTGCAGCAGAAGGGCTCGCTGGTCGATGCCGACAAGACCCGCTTCGACTTCGCGCACAACGCGGCCGTGACCCCCGCGCAGATCCTCGAGATCGAGCAGCGCGTCAACGCCGAGATCCTGGCCAACACCGAGACGCACGCGCGCGTGATGGACATGGAAGCGGCGCAGAAGACCGGCGCGATGATGCTGTTCGGCGAGAAGTACGGTGAGACCGTGCGCGTGCTCGACATCGGCAGCAGCCGCGAACTCTGCGGCGGCACGCACGTGGGCCGCACCGGCGACATCGGCCTGTTCAAGATCGTGAGCGAAGGCGGCGTGGCCGCGGGCGTGCGCCGCATCGAGGCGATCACCGGTGCCAACGCACTGAACTACACGCAATCGCTCGAAGCCACGGTGCAGAGCGTGGCCGCCACGCTCAAGTCGCCGCCAGCCGAAGTGCAGGGCCGGCTGGCGCAGGTGCTCGAACAGGTGAGGGCGCTCGAACGCGAGGTCGGCGCGCTCAAGGGCAAGCTCGCGTCGTCGAAGGGCGACGAGCTGGTGGCGCAGGCCGTCGACGTCAACGGCCTCAAGGTGCTGGCCGCCAAGCTCGACGGCGCCGACGCCAAGACGCTGCGCGACACCATGGACAAGCTCAAGGACAAGCTCAAGACCGCCGCGATCGTGCTGGCCGCCGTCGACGGCGACAAGGTGCAGATCGCGGCCGGCGTCACGGCCGACAGCACCGCCAAGGTCAAGGCCGGCGAGCTGGTCAACTTCGTGGCGCAGCAGGTCGGCGGCAAGGGCGGTGGCAAGGCCGACATGGCCATGGCCGGCGGCACGAATGCAGCGGGGCTTGCAGCCGCGCTGCAATCGGTGCAGGCCTGGGTCGCCGAACGCACCTGAGGCCGCAGCAGCAACAAGCACTTCATGCAAGGCGGCCCCGTCCCCGGTGAAGTGCTCGTGATGGGCGCCGGCACGATCGGCTGCTTCATCGGCGGCAGCCTTGCCGCGGCGGGCGTGCCGGTCACCTTCGTCGGCCGTCCGCGCGTGCTCGGCCAACTGGCGGCGCACGGGCTCACCTTGAGCGATGTCGACGGCAGCGCGCCGCGCCGCCTGGCAGCCGCATCGCTGCGCCTGTGCGCGCAGGTGCCCGTGGGCGCCAGCCCGGCGCTGGTGCTGCTGTGCGTGAAGAGCGGCGCCACCGCGGCGGCCGCGGGCGAGCTCGCGTTCTCGCTGCCGGCGGGCACCACCGTGGTCTCGCTGCAGAACGGCATCTCGAACTGCGCCGAGGCTGCGCTGGTCGGCCCGTCGCTCAACGTGCGTGCGGGCATGGTGCCGTACAACGTTGCCGAGGTCGGCCCGGGCGCCTTCCATCGCGGCACCTCTGGCCGGCTGGTGGCCGAGGACGACGCGGCGCTGCGGCCCTGGCTGCCGGTGTTCGCGCGCGCCGGCGTGCCGCTCGACCTCGTGGCCGACCTGCTGCCGGTGCAGTGGGGCAAGCTGATGCTCAACCTCAACAATCCCGTCAACGCGCTTTCAGGCCTGCCGCTGCGCGACGAGCTGATGCTGCGCGGCTACCGCCGCTGCTTCGCGTCGCTGATCGACGAGGCGCTCGGCGTGCTCGGTGCCGCGGGCATCGCGCCCGCGCAGGTGGCGGCCGTGCCGGCAGAGCGGCTGCCGATGCTGCTGCGCCTGCCGGACTGGCTGTTCCGCATCGTCGCGGCGCGCATGCTGCGCATCGACGCCAAGGCGCGCTCGAGCATGGCCGACGACCTCGCGCTGGGCCGCCGCACCGAGATCGATGCGCTCAGCGGCGAAGTGGTGCGGCTCGCCGAGGCGCAGGGCCTGAGCGCGCCGCGCAATGCGCGCATGGTCGCGCTGCTCGAGGCCTGGCCGCAGCAGCCGAGGCGCTGGTCCGCGCGGCAGTTGCAGGACGCGCTGGGCCTCTAGCCACGGCCGCGCGAGCTCGCGCACGAACCCGCTCCACCCCCCGAAGGCGCCCGACAGGCGCCTTTTTCTTTGGCGCACGCACCGTTGGCTTTCATGTCATAGGGTTTTTACCTAGCCTTGAAGTCCTCTTCCTCGATATCCTCGCGGTGTTCCATTAATAAATCGTTGTTTCGTTAGTGAAACATACCACCGATTCCACGGACCCCCGATGACACACACTCGCCGCCTCGCCATCGCCGCTGCCCTGTCTCTGGTCGTCGCCGGCGCGTCCGGACTCGCCCGGGCAGACAGCTACCCCAGCAAGCCGATCACGCTGGTCGTCGCCTATCCGGCTGGCGGCGACACCGATGCGCTGGCGCGTCTGTACGCCGAAAAGCTCTCGGTCCGCGTCGGCCAGCCCGTGGTGGTCGACAACCGTCCCGGCGCCAGCGGCATCATCGGCAGCGCCCTGGTGTCGAAGGCCGCGCCCGACGGCTACACGCTGCTGCTTGCGCCGAGCACCTTCTCGATCGCGCAACTGGTGCTCAAGACCGGCGGCGCCTCGGGCTACGACGTGCTCAACGGCTTCACGCCGATCGTGCAGACCGGCAGCCTGCCGCTGTTCCTCGTGGCCAGCGGCGCCAAGGGCTACACCGGCCTGAAGGACGCGGTGGCCGCGGCCAGGGGCGGCAAGTCGCTGAGCTACGCCAGCCCGGGCAGCGGTTCGCCGATGCACATCCTGGGCGAGATGTTCGCCCGCGCCTCGGGTGCGAGCCTGGCGCACGTGCCGTACAAGGGCGTGGCGCCCGCCGTCAACGACGTGCTCGGCGGCCACGTGCCGGTCACCTTCATCACGCTGGGCCCGGTGGCCCCGTACATGCCCAACGGCAAGATGGTTCCTCTGGCCGTGGCCTCGCGCGAGCGTTCGCCGCTCGCGCCCAAGGTGCCGACCTTCGCCGAGCTGGGCTACAAGGACGTCGAGTTCACCGCCTGGAACGGCCTCTGGGGTCCGCGCAACCTGCCGCCGGAGATCGTGAAGACGCTCAACGGCCACTTCAACGAGATCCTGAAGATGCCCGACGTCGTCTCGCGCATGGCGGTGCTGGGCACCACGCCCGTGGGCGGCGACGCCGACGTGCTCGCCAAGACCAACGCCGCCGACTTCGCGCGCTTCGGCAAGGTCATCAAGGAACTCGGCATCCAGGCCGACTGAACCTGATCCAACCCAACCCGACGTGACGCCCGCCATGACCGACCTCAAAGCCACCGCCGATCCCTCCAGCCTGCAGGCGCTGCTGGCCGAGATGCCCGCCAACCTGCTGGCCGGCCGCCGCGTGCTCGTGACCGGCGGCGCGCGCGGCCTGGGCCTGGCGTTCGCGCAGTGCGTGGCCGCAGCGGGCGCGAGCGTGGTGCTGGCCGACATCCTCGGCGAACTGGCCGAGACCGAGGCCCGGGCGCTGCGCGATGCCGGCCGCACGGCGCACGCGCTGGCGATCGACCTGTCGGATCCGGCCTCCATCGAGGCGGGCGCCGCCGAGGCGGAGCGCCTGCTCGGCGGGCTCGACGGCCTCGTCAACAACGCCGCCATCACCAACTCGGGTGGCCGCGACGCGCACCAGCTCGAGATCGACATGTGGGACCGCGTGATGAACGTCAACGTGCGCGGCAGCTGGCTCATGGGCCGCGCCTGCCGCCCCGCGCTGGCGGCCAGCGGCCGCGGCGCCATCGTCAACCTCGCGTCGGACACGGCGCTGTGGGGCGCGCCGAACCTGCTGGCCTATGCGTCGAGCAAGGGCGCCGTCATTTCGATGACGCGCTCGCTGGCGCGCGAATGGGGCGGCGACAACATCACGGTGAACGCCGTGGCACCCGGCCTCACGCTGGTCGAGGCCACCGAGTACGTGCCGATGGCGCGCCACCGGAAGTACCTCGAAGGCCGCGCCATCCCGCGCGAGCAGCAGGCGGCCGACGTCTGCGGCGCGACCGTGTTCCTGCTGTCCGGCCTGGCGCGCTTCGTCACCGGCCAGCTGCTGGCCGTCAACGGCGGCTTCGCGATGCACTGAGCGCGCGGCGCGAATCACTGAACGAATTTTTCCGACCAAGGAGTACACCCATGAGCGATCTGTCCGAACAGCAAAAGATCAACAACAACAGCGCCGCTGCGGCCGCCGGCAGCACCCTCGTGCAGCCCGAAGGCAGCAGCCTGGCCGAGTGGATGAACACCCGCATCGCGCGCTACGAAACCCGCAAGTACGACTGGGACGCGCTCAAGTTCCAGGCCGACTTCGATCCCAAGTTCCGCCGCGCGCAGATGCGCTATGTGGGCACCGGCGGCACCGGTGTCGCGGCCGACACCAACACCGTGCCTTCGGAGCACTTCACCTTCTCGACCATGGTGATCCCGGCCGGCCACGAAGGCCCGCCGCACCTGCACACCGACGTGGAAGAAGTGTTCTTCCTCATCCGCGGCAAGCTCAAGGTCGTCATCGAGAAGGACGGCGAGCGCTTCGAAACCATCATGACCGACCGCGACCTGATTTCGGTGCCGCCCGGCGTGTACCGCGAAGAGATCAACATCGGCGACGAAGACGCGTTGATGTGCGTGATGCTCGGCGCCAAGAAGCCGGTCACGCCGACGTATCCCGCCGACCATCCGCTCGCCAAGATCAAGCGCTGAGAGCCGACAGGCCATGGGCACCATCGACATCCCCGCGCAGGGCCTCCCGGCTTCCGAGCTGGCGCGGCTCGACACGCGCTTTCCGGCCCGCGAGGTCGCGGTCGGCGGCGGCGCGGTGGTGTCGGTGCGCGAGTGCGGGCAAGGCCCGGTGATCGTGTGCCTGCACGGCATCGGGTCGGGTGCAGCCTCGTGGCTCGACACCGCGGCGCTGCTCGCGCCGCAGGCCCGCCTCATCGCCTGGGACGCGCCGGGCTACGGCGCCTCGACGCCGCTCGCTTCGGCCGCACCTGGCGCCGCCGACTACGCCATGCGCCTGGGCGAACTGCTCGACGCACTCGCCATCGATTCGTGCATGCTCGTCGGCCATTCGCTGGGTGCCATCACTGCCGCCTCCGCCGCACGAACTGATGCGCGCATTCGTCGGCTCGTGCTCGTGAGCCCGGCCATCGGCTACGGCGCCCCCGAGCGCATCGAAGCCCGCGCCAAGGTCCGCGCCGAACGCCTCGCCACCCTCGACGAACTCGGCATTGCCGGCATGGCCGCGAAGCGCGCGGGCCGGCTCGTGTCCGAGGGTGCCAGCGAGCACGCCCGCCAGTGGGTGCGCTGGAACATGGCGCGCCTGAACGACCACGGCTACCGCCAGGCCGTCGAGCTGCTGTGCAATGCCGACCTGCTGGCCGACCTGCCGCCGCCGATGCCCGTGCGCGTGGCCTGCGGTGCGCTCGACGTCGTCACGCCGCCGGCCGCCTGCGAAGAGGTCGCGCGCCGCTGCGGCGTGCCCCTCGAATTGGTGGACGATGCGGGTCACGCCGGCTATGTGGAACAACCGCAGGCCGTCGCCGCCCTGCTGCGCGAATCGCTCGCCGGCTGACCCGACACGAACACGAGAACCGAGAGGAATCCAGACATGGCCAACCACGACAACGAAGCGATGGAAGAGGGCGCCGACCGCTACAACGTGCCCGCGCTGGAGCGCGGCCTGCGCGTGCTGTGCGAGTTCAGCCGCGAAAGCCGCACGCTCTCCGCGCCCGAGCTGGCGCGCCGCTTCGACCTGCCGCGATCGACCGTCTTCCGCCTGCTCACCACGCTGGAGAACATGGGCTTCCTCGAGCGCGCCGAGGGCGGCCGCGACTACCGCCTGGGCCTGGCCGTGCTGCGCCTGGGCTTCGAATACCTGGCGTCGCTGGAGCTCACGCAGCTGGGCACGCCGCTGCTCAACCGCCTGTGCGACGAGTTGCGCACGCCCTGCAACCTCGTGGTGCGCGACGGCCGCTCGATCGTCTACGTCGCCAAGGTGGCGCCGGCCTCGCCGTTCGCCAGCTCGGTCACCGTGGGCACGCGCCTGCCGGCCCACGCCACGGTGCTGGGCCGCATCCTGCTCGAAGACCTCACGCTGCCGCAGCTGCGCGCGCTGTACCCCGAAGACAGGCTCGAGACCTTCTCGCCGAGCACGCCCAAGACCGTGAACGAGCTTTTCGACATGGTGCAGGCCGACCGCCAGCGCGGCTATGTGCTCGGCGAGGGCTTCTTCGAATCGAACATCTCGACCATCGCCGCGCCGGTGCGCGACCACAGCGGCCACATCGTCGCGGCGCTGGGCGCCACCATCACCTCGGGCCACATCGACGAGAACCGCATCGACGAGATGGTCCAGCGCGTGCGCGGCACGGCCGACGAAATCTCGGGCCTGCTCAATTACTCGCCTGCACGCGCCGCCAAGGTGGTTCCGCTGCGCAGTGCCTGACGCGCTTTCTTCGCTCATGACGACCTCCGCCCCTTCTTCCTTCTTTTTCGCCGCCGATGCACTGGCCGGCCGCGTGGCCGTGGTCACGGGCGGCTCGTCGGGCATCGGCCTGGCCACGGTCGAGCTGCTGCTCGGCTGCGGTGCCGCCGTGGCGCTGTGCGGCCGCAATGCCGAACGGCTCGATGCCGCCGTCGCCGGGCTGCGCGCGCAATACCCCGAAGCGAAGCTGTTCGCGCAGACCTGCGACGTGCGCGACGCCGCCGCGGTGCGCGACTTTGCCGCCGCCAGCGAGGCCGCGCTCGGCCCGGCCTCGATGCTCGTGAACAACGCGGGGCAGGGGCGTGTGTCCACGTTCGCCGACACCGACGACGCGGCCTGGATGGACGAGCTGAACCTGAAGTTCTTCTCGGTCATCCATCCCACGCGCGCTTTCCTGCCGCAGCTCGCCGCACAGCGCGCCGTGCTGGGCGATGCCGCCATCGTCTGCGCCAACTCGCTGCTGGCGCGCCAGCCCGAGCCGCACATGGTCGCCACCTCGGCCGCGCGCGCCGGCCTCTTGAACCTCGTGCGCTCCATGGCCACCGAGTTCGCGCCGCAGGGCGTGCGCGTCAACGGCATCCTGATCGGCCTGGTCGAGTCGGGCCAGTGGCGCCGCCGCTTCGAGGCGCGCGAAGACAAGTCCGTGGACTGGCCCGCCTGGAGTGCCCAGCTCGCGAAGACCAAACACATCCCGCTGGGCCGCCTGGGGCTTCCGACCGAAGCCGCGCGCGCGATCCTCTTCCTTGCTTCACCGCTCGCGTCGTACACGACCGGCAGCCACATCGACATCTCTGGAGGCCATTCCCGCCATGCATGAGCCCACCCCCAGCCTTGCCCACTTCGTGTGGCTTCTGCACCCCCTCAAGGGGACAACACCAGCGGGCCGGCAAAGCCGGTTCCGCGGTGTTTCCCGCCTCGGCTGCGCTGATATCCGCGAGTGCGCCATCCAATCAAGCTACAGGGCTATCTGAAATGAAAACGAACCAAGTCACGGTCGGCGCCGTCGTCGCCGCCTTTCTCGAGCAGTGCGGCGTCAAGGCGGCCTTCGGCGTGATCTCGATCCACAACATGCCGATCCTCGATGCCTTCGCGCAGCGCGGCACGGTGCGCTTCATCTCGGCGCGCGGCGAGGCCGGCGCGGGCAACATGGCCGACGCCTATGCGCGCTCCACCGCCAGCCTGGGCGTGTGCATCACCAGCACCGGCCCGGCCGCGGGCAACATCGCCGGCAGCATGGTCGAGGCGCTGACCGCCGGGGCGCCGCTGTTGCACATCACGGGGCAGATCGAGACGCCGTACCTCGACAAGGGCATGTCGTACATCCACGAGGCGCCCGACCAGCTCACGATGCTCAAGGCGGTGTCGAAGGCGGCGCTGCGCGTGCGCAGCGTGGAGACGGTGCTCGGCACGCTCAAGCGTGCGGTGCAGCTCGCGATGACGGCGCCGACCGGTCCGGTGAGCGTGGAGATTCCGATCGACATCCAGTCGGCGCTCACGACGATGCCGGCCGACCTGTCGCCGCTTCCCGTCGAGCGACCGGTGCCTTCGGCCGCCGGCCTCGATGCACTGGCCGCACGCCTGGCCACGGCCAGGCGTCCGCTGCTGTGGGTCGGTGGCGGTGCCCGCCACGCTCGCTCGGCCATCCAGCGCCTGCAGAAGCTGGGCTTCGGCGTGGTCACGACCACGCAGGGCCGCGGCACGGTGCCCGAGGACGACGCCGGTTCGCTCGGCGCCTACAACATCCAGAAGCCTGTCGAGGCCTTCTACCAGACCTGCGACGCGATGCTCGTGGTCGGTTCGCGCCTACGCGGCAACGAGACGCTCAAGTACGAACTGAAGCTGCCGCGCCCGCTGTACCGCATCGACGCCGATGCCGCCGCCGAAGGCCGCTGCTATGCGTCCGAGGCCTTCGTCTGCGGCGATTCCGCACTGGCCCTCGACGGCCTGGCGGACCGCCTGGAAGCCGCGAAGTACAAGGCCGACCCGCAACTGCTGGTCGACCTGCGCGCCGCACACGACGAGGCCGTGGCCATGCTGCGCGACGGCCTCGGCCCGTACGCCGAGCTCGTGCGCCAGCTGCAGTCGGCGGCCGGGCGCAACTTCAACTGGGTGCGCGACGTCACCGTGTCGAACAGCACCTGGGGCAACCGCGAGCTGCGTGTGTTCGAACCCGGCGCCGGCGTGCACGCCACGGGCGGCGGCATCGGCCAGGGCATGCCCATGGCGATCGGCGCGGCCATCGCCGCGGCGGTGACGGGCTCGGGCCGCAAGACCTTCTGCCTGGCCGGCGACGGCGGCTTCATCCTGAACCTCGGCGAGCTGGCCTGCATGGTGCAGGAGAAGGCGCCCATGGTCATCGTGCTCATGAACGACAAGAGCTACGGCGTCATCAAGAACATCCAGGACGCGCAGTACGGCGGCCGCCAGTGCTATGCCGAGCTGCACACGCCCGACTACGACCTGCTGTGCAGGTCGATCGCGCTGCCGCATGCGCGCGTGAAGGACCTGGCCGAGCTGCCGGCCCAGCTGGACAAGGCGCTCGCCGCCGACGGTCCGTTCCTGCTGGAGATCGACATGCTGTCGATCGGCGGCTTCAAGACCACTTTTGCCGGCCCGCCGACCAACACCGTCACGCAGATCCCTGCGCTCGGCACGGCCAAGTGAGCGAGCATGGAGCCCCACGCATGACCACTGCCATCACGCGCATCGCCCTCGTCGGCTGCGGCGCCATCGGCACCTCGGTGCTCGAACTGCTGCGCGGCGATCCCGCCCTGAAGGTGGTGGCCATCGTCGTCCCGGCCGAAGGCGTTGCCGCGGCGCAGAAGGCCGCTCCCGACACGCAGGTCGGCAGCGCCGTGCCCGCCACCGGCATCGACCTGGTGGTCGAGACCGCCGGCCATGCCGCCATCGAGGAACACGTACTGCCCGCACTGGCGCGCGGCACGCCCTGCGTGGTCGCGTCGGTCGGTGCGCTGTCGGCCACGGGCTTCGCCGAGAAGCTCGAAGCCGCCGCTCTCGCCGGCCGCACGCAGGTGCAGCTGATTCCCGGCGCGATCGGCGGCATCGACGCGCTCGCCGCGGCGCGCATCGGCGGCCTGGACAGCGTGCGCTACACGGGCCGCAAGCCGCCGCAGGCCTGGAAGGGCACGCCGGCCGAGCAGGGCCGCGACCTCGACACGCTGGCGCACGAAACCGTCATCTTCGACGGCAGCGCGCGCGAGGCGGCCTTGCTCTATCCGAAGAACGCCAACGTGGCGGCCACCGTCTCGCTCGCGGGCCTGGGCCTGGACCAGACGCAGGTGCGCCTCATTGCCGACCCGGCGACCACCGAGAACGTGCACACCGTCGAAGCCGAAGGCGCCTTCGGCAGCTTCGCGCTGACCATGCGCAACAAGCCACTGGCGGCCAACCCCAAGACCTCGGCCCTGACCGTGTACAGCGCCGTGCGGGCGCTGCGCAACCGCGTCGCGCCTCTCTCGATTTGAGCCACGCCATGATCTCCACCGAACTCCTTCCGATCTGCATCGCCGGCGAGTGGCGCCTGGGCGGCGGCGACGTCTACGAAAGCCTGTACCCGGCCACCGGCGAGCCCATCGCGCGCCTGAAGGCCGCGAGCCTGGCCGATGTCGAAGAAGCCATCACGCGCGCCGACCACGCCTTTCGCACCAGCGGCTGGGCCCAGCGCCTGCCGCACGAGCGCGCGGCCGTGTTGCACCGCGTGGCGCAGCTGATCCGCGAAGAGGGCGAGGCGCTCGCGCAGAAGCAGCGCCTCGACAACGGCAAGCCGATCAACGAAACCCGCAACCTCGTGGCCAGCGCCGCAGGCACCTTCCAGTTCTTCGCCGCTGCGCTCGAGACGCTCGAGGAAACCATCACGCCGTCGCGCGGCGCCTTCGTCACGATGAGCGTGCACGAGCCCATGGGCGTGGTCGCGGCCATCACACCGTGGAACTCGCCGATCGCGAGCGAGGCGCAGAAGCTCGCGCCGGCGCTGGCGGCCGGCAATGCGGTGGTCGTGAAGCCTGCCGAAGTCACGCCACTGATGGCACTGGAACTGGCGCGCATCTGCGAAGCGGCGGGCGTGCCCAGGGGCATCGTGAGCGTGCTGCCGGGCAAGGGCTCGGTGATCGGCGACGCGATCACCAAGCATCCGCTGGTCAAGCGCGTGTCGTTCACCGGCGGCACCACCACCGGCAAGCACATCGCCCACATCGCGGCCGACAAGATGATGCCGGTGTCGCTCGAACTCGGCGGCAAGTCGCCCACCATGGTGCTCGACGACGCCGACCTCGACCATGCGGTGAACGGCGTGCTCTACGGCATCTTCAGTTCGTCGGGCGAGTCGTGCATCGCGGGCTCGCGCCTGTTCGTGGCCCGCAGCATCTACGACGAGTTCCTCACGCGGCTGGCCGAAGGCGCCAATGCACTGCGCGTGGGCGACCCGGCGTCGGAGCGCACGCAGATGGGGCCGCTCATCACCGCCAGGCACCGCGAAGGCATCGAGCGCTACGTGGACCTGGGCGTGTCCGAAGGCGGCCGCATCCGCACGGGCGGCGTGCGCCCGCACGGCGCGAACTACGACAAGGGCTACTTCTACCAGCCGACGATTCTCGAAGGCCTGACCAACAGCGCGCGCACCAGCCAGGAAGAAATCTTCGGACCGGTGCTGGTCGCAATGCCCTTCGACACGGAAGAAGAACTGATCGCGCAGGCCAACGACAGCATCTACGCGCTGGCCGCCGGCGTGTGGAGCCGCGACTTCAAGCGCGCCTGGAAGCTGGGCCGTGCGGTCCAGGCCGGCACGGTCTGGGTCAACACCTACAAGCAGTTCTCGGTGTCGACGCCTTTCGGCGGGTGGCGCGACAGCGGCCTGGGCCGCGAGAAGGGCCGCGAAGGCATCTTCCAGTACATGGAGCAGAAGAGCATGTACTGGGGCACGAACGAACAACCGCTCCCGTGGGCCGCACCATGACCAACCCCCAGTCTTCGCGCACTTCGTGTCGCTTCGCCAACCCCCTTGCAGGGGGCAATACCAGCGGCCCGGCAAAGCCGGTTCCGCGGTATTCCTGGAATAAGACTTTGGAGGTCGCGCGTGTTCGCGTGACACCGTGGAGCAATTGATATGAGCGTACTTGGCATCGACCAGATCACCTACGGCGCGGACGACCTGCCCGCCTGCCGCCAGTTCTTCCTCGACTGGGGCCTCGCACTGAAGTCGGAAGCCGCCGACGAACTCGTCTTCGAGTGCCTCAACGGCTGCAGGGTGGTCGTTGCGGCGTGGGACAAGCCCGGCCTGCCGCCCGCGATGGAAGAGGGCCCGACGCTGCGCGAAGTGGTGTGGGGCGTGGAAAGCGACGCCGACCTCGACCGCTACGCCGCCGCCATCGTGCACGACCCGGCCTTCGTCGACACCATGGCCGAGGGCGCTCGCCGCATCGGCTGCACCGACCCGAACGGCCTGGCCGTGCGCCTGCAGGTGAGCCGCAAGCGCGCGGTCGAGGTCGATTGCAGCGCCATGAACACCTGGAACGCCAAGCCGCGCGTGAACCAGCCCGCACCGATCTACGAACGCGCCACGCCGATCGAGGTCGGCCACGTCGTGTTCTTCGTGAGCGACGTGAAAGCGACGAGCGCGTTCTACGCGCAGCGCTTCGGCTTCGTCTCGTCCGACGGCTATCCGAACCGCGGTGCCTTCATGCGCTGCGCCCCCGAGGGCGGCCACCACGACCTGTTCCTGCTGCAGATTCCTTCGGGCAAGCGCGGGCTCAACCACGTGGCCTTCACCGTGCGCGACATCCACGAGGTGTTCGGCGGCGGCCTGCATTTCTCGCGCTGCGGCTGGGAAACCCAACTGGGCCCGGGACGTCACCCGGTGTCGTCGGCGTACTTCTGGTACTTCAAGAACCCGGCCGGCGGCCTCATCGAGTACTACGCCGACGAAGACCAGCTCACCGCCGACTGGCAGCCGCGCGAGTTCGAACCCGGCCCGACGGTGTTCGCCGAATGGGCGGTCGATGGCGGCCTGGACGGCAACACCCGCCGCCAGAAGAGCGCGGAAGGCCCCAAGGGCGCCTTCCTGACCGAAAAGAAATGAACCAGGTGACCCCCATGCAACGACGTTTTTCCTTCTCCCTGATGGCTGCCGCCGCGCTGGCCATCGCCTTGCCCGTGCATGCACAGAGCGATGCCCAAAAGCAGCTGGCGAGCGAGCGCTTCACCATCGTCTCGCCGTTCCCGCCCGGCGGCCCGGTCGACACGCTGGCCCGCGTGCTGTCCGACGGCCTGGCCAAGCGCTACGGCCAGGCGGCCGTGGTCGAGAACCTCGTGGGCGCGGCCGGCAACATCGGCATCGACAAGGTCAAGCGCGCCAAGGGCGACGGCCACACGCTGCTCGTGGTGCCGGCCGGCAACCTCACGATCAACCCGACGCTGATGCCGAACTTCCCGTTCAACATCGAAAAAGACTTCGTGCCCGTCACCATCCTCGCCAAGGCGCCCAACGTGCTGGTGGCTGCGCCGGGCTCGGGCATCAAGAGCGCGAAGGAACTGGTGGCTGCGGCCAAGGCCAAGCCCGATTCGCTGTCGTACGCATCGCCCGGCGTGGGCAGCGGCCTGCACCTGGCGGGCGAGCTGTTCAAGCAGCAGGCCGGCATCGATCTGCTGCATGTCCCCTACAAGGGCACGGCGCCCGCGCTCAACGACGTGCTCGGCGGCTCGGTGCCGCTGATGTTCAGCAACCTGCCCGCGACGATGCCCTTCATCAAGAACGGCAAGCTCATCGCGCTGGGCGTGACCGAGGCCAAGCGCAGCCCCGCCGCACCCGACATTCCCACGCTCGCGGAGCAGGGCATCCAGGGCGTGGCGGTGACCTCGTGGTATGGCCTCCTGGCGCCCAAGGGCACGCCGCCTGCGGTGGCCGAGCAGCTCGCGAAAGACGCGGCCGAGATGCTGGCGCAGCCTGACGTGCGCGAGCGCCTGAAGGCGCAAGGCATGACCGACGCGGCCATGAAGCCCGCCGAGTTCGCTGCCCATATCCGCGATGAAACGGCCGTCTGGGCCCGGATCATCAAGGCCCGCAACATCGTGGCCGAGTGAGCCGCATACAAAAACAAAAAGAGACAGCATGCAGACAAGCGAATCCACCATCGGCATCGTCGGTGCCGGCATCGGCGGCCTGGTCGCCGCCATCGCACTGCGCCGCGCGGGGCACGACGTGGTCGTGTTCGAGCAGGCCAAACAGTTCGCCCGCGTCGGCGCCGACATCAACCTCACGCCGAACGCCGTGCGCGCACTCGACGGCCTGGGCGTGGGCGACGCCGCCCGCGTGACGGCGGCCCGCCCGTCGCACCGCATCAGCCGCACCTACGACAGCGGCGAAGAAACCTCGCGCCTGGAGATGGCCGACTCGGCCGAACGGCGCTACGGCGCGCCGCAGCTCACCATCCATCGGGCCGACCTGCTGGCCGCGCTGGCCGACATGTTCCCCGCCGAGCGCGTGGCGCTCGGCAAGCGCGCCGAGACCATCGCGGCCGACGCGCGGGGCGTGACCCTGTCGTTCAGCGACGGCACCAGCGCCCGCGTGGGCGTGCTGATCGGCGCCGACGGCATCCACTCGGGCGTGCGCACCGCGATGTTCGGCGCCGAGAGCCCGCGCTTCACAGGCATCGTCGCCTACCGCGCCGTGGTGCCGGCCGAGCGCGTGGCGGGCGTGCCCAACCTGGGCGCCTTCACCAAGTGGTGGGGCCCGAACCCGCAGAGCCAGATCGTCACCTTCCCGCTGAACCGCGGCAAGGACATCTTCATCTTCGCGACCACGCCGCAGGACACCTGGCACCTCGAGTCGTGGACCGCGCCGGGCAGCGTCGACGAGCTGCGCGAGCAGTACGTGGCCTACCACCCCGAGGCACGCGCGCTGCTCGACGCCTGCGACACGGTGCTGAAGACCGCGCTGTACGAGCGCGACCCGATGCCCGCCTGGGTGCAGGGCCGCATGGCGCTGCTGGGGGATGCCGCGCACCCGATGCTGCCGTTCATGGCACAGGGCGCCGGCATGGCCATCGAGGACGCCGTGGTGCTGTCGCGCCATCTCGAAGGCGTGGCGATGGCCGGCATTCCCGCCGCGCTGCAGGCCTACCAGACCGCGCGCATCGAGCGCGCCAGCCAGGTGCAGCTCGGCTCGCGCGGCAACAACTGGCTGCGCGAAGGCGGCAACGCCGACTGGGTGTATGCCTACGACGCCTGGGCCGTGCCACTGGGCGTGCCGGCGCAGGGCGCCGTCGCTGCTGTCACGGCCTGAGATTTTTCCCCTCGCTCCACGGAGGCTCACGATGCAACAAGACCGCTATCTCCAACCGCACCAGGCGCGCCAGCGCCCCGCGACCACCTACGAAGACCTGCTCGGCGACGTGATCGAACGCGCCTATGCCGACGGCATCCACGACCTGCCGGGCCTGGTGCAGCGCCTGAACGACAGCGGCCTGGCCACACCGGGCGGCCTCGCATGGACCGAGGCGCTGTACCGCAAGGAAATGGCCGCGCTGGCCGCCTGAGGAGAAACCATCATGACCATCGCCATCCATCCCGTTCCCACCGATCCGGTCGATCACCTGCTCGAGATCGGTTTGAAAGACCTCTGGTATCCGGTCTGCCCCTCGCACTTCATCAAGGAGAACCCGATCTCCCTGCGCCGGCTCGGCCGCAAGATCGCGCTGTGGCGCGACGGCGAAGGCGTGCTGCATGCGCTCGAGGATCGCTGCCCGCACCGCGGCGCGCCGCTGTCGCAGGGCGTGGTGCTGGGCGATCGTCTCTCGTGCCCGTACCACGGCGTCGAGGTGCGCCACGACGGCGTGGTCACGCGCGTGCCCGGCAGCCCGGGCTGCAAGCTCGAAGGCTCGCGTGCCACGCGCCACTTCCATGTGCAGGAGCGCGCGGGGGCCGTGTTCCTCTACAACGCGAAGGAGCCGGTCGACGTGCCGCCGCCGCTGGTGCTGCCCGAGCAGCTGACCGACGAGGCCGAGTATTCCAACTTCCTGTGCTACACGGAGTGGAAGGGCGACTACCGCTACGTGCTCGACAACGTGATGGACCCGATGCACGGCACGTACCTGCACAAGCAGTCGCACTCGATGGCCGAAGGCGACTCGAGCGCGAAGTTCGGCATCCGGCAGACCGACATCGGCTTCGTGTTCGAGAAGGAAGGCCAGCGCAACGTCAACTTCGACTGGACCGAGTGGGCCGACACCGGCATGCACTGGATGCGGCTGGAGATTCCGTATCCGAAGACCGGCGGCCCCGGCGGCAACTTCATCATCATCGGCGCCTTCTCGCCGATGGCCAACGGCATGACCGCCACCTTCTTCTGGCGGGTACGCAAGCTGGCACCGGGCTGGGAGCGCGATACCTGGCGCTTCCTCTACAAGAACCGCCTCGAGGCGCGTCACTGGCATGTGCTGGAGCAGGACCGCGTGATGCTCGAAGAGATGGAAGCCGACGCCAACCAGCACGAGAACCTGTACCAGCACGACCTGGGCATCGTCCGCCTGCGCCGCCACATGCGCAACCTGGCCCAAGCACAGTTGGCCGACGCCGAGGCCGCCACGGCCTGAACTGCAAGCAAGCGAGCATCGCCATGTCTTCTCCCACGCTGAACGCCCTCGTGCACACCATGCGCTACGAGGCCGACGGCATCGTCAGCGTCGAGTTCCGGCCGGCCACGCCGGCGGTGGACTTTCCCGCCTTCGAGGCCGGCTCCCACATCGACCTGCACCTGCCCAATGGCCTGGTGCGCAGCTACTCGCTGTGCAACCCCTCGAGCGACCGGCAGCGCTACGTGGTGGGCGTGCTCAACGACCGCAAGAGCCGCGGCGGCTCGCGCTATGTGCACCAGCAGCTGCGCGTGGGCATGACGCTGCCGATCTCGGCGCCGCGCAACAACTTCAGGCTGGAAGAGGGCGCCGGGCACTCGGTGCTCGTGGCCGGCGGCATCGGCGTGACGCCCATCTGGTGCATGCTGCAGCGGCTCGTCGCCATCGGGCGGCCGGTCGAAATCGTCTACTGCGCGCGCACCCGCAAGGAAGCTGCCTTCTGCGACGCCATCGAGGCGCTGGCCACCGAAAGGTCGGTGCCACTCACCTGGCACTTCGACGACGAGAAGGGCGCACCGCCCGACCTCGCAGCGCTGCTGGCCGGCAAGGGCGCCACCAGCCACTATTACTGCTGCGGCCCCACGCCGATGCTCGACGCCTTCGAAAAGAGCTGCGAGCAACTGGGCTACGCCAACGCGCACATCGAGCGCTTCGCCGCCGTGCATGTGGAGGCGCCCAGCGCCACGCAAGCCTGCGTGGTGGCGTGCGCCAAGAGCGGCAAGAGCGTCGAAGTGCCCCCGGGCAAGTCGATCCTCGACAGCCTGATCGACGCTGGCCTCAACCCCGACCACAGCTGCAAGGAAGGCGTCTGCGGCGCCTGCGAAACGGCGGTGATCGAGGGCGAAGTCGATCACCACGACGGCATCCTCACCAAGATCGAACGTGCGTCCAACAAGACCATGATGATCTGCGTCTCTCGCTGCAAGGGCGAGCGGCTGGTGCTGGACATCTGAACGAGGCCACAACCCACAAGACGGCCGAGAGAAAAACCAACCGAGACAATCCATGAAAAACTATTTGATCGCGATGGCTGCGGCCACCGCGGCTGGCGGAGCGCTGGCCCAATCCTCCGTCACGCTCTTCGGCGTGGTCGATGCCTCCGTGGCCTACACGCGCGGCAGCGGCGAGGGATCGGCCCACAAGACGCAGCTCGGCAACAGCGGCAACATGTTCAGCCGGCTCGGTTTCCGGGGCACCGAGGACCTCGGGGGCGGCTACTCGGCCAGCTTCTGGCTCGAGATGGGCCTGCAGAACGACAGCGGCACGGGCTTCGCGTCGAACTCGAACAACCAGGCCAGCGGCAACGGCACGCCCGGCGGGATGAGCTTCAACCGCCGCTCGACGGTCAGCCTGGCCGGCCCCTTCGGGGAGGTGCGCGTGGGCCGCGACTACGTGCCTGCGTTCTGGAACACCGCGATCTTCGATCCGTTCGGCACCGGCGGCGGCATCGGCGCCAACCAGATCTATTTCTCGGGGCTCGGCGGGCTGGTCGCGCCCACCGGCACGCGTGCGTCGAACAGCATCGGGTACTTCCTGCCCGCCAATCTCGGCGGCTTCTACGGCCAGCTGATGTATGCGATGGGAGAGAACAACTCCACGGCGGTGCTGCCCGGCACGCTGGTGTCCGCCGAGAAGGACGGCGAGCACACCGGCGCGCGCATCGGCTACCAGAGCGGCGGCCTGAACGTCGCGCTCGCCACCGGCCGCACGCGCTATGCGAGCGGCGACCTGCGGGTGACCAACCTCGGCGCCGCCTACACCTTGGGCCCGTCGCTGATGAACCTGAAGCTCACGAGCGAGCTGTACAAGGAGTCGAAGGGAGCGGCCGACGCCCGGGGGGCGCTGGTGGGCTTCCAACTGCCGGTCGGCGCGGGCGAGATCAAGGCCTCGTATGCACGCTACCGACTGGCACCCGCGGGCGCGCTGGCGAAGCCGACGTCGTCGAAGCTCGCCATCGGCTACGTGCACAACCTGTCGAAGCGCACCGCGCTCTATGCCACCGTGGCGCGCATCAGCAACCGCAACGGCGCCTCGGCCGCGCTCGCGGGCGCCATCACCGCGCCGAACCGCGCCTCGAGCGGCACCGAGTTCGGCATGCGCCACATCTTCTAGTCCACTTCGCACCGCCCATGCAGTCCAGCAAGCATCTCCGTTGGTACGGCGTCCTCACGCTGTTCGCGATCGTCGCGATCTCCTATGTGGACCGCATCAACATCGCGGTGCTGATCACCGACGCCGCGTTCCTCGAACACGTGGGCCTCGCGGCCGACGACCGCGTGCGCCAGGGCCTGCTCGCCACGGCCTTCATGCTGGGCTACGGGGTCTCGGCCTTCGTGCTCACACCGTTCTGCTCGGCGCTGTTCGGCGTGCGGCGCAGCCTGATCTATGGGCTGATCCTCTGGGGTGTGGTCACCTGGGCGTCGCCAATGTTCCACAGCTACGGCCTGCTGCTGGCCTCGCGGCTGTTGCTCGGGGTGTCGGAGGGGCCGCTGTTCTCGCTGGCGTCGGCCTACATCAAGGCGCACTTCCGCAGCGACGAGAACGGCAAGCCGAATGCACTGGTGAACATGGGCACCGGGCTCGGGCTGGCGCTCGGCTATCCGCTGGTGGGCCTGCTGCTCGCGCACTTCGCCTGGGACACCTCCTTCCATGTGCTCGGCGTCATGAACATCCTGCTCGGCATTCCGCTGGTGCTGGCTTTCGTGCGCATGCCCGCGGGCCAGGCCGACGGCATCCGGCCCTCGTCGTTCGGCGATGCGATGGCGCGCGTGGGCGGCATCGTGAAGGGCGCACTCCAGACGCGCAACCTGTTCGTCGTCACGCTGCTGACCTCGGCCGCGCTGGCGTATCTCTGGGGCAGCAGCAACTGGCTGCCGGCCTACCTGCGCGAGGCGCGGGGCTTCTCGCTGCGCGAGATGGGCTGGCTGGCCTCGCTGCCGCAGTACGCCACGGTGGCCGCAGTGTTCGTGGGCGGCGTGCTGATCGACCGGGTCGGGCGCGAGCGCGTGCCGCTCATCTTCATGGGGGCGAGCGCGGGCGTTGCGCTCGCCGTGCTGCTCGCCATCAATGCGCGCGATCCGTACGTGGCGGCCTCCTGTCTCGTCGTTGCCAACTTCTTCTGGGGCCTGCAGAGCCCGGCGATTCCCAGCACCGTGCAGCACTGCTCGCGCCCCGAGCACACCGCCAGCGCTTTCGGCGTGACCAACGGCGCGGGCAGCCTGGTGGCGGGCTTCATGCCGGCGCTCATGGGCGGCGTGATCGGTGCGATGTCGCACGGCGGCGGTGCGGGATCCGGCGCAGCGGCCACGGCCTCGGCCTTCTTCGCCGGCTTCGCGCTGCTGATCGGTACGCAGCTGGTGGTGTTCGGCTGCGGGCTCGTGCTGTGGTGGCGCGAACGCGCGCGCGGGGTGGCGGCGGTTTCGGGGTCGGCGCGCTCCTGAGGCGGACGGACGAGCCCGGCCGGAATTCCTACCAAGGCAGGCGAAGGGCGCCCACGGGCGGCGCGCGGATGTCACGTAGGCTCGGCGTCATCTGCGTTGCTTTCGCCTCATGACCACCAACCCGCCCGCACTTGCCGACGTGCTGCGCCCGCTCCGCGAGGCCACCCACGCACTGCACGAGACGCTCGACAGCCACCTGCCCATCGCACGCGAAGAGGCCACGCTGGCCGACTATGCGGCGCACCTGCGCGCGCTGCGTCCCTGGCTGCAGGCGGTGCGCGAGGCGCTCGCCGCGCCCGGCATTCCGGGTCTCGACCGCATCGCCGCGCGCACCGACCGGCGCCTTGCGGCGCTGGCGCTCGACCTCGACGACATCGGCACGCCGGCCGGCGACGTGCGCGAGGTGCCGGGCCGCGAGTGCACGCTCGCGCAGCAGGCTGCGCGCGAACCCGCTTTCGCTTGGGGCCTGGCCTACGTGCTCGAAGGCTCGCAACTCGGCGGTGCGGCCATGCACAAGCGGCTCGCGCCGCGCCTGGCGCCCCATCCGATGCGCTACTTCCAGCCGGTCGATGCGGCCTCCGCCGGCCTGGCCGCGCAATGGAAGGAATTCGTGGCCCAGCTCGCTGCCGCGCTCGCGGGGCCGGCCGCGGTCGATGCCGCGCGCCGCGGCGCCGTGGCCGGCTTCCAGAGCCTCATGCCGCGCTTCGGCCTGTAGGAAACGGCCGACGAGTCCGACGGCAGCGCCCAGGCATGATCCGAGCGGCTCGCATTTCCCTCCAGACCTTGTGCGGCGCGCCTCGCGCCCAGTGACACCGACCGTGCCCCAGTCCCCCGCATCCGTGCCCCTTTCCCATGCCCTGCGGCCTCCCGAGGTCGATCTGTCGTCCTGCGAGCTCGAACCGATCCGGGTGCCCGGCTCGATCCAGCCGCACGGCCGCATGCTGGTGCTCGCGCCGGACGATCTCGGCCTGCTCGCCTGGAGCGACAACTGGCCCGACGGCGAGGCCGCGGCGGCCCGCGAGGCCTTGCACGCGTTAGCACTGCCTGCGTTGGAGCCGGGCGCCACTCCGGTCTCGCTGGGCGCGCATGTGCTCGCGGGCGGGCGCTTCGACGTGTCCGCCCACCGCAGCGAACGCCATGTGTTCGCCGAGTTCGAGGCGGCGCGTCCCGCGGCCGGCAACGACGCGCCGATCTACACGCTCGGTCGCGTCTTCCTGCCGAAGCTGCAGGAGGCCGCGACCTTGGAGCAGCTCACGCAGCTGGCCGCGGCCGAGATGAAGCGGCTGACCGGCTTCGGACGCTGCCTGATCTACCGCTTCGACGCCGAAGGCCATGGCGAGGTGCTGGCCGAGGAAGCCGACGCCGGCTACGACAGCTACGCCGGCCACCGCTTTCCGGCCGCCGACATTCCGCCGCAGGCGCGCGCGCTCTATCTCGTCAATCGCTTCCGGCTCATTGCCGATGCGAACTACACGCCGGTGCCGCTGCGCGCGATCGATCCGGCGCTCACCGCGGCCGACCTCGACATGTCGCAGGCCCAGCTGCGCAGCGTCTCGCCGATTCACCTCGAGTACATGCGCAACATGGGCACGCTCGCGTCCATGTCGGTGTCGATCGTGATCGACGGCCGGCTCTGGGGCCTGATCTCGTGCCACGACCACCAGCCGCGCTTCCTCGACACCGGCACCCGGCTGGCCTGCGAGCACCTGGGCCAATTGCTGTCGCTGCAGATCCAGTCGAAGGAAAGCAACATCGCCGTGGCCGAGCGGCTCGAGCTGCGCCAGACCACGCTGCAGATCGTCTCGCACTTGGCCGACAGCGACGCCACGCTGCAGCGGCTCGTCGCCGAGTCGTCGCTCATGCTGCGCCTGGCGCGCGCCACCGGCGCGGCCGTGGTGCTGGACGACGAGGTCTGGAGCGCGGGCGACGTGCCGGCGCAGGCGCAGGTGATCGCGCTGGCCGACTGGATCGCGGGGCTCGGCGTGGAGGTCTACGACAACAGCGCGCTGCCCGCGAGCTTTGCGCCGGCCGCCGAGTTCCGCGAGGTCGCGGCCGGCGTGCTCGCGGTCTCGATCTCACAGGTGCACCGGCACCTGATCCTGTGGTTCCGGCCCGAGCTGGTGCAGACCATTCAATGGGCCGGCGATCCGAAGAAGCCGCAGCAGCGCGCCGCCAGCGGCCGGATCCATCCGCGGCTGAGCTTCTCGAGCTGGGCCGAGGAGGTGCGCGGCCGTTCGGCGCCCTGGTCGCCGGCCGAGGTGGGCGCCGCGGCCGAGCTGCGGCAGGCGCTGATCGGCGTGGTGCTGCGCCGCGCGGAAGAACTGGCCGCCGTCGCCATGGAGCTGGGTCGCGTGAACAAGGAGCTCGAAGCCTTCTCGTACACCGTGTCGCACGACCTGCGCGCGCCCATGCGGCACATCGCGGGCTACGTCGACCTGGTCGCGCAGACCGAGGGCAAGCAGCTCAGCGAGCGCGCCCACCGCTACCTCGGGCACGTCAAGGACGCGGCCGCCTTCGCGGGGCAGATGGTCGATGCGCTGCTCGACTTCTCGCGCATGGGCCGCGCGGCGCTCAAGCGGCGCCCGGTCGACACCGCCTCGCTGGTCGAGGGCCTGGTGCGCGAGCTGAGGCGCCTGGAGCCGGGGCGGCATATCGAGTGGCAGATCGACCCCGCACTGCCGATGCTGCATGCCGATCCGCTGCTGCTGCAGGTGGCGGTGCGCAATCTGCTCGCCAATGCGGTCAAGTACTCGCGCACGCGCGACCCGCAGCGCATCGCGGTGCGCGCGATACGCGGCGACCTGGGCTCGGGCCTCGAGGTCGAGGACAACGGCGTGGGCTTTCAGATGAAGTACGTCGACAAGCTGTTCGGCGTGTTCCAGCGGCTGCACCAGGCCGAAGATTTCGAAGGCACGGGCATCGGCCTGGCCAATGTGAAGCGGATCGTCGAACGCCACGGCGGCAGGGTCTGGGCCAAGGGCGCGATGAACGAGGGCGCGACCTTCGGCTTCGTTCTGCCCGCTGCGGAGCCGGGCAGCGACAACGCGGCGGGCACGCCGCCAGACAACGGAGAAGGACATGCTTAAGCCGATCCTGCTCGTCGAGGACGACAAGCGAGACCTGGAACTCACCCTCATCGCGCTCGAGCGCAGCCAGCTCGCGAACGACGTGGTCGTGCTGCGCGACGGCGCCCAGGCGCTCGACTACCTGCGCCGCGAAGGCGACCATGCCGGCCGCAGCGAGGGCAACCCGGCCGTGATCCTGCTCGACCTCAAGCTGCCCAAGCTGACCGGGCTCGAAGTGCTGCAGGCGGTGCGCGCCGACCCGGCGCTGCGCAGCATCCCGGTGGTGATGCTCACGTCGTCGCAGGAAGAGACCGACGTGCTGCGCAGCTACGAACTCGGCGTGAACGCCTATGTGGTCAAGCCCGTGGCCTTCGACCAGTTCGTCTCGGCCATCGCCGAGCTCGGCATCTTCTGGGCGGTGCTCAACGAGCCGCCGCCCGGCTCGCTGAAGGCCGCGCGCCGGCATGAATGAGCGCGAGGTGCCACGCGGGGAGGGCGCACCGGTCGACGTGCTCATCGTCGAGGATTCGCGCTTCGACGTCGAGCTGCTGACCGAGGCGCTCGCCGAGGCGCTGCCCGCCGCGCGCACGCATGTCGTGCGCGACGAGCAAGGGCTGGCAGCGGCGCTCACCGACGGCGACTACGCGCTGATCCTCTCCGACTACGAACTGCCGGGCTTCTCAGGCGAGGAGGCGCTGGAGATCGCGCGCCGCCTCGCGCCCGAGACGCCGGTGATCTTCGTCTCGGGCGTGATCGGCGAGGACAACGCGGTCGAGCTGCTGCGCCGCGGCGCGGTCGACTACGTGAGCAAGGGGCGGCTCGCACGGCTGCCGCTGGTGCTCGACCGCGCGCTGAAAGAAGCGGCCGACCGCCGCGCCAAGCGCCTGGCCGAGTTCCGGCTGCAGGTGGCGAACGAGGCCTTCCGCGAGGCCGAGTCGCGCCGGCTCGCGCTCATGGAGCTCGGCGACCGCATCCGCGACATCGACGATCCCGGCGAGATCGCCTACCTGGCCTCGGCCATGCTGGGCCAGCGCCTGGGCGTGGACCGCGCGGGCTACGGCCTCGTCGACAAGGCCGCCGAGACGATCCAGATCGACCGCGACTGGACCGCACCCGGCGTGGCCAGCCTCGCCGGGCTGCTGCATTTCCGCGACTACGGCTCCTACATCGAGGACCTGCAGCGCGGCGTGACCGTGGCCTTCGCCGATGCGCGCACCGATCCGCGCACGCGCGACAACGCCGACGCGCTCGACGCGATCACCGCGCGCGCCGTGGTCAACATGCCGCTCACCGAGCGCGGCGGCCTGGTCGGACTGCTCTACCTCAACCATGGCCAGGCGCGCGAATGGACGCCCGACGAGCTCGACTTCGTGCGCGAGACCGGCGACCGCGTGCGCTCGGCCATCGCGCGGCGCGAGGCGCAGATCGAGCTGCGGGCCTTTGCCGAGTCGCTCGAGCGGCAAGTCGAGGAACGCGCGGCCGAGCTCGAGACCGCGCGCGAGCAACTGCGCCAGAGCCAGAAGCTCGAGGCCGTGGGCCAGCTCACGGGCGGGCTCGCGCACGACTTCAACAACCTGCTCGCGGCCATCAGCGGCAGCCTCGAACTGATGCGCCGGCGCGGGCTCGACGGCCAGCGCGCCGAGATGGAGCGCTACATCGGCGTGGCGCAGGGGGCGGTCAAGCGCGCGGCGGCGCTCACGCACCGGCTGCTCGCGTTCTCGCGGCGCCAGACGCTAGAGCCCAAGCCGCTCAACGCCAACCGGCTGGTGTCCGACATGGAGGAGCTGCTGCGCCGCACGCTCGGTCCGCAGATCGCGCTCGAAGTGGTGGCGGCCGTGGGCCTGTGGAACGTGCATGCCGACCCGAGCCAGCTCGAGAACGCGCTGCTCAACCTCTGCATCAATGCGCGCGACGCCATGCCCGAAGGCGGCAAGCTCGTGATCGAGACGGCGAACCGCTGGGTCGACCTGCGCACCGCGCAGGAGCGCGACATGCCGATGGGCCAGTACGTGTCGCTCACCGTCAGCGACAACGGCGTGGGCATGACGCCCGAGGTGGTGGCACGGGCGTTCGATCCGTTCTTCACCACCAAGCCGATCGGCATGGGCACCGGGCTCGGGCTGTCGATGATCTATGGCTTCGCCAAGCAGTCGGGCGGCCAGGTGCGCATCTATTCCGAGGTCGGCAACGGCACCTCGGTGAGCATCTACCTGCCGCGCCACGATGCGCAGGAAGAAGCCGCCAGCGAACCCGCCGAGGCCACGCTCGCGCCGCGCGCCGACCAGGGCGACACCGTGCTGGTGGTCGACGACGAGCCCGCGCTGCGCATGATCATCGTCGAGGTGATGCGCGGCCTCGGCTACGCCACGCTGGAGGCCGGCGACGGCGCGGGCGCGCTGCGCATCCTGCAGTCGCCGCGCCAGCGCATCGACCTGCTCGTGACCGACGTGGGCCTGCCCGGCGGCATGAACGGGCGGCAGGTGGCCGATGCGGCGCGCGGCGCGCGCCCCGGCCTGAAGGTGCTGTTCATCACCGGCTACGCCGAGAACGCGGTGCTGAGCCACGGCCACCTCGAGCCCGGCATGCACGTGATGACCAAGCCTTTCGAGATGGACGTGCTCGCGCGCCGCGTCAAGGCGCTGATCGAATCGCGTTAGCGCGAGGCAGCGGCAATCGGCTCGAGCCCGGTCTTCGCGATCACGGGCGCCGCCGCAGGCGCCTGCAGGTAGCGGATCAGCTGGTGAGCCGCCTCGGGTTGCGCCGCGGCCGTGGCGATGCCGGCCGAGAACACCGTGACGCGCTGCACTTCGGCGGGCAGCGGCCCGACGTAGTCGATGCCTGCGATCGGCAGCAGCTCGCTCACCTGCTGCAGCCCGAGCGCCGCGTCGCCGCGTGCCACGACGGTGCCCACGCGCTCGCTGAGGATGCGCTTGCTCTTGGGCTTGACCTCGGCCTCGATGCCGAGCTTCTTGAGCAGCTCGGTCTCGTAGTAGGTGCCGCTCGCGCTCGCCGAATAGGCGATCGAGGGCGCGGCCAGCAAGGTGCGCTTGAGCGCATCGACCGTGCCGATGTCGGGCTTGGGCGCGCCCTTGCGCACCGCAAAGCCGATCGACGAGCGCACCAGGTCGACCTGGCTGCCCGGCACCACCTTGCCCGCGGCCACCAGCGCATCGAGCGCGGGCCGCGCGAGGATCACCACGTCGGCCGGCTCGTTGCGCGCGAGCCGACTCGGGATCGAATCGGTCGCGTTGCCCATCGAGGCGCCGTACGCCGTCTTCACGGTGTGCCCGCTCGCCCGTTCGAAGCCGGGGCGCAGTTCGTTGTAGGCCGCGGTGAAGCCGCCCGAGGTCATCACGTGCAGGTCGGCGCCGGCGTGTGGCGGCGTGCTGCCGAGGCTGCTGCAGCCCGCGAGCACGGCGGCCGCGGCGAGCAGGGCGGCGCGGCGGGTGAGGCGATGGAACGGCAAGGTGCGGGTCTTCATGGTGTCTCCTGATGAATGTCTTTCGATCGTAGGCAGCGAGGCTGTCAAACAGCCATCAGCCAACTCGGGGTTAGCACGGACCGCGGCATGCCCTCCGATTGTTTCGATCCCGTGAACGCCGCGATTCCTTTCGCCTCCGTTTTTTGAGGGCCATCAGGTTCAAACTTCATTCCATCGACCAACCCATTGAAGGAGATTGAAATGAATGCCTCGAAAGTCCTCGCTGCCGCTGCCCTCTCGCTCCTGGCTGCTGCCGGTGCACATGCAGAAACCTATGACGGCGTGCACATCGTGAACTCCACGCTCTCGCGTGCCGAAGTCGCATCGCAGGCCCTGGCCGCGGCGCGTGCCGGCAACGAATACGGCGAAGCCGCCAGTGCCGGCGCGCAGCGCTTCACCTCGACCGCCGACCGCGCGGTGGTGCAGGCCGAAGCCGTCGCCAAGGCGCACGACCCGCTCGCGAGCCTCGACCGCCGCGCGTTCTTCCGCGACGAAGTGCCGCAGGCCTACAAGAAGCCCAGCGTGTCGTTCACGCGCCAAGCCGGCCTCTAAGCCCGACTCGCGCGGCCACCCGCGCGAACCCACAACGCCCTCCGGCCTTCACGGCCGGAGGGCGTTGGCCGTTCAGTCGACCTTGACCTTGGCGTTCTTCACGATCTCGGCGTACTTCTTCAGGTCGGCCTGGATCTCCTGCGAGAACGCCGCAGGCGTGTTGCCCGAGGCCGTGATGCCGAGCGACGCGAGCCGCTCCTTCACGTCGGGCGAATGCACCACGGCGTGCAGCGCCTGCTGCAGCCGGTCGATGATCGGCTGTGGCGTCTTCTTCGGCGCCAGGATGCCGATCCACGAGTTCGATTCGAACCCCGGCACGCCCGACTCGGCGACGGTCGGCACATCGGGCAGCGAGGCGAGGCGCTCCTTGCTCGACACCGCGATGGCGCGGATCTGCCCGCGCTGCACGAAGGGATAGGCGCCCGCCACGGCCGTGTAGAGCATCGGCAGGTTGCCGCCGACCACATCGGCCAGTGACTGGCCGCCGCCCTTGTAGGGCACGTGCACGAAGTTGGCGCCGGTGCGCAGCTTGAGCAGTTCGCCCGCGAGGTGCGGCGTGCTGCCGGTGCCCGCGCTGCCATACGAGACGCCGCCCGGATGCGTCTTCGAATAGGCCACGAGCTCGCTGAAGGTCTTCGGCGGCACCGACGGGTGCACGACGATGATCAGCACGGCATTGCCGATCTTGCTGACCGGCGCGAAGTCGCGCACGGTGTCGAACGGGATCTTCGAGAACACATGCGGGTTGATGACCAGCGTGCCGTCGAAGCCGAGCAGCAGCGTGTAGCCGTCGGGCGCGGCCTCGGCCACCAGCTGCGTGCCGATGTTGCCCGAGGCACCGGGGCGGTTGTCGACCACCACGGTCTGGCCCAGGCGCGCACCGAGCTTCTCGGCCACCACGCGCGCGCCGGTGTCGGTCACGCCGCCGGGCGTGAAGGGCACGACGAGACGGATCGGCTTGTTGGGGTAGCCCTGTTGCGCGGCGGCGCCCGTGGCCGCGACCGCGGCCGTGAGCGCGACGGCCCAGAGGCGGGCCAGCGACCTGCGCCGGGTGGGGCGGTCGAGCTTGTGCGGGGTGTTCATCGTTTTGTCTCCTGGGTTGTTGGACTGCTTCTGTCTGCCTGCGGCGTCAGCGCGTCCATCGCTTGTCGAACGCCCACACGTCCTCGAAGCCGATGCGGCGGCAGAACTCGTCGAAGTCGAACAGTTCGGCGTCGGGCGCTTCGCTGGTGCCGTGTGTCTTCAGGTGCTGCAGTGCGCGCGCCATGGCCGCGGCGGCAACGAGGCTGGTCATCGACGGGTAGATCGCGAGCGCGAAGCCGATCTGGCGCAGCGTCTCGGCGGGCAGCATCGGCGTCTTGCCGCCATCGGCCATGTTGGCGAGCATCGGCGTGTCGAAGGCTTCGCAGGCGCGGCGCATCTCGTCTTCCGACTGCGGCGCCTCGAAGAACAGGATGTCGGCGCCCGCATGCGCATAGGCCTCGAGGCGGCGCAGCGCTTCGTCCACGCCGAGCTCGGCCCGCGCATCGGTGCGCGCGATGATGAGGAAGTTCTTCTTGTCTTCGCGCGCTTCGACCGCGACGCGGATCTTGTCGACCATCTCCTGCACCGGCACACAGCGCTTGTGCGGCGTGTGGCCGCACTTCTTCGGAAACACCTGGTCCTCGAGCTGGATCGCCGTGACGCCGGCGGCCTCGTAGCCGCGCACCGTGTGGTGCACGTTGAGCAGGCCGCCGTAGCCGGTGTCGGCATCGGCGATGACCGCCGCGCCGCCGCTGCTGCGCACCAGCGTTGCCATGCGGTCGAGCATCTGCGTGTAGGTGGCGATGCCCGCGTCGGGCAGCCCGAGGTGCGAGGCCGTGAGCCAGAAGCCCGAGCCGTAGACCACGTCGAAGCCGACCTTGGTGGCCATGGTCGCGGCGATCATGTCCTGCAGCCCGGGCGCGACGATGAACTCGCCGCGGTCGAGCTTGTCGCGGAGGATGGGGTTGGCCATGCTGCCGTTCACTCCGCTGTTCACTCGGCCGTGATGCCGCCGCGCTGCGCGACCGCGGTCCACTTGCGCGTTTCGGCGGCAAGGAAGCTGCGGAACTCGGCCGGTGGCGTCAGCGTCATGTGCGCGCCCTGGTCTTCCATCTGCTTCATCACGGCCGGATCGGCCGCGACCTTCTTCAGGTCGCGGTTGATCTGCGCCACCACCGCATCGGGCAGCCCGGCCGGACCGAACAGGCCATACCAGCTCAGCGACTCGACGCCCTCGAGGCCCGCTTCCTTGAAGGTCATCGCGTCGGGAAAGAGTGCCATGCGCTGGTTGTCGGCCACGGCCACCACGCGCAACGCGCCCGAGCGCACGTGCGGCAGGGCGGTGAGCACGCTGGTCACGCCCATCGGCAGGTGGCCGCCGATGATGTCGACCATGATCGGCGCGCCGCCCTTGTAGGGCACGCCGGTGGTCTGCAGCTGGCCGGCCTGGCGGATCATCTCGCCGGTGAGGCGGGTCTGGCCTTCGGAATAGCCGACGCCGAGCGGCTCCTTGCGGGCAGCGTCGAGCACGTCGCGCAGCGTCTTGTAGGGGCCGTTGGCGCGCACCACGAGCACCGAGGGCGAGCTCGCAATGTTGGTGATCGGCGTGAACGCGCGGTCGGTGTCGTAGGGCAGGCTCTTCATCAGCACCGGGTTCACCGCATGCGAGCCGACCACCAGCAGCAGCGTGTGGCCGTCGGCCGGCGCGCGCGCCACGGTGGCCGAGCCGATCACGCCGTTGGCGCCGGTGCGGTTGTCCACCACCACCGACTGGCCCCAGAGCGTGGAGAGGCGCTGCGCCATCAGCCGGCCGACGATGTCGGTGCCGCCGCCGGCCGAGTAGGGCACCACGAGCGTGACGGCCTTGGTGGGAAAGGTGGGCGTGGCCGCCTGGGCCCACGCGCCGGGCGCGGCGGCCATGGCGGCGAGCGCGGCCAGCGCCGTGCGCCGGCTGGGCTGGACCATGCGGCCGGAGATGGATCGTTGGTTTGTCATGTCTGTGTGTCTCCTTGTTGTGGTCGGGTTCAGGCGTTGGCCTTCTCGCGCTGTCGGCGCAGCCAGGCGATCGAACGGCCACCGAGCGGGCGCTGGAGCCGGTCTTGGGCGAAGTCGATCGCATCGAGCAGGCCGTCGAGCGAAATGCCGGTGGCGAATCCGCTGCGTTCGGCCATCAGCACCAGGTCTTCGGTCGCGACGTTGCCGGCGGCGCCGGGCGCGAACGGGCAGCCGCCGATGCCGCCCACGCTCGCATCGAAGCGCCGCACGCCGGCCTCGAGCGCGGCCCAGGCGTTGGCCGCGGCCATGCCGCGCGTGTCGTGCAGGTGCACCGCGAGCCGGTCGATCGGCAGCGCATCGGCCAGCGCAGCGAAGCGCGCCTTCACCATGCCGGGCGAGGCCGAGCCGATGGTGTCGGCGATCACGATCTCGCCGGCGCCGGCCGCGTGCATGCGCGCGGCCAGGCGCAGCACTTCGGCGAGCGGCGTCTCGCCCTCGAACGGGCAGTCGAAAGCCACCGCCACGTAGGCGCGCGTGCGCAGGCCGAGCGCCTGCGCGGCGGCGAGCGTCTGTTCGCTGACCTCGGTGGCCTGGTCCAGGCCCATGTTGATGTTCTTGCGGTTCATCGTCTCGGTGGCCGAGAGCACGACCGCGATCTCGGCCGCGCCGGCCGCATGGGCGCGCTCCAACCCCTTGAGGTTGGGCACCAGCACGGAGGTGCGCAGCGCCGGCAGCGCGGCGCGCAGCATCGGCAGCAAGGTGCCCGCGTCGGCCATCTGCGGCACGGCCTTGGGCGAGACGAAGCTCGTGGCCTCGACGCTCTGCACGCCGGCCGCGGCGAGCCGCCGCACGAGTTCGAGCTTGTCGGCCGCGGGCAGGTGCACGGGCTGGTTCTGCAGGCCGTCGCGCGGCGCGACGTCGGTGATGTGGATCTGTTCCATCGCGGAGCTCCGGTGCGTTCAGCCGATGGTGCCGGCGCGCTGCAGCGCGTCGAGCCTGTCGGGCGAATAGCCGGGCAGTGCGCCCAGCACCTGCTGCGTGTGCTCGCCGAGGCGGGGCGGGCTGGCGTAGGCCTTCGGCGCCGCCGCCGAGAGCTTGATCGGGTTGCCCGGCATGCGCACGCGCTCGCCGCTCGCGAGCGGCACCTCGACCACCATGTCGCGCGCCACCACCTGCGCGTCGCCAAGCGCCTGCGCAAAGTTGTTGACCGGCCCGCACGGGATGCGCGCCGCCTGCAGCCGCTCGAGCCAGTGCGCGGTGGGCTGCTGCTTCAATGCGTCGGCGATCAGCGCATCGATCTCGGCCTTGGCCGCAAAGCGCACCGGCTGCTGGCGGTAGGCCGGATCGCGCAGCGCGGGCAGGTCGATGAATTCGACGAAACGCTCGAAGAACGGGTCGCCGATGCACGCAATGATGATGTGGCCGTCGGCCGTCGGGTAGCTGTTGTAGGGCACATGCACGAAGTGGCCGTTGCCGATGCCGGCCGGGATGTGGCCCGACATCAGGTGCATGGTCGCCATGTAGTTGAGCAGCGAGATCTGCGCGTCGAGCATCGAGATGTCGACATGCTGGCCGCGCCCGGTGCGCTCGCGCTCGGCCAGGGCCGCCAGCACGCCCATGGCGCCGAACATGCCGCCGCCGAGGTCGCCGATCGGGATGCCGCTGCGGGTCGGTCCGCTCTCGGCCGTGCCGGTGATCGACATGCCGCCGCCCATCGCCTGCACCACCTGGTCGAACGCGGGGCGCTGGGTTTCGGGGCCGGTCTGGCCGAAGCCGGTGACCGAGCAGGTCACGATGCGCGGGTTGACTTGCGCCAGCGAGGCATGGTCGATGCCGAGCCGTTCGGTGACGCCGACGCTGAAGTTGTCGAACACCACGTCGGCGCTGCGCACCAGGTCGAGGAACACCGCCTTGCCGTCGGCGCGCTTGAGGTCGATGCAGACGCTCTGCTTGTTGCGGTTGAGCGTGAGGTAGTAGGCGCCCATGCCGTCGCGGGCGTAGTCGGGGTCGTGCTCCAGCAGCCGGCGCGTGCCTTCGCCGCTGCCCGGCGGCTCGACCTTGATGGTGCGCGCGCCCAGGTCGGCCAGCAGCATGGTGCCGTACGGACCCGAGAGCATGTGCGTCAGGTCGAGCACGGTGATGTGTTCGAGTGCCAAGTCGTGTGTCTCCTGAAAGCACAGGTGTTGCATGCGACGTGCCAGCGTCGAGGGGCAGCCTAAGTCGTTGATTCCAAAAGAAAGTGTTGTTCACGGCAAGCGCTTTCCCTGAGTCGCGTGAAACGCAGATGAGACCCCCGTGTGTTTCAATGCGACCAACCATGGAACACGCATCGACCCCGAATTCCTCCGCCCGCCGCGGCCTTCCGCGCCTGTGCTTCATGAGCTACCGCCAGATCCGCGAATTCGCGCTGCCGGTGGTGGCCGAGTTCGTCGGCCGGGCCGAGATCGAGGTGGTCGACGGCACCTTCGGCGATGCGCTCGCCACTGCGCGCGACCGCATCGAGCGCGGGCTGGTCGATGCCTTCGTGAGCGCCGGCTCGAACGCGAGCATCCTGCGCGCGGGCCTGCAGGCGCCGGTCGCGACCATCCAGCTCGGCGGCTTCGACCTGATGCAGGCGCTGATCAAGGCGCGGCGCATCTCGAGCCGGGTCGGCGTGGTGATGTACGGCCAGACCATTCCCGAGCTCGACGAGGTGAAGGACCTGCTGAACATCGAGGTCAGCCAGTACGCCTACCAGACGCCCGACGATGCGCGCCAACGCTTCGAGATGCTGCGGCGCGCGGGCTTCGACGTGATCGTGGGGTCGAGCCTCGTGGTCGAGCTGGCCGAGCAGGCGGGGCTGCACGGCTTGCTGGCCTATTCGCTCGCGAGCATCCGCAATGGTTTCGAGGACGCGATCGAGCTCGCGCGCGTGGCGCGGCTCGAAGCGGGGCGCTATGAGCAGCTCAACGGCGTGCTGCACAACCTGCAGGAAGCGGTGCTCGCGGTCGATCGCGACAACCGCATCATCGCGGCCAATCCGCCGATGCAGCAGTTGCTGGGGCGCACGTCGGCGCGGCTTTTGGGCCGCTCGCTCGACGCGGCGCAGCCCGAGCTGTCGCTGCAGGCCACGCTCGAAAGCGGCCTCGAGGAACGCGCGCTGGTGCAGCGCTTCGCGCAGCGCGACTGGGTGGTCAACCGCACGCCGATCCGTGAGCACGGCGAGATCGTCGGCGCCGCGCTCACGCTGTACGACGCGCGCGCGATCCAGCAGGCCGACACCAGCCTGCGCATGCAGCACGGCCGGCGCCAGAGCGCGGCGCGCCATCGCTTCGACGGCCTGATCGGGCAGAGCCCCGCGTTCCTGCGCGCGGTGCACACCGCGCAGCGCTTTGCGCGCAACGACCTCACGGTGCTGATCGCGGGCGAGAGCGGCGCCGGCAAGGAGCTGTTCGCACAGGCGATCCACAACGCCAGCGCACGCGCCGGGCGGCCGTTCGTCGCGATCAACTGCGCGGCCTTTCCCGAGGCGCTGCTCGAGAGCGAGCTGTTCGGCTACGAGGAGGGCGCCTTCACGGGCTCGCGCCGCGGCGGCAAGCGCGGCCTGTTCGAGACCGCGCACACGGGCACGCTGTTCCTCGACGAGATCGGCGACATGCCGCTGCACCTGCAGACGCGGCTGCTGCGCGTGCTGCAGGAGCGCGAGATCACGCGCCTCGGCGCCACCGCGCCGATCCCGGTCGACGTGCGCGTGATCGCGGCCACCCACCAGCCGCTTGACCAGATGATCCGCGAGCGCCGCTTTCGGCAAGACCTCTACTACCGCATCAACACGCTGCGGCTCGCGCTGCCGGCGCTGCGCGAGCGCCCCGACGACGTGGCGCTGCTGGCCGAGTCGCTGCTCGGCGGCGGCCTGCAGCGCCTCGGCGTGGCCTTCGATGCGCGGCGCGCGCTGGCGCCGCTGCGGCCGCGGCTCGAGGCCCATGCCTGGCCCGGCAACGTGCGCGAGCTGGAGAACTTCTGCGAACGCCTGGCGGTGTTCCTGTCGCAGTTCGACCGCCTCGAGGCGGTGCGCTGGGACGAGCTGCCGCACGAGTGCCCCGAGATCTTCGCGGCCGACGCGCCGCCCGCAACCGGCGCCACGGAGGCCGATGCCTCTGCGCGCGCGCGGCTCGCCCAGGTGCTGGCCGCGAACGGCGGCCATCGGCGCAATGCCGCGCGCGAACTCGGCGTGAGCCGCTCCACCTTGTGGCGCTGGCTGCGCGAAGACGGCGCGCAGGACGCACACGCGCCATGAGCCGCAGTTAAGCTCGCGCCCCATGAAGCGCAACAGCAGCAGCCCCGGCACGCCCCGAACCCCCGGCCCCAAGGCGCCCGCGCCGCCGCCCGCGGCGTCCGACGTGCCCGTCTCGGCGGTGCTCGCGCGCATCGAGACGCTGTGGTCCTCGCTCGGCCCGGTGGGCCAGCGCATTGCCGACTTCATCGTGAAGAACCCGCGCGAGGTGGTCCACATGTCGGTGAGCGAGGTGGCCGAGCGCACCGGCTCGAGCGAAGGCAGCATCGTGGGCCTGTGCAAGAACCTCGGCGCCACGGGCTTCCAGCAGATCAAGATCGCGCTCGCGCAGGAGATCGTGCGGCCGGTGCAGTTCATCCACGAAGACCTCGATCCGCAGGACAAGGCCGATGGGGTGATCCGCAAGATCTTCCAGAGCAACGTGCAGACGCTGCACGACACGCAGGCCACGCTCGACGCCCGGGCGATGGAGCGCGCCGTGAAGCTGATGCGCGAAGCCGAGCGCATCGAGATCTACGGCATCGGCAGCTCGGCCACCATTGCCGAAGATGCGCACTACCGCATGCTGCGCATCGGGCTCAACGCGAAGGTGGTGGTCGACTCGCACGTGCAGGCGATCAGTGCCTCGCTCACGGGCCCGAAGGTCGCGGTGCTGACGATTTCGCACTCGGGCAGCACGCACGAGACGGTCACGGCCACGCGGCTCGCGAAGGAGGCGGGCGCCGCCACCGTGTGCATCACCAACTTCGGCAAGTCGCCGATCCAGGCCTTTGCCGACGTGCTGCTGTTCACCATGGCGCGGGAGACCAGCTTTCGCACCGAGGCCATGACCAGCCGGCTCGCGCAGCTGGCGATTATCGACGTGCTGATCGCCTGCCTCGCGCTGTCGGATTACGACACCTCGGTGCGCACGCTGCGCCAGACCTTCGACGTGCTTTCGCTCAAGCGGTACTGAGGCGCGCCGGCTTCGGGCGCCAGCAAACCCGCCACGCTGGCCGCCACGGCGCCGGGCGCATGGCCCACCAGCAGGCAGGGCATGCCGAGCGCCGCGGCACCTGCGGCATCGGTCAGCGGGTTGTCGCCGATGACCACGGTGCGCCGGGGCTCGGCGCCAAGGCGTCGCAGGCCTTCCTCGAACAGCAGCGGCGCGGGCTTGCCGACCACGCGCCAGGGCTGCACGCCGCTGGCCGCGACCAGGGCCGCGAGCAGCGCGCCGGTCTCGGGCACCACGCGCCCCTCGGGGCCGGGGTGCGTGGCATCGGCATTGGTCGCGAGCAGCCGGGCGCCGCGCCGCAGTTCGTTGGCGGCGCTGGCGAGCCGCGCATGGCTGAAGCGCATGTCGAGCGCGAGCAGCACGAACTCGGCGTCGGCACGCACCAGCCTCAAGCCCCGGGCCTCGGCGAAGCGCTGCAGCGCGGGGCTGCCGACCAGCAGCACGCGCGCGCCGGGGTGCTGCTGCACCAGCTGCCGCACTGCCAGTTCGCCGGCCAGCACGATGCGGCTGGCCGGCACGCGCAGCCCGAGCCGGCGCAGCCGCTGGGCCAGGCCCTGCGCGGTGTGGGTGGAATTGTTCGAGACGATGGCGTAGCGCCCGTCGAAATGCGCGAGCAGCTCGGCCGCGCCGGCGATCGCCTCCTGCTGGCGCACCAGCGTGCCGTCGAGGTCGACCAGCAGGTGGCGTGCCTCGGCGAGCCAGCCGCCCGCGGGTGTCGTTGGGAAAGAAATGCTCAATGGATCTCCGGTGGAGCCGCCCGGTGGCGCGGCCATGGCGGCGGATTGTATTGAACATTGCTCAGTTGATTGATAGGTTTGAAATGAGCTTATTTCATTTGCCTGTCATCTTTGGTTCCTAAGCTCAGCGGCATCCGAGCGGCGCAGCCCGCTTTTGCCCACAGATACGAAACCGAGGAAACCATCATGAAAAAGCGCCTGGCCGTCGCCATCGCCGCCGCACTCTCGCTGTCCGCAGCGCTGTCATCGCTCCCGTCGCAGGCCCAGTCGGTGGCCGACGGCTCGCGCGAGCGGCCGCTGCGCGTGCTGTTGATCCCGGCCGACGGCGGCACCGAGTCGGGCACCAAGGCCGACTACGCGCCGGTGTTCAACGCCATCACGCGCACCACGGGCCTGAACTTCGATCTCAAGGTCGGGCAGTCATACGGCGCGGTGGTCGAGGGCATGTGCAACCAACTGGCCGACATCGCCTTCTTCGGCCCGGTGTCGTACGTGCAGGCCCACAAGCGCGGCTGCGCGCAGCTGCTGGCCGTGGGCGTGGAGAAGGGCGCGTCGGTGTACTACGCCGGCATGTTCGCCAAGGCCGCCGCGCCGATCGCTTCCATCCAGGACCTGAAGGGCAAGCGCGTGGCCTTCGGCGACGTCAACTCGGCGTCGAGCTTCACGTTCCAGGTCGCGATGCTGCTCGACGCGGGCATGGACCCGGCCAGAGACCTCGGCGCCATCCGCATGACCGGCAGCCACGCGAGCAGCCTGGCCGCGCTGGTGCAGGACCAGGTCGACGTGGCCTCGCTGTCGTTCGACTCGTACGAGAAGGCGGTGAAGCAGGGCGCGGTCGATCCCAAGACGGTGAAGGTCATCGCGCGCAGCATGCCGATTCCGTATCCGCCGCTCGCGCTCAACTCGAAGCTGCCGGCGCCGCTGAAGGCAAAGCTCAAAGAGGCTTTCCAGACCGTGAACAAGGCGCCCGGCGTGACGCCCGACATGATCCGCGGCTACGGCGGCAGCAAGATCGACGGCTACGACACGAAGTTCTCGGAAGACGAGTTCAACGTGGCGGCCGAGAAGCTCGGCCTGCTGACGGATGAGCTCAAGGGCCGCATCCTGGCCAAGGCCGCGCAGCGCTGAGCCCGCACGCCATGCTGAGTTTCGATTCGGTCGCCATGCGCTATGCCGACGGCACGCGCGCCGTCGATGGCGTCTCGCTGCAGGTGCCGGCGGGGCAGTTCTGCGTGGTGCTGGGCGCCTCGGGCGCGGGCAAGTCGACGCTGCTGCGCATGGCCAACGGGCTGGTCAAGCCCACGCAGGGCGCGGTGCGGGTCGAAGGCGTTGCCATCGCCGCCGCTTCGCTGGGCCGCATCCGGCCGCGCATCGGCATGATCCACCAGCAGTTCAACCTCGTGCTGCGTGCGACCGTCGCCGAGAACGTGCTGTCGGGCGCGCTGCCCGCGCTCGCGACTTGGCGCGCGCTGCTCGGCCTGTTCTCCGATGTGCAGCGTGCCAAGGCCTGCGCGCTGGTCGAATCGGTCGGCCTGCAGGAGCAGCACCTGCTGCGCCGCGTGAGCGAACTGTCGGGCGGCCAGCAGCAGCGCGTGGGCATCGCGCGCGCCTTCATGCTCGACCCGCCGCTGGTGCTGGCCGACGAGCCGGTGGCGAGCCTCGACCCGCAGACCAGCCACGACGTGCTGTCGCTGCTGCGGCAGCAGGCGCGCGAGCGCGGCACCACGGTGCTGTGCAGCCTGCACCAGATCGAGCTGGCCTGCGAATTCGCCGACCGCATCGTCGCGCTGCGCCACGGCGCGGTGGTGTTCGACGGCGCGCCCGCGGCCTTCGACCCGAAGGTGTTCGATGCGGTCTACGGGCGCGCACCGGCGCCCGCACGGCCGGCACCTGAGCTGCCGCTGCAGGCGGGTGCCTTGGAGCTCGTGTCGTGAGCCGCCCCGCATCGGCCTGGGAGCTTCCGCGCCCGTTCGGCGCCCGCAGCCTCGCCGTGCTGCTCATCGTGGTGGTGGCCGGCTTTTTCGCGGGCCAGCGCGTCGAGATGGGCCGGATGCTGTCGCTCTCGGGCGAAGCCGCGCTCGCGGCGGTGGGCCTGCGCGAGCAGTCGCAGGTGCTGTCGGGCCTCGGCACCATCGCGCGTTCGTTGTTTCCGCCGCAGGTGTCGGAGCGCACGGAGGTCTCGCGCATCGAGGGCTTCGATGCCGACCGGCTGCCCTGGTTCTCGCATGTCGAGACCGAGACCTCGCGCCAGCCGAAGCTCAATCCGCAGACGCTGCAGATGGAAGAAGTGGTGGAGCGGCGCGAGGTGCTGGTCGAGCCCTTCGGCTACCTCTGGCACGTGGCGGTGAAGATGCTCGAGACCTTCGAGATCGCGATCTGGGCCACGCTGCTGGCGATGGTGCTGAGCGCGCCGCTCGCCTGGTGCAGCGCGAAGAACTACACGCCGCACCCGGTCGTCTACACGCTCGCGCGCGGCGTGGTCGGCATGTTCCGCGCGGTGCCCGAACTGGTGAGCGCGCTGTTCCTGGTGCTCGCCTATGGCTTCGGCCCGATCGCCGGCGTGCTGGCGCTCGCGCTGCACTCGGCGGGCTTCCTCGGCAAGTTCTACGCCGAAGACATCGAGACCGCCGACGACAAGCCGCAGGAGGCCCTGCGCGCCATCGGCGCGAACAAGCTCAAGGTGATGCGCTACGCGGTGCTGCCGCAGGTGATGCCGCAGTTCATCGCCTACACGCTGTACATCCTCGACCGCAACGTGCGCATGGCGACTGTCGTCGGCCTGGTGGGCGCGGGCGGCATCGGCCAGGAGCTCAAGGGCCGCTACGACATGTACAACTATGCGCACGTCGGAACGATCCTGATCGCGATCTTCCTGACGGTGCTCGTGCTCGACAGGGTCGCAGCCCGGCTGCGCAGCCGCTATGCCTAAGCCCTGAACGCGCGCCCGTTCCGGGCCACCCGACTCCCTTTGTTTTTTTTCCGCGGTGCAGGCCCTGCAAGGCCTGCACGGCCCGGCTTCGCCCTGCATTTGCTTTTTTTCCGCCCCTTCGACCACAGAAAAGGACAGCCACATGACCCCACGTTCCTCCCGTTATGGCCTCGCTGCGGCGGGTTTTCTTTTGTGCCTCGGCCTCGCCGCCTGCGGTGGTGGCGGTGGCGGCGGTGGCGGCGGACTGCCGTTCCTGCCGCCCGGGCAAACGCCGCCGCCCACCGACCAGCCGAACCCGCCCGAGACGCCGGCCGCGCCCGTCCTCAAGTGCGCGCCCTGAGCGCCGCGCCTGCCTTGCCCACTTCCCTGCGTTGAAAGAACACCCATGAACACCTCCAACCGCCGCGATTTCTTCCGCAAGTCGGCCACCGCCCTCGGCGCCGCCTCGGCCATGACGATGCTGCCGCCGGCCATCCGCAAGGCGCTCGCCGTCGAGGCCGCCGTCGAGACCGGCACCATCAACGACGTCAAGCACATCGTGATCCTGATGCAGGAGAACCGCAGCTTCGACCACTACTTCGGCACGCTGCGCGGCGTGCGCGGCTTCGGCGACCGCTTCCCGATCCCGCTGGCCAACGGCAAGCCGGTGTTCTTCCAGGCCGACCCCGCGGGCGGGCCCGAGATCCAGCCCTTCCGCCGCGATTCGCGCATTGCCAATGCGTTGATCGGCTCGGGCACGCCGCACAACTTTCCCGACCAGCAGGCCGCATGGAACCAGGGAAAGATGGACCGCTGGATCCAGTTCAAGAACCAGGCGACGATGGGGTACTTCGTGCGCGAGGACATCCCGTTCCAGTTCGCGCTGGCCGATGCCTTCACGATCTGCGACGGCTACCACTGCTCGATCCTCACGGGCACCGATCCGAACCGCATCGTGTTCATGTCGGGCTCCAACTTCAACCCCGAGCTGCGCAAGAAGGGCATCAACTGCACCGACGCAGATTCCGAACCCGTCAACTCGCGCTGCTGGCCCAAGCCGGCCAACTGGGTCGCGGGCCGGGCGCAGCAGGCCGACGGCTCGGGCCAGATCGATCCGGCCACCGGTGTGCACAACTACAAGTACGTCAACAGCGCGTTCAAGTGGGACACGCTGCCCGACCTGCTGCAGGGCGCGGGCGTGAGCTGGCACATCTACCAGAACATGAACAACAACTGGACCGGCGCGATGCACGGCGGCCTGGCCTTCGAGAGCTTCCGCACCGCGCAGCCGGGTTCGCCGATCTATGAGCACGGCCTGACGGGCGGCCCCGACACGGCCGACGGCGCGACCAACTTCCTGGCCCAGCTCAAGCAAGACGTGATGAACGGCACGCTGCCGCAGGTCTCGTGGGTGCTGCCCACGCAGGCGCTGGCCGAGCATCCGGGCAGCAGCGAAGGTGTGGCCGGTGCGGCCGACTTCATCGCCGACGTGCTGGCCGCGCTCACGTCCAACCCGGCGGTCTGGAGCAAGACGGCGCTGTTCGTGACCTTCGACGAGAACGACGGCTTCTTCGACCACCTGGCGATGCCCGCGGTGCCGTCGTACGACGCCAGCGGCAACCTCATGGGCAAGTCGACCGTGCCGCTCGACGGCCACTACTTCGACGCCTCGGTCGGCAACTACCTGAGCGCCGCCGACACCACCAGCGGCAAGGTCCGCCCCTGGGGCCTGAGCTCGCGCGTGCCGATGTACGTGATCTCGCCCTGGAGCAAGGGCGGCTGGGTCAATTCGGAGGTGTTCGACCACACCTCGGTGGGCCGCTTCCTCGAAAAGCGCTTCGGCATCACGGTGGACGCGATCAGCCCGTGGCACCGCGCGGTCTGCGGCGACCTGACCTCGTGCTTCGACTTCGTGAGCCCGAACGATCCGGTCGTGCCCGCGCTGCCCGACACCAGCAACTTTCCGGCCGTCAACGCGGCGCAGCGGCTGCTGCCCACGGCCCCCGTGCGCAACGCGCCGGCCACGCCGCAGCCGCTCTATCAGGAGACCGGCACGCGCTTCTCGCGCGCGCTGCCCTACGAGCTGCACACCAGCGCGCGCATCGAGCCGCGCGGCCTGGTGTCGCTGGTGTTCGCCAACACCGGCACGCAGGGCGCGGTGTTCCACGTCTACGACAAGCTGCACCTGGACCGCATTCCGCGCCGCTACACGGTCGAGGCCGGCAAGCAACTGGCTGACCACTGGAACACCGGCGCCAGCGACAGCGGCAAGTACGACCTCTGGGTCTACAGCAGCAACGGCTTCGTGCGCAGCTTCTCGGGCGATGCGCTCGCCACCGACACCGCGGCCTTCAAGCCCGAGGTGCAGGTCTGCTACGAGCCCGCGAACGGGCAGGTCTACCTGAAGGTGCACAACGGCGGCAGCGCGGCCGGCACGGTGACGGTGACTTCCAACGCCTACCGCACCGACGGTCCCTGGACGCTCGAGGTGGCCGCAGGCCAGACCGGCACGCAGCACTGGAACCTCGACGGCAGCGGCCACTGGTACGACTTCACCGTGACGGCCGACGGCTTCGAGCGCCGCTTCGCAGGCCGCGTCGAAACCGGCAAGCCCGGCGTGAGCGATCCCGCCATGGCGATGCACCTGGGGGCCTGATCAGATGACGCACCGCATTCACTTTCATCGCCACGCGCGCGCCGCGGCCGTGCTCGGCCTGGCCGTTGCGCTCGGCACCGCCGCCAGCCTGGCGTCGGCCCAGCCGGTCGCCTGGGACCCGGCCAAGAAGAACCTCGGCATCGGCGAGAACGCAGCGACCACCGGCGTCACCGGCAGCAACAACCAGGCGATCGGCGGCAACGCCGGCAACAACGTGGCGACCCAGTGGAACCTGGCCATCGGCCAGGCGGCCGGCACCAACGTGAGCGGCGGCAATGCCAACACCGCCATCGGCTACAACGCGGGCCAGAACGTGGTGGGCGGCTGGAACCAGTCGATCGGCCGCAGCGCGGGCCAGAACGTCACTGGCAACTACAACGACGCCACCGGTTTCTGGGCCGGCACCAACGTGACGGGTTCGTACAACAGCGCCTATGGCGCCAATGCGGGCCGCACGGTCACGGGCAGCAACAACCAGGCCTTCGGCCAGGGCGCGGGCAACAACGTGGGCACCAACTGGAACCTGGCGATCGGCGAAGGCGCGGGCTCCAACGTGTCGGGCAAGAACGCCAACCAGGCCATCGGCTACTACGCGGGCACCAACGTGGTCGGCGGCTGGAACCAGTCGATGGGCCGCAGCGCGGGCCAGAACGTGACCGGCGACTACAACAACGCGACCGGCTTCTGGGCCGGCACCGACGTGACCGGCAGCGGCAACGAGGCCTACGGCAGCAACGCGGGACGCAACGTGGTCGGCAACGGCAACCAGGCCTACGGCGCCGATGCGGGCCGCGGCGTGAACGGCAGCAACAACATCGCCACCGGCCAGGGTGCGGGCGCCGGCGTGAGCGGCACGGGCAACCAGGCGTCGGGGCAGATGGCCGGCGCGCAGGTCACCGGCAACTACAACGTCGGCCTCGGGCAGGCCGCGGGCGGCGGCGTCGAGGGTCACCGCAACGTGGCGATCGGCGACGCGTCGGGGCAGGGCGTGGTCGGCAGCCAGAACATCGCGCAGGGCAGCGGCGCGGGCCGCAACGTGGTGGGCAGCGGCAACATCGCGATCGGCACCGAAGCCGGCGCGTACGTGAACGCGAGCCAGGCGATCTCGCTCGGCACGGCCGCGCGCGCGAGCGCCGACGACGCCATGGCGCTCGGCAGCAACGCCACCGCGTCGCACGCCGGCAGCGTGGCGCTCGGCGCGGGCAGCGCCACCACGCGCGGCGCGCAGTCGAACTACCTGGCCGCGGGCATGGCGGGCGCGCAGTCGTCGGCCGGCGAAGTGGCGCTCGGCAACCGGCAGCTCACCGGCGTGGCGCCCGGCAGCGCAGCGACCGACGCGACCAACGTGGGGCAGGTGCAGGGCATGGTGCAGGACGGCGTGGCCTCGGCCAATGCCTACACCGACACCGTCGCCGCCGAGGGGCTGCCACTGGGCAAGGCCTACACCGACCTCACGGCCGCGCGGCTGCAGAACCAGATCGACGACAACGCACGCCGTGCCTACGCGGGCATCGCGGGCGTCGCGGCAATGGAAGCCGCGCCCATCGTGCCCGGCAAGATCAGCTACGCGGTGGGGCTCGGCAACTTCCGCAGCGAAAGCGCCATGGGCGGATCGCTGCGCCGCACCTCGAAGGACGGACGCTACAGCGTCACGCTCGGCGTGGGCGCGACGAGTTCGGGCGTGGTGAGCCGGGTGGCGTTCACCGGGGTGTTCGACTGACGCGGTGCCCGCTCACTCGCGCGCGAGCACGAAGCGCTTGCGGATGCCGCCCGCGGCCGAAGGCGCCACCCACAGGTCGAACTCGCCGGGCTCGATCACCGGCTGCATGTCGCGGCCCATGAAGGCCAGGTCGGCGGCGGCGAGCTTGAACTCGACCGCCTTCGACTCGCCCGGCGCGAGGCGCACCTTGCGGAAGGCCTTGAGCTCGCGCACCGGCCGCGTCACGCTGGCCGCGCGCTTGGCGACGTAGAGCTGCACCACTTCCTCGGTCTCGCGGCGGCCGGTGTTGGTGACCGTGGCCCGCACGTCGAGCGCACCGCCGGGCGCCAGCCGCTCGCTCGCGAGCGCCACGCCGTCGTAGCGCACCGGCGCATAGCCCATGCCCCAGCCGAACGGAAAGAGCGCCTGGTTGGTGGTGTCGAGGTAGCGGGTGCGAAAGGCCATCTGCGCATCGGTGTCCGGCAGCGGGCGGCCGGTGCGCTTGTGGGCGTAATAGAAGGGCACCTGCCCGGCGGTCTGCGGAAAGCTCACGGGCAGCCGGCCCGAGGGGTTGAAGTCGCCGAACACCACGTCGGCGATCGCATGGCCGGTCTGCACGCCGAGGAACCACGTCACCAGGATCGCGCGCGCGTTGCGCACCGCGCCCCTGAGCGCCATCGCGCGGCCGTTGCTCAGCAGCACCACCACCGGCTTGCCGGTGGCGGCCACGGCCTCGGCCAGGTCCTGCTGCGCCTGCGGCAGGCCGATGTCGGTGCGCGAGCGCGACTCGCCCGACATGCGTTCGCTCTCGCCCACGGCCAGCACCACCACGTCGGCGGCGCGCGCCGCGGCCACCGCGGCTTCGATGCCGCCGGCCAGCGGGCTGTCGACGTTGGCGCCGCGCACCACCGTGAGCGCGGACGGATCGCCGAGCGCGGCGCGCAGGCCGTCGTCGATGCCCACAGGCGCGGCCTGGCCCGGGAACAGGCTCCAGGCGCCGAGCAGATCGTGCGTGCCCGAGGCGAAAGGCCCGATGAGCGCGATCTTCTGGCCGGCCTTTCGCAGCGGCAGCAGCTCGCCGTCGTTCTTGAGCAGCACCACCGAGCGGCGCGCGCTCTCGCGCGCGAGCGCCAGCGTGGCGGGGTCCGACGGGCGCTCGGCGGCGGGCGGGCCTTCGAGTCCGCGGAACGGATGCTCGAACAGCCCGAGCTTCTGCTTGACGCGCAGCACGCGCCGCACGGCATCGTCGAGCCGCGCCATCGGCACCTCGCCCGAGGCCACGAGGCCGGGCAGTTCGCGCATGTACAGGCCGCTCTGCATGCTGACGTCGGTGCCCGCGAGAAAGGCCTGCTTCGCGGCCTCGCGGCCGTCGATCGCGTAGCCGTGCGCGATCAGTTCCTCGTCGGCCGTGTAGTCCGACACCACGAAGCCCTGGAACTGCCATTCGCGGTGCAGCACGCCGGTGAGAAGGGCGGGATTCGCGATCGACGGAATGCCCGAGATCTCGTTGAAGGCGCTCATCATCGACAGCGCCCCCGCGTCCACCGCGGCCTTGAACGGCGGCAGGTAGACCTCGCGCAGCGTGCGCTCGGAGATGTCGGTGGTGTTGTAGTCGAGCCCGCCCTCGGCCGCGCCATAGGCCGCGAAGTGCTTGGGCGTAGCCAGCAGCGCGTCGCCGCGCGAGAGGTCAGGCCCCTGGAAGCCGCGCACCCGTGCGGCCGCGAACAGGCTGCCGAGGTACGGGTCTTCGCCGATGCCTTCGATGCCGCGGCCCCAGCGTGCATCGCGCGCGATGTCGAGCATCGGCGCGAAGGTCCAGCGGAAGCCGTCGGCGCTGGCCTCGACCGCCGCTGCGCGCGCCGTGCGCTCGGCCAGCGCGGGCTCCCAACTCGCGGTCTCGGCCAGCGGCATCGGAAAGATGGTGCGAAAGCCGTGGATCACGTCGGCGCCGTACAGGAGCGGAATGCCGAGCCGCGACTCGCGCACCGCCACCTGCTGCAGCCGCAGCTTGCGCGCCAGGCCTTCGTTGTTGAACAGCCCGGTGACACGCCCCGCACGCACGTCGTCGATCTCGCGCTGTGCGTTGCGCTGGTTGGCGGCCGGGTTGCCCGGAATGTTGGTGTCGGCCGGGCCGTAAAGGCTCAGCTGGCCGACCTTTTCTTCCACCGTCATGCGCGCGATCAGCGATTCGATGCGCGCATCGGCCTCGGCCGCGGGCGGCGGTGCGCCCGTGGTGCAAGCGGTGAGAAGAAGGGAGGAAGAGAGGAGGAGGGCGTGAAGGCAGATGCGCATTGCCCTCATTTTTAAACGATTGCAAAGCAGGACCCGAACCGCCGCACGCTACGAAGTGTTTCTCCCTCCCCCTCTGGGGGAGGGTTGGGGTGGGGGCAAGCAGCGTCCGCGAAGTGGCGCCGTCGTGCCCCCATCCCAACCTTCCCCCGGAGGGGGAAGGAGCAAAACAAATCCTTTCTGTCTTGCTTTTGCGTCCTCTGCGAAACCTTCGCGTCCTCTGCGTCCGGCTGTCCGCTCCCGTATCCCGACCCCCGTCAGGACCTGTAGCCGGGGTCGATGCGGTCGAGCTTGCGGATCAGCGCCGGCCAGACGAACTGCCCGCCGATGCCGCCGGTCTGCACCTTCATCGCATGGCCCACGCCTTCGACGATGCGCGGGTTCACCTGCGTGAGTTCGCCGCCGCCGGCCTGCGCCGCGATCTGGATCTGGCAGGTGTTCTCGAAGGTGTACATCGAGAGGAACGCGTCGGCGATGGTCTTGCCGCAGGTGAGCAGGCCGTGGTTGCGCAGCACCAGGAAGTTGGCATGGCCGAGGTCGGCCTGCAGGCGCGGCTTCTCGTCGTCGCGGAAGGCCACCCCTTCGTAGTCGTGGTAGGCGAGCGAGGCCAGCACGAAGGTCGACTGCTGGCTGATCGGCAGCACGCCGTTCTTCTGCGCGCTCACCGCGATGCCGGCGCGGGTGTGCGTGTGCAGCACGCACTGGATGTCCTCGCGCGCGGCATGCACCGCGCTGTGGATCACGAAGCCCGCCGGGTTCACCGGGTAGGGCGAGTCGATCACCTTGTTGCACTGCGGGTCGACCTTGACCAAGCTCGACGCGGTGATCTCGTCGAACATCAGGCCGTAGGGATTGATGAGGAAATGGTGCTCGGGGCCGGGAACGCGCGCGCTGATGTGCGTGAACACGAGGTCGCTCCAGCCGTGCAGCGCCACGAGGCGGTAGCAGGCGGCCAGGTCGACGCGCAGTTGCCATTCCTCGGCGGAGACGAGCTGCTGAACTTCGGAGGGGGTGGTGGCGTTCATGGGTTTGGGTGTTTTTTGGAGGTGGGTTGAATTCGGACAGCCGGACGCAGAGGACGCAAAGATCACGCAGAAACCGCAAAAGAAGACATCGAAAAATACTTTTTTATTTGAATTCTTTTGCGACTTCTGCGAAACCTTTGCGCCCTCTGCGTCCGGAAGTCCGCTTTTCCACGGCGTCTCAGGCGGTCGCTGGCGCCTTCAGCGCGGCCTTGTAGATGCTCTGCTTCGGCTGCGCCATCAGGCGCCGCAGCATCGGTTCGAACTCGCTGATCGGCAGCGTCTCGGCCTTGGGGTCGAACGCGGGGTTGTCGTAGAGCGCGCAGAACTCGGCCGTGCGCTCGTAGTGCGGATGGTCCTTGAAGGCGTCGCGCATGTCGCGGTCGAGCCCGATGTGGTGGAAGAAGTAGTGGCCCTGGAAGATGCCGTGGTGCTGCACCATCCAGAGGTTGGCTTCGCTCACGAAGGGCTTGAGGATCGCCGCGGCGATGTCGGGGTGGTTGAAGCTGCCGAGCGTGTCGCCGATGTCGTGCAGCAGCGCGCAGACAACGTACTCCTCGTCGCGGCCGTCGCGCAGTGCACGGGTCGCGGTCTGCAGCGAGTGGGTGTAGCGGTCGACCGGGAAGCCGCCGTAGTCGCCTTCGAGGATTTGCAGGTGGCGGATGACGCGCGCGGGCAGGTCGCCCGCGAACTGCCTGAACTCGCCGCCGATCAGCTGCCAGTCTTCGGCAGTGCTGTCCTGCATGCTCGTGAATGTTGCGCGTTCGCCCATGGTGTGGTCTCCATCGTGTTGTGTCGTGAGGTGGCGGCCACTGTAGACCCGCACTTGACCATCAACTGTCAAGAATTTGACAATGCAGGGCCCTGGTAAACCCCCGCCCCGAGGCTTTCGCCCGCGTCCCCATGCCCGCATCCAAGCCGCGCCTTTCCGCTGCGCACCGCGCCGCGGTGGAGCGCAACCCGTGGTTCATGAGCCTGCCGCGCGGCCAGCGCGAGACGCTGCTCGCGGCGGGGGAACTCATCCACGTGCGGCGCGGCGCGATGGTGTTCCGCCAGGGCGACCCGGTCCATGCCGCGGGTGGCGGCTTCTACGGGCTGCTGGCCGGCACGATCAAGATCTCGTCGCTGCGGCGCGACGGCCGCGAGGCGATCCTGGCCGTGCTCGAGCCCGGCAACTGGTTCGGCGAGATCACGCTGATCGACGGCTCGCCGCGCACGCACGATGCGACCGCCCTCGACGCGCTCGACCTGCTGGTGGTGCCGCCCGAGGCCTTTGCGCTGCAGATGCGCGACGTGGTGTTCGCCACCGCGATGGCGGCGCTGCTGGCCGCGCGCGTGCGCATGCTCTACGGCCTGACCGAGGACGCGACGCTGCGCAGCCTGCGCGCGCGCGTGGCGCACCGGCTCCTGGTGCTGGCGCGCGGCGATGCCACGCAGTCGGTGCAGCTGCGGCGCGAGCTGATGCTGTCGCAGGAGGCGCTGGCGATGATGCTCGGCGTGACGCGCCAGACGCTCTCGAAAGAGCTCAATGCGCTCGCGGCCGATGGTGCGATCGTTCTGGGCTACGGGCGCATCGCGCTCGCGTCGCCCGAGGCGCTGCAGGCGCTGGTGAGCGCCGGATAGGCCTTCAGCGCAGCACGCGCCCGTCGGCCGAGATGCTGATGAGGTCGATGCTGCGCGAAGGGTCGCGCAGGCCCGGGCGCAGGTTGATGCGGAAGCCGCCCACGTCGTAGTCGGTCATGGCGGCCATGGTCTTCTGCAGGCTCGCGCTCGTGAAGCCGCGGCCCGCTCGGCGCAGCGCCTCGCCCACGGCCTTGACCGCGATGAAGCCCTCGAGGCCTTCGTACGAGGGTGCCTGGTCGGAGTTGTCGAGCACGGTGCGGTATTCCTTGACGATCGGAATGGCGGACGGCCGCGGCGACGGCACCACCTGCGAGATCACGATGCCGCCCATGTCCTTGCCGAGCTGCGCATAGAGCGGGTCGATGCCGACGATCGAGAACGCCAGGAAGGTGCTGCCGTAGCCGCTCTTGCGCAGCTTGCGGATCGCGCTGGCCGTGGTGCCCGAGAGCGACACCAGCACGATGGCCTGCGGCTTCTGCGCGAGCACCGCCTTGAGCGGGCCGTCGAGCACGTCGCCGCCGCCCGGGGGCACCATCGCCGTGGCGACCAGCGGCGCCATTTTGCGTTCGGCCAGCGCCTGCTGAACGGCGGTGCGGCCGGCATGGCCCATGGCGTTGTCGTCGCCCACCAGCGCGATGCGCGTCTGCCCCACGGTGGCGCATTGGCGCACGATCTTGAGCGCCTCGTCGATCATGCCGGGGCGCACGTGGAACACATGCGGATGGTCGGCGCCGCGCAACGCGTCGGAGGCCGCGAAAGGCGCGAACAGCAGGCTGCCATGCTTCGCCGCGATGTCGGCGGCGGCGCCGCTGCTCGCGGTACCGACGAAGCCGAACAGCATGTCGGCCTTTTCCTTGCCGAGCAGCGCCTCGGCGTTGCGGACGGCGCGCGCCGCGTCGTAGCCGTCGTCGAGCTGGATCAGCTTGAGCTGCAGGCCGCTGCCGGCATGGCGCTCGTTGAAGTCGTTCGCCCCGAGCCGGCTGCCCGCCGCGAACGCGAGGCCGATCTCGCTCGCGTCGCCCGTGAGCGGCACCGACTGGCCGAGCACCACGACCCGGTCGCCGGCGGCGGCGCGACCCGATTGGCCGAACGCCGGCAGCGCCGTGCCGCTGCCCAGCAGCAGTGCGCCGCATGCCTTGCCCAACCAGTCCCTGCGCGTGCTTTCCATGGTTCCCCCTGACGGTGAGTTGTAAGTAAAAGTGTAGCAATTCGGATGCCTGCCGCGAAGGCGGGCGCCGGGGGTGCTTACACCTACGACATCGGGGAATGCGGCGCGCCGGTGCGCGCGGCGCCTCAGGCGCGCTTTTCGAACACCAAGTCCCAGACGCCGTGGCCGAGCTTGAGGCCGCGGTTCTCGAACTTGGTGAGCGGCCGGTACGCCGGCTTGGGTGCGTAGCCGTCTGCGGTGTTGCGCAGCATGGGCTCGGCCGACAGCACCTCGAGCATCTGCTCGGCGTAGGGCTGCCAGTCGGTGGCGCAGTGGATGTAGCCGCCGGGGCGCAGGTGCTCGGCGAGCTTCTTCACGAATTCGGGCTGAATCAGCCGGCGCTTGTTATGCCGCTTCTTGTGCCAGGGGTCGGGAAAGAACACATGCACGCCCGCGAGCGAGGCGGGCTGCAGCATGTGGTCGAGCACGTCGACGGCGTCGTGCGCGCAGATGCGAATGTTGGTGAGCGACTGTTCGCCGATGCGCTTGAGCAGCGCGCCGACGCCGGGCTCGTGCACCTCGCAGCACAGGAAGTTGGTGTCGGGCAGCACCGTGGCGATGTGCGCCGTGGCCTCGCCCATGCCGAAGCCGATCTCGAGCACGGTGGGCGCTTCGCGGCCGCCGAACGCTGCGGTCAGGTCGAGCGGCTCGGGCTGGTAGGGCACGAGGTACAGCGGGCCGAGTTCGGCGAAGGCGCGGGCCTGGCCGTCGGTGGTGCGGCCGCCGCGCTTGACGAAGCTTTTGAGGCGGCGGTGCAGCGGATGCGGCTGATCGCCGGTCGGATCGTCGGCGGAGGGGGAATCGGGGGGCACGGTGTCGGGAAGGTTCATGTGGCCCGCGGATTGTAGAGAGCGCGCCATTCGCCGACCCAGCCGGCCAGCGCCTCGGCGCAGCTGCCGCCGCGGGCCGCGCCCAGGCCGAGCATGCGCGCGGCGGCGTCGAGCGCGGCCAGCGCGGCGGCGGGTGTCGCGGTGTCGATGGCGCGTGCGCCGTTCTGCTTGGAGAGCTTTTCGCCGTTGGCGCCGCGCACCAGCGGCGTGTGCAGGTAGCCGGGCGTGGGCAGGCCGAGCGCGCGCTGCAGCAGGATCTGGCGCGCGGTGTTGTCGGCCAGGTCTTCGCCGCGCACCACGTCGGTGACGCCCTGGTCGGCATCGTCGACCACCACCGCGAGCTGGTAGGCCCAGGGACCGTCGGCGCGACGCAGCACGAAGTCGCCGACCTCGCGCGCGACGTCCTGCCGCTGCGCGCCGAGGCGGCGGTCGGTCCAGTGGAGTTCGCCGTTCGCAAGCGAGGCCTGCGCGAACTTCGCGGTGGCGAAGCGCCAGGCGCGCGCGGGCTTGCCGTGCAAGCCGTCGCGGCAGGTGCCGGGGTACACGCGCTCGCCATGGCGCGCATGCGTCTGGCCGAGGCGTGCGAGCGCGCTGTCGATGTCCTTGCGCGAGCAGCCGCAGGGATAGGCCAGGCCGAGCGCCTGCAGCCGCGCGAGCGCTGCCTCGTACAGGGCTGTGCGCTGCGTTTGCCACACCGGCGGCGCGTCGGGCACGAGCGCGCAATCGGCCAGCTGGCGCAGGATGTGCTCGCCCATGCCGGGCAGGCAGCGCTCGGTGTCGGCGTCCTCGATGCGGATCAGCCAGCGCGCCTGCGGGCCGCGCGCACGCACGTCGAGCCAGCTCGCGAGCGCGGCCACCAGCGAACCGGCGTGCAGCGCACCGGTCGGCGAGGGCGCGAAGCGGCCGGTCGCATGCATCGCGCCCTCGTGATCAGATCACCGCGAGGGCGAGCGACAGGCCCGACAGGAATGCGTCTTCGACGCGGTGTCCGGTGCACCAGTCGCCCGCCACGCCGATGCGGGCCTTGGCGTCCCAGAGGTGGCTCTTGCCGACGGGCACCTGGGTCTGGGCTTCGGTCCAGCAGCGCGCCTGGGCGTGGCTGGGCGTGGCATGGATGCCGGTGATCTCGGCGAAGGCGCGCAGCAGTTTGGCCTGCACGCGCGCGGGGTCGTCGCGCAGGTGCTCCTGCGACCAGGCGGCGCTGGCCTGCAAGGTCCAGCGCTCGATGCGCTCGCGGCCGGGCTTGGACGACTCGCGCGCGAGCCATGCCACGCGGTGGTGGGTGCTGCGCGCGGCATTCCACTGCGGCCCGAGGTGCGACATGGTGGGCTGGTTGGCCTGCGGGAAGGCGATCATCAGCGTCCAGCACGGCGCGATGCGCACCGGCTCGATCTTCTGGCTGATCGATGCCGACAGCCTGCCGTCGCCGAGCAGCGCGCGCGTGCGCTGCGGCGGCACCGCGAGCAGCACCGCATCGAAGCCCGAATACACATGCTGCGAATCGTCGGCGCCCGCGGTGCGCAGCTGCCAGCGCTTGGCGTCGAGCGCATCGGGCTCGATCTGCGTGACCTGCGTGCCGGCGACGAGGCGCTCTGCGAGCGGCGCGGCCCAGTGGCCCACCAGCGCGTCCATGCCGGGCTGCGCGACCCAGTGCGGCTCGTGGCCCGGCAGTGCGGCTTCGGCCACCCGGCCATGCGCGTCGAGCACGCGCACGAGGTTGGCGCTCCAGGGCCGGCACAGCCCCGGCGTGGGTTCGAGCGCGAGCGCAAAGCGCGGATCGCGCACGGTGAAGTACTGCGCGCCGCTGTCGAAGCGGCCGAACGCGGTGTCCACGCTGGCCATGCGTCCGCCTGGCGCGGCCTCGCGCTCGAACACCGTCACCCGATGGCCGGCCTGCATCAGCGTGCGCGCACAGGCAACGCCCGCCATGCCGGCGCCGATGACGGCGAAGTGGCGCGGCGCAGCGGGGGCACGGTCGGCGGGCTTGGGTTTGGCGCGAGTGGTCATGGGACTCTTTTCTTTGGCTGGGATATGAGGAACGTGCACCGACTCTACATCGGCCGACGCAAGGGACCCGCGGCGCATGAAAGCGCACGAGCACAGCCCAGGGCACCCGCGGAACCGGCTCCGCCGGGCCGCTGGGTGCGCCCCCAAGTGGGGGGAGGCGCCGCAGGCGCTTCGGGGGGCGTTCCATTCAGCGTCCACGGTGGCGTTCCAGGAGTGCGCGCCGCGTGGCCTCGTGCTCGAACTGCGCGAGCCACCATTCGAGCGCGCGGCCCGGGCCACCCGCGCTGCGCACGCGCCAGGCGCAGTGCATGGTGGAGAGCGGCGGCTTGCGCTCGGTGCGGCGTTCGACCAGGTGGCCGGCCTCGATGTAGGGCCGCGCCATCGGCTCGGGCAGGAAGCCCCCGCCGAGGCCGTGCAGCTGCGCGGCCAGCTTGGCCTGCAGCGTGGGCACGGTCAGCACGTCCTGCCCGCCGACGAGGTTGACCGTCATGCTCTGGCCGCTGCGCACCGAGTCGGCCGCCGCCACCGCGCGGTACTGGCGCAGCACGGCATCGCTGAGCGGCTCGTCGAGCCGGGCCAGCGGATGGTGCGGCGCCACCGCGTAGACGAAGCACAGTTCGCCGATGGGCCGGCTACGGATGCCGGTGGCTGTGAACGCGAGGCTCGCGGCGTCGAGCACGGCGCCGATCGCGAGGTCGGCCTCGCCGCTCGTCAGCGCCTCGATGGTGCCGAGCAGCGTTTCGTCGCGCAGCTTGAGCCGCGTGGGCGGATCGAGCGCGAAGAAGGCGGTGGCGAGGTCGAGCATCGGATCGCGCGCGATCGCACCGTCGACCGCGATCGTGAGCATCGGCTCCCAACCCGTGGCGACGCGCTTCACGCGGTTGGCGACGGCATCGATCTCGCCGAGCAGGCGTGCCGCTTCGCGCAGCAGCTCGGCGCCGGCCTCGGTGAGGCGGGCCTGGCGCGCGCTGCGGTCGAACAGCAGCACGTCGAGCGCGTCCTCGATCTGCCGCACGCGGTAGCTCAGCGCGCTGGGCACCAGGTCGAGCGCGCGCGCCGCGGCGGCGAAGCTGCCGGTGCTGGCCACCGTCTGGAGCATGGCGAGCGCATCGGGGGTCAATACGTCTCTGGCGGTCGGCATGGTTTTGCAGCCCTTCTGATCGTTCAAAAAATTTGAATGATGCCATCAAAACCGCGCGCTTTTCACTTGTAAGCGAGGGCCTAAAGTTCTTCTCATCCGCTGCGCATCCGGCGCGGCATGCAAGCAAGACGGCCTGGTGCCCCCGATGGGATCGGCCGCAACAAGGAGTTCGACGATGTTGAAGATTCGCAAATCCCAGGAACGCGGTTATGCCGACCACGGCTGGCTGCGCTCGTTCCACAGCTTTTCGTTCGCGGGCTATTACGACCCGGCCTTCATGGGCTTCGGCAACCTGCGCGTGATCAACGAGGACCGCGTCGCCGCGGGCGCCGGCTTCGGCACCCACGGCCACAAGGACATGGAGATCATCAGCTACGTGCTTTCGGGCGAACTGGCGCACAAGGACAGCATGGGCAACGTGGAATCCATTCCGCCCGGCGACGTGCAGCGCATGAGCGCGGGGCGCGGCGTGATGCACAGCGAGTTCAACCACAAGGCCGACGAGACGACGCACTTCCTGCAGATCTGGATCGAGCCGAACGTGCGCGGCATCGCGCCGGGCTACGAGCAGAAGCAGTTCAGCGATGCCGAGAAGCGCGGCAAGCTGCGCCTCGTGGCCTCGCCCGATGGCGCCGAGGGTTCGGTCACGGTGAACGCCGATGCGCGCCTGATGGCCGGCCTGTTCGACGGCGCAGAGACCGCGAGCCTGGCGCTCGACCCGGCGCGCAAGAGCTACGTGCACCTGGTGCGCGGCGAGCTCGAGGTCAACGGCCAGAAGCTGGTGGGCGGCGACGCCGCGATGCTCGAAGGCGAGTCGCAGCTGACGCTCGGCGCCGGCAAGGACGCCGAAGTGCTGGTGTTCGACCTGGCCGCCTGATTTTTCCTTCGCCGGGCGCGCGCCGCCCGGCTTTCCTTCACTCGCCTTTCATTCCAATCATTCCCCAGGAGTTTCCATGACCACTGCTTCCATCCCGCTGAACACCACGACCACCCCCAACGCCGCACAGGACACGCTGGCCCTCGTCGGCCGTATCCTGATCGCACTGCTCTTCGTGCCCGCGGGCTTTGCCAAGCTCACCGGCTTTGCGGGCACCGTGGGTTACATCGCGTCGGTGGGGGCGCCGCTGCCGCAGGTGGGCGCGGCGATCGCGGTGCTCGTGGAACTGGGCGTGGGCCTGATGCTGCTCGTGGGCTTCAAGACGCGCCTCGCGGCGGTCGTGCTCGCGGTGTTCACGCTCGCCGCCTCGGTGATGTTCCACAACTACTGGAGCATGCCGGTCGACAAGGCCTTCGTGAACCAGCTGATGTTCTTCAAGAACGTCGCGATCGCCGGTGGCCTGCTCGCGATCGCCGCCTTCGGCGCGGGCCGCTTCGCCATCGACAGGAAGTAAGCTCGTTCAAGAAGACCCTTCATTCCACAGTTTCAAGGAGAAGCATTCCATGGCCAACATCGTTGTCGTCTTCCATTCCGGCTACGGCCATACCCAGCGCGTGGCCCAGGCCGTGGCCGACGGCGCGGGCGCGCAACTGCTCGCGATCGATGCCGACGGGAACCTGCCCGAGGGCGGCTGGGACACGCTGGCCGCGGCCGACGCGATCATCTTCGGCTCGCCCACCTACATGGGCGGCGTGAGCTGGCAGTTCAAGAAATTCGCCGATGCGTCGTCGAAGGTCTGGTTTACCCAGGGCTGGAAGGACAAGCTCTTTGCGGGCTTCACCAACAGCGCCACGATGAACGGCGACAAGGTCACGACGATGGCCTACCTCTGGACGCTCGCGATGCAGCACAGCGGCATCTGGGTCAGCATGGGCATCATGCCGACCAACAACAAGGCCGCCACGCGCGACTCGACCAACTACGTCGGCGGCTACGGCGGCCTGCTCACGCAGTCGCCGTCGGACGCGAGCCCGGCCGAGATCCCGAAGGGCGACCTCGACACCGCGCGCGCCTTCGGCGAACGCATCGCGGCCGTGGCAGCATCGCGCGGCTGACTTTCACCCCGATGGAGAACACGATGACCGACACCGCACCCGCCACCCGACTGCTCCAGCCGCACGACAAGGACCTGGGGGGCGGCTTCAACGTGCGCCGCCTGCTGCCCGCGGCGGTGCGCCGCTCGGTCGGCCCGTTCGTGTTCTTCGACCATTTCGGCCCGGCCACCGAACAGCCGGGCAATGCGCACGACGTGCGTCCGCATCCGCACATCGGCCTGGCCACGGTGACGTACCTGTTCGAGGGCGCGATGATGCACCGCGACAGCATCGGCAGCGTGCAGGAGATCCTGCCGGGCGCGATCAACTGGATGACGGCGGGCCGCGGCATCGTGCATTCGGAGCGCAAGCCCGAGCGCCTGCTGGCCGAGCACTATGTGAACCACGGCCTGCAGCTCTGGGCCGCGCTGCCGCAGGCGCATGAAGAAGTCGAACCGAGCTTCGAGCACACGGCCGCCGATGCGATTCCGGCCGTGGTCGAGCAGGGCGTGGCGGTGCGGGTGCTGGTGGGCGAGGCCTTCGGTGCGCGCTCGCCGGTCCGCACGCTTTCGCAGACGCTGTACCTGGACATCGCGCTGCCCGCAGGAGCGAGCTTCGAACTGCCGGCGCTCGCGCCCGAGCTCGCGGTGTATCCGATCGACGGCGACCTCGGCGTGGACGGCAGCGCGGTGCCGGCGCACACGATGGCGGTGCTGGCCGAGGGGCAGGGCGCGCGTCTCACGGCGCCCGTGACGGCACCGGTGCGGCTGGTGGTGATCGGCGGCGAGCCGCTCGATGGGCCGCGCTACATCACCTGGAACTTCGTTTCGAGCCGGCGCGAACGCATCTTGCAGGCGGGCGAGGACTGGGCCGCGCAGCGCATGGGGCATGTGGCGGGAGAGACGGAGTTCATTCCGCTGCCTGGCAAGCCGTTCGGGGTGCGGGAGCCGGATGTGGGGACTACGCCGGTTTGAGTTTTTTGTTTGTTCGGGGCGTTTTTTTTCCAGGGCGCGTGCCCAGGCCACCGGGTACTCCCTCCGCGAATGTCCCCCGCCTTCGGCTCCTCCTTTATTTCGCTGCGGGAGCACCCGGTACCCTGGGCACAGGGCACGCTCGTGGTGCATCGCTGATGAACGACCGCTCTGTACGCGCTCCCGCCGATGGGGTGCCTTGCGCAGCGAAATAAAGGAGGAGGCCGCAGGCCGGGGGACATTCGCGGAGAAAGGTACCCCGTCGACGGGAGCGCCGCCCTGAACGGCAGCGCCCCAACACACCCCGCAACGTACTCAGCTCAGAGCAGCGCCTGCGCCAGCCGCAGCCCGTGCCGCTGTTCCGCATCCGCCAGCGACCGCGCGATCGACGGATGCAGCCGCACACCGTCCTGGGCCTGCGCCTCGCGCCGCTTGAGCCCGCCTTCGCCTGGCAGCCGCACGGGCTTTGCGGGATCGATCGGCCGGTTGCCGCGGCACTGCGCCGCAACGTGGTCCATCTGGCGCAGGAACGCGTCCTTGCCGCCGAACGCCTGCAGGTCGTGCAAGGTGATGTGGACCGTTGCGCCCCAGCCCTCGGGTGGGTCGGCACGGCCATGGCCGGCGAGGCCGGCCGTCAGCGTCTCGACCAGCAGTGCCATGCCGTAGCCCTTGTGGCCATGGCTCAGGCCGCCCACGGGCAGCAGCGTGCCGGGTGGCTGGTCGAACAGCACCTGCGGATCGTTCGTCGGATGGCCCGTGGCGTCGATCAGCCAGTCTTCGGCGAAGGTTTCGCCGGCCGCGCGCTTGCGGTTGCTCATGCCGTTGGTGGTGATGGAGGCCGAGATGTCGACCATCACGCCGCCCTGCGACAACGGAAACCCCATCGCGAGCGGATTGGGCGTGAACACCGCCTGCGTGCCACCGAAGGGCGCGACGCTGGCGCTGTTGGGGTCGGAGCAGGCGAGCAGCATCAGCATGTCTTCCTGCAGCGCGCGCAGCATGTAGACGGCGAGGCAGGCGATGTGGTGGCTGCGGCGGATCACGAGCGAGGCGGTGCCGAGCTGGCGCGCCCGCGGAATCAGCAGGTCCATGCCCTGGTCCATGAGCCAGGGGCCGGGCAGGCGCCTGCCGTCCCAGAGCACGGCGGCGGGGCGGTCGGACAGCACCTCGGGCGCGCCGTCCGGCGTCATGCCGCCCGATTCGATCTCCTTCACGTAGCCGGCCAGCAGCGCAAGGCCATGCGTGTCGTGGCCCAGCAGGTCGCCTTCGACCAATGTGCGGGCCACGCTGTCGGCCATCGAGGCGGCAAGGCCGGCCTTTTGCAGCAAGGCGCTCGCGTAGTCGCGCAGCGCATCGGCGCGGTAGAGCAGGGCGGGCGAATCGGCGGTGTTGGTCATTGCAGGATCTCCAGCAGGCGGTCGAGGCCGCCCTGGTTGATGGCCACCATGGCCTGTTCGCGCACTTTGGGCTTGGCGTGGTAGGCCACCGAAAGGCCGGCCTCGCCCATCATCGGCAGGTCGTTGGCGCCGTCGCCGACGGCAATGGTCTCTTGCGGCGAGATGCCCAGGAGCGACGCCACTTCGAGCAGCGTGCGGCGCTTCTCTGCACCGTCGCAGATGTCGCCCCAGCTTTGCTGCACCACGCGGCCGGTGAGCTTGCCGTCGGCCTCGTCGAGCAGGTTGGAGCGCGCGAAATCGATGCCGAGGCGGTCTTTCACGCGGTTGGCAAAGTAGGTGAAGCCGCCCGACACCAGCAGCACCTTGAGGCCGGCAGCCTTGCAGGCCGCGACCAGCTCGGTGGCGCCCGGGTTGAGCTGCAGCCGCTGGTCGTACACCTGCTGCAGCGCTTCGACCGGCACGCCCTCGAGCAGCGCCACGCGGCGGCGCAGGCTCTCCTTGAAGTCCTTGATCTCGCCGCGCATGGTGGCCTCGGTGATCGCGGCCACCTCGGCCTTCTTGCCCACGGCGTCGGCGATCTCGTCGATGCACTCGATGTTGATCAGCGTCGAGTCCATGTCGAAGGCGATCAGCTTGAAGTCGGCAAGGGCCAGCGGCGGGGTGATGCGCTGGAGGACGAGGCCTGGGGCGGGTGAAGCAAGTGTCATCAGTCGTACCAGTCTTCCACACGCAGGCCGGGGACTCTTGCGAACTCCCGGATGTTGCGCGTGACGACAATCAGGTTGTGGGCCAGCCCAGAGCCGGCAATCAGCAGATCGTAAGGCCCGATGGGGGTGCCCTTTTGATGAAGGGCCTGCCGGAGCCGGCCCGCGTGGACCGCGCTTTGAGCGTCGAGCGGCAGCAGTGCGTGACGCCGGCGGGCGTCTTCAATGAAGAGCCGCAGCGGCGCCGGCCGGGTCGAACGCGCGAGGCCGAATTCAATCTCGAACAGGCTCAGGCTGCTGATCTGCAGCAGCTTCGGGTCAATGGCATCGATGCGCTCGCGATAACGGCCTTGTCCCTTGAACGCGTAGATCAGCGCGTTGGTGTCGAGCAGGAACATCAGATCGGTTCGCGCGGCGCGTCGACACCCAGGTCGCTGTGGCGCTCGGGCCCGAGCAGAACATCGAGGCCGTCGTCACCGCCTTGCGCGCGCAGGCGGTCGACCTCGGCCCAGAAGGCGGACCGGTCGGAGGCACGCTGGCGCTTTTCGGCCTCTGCGAACTGGGCGAACCAGCGGCTCAAAGAGAGACCCGCGCGGGCAGCGGCTTCCTTGGCCGCCTCCAGCGTGTCGTCCTCGAGATAGATGGTGACTTGCGACATGGTGAACCTCCACGCAACTACATCTGCAATTATATAAGTGCCGCGCACTTATACGGCAATAGCGGCGCTTTCCTTGACGATCGGCTGCCCCAGGCTGCGCAGCACGTCGCGCACCATCTGCGCGCGGTCCTTCGGCTCCTTGAGCTCGCGCTCGATGCGCAGCTTCTCGTTGCCGGCCAGCTTGATGTGCTTGTTCTTCTGGATCAGCTGGATGATCGCCATCGAATCGACCGGCGGGTCTTTCTTGAAGGTGATGTTGATGATGCCGGGCGCCGCATCGACCTTGACCACGCCGTAGGGCCGGGCGAGCACGCGCAGCCGGTGCGTGTCGATCAGCGTCTGCGCCTGCGGCGGCAGCTTGCCGAAGCGGTCGACGATTTCCTCGAGCAGCGTGTCGATCTGGTCGGGCGTCTTCGCGGTGGCGAGTTTCTTGTAGAACGACAGCCGCAGGTGCACGTCGCCGCAGTAGTCGTCGGGCAGCAGGGCAGGGGCGTGCAGGTTGATCTCGGTGGTGACCGACAGCGGCGAGAGCAGGTCGGGCTCCTGCCCGGCCTTGAGCGAGCGCACCGCCTCGCTGAGCATCTCGTTGTAGAGCTGGAAGCCGATCTCCATCATGTTGCCGCTCTGGTTCTCGCCCAGCACCTCGCCGGTGCCGCGGATCTCCAGGTCGTGCATCGCGAGGTAGAAGCCCGAGCCCAGTTCCTCCATCTGCTGGATTGCATCGAGCCGCTGCGCCGCCTGCTTGGTCAGGCCCTCGGTGTCGGGCACCATGAGGTAGGCGTAGGCTTGGTGGTGCGAGCGCCCGACGCGGCCGCGCAGCTGGTGCAGCTGCGCGAGACCGAACTTGTCGGCGCGGCTCATCACGATGGTGTTGGCCGTGGGCACGTCGATGCCGGTCTCGATGATCGTCGAGCACAAGAGCAGGTTGTAGCGCTGCGCCACGAAGTCGCGCATCACGCGCTCGAGTTCGCGCTCGGGCATCTGGCCGTGGGCCACGGCAATGCGCGCTTCGGGAAGAATCTCCTCGAGCTTCTGGCGCCGGTTCTCGATGGTCTCGACCTCGTTGTGCAGGAAGTAGACCTGGCCGCCGCGCTTCAATTCGCGCAGCACCGCCTCGCGGATCACGCCCGTGCCCTCGTTGCGCACGAAGGTCTTGATGGCCAGGCGGCGCTGCGGCGCGGTGGCGATCACGCTGAGGTCGCGCAGGCCCTCGAGCGCCATGCCCAGCGTGCGCGGAATCGGCGTGGCGGTGAGCGTGAGCACGTCGACCTCGGCGCGCATCGCCTTCATGGCCTCCTTGTGGCGCACGCCGAAGCGGTGTTCCTCGTCGATGATGAGCAGCCCGAGGTTCTTGAACTTGACCGACTGCGAGAGCAGCTTGTGCGTGCCGACCACGATGTCGACCGTGCCTTCGGCCAGGCCCTTGGCGGCGGTGGTGATCTCCTTGGCCGAGCGGAAGCGGCTCATCTCGGCCACCTTGACCGGCCACTTGGCGAAGCGGTCGACCAGCGTCTGGTAGTGCTGCTCGGCGAGCAGCGTGGTGGGTGCGAGAAACGCCACCTGCTTGCCGCCGGTCACGGCGATGAAGGCCGCGCGCAGCGCCACTTCGGTCTTGCCGAAGCCGACGTCGCCGCAGACCAGGCGGTCCATCGGCTGGGGCGAGATCATGTCCTGCACCACGGCATGGATCGCGGCCTTCTGGTCGGCGGTTTCCTGGAAGCCGAAGTCGTTCGCGAACACCTCGTAGTCGGCCGGCGAAAAGCGGAATGCATGGCCCTCGCGCGCAGCGCGGCGCGCGTAGATGTTGAGCAGCTCGGCCGCCGAATCGCGCACCTGCTCGGCCGCCTTGCGCTTGGCCTTGTCCCACTGGCCCGAGCCCAGCTTGTGCAGCGGCGCCTCGTCGGCGCTGACGCCGGTGTAGCGGCTCACCAGGTGCAGTTGCGACACGGGCACGTAGAGCGTGGCCTTGTCGGCGTACTCGAGGTGCAGCATCTCCTGCAGCAGCGGCTTGCCCTCGGCGTCGACACCCTGGCCGAGGTCCATGTGGATCAGCCCCCGGTAGCGGCCGATGCCGTGCGCCGAATGCACCACGGGGTCGCCCACGTTGAGCTCGGACAGGTCCTTGATCAGCGCCTCGACGTCGCTGACCTGTTCCTGCTTCTTGTTGCGCCGGCGCGTGGTCGGTGCGGTGGCGAAGAGCTCGGTCTCGGTGACGAAGTCGATGCCCTGTTCGCGCCAGGCAAAGCCCGCGGCCAGCGCTGCGGTGGCGATGCCGATCTTCTCGTCGCCCGAGGCCTCGAACTCGGCCAGCGTGTCGAAGGCCGGCGGGCTCACGCCGCTCGCGCGCAGGAAGTCGAGCAGGCTCTCGCGCCGGCCGTCGCTCTCGGCGATCACCAGCACCCGGTGGGCGGTGGCCGCGATGTGGGCCTTCAGTCCGACCAGCGGGTCTTCGGCGCCGCGGACCACGGCAAAGGGCGGCAGCCGGTCGAATTCGGCATAGGGCGTTTCGGTGGGCACGTCGCCGCGGATGGCGAGTTGCGCATGCGGCTTGGCGCGCTGGTAGAACTGTTCGGCGCTCAGGAACAGCGCCTCGGGCGGCAGCGCAGGACGTTCCGGGTCGCCTTGCACCAGCCGGTAGCGCTCGCCCGTGTCCTGCCAGAAATGCTGGAACGCGGGCTCCAGGTCACCGTGCAGCACCACCGTCGCGTCGGGGCCGAGGTAGTCGAACACCGTGGCCGTCTCATCGAAGAAGAGCGGCAGGTAGTACTCGATGCCGGCCGTGGCCACGCCGTTGCCCATGTCCTTGTAGATGCGGCTCTTGGTCGGGTCGCCCTCGAGCAGCTCGCGCCAGCGGCTGCGAAAGCGCGCGCGGGCATCGTCGTCCATCGGGAACTCGCGGCCCGGCAGCAGCCGCACCTCGGGCACCGGGTAGAGGCTGCGCTGCGTGTCGGGGTCGAAGGTGCGGATCGAGTCGATCTCGTCGTCGAACAGGTCGACGCGGAACGGCACCGGCGACCCCATCGGGAACAGGTCGATCAGGCCGCCGCGCACCGCGTACTCACCGGGGCTCACCACCTGCGTCACATGGCTGTAGCCGGCCAGGGTGAGCTGGGCCTTGAGCTTCGATTCCTCGAGTTTCTGGCGCGTCTTGAAATGGAAGGTGTAGCCGGCCAGGAAGGCGGGCGGTGCGAGCCGGTAGAGCGCGGTGGTGGCGGGCACCAGCACCACGTCGGCCTCCTTCTGGCTGATGCGCCAGAGCGTGGCGAGCCGCTCGCTGATCAGGTCCTGGTGCGGCGAGAAGCTGTCGTACGGCAGCGTCTCCCAGTCGGGAAACAGCGCGCAGCGCAGGTCGGGCGCAAAGAAGGCGATCTCGTCGATGAGCCGCTGCGCGTCGTTGGCGTCGGCCGTGAACATCGCGGTGGCGCGTCCGGCGGCCTTCTCGCGCATGCCGAGCTGCGCCAGCAGCAGCGCATCGGCCGACATCGGGGGACGCGGCAGCGTGAATCGCTTGCCCGCCGTGAGGTGGGGGAGGTCCATGGATGGCTTACTGGAATGCACGACACCCCGCGCCGGATGGCGAGGGGTGTGCGAAGCCGCCAATTCTAGAATGGCGGCCCTTTGTCCGCTTGCCGGCACCCGCTGGCGCACCGCCCCATGTCTTCGCCGTCCCGACTCTTCGTGCTGATTCCCTGCGCCGGCTCTGGCCATCGCGCAGGCGGTGCCGAGCCCAAGCAATACCAGCGGATCGCGGGGGCGTCGATGGTGGCGCACACCGTGGAAGCCTTTCGAGCGCTCGCGGGCCGCTTCGCCGGGCTGGCGGTGGTCGTGTCGCCGGAGGACCGCGACTTGCAGGCCGCGCTGCCGCGCTTTCCGGCCGAGGGCGAATACCTGCTGCAGGTCGGCGGCGCGACGCGCGCAGCCACCGTGCGCAACGGCCTGGTGGCGCTGCGGCAGAAGGGCGCCGGCGCGCACGACTGGGTGCTGGTGCACGACGCGGCGCGCTGCCTCGTCACGCCAAGCCAGATCGAGGCGCTGATCGCCGCCTGCGAGCACGATGCGGTCGGCGGGCTGCTGGCGCAGCGGCTGGCCGATACGCTGAAGGCGTCGTCGCCCGACAGCCGTGTTTTGCAGACCCTGCCGCGCGCCGACAAGTGGCTGGCCCAGACGCCGCAGATGTTCCGCATCGGCATGCTGCTCGACGCGCTCGAACGTGCCGGCGATGCGGTGACCGACGAAGCCGGCGCGATCGAGGCGCTCGGGCTCGCGCCACTCTTGGTGCCGGGCAGCGCGCAGAACTTCAAGGTCACCTTTCCCGAGGATTTCGCGCTCGCCGAAGCGGTGCTGCTCGGCCGCAAGAAAGGTGTCGCGTGAGCGCCGCGCCGGGCCGCCCCAAGCAAGCTCGCTCCCGCCTGGCGGGAAGGCGCGCAGCGCCAAGGGTGCACCAGTGACCGTGCCGTTCGACATCCGCGTGGGCGAGGGCTGGGACGTGCACCAGCTCGTGGCCGGGCGCAAGCTGATCCTGGGCGGCATCGAGGTGCCGCACACGACCGGACTGCTCGGTCACTCGGACGCCGACGTGCTGCTGCATGCGATCACCGACGCACTGCTCGGCGCGGCCGGCCTGGGCGACATCGGTCGGCATTTTCCCGACACCGACGCGCAGTTCCGCGGTGCCGATTCGGCCGTGTTGCTTGCCGAGGCAGCGCGCCGGGTGCGCGCCGAGGGCTGGGAGATCGGCAACGTCGACAGCACCGTGATCGCGCAGGCCCCGAAGCTGGCGCCGCACATCGGCGCCATGTGCCAGCGCATCGCCCAGGTGCTGGGGCTCGCGACCGGGCAGGTCAACGTGAAGGCCAAGACGGCCGAGAAATTGGGGCCGGTCGGCGAAGGCCGCGCGATGGAAGCGCGCGCCGTGGTGCTGCTGCACCGCGCGCGCTAGGCGCCGGGCATCGCGCGCGGCATGCGGATGTGCGCCGCCAGGCCGCGGCCCGGCGTGCTCGTGAGCGCGAAGGTGCCGCCCATGCGCTCGATGTTCTTCGCGACGATCGAGAGGCCGAGTCCCGCGCCTGCGGCCGAAGTGCGCGCCACGTCGCCGCGGAAGAAGGGCTTGGTCAGCTGCGACAGCAGCACCGGATCGACACCGGCGCCGTGGTCGCGCACCTTGATCAGCACCGCGTCGTTGTTGGCCTGCGCCTGGATGACCACGTCGGCCACGCCGGTCGAAGGCGTCTTGCCGTAGCGCCGCGCGTTCTCCACCAGGTTGGAGATCACGCGCGTGAGCTCGACCTCGTCGCCGAGCACGCGCAGGTCGGGCGCCACCTCGACGCGGATGTTCATCTCCTCGTAGTCCTGTACGGCGTAGGTGCAGGCATCGACCACGTCGCGCAGCAGCACCGGGCGCGGCACCACGTGGTCGGGGCGCGCGTAGTCGAGGAACTTGTCGATGATCGCGTCGAGCTGCGCGATGTCGGCGGCCATGTGGTCGCGCGCGTCCTCGTCCTGCACGCTCATCTCGGTCTCGAGGCGCAGCCGCGCGAGCGGCGTGCGCAGGTCGTGCGAGATGCCGGCCAGCATGATGGCGCGGTCCTGCTCGATCTTGGCGAGCTGGTCGGCCATGCGGTTGAAGCCGATGTTGACCGCGCGGATCTCGTTGGTGCGCGCGCTCTCGTCGAGGCGATGGGCTTCGTATTCGCCCTCGCGCACCTGCATGGTGGCGCGCGACAGCTGCTTGAGCGGCAGGTTGATCAGGCGGGTGATCAGCGCCGCGCCGGCCAGCGACAGCGCCATGGCCGTGCTGAGCCACACCAGCCAGGTGCGTCCGCCCACTCGGCTGAAGCGCGTCGGGTCGAGCAGCAGCCAGTAGGCATCGCTCTCGATCGTGAAGCCGATCCACAGGCCGGCTTCGTCGTTGACGCGGCTCGCCACCGTGGTGCCGTCGCCCAGGCGCGCCATCAGCTCTTCGGTCACGCGCTGGTCGAGCGCGCCGCTGGTGTAGGGCTGGAAGCGGTCGTTGGGCTCGCGCGGCAGGATGCGCACGCCTTCCTGGTCGGCCAGGGTTTTGATCAGCGACACGCGCGTGATCGCGTCCGAATACACCAGCGCGGCGCGCGTGAGGTTCACGAGCGACGCGATCTGGTGCGCGGTCTGGATGGCGCGCGGTTCGTATTCGAGCGAGCGGAAAGTCTGCAGCCAGGCGACGGTGCAGCCGATCAGCAGCAGCGCGAGCAGGAAGAAGGTGCGCCAGAAAAGGCTGAAGCCGAGCTTCAGCCCGCGGCGGCGGCCACGCTGCCCGTTGCCCTCGAGCGGGCTCGGCATCGTGACCTGCGCGCCGTCCTCCTGGGCTGGGTCGCGTCTTTCCGATTGCAGGCCGATGGCCACCACCTCGGGTCGGTCAGGCGGTGCCGTCCGGCACGAACACGTAGCCCACGCCCCACACGGTCTGGATGTAGCGCGGCGCCGCGGCGTCGGCCTCGACCAGCTTGCGCAGGCGCGAGATCTGCACGTCGAGGCTGCGGTCGAAGGGCTCGAACTCGCGGCCGCGCGCGAGCTGGGCCAGCTTCTCGCGCGACAGCGGCTGGCGCGGATGGCGCACCAGCGCCTTCAGCATCGCGAACTCGCCGGTGGTCAGCGAGAGTTCTTCGCCGTCCTTCTTGAGCGTGCGCGAGCCGAGGTCGAAGGCGAAGGGCCCGAAGGTCACGGTCTCGTTCTCGGTCGAGGGCGCGCCGGGCGCCTCGAGCGGCGGACGGCGGCGCAGCACCGCATGCACGCGCGCCAGCAGTTCGCGCGGGTTGAACGGCTTGCCCAGGTAGTCGTCGGCACCGACCTCGAGGCCGACGATGCGGTCGACGTCCTCGCCCTTGGCGGTGAGCATGATGATCGGCGTGCGATCGTTGGCGGCGCGCAGGCGGCGGCAGACGGAGAGGCCGTCCTCGCCGGGCATCATCAGGTCGAGCACGATCAGGTCGACCGTGTCGCGCAACAGGATGCGGTTGAGCGCCTTGCCGTCCTCGGCCACGATCACTTCGAAGCCTTCCTGGGTCAGGTAGCGGCGGAGCAGATCACGGATGCGGGCGTCGTCGTCGACGATCACGATCTTGTCGGTGCGAGCGGGAACTTGAGTCATTTCTACAACGATGAATTTGTAACAGCGCCGATTCTGAAGGCGTTGTGGACCGGTTGAGCCGGTTTTACTTATGGTTTGACACTAAGTTACAAAACTTGCGGACGCTCGCTGTCTAGTCATCCGACGTTCGCTCAGCAGTGGCAAAGTCGGTCTGTCTGCTGATTTTTGCTCAATGAGAACCTACATTCCCGCGTTGCCGATCGTCGTTGCATGTACCTGCTGTCCCGCCTGGGCGGTTGCCGGTGGGGGTGAGTTTCTCAAGGTGGGCGATTCGCGCCGCAGCGAGGTGCGCGAGGCGGTGGCCGCACATCGCGCCGCGCAGCGCGACGAGATCCGGCGCGAGGAGGCCGCCGCAGGACGGCGGCTCACCGCAGCCGAGCTCCATGAATTGCGCCAGCAGGTGCGGGCCCAGTGGCTTCCGCCCGGAACGCCTGCACCCATGCATTCGGCAGAATCGCAGTCGGCAGAGCGGATCGCGCCGGAGCCGCCGATGTCCGCTGCACGCGCCTTGACCTTGCCCCGCAGCCAGCGCCGCTGAGCGGCGCGGCCGCCTTATCCAACAATCCATCGCAGGGAGTATCTCGCCATGAACAAACTCAAATCCATCGTGGCCGTCGTTGCACTGGCCGCCGCAGCCGGCGCCGGAACGGCCGCGGCGCAAACCCTGGCCGCGCCGCCGCAGAACGTGCTGCAGCTCACGGCCACTGGCACGGTCGAAGTGCAGCAGGACCTGCTGAGCATGACCCTCACGACCACGCGCGATGCCGCGGATGCGGCCACGGTCCAGTCGCAGCTCAAGGCGGCCGTCGATGCCGCGCTGGCGGAAGCGAAGAAGAACGCCCAGCCCGGCCAGCTCGACGTGCGCACCGGCAACTTCAGCCTGTCGCCGCGCTACACGCGCGAAGGCAAGATCAACGGTTGGCAGGGCACGGCCGAACTGGTGCTCGAAGGCCGCGATTTCCCGCGCATCACGCAGGCGGCTGGCCGCATCACCACGCTCAATGTCGGCAACGTGGGCTTCGCGCTGAGCCGCGAGCAGCGCGCCAAGAGCGAGACCGAAGCCCAGACGATTGCGATCGAGAACTTCAAGCAGAAGGCGACCGAGCTTGCCAAGGGCTTCGGCTTCAGCGGCTACACGCTGCGCGAGGTCTCGGTGAATGCGAACGATGCCGGCCCGATCCGCCCGCGCATGATGGCGGCCGCCGCTGCAAAGTCCTATGCCTCCGACGCGCCGGTGCCGGTCGAGGCCGGCAAGACCAGCGTGGTCGTGAACGTCTCGGGCTCGGTGCAGCTCAAGTAGGCTGCGACCGCGTCGGCCGCCGTTTGCTGACTACTGCGCAGTCCAGCCGCCATCCATCTGCCAGGCCACGCCGCGCACCTGGTCGGCCGCGGGCGAGCACAGGAAGGTTGCGAGGCCGCCGAGCTGCTCGACCGTGGTGAACTGCAGCGACGGCTGCTTCTCGCCGAGCAGGTCGTTCTTGGCCTGTTCCACCGTCATGCCTTCGCGCGCCGCGCGGTCGTCGATCTGCTTTTGCACCAGCGCCGTCAGCACCCAGCCGGGGCAGATGGCGTTGCAGGTGATGCCGGTCGTCGCGGTCTCGAGCGCCACCGACTTGGTGAGCCCGACGATGCCGTGCTTGGCCGCGACGTAGGCCGATTTCTGTGCCGAGGCGACGAGCCCGTGGGCCGATGCGACATTGATGATGCGCCCCCAGTTCGCTTCGCGCATGGCGGGCACCGCGAGCCGCGTCGTGTGGAAGGCGCTCGTGAGATTGATCGCGATGATCGCGTCCCAGCGCTCGGGCGGGAAGTCTTCCACCTTCGCGACGTGCTGGATGCCGGCGTTGTTGACGAGGATGTCGACCTGCCCGAACGCCGATGCCGCGAACTTCATCATGTCCTCGATCTCGCCGGGCTTGCTCATGTCGGCGCCGTGGTATTCGACGCGCACCCCGAGCGCTTCGATCTGGGCCTTGGGCGCGAGGAAATCGCCGAAGCCGTTGAGGACGATCTGGGCGCCTTGCTGGGCCAGCGCCTTCGCGATGGCGAGCCCGATTCCGCTGGTGGACCCCGTGACAAGCGCGGTTTTGCCTTTGAGCATAAAGATGGATCTCCGGATGAATTAGGATGCGACGAGACCATTATCCGCACCAGAACGATTTCGTTTTCATGACCGACCCGATGCTTCGTGACGTGGCGTGCGATGACGCACAGGGCGGCCATCGCATGGCCTATTGGCAGTGGGGCGACGCGCGCAGTCCGCGCGTGGTGGTCTGCGTGCACGGCCTGACGCGGCAAGGGCGCGACTTCGACGAATTGGCACGTGCCATCGTGGCGCGTGCCGGCGGCGATGTGCGCGTGGTCTGCCCCGATGTCGCCGGCCGCGGCCACAGTGACTGGCTGCGCGACCCCGCGCTCTACCAGGTGCCGGTGTATGCGGCCGACATGCTTGCGCTGGTCGCGCAGCTGCACCGCGAGCACCCGGTGGAGACGCTCGATTACGTCGGCACCAGCATGGGTGGGCTGATCGGCTTCGTGCTCGCCGGGCATCGGGAACTGCCGCTCGCGCGGCCGATTCGCCGCCTGGTGGTGAACGACGTCGGGCCGACGATCGAAGCCGCCGCGTTGACTCGCATTGCGGCTTACGTGGGGCAGGGCGGCCGCTATGCCAGCCTCGAGGCCGCGGCCGACGCGATGTGGGCGATCTCCACCGGCTTCGGCCCGCATACGCCCGACCAGTGGCTGGCGCTCTCGCGGCACATGGTGGTGCCGGCCTCGCGGCGCACAGCCGATGGCAAGGCCAAGCTCGAAGGCAGCAGCGGCGATGACGAGGCCGGCCCCTGGGTGCTGCACTACGACCCGGCCATCGCTATCGCACTGCGCGCGATCACGCCGGAGGCGGCGGCCCACGGCGGCGCGGTGATGTGGAGCCTCTACGACGCCACCGAGGCACGCACGCTCGTGACACGCGGCGCCGACTCCGACCTGCTGTCGCGCGCCACCGCGCAGGCCATGACAGAGCGTGGACCGCGCGCGGCGCTGGTCGAGTTCGAAGGCGTGGGCCACGCGCCCACCTTCGTCGATCCCGCGCAGGTCTCCGCCGTGGTTTCCTTTCTGTTCGAGTGAGGTTCGGGTGAAGCGAGAGTCCTCGAGCCTTCAAACGGCCACCACGCCCGAGCTGGCTGTGGTCGACTATCCGTTGTCCGCCGCCACGGCCGACCGCACGCCAGTGATGGCGAACATGCTGGCACGTGCGCGCGCATTCGCCGAGCCGCTGATCGCCGACGAAACCCTCGACACCGGCGAGAACACGCTCGCCCATGCCGACGCGGTGGCGGCCATCGTCGCGAAGATGGGCGGCTCCGAGGCCATGCAGGCGGCGAGCTACCTGGTGTATGCCTGCCAGCACCTCAATCGGCCGCAGGAAGTGATCTCCAAGGTGTTTGGCGAGAATTTCGCGGCGCTCGCCGTCGAGACCACCAAGCTGGTGCGGGTGCAGGAGCAGGCGCGCTCGGCCTCGCAGGGCCACCACCTGGCCGAAGGCGCCGGGGCCGCACAGACCGAGAACGTGCGCAAGATGCTGCTGGCGTTCTCGCGCGACCTGCGCGTGGTGATGCTGCGCCTGGCGTCGCGGCTGCAGACGCTGCGGCATGCCGCAGCGAGCAAGCGGCCCGCGCCCGAGACGGTGGCGCGCGAGTCGCTGCAGGTGTTCGCGCCGCTCGCCAACCGCCTCGGCATCTGGCAGGTCAAGTGGGAGATCGAAGACCTCTCGTTTCGCTTTCTCGAGCCCGAAACGTACAAGTTGATCGCGCGCCTGCTCGACGAGAAGCGCGTCGAGCGCGAAGGCCACGTCGAGCAGCTGCGCTCGCAGCTCGAGCGGGAACTGCAGGCCGAAGGCGTGCGCGCCACCGTGCAGGGCCGGCCGAAGAACATCTACAGCATCGTCAAGAAGATGCGCGGCAAGTCGCTCGACTTCGCGCAGGTGTTCGACATCCTCGCGCTGCGGGTGGTGGTGCCCGACGTGAAGGACTGCTACGCCGCGCTGGCCTGGGTGCATTCGCACTTCCAGCCGATCGACGAGGAGTTCGACGACTACATCGCGCGGCCCAAGCCCAACGGCTACCAGTCGCTGCACACCGTGGTGCGCGAGCTGGTCGACGGCAAGCCCGGCAAGCCGATCGAGATCCAGATCCGCACCGAGGAGATGCACGATCATGCTGAGCACGGCGTGGCCGCGCATTGGGCCTACAAGGAAGCCGGGCACAAGGGCTACGCCGGTGTGTGGGCCAGCGGTGAGTACGACGCGAAGATCGCCGTGCTGCGGCAACTGCTGGCCTGGGAGCGCGATCTCTCGGGCGGGCTGCAGGGACAGGGGCTCTTCGACGACCGCATCTACGTGCTCACGCCCGATGCAGCGATCGTCGAGCTGCCGCAGGGCGCCACGCCAGTCGACTTCGCCTATACCGTGCACACCTCCCTCGGCCACCGCTGCCGTGGCGCGCGCGTGGACGGCGCGATGGTGCCGCTCAACACGCCGCTGTCCAACGGCCAGACGGTCGAGATCATCGCGGCCAAGGAAGGCGGCCCGTCGCGCGACTGGCTCAATGGCGAACTCGGCTATCTCGCCAGCCACCGCGCGCGTGCCAAGGTGCGCGCCTGGTTCAATGCGCAGATCACGCACGAGACCGTCGCGCGCGGACGCGAGGCCGTCGAGAAGTTGCTGCAGCGCGAAGGCAAGACTTCGACGCGGCTCGAGGACCTGGCATCCCAGCTCGGCTTCAAGTCGGCGGATCAGTTGTTCGAGGTGGTGGGCAAGGACGAGTTCTCGCTGCGCAACATCGAGGTGCTGCTGCGTCCGCCGGAGCCCGCGCCCAATCCGGACGACGGCGTTCACTTCAAGAAGCCGCGCGCCAGCGAGAAGTCGGGCAAAGGCGGCGTGCTGGTCGTGGGTGTCTCTTCACTGATGACGCAGCTCGCCAAGTGCTGCAAGCCGGCGCCGCCCGACGCCATCGGCGGCTTCGTGACGCGCGGCCATGGCGTGAGCGTGCACCGCAGCGACTGCAGCAACTTCCGCACGATGGCTGCGCGCGACAGCGGGCGCGTGATCGATGTCGAATGGGGTGCAGCGAAGGGCGGCGAGTCCCCGATGTACGCCGTCGACGTGGCGGTGGAAGCGCTGGATCGGCAGGGCCTGCTGCGCGACATCTCCGATGTGTTCGCACGCGAGAAGATGAACGTCATCGGCGTGCAGACGCAGTCGGTCAAGGGCACCGCATGGATGACGTTCACCGTCGAGATCACCGACGCGGCCCGGCTGGCGCAGGTGCTCGGCGCGGTGACCGCGGTCGCGGGCGTGCGATCTGCACGTCGCCGCTGAAAAACAGTGTTTTCTCCTGCTACAATAGCGGCTTCTCGGACACATCCTTAGGCGCG